>Ga0209185_1000013_pt1 | contig 405525 bp, 349 predicted proteins | sample SidtaG_2_FD_187425 | JGI IMG/M metagenome (GOLD analysis project Ga0209185, IMG submission 187425) | Marine algal microbial communities from Sidmouth, United Kingdom - Sidmouth_Asex2 metaG (SPAdes) (version 2) | ecosystem: Host-associated > Algae > Red algae > Unclassified | place: Sidmouth...
TTTCATTTTGAAAAAGTTTATTAGTTGATGTGTTTATTCGTTTAAAATAAGTTCGAAGGCAGTTTTTTTGTTAATTACGGCTACCATAGATTGCAAGTATCCCTGCTGCGCATCGTACAGCTGTGTCTGCGCTTGGCGAAGTTCAAAACTGCTTGCAATACCTTCTGAATACTTGATCTGATTCTTGTTCTCTATACGTTCGGCCAGGCCGAGATTTTCTTTGGCGGTATTGTACTCCTCGATGGCTAGAGTGTATTCGCTCTTCGCTTGATCCAACTGCAACCGAACTTGCTCTTCGGTCTCCGAAAGTTGTGTTTTGGCCTTTTCCATGGCAATTTTTGCCCGGGCAGTACTGGCACTACGTCTTCCGGAGCTAAAAATAGGAATGGTCAGGTCTAGGCCCAATATCGATGATTCAAACCATTGTTGGTCGCCGTCAAAAAAGCTGAATTCGTTCCCAAATGACGAAGCACCGTAGTTAATAAAAGAGTTTAGGGTCGGTAACGCTTTACTTTTTGCCAATTTCCACTCGTAGTAACGTTGTTCGTTCAGGTTTTGCACCAATTTATAATCGACGTTGTTCTCGATATTGAAAACGCTTTCCATCAGGTTGAAATCGATTTGTGATTCCGCTAAATTATCTAGTGATTCTTCCAACTGAGTCGGGGCATCAATGGCGATACCCATGACAAGATTTAACATCTGAAGGGTGATTTTTTCAAGTCTTCGGGCATTTTTCAATTGGTTGTTAACAGAAGAGAGGGTGATCTGTAACTGCTCTACACTCTCTTCGTCACCCAAACCATTCTCGAAAAGCTTTTGGGTCTCGAAGAGGTTATCTTCGAGCGCTTTTTTGTTCTTCTGGTAAATCATGACGCTCTCCTTGGCCAATAATACATTGCCGTAAGATTCGACCACCGATTTACGTACTTCTTGATCTGTCTTTTCCTCGTTATTGGCACTATAGTTAAGAAACGATTTAGTCGCCTGTACGCCCACGATATATGATCCATCAAAAATTTGCTGTCTTAGGGTAGCCGTGGCGGTAGCAGAATGTTGAGGACTAAAAATAACAGGTATGAAGCCATCGGGCGTATTTACGTCAAAGTTCGTTTGATCGACATCAAAAAACTCGTTTACAATGTCGATTGTACTTTGGGTATTATCAAATGCCGCTGCCGGTAACAAGGTTATTGGCTGTATCAGTTGATTTTGATAACCGACCGCTCCGCTAATCTGGGGTAGGCCACTGGCTATGACTTCCCACTTTTGTTTCTGCGCGTCAATCCTGTCTCGATCTGCGTTAATTGATTTATAGTTGTTTTCCAGCGCAAAAGCAATAGCCTCATCCAGTGTAAAGCTATTGGTCTGCTCGACCTGGTTTTGCGAGAACCCGAGATATAAGGTAAAGATGGTGATAACCGCTGCTAGATAATGTCTCATCTATTCTTGGTTTGAGTTGATAATTGTGTTCAATACTTTTCTTCCTTTTGGGGTTACGATACCCCGTAAGTGATATTCTAGATAGTCATCCATCAATTCTGCGACGGGAAATTTGCTGACAGGAAATAGCCTATGATCCTTAATACTTGTTACGCCCGAAAAATAGATTCGTGAAACGAATTCGATATTAAGGTTTTCGCGATAGATACCTTGTTCGATGCCCCTTTTGATATTATCGACAACGCAATCTTGCATGACCTCAAATTGCTTTTCGCGTAGTGTATCGTGTATTTTGGGATAATATTTTTGCAGTTGGTATTGCGGGGAAGACTTTTCGTCTTTCAGATGTAGCATCACGAATTTTTTTATTTCATAAAGCTCTTCAATCGGATTTTTATGAAGCGCACAGATATAATCTATACCATGCGATATGGTCTCAAAAAGATGGTCTGTGCTTTCTTCGACCAACTTCGTCTTGTTGTCATAATGGGCATAGATCGTCTTTTTAGATATGCCCATTTCATTCGCAAGGTCGTCCATAGTGACACTCTTGAAACCGAGGTTCAAGAACAGATCCGTTGCTTTTTCCAGAATTTTCTCTTTCATAATGGGCCACAAATATAATGTTGGAAACTTAAAAAACATAAATAGTTTCCAAAGTTTTACATTTTTTTAACATTGCCTTATGACTTCTATCATTGTTTTTTTTGCTGCTGTTTACGTTCTACGAATTCATTGAACGCATTCTCTCCTTCTTCCTTCCAAAAATCATCGTAGAGTTCCCATTTCGAAAAATCGTTTTTACAGACATCCCACCTTCTGTGCTTAAAACGGCTATTTGATTTTTTAGATTTTTTCCGAGGCCCTTTTCCCTCAAAATTGCCGAATAGTAATTTAGCCATTACGAGAATTCCAACGGCTTTCCAATAACTAAGTACCGGTAGACCGAAAGTATCGGGCATGAGCCAATTCCACAACAACATGAACCCATAGCCAAAAAGCAACATAAAAAGGATTGCGGCAATGATCATGAATAGCACTTTGAAAAATCTACGGAAGAATTTTTCCGCTTTGTTTTTGACTTGATGTTCTATATACTCTTCCATAAGTAAAAATTTTAATTTGTATTTTGTTTTTTGGTTTCCAATGCCCTGAGCAATATCGATAAGGCCCTGTGTCTTCTTGACATAAGTGTTCCCGGGGGTATTTGGATTTCAACTGATAATTCACGGTAAGTGTATCCCTCGAAATCTATGGCAACAATAATATCCCGGTGCAGTGGCTTTAAATTGCCTATGGCCCTTTTTAGCTCCTTTTTCATTTCTTCTGAATATGTGTTGCCTGCCGTACCATATAATAATTCGGTAAATTCGAACAGGCGTTTTTCCATATCTTCTTCGAAGCTCGTTTCTTTCTTTTTCTTTCGCATCAAATCGATAATCTTATTACGGATGGAATTGTAGACAAAACCTGCAATATTATCGATTGGTGATAAGGTATCGGCCCGTGAGAAAAGCTTTAACGCCACGTCTTGAATAATATCTTCGGCGTCGCGATCTGCAGTATCTTTTATCCGCGATTTAGCGTAAGTCTTGAGCGCATAATATTCATCATCGAAGAACGATCTTAGGTTTTTATAGTTTTCCGAATTGTCTTGCATTCAACAACGATTTGCAGATAGCTTCACTAATAAAGACGATACTTTTCAAAACTATTGCATTTTATGGGTGCTTTTTTCAGATAGTCATTGCGAGCATAGCGAGGAATCTGTCTAACTTTTCCGTAGAAGTTGGGTTTCCTCACTACGCTTGGAAGGACAATAGGAGGTAGTTATTATATAAAATGGATGTATTTTTGACTAAAATACCCGCATGCAGTCCATAGAACAGTATAGGAGCGAATTTATCACCTATCTTGAATCGAGAACCAAGACTAGGGACCCTCTAAATCTTTATGAACCAATGACTTATATTCTTGGTTTGGGTGGAAAAAGATTACGCCCAGTACTTACTTTAATGGCCACTGAAATTTTTGGCACCGATTTAAAAAAGGCGCTGGACGCGGCTTTGGCCATAGAAGTCTTCCATAATTTTTCTTTGGTTCACGATGATATTATGGACGATGCCCCCCTTCGACGGGGAAAAACAACAGTTCACGAAAAATGGGATATCAATACCGGAATACTTTCGGGTGATGCGATGTTGATTACTGCATATCAACTTTTTGAAAATTATGAGGGTGAAACCTTTCGTAAACTGGCAAAACTTTTTAGTAAAACCGCGCTTGAAGTTTGTGAGGGGCAACAATACGATATCGATTTTGAGACCCGTGATGATGTAACCATTGCAGAATATCTAAAGATGATCGAATATAAGACCGCGGTTCTTGTCGCGGCAGCCTTGAAAATGGGGGGTATTATTGCGAATGCTTCCGACCAGGCACAAAACGACATTTATGAGTTCGGCAGAAACCTCGGTATTGCCTTTCAATTGCAAGACGACTACCTCGATGCTTTTGGGGACCCAAAGACTTTTGGTAAACAGGTTGGTGGCGATATCATCGAAAATAAAAAGACCTTTTTATATCTAAAAGCTGTCGAATTAAGTGCATCAGAAGAACAGAAAGAACTCGAAGATCTCTACTCGTTTCATCCTGAAGACGCGTCGGATAAAGTCAATTTGGCCAAAAGTCTATTTATTGATTCGGGAGCTGTTGACGATTTACAAAAGGAGATCCAATCATATACCAATAAAGCATTAAAGGTTTTGGATCAACTTGATATTTCCTCAGAAAAAAAGGAATTGCTAAAGGAATTCGGCGAGAATCTGATGCGCAGAAAAGTTTAAGACGCAACCTTACATTTGTTTTTACATCTTAAAAAAAAGAAGTGTATGAAACGTTTTTCTTTGCTGTTGTGCTACCTATTTTTACTTTGGTCTTGTTCCGATAATGATGATTCTCTTGATTCAGTTGCTGCATGTGGAGTTGATAATGTTGTTGAAGATCTATCATGGTTAAGAGCTGAAATAGAACGCAGGGAAGAATCATCTACCGAAGATCTAAAATACTGTTATATCACTATTGCTGAAATTGAAGGAGGGTCCTTTTTTATTTATCGAGATTGCAACCCACTGGTCGATAAGGCCTGTTGCCCTATTTATGATTGTGCAGGTAATTTACAATCGTTCGATAAACTGGCCGAAGTGAGCGGTGAAAGAATCATCTGGAAAACAAGGGATTTTGCATGTACGTTAAATTGAATGTTAGATTTTGATTCTTAAATTAAGTTTGTTAACGTGTATCTGTTCACTCGGAAATATTATATTTCAACAATTGGTCTAACTAAGAAAAGCTTATGGCATGGAAAAAATCAGTTTGTATTTCGTTTTGATCGCGGTGATTTTTAGTTGTTCGAGTGACGACAATCGATCCGACTCGACCCAAGACCCGCAGGTACCCGAAACAATATTGTATGACTTGAATGAAGATTTGGCAGACGATTTTAAATTGGAGTATAGACTAGGTGTTTGGGATGGGATTAGAGCTTCGGGTTTGGTTTATTCAGGCCGTTTAGAGGCGTTAGGAGAAAATAGATTGCTCAGCGAATACGAAGAGAATGTTTCGACAACCTTTCTTTTTGTCAAAATGGGTGATACAATCCGATCGAATGTCAGCACACCCCAAAGTTGGGATAATCGCGCTCGTTTAATAGAGTTATGGCAAGATGGGAACGGAGCATGGGCAAAAGAATGGGAAATTGAAAGTAAAAAAGAATCAGGCGCTTATTATGTTGGTGTGCAAATTAACACGAACGATGAGTTTCTTATAGGGTGGCTGAAATTAGAGATCGATAAGAAGACTGGTAAAATCGATATTGTAGACCAAGATTTGGTCTCGGAAGATTTTATCGTCATCGATAGATAAAACTTTAGTTCTTAGCAATAATATTCTGTCAATTCAGGCTATAACGCAACCCAAAAAAACCTCGAATACCTTGATTTGGCCCATATACATATGAAGGGTCAAAAGTGAGTGCATTTGGGTTGTCGGCTGTAGCAACAGCATTACCATTGTTATCAAAGACAACATTACGATCAAAAGGATCGTCCGCACGGGCTATTATAAAAGGATTACCGCGATTTGGTGTCCAATCTAAAAGGTTTTTTACTCCTCCATAGAATTCAAAATCTTTGATTCCTTTATAAGTGAATTGAATGTTTTGAATACTCCATACAGGAGAGAAGTCACTTCTAGGGTCGTTTTCGCCAAGAGTAGGCAAACGCATAGGTCCATAAAGGTTTCCGGTGTAATCAAGGCTTAATTTAAGACGACGAAAATTGTACCCGAAATTCCAAGTTCCGGTATACCCCTCGGTAAGAATTTGACGGCTTGAAATGCCGTTTTCGGTCTGGCGTACATCTTGAAAAGTCGCTCCCACCAAGAATTTAAATCCTGATGGGAAAACCACATCGATATTGGCGCTCACGCCTTGCGAAACTGATTTTCCATCTAAATTATCGTAAATAATTTGATTGGGATTCGTATCGTAGTCGGGTAATATGGCGTTGCTGAAATTGGTATAAAAAACCGAGGCGTCGATACTGGCAAAAGTGCCATTGTCACCGTAGATTTTTTTCAAGTAATTCAAGTTGAAATTGAACGATTGCTCGGGCTCCAAGGCTTCGGCAACAATTACATCACGAGCGCCAGTGAGCGCCGCATGCTCTTCGGTGAACAAATTCACCACACGAAAACCGGTACCAGCGTTCAATCGTAGAATATCATTATCTGTCACTTTCCAGCGATAGGCCGTTCTAGGGGTTAGAATATTACCGTGTCGTTTGTCATAGTCGTAACGTATGCCCATTAAAAGGGAATGTTTTTTTGCCAAACTGATTTCATCTTGAACAAAGAGACTGGGAATCGTGACTTCATCTTCGATTGCAGTAGCCGGAGTGTTATCGTCATAATAATTATAGCGCAGGGCACTGCCAAGCAATAAATCATGCTTTCCAATTTTTTTGTCCCAAGTCAGTTGGGTGAAGCCTATACGTTGGTCGGCGATATAAGGTACATCGCCATAAACCGAATTCTGTGCGTGGTCGTTATACGAAAAAGACAATAGCAATTTTTCCTTTACAGGGAGTTGATATTTACCTAAGATTTCCCATCGTCTTGTATAGATACTTTCGCCGTAGATTTCGTCACCACCTCTGAATTCTGGAGTCCATTGTAGCTCACCGCCCCATCTATCTTCATAAAAGAACCTCCCTGCAAGCGAAAAAATACGGTTATTATCTCTTTTGAAATTCCACTTTTGAAAAATGGAAATACGGTCTTGCAAGGTCAAATCGGTAAAATTATCACCATTATTATCCACCAACTGGTCAAAATTAAAGTAGTTGATGCCCAAGAGTAAGTCTGTCTTTTGAGAAACATCGATTTTGGCTCCAACGTCGAGATTGTATTCACCCCAACCGGTCAAAAAAGCATCGGCGGCAAAATCGGGAGCTTCCAATGAATTTTTCGTGATGATATTGATAAGTCCGCCAACGGCTTCGCTACCATAAAGACTTGAAGCGGGGCCTTTGACGATTTCGATTTGTTCAATAAGGGAGTTGGGAATTCCTGAAAGACCGTAAACGGTGCCCAAACCACTCACAATAGGCATGCCGTCAATTAACACTAAAGTATATGGGCCTTCTAAGCCGTTGATGTGAATATCGCCCGTATTACAAACATTACAATTGATTTGAGGGCGCACCCCATTTACATTTTGCAGGGCCTCAAAAATACTTGCCGTCGGATTCTTTTTTAAAAAAGTCGGACTGTAAACCTCTACTGGCACCGGACTTTCAGAACGTCTTACCGCTTTTAAGGTTCCGGTTACCACCGTTTCTTCAAGCTGCTCCGACGAGGCTACCAACTCAATGTTGAATACCTTGGTCCGGCTTTTTTCAATAGTGACTTTTTCAGAAAATGGTCTGTAGCCCAGAACAGTTGCTTTCAAAGTATAGCTTCCTGCAGGAATGTTCTCTAAAACATAATTTCCCTTTTCATCAGATGAGGTGCCAATAATGGTATTTTGCAAATAAATATTCGCGAACGCAACGGGCTCGCCATTTTCAAGAGCAACTCCTTTAATTTCCCCATTTTGCGCAAGCGCAGTAGTACTTAGCCCAAAAAAGAAAAACAATATTTTTATAAAGCTATATTTATTTTTTGCCACCTTTAAAATTAATTTTAGACAAAGCTAAAAATTAGTTTTTAGATATAAAAATGTATTTTAGCTTAAATTAAACATGATGACTCTTTCCGAAGAAGATTATATCAAGGCCATTTACCATTTGAGTAAAGGTGAGAGTGCGACTGTGTCAACCAATGCGGTCGCTGAAGAGATGCGCACAAAGCCTTCTTCCGTAACCGATATGGTCAAAAAACTTTCTGAAAAAGGATATGTCAATTATAGAAAATATAAAGGCGTCAATCTAACGAAACATGGGCAAAAAATTGCACTTTCGATTGTTCGAAAACACAGACTCTGGGAAGTTTTTTTGGTAGAGAAGCTTGATTTTTCTTGGGATGAGGTACACGAAGTTGCCGAGCAACTTGAACATATCAAAAGCGAACAATTGGTAGATAAGTTAGATAAGCACTTAGGCTACCCTAAAGTAGACCCGCACGGAGACCCGATACCCACAAAAGATGGAAAGTTTACAAAATCGGTCAAGCGGTTATTGAGCGAGGCTGCTGTTGGTGTAGTAGGTATATGCGTTGGGGTAAAAGATTCTTCTCCTGCTTTTCTAAAGTTTTTGGATAAAAATAAAATCGCGTTAGGAGACAGCTTTAAGATAATGGATAAAGAAGAATTCGATGGTTCGGTGCAACTTAAAACCCCGAATGGAGTTTTACGTATTTCGGATCAAATAGCATCAAACCTATTTTTAGAGATAACTGAAAAAAATGAGTGAAAAACCCGAAAATATTTTGCTCGTAACGGTATTCATCAATTTTTTAGTCTGTTATGGTCAAGATATTACTGAATCACCTACAAGTACCCTAAAAGGGGCGACCCAAATCGAACTTGCCACAACCTATGAGTCTTTTAAGAAAGGCAATATCAAAAATATCGGGTATACCGTTGGTTCGCTTTTAGGGCTATATGGTATCTCTGATAATACGGAAATACGGTTTGGGACTGACTTGCAACAAGAGTACCAATTGATAAATAAAACAAGAGGCGACGATATCGTCAGTGGCTATACCCCATTTATGCTCGGCGTGGGCGTCGATGTCATAGCGGAAAAAGGTATTTGGCCCCAAGTGACCCTGATCGGTGATGATTTTTTTCCAAGAACAGGCGGAAACGATTTCAAACAAGATAATCTTGGGTTTTCATTGAGAACGGGCTTTTTCCATAATCTGGGAAAAAATCAAAACGCGCAATTGAATTACAATTTAGGCGCAGATTTCGGCAATGACGATTTGACCTATGTTTATGCCATTACCTATTTACAGAATATCGGAACTATAGGTGGTGCTTATTTTGAAGTGAACGGAAGTTTGCCAGATGGTTCCTCACCCGATCATTATGCTAGCGTTGCGTTTTATTGGATTCCGATCCCCAGCATACAATTTGACACTATTGTGGGCAGAGGCATCAATGCGAACCAAGATTTTTATATCACGGGTAGATTACAGATTTATATCCCAAAGAACAAAATAAAAACAATCGATTAATTTTTTTTTAAAAATGGAAGAGGCAATTGCATATTTAGAATCTATAAACCCTATTTTGGCGGCTTTCTATGCCACGCTTTTTACTTGGGGATTGACCGCGGCCGGCGCGGCACTCGTATTTTTCTTTAAGAGTCCCAATCGTGCCGTAATGGATGGTATGCTTGGTTTTACCGGTGGGGTAATGGTCGCTGCAAGTTTCTGGAGCCTCTTGGCACCCGGAATCGAGATGAGTCCGGGCGAGGGCTTTGTAAAGGTAATTCCCGCGGCAGTGGGATTTTTTCTAGGTGCGCTTTTCCTCTTTGGATTGGATAAGGTTTTGCCGCATTTGCATTTGAATTTTAAGGAGAGCGAGGCAGAGGGGATGAAATCTCCTTGGCACAAAACAACGCTTTTGACCTTGGCAATAACGCTTCATAATATTCCGGAGGGTCTTGCGGTCGGTGTACTTTTTGGTGGAGTTGCGGCAGGTTTTGACGGCGCTACTATCGGCGGGGCGGTAGCCCTAGCCATCGGTATCGGTTTACAGAACTTTCCGGAAGGTTTTGCCGTTGCCATGCCCTTACGTAGACAAGGCCTTAGTAGAAGAAAAAGCTTTATGTACGGTCAGGCCTCGGCATTGGTAGAACCGATTGCCGCCGTAATCGGTGCCTGGGCGGTGTTGACCTTTCAGCCTATTTTGCCCTATGCACTTTCGTTCGCCGCGGGTGCCATGATTTTTGTAGTTGTAGAAGAGGTGATTCCTGAAACGCAACAAGACAAACATTCAGATATTGCCGTTATGGGTTTTATCGGCGGCTTTATCGTTATGATGACTTTAGATGTTGGGTTGGGGTAGAAGCAATTACCTTTCTTGTATTAGTGGTTCCGAATGTTTAAGTTTAAAACATAAACTGAAACTGAAACTGAAATCATGCGAAAACAATTCTTACTGATTTTCATTCTTTTGGTTCTTTTTCTTTTTGAAGGAAATGCCCAAAAGCAGCACTTCGAATACCTTGATATTTTTGATTTGGAATATGTCTCCGACCCTCAGATTTCACCTGATGGGCAATGGGTCGTTTATCGTCGAATGGGTTTCGATATATTACAGGACAAAGCTGTCGGTAATCTTTGGATGATCAAGACCGATGGTTCTAACCATCAAAAATTGACCACCCGAGAGGTTAGCGAAAATTCACCTAGATGGTCGCCCAACGGAAATCAATTGGCGTTTACCAGCAGTACCGATGAAGGCTCCGAGATTTATATCTATTGGAAATCTACAGGTAATTACGCTCGCATTTCGCAGCTGCCTTTTAGCCCAAGTTCGTTGACATGGTCGCCTGACGGAAAGCAATTGGCATTTTCGATGAATGTACCGAAGAAGGCTCCCGTGATTGCCAAAATGCCGGTAAAACCAAAAGGTGCGAAATGGGCGAAACCACCAAGAGTAACCGATAGATTGTATCATGAGGCCGATGGGCGTGGATATATCGAACCGGGTTTCAATCATATCTTTGTGATTCCTGCCGATGGCGGAGCTCCGAGGCAAGTTACTTCGGGTAATTTTCATCATCGGGGAAAATTATCATGGTCTGCGGATGGTCAAAAAGTTTATTTTTCCGCGAACCGTTCTGAAGATTGGGAATACGATTTTCGAAACAGTGAAATATATACAGTTGAAGTTTCGAATGGCAAGATAGAGGCATTGACCGATAGAAATGGCCCCGACGGGTATCCCGTGGTTTCGCCTAACGGAAAGCATATCGCTTACATTGGTTTTGAAGACAAGGTACAGACCTACCAGGTGCGAAAACTCCATCTGATAGATGCCGATGGACGGAATAAAAAGGTGCTATCAGAAGATTTAGACCGAAGTGTTTCCGATTTGGTTTGGGATTCAAAAAGCACCGGACTCTATTTTATGTATAGTGATAAAGGAAATACCAAAGTTGGTCATATCACCACATCCGGTAAGGTCAATAAACTTGTTGATAATGTTGGTGGAACGACCATTGGAAGACCTTATTCGGGAGGTTCTTTTTCAGTTGCCAAAAATGGCACTTTGGTATTTACACAGACCAGACCGGAATACCCCGCGGAGCTTGCCGTACTTCCGATAAAGGATAAAAATCCGAACAAACTAACCTCCTTAAACGGAGCACTTTTTGATTTCAGAAAACTGGGTAAAGTCGAGGAAGTCTGGTACAAATCTTCAGTTGATCAACGCGATATTCAAGGGTGGGTGGTCTATCCACCAGATTACGATGCATCCAAAAAGTATCCGTTTTTAGTTGAAAATCATGGCGGACCTGTGCTGAATTATGGAGACCGTTTTTCAGCTGAGATGCAGCTTTACGCCGCAGCTGGTTATGTGGTTTTTTACCCGAACGCGAGGGGAAGCACAAGTTATGGCGAGGAGTTTGGCAATTTGCTGTTCAATAATTACCCAGGGGATGATTACCACGATGTAATGGATGGAGTTGACCATTGCATTCAAAAAGGAGTTGCACACGAAGACAAGCTTTATGTGACCGGAGGAAGTGCTGGTGGAATTATGTCTGCTTGGATGATAGGAAAAAACAATCGTTTTGAAGCGGCAGTAGTTGCCAAACCTGTAATGAACTGGATTAGTAAGTCATTGGTCGCCGACAACTATTTCGGATATGCCAATAGTCGCTACCCTGGGCAACCTTGGGAAAATTTTGAGGGTTATTGGAAATTTTCTCCCCTTTCACTCGTTGGTAATATAGAGACGCCAACTATGGTGCTCGTCGGTATGGATGACTTGCGAACGCCACCTAGCGAGGCGAAACAATTATATCACGCCTTAAAGCTGCGGAAGATACCGACCGTTTTGGTCGAAATACCCAGCGCAAGCCATGGAATCGCGAATCGACCGAGCAACCTAATCGCGAAAATAGCGCATACGTTGGCTTGGCTCGAAAAGTATAGTGGGTCAAAAGCGATCAAGGAGTAAATACTTGGTTTTTACCCTGTTTGAATCTTAAGGTAAAATGGCAAAGAAGAAAAGACATTGGTTATGGAATATTTTGATCGTGCTTACGGTCATTGCCAGTATTATTGCCTTTACCGCCCATTATAAAAACTGGACTAGAATCGAACCCGATAAGTTTCAAGTTTTATCAGGAATTTATTATCAAGAATTAAAATTTACTGAACTTGATAGCGTTGAGTTTGTTGAGCGCATACCCCCAATGCTTCGCCTAAGTGGTTTTTCCGCTTTCGAAAAAGGAAAAGGAATCTACCAAGAATTCAAAGATTCTTTGACCGATGAAAAGGTCCACGTTTTTGTCGATAATTTTTCACAACAGAAAATTAGGCTTGTTCATAATGATACTTTGCTCACTTACATCAACCTAAAAGACTCTTCAGATACCCAGCAGTTGTACGATTTTTTTCAAGGCAAGATCGTTTTGACCGAACCAGCTAAAAAATAGCGTAAAGGTTTACTTTCTTATTTATTAATGTTGCGTTAAGACTGTCTTGTAATCTGTTAATACCTTGCTGTTTAGGTCGATAAATCGTACTTTATCGCTTGTAAATCATATTTATCAATTAAAAACACAAAAAAATGGAAACTAAGGAAATCGCAAACAAATTGGTAGCATGGTGCAAAGAGGGAGATTATGAAAAACCTTATCAAGAACTTTACAGTCCGAAAATCGTCAGTATTGAAAATGATGGTAAGGGTGAAGGTGGTATTGCCGAAGGTTTTGAAGGCGTACAAAAAAAAGGAGAGTGGTGGCAAGAGAATTTCGAGGTGCACAATACAACGGTTTCAGAACCTATCGTGGCCGAAAATTGGTTCTCGGTAAAATTCGAGATGGACACCACTCATAAACCTTCCGGTATGCGCTCGACGACTTCTGAAATTGCTGTCTATGAGGTAAAAGAGGGTAAAATCGTAAAAGAGCAGTTTTTCTACGATCAACAAGATATGGGATGATTTTCTGTATACACTATAACGTACCGTTTTTAAATTCAAAAACGGTACGTTGTTGTTTTCAGTCCGTTATGAAGTGTTAATTGCTTTGATGTTAGGCAAATTATGTAAGCTATGATTTTGTTTTGATTAGAATCACCCCGCTTGCACCACGTGAACCGTAGAAAGAGGCATCAGCACCTTGTATGGCCTTTATCGATTCCACGTCCATCGGATTTACGATATCTTTGGTCAAAGCAAACGAATTGCCAAACAAATAGCTATCTACTACATACAGTGGTTGGGAGCTTCCTATGGCCGAATTCGATCCTTTAGTGAATAATGGTACCCCGCTCTGAATAATTACCCCTTTTAGTCTGCGAATCTGATTTAAAAGTGAAATGTTCACTCTATTCTCCTCGATGATTCCGTCAGCTATCTCCTTTGTTGAACTAAATTTTTAGCTTTTCCACAATTCACGAGCAGACTTGCAAAGAGCATTACTTTGAATATGTACAATTATCTCATGATGTCTCTTTGTTTAATTTAAAGATGGTTTTTTGGTTTAACATGTTGTAAATTCTTGTGGGGAAAATCACGAACTTTTTTTTTCTTTTTGATAAAAACATAATAATTCAGGAGTTTTTTTAATTTTTCTGTTAAAAAAAGCCAACATAGCAATATCATTCCTATGGAAACGTTGAATAATCAGGGGATTTCGTAATTTCGGATGCCCAAATATTCTGAGATTATCAGAATGCCCAAACTTAACCAAAATCTTAACCATGAAACGGAACATGTTTTTGTTGCTGTTTGTATTCGTGACTTTTGCATCTACGATAAAAGCCCAAAACAGTGTCGATATTGACGGTCGACTTCAGCCCATCTTAAATGATTTTTTCGAACAATGTGATAAATATGGTATTGAGTACCATGCAAAACTATTTCAATTAAAGAATATTGATATTTCAAAAGACTTGCCGCTAGAAGAAGAAAATACGGTGTTAGGTATGGTGACGCGCGATTCAAACGGTGATATTGAAAATATTCTTATCAATTGGGCAGCGATGTTGGACTCCGAGATTTTGAAAGTCGTGGCTTTTCATGAATTCGCTCACCATTTCTTAGACTATAAACATACCTGTCAAGATTGTAATGAGATAATGGCCGTCACAAACTCTAGTTATTTCGATATTGCAAATGATTGGAATAAACAGGTCGAGCAATTGTTTACGACCTCTCCGGTTTATTTATCAAAACAAACTGATCATCCGCTGGCCACAAGTACTTTCTAATTCTTCTAACGTGCCATTGACTATATTTGCGACAAAACTAAACCATGGTTTTACTTGCTCAATCTATAGGTGCCTTGCTCGGACTTTTGGCCGTAATATTTGGGTCTTTTGGTGCCCACGCACTTAAGAAATCACTTTCAGAAGAGCAGCTCAAGAGTTTTGAGACGGGGGTGAAGTATCAACTATATCACGCTCTTCTACTTATTATCTTGAGTTTTAATCTGAACTTGGATACGCCCATCGAAAAATACATGATCAAGTGTTTTATCTTGGGAACCGCGCTCTTTTCATTTAGTATATATGGACTTACCCTTAGCGCATCCAAAGGAAAAAAGTGGAGGTTTTTAGGGCCTGTAACCCCGATAGGAGGATTACTTTTAGTAGCGGGTTGGGGAATGTTGCTCTATCATTTTGTCAAAAACCTACTCTGAAATGACTTCGCCTGCAGTAAATTCTCGAATGGCCTGATTGGGCTCTATGATGTTATAACCGCTCCAAAACTCTGGATTATAAGACGGCATATAAGTTGGTAAAACGGTGTTCTTTTCTTTAAAGTTGGTAAAAGTAGACGGAGTAATGTCATCTGTATCGAAGATAACCAGTTCATTTTTATCAACATTGTTCATTCGAATATCGACTTTGGCAGAAAACTCATTCTGCTTGTTGCGGCCCTTTACCTTTTTGTTCAGCTCTATTATTTTCAAGGGTCTTTTTATTCCGACTCTGCTGCCATCTTCAATCTCTAAATAATTGATACTATAACGGCCATCATTGTCTTTCGAAAAAATAGTCTTGCCTTTGAACAAATAGCGGTTTATAGAAATACCTAAGAGTTTGAAGTTCTTTATAGCTTTGACGTTTTCAAAATCGGCGCGGATCAATGCGAAATCGTCGGAGTTGACGTACAGTCGTCCCCGATAATCGGCACTTCGTTTCGGCACAAAATCGATAACGTAAACCGCATTGCCACCTAAATAGGTAAAATCTTGCAAGGTATATCGATACTTTCTCGAACTTGTTACGAAGTCAAGATCCGAATCATCAAGGATTGGAAGTTTTGCCATTAGTTTGCCCAAAAGCTCTCGTCGATATGATGCGAAATTTTTCTTTCTTTCGTTTTCATCGTTCTTGGCTTTTTTCAGTTTTTCGTTCAGCGCATCGACATCACTGGAATCGACCTCAGTTTCAAAAAAATCATCAGCATCTAATTTAGTGCCGAAAAATCCTGATTTGACCTTGAAGTAAGAGTCTTTCTTGACATTTTCATTCAAAATTTTATTGAACTTCTTTTCGACATTTTCAAAAGTCAGTTGATTGTTTTTATCATAGAGTTCTGAGGCTTTGATAAGATCGAGTTTTTGATCGTCTTCTTCGAAATTTCCATAAAGATCACCTAGAATTTCCGTGTAGTAACTTTGGCGTTTGGGCAATGAGGCAATAATGCTGTCAATCGACGGTTTATTGAATTCTTCAATTGTGGATTTCTTGAGCTTGTAATCACTTTTTTTCATATTCTGATGCGAAGACCTTCGAAAGAAAATCCGTTTTTTCGAGAATCCGAAGTTGTAGTTTTTTTGCAAATTTTCTTCGACCAAATCAATTATTTCTTCGGCCGTATATTGTTTATTACTTACAAGTACTTCTTTCAATTCGATGGCACTCGGTACCATATAGATTGTTGCCTCGTCAAAAGAATTTAAAGGGCGCCCAATCGATTCGTAGCCCAGACATGAAATGAAGAGTGAATCTGTCTCTTTCATATTTTCTTGAAGCAAAAGGCTAAAGCGCCCTTCTTCATTGGTAATTGCGCCTTTGTTGCTCGCCCATTGAATCGTTGCATACGGAATCGGCTTCTGGGTAACCGAATCGATTATTTTCGAACTGACCGACTGTGCATTGATTTGTGAAGTTAATCCGAATAAAATAAGAGGCAAGAGGTAATAAATTCGCATATAGGGCCAATTGGTTAATAACAAAGCAAAGAATACCTATTCAAAAGAGACTACTTTTTTTGATTTTATTAGGATGGTTTTATTGTTTTTTTAACGGAGAAACGTGTCAAGCGCAATAAAACATAAGTTGATACTAAGTTTATAAGGCATAAGAATCTGAGTACAAGCTAAAAATTAATAGATCGTAAAATAACCAAATGCATAGATTTTGGTGGTGCCACAAAAAGTCTTGTGGCCATGACTAAACCTCGACCTCTTTAAGAAGGTTTTGAATTTCATGCTCATTTTTCATGCTTATCTCTGCCTTTAGAAAAATGATCGAGAAGCTTGTTCCGAGTCCTTTGCCCGGTGATTCTGCCGTAATTTTACCATCATGTGACTCTACAATTTGCTTTGTCATATACAGGCCTAGCCCAGTCCCTTTTACCTTTTTATCGAAACGTTTAAAAGGTTCAAAGAGTGCTTCCAGTGATTTTTCGTTCATTCCAGAACCATTATCCCTAACTTTAAATTCTATTGTGTCGCCAAATTCGAAGGCATCAATGGTAATCTTTGGCTGCTTTTGATCACCCATATATTTGATGGCATTATCCACTAGATTTCCAAAAACCTGTATGATTCGATTTCTATCGCCATAAATGTTGGGAAGTTTTTCTGTGATGCGAAAGTCTATGTTACCATCATTTAGCCTTCCCTCTACAAGGTCATTGACCAGCTGCATTATTTCATTTGTATCGAGAATTTCTTTTTTGTTTTCGATTTTCCCTAGTTTGGCGATTTCGGTGATATCTGCGATTAAACTGTCCATGATATTGCAAGAGGTATTTATCAAGTTCAAACAGTTCTCTATTTCTGTGGTATCGTCTGAACCAAATTCCAAAGGTATAATACGGGCAATTCCCTTAATATTGTTTAGCGGACTTTTCAAATCGTGTGATACTGCAAACGTGAAGCGCTGTATTTCTTCGTTCTTTTCGGATAACTCATCTGCAGTCTCAGCAAGTTTTTTCTTTTGCAGTTCCAATTCTTTTGTTCGCTCCTTTATTTGTCTCTTAAGTTTTTCTTGATACATTTTTGCGTTTCGCATTCGAATCTTATAAAAAGCGATAATACAGGTCAGAATCAATAGCAGGATCAATAGGCGAAACCACCAGGTCTGCCAGTATGGTGGGGCGACGGTAATAAAAATAGTTTTTTCGATATCGCTCCATAAGCCATCGGAATTTGTTGATTTTAAGCGAAATGTATAATTTCCGGGGTTCAGGTTGGTGTATGTGGCGCTAGTCTTATTGTCAACATAGTTCCAATCTGTTTCGAAACCATCTAAAAAATAGGCGTAGTTTACATTTTTCGCGTTTCGAAATGTAATGGCTCCGAATTCGAATTCGACTACCGATTGATCGTATTGCAGGGTAATCGAATCGGTCTGTTCGATATTTTCTGTTAGAACAGCGAAAGAATCGTTGGGCCGCACAGGTTTATTAAAAATTTTAAGCTCTGAAATAACGACTTTAGGGCTATCGGTATTTTTTTTTGCCTGATTGGCGGTAAATATATTGAAGCCATAATTGCCGCCAAAAAGCATTTCATAATGGCTTGTCTTATAAAAAGAGTTTGCAATAAATTCGTTTCCTTGTGCACCGTCGTGAGTACCGTAATTGGAAAATTGCTGCGTGTTGTAGTCGTATCTTACAATACCTGAGCCTTCCGTACTTAGCCAAAGATGACCATATTCGTCTTGAATAATTCCCATGATGGCATCATTCCTTAATTCGTCTGTCTTACCTAATGGTTCAAAAGTATCTTTGACCGCTAAGTATTTGTTGAGTCCTGCATGTGTGCCGACCCAAAGATTTCCATAATCATCTTGATCAATAAAATTCACGAAATCGTTGCTTATAAAATGCTTATCACTTGTGCTGGAATATTGTTGATATGACCACCCGTCTTGATTCTCCGAAAGCCTGAAGAGCCCATAGTAAGTACCCGCCCATATATTACCATTCTTGTCTTCGAACAACTGTGCTATTGCAGTTACCTCTTTATCATCTTTAGATTTAATGCTTATGTTCTTATATTCTTTGGTTTTAGGATAATATACTTGTAACCCACCAGCGAAGCATGCAATCCAAATGCGTCCTTTTTGGTCTATAAGCATATCCCTGATGTTATTTGATGCCAAGAAAGAATTTTCACGGGTCCATACTTCGTAATCCATTGTTTCAAGATCGATTATGGCGAGCCCCTTGGCCCAAGAACCGACCCAAAGTTGATTTTTATCATCTGGTAGTATGGAAAGAACCACGTTGGTGTTGAGTTTGCCATTGTCCAATGAATAGTGTTCGAATGCCCCTTGTTCTCTATCCCAATAATTCAAACCTCCCCCATCGGTTCCTATCCAAATATTTCCTTTTTCATCTTCATTAAAGCAGTTTACCAAATCATTGCTTAGGGATCGGGAATTAAACGGATCCATTTTAAAATGCTCGAATTTATAATGATCCGAACTGTAATAACTCAGCCCCTTTCTAAAATAACCGAGCCACATTGTGCCGTCGCTTGCCTTGAACATAGTTCGAATAGAGCTGCCTGAAATGGAATTGGGTTTGCGATAATCAGCTTTAATTATTGAAATCGTAGAGTTTTCATAATTATACAATGAAAGCCCATAGTTCTCAATTGCTATCCATAAATTTCCATAATTGTCTTTTTCAATAGCCGTAATAGTATTATCCGTCTTGACATGAATACTATCGCGTGCTACTAAATGATTGTCGACAACATCGAATCTTACTACATCACCTCTTTGAGAACCGAATGCGAATTTTGACGGGCCAAGCATTAATGCACTACTGGTAAAACGTGTCGATTTAAGACGTTCTTTAATTTGTAATCGATCGTCAATGATGTATTTTGAACCTTGGGTTACCAGAAGCAGTTTGTTGTTGGGTAATTGAAATAAATCAATAATCTGATTGTCGTTAGGTTTTCCCTTCTCGGAAATTCCAAGACCAAGTTGTTTGGTCTCACCGGTCGATATATCGTAGCGATACAGGCCATTTCTTTCTGTACCCAGCCACAGAAATCCGTCTTTTTTTAAAATACGACGAAAAGATTTCGATTTAATTTGGTTTCCTTCCGATTTAAATGGATAGTGCTTTATAACGTCTAGCCTTCTATTGTATATGCTAAGACCTTTTGAGGTACCGATAAACAAATCCGTAGCTTCGTCTTCATAAATCGTTTGAATGAAACCGTCGGTTAGGCCATTTTTGTTGTCCGTACTTTTTTCGAACACCTCAAAATCAGAGCCGTTATATTTATTCAGTCCGTTTTCCGTACCTATCCATAAAAAACCTTGACTATCTTCAAATAATGCTGAGATAGTACTTTGTGACATTCCGGTCTTTATATGTATGAAGCTGAGGGTATCTTGATTGATCTGCGCGTGCAATGTCGATTTTTGCCAAATTGACAAAAAGAAAATAATGAACACATACCGGTAATAGTGTATCATATAATATTCAAAATAATTTTTTGTAAACTTTTTCTTGCAATTTATGATTGATTATTCAGCAGTAAAAATAATTGTTGCCAAAAGAGTCTGAAATGTTGTGAAAGAAAAAGAAATATCATTTAAACGTACTTCGAGAATAATTTTAGGCGGTCAGGTGAAGAGAATCATCGGTATCTAAACAGGTCGTACTCACTGTATTCACTTGATTTTTGTCAGATGAGAGGCCTAATTAAATCATTGCCAAACTTAGGGGTGTAATTTTTCTGAGAGGATTGAAATGATTTTTTGGGTCCAAGGTAATATTCGGTTTACAGTAAGGTATCTTTTTCAAGAGGTACTGGGCAGGGCAGAGCCTTAGTGACACCCGCAATCACCATCGCCGCAATCTTTTGAGCTCCTCTTTTTTGAAACGGAAAGTCTTTTAGGAAGAAAGAATTTTTTCAACAGATAACCTACTGCTAAAGCCAACGTTAGATAGACCAAAAAAGATTGTAAAAAAACCATAACTACTTCAAAATTTGATAAGCGATAAGTGCTGTAATATAGGCAAAAACACTCATAAATACGAGCTGGGCCATGGGCCATTTCCAAGTATTTGTTTCTCGTTTGACAATTGCCAATGTACTCATACATTGCATCGCAAAGGCATAGAATAACAATAGGGAAATACCGGAGGCCAAGTTGAACAATGGTTCGTTCGTATCCTCGTTGATTTCGGCCGCCATTCTGTTCTTTATGGTCTCTTCTTTATCGCTGCCCACACTGTAAATTGTGGCCAAAGTACCTACAAAGACTTCCCGAGCCGCAAAGGATGTGATAACGGCGATTCCTATTTTCCAATCATAACCTAGCGGTTTAACCAAAGGCTCGATAGCTTTACCCATATACCCTATGTACGAATGTTCAAGTTTATAACTGGCTATTTCTTGTTCGACTGTACGGTCGTAGAGGTCCTTGTCTTTTATTTCCAAAGAGTCTTTGATTCCTGAAATATCCATTTCATATTTTTCCTTGAGTACGCTATCTTCAAGAGAAAACTTATACTGCTCAAGGTTTTTATCAATATAGCCTGCGCTGTAAGACGAGAATCCTTCTTTTTTGATTCTTTCCTTTACAATCGACTCTGCATTATTATAGTCGTCCGAAATTCCATTTGAACCCAAGAACCATAGAACGATCGAGATAGCAAGTATGATTTTACCTGCACCGAGTACAAAACTCTTTGTTTTCTCCCAAACAGTGAAGAATACATTCTTCAATAGCGGAAGTTTGTAATTTGGCATTTCCATGACAAAAAATGACCCACTTCGAACCTTAAGTATTTTGTTTAGCACCATGGCCGATAGAATTGCGGCTCCGAAGCCAAGCAAGTACAGCAGCATCAAGGTCAGCGCTTGATAACTCAAGCCTAGAAAACGACCTTCCGGAATTACCAACGCGATAATGATCAAATAAACCGGAAGTCTGGCAGAACAGGTCGTAAAAGGCACGACCAATATGGTTATCAAGCGTTCTTTCCAATTATCGATGTTTCTAGTTGCCATTACGGCAGGAATCGCACAGGCGGTGCCAGAAATCAAAGGCACGACACTTTTGCCACTAAGTCCGAACGGACGCATCAATCGGTCCATAAGAAACACAACCCTGCTCATATAACCCGATTCTTCCAAAAGGGCGATAAAGAAAAACAAGAAAGCGATTTGCGGAATAAAAATTACGATACCTCCTATACCCGCTAGTATTCCTTCAGCGATCAAATTGGTAAAGGCACCAGCAGGCAATGTATTTTTGACCCATTCGCTGGCATTGGCGAATTGCTCGTCGATGAAATCCATCGGGTAGCTACTCCAATCATAAATGGCCTGAAAAATCGTCAACAGAATAATAAAGAAAATGAGATAGCCAAAAACTTTGTGCGTAAGGATCTTGTCGAGACTGGCGCGTATGCCTCGAGCGGCGTTCATATCTATTTCAAGGGTTTCTTTCAGGGTTTCGTTAATAAACTTATAACGTAGCACAGTCTCACGATGCTGCATTTTTTTTAGCTCTGACTTGGTTTTAGTGGCGAATGAAGAATTATTTTTTAGCGCGTTTTTTTCGATTGGCATGAAGTTGACATCCTGGGTGATGACCAACCAAAGTTTATAAACATCTTCATTCGGAAAGGCCTTTTTCAAACGATCAAAATAATCTGGAGCAATTTGAATGGTGTCGATGTTCGAAGTGATGGCCAGATGTTTGTAGTCGGCAATAAGCTCTTTGATCTTGTCGATGCCGATTCCTTTTCGGGTGCTTACCAAAGCGATTTTCGTGTTCAATTTTTCCTCTAGGGCAGCGATGTCGACCGTAATGCCCTTTTTGACCATTCGATCCGCCATATTGATTACCAAAATCGAAGGAATCTTCAAATCTTGTATTTGGGTAAACAGCAGTAGGTTTCTTTTAAGATTTTCGACATCACTGACTACAACGGCCACATCAGGGAAATCTTTGTCATTTTTATTGAGAAGCAATTCAACGACAACACTTTCATCTAAAGAGGTGGTATTTAGACTGTACGTGCCGGGTAGATCAAGAATGTGGGCCTTTACGCCCCTGGGCAGCTTACAGATACCTTCCTTTTTTTCGACCGTAATACCTGGGTAATTACCGACTTTCTGATTTAGACCGGTGAGTGCGTTGAAAACAGAGGTTTTTCCGGTGTTGGGATTTCCAATAAGGGCTACATTGATTTGTTTGCTCATCGGGTAACGTAATCTTCAATAATCAGTTCGATTTGTTGGGCCACAGATCTTCTTATGGCAATGTGCGAGCCGTTGACGTTGATATAAATAGGATCCTTCAAAGGAGCGACATGCAAAAGCTCAACTTCATTACCCGGTAGACAGCCCAATTCTAAAAGTTTGATCGGTAATACATCCGCATTGAAATCTTTGATGATTCCCTTTTGACCTCTTTTGAGATTTGCGACCGTGGTGACCAATTTTTATTTAGATTGATTATAAGTAAGGGCAAATGTAGGGGTAAAATTCCAAAACTCAAGTAACGAATTCTAAAAAAGTTTGCAGTTAGCAGTTACAGTCCTCAGCCTATGTTTAGAGTTTGTTCAAGGTTCATTAATCGCAAAAAGTAATTTCTACCGCTTACTCTAAATAAGAGGCTTTCAAAATTTCTAGATCAACCATTAGTTGATCGATATCTTCGGTCTTTGTTCCATCATAGAAGCCCCGTATTCTTTTTTCTTTATCGACCAAGATGAAATTTTCGGTATGGATCATATCGAATCGGCCGCCGTCACCGTCAGATTGGGCCGCTAAATAAGACTTTCTGGCAAGTTCGTAAATTTGTTTTTTATCGCCGGTCACCAAATTCCATTTAGAATCATCGACCCCTTTTTCTATAGCATATTTTTTTAATTGAGCAACCGAATCGATTTCGGGAGTGACCGTATGCGAAAGTAGTTTCACCAAAGTGTCATTTTGAATTCTATGCTGAATATCGACCATATTCTTGGTCATGATAGGGCAGATCGTTGGACATGTTGTAAAGAAAAAGTCGGCAATGTAGATTTTATCTTGATAGTCTTTTTGGGTAATGGTCCGCCCATTTTGATTGACCAAATTGAAATCGGCCACGGTGTGGTATTTGCGTTTGTACTGTAACGTGCTGTCGACCAATTGGGGGTTGACCATCGAGGGCTGATAAACCGGTAAGTTTTCCTTTGGTTTCAGGGCTTGATAAAATAAATATAGAATAACCACCGAAAGAAAAAAAAGGACGATTGCGAAAAACCTGAATTTTGCAAAAAACCAGCGCATAATCTTTTTCGCAAAGATACGTTAGTGAATTCTGGAGTTCAAGTTAAAATTTGAGGAGGCTGCCAAAACTTTCCTAAAAAGATGAGCGCCCTCGCAGTTTCTTTTTTTAAGACCTGTTAAAACAGTACTTTTGTGCGTTCTAAATTAGAAATATGGAGATGAGTCCGATACTTGTCAAGACCTTACAGTTCTTTCTTAGCCTTTCGATATTGATCGTGCTTCATGAATTGGGGCATTTCATTCCTGCAAAATTATTCAAGACTAGGGTAGAAAAGTTCTATCTCTTCTTTGATGTGAAGTTTTCTCTTTTTAAAAAGAAAATCGGGGAAACCGAATATGGTATTGGGTGGCTTCCACTGGGTGGCTATGTCAAGATTTCGGGTATGATCGACGAAAGTATGGATACTGAGGCGATGAAGGAAGAACCTAAAGAATGGGAATTCCGCTCCAAACCAGCTTGGCAACGGTTGATTATTATGCTTGGTGGGGTCACGGTGAATTTCATTTTAGCGGTTTTGATATATATCGGAATGGCTTACTCTTATGGGGATCAATACATTCCTATGGACAGCTTGGAGGGCGGTGTGGCCGTACTTGAACCAGAAATAGGAAAGAAAATAGGTATCGAGACCGGAGATAAGATCATTGCCGTCGATGGCAATAAAATAAAGGAGTTTAGTAGTGTTTTTATGGAAATCGTCAATGGTAATTCAATTACCATTGAAAGAGATGGTCGAACAATTGAAAAAGAGATTCCGGTCGATTTTATTGCGACCTTGTTGGAAGATGAAGATAAAATCAGGTTTCTTAGTTTCAGGCAGCCTTTTGTAGTCAGTAGTGTACCGGAAGAATCGCCAAACATAAATGCCGGCTTTCTAGAAAGGGATGAGGTCATTGCGGTAAACGGAAATCAAGTCTCGTACAGGGACGAAATTATTCCTTGGCTCGATAAATATAAAGGTGGAGTTTTGACCCTAACCGTCAAACGCGACGATGGCTCGACGAAAGATCTTCAGGTACAAGTTAACGATGAAGGTCTTCTTGGTGTTCAGATTGGGGGGCTGACCATGGAAGATTACGCCGACCGTGGACTTTTCAAAATCGAGACCAAAAAATATACTTTTTTAGAGTCTATACCTGCTGGCATAGACAAGGGCGTAGAAACTCTTTCAAGTTATGTCAAGCAAATGAAGAAAATATTCAACCCAGAGACAGGCGCCTACAAGGGGGTGGGTGGCTTTGCTGCCATAGGTGGTCTTTTCCCCGACACATGGGATTGGACCCAGTTTTGGAACACCACTGCCTTTATCTCCATCATTCTGGCATTTATGAATATTTTACCAATCCCTGCTTTGGACGGAGGACATGTCATGTTTTTATTGTACGAAATGGTTTCTGGAAGAAAACCAAGTGACAAATTTTTAGAATATGCCCAAATGACCGGTTTTTTTATATTGATAGCCCTTTTATTGTTCGCCAATGGCAATGATGTCTATAAATGGTTATTTAAATAGGACGTTTTTTTTTATTGGGGACAATCAAAAAAACGATTATATTTGCAGCCGCTAAAACTTTAATTTAGCAATATTATTCCTCCTTAGCTCAGTTGGTTAGAGCATCTGACTGTTAATCAGAGGGTCCTTGGTTCGAGCCCAAGAGGAGGAGCAATAGTTACGAAAGCCTTGCCATTTTTGGCAAGGCTTTTTTCTTTAGAAAAACTCGGGCGAGTAGTTTATGCCGAGCCCAGTCGAGGTAAGCCCAAGAGAAGTAGCTTCAAAATCACAGAACTACATTATTTGTTACTATCTTACTTGCTTTTCAAATCGTTTTCTACTACCATATATAATTAAAATATCGGTGAGTCTTTGGTCTTATGATTTATATTTTTAACGTTATGTAATCATTTGGGCATAACTGCACTCTTCTTAATATTAGACTCTTAAAATATGAATCCTAAACAAATAATATCACAATATTTTATACAAAATCATGATAATTATATATATTAGTATAAATTATTTTGTTGATTTCACATTTGTAAAATTTTAAAATATCCCCAAAAATTGACTTAAAAGACGTATCCAACTCAATGCCTAACTACTATGCAAGCCCCTATACAAATTCAACTGGAGACCATTTTCAAGCAGCACTACCATGAGTGGTGTTTGCTTTCCTTTAGTTATTTGGGAAACAGTGACGAGGCCGAAGACGCGGTTCAAGATGTATTTGTAAATCTTCTGCAAAGAGAAAGAGAAGTCCCCATCATAAACCTCAAAGCCTATGTTAACCGAGCTGTGCGAAATGTTTGTTTGAAAAAGATAGAACACCTGAAAAAATCGGTCCTTTTTGAGGAGAATAACTTACCGGTACCGTCTGCCGAGACCGATTTGATATTGGCCGAAACCTCGGCCATGCTGTTCCGAGGGATGGATTCGCTTCCTGAACAAAGTAAAAGAGTATTTAAGTTATGTGTTCTAGACGGCCATAAATATAAGAATGCCGCCCAGATTTTGGGTATATCTAAGAATACCGTTAAATACCATTTGAAAAAATCTTTCAAAACACTTAGGTTTTCGTTGCAAAATGCGGTGAGCACTTTTATTGTGTTCATTTTTACTTCTTTATAGTTTTTTTAATTCTTCACTACCCCCTTTTCAATTTTTAGGGTCTTAAATGTAAGGAACTTTAGTTCTGCTTTTGAAATCTTATGAAAATAGCTGAGATAGTATATAAAAAACTGAGTGGTGAACTCTCTGAAGAACAGGCAAGGCATTTTGAACTTTGGCTCGACGAAAGCGCAGAAAATCAGACCCTCTTTTCACGGCTTCAAATGATGAAGACCAACGGTATTGAATTACCCGATTTCGCTCTAATTGATTCGAAAAAGGCTTGGACAAACACAGTTAGCAAATTAGAAACCAAAAAAAGCCAAGGAAGTAATTTTAATGTTCGTCACTTCTTAAGATATGCTGCTATTTTCATTGCTTTATTTGGTGTTTCATATTTCATCTGGGTTTCCAACGTACCTGAAAACATAATAGAAAGTGATTCCAATGCCATTACCTTAACACTGCCTAATGGAAAAGTACAGACGCTCGTTCCCGGAAATCAATTGTTGATAAAAGATACCAAAGGTGTTGTTTTAGCCGAGAAAAATGCAGAGCAACTTGACTATTCCAATTGTGAAGTAACTGAGTCATTGATTTATAATACGTTGAAAATACCGAATGGTAAAAGGTTCAAACTGCTACTGTCTGACGGTTCAACAATTCATTTGAACGCCGGATCATCACTTAAATATCCCGTCAAATTTTTGAAGAATCAAACCAGGGAAGTTTTTCTTGTAGGAGAGGCTTATTTCGATATCGCCAAAGATGAGGCCAATCCCTTTATCGTATCGAACGGAGAATTGGGGATTCGCGTTCTAGGTACTGAATTCAATGTTACCGCTTATCCGGAAGATTCCGAAATTAAGACCGTTTTGGTAGAGGGGTCAGTAAGACTGGAATATAAAAATACAGTTACCAATAGTAAGCTAGCGATATTGAACTCTGGGGAAAAGGCGGCTTGGAAAATCGGTACTGAAAAGGTTGCTGTTGAACAAGTCGATACTTCAGTTTATACCGGTTGGCGTGATGGAAAATTGGTGTTGCGAAAAATGTATTTCGAGGATATCATAAAACGCCTTGAGAGACACTATAACGTAAAGATCACCAACCATTTCAAGGAGCTTGACTATAGGATATTCACTGCTACTTTCGACTTAGAGGGTATTGATGAGGTACTAAGCACTTTTGCTGAAGAAACCCATTTTGAATACTCGATAAGCAAGAATAACATACATATTTACCAACCTGAAGAATCGCGATAAAACAGAAGCCTATGAAAGAATATTTTTTGAACTGAAAATTTAGATTAAAAAAATCGGGAAATGCGGCAACATTCCCCGATCAAAAATCAGTAACTAACACGAGTCAATTACTAAAACACTAAAGATATGAAAAACTGTACCAGTAGCGGGCAGGACACGGTCCGTTCGTCAAAATTCAGCTTAAAAATGAAACTTTCGCTCTTCTTTTTAATGCTCTCTTTCCTTTCTATTCAGGCCAATAGTTACTCCCAAAAGGCCAAAGTAACCTTGGAAATGAAAAATGTCTCAATTTTAGAGGTACTAGATAAGATTGAAGCACAGACCGAATTTAAATTTCTATACGATAACAAAAAGGTCGATACCAAAAGAAAAGTATCGGTAAACGCGAAAAGTACGCCTTTACGTGATTTTTTGACGACCTTGTTCGAAAAGAGCGATATCTATTTTGTTATAAAGAGAAAGCAAGTGGTTTTGAAAGTTATTTCAAAGGCAAAGGTAATCTCTGATGACCAAGGTCCTAATTATTCTTTTGTAGACGAATCTATTATTCAACAAGAAATATCGGGAACGGTTACCGATACGAATGGTTCGCCTATCCCTGGTGTTTCCGTGGTCGAAAAGGGCACTACCAATGGCACGGCCACTGATTTTGATGGTAATTATTCCATTTCGGTAAACAGCGGTGCCACCTTGGAGTTTTCGGCACTTGGTTTTGCAAAAAAAGAAATTGTAGTAGGGCAATCCAACACTGTAAACGTTACCATGGCAGAAGATGCTGAAAGTTTGGAGGAGGTAGTGGTCACCGCTTTGGGTATCAAACAAGAGACGAGAAAATTAGGGTATTCCGTAGCTAAAGTAGAAGCCGAAGAGGTCAATATCAACAGATCATCGAATTTCATGAACACCCTTCAAGGTAAGGTCGCCGGGGTAAACGTATCATCGTTGGGTACGGGACCGGGTGGGTCTTCAAAGGTTCGTATCCGTGGCCAATCTTCTATTTCTGGCACCAACAACCCGTTGATAGTTGTTAACGGCGTTCCTATAGACAATACAAGTTTCGGTACGAATATCGGTAGTTCGGGCAACGAGCCGGGCACGAGCGGAGGTGGTGTAACCTCTGATGGTGGTGACGGTTTTTCAAGTATCAACCCTGATGATATCGAAAGTATGACTATTTTAAAGGGAGCCACAGGGGCTGCCCTGTATGGATCTCGTGCAAAAGATGGGGTAATCATGATTACGACAAAAACCAGAGGCACCGGTCAGGGAATCGGAGTAACCTACAATCTCAGTATCGCCGATCACACGCCACTTGATTTTACCGATTTTCAATATGAATATGGTCAGGGAGAAAACGGTGTACGACCTACATCGGCAAACCCGACTTCTGGGCAATGGTCGTTTGGCGAAAAGTTTGAACCCGGCATGACACAGGTATTGTACGATGGTCTGGTATTGCCTTATGAGCCGCAATTTGATCGTATCAAAAACTTCTATCGACAAGGGTTGGACATTACCAATTCGATAGCACTCTCAAGTGGTGGCGAAAAAGGAGGTTTTAACCTATCATTGTCCAATTTGGATAGTAGAGGTATTATGCCCAATAACACGTTCAATAGGGTCAATGTGACCTTGGGTGCCAGTTATGATCTTTCCGATAAGTTGAACGTCACCACGAGCATTAACTATTCGAATGAGACGAATACCAATCCACCCAATGTGGGCCAACAGGATAATACGATTCCCGTTGCTTTGTATAATGTCGCAAATTCCATGCCCTTGGATATTTGGCGAGCTGCCTCTTTCGATGAAAACGGTGATGAAATCGTGTATTCGCGATTCAGGAACCGAACGAACCCCTACTTTACCTTGGCCAAACAATTCAATAACATTGATCGTGACCGTATTTTCGGAAACGCAGCCTTGAAATATGATTTCTTGCCATGGTTGTTCGGTCAGGTAAGGGTCGGCCAAGATTACTGGTCAAGAGGCCAAGATTATAATGGGTATCCTACAGGTCAAGCTTCTAGACAGCCAGCCCCGGCAGGATTTGTCAACGGTCAATACACGCAAGAGGTTAGAAGGTTCAGGGAAACCAACATTGACTTCCTGTTTTCTGCCAACAAAGATTTGAGTGACGATTTCGGACTGGGTATTACCGTTGGAGGCAACAAAATGAACCGAATGACTGAACTGAATCGCGTAAATGTGGTCGATTTTGTAATCCGTGATTTGTACACAGTTCAAAATGCAAGGGTAAAAGACCCGATTTACAATCTCCAGGAAAGAGCCGTTAATTCATTGTACGGGTCATTGGACCTTTCATATAAAGACACATACTATTTGACCGCTACTGCGCGGAACGATTGGTTCTCTACACTATCTCCCGAGAACAGAAGCATATTATACCCTTCGATATCGGCTAGTTATGTCTTTTCGAATGCTTTCGATACTGAACCTAGTTGGTTGTCGTTCGGTAAGTTAAGGGCTGCCTATGCAGAGGTTGGCAGCGATACCGATGTTGCGCCCTATTCCGATGCTTTGTTCTATGCTATAAATCCTAACCTATTTCCAAATTCCGAAGGTGCTGCGCAACCGGTCGCGGCTGCAAATACCAACACCTTGCCCAACCCGAATTTGAAGCCGATGCGAACAACAGAGGCGGAGATAGGGCTTGACCTTAGAATGTTCAACAGTCGGGTTAATTTAGATTTGAGCTTGTATCGAAAAACAACTTTTGACCAGATCATTCCTGCACAGATTTCTAATACGTCCGGTTTTGTAAGTACGTTGATCAACAGCGGTGAAAGCCGTAGTGATGGTGTCGAGGCCCTTTTGACATTGGTGCCTATTTTGAGTGAGGATTTTAAATGGGAAATGAATTACAATGTATCCTATAATAAAACGAAAGTAATCAGTCTTCTGACCGGAGAGCCCGGCGAAAGTATCGTAGTTGGTCGGCACGCCTTCAACGGATTTCTGTATCAGGTTGTTGGTGAGGAAATCGGGCAATTGGCGGGGTTCGGATATAAATTTGACGACCAAGGGCGACAGCTTTTTTCTGCGGATGGCAGACCCGAGCGTTCCGATGACATTAAGTTCTACGGAAGTGCACTCCCAAAATGGGTAGGTGGTATCACCAATAGTTTTAGGTACAAGAACTTCAACGCTTCTTTTCTAGTGGATTTTAAGTTGGGAGGAAAAATGATTTCCGGAACCAACTTTAACTTGGTACGACATGGGCATCACAAAATGACACTGCCCGGTCGTGATACCGGGGTCGTAGGTGACGGAATCAATATCGAGACCGGGGAAGTGAATACGGTAGCTACCGAATCTCAGACCTTTTGGGAAGTTATACGTTCAAAACAGCTCATAGAACCTATTGTCTACAATAGTGGTTTTTGGAAGTTGCGGCAAATCAACATCGGGTATGACTTTAAGGATATACTTCCTGAGAATTTCCCTTTAAAAGGACTTACCGCAAGTCTTTTCGCCAACAACGTACTCATTATCAAGAAATGGGTGCCGAACATCGATCCAGATTCCTTCGGATATACTTCCGATAATGTATCGGGATTAGAATCTACAGGTATCCCTACCACCCGAAGTATCGGGCTTAATTTGAACTGCAAATTTTAAAAGAGAAGAAAATGAAAAATAGAATTTATAATTTTTTAATTGTCGCAGTAGTAGTCGTAACGACTTTTTCATGCACAGATAATTTTGACGAGATTAACACGAACGAGGTAGATCCTACCGCGGAGAGTATTGACCCGATATTTTTGTTGAACGATGCGATCATAAGGTTGTCTTTTTCCAATACGAACCTCATTTATGACCTTGGAATAGTACAACAGGTAGTATCACCCAACTCAGGGGTATTGACCGGAGCGAACTACAATCAAGAGAACCCCCAGTTTGCAGCCTTGCATTGGGAACGTTTGTACCGTGACGGCGTCATCAAGAATACGGGAGATATCTTAGGACAACTCGATGCAGAAGATGCCCCTGACCGCCCTAACCTGCGAAATATGACCCGTTTGGTACAAGCGACCGCTTTTATGATCTTGACCGATGAATATGGAGACATTCCCTATTTTGAGGCAGGTAAGGGCATTACCGAGCAGATCGTATTGCCCAAATACGATGCACAGGAAGTCATCTATACCGATTTGTTCAAAGAAGTCAAAGAAGCTACCGCGGCGTTCAGTGAATCGGCCGCTGCTGAACCTGGCGAGGTCATGTACTCAGGCGATCTTGATAAGTGGAGGCGGTACGGTAATTCATTGCTCTTGCGCTTGGCAATGAGACTTACTGAGGTTGATCTGGCATTGGCAGAACAAACGGTAGCTGAAGCCTTTGCCGGTGGCTTGATGGAATCGAATGATGATAATTTTGTAGTACGCCACGACAATAATTTTGTAAACTCCGCAGGCTCCACGCTCAATGGCAGCGAAGCCAATAATTTCTATTTGGTCGACTCGTTCGTGAACTATCTTAAGGATACCAACGACCCTAGGCTAGGCGCTTTGGCCATACGTTATGTAGGTGCCGGTTCCGGCCCGGACCAAACACAGGAAGCGGGTGTTAAAGATCCTGCTGTTCAAATGGGTATGCCCATGGGTTTCGATAACGGATCAATCGTAGCTCAGGCTTCGGCGGACGGACTAGCCAGTTTTTACGACTATACCCAAATAGATCGTTTTTTAGTTGCCAAGCAAGCGGCCCCGATGTTCATACTTACCCACGCCCAAACGCAGTTATTGCTCGCCGAAGCTGCAGAAAGGGGTTGGGTCAGCGGCGATGCCGCCGAGTACTATGAAGCAGGTATCAGGGCACATATGCAGCTCATGGCACAGTACGACCCCCTTATTACAATTCCTGAGGCCGATATAGATGCATATTTGGCAACCAATCCTTACGATGCGGCCAACGCATTGGAGCAGATAAACAACCAATATTGGGTAGCCTCCTTCTTGAACGGTCCCGAAGCTTTTGCGAATTTCCGTAGATCAGGGTTTCCGGTCTTAACGAAAAATCCGTATCCGGCACAGGATATTACGGGAGACTTTATCAATAGATTGGTATATCCTACGGATGAATTAGCTACCAATAGTGAGAATTTGAGCGAAGCGACGTTCCGTATGGGTCCTGATAATCTTGATACCAAGGTCTGGTGGGATCAATAAAATAAAGAACGACAATGCTGTAAATAATTAAAAGTCTGCCGAAATCCCCGAGGCGGGTTATTTTAAGAACATAGTGAGCCCAGTTTTCAATTTTATCAATGAAGAGTCGATGGCCCAAAAACTGGGTTAACCATTGAAAAAACAAAATAAAACCGGTAAATTAATTTTGAGTATGAAAAATAGATTACAAGAACTAATAGCAAAGAGCAAACAAGAAGAGCAGGCTTATCGCGATTCGCGCCAAGCTGAAATCGAAAACCCACAAACTGGTGATAATCGACGTAATTTTCTAAAAAAGACTGCTTTGGGAGGTATCGGGTTGACCAGTATGATGGGTTATTCTTTTGAGGATACGGTCGCGCTGACTACCTCAAAGGTCAATCGGGCATCGGCACCATCAGAATTAAAGATAACTGATATGCGATATGTGGTCACCAATGTCATGGGCGGCACACCGATAATTAAAATAGAAACAAACCAGGGCATTCATGGTTTGGGTGAAGTAAGGGATGCTGCTGATGTGCGGTACGCCTTATTTCTAAAAAGCCGTATTTTGGGCGAGAACCCCTGTAACGTTGAGAAGCTTTTTAAAAAAATCAAGCAGTTTGGAGGGCCATCGCGTCAGGCAGGTGGGGTTTGTGCAGTAGAAATGGCACTTTGGGATCTTTGTGGAAAGGCCTATAATGTACCGGCTTGGCAATTGCTAGGGGGACGTTACCGAGATAAAGTCAGGCTTTATGCCGATACACCTGAAGCGGATTCCCCCGAAGAACAAAAAAGACTGATCGATTTTAGGGTCAATGACCAAGGCTACACTTGGTTAAAGATGGATGTTTCCATAGGTGAGCTCAAGGGTAAAAAAGACACCGTTGTCAACGGAAAGTTTTGGGAGAATGAAAAGGGTACTTTGGCACAATGGGGAGACAAAAGAAACTATATGGCGTACGGCAACACCATGCATCCCTTTACCCAGATTCAGATGACCGATAAGGGTTTGGAACATTTGCAACAAGTAGTTGAAGACGTACGTAATATGGTCGGTTATGAAATTCCGATTTCTACGGATCATTATGGGCATTTTGACCTGAACAATAACATCCGTATGGCCAAAGCACTCGATAAATATCGTTTGGCATGGTTCGAAGATATGGTTCCCTGGCAGTATACCGAGCAATGGAAAACGATTACGGATTCCATCGAAACTCCGACGACCACTGGCGAGGATATTTATCTTCTGAAAGACTGTCTACCTTTGATACATGAACGGGCCATCGATATTATCCATCCTGATTTAGCGTCTTCCGGTGGATTGTTGGAGACCAAACGCATTGCCGATTATGCTGAGGAATATGGTATCGCCATGGCCATGCACCAGGCGGGCACCCCCGTATCCTTTATGGCCAATGTGCATTGTGCGGCCGCAACACAGAACTTTTTGGCCTTGGAGCATCACTCCGTGGACCTTCCTTGGTGGGAAAATCTGGTCAAGACAGTAGGTGGTTTCAAGATGATCGACAAAGGTTTTGCCACTGTGCCGTTAACTGCCCCCGGACTGGGAATCGAACTTAACGAAGAGGTGCTTAAAGAACATATCCACCCAAGTGATAAAAGCTATTTTAAATCTACCAAGGAATGGGACGAACTTCGGTCACATGATAGAACGTATAGCTAGTTGAATAAAGCAAAACAGCACGGCTTACGATATTTATAACAGTTTGTTTGAGTTAGTTTGGTTTGGCAATCGAAATCCCCGATACTTTTTCGGGGTGTTCCTTGCCAAACTTTTTCCGCTTAGCTTTTGCTCAAATTGATTAAATTTAGAAATCCCGTGAAGGGTATGTAGAACCTAAATAACAGAAAAATGAATCAACGATTACAAGTACTTTTAATATGCCTTTTCGGATTTTTTTATGTCCAATCCCAAGGAGTGTCGGCATCCACTGAATATATTATGGAGCTTACTTCCAATTGGGAAGGTGAACGTTTTGAAGACGGAAGGCCCAAAGTATCGGATGCGCTTTTAAAACGAATGAAAAACATCCAAATAGAGGAAGCTTGGGGCTTTTTAAGGGGTCGCGGATACCATAACCAATTTGATGGCGGCTGGGAAATATTGCATCCTGATAGTGCGATGACAGGTCGAGTAATTACTGCACAATATATGCCGTTACGACCTGATTATAAAGACGTGGTCAAGATCAAGGGCGCCAAAGAGAATCGTGATACCATAGGTGGAAGCAACTCATGGCCAATAGAAATGTTGGCACCGGGTGACATATATGTAGCCGATGGTTACGGTCGTGTTATCGATGGCACATTGATTGGTTCGAATCTGGGAAATGCCATCTATACTAACTCTCAGAATGGGGTGATTTTTGATGGTGGCGTGCGGGATGTTGCCGGATTATTACAGATAGAAGGTTTTAATGGATGGTATAGGGGCGAAGACCCTTCATATCTTAAAGAACAAATGTTGACCAACATCAATACCCCTATACGCATTGGTAGGGTTACCGTACTGCCTGGCGATGTGGTGTTGGCTAATCGTCATGGCACCATTTTCATTCCTTCGCATCTGGCATCCGAATTGGTGCTTTCTTCGGAGATAGTTGGTCTAAAAGATCTTTTTGGCTTTCAGCGTCTACGCGAAAAAAAATATACTCCAGGACAAATCGATACAAAATGGACCAATGATATCAACGCTGATTTTAAAAACTGGCTCAATTCGTACCCCGATGAAAAATTACCGATGACCAGAAAAGAACTGCAAGATTTTCTGCACGTTGAACAACATTGACCTTTGATATATGACCATTTTAATCAGTTACCATGAGACACCATACTAGCACCCTGATTTTATCTTTTGTTTTCGTATCATTTTTCGCAAACGCCCAAACAAGTGATAATGATGAACAAATACTGGGGACCAAAGTAACCGAACTGTATCGTGCTATGGTCGAAAAAGACAAAAGCATGCTTGAAAACCTGACTTCAAAAATGTTGACCTATGGTCATTCTAGCGGTACGATCGAAAACAAATCGGAATATATAAATGCCGTTATGAACGGACCTTTCGAATTTATTTCCATTGACCCGGCCGATCAGACTGTTTCTTTTTCAGCGGATACGGCTATTGTCAGACACATCTTTAATGCAAAAGGTAGGAATGATGGCAATGCGGTAGATGTGCATATTGGTGTTATGATGGCCTTTCAAAAAATTGGTAATGAATGGAAACTGCTCGCCCGTCAAGCTTATAAACTATAAATCAAATTTCCTTGAAAAAACTAAATCTCTATTCCGTTTCCTTAGGTGTAGCGGGTTTGCTGCTAATATTGATTATCGTAACGATCATTATGGGCCGAATCTCGGAAGCTGGATGGTTGTTTCTAGGTTTTTTTGCGACGCTGGCCTTGGGTTTCCGTGGCTATGCACCCTTAAAAGGACTCGTTTTCACGACCATGATTTTCGCAGGCGTATCGCTAGCTCTTTATTATCCGCACTTTTTTACCGAAATCGCAGGATTCAAGCTGACCGTACTGATCATTCCCCTAATACAGATTATAATGTTCGGTATGGGAACTACGATGAGTATAAAAGATTTCGCAGCGGTTTTTAAGACCCCAAAAGGTGTTTTTATTGGTGTTTCCGCTCAGTTGTTGATTATGCCCCTTGTTGGTTTTGCGCTTGCCAAAATGAGTGATTTTCCTCCTGAAATCGCTGCCGGAATTGTACTTATAGGCTGTTCCCCTAGCGGAGTGGCCTCCAACGTCATGGCCTATTTGGCGAATGCGAACGTTGCGCTTTCCATAACTATAACCTCCATTGCGACCTTGCTAGCTCCTTTTCTTACTCCCGTTTTAATGAAATTCTTGGCAGGTGAGTTCGTTGAAATCGATATTTTGGCTATGATGTGGACGATTGTGAAAATGATCATTCTTCCCATTGGGGCCGGACTTCTGTTCAATAAACTAACGGGTGACGGTGCCAATTGGCTGGATCGGGCTATGCCCATTATTTCGATGTTGGCCATTGGCTTGATCATCACTATCATAACCGCTGCCGGAAGGGACAGTCTTTTGGATATTGGGGGCATTTTAATGCTCCTCGTTTTAATACACAATATGTTCGGCTATTCATTGGGGTATTGGTACGCCCGTCTTTTTAAAATGTCAGAACAGGACTCGCGCACTATCGCCATCGAAGTGGGTATGCAGAATGGCGGCCTTGCCTCTGGTATTGCCAATTCTTTAGGGAAAATTGCCACCATGGGTCTGGCGCCTGCCGTATTCGGCCCGTTGATGAACATTACCGGGTCTATACTGGCCTCTTATTGGCATGGTAAGCCGACAGCGAAATTCTAAAAACCACTTTGGACACGAACGATTAGAAAAAATAGTTCCCGAAAAAAACAAGCATAGATAAAAAATTCAAGGAGCCCTTTTCTTACCCACAAAAATTTAGATATTTCCCCACTCAGTTTAACTCAAAATGTCTTTGACAACATGCCCATGAACATCGGTTAGACGATAGCGTCTTCCTTGATGTTTGAAGGTAAATTGTTCGTGGTCGATGCCCATAAGGTGCATAACGGTCGCCTGAAAATCATGTACGTGCACAGGGTTTTCAATTGGGTTAAACCCGAAGTCATCAGAAGCGCCATAAGTGAATCCGGGTTTTACTCCCGCCCCGGCCATCCATAAGGTAAAAACATAAGGGTGGTGATCACGACCCCAGTTGCGAACGTCTTTGATATTACCTTGTAGAAATGGAGTCCGTCCGAATTCACCTCCCCAAATTACCAACGTATCTTCAAGCATTCCGCGCTGCTTTAAGTCTTTGATCAATGCGGCACTCGGGGCGTCGGTATCATTACATTGGGTAATCAACTGATAATTGAGATTTGTGTGTTGGTCCCATCCTGCATGCATGCATTGAATAAATCGCACATCGCGTTCTGCGAGTCGTCTTGCCATTAGACAGTTATACGCAAAACTACCTTTACGATGCACATCAGGGCCGTACATGTCTAAGATATGCTGAGGTTCATCCGAGAAATCGGTCAACTCCGGTACACTCATCTGCATTTTATAGGCCATCTCGTATTGGGCGATTCTAGTTTGTATTTCGGGGTCACCGTATTCCGAATGGTTGATTTCATTCAGGGCCTGCATATCGTCAAGAATACTTCGCCGCATCTTTCGACTCATGCCTTCGGGGTTTTTCAAATACAATACCGGATCACCACCTCCCCTGAATTTGACACCTTGAAACTTGGTCGGAAGAAATCCGCTTCCCCAATAGTAATCGTAGAAAATCTGTCCGCAGCTCGCTTCCTTATCCCTAGAGGTCATTGCTACAAAATCCGGGAGATCTTTTGCAGTGCTTCCCAAGCCGTAGGTCAACCAAGAACCCATACTCGGTCGCCCCGGTTGTTCTGAACCTGTCAGAAAAAATGTTATCGCAGGCGCATGATTGACCGATTCGGTGTACATCGATTTGATAAAACAAAGCTCATCGGCAACCTTTGCGGTTTCGGGCATGAAATCGGAGACCCACGCCCCGCTTTGGCCGTGCTGCGCAAAGTTGCTGATTTCACCAATGACTGGTCTTGCTGCTTGATCACCGGTCATGGTCGAAAATCGTTTGCCGGCCGTAAGAGAATCGGGGATCTGGGTGCCGTGCCATTTTCGAAGCATGGGTTTGTAGTCGAAAAGATCGACATGGGAAGGTGCGCCATTTTGAAAAAGATAAATGACCCTTTTGGCCTTTGGGGCAAAATGCGGAAGACCTAAACCATTACGAAGACTTTCAATCGGAGTGTTCGCTGATGAAGCGGAAAGTGATAATGGATTCAACATTGAACCCAGGGCCATACCACCAACACCCATGGCCATCTTACCAAAGAAATTTCTTCGGGTCATAGTTGCCTGATATTCCTCGAATGGATGCAAGATTTTTCTGTTGTTCATTGCCGTGTTATGGTTTCATCTAGGTTTAATAACAGTGAACATATAGCGGTGTATGATGCATGCTCTACAGGGTCTAAGGATGTGTTCATTCTAAATTCCCCGATGGTGCTCAATGCAAGTGCATCTTGCTTTTTTTCGTTGTAGGTTTCCCGTAGCTCTTTGAGCCTATTTTTGAGAATGCCAAGTTCATCGTTTTTTATTTCACGACCTGTAGTCTTTTGAAAGGCATACTTCAGACGAGAAGAATCTTCCGATTTGTTGATGATAATGTTTTCAGCCATTACACGAGCTGCCTCTGAATATGTTATGTCATTCAGGGTTGTCAAGGCATGTAAAGGTGTGTTGGTGTTATATGATTTTACGGCGCACAATTGACGGGAAGCATTATCGAATAAAAAAGTCGGCCCCACTATTCTTCTCCAAAAAGTGTAGAGCGACCTTCTGTAAAGGGCATCCCCCTTATCCTGTTCATAAGAGCGTAACCCAAAAGTGGCTTCTGACCAAATACCTTCGGGTTGATAGGGTTTTACCGGTTTTCCTCCCAAAGAATCCACCAGTAAGCCACTGACAAATAAGGCCTGGTCGCGCAACATCCAAGAAGGTAATCGCATACGGGTGGCCCTCGCCAAATATTTGTTCTCGACATCCTTTTCCAATAGTTCTTTCTTTACCTTGGAAGATTGCCGATACGTGGCACTCATCACGATTTTCTTAAAGAGTTTTTTCAAATCCCAACCATTTTCCTGGAAATCAACCGCAAGCCAATCAAGTAATTCAGGATGGCTTGGAAGTGCACCCTGCACACCGAAATCTTCAATGGTCTTTACGATACCGTTACCGAAAAATTGCTGCCAATAGCGATTTACCGTTACACGAGCGGTCAATGGTTGTTCATCTGAAACCAGCCACTTTGCCAAGGCAAGTCGGTCATTTTTGACTACATCTGGTAACGAAGGGAGAAATGCGGGGACATTCCTAAAAACAGTATCTTCAATAATCGGATTATTGTAACCTCCTCGATTAAGAATCAAGGTTGTTCTAGGTTCTTCAAGTTCATCCATGACCATGACCATGGTTGAGGTTTTGGCCAATTCATCGAATTTTTTCTTTTCGTCGAAGACCTTTTTCAGAAGGGTGCCGTAATCGGGATCGTTATTTTTAAAATACTTGGCAAGAACATTGTATTCTCCTGTACCCCTATTATCGGCAGGTTTCAGAAGTATACGCGGGTCCAGCCCTTTGAGTTCTTTTGCAACCTTCGATTCCGACACTGGCAGTCCTTCTTCACGAGGAAATTTTTTGGTTTCAAAAGTTTCTACTTTTGCGACAAGTTGATTGGCATACGCTTCGATTTTGGCCATTTCATCTCTTCGCTCTTTCCGACTTAAATTCAGCACGGGTTTTATTTGACCGCCCCAGTTGCCACCTTCTTCTGAAGTTTGATTGAAATAGTCGAAAAACTGATAGTATTCTTTTTGGGTAATGGCGTCATATTTGTGATCGTGACATCTCGCACAGTTCATGGTGAGGCCCAACCAAGTCGTACCGGTGGTTTCAACCCGATCGAAAACATTTACCACTCTAGTCTCCTCAGGAATAGTACCTCCCTCGGTATTGTAAGGGTGGTTTCTATTAAAAGCGGTTGCCATGATATCTTCCCTCTTTGCATCGGGCAGCAGATCACCGGCCAATTGCTTAATGGTAAATTGGTCATATGGCATGTTTGTGTTGAATGCTTCGATGACCCAATCTCGCCAAGGCCACATGTCTCTGGTGAAGTCACCTTGAAATCCGTTTGTGTCCGCATAGCGTGCTACATCCAGCCATTCCCAAGCCCAACGTTCGCCGAATCTTTGGGATGCCAGCAGACGGTCTACAAGGCTTTCATACGCATTTTCAGAAGTGTCATTTTTAAATATGTTGATTTCTTCGGGAGTAGGAGGAAGGCCATTGAGATCGAACGATAACCTTCGGATCAAGGTCGCTTTAAGCGCCTCTTCGGATGGTTGAAGGCCTAAGGATGTCAATTTGTCCAATACGAAATAATCGATTTCATTTTTTGGCCAAGATGATTTATCGACTTTGGGAAGTTCCGCTTTCTCTGGCGAATTGTAGGCCCAATGCGTTTTCCATTCAGCGCCTTGCTCCACCCATTTTATCAAAATGGCCTTTTCTTCTGCTGTTAGGCTTAAATTCGATTCGGGAGTAGGCATTACCAATTCGGGGTCATCGGTCAAGATACGAGCGATTACCTCACTTTGTTCTGGTTGACCCGCTACTATTGGAAAAGATTCTTTTTCAGGAATGTTCGAGAGAATTGATTCTTCAACGTCTAGGCGTAAATTCGCTTTTCTCGCATTCTCATCGGGGCCGTGACAATTAAAACATCTATCGGAAAGAATAGGTCGAACATGAAAATTGAAATCTATTTTTTCAGGTAGGTTATCATAAGCGACTTCAACCTCTTCTGGTTTATCGATTCCGCAATTCGAGAGAATGAATAATCCAAATAATGCACAAATTTTTTTTAGGATTTTCATTTTAAATCGGAAATACTTCTTTCTTGTGATGAAGTATCGTGAGGGTTTTAAAAATATTAATAGTTACCACCTTAAATGTACAAAACATTTTTATGGGTTTAAACTTTGTATAAATCAAACGAAATGTAAAAAGAATATATGAATACGAAATAAAGTTCAACTTGGGAAAAGAGATTTAAATGGAAACTATTTGTTTCAAATCGATAGGCAGAGTAGCTACGTCTTTTTGATGACATAACTAATCGACATTGCCAAAAAACCAGTGAGCATATTGAAAATAATTAGTGGCGCACTGTTCTTAAAATGTCTACGATTTAAAAATACTAATTTTAGTCATGGTCGTAGTAGTATTCTAATTTGGTATAATCTATTATATTTTCAAACTTTTGCGAAATAAAAAGTGGAGATTTTGAAATAGATTTTTCATTAGAGATAAAGCTTACATATTTAATGATGCTATACAGACTTTTATTGTTAAAGAAACTCTCATGGTTTTCAAGAATTAAATCATCGAGTCTTTTGTTTTTTACACTAGAGTACACAACTAGAGGAATTTCTACACTTTCTTTATGTGGGTTGTAAAATCCATGGCCGCCACTTTTTTCGTCAAGGGTTTCTCCGTGATCGGCAGTGTATATAATCAAAATGTCTTTATTGGTCTTTTTAAACTTTTCAAAAAGTTCAGCTATGAAATAATCTGAATAGTAAATGGTGTTTTCGTATTCTTCTAATAAATTTTTCGGATTTTTATGTAGACTAATTTCTTCTGGACATCGTTGATTATAATCGGCATGGGATCCCATCAAATGAAAAACAAACATTTGCTTCGAACTGTTGTTGATATCGATGTCATCTAAAACATCAAATAAAACCTCATCTGGATTTGAAAACGTAGAATCATAATTCTGAAAACTAACAAAATCAGATTCGCGTGCAATAGATGTTGTAGATGACTCATGTTTACCTCCGGCCCCCTCCTGATTTGATATCCAATAGGTGTGGTAATCATTTTCTTTAAAATCTCTTATAATCGATTTTGATTTAAAAAAAGCATCAAAATCCTTATGGGTTGTTTCGGTTAATGATAATGGGATTGACAGGTGGGTCTGGGTTGCGGGTGCAATAGCATTAAATTTGTAAATATCATTTTTTATGTTTGTAAGAAATGGAGTAGTTTGATAGTTGTCGTTATATAAACCCATAAAATTCCTATTTACAGATTCTCCCATAATCAAAACAACTTTATCATAAATCATTTCGTTCTGAGCTTTTTCAATCTTTTGTGCTTTTAAGAATTCATTACGCTCTTTGAAAGCTGTACCCCTGCGAACCACCGTATTATAATCATAAATTAATGACAGGGGCATTAGTTTTAAAATGTTCCCCTTAACTTGAATTAACCCTCCTAGTAAAATGACTATAAGAAAAAGTGATGTTAGTTTTAGCAGTTTGAACTTCAGCGAATAAAATCGAATGAAATAGTATAAAATATAACCTACGATTATAGTATAAAGAACGATACATATATCTTGGATAGAAACGTATTTCTGTAAGTATTCTAAAGACTCTCTTTTAGAGGAAAAATAAATTAATTCAACAACAGGTTCTAAAATAGTTACCCGACCCCAAGTAGAGTTCATGTGAATAACTAAAATATTTATAATATTTAAGTATACGGTAAAAGCGCTAAAAAGCACCTTGTTTAGAATAGCAAATAAAAACAATAGTACTAGCACCACAGAAATAAAAATCGTGCGGTTAAAAGATATGAAATAGATGTATTGGGGGAGTATAGTTAATACACTTATCAAAATACTTATTGTTAAGTATTTTTTATTCTCTAAAATTGCTTTTTTCATAATTTATTACAACCTCGAGACAAACTGATTTTCCTTTATTTAAAAATAAAGTCAATATTAAAAGATCTTTACTTAAAAAAAAAGTTGAATAAAAAAGTATATTAACTTTTCTTGTTAAAGTAAAATTCAGGTTTTTTTCAAGTCCCTTTTTAAAAACAAAAAGGTCGTATTTAATATGTATCTTGTTTTCATGAAATTAATTAGAAGTATAATCACGGTCTTATGCCTATGCTTAGTTAGCTCAGCTTTGGCTCAAAACTCAAAGAAGGTGTTAAAGGTCAAAGAAATAGATTATTCAGGTGTTGCTGATTTGCAGAAAGTATCAGAATTATTAGAGTTAAATACTGATTTGCATACGATTGATATACTTAATTGGAATACATTTCAATATAGTCCTGTTGTCAAATTTAGAATAGCACATAGTCACAATCAAATTTGGTTAAAGTATTATGTCAATGAGAAAAGTATTTTGGCCGCGGTCACTGAAACAAATGGGCCTGTTGCTGGCGATAGTTGTGTGGAGTTTTTCTTTGACCCTCAAGCCAGTGGCAACTATTATAATTTTGAGTTTAGCTGTATAGGCACGACCCACCTGGCCTATGGGCCGGCAAGAAAAGAACGTGTTTTTGTAGCGCCAGAAATTATCGAAAAAGAGATATTGGTTAGTTCTTCTTTAGGCAATCAACCTTTTGTAGAAAATACCGGAGATCATACCTGGGAAATGACAATCATTATACCAGCCTCTAGTTTGGTACATGATCAAGAGATTCAACTAAAAGGGTTGACGACCAAGGCAAATTTTTATAAATGTGGAGACAAGAGTGCCGAAAAACACTATTTGACATGGAATCCCGTAGGCACCGATAATCCTGATTATCATCGGCCAGAATTCTTTGGGACGGTTATTTTCGAGTAAATAACTAAGATTTTCAAAAGGAAAAGTCCCCTTCCTTTTGGGAAGGGAATATAGAGGTGGGGCCAAAAAAGTGTGTTCGTGCACATTTTCTAAAACTATCTTGGTTTATATGTGAAACTATTATATCTTGATAGGGTTGTAGCAATTCCTGTTAAACGAACCGAGAACATGAAGTTTTTTTTCAACATAAGGGTCTTTCCTATTTTCTTTGTGCTGCTTTTTTTCTTTTTAGCTTGTCAAAAGAGTCCGACTGACGGTAAGTTGCTCCTTCCCGACGGTTTTAGTTCTGCGGTAGTAATCGATAGCATTAGCGAAACCGTACGTCATATGGCCGTCACGGATGACAAAATTATTTATGCAAAGTTGCGCAATTCAACGGAGAAGGGGGTGGCAATGGCTTTGAAGGATACCGATGGAGATGTTAGAGCAGACCAGATAGAAAGATTTGGCAGTAGTCAAAAAGCAAGATGGAGCTATGCAACAGCGATGCGTATCTACAAGGGTTATATCTATTATAGTTCCGACCTCGTGGTTTATCGACAAAAATTGAAACTAGGGTCATTACTTCCTGAAGGGGAAGCCGAAATAATAGTAATTGATGACCACGAACATGGCAAGCATGAACATATTGGCAAACCAATAGCCTTTGATAATGAGGGTCATATATTCGTTCCTTTCGGCGCTCCATCCAATGCCTGTCAAGAGCCGAAACGTACTCCCGGTGCTCCTGGTATGGACCCTTGCCCGCAATTGGAAGACCATGCCGGTATTTGGCGTTTCGATGCGAATAAATTGGGTCAGACGCAAAAAGATGGCTATAAATATGCTTCCGGAATTCGAAGTCTTGTGGCTATGAACTGGAATCCAGTTGATAATGAATTATATGCAGTAATGCATGGTCGTGACGATCTATTACGATTGTGGCCAAATGTGTATACCCCTCAAGAAAGTGCGCTGTTGCCTTCGGAAGAATTCATGAGAGTTACCGAAGGTTCACATTTCGGATGGCCTTATTGTTACTATGATCAGGTCAAGGGTAAAAAAGTTTTGGCTCCAGAATATGGTGGTGATGGGGAAATTGTGGGGCGATGTGCCGATTATGAAGATCCAATCATTGGTTTTCCAGGACATTGGGCACCAAACGATTTATTGTTTTATCAAGGTGATCAGTTTCCCGAACGATATAAAAATGGTGCGTTTATCACTTTCCATGGATCAACGAATCGTGCGCCCTACCAGCAGTCGGGTTATATAGTGGGCTTTGTTCCTTTTAAAGATGGAAAACCAAGTGGTGATTTTGAAGTCTTTGCCGATGGTTTCGCCGAAGTCGACCCGATTGTCAATACTAAGGATGCCGCTCATAGACCAATGGGTCTTGCAGTTGGCCCGGATGGTGAATTATACATTTCCGATTCCGTAAAAGGAAAAATTTGGAAAGTTTCATATGACGGAAAGAAAGAAGAATTCAAAGAAGAACAATTGCTGGCAATGGAAGAACGAAAGCTGGCCTCTAATGTTCGTTCACCGGACGTTATTAAGGATAATTTAATGAAGGAAGATGTTGCAGGGGGAGAAAAAGTGTATTACCAATATTGTAGTGCTTGTCATCAATTAAACGGAAGAGGAGCTTCTGGGAGATTCCCTCCCCTCATTGGCACTGATTGGGTGACAGGCGATAAAGAGCGGCTGATTCGGGTTATGCTGAACGGTATGGAAGGTAGTCTTGAAATAAATGGGGAAGTTTATAATGGCGCGATGCCCCAACATAGCTTTTTGAAAGACGAAGAAATAGCTCAAGTATTGACCTATATACGTTCAAACTTTGGCAACGAAGCCTCAGAAATAAAAGAAGCTGAGATTACCGAATTAAGAAAAAACAAGAAAAAAGTGGAAAGCCGATAGAATCGATAAAGGTGACCACTGAATAATATGTAAACAACGAAAAATGAAAAAATCAATACTCCATAGAAATGTACCGACCGTACTTTTTCTATTTTTTGCCTTTATGCTAAATGCCCAAGATTATGATATGGTGATTAAGAACGGTCACGTAATCGATGCCAAAAACGGAATCGACAAGGTGGCCGATGTGGCCATCAAAGATGGAAAAATAGCTGAGGTGGCTTCAAACATTTCTGAAAGCAAAGCAAAGAAATTAATCGATGCCAAGGGACTTTATGTATCGCCAGGTCTTATTGATATTCACAGTCATAATTTTCACGGTACCGAACATGATGCCTATCTCAGCGACAGTTTCACAGCTTTACCCCCTGATGGTTTTTCATTTCGAAGTGGGGTGACAACAATAGTAGATGTTGGAGGAGCAGGTTGGAGAAATTTTAAATTGTTCAAAGAGAATGTTATCGATATGTCAAAAACGAGGGTACTGTCATTTTTGAATATTATAGGTTCAGGTATGAAAGGTGGGGCTATAGAACAAAATATTGCGGACATGGACCCGAAACTTACAGCGATGGTTGCAAAACAATTTCCCGAATATATTGTCGGAGTTAAATTAGCGCACTACTCGGGGTTTGATTGGACTCCGGCAGAAAGAGCAGCTGAGGCAGGCAGATTGGCAGATATACCAGTGATGGTAGATTTTGGTGGGAGCGAACCAGAACTTTCTCTTGAAACATTATTTATGGAAAAACTCCGTCCCGGGGATATTTTCACACACGCTTATGCTCATGTTGACGGCCGAACTCCGATAGTAGATGAAAATGGTAAGGTTGAAGATTTTGCGTGGGCAGCCCAAAAAAGAGGGATTATTTTCGATGTAGGCCATGGTGGTGGAAGCTTTCTCTTTGAGCAAGCGATTCCAGCTATGAAACAAGGGTTCAAGCCAAAGACGATCAGTACAGATTTGCATACGGGTAGTATGAACGGCGGTATGAAAGATATTGTCAACGTGATGTCCAAATTTTTGAATATGGAGATGCCAGTTGCTGAAATAGTTGCCGCTACCACGTGGAACTCTGCAAAAGTTATAAAGCGCGAAGAGCTGGGGCATCTTTCAAAAGGTGCAGTCGCCGATGTAACAATTTTAAATCTTCGAGAGGGAGATTTTGGTTTTATTGATACAAAAGGAAAGAAAATGAAAGGTGCAAAAAAATTGGAATGTGAACTGACAATTCGAGAAGGTAAAGTGGTCTATGACCTTAACGGAATTTCTGCTGACCCATGGGATAAATAGAAAGCAAATAATAATTGGAAGAACACATAGTAAGAGATTGAGAAAGATTTTTCTAAATGGCTCAAAGATGATATCGATGAACTTCCTGTTCCAAAATAGCAGATGCAAGAATTATTGAAGAGACGTACGTGTTATTATTAAAATTGAAAAACTATAAATATGGAAAGTAAAACAACAAGAAGGGCTTCCTTCAAAAAAATAGGAATGGGTTTGGCAGCGCTATTCGGAATCGGATCGGCCAATGCCATGACAAAAAATGAAAAGAGAACTAAAAAGGAAGTTGTGGGAGAGATTGTCACGGACCAAGATATTCCGCTTTTTTCAGGTGCGGTTAAACATGGCAATACACTTTATATTGCTGGAAAAGGAGCTCATGTAGAACCCTACGAGATTAAGGCCCATACTGAGATAGTATTACAGGAATTGCAAAAGGGACTGGAAGCCAATGGCTCATCTATGGAGCAGGTTCTAAAGGTAAATGTATATCTGGCAGATCTCGCCGATTATAAAGGAATGAATGAAGTTTTCAGAGGACGATTTGGTAAGAATCCACCGGTGCGAACCACTGTAGCGACTTATGGCGGTGTCCCTGGAAAATCATTGGTAGAAATGGATTGCATAGCCGCGTTGGATTAAATCTTTAAAAATGGATCGTCCCCTTGAGGTTGAAGAAAAATAAAATATATTTTATTTTGAAGTCACCCAGCGAAGCTAATTAGGGGTGTAAAAGCACCGATCACAATAAATTTGAAAAAGTCATAACCAGATTTCCGTTTGCGCGGGAATGATTAAAAATTAGATTATGAGCACTAGAAGAAAAGCATTGAAAACATTATCCGCACTTCCATTGGTTGGCGGAATGTTAGGTCCTAGTTTATTAAGCGCAAAAGTTGGCGAGAAGGTCTTTGCAAAGTCGGCATGCCCGGTAAGTGCACCATTAGCACGTGATTTTTTTAAAGAGTTGGGTATTCGAACTTTTATCAATGCTGCAGGCACCTACACCTCTATGACAGGCTCTTTAATGCATAAAGAAGTAACCGAAGCGATAAATTATGGTGCAACCGAATATGTCAATTTAGATGAGTTGCACGATAAAGTGGGAGACAGAATTGCTGAACTTTTGGAGTGTGAATATGCAACGGTTTCTTCCGGTTGTTTTGGGGCAATGACCATCGGTCTTGCTGGTATCATGTGCGGTATGGATGAAGAAAAAGTCAAACAATTACCTGATACTAAAGGATTGAAAGATGAAGTAATTGTACAGGAGGCCCATGATATTGGTTATACTCATGCACTGATTAATACGGGCGCCAAAATTGTATCGGTCAAAACCGCGAAGGATCTGGAAAAGGCCATCACTGAAAAAACAGCAATGCTATGGTTTCTAAACGCAAATACCGAGCAGGGAGAAATCAAATGGGAAGAATTTGTAGCCCTTGGAAAAAAACATAATATTCCAACTTTTATAGATTGTGCGGCCGATGTACCGCCTGTAGAGAACCTTTTCAAGTTTACGAAAATGGGATTTGATCTGGTTGCTTTTTCTGGAGGAAAAGGAATTCGAGGGCCTCAGAGCGCGGGACTCCTTTTGGGCAAAAGAAAATATATAGAAGCGGCTCGATTACATACACCACCCAGAGGGACCACCATTGCCCGTGGCATGAAGGTCAATAAAGAAGAAGTCTTGGGAATGCTTGTGGCCCTTGAACTATATCTCGCAAGGGATCACAAAAAAGAATGGGAACTCTGGGAAAGCCAAATCAAGCTGATTAGCGATAGTGCCAAATCTGTACAGGGCGTAGAAACTGAAATTCATGTTCCACCGCATGCAAACCATGTGCCCAGTCTTAAAATTCGATGGGATGAGAGTGTGGTAAAAATTTCCAAGGACGAAATGCGAAAACAATTGCGAGATGGTCATCCCTCCATAGAAACGGTTGGCAACAAACAAGAGGTGGGTATAACAACATGGATGATGGAACCTGGTCAAGAACGTATTGTAGCCAATAGATTAAAAGAAGTGCTCGAAAATGTGTAATATTAGAAATAGAAAATCCGATATTATGAGAACTACTTTATTCGTTTTTGCATTCTTACTTCTCCTTTCCTGCAATCAAGTTGTAGAACAAAAACAAGAAACCGTTGGTGAACCCGAAAAGAAAGAAGTAATTGATCCGAATTATAATCCTGAAGCAAAATTGAAGGAATTAGGAATAGAATTGACTACTCCCTCAGCTCCTGTGGCAAACTATGTCAATGCAGTTCGCACTGGGAATTTGATTTTCTTGGCCGGTAAGGGTCCAAGAAAAGCTGATGGCGAGAACATTACTGGCAAAGTCGGAACTGATTTGACAATTGAACAAGGGTATGAGGCTGCGCGAATTACGGGAATCAATCAACTCTCGGTTCTAAAAGCGGAGTTGGGTAACCTCAACAAGGTGAAACGAATTGTGAAAGTGAAAGGTATGGTGAACGCCGCTCCTGATTTTACAGATCAACCTAAAGTGGTAAATGGCTACTCAGATTTGATGGTAGAAGTATTCGGTGAAAAAGGCAAGCATGCACGTGCTGCCGTCGGTATGGGTTCTTTACCTAGCAACATAGCGGTTGAAATTGAAATGATTGTTGAGGTGCAAGATTAATTGAATGAATAAAAAAGAGCAAAGAGCTAGATTTACCGCAAAGGCATTATTGCTTTTTGCGGTTATTCTGTTTTTACTTATAAGTTGCAAGTCCAAAGAAATCCAGCCTGAGTTCTTATTTCGAACAGCAATCATCGTAAAGGAAGACCATACTTGGTTTAAAGCTTTTGACTATTTCAAGAAAATTTTAGAAGAACGTTCTAATGGACGAATCGAAGTTCAGTTGTATCCATCAGAACAATTGGCAAAAGAGATTGAAGCTATTCGATTGATTCAAGCTGAGGTCATTGATATCACCACCACCGGATCAACTTTGACCAATTGGTTTGAGGTGGCTACGTTCTGCGAGTTGCCCTATATAATGAAAGATTCTGTCGACATGAATCTTTATATAAATGGTCGTGCAGGCAAATTGATGGAATCCGAGATGATCGAGAAGGCTGGAGTTCGTGCACTTTGTCATTTCGAACGTGGACCCAGACATTTAACTTCAAATAGACCAATTAAACATCCAGATGATTTAGACGGATTGATTCTTCGGGTCCCTAATGTTCCATCATTCGTTACCACCTGGAGCGCTCTTGGCGCAAAGCCTACACCTATGGCATTTTCCGAAGTCTTTACATCCCTGCAACAAGGCACGATTCAAGGGCAGGAAAATCCGTTCGCTATGATCAATAATGGTGGATTTTCCGAAGTACAGAAATATGTGAACCTAACGGGTCATGTTATCAGTTGGGTGTATGCCGTAATTGGTGAAAAACAATTTCAGAAACTACCACCAGACCTTCAAGAACTTGTTGTTCAAGCTGGCAAGGAAATGCAAAAGTACGAGCACGACCTTTTTTTAGAAAACGAAAAAAATATACAGCAAGTACTGAAAGATAAGGGTATGCAATTGGTAGAAGTGGATACCGAAGCATTTGCAAAGAAGTGTGAGAAAGCCATATATGAGAGTCTATCCCCAGAGATGCAGAAAATCTATCATGAATTGAAAAGAGAACAAGAGGCACATGCGGAAAGGAATAGGTAAAATTCTCAAAATCGGAACCCTTTTGAGTACATGGGGTTTGATAGCTATGGTCTTACTACAGATTGTCTGTCGTTTCACCTGGTTTGAAACTCCTTCATGGACGGAGGAAGCATCCCGAATCCTTTTTATTTATGCCATTTCTTTTGGGTCTGGTCTAGCGCTAAAATCATCAAACTATTATGTCGCGCTTGATGCTTTCTATAATAGTTTTAATCCAAAATTTAAAAAACTCTTAGATAAATTCATACCAATAGTAACCTTCATATTATTTGCGGTTTTTGCATTTTATTCGATTCAGTTTATCAGCTTGGGTGTAATCGAAAAATCTCCGAGTATGGGATTTAATATGGGCGTTGCGTTTTGTAGTATGTTTATTATCGGCACTACACTTTGCTACTATGCTTGGCATAAAGTTGTAAAAGCTTTTAAAAGGAGAAGCTCATGATTTGGATTCTTGTCATTGTATTCATAGTTGCTTTAGTGCTCCGCTATCCAATAGCCTTTGCTCTAGGGCTTGCCTGTCTGGTCTATTTGATCGTAGCCGATATTCCCTTGATTCTGATGCCGATGAAAATGTACTCGGGCATTGATGTTTTCGTGTTATTGAGTATTCCCGGCTTTATTATCGCAGGAAATTTAATGAACCAAGGCGGACTTACCGAAAAGATTATCAGTTTTTGTAACCATTTATTAGGTCATATTCGTGGCGGACTTGCCCTAGTGAATGTTGGGGCGTCGATGCTTTTTGCGGGTATTTCAGGCACAGCTATTTCAGACACGGCCAGTATGGGCTCTGTCATGATTCCCGCGATGAAAAAAGAAGGCTATGATGCCGATTTTTCCTGTGCGATTACAGCAGCGTCCTCTACTGTGGGGCCTATAATTCCCCCTAGTGTTCCTATGATAATCGCTGCCACTTTAAGCGGACTTTCCGTGGGAAAATTATTTTTGGCAGGTGCTATTCCAGGATTGTTGCTTGGTGTTGGTTTGATGGTTGTTGCTTATATCATCGCTCGAAAAAAGAAGTATCCCAAACATCCAAAAAGTAGTTTTGGTCAAGTAGCACGAGGTTTTGTAGATACGTTTTGGTCCTTGTTGATGACTTTTATTATCCTTTTCGGAATTATAGGAGGAATTTTCACCCCAACGGAAGCATCAATAGTTGCGGTACTTTATGCATTGGTAGTAGGCAAGTTCGTCTATAAAAAGCTAAATTTTAAAAATGTTCAAGTGGTCATTCTGGATTCCATGAAAACCTCGGCATCCTTAATGATATTGGTAGGGTTCGCCAATCTTTTTGGTTACATATTAATTACGGAACACATTCCTCAAACTATTTCTAGCGAAATATTAGGCTTTAGTTCCAATAAGTACGTAGTGCTTTTACTGATCAATCTTTTACTTATTGCGGTTGGCACTTTTATGGAAACAATTGCCGCCCTCTTGATTTTGTTTCCGATTCTATTGAAAGTAGCTATAGCGGTTGACGTAGACCCCATTCATTTCGCAGTAATTGCCGTATTGAATCTTATTATTGGTTTGACCACTCCGCCGGTAGGAGTCTGCCTATTCGTGGCGTCGAGTATCGGAAAGGTTTCTATAGGTAAAGTCAGTAAAGCCGGTTTCCCATTTCTATTGGTCAGTTTTGCGGTTTTGATTTTGGTGACACTTGTGCCCGAAATTTCATTGTGGCTACCTAGCTTGTTTATGGACTAAACCAATTTAGAAAAATGAAAAGTCAGTACTTCTTTAGCGTATTTTTTTTGGTGAGCGGATTTCTGTTTGCTCAACAGGAATATATTTTGGAGGAAAATATATTGTATCGAACAGAAAACATACAAAATTTAGACGCCTATAGCAAAGAGCGCTGTAAATTGGATGTTTACTATCCCAAAGACACCACTAATGTTGCTACGATAGTTTGGTTTCATGGTGGAGGATTGGAAAATGGCGAAAAACATATCCCTGAAGGGTTATTGGAACAGGGATTGACAATCGTGACGGTTAACTACCGTATGCATCCTAAGGTGAAACACCCGGTATATATCGAAGATGCTGCAGCTGCGGTTGCATGGACCTTCAAGAATATCGAAAAGTATAATGGTGATTCGGCCAAGATCTTTGTGACTGGTCATTCCGCAGGTGGATATTTGGCCAGCATGGTTGGCTTAGATAAGAGTTATCTCGAAAAATATGATATCGACGCGAATGACATTGCGGGTCTAATTCCTTTTAGTGGCCATACAATAACTCATTTCACAGTCCGTAAAGAAAGAGGTATTGAAGGAACGCAACCTATTGTAGATAAATATGCACCGCTTTTTCATGTAAGAAAGGATGCATCGCCCATGCTTTTAATCACCGGGAATCGTGAAAAGGAATTATTGGGCCGTTATGAAGAGGTTGCTTATTTCTATCGCATGATGAAGGTGGTGAAACATCCTGATATCAAACTAATGGAGCTTGACGGATATGGTCATAATATGGTTTATCCCGCGATTCCTTTACTATTGAATTTTGTGGAAGAGAAAACCAATGCAAACCATTAGAACTACTCCTTTATCTAATTCCCTTCAAAATCAATTTCCATAGAAAACGGATTAAATATCTGATCCGTGATTATACTCACTTTTCTTCTATTGAGCGGACTTTTTTCATCGACTGACTTTGTCTTGTAGAAGTCAAGCCAATTCTTGACGACAGTATGATGTAGCGCATCTTTTTCGAACTGCTTAACCAATCCATCTATAAATTCAAGAGTTATGCCCGTTCCCGATGCATCCACTTTTTCCAATTCTGGATAGTAGGGGAGTAACCCCTGCTTCCATTCATATTCCGAAACGATTTGTTCCGGATAAAACCAAGTTTGGTTGGCCCACTTATAAGGGATTCCGACACCCTTGAAGATTCCTGAAGCTCCGATGCGCTGCATGGCCGCGAATCCTTCATCATCGGGATTTACATCAAAATATGGCATAATGTAAGCGTTGCTTTCTAAAAGTGCGTTCTGGACTTTTCTGATGGAAACTTCGGAGGGTTTTTTGTTTTCAAGGACGGATGTTGCCGCCAAAGCTCCGGCAGCCTGACCGATACCCAATACGACGGGCTGCAATCTTGTGGCGCCGTTCACGATATTCGAGACACTGATATTCTTTTCAGCTACAATGAAATTCTCCACTTTCTCGGAAATCAAACTTCCCAATGGTACATTGTAACTGGGCACTTTGATATTGATAAATTCGATTTCGGGCGCATCAGGATTTTTATCATGATGATGGTCAATGGGGTAATCGCCAACTGCTATTCCTGTTTTGTAGAGATTGAAATCATAAGGTCGTTCCATGTGGTCGACGGTCAAAAAGGTTTTTCCTTTGAGACGACGTGCTTCACGGTCGTAGGGTATCATCGGAAAATTATCTTTGGTCGGAAATTCTTCAGCCACCCTCAAGTTTTTGAATCCTAGTTCGTTTTGAATATAGTAGACAAAGCCTTGGCTAAAGGCTTTGGCTTCTTTTAGTTTTTCTTTACGTTCGTCCGGAGACAATTCTGGCCAGTTCAGGTAAAAATCATTCCCACAATTGGGCCAGTTCATCATGTATTTGTTGTTGGGCAGCTTCCCATAATTCAGCATTTGCTCGCAGCCGGAGACTCCACCGAACATTTCGCCATCTTCCCGCTTACAGGCACAAGCATAGGCCTTTGGGTCATAATTCCTGGGCTTTTTTACAATACCCTTACGTCCTTTTTTTGTACCGACATCCTCCAAAATCAAAACATAGGTCAAATCTTGAACAATGGTATTGGCGATTTCAGGAGCTTCTTTTTCTCCGGTTTCCTTTTTAGAATCCATTCCCAATCTAAAATCAGCACCGACCAAGGGTAAAAGCTCCCCAATTTCTGTGGCATCGACTAATATTTTAGCTTCGGTAGTAGACGTTTTTCCTTTTTGCATGTATGTCACTATCCAGCCCTCACCATCTTTTTTTATATCCGTGTAAACGGCATTAAAGACGATATCAAGATTTGGAATATTGGCCATTTCTTGCAAGTATTTGTTCCCAATAGAAGGCTCGAAAAGCGTATGACTGACCCAACCCGTGGCCAATGCTTTGGCGCCGCCGTAATGGTCTCTCAGTTTTTGCCTGAACTCGCCCCAAATTCCTGAAGGCATTTCATGGTTGCCATCTATGGCGGACACTCCAGCTGAGGTCAACATACCGCCGAGCCAAGGGGTTGCTTCGATGATCTGGACTTTAGTTCCCATTCGGGCGGCTTGAATACCTGCGGTCGTTCCGCCTGCACCACCACCGATGATTAGAATATCGACCTTGTTTTGGGCATATGAGAAAAAAAGACAGCTAATGAAGATGATTAAAAAGGACGATTTTGTTCGCATTTATTGAATAAGATTAGAAATCTGCTTCAATTTACAAAAAGGGAAACGCTTTTTGACCTTATACAAGCCCATAATGGCAGTAGACTAGTTCAATGTCCGAAACGCACTCGGCGAATGCGCTATATAAAGCTACTGGGCAACGACACTATGAACAGCCTTTTGCAAAGGAGAAGCAGGTTGTTGGGTAAAACCATTTTACTTTTTGAGTCAAAAAACATAAGTTATGCAGCCGTTTTTAAAATTTAGGATAATTTAGATTTTAATTTTATTGCTAACTTTAGATGCACGAGAAAAACCTTGCTTAAAGTTTATTTGTATCCTATGGAATATGTACCGATCGCTTTACAACTCATTGTAGGGCTCAGTATTTTGAATGTTTGGCTTGTTCAAGCTAAAAAAAAGACACAATGGCGTGGTGGAAATGCGTTAAACATCAAAGAGGAATTTGAAGTATACGGACTCCCGGCTTGGAGTTGTTATGTTATAGGCTTTCTGAAATGTGCATTGGCTATTGCTTTGATTGCCGCTATATGGTTTCCGGAATTGCTTCAACCGGCAGCTATTGGTTTGGGTACCTTGCTAGCAGGGTCTATAGTGATGCATCTTAAGATAAAAGACCCGATTAAAAAATCATTTCCGGCATTTTTATTCCTCTGTATGTGTGCCTATTTAGCCTATATCTCGTAAACCGGGTTTTATAACATGCCCATAAAAGTCATAAAAAGATACCCGTTGATAATGACGTAGAGAAATGCGGGAATGGATTGCAGAAAGGAATCTTTTATCTTTAAACGAACGCCGAATCCTAAAATCATCAAAAGGCAAAGTCCCAAGGCCGAGATGGTACTAAGCATGATACTTTGATAGTGGCCGAATAGGAGTCCAACCGCTCCTACGAATTGCAGTGCACCCACTATTTTACGTTGTTTGTTTAAACCATAGCGTATGAATTCCGTTTTCATCCTTGGAGAAAAGAAGCACCCTAATCCAAAAAACAAAAAAGAGAAGGATGAAAAAATTACAAGTGCGGTTACTAAAGTCATACGATTCATCAAAGATAGCCTAACTTATAGGAACACAAACTACTTCGGGATAGCACAGATCTTTCTACCCTTCTATGTATCGAGGCTGGTAAAAGCATGGCGAAAGGTGCCATTACATTTGGCATCGGAAACGTCCTTTTTGGTGAACTGACTTTTGAAGAAGGTGTACCAACCAAGAACAATTTTCATACCTATCGCATGATTCGCTCCAGTGAAGCACCGAAGGAAATCGATGTGCATTTTGTACAAAACGAAATTGAACCTATGGGCATGGGGGAACCGCCATTTCCACCCATTTTTGGAGCAGTTGCCAATGTCTTGTATAAAGCTACAGGGCAACGACACTATGAGCAGCCTTTTGTAAAAGAGAAACAAGTTGTGGGGTAATGTTCGGCTATTATCGGCTCGAGCGTGACGCTCGCGCTAGCAGGGGGTTTATGATTTGGCCTCCGCCGAAGTAGTCGAATATACCCGGAACGACCTTATAGCTTGGCGTATTGTTTACTAAAAAATCGTTCATGTTCCTTTAAACCTTCATAAAAGAAAAAGACTTCATTGTCAAGTCCGCGTTCGCGGTTTGCTTTGATCATCTTTTTTAGAAATCGTCTTGAGGGTACGTAATCATTTACCTTTAATAGTACGCCGGGTATTAGCGTTGTTCTTTTGTCTTTGGGCATAAATTCAAGATTGGCGTCCAAGGTGGCTGTATAGGCGTCGATATCATACCGATAGACCTGCGGTATAATAGCATCGACCCAACCGTTTTCGACCCACGTAGGCCAGTCTTGTAGGTATTCTGCCTTACTCCATGGATAAATACTTGGGGCCATGGTCACCACAACTTTTGGGTCGGTGATTTTGACCGTCTCATAAATTTTCTTTGCGAACAGATTCAATTTTTTGGAACGCCAATCGACCCACAACGAATCTTTGTAGTCAGTCGGGGGAGTTTGCCCATCATGTTTTTTCTGATACAATGAAACCGTAAAATCATCGTAGCCTGCCGTAGAGGGGTTTGCCGGCAATCGGTCATCACCTTGAACGCCATCGATATCGTAATTTTTAACGACCTCGGTAATCAAGGAAAGTAAAAACCGTTGTACTTCGGGGTCGAAAGCGTTCATCCATTGAAAGCCGTTTTTAGAGACGAGTTTCCCTTCATTATCAATAGCCTTCCATTCGGGTTTGGCCCGTAAGATGTGTCCTCCGTCCTCTTCTTGATAACTGCTTGAAAATCCGAATTCGAACCAAGCGTGAACCTTTAAATCTGCTGCATGTGCAACTTCGATGAGTTCTTGAAGCATATCTCTTTCAGCGAATCGGGGAGCGACTTTCTTGCCGAACTCTTTCTCCATGATTTCGCTAGGGTAGAGCGTATACCCGCGATTCCAAACGACGACATAGATTTGGTCAATATCGTATGATTTGCAGCGTTGTACGACTTCTTCGATGCCCTCTTTGGAGTCCAAAGCGTTGCTTGCGACATCAGTCAGCCAGATGCCTTTTTGGGATTGGGAAAGCCCGATTTGGCCTATGAGGCATAAACCGAATATGATGGAGGTTTTCAATAAATTCATTTGATTCAACGGGTTCGGGTTTTCATGAGACATTAACATTTAAAATCGATTGTCATTGCGAACAACGTGAAATAGTCTGTGGACGTAGCTACCATTAATTTACGGATTGCTTCGTTCCTCGCAATGATAGCAAACTGAAACTTGAAACTATTTTTCCAATGTTTTCCAAACTTCCAGTAATGCTCTGGGTACATGAAAACAGCCTTTCCACTTACCGCCCTTGAGGTTTAAATGTACTTGGCCTTGACGATTGAGATAACCGTACCATTCACCACCATTTTCAGTATCCCTAAAATGATTCCAGGTGTATTCATGCACTTTTTTGAACCACTCGACCGCTTTCGGGTTTTGGTTGTAAGCGTATGTTTTTGCCAAAGCTACCAAGGTCTCTAAATGCACCCACCAGAGTTTCTGGTCGTGTTCCAATTGTTGGGGCGGATGGCCCTTGCTATCCATAAAATAGAAAATACCGCCGTATTGTTCGTCCCAACCGTGTTCTAATTGCTGGAACATGATTTTTTCGGCTTTGGCGATCAGGTCTTTATCATTTTTTCGAATGCCTAAATTCATCACGAACCACATAGCCTCGATGGCGTGCCCGGGATTCAACAACCTACCTTCAAAACTGTCAACAAATTCGCCTTGGTCGGAAACATTTTCAAGCACCAATCCGCTTTCTTCATCATAAAAGGTGTTCATGACCAAATCGATAACTGAATCGGTAACTTCTGAAACTTTTTCTGAACCTAAAAGCGGTTCCAGTTCCAAGGAGAGATTACATAGAATCATGGGTAAAGCAAAATTCTGTAACGGGCGAGTGTTCGAGTATGTCTTATTGTATTTTCCTTTCGGATTATGCTGTCTTATCAGGATATTTTCAAATGTCGATTTTGCGATTTGCGCATATTTTTCCTGAGGTTCGATTTCAAATAATTTTCCAAACGCCATCGCGGCAAAACAGTCGGAAAATATGTTGTACGGTTGCACTAGAGGCTCTCCTTTTTGGTTCAACGAGAAGTACCAATTTCCATCGGAATCACGACCGTGTTTTTCTAGGAAATCCGCACCCAAAAATGCTGTATTTTTCCATGATTCTTTCCTTTGTACCGATTGGTACAGGGCCGAGAAGAGCCATATTTGTCGTGCCTGCAACCAAATAAACCTATCGGTATCATAAATTTGGCCTTTTTCATCAAGGCACGTAAAGTAGCCGCCAAATTCTTGGTCCAAGGAGTGTTTTTCCCAAAAGGGAATGACCTCATTTAGGAGTTCGTTTTTGTAGATTTCTGCGTACTGTTTCAACTTTTTTAGTTTCTTGCCGATTATTTTCTCGAAGCGGAAAATCCGACGAGGCCGGTTTTAGTGGTCAATGTCTCGGGTTTTCAACCCCTCCGTCTTCCCGCCGAAAAAGGGCGGGAAGCCACCTCCCCTTATCTGAGGGGAGGAGCCTTACTTTTTTCATTTAAATTTTTCACTTCGACTTCGATACTTCTTATTTTGTCGCTCTTCCTTTGGGGGCTAGAGGGCTTTCCATATAGCGATTATACAAATGTCCCGCTTGGACATATGCCGACTGCGGACTCATAAAATGCGAAAACTCGAAGGTAATCGCTTTTTCGCATCCAGCACGTTTGGCCGCTTCTAGTTTATAAAGTAATTTTTCCCATTTAATGGGAAGAAACTTAATGGGCATATCACGGTCAAAAGATTCGGAGTTTGTCCATGATTGAAATCCGTATTTGTCGGCTAAAGATTTATTCAATCTGAGATAGTCTTCCAAGTCATTGTAGCCTACATGACCGTCTTGAAAGGCAACGATATCAATACTGTTTTTGATACCTTCGAAAATTTCATCCCATTCCCTTTCATGTTCTTTTAATGATATGCCGGTGTCTTTTGTAATCTGGTTCGCTGTTGCCACGACTGCTTTTTTACCATCTATCCAGGGGGAAATCAAAACGGGTAGCCCTCCGCTTACGGCTTTACAATGGTCTCCTAGTTTGGCGATGGAAGCCACTGCTCCTTTGGTTTTTCGACTTAATTCCAAGCTCAAATACCAGCCGCCAAAACTTTTGTAGTGTCCGTAGGTTTTGTACACCTCTTCAATAACATGAAGATTGATGTCGATTTCGTGGCGCATGTCGCCAGTTTCCCAATATTTACCGCTGTCGTAAGTGCCGAAGTAAAATGTCATTCCGTATTTGTCAGCAAGTTCCAAATACAACTTTACCAAATCGATAGGAGGCCTGAACCGATTGTGCTTTTCAATAAGAAATTTAGAAGGGTAGGTCAAGAATTGCTGATAGCCACAACGAATCAAAATAACGGTATCAATACCCATCTTTTTCATATGGGCGAAATCGGCATCCCATTCTTCTGTGCCCCAATTTTGATGGGGAATGTCATGACTGATTTCGTCTATAAAGGTTCCTGTTATTTGCATTTTATTCTTTTTCCAGATTATCCCACCAATATTTCTTCAATAGTACACTTGTTAAGATAAGCACTCCGCTCCAAATAACCATCTCGGTATTTTGTCGCAACATAAAATACATCGGAATGACCACTTGTGCCATCTGCCAAACAATTCCCACAACGATATTAAAGCTGTCTCGTTTAAAGTCCATGTTTGGAATAAAGCTTGGGTCTTCTTCCATAACCTCCTTTTTTATAGGACCCCAAAAGCCCCATGGCCTCGTTTGTTTGTAAAAGGTTTTGATTTGTTCTCGATTGGGTAAGGGCTCGATGTATGTCCCGATGATACATCCCAAAAAGGCAAATACGAATATGACAGGAAATACGAAGATGTCAACATAATCGGGAAAGAAGATAAACTTAATTGTGGAGCCAATCAAGCCGAAGAGCATTCCCCAGAAGTAACCGTTTCCTGAAAAACGCCACCATATCCATTTCAAAACATTTGCCGCGACATAGCCTCCGTAAAGCGAAGAACTCAACCAGAGTATCAATGAATTCAGTGAGCCAGCATTAAAACCGAAAATAATTCCCACCATGACCAAGGCCAGAGAAGATATGATACTGAGACGGACCAATTTCTTGTCCGGTGCTCCGGGATTGATATATTTTTTATAAATATCATTGACGATATACGCCGGAGCTGAATTTACAAATGCTGCAAAAGTTCCCATAAAAGCAGCCAAGAATCCAGCTAACATCAAGCCTTTTAATCCGACCGGTAAAAACTTGTTGATTGCCATGGGAAGTACCTGCTCAAAATCAATATTATCGCCCATGGCAGCCAATTCAGGACCTAAATAGACCAAGGCTAAAACAGCAAAACCGATAATCATAAAGTACCGCGGAATGTACAATACACAAATGGTCAGAAAACTCATTTTTGCCGCTTCAGCAGGAGTTTTGGTCGCTAGTATTCGTTGCATATCATAACTCGGCACCGGCCCCGCAATGGAAGCAAAAACACCCTTCAAGACCATTAGAATAAATAGTATTCCGAAAAGGTCAAAGCCGTCAGAAGCAATTTTATTGTTCACTTGTGGGAAGGCGGAATTGCTCCAGTCTAGATTCAGATTCCATTCAAATGCCAGCTTATCCCAAGTTTCGGGTACAACGGTTGCGATTTGCTCCGCCGTGACCATATTATAAGCTACAATCCCCACCCCGATACAGGCGATGGTCATGATAACGAATTGCATAACCTCAGTAGCGACTACACTGTGCATGCCACCTTTAACTGTGTATAGGGATGTGAGTCCACATATGATTAGCGCATAGCTTCTGGCCGAAGAAATTTGATAGCCGAGAAAGTCAAAACCCATATCCCAAGGCAGAATTGAGGTACAATATTTACCGATGCCTTCAAAGAAATATGCGATAAAACCGAGTACGCTAATCACAGCAAAAATCACGATGATAATGTGGGAAAGTTTTGCTCCTCTTCCATCACCGAAACGGAAGGTAATCCATTCGGCTCCAGTCATGACGTTGGAGCGACGCATCCAAATGGCGAGGTACACAAAAACGAAAACTTGGTTCCAAACGGGCCAGAGCCATGGTAACCAAGCACTTTTTAATCCGTAGACAAAAAGGATGCCGACGCTCCACATCGTACCCGAAATGTCGAACATGCCGGAAGCATTGCTCAAGCCGAGATAATACCACGGCAGTTCATTTCCCCCCAGAAAATAGGATTCTAAGTTTTTAGATGATTTTTTGGAAAGGTAAAACCCAAGCGCCAAAACACCAACGACGTATGCAATTACAATGGCGATATCCCATGGGGAGAGAGTCATTAGGCTCTGTGGTTTAGACAAGCTTCTAAGATAAGGAAAGTTTATATCGCTAAAAACCTAAATTAGTAATACAATAAACTTTATAATTCAGCGAACAATGCTTCATAATGTTTTGACGGAAGGAATATCCCCCCGCTTTGTTCATAAAATGACTTATCCGTAGTATATACCCCGTTTTTAGATTTCGTCCATTCGGCACCGGCCTTCGGGTGATAGGTTTCCAGTCGGTCCCATTCCTTGTAATACTGATGGCCATTGGTTTCCAGAAGTCCGATTTCCATATTGGGTAATGGCGCCAAACGGGCGGCAACCGATTTATTCCAATCCACTAAAATTGGGTTAACGGTTAGGTCGGCACTAAAGCAGGGTACCTTTTTCTCATGGGCAGCCTTCACGATTTTCATAGTCATGCTCAAGGTCTTGGCAATTGCTTTGACTACAGTAGTCTTATAGCCTTGCTCCATGCGCTCCATGGCCTCTGCAACCGTATGTGCACTTTCATCGGCCGCAATGGTTACGCCGACATCGCCAACATACGATTGGTCAATTTCCCGAAGCGGCTCTTCGATTACGGCTATCTGATTAAAAGCTCCAATTTTTTTGGCATGGTCGAGAAACCGTAGTAGAGTTTCTTTTGATTCATAGCGACCATTGGGGTCAATATAATAGGGAATTTTTCCACTTTTCGTATAGGGAGTTTCATAATCTCCAATAGATTTGTGTACGGCGGAAAGAAACTCCATATCTTTTTCCAACATCACCTGCTGGGTACCTTTTGAACCCGTTTTGAGCTTCATGATAAAATGGCCCTCGTCAGCAGCGGCTTTTATTTTTTCGATATCCGTACCGACAGGAAAAGAAGGAATGCTGGCTACCTTGTCATGTTTATAGGAGAGTCCCGCGCGATAGGTAGGCGGCACCATTTCATCAAAGGTTTTGAGGTTGTTTTCTTGTGCATACAGTAACCATGCGGCATTATCGACACATACCAGTGCATTCAGGGCAAAAGTCTTTCTGAGATCGGGGTTGTCGGTTATTTTTTTGCCGTACGCATACAGTTCCGGTAAAATGGCATCTTGTAGTTCGATAGGGTCGGAGAAAGAGGTGCCTTTTACCATCTGAACGGCCCGTTCCGTCATCGCATACATGAGGGCATTTGCACCGTTTTCCGAATGAACGCTCGCTACACTGGCGTCAGACCAAAGTGCACTTTGCGTACCCAAGCCGATTTTTGCATTTCCCGAATCACTGTGCAGCCAAGCGGCTGTTTGCCAGAGTTGGGTAACGGCACTGCCCTTAAAGCGGTAGGGATATAAATCTTCGCGCTTGAAATTAGAGCTTCCATTTTGTATTTTGATTTTTGAGGTCATTTTTTTGGGCATTAAATTGGAATGAAGCGTCAGGCCTACCGCACTTGCGACAATTGTAGCACTCTTTTGCTGACGAACTCCCGCCGTTTCATACCCGTTTTCCCCTTCTTTGAATTGCTCATTTAAATTTTAGCCGCCGATGCGTTATCTAAAAATAGTACCGTTTCCTGATGTGTTCTTAAAATGGTCGCTGGGCAGGCGGTACTGATTTCATCGTACAGCGTATCGTGCACGGCTTGTGCTTTTCGGGCATCGGGCACCACACAGCTGATGGCCTTGCAACGCATAATGGCCGGTATGGTTTGTGTCAGGGCCTGTTTGGGGACGTCTTCGAAGGTCGGAAACCAACCTTCGCCCAATTGTTGATTACGACAAGCATCGTCTAAAGTGACCAGCTTCACTAATTTGGAGTCGTTAAAATCGGCGACCGGAGGATCGTTGAAAGCAATATGTCCGTTTTCACCGATACCGATACAGGCAACGTCAATCGGATGCGCTTTCAACGCCTTGGAATAGTCTTCCATCTCTTTTTCTAGATTTTCGGCATCCCCATTTAAGAAGTATATCTTTTTTGGGGCCACCTCATCTAAAATACGCTCTTTCAGGTATTTTCTGAAACTGGCAGGGTGCTGATCAGAGATGTCTTTGTATTCATCCAAATGAAAAACCGTTATTTTCTTCCAATCAATATTCCGTTTCTTAAAAGCTTCGAGAAAAGAAAATTGGGAGGCGCCCGTGGCCAAAATAAGATTTGCCGAACCGTTCTTTGCCATTGCCTCGTTCAGCTTTTTTTCCACAAAATCAGCGGCTGCATTTCCCATGGAACTAGTGGTGTCGTAAATGGCTACTTGTAATTTATCAACAAGAATATTCTTTGTCATAATCAATTAGGTTTAAAGGAATTCCGCTATTGCGAAATAGGTTGTGATTAAGGAAAATATAATAACCGCGAGAATCCCAATATTTAGTTTAACACCGGCTTTATAATTTTGCATTAACCGCGATTTATTGAGCAATATAAGAATAGGAATCGCTACAGCAGGCAGAATACATGCTTGAAACGCTTGCGAAAAGACCATTAGAGCTGGGGGCCGTTCCTCGAGAAAAACGGTTCCAAAAGCAAATAATAGCGCTCCAAAAATTAATAAGCGAGATTGTTTTGAACGAATATTTCGTGGTTTTCCGGTATAATCTGCAATTAACCATGGTGCAATAAGCACTATCGGGAATATAGTCGAAAGTCCGGCCCCAGCGATTCCCACTATCAACACAAAAGCTGCCAATTTTCCACCTAAAGGTTCGAACAGTTCTATCATCTCTACCGTATTTTCCAATTTGAGTCCGGATAAATGAAGCGTACCTGCCGCAACCGCCATGATTACGCCACTCAAAAGTAACATCATGGCGGCCGAAACGAACGAATCACGCTTTTCGGTCTTTAAATCTTTGATACCCCACCCCTTTTCAGCCACAACGGTACTACGCATGATAAAAACAGCGGCAGAGCAAGTGGTCCCTGCAATTGCTGCTATTAGTCCGAATGCTCCCGGGGTATCGGGAATACTAGGAACAATACCCTCGGCCAAAGCCGTAAAGTCGGGTTTGACCATAAAAAAGACAATGATAAAGGAAAGCCCCATCAGAATGACCAAGACGGTCAGTATTTTTTCGAATACTTGATACCGCCCGTACCACAACAGAAAATAAAGGATGATGCTAAAAAAAAGAATAATCCAAAATCGACTGATGATTTGTCCATCGAAGGCCAACCGTAATCCTTCCTGAACTAGATCGGCTACGATACCCATCACGCCCATCAAGGCCAAAAGTTCCCCGATGATCAAAGCGATAATAATATAGAGCGATAGCAACCAGCCCCATTTGAATTCGGATTTGAAATTGAAGAGAGCGGTCTTACCAGTAACTAAAGTCATTTTACCGTAGGCGACCATCAAGACATAGGTGAAAACACAGGAAAGAATCAATGCCCAGAAAAGCCCCATTCCATGTTCGGCACCAGTTTTGGCCATGGTAGTTACACTGCCTGTGCCGATATTATAACCAATTAAAAAGAGTCCTGGGCCTACAGCACTTAGGGCGAGCAGTATTTTATTTATAAGGGATGTATTTTTCATGCCATTACTTTCGGACGTAAACCACTTGCCCAGAAACAAAGGTCTGTTCGATCACCATTTCATTGTTTTCCATTGTAAATAAGATGAGGTCTGCCCGTTTATTTTGTTCTATAGTACCGAGTTCATCCAAAGAGAACATTGCTGCAGGATTGGTGCTCGCCATTTGTATTGCGTTTTTTAATGAACAGCCCGTATAATCCATCACTACTCCAACACATTTGCTAATTGGGGAAGCTGCTCCGGCCAGTACATTTTCCTTTGGAAGTTTGACCACGTTTTCCGTTAATAACAATTTTCGTTCTCCGCGAGTGTATTCTCCCGGAGAAAGACCGGCCAAGTCCAAGGCATCGGAAACCAAGATGGTTTTGTCGACGCCTTTGGCCTTGTAAAACGTACGCACTTCTTCGCGTCTCAAGTGGAAACCATCGGCAATAATACTAGCTGTAATGGCATCGTTCGAAAGCTGTGGCCACAACGGATTGTCATGCCGATTAATTTCATTCGCGCAACCGTTACCGAGATGGGTAGCCATTTTTGCTCCCGCATCGACGGCTTTTTGCACATATTCTGCAGAACCGTTATGATGCCCTAAGGAAACAATGACACCGATTTCGACGCACTTTTTTATAAACGCTATAGCACCTTCAAGTTCGGGTGCAACAGTGATAATTTTGATACCGTTATTGGCCGCTTTTTGAATTTCCTGAAATTCTTCCCAAACGGGAGCTTTGATATATTTTTCTAAATGTGCTCCTCGGAAACCTGCTATTGGAGATATATACGGACCTTCTAAATGAAAGCCAGGAATAGACTTTGCAATCTCAGGATCTTTTTTTGCCTTGGCCAAAATGGCAAAGTTCTTTTTTATGCGTTCGATATCACTTGTGATAATTGTCGGAAAATAGGAGGTGACTCCGGCTTTCCATAAAGCCTTGGTCGCTTTTTTGACATCTTCGACGGTCAAATCGGGACCTGAAAAATCAACGCCCACATAGCCATTAATTTGTATATCGATCAATCCTGGCGCGATATAGGTTTTGGGAGTATTCGAGACGTCTTCCAATAGGTTGATTTCCTTAATTTTTCCGTTTTCCAAAATAAGTTCTACTGGCCCATCATCTGAATACAAAACTCCTTTTACATTAATTGCTTCGTTGGATTTAAAAGGGAGCATAAGCATGATACTTAAGGTGATACAAAATGTAAGGATTTTCATATGCTAAATTTAGATTTGGTCATAAGGAGTCACATTTTCCCATTGTCCGCTTGCCACGGATTTTTCAAGAGCTTCTAGCACGGCAACACAATGTATGATGCTTTCATGGCTTCTGGGTTCTTTGCCGGTTTTGAACATCTCAACCATATCGATGTAACTTTTCCCCGGTTTTTTTTCTTTTATTTTTGACTTCAATTCTACGATGCCATCTTCTGTTTCCACAAAGGTTTGCCAGCCATACTTTTTGGTCGTGAAGACCAAGCTAGCCAACATACCATTCTTAAAAATTAGGTTTGCACCGCTATTTTCTCCGTTTTCGTTAACACGAACTTTTTCCACCTCGTTTTCGAAAAGATATAACAAAGGTTGTACGGTATGCGCACCGTAAAAGAATACACCCCCATATTCAGAATCAAGGCCCACCCGACCTGAACGTATCACCTGATTAATGGGGGCCATATTTTTAAGTTGTTCTTTGATGTCGAAAGTTTCATAACTATGGGCGATAGAACTAAATGAAGTTACCGGGGTACCATGTTTTCTGGCCAAAGCCAAAAAGGCTTTGCCTTCCTTGGCGCGGTAGCAGAATGGTTTATCTATAAATGTTGGAATTCCCGCCTCTATAAAAGGAATCGCAGGCTCTAAATGAAATTTACCATGGCGATGGTCTACGATAAGCCCGTCTATTTCACCGAGCATTTCGCTGGGGTCTTTGACCTGATTAAGAATATTACCTTTCTCCATAGCCGTTTTTGCAAACTCCTCCGTCTCGCCCCAAACGTATTTCACCTCCATACCGGGGAAAGCTTTATCGATATTGAAAAGCTTTCCGAAACCAGCAGTATGGGAATTTTCGGCACCGATGATTCCAATTTTAAAGGTTTTCATATTCCAATTTTGTTTGTTACTGAATTGGGAGAAAAGATCAAAAGGGGTGGCGAGTGCGGAAAAAGTTGTACCCTGACCAATTTTTTCAATAAATTTTCTTCTAGAAGTCATATCATTTATAATTTCATTTCCCATCCTTTTTCATAGGATCGACTCCACAGTTTTTGGGCATCTTGGTCGTTTAGTATATGTCCGTTTTCCGGATTGGTGTCTAAAGACCGACCTACACGTTGGGCGATATTGCCCAGTTGGACGAGTAAGGTACTCTTATGGCCCGAGTCAACATTGGAATGTAAACTGCCGCCATTTTTTATGGCTTCGAACATGTTTTGAATATGTAGGGCATCCAGTTTTTCGGCTGGATTGCTTTTGTTGCGCGCATCAATTTCTTGGGTATTCAATACCTCTTTGACAATTTTACCGTCTAAATCAAATTGAGTATAGCTATTACCTGAGGGGATTAGAAGACTTCCATTTTCCCCATAGAAAACTACACCGACGGAGCTTCCCTCTACATTTTTTCCATTACAGCTTCGACCTTCCCAAGACATCGTTTGTCCTGAATCGAAATCAAGATTGATAATTTGGGTGTCGGGTGTTTCCCAATCGTCTTGGTAGCGGTATCTTCCTCCGTTTGAACTGACTTTACTGGGGTAGTCGACTTCCATTCCCCAGCGTAATAAGTCAATCATATGGGTGCCGTTGTTCAGGGCTTCTCCCGTACCCCAATGCCAAAGCCAATGCCAGTTGTAGTGCACGATATTGTCTTTAAAACTTTTACGGGGGGCGGGGCCTTGCCAAAGTTCCCAATCGAGCCATTCGGGTACGACGGTTTCTTTGCCGATTCCTATCGACGCACGATTATTGGTATACCATCCTTTACCATAATATACACGGCCAATGGCCCCACTTTTGAGTGCATTGATACCTGCAATAACATTGGGCCAAGAGCGACGCTGGTTGCCCATCTGAACGATCTTGCCATATTTTTTTGCTGCTTTGACAAGGATCTCTCCTTCATTGGGGTTATGACTGCAAGGTTTTTCAACGTAGACATGTTTACCGGCTTGTAAAGCCAATAATGAAGCTGGTGCGTGCCAATGATCAGGAGCGGCAATGACCAAGGCGTCTACATCTTTATTTTCCAAAGATTTACGAAAATCTGTAAACGCCTTGGCTTTTGCCTTTTGTCGTTTGGAAACTGCGGTCAGGCAGTTTGTAATTGCCCTACTGTCTACGTCACATATATGAATGACATCACAATTTTCTTGGCTTGCAAAGTTTTGCGCCAAGGCCTTGCCACGGCTATTTACTCCCATAACGGAAACATTGATTTTTTCATTGGCGCCTATAATCTGGGCGTAGCTTTTGGCACTGAATTGCGGCAATATGCTTCCGGCAACAAAAGCCATAGAACTTTTTTTAATAAACTTTCTTCTTGAATTGGTTGTCTTCTTCATGCGGTTGGCTTTTGATGTATGTGCCTACAAGATAACAAATAAGGTTATGCGGTGTAGTAGAAAGAAGTCGCATCTTTGAATAAAAAATCAGTAAATCCAAATTAGTTGAAAAGGCCTTTTGACACTCCCTTAAAAACTTTATTTTAGCCATCTTGATTTTATGGGCTTTGTGCTCGAAAGTCGGAAAGGGTTTGAAAAAAGTGATGGCCTCTTAGTTCGATGGATAGCCCCGATAGCTATCAGGGGAAATTTCCTAAAATTTAGATGCTCCGTCATTTTAGAGTAGTGTATTTTGACAGGTTGATTTTGGCCCCGTAGTTCAATGGATAGAATAGAAGTTTCCTAAACTTTAGATGCAAGTTCGATTCTTGCCGGGGCTACAATTAGCACTTGCTTTTTTTCACATGGAATGTTCAAAAGACTCTTGATTTCAAGGAAAAGTTTTAACTTGAAAAATGAAACTACGTGAACCAAGTTTTTTGATTTTATCTTTTCTGATTTTCGTTTCGATGAGTGGTTTTACGCAATCTGCTCAAAAACCCAACATCATCTATATTTTTACAGACCAGCAAAGTGCGTCAATGATGAGCTGCGCTGGCAACAAATGGTTGAAAACTCCGGCTATGGATTATATTGCCGAAAACGGAGTGCGATTTACCCGCGCCTATGTTACCAATCCTGTATGTACTCCTTCACGAATTAGTTTGATGACGGGAAGATTTCCTAGTTATTTTAAAGATGACAACGGAAAAAATGTATACGAAAATTGGGGCGGGATAAAGGTTTCTGAAATCTCTGAAGAAGTGAAGCAGACAACTATTTCCGCTGGGTTGAAAAAAGCTGGTTATGATTTGGTTTTTGGAGGTAAACAGCATCTTCCCAAACCACTTAGCCCACAAGACTTAGGCTTTACGATTATTAGCGAAGATGAACGTTCAGAGCTAGCTGAAGAGGCCGCTAATTACATCAATGGCAAGCCTGAAAACCCCTATTTCATGGTAGTTTCGTTAATCAACCCCCATGATATTTGTTATATGGCCATTCGTGATTTTGCAGAGACCGATCATGAAAAACATATTATTGATAATGGAGTTATTGAAGTGGCGACTTTAGATAAAGCATTGGTAAAACCTGAAGGTATTTCAGATAAAGAGTTTTATGAAAATCATGCGCCACCAGTTCCGCCAAATCTTGAACCACAAGAAGGAGAACCTATGGCAATTCAATCACTTATTGAACAACGTAGTTTTAGAAAAAAGGCAAGAGAAAAATATACCGATAAAGATTGGCAACTACATCGTTGGACCTATTGTCGTCTTACCGAAACTGTGGATCAGCAGATTCAAACTGTACTTGATGCAGTCAAAAAATCAGGGCAAGAAGAAAATACGCTCATTATTTTTTCTTCGGATCATGGAGATATGGACGGCGCCCATCGCATGGAACATAAATCTACACTGTATCAAGAATCGGCCAATGTACCATTCCTGATGATGTGGAAAGGCAAGATCCCAGCAGGAATTGTTGACGATGTTCATTTGGTTTCAAACGGACTCGATCTTTTGCCAACCCTGACCGATTATGCGGGTCTAAAAGGTAAATCAGACCCAAGAGGTTTGAGTTTAAAGCCATTGCTTGAGGGTAATAGTGAATGGCGAAAAACACTGGGAGTGGAAAGTGAGGTTGGGCGAATGGTCATTAATGAAGATGGATATAAATACATAAGATATTTCGGCGAGAAAAGTGAGGAGCAACTGTTGGACCTCAACCTAGATCCTTACGAAACGAAACACTTTACCAATAGTATGGAACACTCGGAAATACTATCAAGTCTACGACATGAATTCGATACTATTTGGTTTAATTGAGATTTTCTAGAGTTTCAATTCGCTGATAAATAATCTTTAAAGATTGATTTTTGTCCTTCAAAACCTTAACGGTTTCTTCAGAGAAATTTGTCTGCCATAAATACAAACTCTGAAGTTTGCTCAATTTCGGAATCACTTTAAGTAGTCCTTGGGAAACTTTGGTGTTGTGAAGATTTAGTGATTCGAGATTGGTAAGCTTTTCAATATGTTTAATGCCGTCATCGGAAATGTTATTGCCACTAAGATTAAGTTTTACTAGGTTTTCGAGCTGTCCGATTTTTTCGAGCTGCGCATCCTTTACTCCTGAATTGCTCAGATTCAGCCAAATCAATTGTTCTTTTACGTTTTGAAGCAAAACTAAATCAGAATCCGTCAGTTCTCTTTCGCTCAGGCTGAAATTAGCATCCAAAAAATAATTGTCTTTCATCAAGCGGTTGATAACAAAGCCTTGATTTCGTAGGGAATCGATGGTGGATGTATCTGCGGGAGGAATTTCTTTGTTGAAAATATCGTTCTTGTCAAGTCCCAAATAGTTGTTAACTAACGCAATTATCTTTTTCTCGGAATCCAATTCGGTGATGTGACCTTCAGATGGTGCACTGGAAGCAATCCACCATTCGATAATGGCAACTTCTTGTTCGGAGAGCGGTCTTTTTCCTTCGGAAGGCATAAAGTCATCATGTTCCTCGGGCAAAGTAATTCGTCTGAAAAGCTCACTTGCTTCCAAATCCCCTGGAACGACAACTTCCCCATTTTCGCCCCCTTTCATCATATTTGAATAACTCGTGAGTAACAAATCACCTTTCTTTTTTCCGGTATTATGACAGCTAGTACATTTACTTTGCATCATTGGTGAAATCAAGTCAAGGTACACTTCTGCAGAATCTAAAATGGTCACTTTGAGTCTTGGTTCTGTTTTAGGGGGAAGTCCGGCCAAACTTCTTACTGGGTTGGGCGCATACTCTAGTAGATAGGTCTGACCATGTGTAAGATTTCCTCCAAGATGGCCCGTATAAATCATGGTGCCCGTCGCCAAAATTACCAGCGTCAATTTCGGAACCTCCAAACTTTCAGGTCTCTTTTTCGAAATGAAATAACAGGCCGTCGAAAATACCAAAACGGCAACACCGCTCCATTTGTGCCAAAACAAAGTATCTGCATCATAATCTCCCGAGAGAGACAAAAGATATCCAAATAAAACAGCTAAAGCCGCACTTATAGCTCCAAGGCCCCATAAATAAGTAAGGAATGGTTTTATGGGAAGGAATTTAGGCCGTGTAGTCGCCAATTGGGCAATCGCGGCCAAGATTAGAAATCCGATAGGAAGATGCACAACCAAAGGATGGAACCTGCCCAAAAATTTCAGAAAGTCAGGAGGGCTGTCTAAAAAACCATTTGCAAGAAAAAAGATTAACTCCATTTCATATTATTTAAGCGGAGTCCCTTTTAGCAGTTTGCCATTGGTAGTCAAGATTTGAAAATAGTGCACATTGCCCAAAAATAAATGATCTTTCTTCATGTCGTTAGTATTACTCTACCCAAAACTCCGGAACGGGTGTCTCACCTAAAACGGTGCAATCTCCACAGATTCTAGGTACGATAATATATCGCCCTCCATCAGCAAATTCTGGCCTTCGTCCATCATTCTCATCAAAGTATCTGATTAAGTTAAGTGTAATTCCCCCTGTCAATCCGCGGTTATTTGGCGCATTCAACATACATGGATCGGCATACGGTGGTAAATCTTCTCCTGGATAAAAGTCTTCATAGTTAAAAAAAATGCGCCTTTCCGTGACCGACGAAACATCGAAGTATCCCAAAACTTTTTCGTTGGGATTCTCGTCCGATGAGACATTACCCTCTAAAAAACCAGGTTGGGTCTCGGAAAAAAGGCTTTCGCTGCTGGAAAACTTTTTTAGGGTTTCATAGTAAGAAAATGCTTCATCAGATTGGATAAACTGTCTGACTAAAATACTGTAGCGGTGAGAGATTATAAAGTTTTCACTGCTGATAAACCGCACAATAAAGTTATCCACCCTATCCTCATCCAAATCGCGCGTACTTGTTTGGATTATTGTGTTAGAAAGGTGTGTTGCATAACAAATTCTATCCTCTTGAATTTTATTGACAAGCTCAATTCCATTTTCACCGAGAATCAATTCTTGAGGTTGCCAATTAGGTGCAATTATTTTATAGCTCTCCTCATATCTATAAAGATAATTGACTGAACTGCCCGAGGGGTCAAAACTATCTAGCAAAATGGCCACACCATCTTCACCGTCATCGTTCGTCATTCGTTCTGCTCTTAAATTATCGATCTGGGTTGCTTGCCCCAAGCTGGCCTCCGTAGAACTATAAGATCGGCCGTTTGCGGTAATCGATAATCTGTAATTGTTTTCAGGTTGGGCAGCAAAAACCTGTTCAGATTCGTAAACGCCCGGTTCAATTTCCTTGAACACAAAAGTATTGCCAGAACCATCTACTACCCTGACATTGGCATTGCTTTCAGGTGAAGGTCCATTAGAATCGAACTCAAAAGCACGGGTCAGAAAAATACGATGGGCCTGCATCTCGTCGGTTATCGTCGCTTCGACAACGATAGCACTCTCAAAATCAAGTACCTCTGGTTCAAATTGCTCTATACAGCTATTAAAAGTGATTAAAGCCACGATAGGTAATAAGATGTAGGGCTCCAGTTTATTAATATTCTTAAACATAATAGAACTTAAAATTATAGGTTATCGCCGACAACGGAATTTCAAATTTCTTCTTCATCTTCACCCATGATTGCAGTAAATTGCGACCCGATAGTAAAAAAGGGGTCAACTCCATTTCATATTATTTAAGCGGAGTTCCTTTTAGCAGTTTGCCATTGGTAGTCAAGATTTGAAAGTGATGAATGTTGTGCCCAGAATAGCTCCAAACGATATTTTTATCAGAATCAACTTCGAATAGTTTTATCCCCTCTTTTTGCCCGTAGCTTGCAATCACGGTATTGCCATCGGGCAGCCTTTGTGCACCACAAGAATCGGCCAATGGGTTTCCTTCGAAATCGGAATTTGAAATCATCCAAACGATATTTCCATCGGAATCCAGCTCGACAACCCGATTACCATTTGTGAGGGTGACCAAGGTGTTTCCGCTTTCCAAACGAATTGCCGTGAAAGGCCAAGTTTTTGCCTCACGTCCGCCAAAATCTTCATAATCCGTACTGAAAGTATTTACAATTTCGCCGCCTGGAGTGTATTCCTTTAGGGCAAAAGCCAACAGATGCGGCACCAGATAGTTGCCATTTTCGAGCTTGCGGGCCATACGCGTCTGCATATGGGTGTTTTCTGTTTCTGGTTCAAGTGGAATACTTTTGACAATCGCTCCTTTCGCATCGACCTCAACAATTCTAGGGGCCGTGCCCGATTCGGTAATCATGGTATTTCCATTTTGCAAGCGAATTGCTGTGCCCAGTTCCATCGATTCTTCAGCTCTTGAATATTGAAAAACAATATTTTTATTTGAATCAAATTCCTTTACCTCGTGGGCCCAACAGATTAAGATGTTTCCGTTTTCTAGAACATAGCCATCTCTTGCTCCGGGTTTATCGGAATCCCAAATTTCTTCTCCGTTTTCGCCAATGATTCCTGTAAATTGAGGTCCGGCAATAAAAAAGGAATGTGTGATTTCGGAATTCTCTTGACCGAATAGTACCAATGGCAAAAACGTCAAAAGACATATTCCAAAAGCGATCAGATTCTTCTTCATAATTTTTTCAAACTAAAATGTCTTTTACAACATGCCCGTGCACATCGGTCAATCTAATATCGCGCCCTCCAAAACGGAAAGTCAGTAATTCATGGTTTATTCCCAAAAGATGCATGATTGTTGCGTGCAAGTCGTGAACGGTCACTTCATTTTCGATGACCCGATAGCCATAATCATCGGTACGACCAAAAATGGTTCCTCCTTTGATACCGGCCCCTGCCAGCCACATGCTAGCAGCTGAAGGGTTATGATCTCGCCCGTTGGTGCCCTGGGCAAAAGGAGTTCTTCCGAATTCGCCTGTCCAAACCACTAACGTCTCCTCTAACATCCCACGTGATTTCAAGTCTTTCAATAACCCCGCAATGGGTTGGTCAACGGCATGTGCGTTTTTTTCATGACCTTCCTTAAGGTTGTTATGTTGGTCCCAGCGGTCGGCCCCTACACTGGGGCAGGTCAATTCAATAAAACGGACCCCGCGTTCGACCAATCGCCTTGCCAATAAACATTGTGCGGCATAACCACGGGTATGGGGGTCATCGGAATCAAAACCATACAGTTTTTTAGTAGCCTTGGTTTCTTCAGAGAATTCGGTCAATTCCGGAATCGAAGACTGCATTTTATAGGCCAATTCGTAATTTGAAATAGCTGATTCGACGGCGTCTACTTCGCCCATTTTCCCGATAAGGCCATTATCCATTTTTTCGATAAACCGTAGTTTTTCTTCCTGTAGATTCGGTACTCCTTCTTGCGGAGTGATATTTGCGACAGGTTCTGCTCCAGCCTTTAAAATAGAGGCTTGATAAGAGGCAGGTAAAAAACCATTTTTGAAATTATCAAGTCCGCCTGGAGGAATCAACCCGCCATCCAAGACAACATAACCCGGAATATTATTATTGTCACTGCCCAAGCCATAGGTCATCCAAGAGCCCATGCTGGGGCGGCCTTGAATGCCACTTCCTGTATGTAAGAAATAATTGGCGTTGGTATGTTCTGGAAAGTTGGAAGTCAATGAACGAATCAAAGCGATGTCATCGACACAAGTCGCAATATGCGGAAATAATTCACTGACGGGAATACCACTTTCTCCATATTGCTTGAACTCCCACGGACTTTTTAAAATCTTGCCTACATTATCAAATTGAGTGGCGTCGACTTTGAATTTTTTTCTAGGATCTTCGCCATTTTCTTTAGCTAAACGCGGTTTCGGATCAAAGGAATCTACTTGAGATACTCCTCCATCCATATAAAGGAAAATTACATTTTTCGCTTTGGGTAGGTAATGCGGTCCGAGATAAACATCATTTTTGGCTATGATGTTTTTCGGGCGATTACAACCAAACGGAAGTGCCCCGAAAAGACTCGTAAAAGCAAGCGCACCAAAACCACCTTTGCAAAGGCCAAGCATTTCCCTTCGTGATAGGGGTCGTTGCATAAAGTTGTGATACTTGCTCATCAGATCAGATATATAAATTCCTTTAAGTTAAAAATACTGTGGCAATATTGTTTCCAAAGCTCCAATTCTTTGTCTGCTTCTGTGGAAGTTTCCATATTCTGAAGCATCGCCATAAATTCTTTGGCTTTTTCTAATTCTTCCGCAGTCGCGTGTCGCGAAAAAGCACGCATGTACAACCATGAAATTCTTTCTTCAAATGATAATGCTTTTTCGGACAATAATTTTTTGGCCATAATCTCCGCTTGTTGGGCAACAAAAGGATCGTTCATGATGATCAGCGACTGAGAGGGAACATTCGTCACATCTCGTTTGCCAAAAGTGCTGAATGGAATCGGTCTGTCAAAAGTTGTCATCATCGGTTCCAAAAAGTTGCGACGTACTTCCAAATAAATACTTCTTCGGCCATTGCCATCAAGCGGCCCCGATTCATTTGGGCGGCCACGACCTTGCATGAAATCGGTCAAGTAAGTTGGGACTGGAGGTCCGTAAAGACTGTCGTTCAAGCTTTCGGAAGAAGCCAAAATCCCATCACGTATGGCTTCGGCCTCTAACCTTCTAACAGGGAAGGACGCCAAATAAATATTTGTCGGATCGGCTTCTAAAAGTTCATTATTTCGCAACGTACTTCTTTTAAAGGCCTCGGTCATAACAATGGAACGGACCATTTTTTTAATTGACCAATTTTCATTTTGAAATTTAATTGCGAGGTAATCTAGAAGTTCAGGGTGGCTTGGAAGTTTTCCTTGCAATCCAAAATTATCGACTGTTTCAACAATACCTCGACCAAAAAGATGGTGCCAAATTCGATTGACCATGACACGGGCGGTAAGTGGATTTTCTTTGAATAGCATTGCATTGGCAAATTCCATTCTTCCACTGCCTTTAGTTTTAAAGGGCACTCCTCCTTGTGGTAAAGTTGACAAAAAACTACGTGGTACTTTTTCTTCGGATAATTCTTGATGGTTTCCCCTGATAAAAACAGGACTATCGATTCCGAATCCATCAGTTACACCATAGAATATAGATTTGCTCGCCAAGTTTTTGGCGATTTGTAAACTACTATCAACAGCGGATTTCAATTCTGGAAATTGAGAGGGCAGCTTGCCATTTTTCAATTGAGCATTGAAATACTGTATTTTTTCTAAGGAATTGTTTGTTGAATTTATATCGACCGGCCATTCGGAATTATATGTAATCGCATATTCCGATTCGATATAGGCATCTTCGGGAAGTTGGTATTTATGTCTTTGGTAATTACCCGGCAAAATTTCGATATAAGCTTTATGGCCTTTCCACGGACTGACATCTACGATATAGTCTTTCCACTGCTCGCTGTCAACTTTCATTTCCAATTCCCCGTAGATAGGGTCTTGAATCAATTGGAAATTATCGATTACAATACGAATCGTACTTTTTATGCCTCTTGCCTTTATGCCGATAAACTTTTTATCGATGATAAAATTTGGTGATTGTAACGAACCGAAAATTCCCGTGTTTAAAAGCTTGCTCGAAGCTCGACCTTCATTCAATTTTAAAAGTCTTCCGGTTGCCTCGTTGATTATAGGGTTACCTAAAGTGGTTCGTTGGCCGAAAGCAGTCCCATTACTTTTCCATCCATCGAAATCAGAACCCCGAAAATCCCCTATTATTTGATAGGTAGTTTCGTTTACAGTTTTTCCTTTGGAAATTTCAATGTCTGCCATAATTGACTCCTTCCATTTTTCGGATATTAGCTTAAGCATATAACGGTTGATGTCTTCAATTTCCTTTGCGTAGTTTTCAGTTTCAATGGTTTTCTCTGCTGCAACAGGTGTGAAGCGGGTACTTTCCATTAGGCCATACATCGAATAGTAATCAGCCGTTAAAATAGGGTCAAATTTGTGGTCATGGCAACGCGCACAGGAAACAGTTAACCCCTGAAACGTTTTGGAGGTTACATCGATCATATTATCGATGCGGTCGGCCTCATCTTTTTTTATATCAACTGGACTATGGGTTCCTTCCGCCATTGCAAAAAATGCAGTGCCAATGGGAGATTGTGCAATTTTTGACTCGAAATTATAGCGCACAGAATCCAGCAAGTCTCCCGCTAAATGTTCCTTTACCAATTGATCGTAAGGTACATCTTCATTGAATGCCCTAATCAGATAATCACGATAGCGCCAAGCACCCACAATCGAATAATCGAATTCGTGTCCCTTGGTTTCCGCGTAGCGAACCAAATCCATCCAATGGCGGGCCCAACGCTCTCCATAGGCCGAGGAATTCAAATAACCATCGACCATTTTCTCATAAGCGTTGGATGATTGATCTGAGGTAAATTTTTCAATTTCAGCCGGGGAAGGAGGTAAGCCAGTTAAAAGATAGGACACCCGCCGAATCAATGAATTCTTGTTCGTTTCAGGCGTTTTGGTCAACTTTTTCTGGTCAAGTCGAATATCGATCAAAGAGTCAATGGTATTCTCACTTGATGTTGAAATTGAGGTTTCTGGTTTGATGAAGGCCCAATGATCTTTCCATTCAGCACCTTGGTCAATCCATTTTTCAAGAAGCGCTTTTTCACGCTCCGTCAATTTGTAATTTGATTCCGGCGGAGGCATAACTTGATCTTCCTCCTCATGGTAAATTCGATATACCAATTGGCTTTTAGAAGGTTTTCCTGGAACGATGGCATGCCCGCCTTCTTTCAACGCAGCGGTTGCCCCTTTGTAAGTATCCAATCTCAGATTAGCTTTTCGACCACTTGGATCTGGGCCATGGCACAAATAACAATTCTGCACTAAAATGGGGCGAACGTGAAAATTGAAGTCCACTGTTTCGGGTAGGGGCTCTGCAAATTTTTGACCTTTATTGCATGAATATACTAGGCCCAGTAGGACAATCAAGATTGGAATATTTCTTATTACCTGGACCACATTGCTAGTATTGGATAGTTATAAATATAATGATTAATATTTGCCCAAGGGCTTATTTTGAAGGACTATAGAAGGTTTTTTCGATAGGAGATGGTTTTGGAATAATGAGTGGTGATGACTACATTTAATACATGAAGAAAATCAAAGTTGGAATCATAGGAATGGGCCGTATCGGAAAAATCCATTTGCAAAATCTGTGCACGAAAATTGATGGAGTAGAGGTGACTGCTGTTGTGAATCCATCAAAGAAAGGACAGGATTATGCCTCCAAATTTGGAGTCGAACAAGTTTCGGATGATGCCGATATTATTTTTGGACATCCGGAAATCGATGCTGTTCTGATTTGTTCACCGAGTGACACCCATGCGGACTATGCCATTCGAGCAGCGGAAGTCGGCAAGGCGATTTTCTGTGAAAAGCCAATTGATATGTCTTTGGAGCGGGCCGAGGAGGTTGTTGCAAAGGTCAAAGAAAATGATGTGCCGATGATGATCGCCTTTAACCGAAGGTTCGACCCTGATTTTGCAAAAGTTGAGGCTGCTGTTAGAAATGAAAAAGTTGGTGAAATCCATAGCCTTCATATTATCAGTCGGGATCCTGGACCGCCACCTATTGATTATATCAAACAATCGGGCGGCCTTTTTAAAGACATGACTATTCACGACTTTGATATGACCCGTTTTATAATGGGGTGTGAGGTAAAAGAAGTCTTTGCTACCGGAAGTTGTATGGTCGATCCTGAAATTGGTAAAGTAGGGGATATCGATACGGCGATGATTACTTTGCGTTTTGAAAATGGTGCTACCGCCGTAATTGAAAATAGCAGAAAAGCAGTCTATGGTTATGACCAACGGCTTGAGGTTTTTGGTTCAGAGGGAGTGTTGAAAATTGAAAACCCATTAATGACCAATGTATCTGGTTCTGATGAAAACGGCACTCATTCAGATGTTAATTTGAACTTCTTTATAGACCGATATGAAGCTTCTTATTTAATCGAAATGCAAACTTTTGTTGATTCTTTGATTTATGATAGAGACATGCCTGTCCACGGAAAAGACGGAATTAATGCGATTGTTTTGGCGGATGCTGCCTATGCTTCCTTAAAGGAGAATCGACCGGTTAAAGTAAACGACTAGACACAATAAGTTTTAATTACCTCTAAAGCTTCAAGACAAATTTTAAGTCTTTGTGGTCCCACCTTGTAGTTTATGTAGCGTGCAGTGTGACACGCGTTTTTTAAATCTTCAAAACTGTTTACCACCTCTGAATCGGTAATATGTTTTTCTACTAATTGGGTTCTTATTTTATGTGGATTAGTTCCAATTAGATGTCCATGTGCGGACACATATTGGGAGAATGTTTCGTAAGTTCTGATATCTCCAGGCTTATTAGGGTTTTCATATTCGTCTGGGAATAAACTGCCTTCTAAGAATTTTAAGCTTGCATAAAATGCTGAAGTTACAGTCCAATCAGAACAATCTTGAAGGGTGTTGATTTTCTTGCTGGCGTTATAATTATGAAGTGCGTGTTCGAAAGAATCAGCTGGTTGATTTGACATATTTAAAATAAAATCCTTCCGCAGTTATTTTATCTTTTAAAAGATTTTCGGAGAATGGCATTATTGAAAAGGTAAGGTCAATATCATCAATTGAATCATTAACATTTCTTCCAGCCTTATATGCATCCCAACGTTTCTCTTTGTTATAGAAATCTTCATCATCAATAATTACCAGACATTCGAAATTTTTTAAATCAACAATACGTAAATACATATCACGGACGTTGACTAAAATTTCTCTTAATTTTTCTCTAAGGAGACTTGAACTAATCGCAGTTGTTTGGAGACGATTCTTAATCAAACTCTCAATTTCTTTTTGAACATCTTTTCTGCCTTCTAGATATGCACCGAGCATATCTTCTTGGTTGAAAGAATTTCCAATAAAATCAAAATCAATTAATCTTGAGCCTCTATTTTCGGCAGTTTCGCTCATATTTGTTTTTCCGATTGGAAGTGATAACGGATAAATCTATGCAAAATTACGTAATTAAAAATAGAAAATATTATTGTTTTATTAAAAAACCCAGTATGAATGGGGTTTCGGACCTTGAATAAAATGATGACTTAAGACTATCTCTTCGCCCAAATTTCGTACATGGGCTCGCCTTTACTGTTATTTCCGGTGTGGTGCCAGTCATCTCCTTTAAGTTCGTACTTGAATTCCAAACTGGCTCCTACGCGGGAATTATCCCTTGAGAAGAATTCGATGACTTCGGTATATGTTCCATTTTCCGCGGAGTAAGAACCCCCTCCGGTTCCTTTGAATTGCATGCCTTCTGTGTCATAGGCAATCCACTGAAAGCGATTGTCTTGTAGATATTTCAGGGTCTTACGGGTGTTTGATTCACCTCGACGTTCTTGCCCCGTGTCGGGCCCTCGGGTTGCGAAGAGCCATTGCCCGTCTAAATCTTGATTCATCGATTCAACATGGTTGAAAGTCAATTTCGGATTGGTGCCGAGAACCAATTGGTCTCCTTTTATTGCAAAAGGAATATTCAAATCCGTAACACCGTCCGCTTCATGATTCGAATTGAATTCCAATTTTACATTTATTTCTGAACCATTTGCTTCGTAAAAACCGCCAGTCGTTTTTATAAAACGGGCCGGATCTTTCTCATAAATGGTATGAATCATATAATCGTCGGTCATTTTAAGTTCATGTCTCACATTTTCAAGGTCGGAAATATAGATTCCCGAGCTGATTTGGGCCGATGTATTTGAGTTTATTGCAAAACAAATGATAAAAAGAAGGTATTTCAAATAGTGTAGATTCTTCATAATCAGTGTAATTCAAAATAAATATAACCAAAAATAAAGATTTCGTCAGTTTGGTTTTTTAGTATTTGAATTTTTAATTCCGTATCAAAAAATAATATACATTTATTTTAAATAAAGTGAACACTTCATCTTATTGGATTAAGCAATATGGAAACTCTAAAAAGAATCATTGTAGATTTTAAAAAATTGACCCCGGAAGTTCTTAAACTTTTGATTGAAAGATATCCTGATGGTTATGATGATCGAAATATAATTTCATTTAGAAATGCTCAGGGAGAAAGAATCGAAGCTGTTGAGGTTTTGACAGATGATACCAAATATTTGGTCAAGATCAGTGCCAAGCTAGAATATACGATGGAGCACTATGATGAGGACGATTATGAAGATTTTGACGATGATGATCCGGAGGCAGTGCCTGATCCCGATATGTCAGAGGATGAAAATGATGACTGATCAATTCCTTAAATTGGTCAGCATCTCTTTGGTTGTTTTCTCTAAATTGAATTCCGCTTTCCAATTCCAGTCTTTTTGGGCCCTTGAATCGTCAATACTACTGGGCCATGAATCGGCTATCTCTTGTCTAAAGTCAGGTTTGTATGATATTTGAAACTCTGGGATGTGTTCTTGAATACTCTCTGCAACTTCCTTCGGCGTAAAACTCATAGCCGCTAAATTATAAGACGAGCGTATTTTTATATTTTCCGGATCACTTTCCATTAGGCTTAGGGTGGCCCGAATGGCATCATCCATAAACATCATGGGCAGCTTGCTATCCTTGTTTAAAAAAGATTTATAGGCTCCATCGGTTAATGCTTTATGATAGATTTCAACTGCATAGTCGGTGGTGCCGCCTCCTGGTTGGGTTTTCCAACTAATCAATCCCGGATAACGAAGGCTTCGCACATCGACTTCGAATTTATTGTGATAATATTCGCACCATCGTTCGCCTGATTGCTTACTGATTCCATAGACTGTGCTTGGTTCCATAATCGTATTTTGGGGTGTATTTTCTTTTGGAGTGTTCGATCCGAAAACAGCGATACTCGATGGCCAGAATATTTTGGAAATCTTTTTTTCCCTGGCAAGGTTCAAGACGTTGAAAAGGGAATTCATATTCAGATTCCATGCGCGCATCGGAAATTTTTCCGCAGTGGCACTTAGCATTGCCGCCATTAAATACACTTCATTAATTTCATAGTAGGCTACGACTTCCTCCAAAGCATCATAATCAGTGGCGTCCAATATTTCAAAAGGGCCTGACTCCATCAAGTTCTCGTTACCCTCGCGAATATCGCTCGCGATTACGCTTTCTTCACCAAATTTTTCCCTAAGGGCAAAGGTCAGTTCTGTACCGATTTGCCCGCAAGCACCTATTATCAAAATTGATTTAGACATTAAAATGAAGTTAAATGAATTCGATAGCAAAGATAGCTTTTCTTAAAATTTGTACCTTCGCTTCATGCAAAAAGTGTTCGTTTTTATACTTGTTTTGGTGGTTGCAACGTCATGTAAAAAAGTGCGTGAGCAAAGCGATTCGGGCAAAGTGGTCGAGGCACGATTTGACATCGAAAAATGGCCCAAGAAAGTTGCGATTAATAGCAAGGCTACTGAAATTCTGGATAAATGGCCCGAATACCAGGCTTTTGAAAGTAGTTTCGAAGGACTTTATGACATTGAGAATAGCAAAGACTTGGCCTTGATAATCGAAGACTTGATTGAAAAACAGAAGGAATTAGCGGAATCGGGTTATCCTGAAGCATTTGACAAACCACATATCAAAAGTCGACAGGTAGCTTTGAAGACCTATATTTTGAAAACCAAGGGGAGTTTGGAATATCGTCTGGATCTTCAAGAACCTATTATTGAAATGATAGAGACTTTTAATGCACTACGTAATCAATTCAATGTTATTTTGAATAGCACAATTGATGTAGAATTGATTCTAGATAAAGGAGAATAGCTTAGACTAGCCGCGAACGCCTCTCGGCTTTTTTTGAAGATGAAAAAAGCGTGAAAACTGCCACGCTTTTATAATTAGATAGTTTGAATGCCTATTCTTTCTTTTCAGCTTCCTCAGGTTGATTCTTTCTGGCTTCCAAAGCTTGTTTGCTCAAACTTGCCAAGTTAAAATTCGGATCTATCGCCAAGGCTTCGTCGATTGTTGCCACTGCTGTATCAATATTCTTGTCCAAGTTATATTGCACTAGTGCTTTCAAGTGAATAAAAGCCGCTTTTAGAGGAACTTCATAAGGTTGTTGCCTCTCATAAAAGGCATACTTCATGTCATCTTTGGCGTTGGCCAGGCCATATTCGATATCGGTAGAAGCCCCTGCATTATCCCCCGTTTGAATTTTAAGGTCGGCCATTTCATAGGCTAAATACGAATTTGGAGTCCTTTTAAAAAGAGATTGAAATTGTTCTAATGCCCTTTTTGGTTGATTCAGAGCCTTTAAAGAGATTGCCTTCACTTGAACGGCAAGGTCTGAGTCCGAATCCTGATTTTCGATTCCAATGGTATTCAAAGCCTGTAAATGTTGATTGTCATTGGCATAGATATAGGCCAAAGTATCTTTTCTGGCCTGCGATGGAGACATAACGTTTAAGTGGGTAAGTGCATTGATAACCCCATCTATGTCGCCCTGTAATCGCATTTCTTTATAAAATGCCTCATAGTGTTTTTGAAGCTCAGAACCCGTCTGCGCAGAGAGCGCGCAGCTGAACATTAATATGAACGCAATTGCTATTTTTTTCATTTTATTGAATTTTGGTGCGCTAAACTATTAAAATTATCTGGGTAAAGCTGTTAATAAAAACTTTAAAATAGATAAATAAAAAGGGATGCCCAGAGGCATCCCTTAATAAATTTTGAAGATTTTCTTTTCGCCGCTATGCGGCTTTATATGTCACCCCGGTATTTTTGAAAGACTTCAGCAAAGCTGAATAAATGGCCAGACTTTTAGAATCTTGGTCAATACAAGAAGTTAAAAATTCACTGAGATTTTTGAAAAAGAGGTTCGCATACAGAGTTGGGACATCGGTATTGACCTTTTTGGGATCATACGCTTTGTCGTCGACTACGATATCCATTTTCACCCGTTTTCGGTGATAATCGATTGAAACCTCCGCTGCGTTGTAATGATTTTTCAAAATTGCAACATGGAGGTTCTCGTAATTATGCGTAACATTTTGCTTGGTACTGCCTGTGACAAGACTTTCAATTTCGTTGAGAATCTTTGTCCTTAAACTTGATTTTTCCATGGCAAACTATTTATAGGTTATTAATTATAGGACAAAGTTAGGGTCGAATCGACGAAATGCACTTGTGATTAACAGTCTAAATTCGTTTTTTGTTGTAAAACAGTTGTTTTCTGTGGTGTAGAGCGATTTTTGGTTTTTTTTTAATTCAAATTTCATCAATAATTAACATTTTCATTCTTACAATTGTTGTGAAACCATCGATTCTTGTGGTGTAGGAATATTAGATTTTGTGAACAAATGAGTATTTTTTATCTATAATTAATAAATTTGAAAGTATAATCTTACCTTTATTTAAGTTTTTATTTACGTAAATTGGTGGCTCAAGATTTCTGTCTTTAGCCAAAAAAACATAATAATCCTCTTTTTTCGGATGTATAGGATACACCCCGTTGAAGACTTCGTTCCACCATCTATTATCCAATATCGCTTGTATAATGCGAATACAATCATCGAGGTGTATTAAATTAATTGGATGATGTCCGTTCGTTAAATTTTTCTTGCCAGATAACATCGCGACAGGATGCCTATCTTCTCCTATCAGACCTCCAAAACGAATAATAGTACTTTTAAGGCTACTATCATTTTTGAAAATCAATTCCGATAAAAGCAGTTGCCGGCCTGATTCTGTTGAGGGTCTGGGTATAGTTTCTTCCGATACTTCACCTTCTATATCTCCATATACTGAGGTGCTACTCACAAAAATCACCTTTTTAACTCCCGCTTTTGAAATCTCAACAGAGAGATTTTCCATTTTCTTGACGTAATTCTCTTTTTTGCTACCCCTCAATTTTGGGGGAACATTGATTACAATAACCGAGGTGTTCTTTAGAAGCCCTGAAATATTGCCACTGACGCCATCCTCGGAAAGAGAAATCAAAAAGGGATTTATTCCAGCTTTGGATAACATTTGCATCTTATTATCCGATGTCGTACTACCGTTGATTTGATGACCTTCTTTTAGAAGTCGCTTCGCCAATGGAAAACCCAACCAACCACAACCGAGTATTGCTATTCTTTCACTCAAAGGTTATGGTCTTTACCGTTAGAATCGCATCGTTAAGTACAAAAGGCATAGGAATATTTGCTGTCGGTCTTGCAGGTACTGTAAATTCCGGATGGGTCAATAAGTCGTTTGAAGCTTCATAAAGGGTCAAGCTCAATTCTTCATCTTTCGGAATGGCTATCTGAAGCTCGGTATATTCATTGTCACTTACATAATGTGTTAGCAACCTGCCCGCGTTTCGATTACCAAGGTGACTTTCTTGTAAGACCAGACCATTGATTTTTAAACTATTAAGGGTTATGTCATTGGTGAAGACCTCCAACCTGTTGACAGGGCGTTGATGTGTCACACAGATTTCGATAAGACGCTGACCGCCGATAATCGTATCTCTTGACTTTTCAACCTTAGGTGGGTCAATACTTTTTATCGGTGCCTCTGAAATATAGCTGAAGCCAGTGCTGTACTTACTACTGAGTACATTTTTCTTCAGTTTATCTTTTGAGCCATTTTCATCGATGAAATTTTTCGTCCAATCGCTAAGCACCTTTTCATAGGTCACCCAACTGGCAGAGTTTTCATCTGTATTTAGCACATAGGCTAAACTCGTCTGCTTCGCATTTTCTTCGGAAAAACCAGAATTCAGATGTGCAGCCACTATAAAGGCTACAAACAGCGCGAAACTCAATAGTGCAAGTCTATTTTTTTTCTTGTAAAAGGCGAACAAAGGAAGTATCAGTAAAAAGGCTAAGCCCGTCAATACTGTTGAACCTATCATCATTTTAAGCCCTAACCCGACCGGGAGTATCGCTATGAAGGGCGAAAAAATCCAAATGGCCGGAATGGAGAGGAATACCAATAAGTACGGGTTTGGTTTTTTTTGATTGATGAGTACCATAAAAGCGGCCAAAGCTGCGAAGACAGGTACAATAAAATATACGGCCCCTTTTAAATAGACCGATAACAAACCGCAAAGGCATATCCAAATCAATAACGGAGCTACTATAAGGTTTTTTGCCTTAAGATTCTTAAAACGATGATAACATGCAAAACAGATGGCCAACGAGAGAAAGACCGATGCCAATATATACGAATGGCCATTGTACGTAAAGCCATGAAGAATATCTTGGTATTCTGGGTATACCCATTTCAGTACACTCCATCCAAAATAACCTGTAACACCAGTTAGCATTAACGTCAAAAGCATGGTTACGAAGCCCAGAGCGATTTCCTTAGAATTTAAGGTCTTCGTTCGAAACCCATAGAAAAGCAGTATGATAAAAGCTAAAACGGCAATGGCGAACATAGGCCATATCCATGTAAAGGGATAGGAAACCATCTTAAAATAGGGCACATTGAAATAAACAAGGTCTTCGGTACTTTTTAGGTTATCGAGATCGGCATTCGAAAAATATTTTAGCATAGACATCAAATAGCTGCCTTGATGGGCAAGGGTGTTGCGGTCTAGGCGTTCATAGCTGTCGCGTACGGTATGATAATCGAAATGATCATCGATAAACGCGAAATTGAATCCATCGATATCTCCATCTTCCCGAAATACGGTGAGGTCGGTATCATTGGGTAGCATTTTGTAAAGACTGTAAGCCAAAGAGTTCGCTACCGGAAATTCGGGTGCCGCTTTTACAAATTCGTTAATTAGATTGGCGTTGCCTTGATTGGTCTCTAATAGCATATAACTAGGGCCACCGCTTCCGCGTGCCTCGAAATTCAATACCAATGCCGTCTCTTTTGCCCATGGGTGTTTATTGACGAAAAGGTCCGCGCCGTTTAGACCCAATTCCTCAGAGTCCGTAATTAAGATGATTATGTCATTCTTGGGTTTTTGCCCTGAGGACAAATAAGCGCGCAACCCTTCTAAAATTGCGGCTACCCCGCTGCCGGCATCGCTAGCGCCCAAAGAAGAATGGGGGCTACTATCGTAATGTGACATCAACATAAGGGCCTTGCCGTTTTTTGAACCTTCTAAACGCGCCAATATATTTATGGCCTTACTGTAGTTCGCCCAATCACCCGCGGTATAACCCTCTTGAATTTGCGTTTCAAGACCCATTTTTTGAAGTTCGTCGATAATATAATTTCTAACCTCTTTATGTGCGGGAAAACCGACGCCATGAGGTTGTTTTGAAATCTGCTCAACGTGTTTTAAAGCATTAGGTGTGGAGAACTCTGATTTGGTATAGCTTTCATCGGGAGAATAATTTGGCATTTCGACCTTGAAACACCAATAGGTTGCCAACAAAATCAAAAGAAGCGAAATTAGTCGATGAATTGGTTTCATTGTTTTGAAAGATATTCGATAAAAGTATGAAATTCTTAAAGTTTTGGTTGTTTCAACGGTTTTTTTTGGCAAAACTCTTAAAATGAACTATATTTAAGATTAACCTTAACCGACCAATATTACAGAAAAAGACTACAATTATGGGAATAAAAAGTTTTAGAGGAGCCCGAAAAACGACAAAAAAAGAATTTGATGCACCGATTTTGGTGACAGATTATATGACCAAGAAACTAGTCACCTTTAGTCCCGATCAATCAATTCTTGAAGTTATGGAACAATTCACGAAATATAATATTTCAGGTGGACCGGTTTTAGACGATAATGGCTTTTTAGTGGGAATTATCTCCGAGGCGGATTGTATGAAGCAAATTTCTGAAAGCCGATATTTCAACATGCCCATTCTTGAAAAAAGTGTCGAAACCCACATGAGCAAGAATGTTGAGACCATTCCTCACGAAATGAGCATTTTCGATGCTGCCGGGGTATTTCATAAAAATAACCGTCGAAGATTACCAGTAATGAAAGATGGTCTTCTAATTGGTCAAATTTCTAGAAAAGATATCGTGGTCGCAGCACTTAAACTTAGCGGACAGAACTGGAAATAATCAATTACTCCCTTTTTACTATCATGTAATAATCATTCTCCAACGGCAGATAACCAAGGTCGTAGACGAAATAATAGGTAGTACCTTTTTTCGTCGTATAAAGGTTCGTGACGTAATCGAAGTCGAAATTTTTATCTAGCAATCGTGTTTTGGTGGTACGGGTCTTACCATCTCTTAAATTAAAACTGTCCAAAATCTTATAGTTTCGGCGTAGCCTGTTGTTGATATTTCTGATGAGGTTTTTACTGCCACTATCGAATTTATTGTGATAGGCATTGCGACAACCATCTGAGCAGAATTTTTTATCTACCCGACCCATTAATTCCAATCCACATTCAAGACATTTTTTCTTGTCGCTCATTGTCTCTTGTAATTGAATTTTACCTCTTGAGAGCTTTCTTTTTCCTTGATTATGACATAGACATTGATTTCATCATCGTCGACTTTTTCCAAAGTAAAATCATCGAAATATACTTTGTTACTCTCTATTTTGACCAGTTTAAAATCAACGGTTTCGTCTTTCTCTTCCCAACCCTTTAGATTTCCGTGAAAATGCTTGAGCTGCAAAAGCAATGTTCCGTTTACCTCTTGAATATGGCCCAATTCATAAAATTGAACCACACCATCTGAGACCAATTTAAAAGAAAACATCATGGATCCACCTAAGGGTGGGCTCCAAATTTCTTCGGTAATTCCGCCAAAGGCTTCACCGCGCCAATGACCTTCCACCCAAGAAATTTGTGAGAGGTCGGCCTTTGGCGATTCGGCACCTTCTTCAAGCGATAAGGTATTTTGCGCCTCACAGGTTAGCGAGATCAAAAAAAGTATCAGAAATTTTTTCATTTCACTGTTCATTTAATAGTAAACAATGTACAAAATATCAGTTTGTAAACGATTTTTGAAAATCATGCAATGGACATACTTCAAGGTAACACGTTGTCAAATAACTATTTAAGGTATTTGTTAAGAATGATTTAGTGATTGCTTAAGGCTCTTCTTTCTGACCGAAGAATCTTGCTCACTTCTATCCATAATGCCAATTTTGACATACCGGGGTGGCAGATTGCGTTCGAAGAATGATAAATATCATCGAAAAGTTGTCTTTTTGCGATTCTATTTCGATCAACGTCATTCGAGCTATTTTGATACACCATACTCCATTCAGAAAAAATTCTAGTTGGTGCTTCTTCGGTGCTAAGTAAACGCACATCATGATGACGCTTGTCATCTGAAATCTTCTTGAACAGTGATTTAACGGCTGTTTTATTTCCTTCTAGAAGTTGTATGAAATAGCCTTGATGAAATAACAAGCAACCCGTTATAGCATTTTGCCTATTTGATTTTTTGGCTTTTTCAAGCATATCGGAAATTGCATTTGTATCAAATTCCATTGAAGCTTTCGACCTATAAACCAGGGTATACATATTTTATGGTTTTTATAAAGTTGAACGTACTGGAGGTTAAGCTTTTTTTTGAGAAAAACACATAAGTAAAACGTTCTTTGACTAAAGGTTATTTTAAAACAAACACTTTATTTTGAATGATATCGGTAAAAAAAAGGTCTTTTTCGGAAATTTAATGACCAAACATCCATATACTTAATTCGTTGGCTAAATAGTGTGGTTTTAAGTGGAATTACATTACTCTATTTTATTTAAGTATCTGATTAACAGTATTTTAATATTCTATAATATCAAAAATCTACAAGTCGAGTCCTCATTGCCTATGACAACCCAAAGATTAACTTCATCGTCACTTATTTTATTGAAGGGAAAATTATCGAAATATACCTTGTTACCCTCTATTTTGACCTGTCTGAAATCAACGGTTTCGTCTTTCTCTTCCCAACCCTTTAGATTGCCGTGAAAATGCTTGAGCTGCAAAAGCAATGTTCCGCTGACCTCTTGAATATGGCCCAATTTCTAAAATTGAACCACACCATCTGAGACCAATTTAAAAGAAAACATGATGGATCCATCTAAGGTTGGGCTCCAAATTTATTCGGTAATTCCCTGAAAAGCCTCACCTTTCCAATGGCCTTCCATCCAAGAAATAATAGAAAGATCGGCCTTTGGCTATTCCATTCCTTCTTCTAAGGACAGAGTGTTTTGGGCATTTAACGAGAAAGTCAATAGCATTGCAATCAAAATAAAATACTTCATTTGAAGAGAATTGGTTGAACAAGATACGAATTATCCGTTTGCAAACGGTTCTAGGCTTTGTATTCAAAGCTCTCTCTAATGTAACATTTGAAGCAGCGTAAATTGGACATTATTGAATCTCAATGTCATATTTATATAGTAGTCCTCGTACCCCCTTTTGGGAAAATTTCGCTTTTTTTAGTTTGTTGATTTCTGGATCGATTTTGTAATTTATAGCAGTGATCAAATCGGCTTTTTCCAAATTGGTTTGCTGAAAAATAGATCTATTTAGATCACATCCATCGAACAAAGCCTCATATAAATCTGTTTCAGTAAAGTCCATTTCCAGCATTTTACATTCGATAAATTGCTGACGCTTTAGTTTAAGGCCATAAAAAGAGGAAAAATCTAAAGTACAATCGTAAAATGAAAAGTCCATTAGAAAATCATTGCAATCCTCAAATTTCAAACCCATCATTTTGCAGTGTGAAAATTTGACCTCCTTGAATATGGTGTTTGCAATATTCGCGTTGCAGAGGTTGCAATCGACGAACTCACACTCCATAAAGTTCTGATTATCGAGATAGCCGTTTTCAAAATTGCATCCTTCGAAAATACAGTTCTCGTATTCTCCTCTGGTCAGGCGATTTTGCGTGTAATTCTCACTTTTAAATGTCTTATCGGCAATGAATGGTCTATCCATCAGTCCTCTAAAATGATTGCTGGAATATTCAAATCATTGAAAGTCGAATTGTAATCTTTCATCTCCGTATCGATAATTGCATCCCTTTCGTTTTCAAATACCGTCCATTGGCCTAAAAGGTCCTTCAGCCTTTCCTTGGCACCCACGGTAACTCTGGGTTCGGCGGTATCGACATAACCTTTCAAATGCATCAATTGAGCATTCAATTTGTTGTTAAAGTTGATGACATCTTGAAATGTTTTTTGTTTGGGTTGTATCAGATTTTCTTCCCAAACGGTAATACGTTTCATCAATGAATCGCCTTTTTTCAAAAGCCCTTCAGCACTTTCATTTTCCTCCAATAATTTGGCATAAGCTTTCAATTGCGATTTTGCCGATCGCATCGAGTTGACCGATTCGTGAATACTTTTGATGGTGGTTTCGATTTGATTTAGAACGGTTTGCTGTTCTTCAAAATCCGCTAAATCAGCGTTCACTTTCGGATTGGGTAAAATGGTCACTTCTGTTTCAGAGGTTAATTTGTCAAGCGTCAAGCGCAAAACGTAATTCCCAGGGCCAACATTAGATCCGGAATGACCTCCAAAAACAAAGACTTTATCGACTGATGGAAGGTCATTTTTTTTGAAATTCCATGTAAAGCGATTATACCCCTTTTTAGAAGGAAGTACTTGTGGTTTTGATGGGCCACCTGGCCATGATTTGAAATCTTTAGGTTTCTTATTGGTTATGGTGCGTATCAATTTTCCATTATGCAGCACTTCCAATTCCAAATCAAGACTATCGGCATCTTTATCTAAATAATAATCGAATGTCACTCCGCTTTTTGGGTTTTGCCCTAAACCAGGGACCGGTTTCTCTGAGCTTCCTCCAAAAATCAAATAGGTGTCTTTTGGCTTGAAGATTTCAACGGGTTGTTTAGGCAGTGCAATATTCTGAATTGCGGCCACGTCATCTAAAATCCAGAATGACCTACCTGCGGTTGCAGTGACCAAATCGTTGTCTTGAAAAGTCAGATCATTGATGGGCACCACCGGTAGGTTCAATTGAAATGGCTGCCAATTTAATCCATCATCCAAAGAAATAAAAAGTCCCGTCTCGGTACCCGCATACAACAATCCTTTTCGTTTAGGGTCTTCTCTCATTACTCGTGTGAATGTATGCTCCCCGCTAATTCCGTTCGTAATTTTAGACCAAGTTTGACCATAATTTGAAGTCTTAAAAATATAGGAACTTAAATCCATTGATTTGTATCGCATGACGACTACATACGCTGTGGCAGCGTCATGCGGAGAAACCTCGATGCTGTTCACAATTCCATCAGGAATATTTGATGGAGTAACGTTCACCCAATTTTGTCCTCCGTCTTTGGTCATGTGCACTAGGCCATCATCGCTTCCTGCCCATAGCACCCCTTTTTCATGAGAGGACTCAACCAAATAAGTGAGGGTGTTATAATTCTCGCCACCTGCCGCTTCGTTGGTATACGGTGCGCCTCCAGGGCCATGTTTTTCTGTCTCGTTTTTGGTTAAATCAGGACTTACAACTTCCCAACTTTGACCCTCGTCCGTAGACTTAAAAACTACGTTTCCGGCATGGTAAATCGTGTTTCGGTCATGAGGCGAAGTAATGATTGGGGCGTTCCAATTGTATCGGTATTTAGAGTCTTTGGGCGCAATACTCAGGCCAAGTTCAGGATATTCTTTGATGGGTTTTGATTCACGAGATTTGGCATTCCATTTATCTATGTTACCCTGATAGGTACCTCCATAAATGATTTCAGGATTGTCAGGGTCAAAGGCTAAAAAAGCACTTTCACCACCCGCCACGGCATACCAATCTTTCCAGTCAATGCAAGCGTCGTTGGTGCGACTTGCAATGGCAACGGTAGAATTATCTTGCTGACCACCATATACATTGTAGGGCACAAGGTTGTCCGTAATTACACGATAGAACTGTGCCGTATTTTGATTGGTCTGTGTACTCCAACTTTTACCTCCGTTATTTGAAATATTTGAACCCCCATCATTGGAATTAATCATCCTTAGGTTGTTGTGCGGGTCAATCCATAAATGGTGATTATCACCATGTGGAGTAGGTAGGGGTTTGAAACTCTTGCCTCCGTCAATGGACTTCGTTACCGGAGCGTTCAAAACATAAACGACATTTTCGTTTTGGGTATCCGCAAAGATTTCCATGTAGTACCAAGAACGTGCTATATTGATACGGTCTTTGTTAACCTGTGTCCATTTTTTCCCGGCATCAGTAGATTTGTACAAACCTCCTTTAGTGCCCTCCGCTTCGATGACTGCGTACACAATGTCGTTATTTGCTCTAGAAACTGAAATGCCTGCTTTTCCAAATTCTTTTGGTAATCCTTCTTTCATTTTCTTCCAAGAGGTTCCTCCGTCGGTCGATTTGTATAAACCCGAATCCTTCCCACCAGATTCCATAATCCAGGGATAGCGTCTGTGTTGCCAAATGGCGGCATAGAGAATAGAGGGGTTTTTCATATCCATTGATAAGTCGGAAGCCCCGGTGCCATTGTTTACAAAAAGGGTCTTTTCCCAAGTAGCACCGCCATCGACCGACCGATAAATACCGCGTTCGGAAGTCGCGCCATACTGCGCACCTTGAGCGGCCACAAAAATGATATCAGGATTGGTCGGATGAATAATCACATCAGAAATATGCCTGGTTTTGTCCAAACCAATATGCTTCCAAGTTTTTCCTGCATCCGTCGATTTATATACTCCATCACCCATGGATGTCATCACTCCACGTGCGGCATGCTCTCCCATACCGGCGATTACAATATTCGGATTGCTTTCTGAAACCGCAATGGAACCAACGGTACCCGTTTTTAGAAATCCATCTGAAATATTTTTCCAAGTGATTCCCGCATCCTTGGTTTTATAAATACCACCGCCGACAGTACCCATGTAATAAGTCATGGGTTCACTAACTACTCCCGAAGAAGCAACACTTCGCCCCCCACGATGCGGACCGATATTTCGCCATTTGAGTCCGTGAAAAATGGAATCTTGGACCATTATTATTGGTGCAGCGGATTTCTTTTTTCTTCTTTGAGATTGTAGGGTTAGCGGGAGTACCAACAAGGCGATTAAAAATAGTTTTGTTGTTTTCATTTCATCAAAGTTTCTGGTTCAAGAGAAACCTAATATAGGTATAAAATCGAAGCTTAGCTCGTCGCAGTAATCGATTAAATTCAGGTATAAGATGATGGCAGCGGTCTGTAATTTCTATGACAAAAAGGACTTTGGACTGTAGTTTGTCGAAAAAACGGCTTCAAAGGTTTGTGAACTGCTGTTTTTCAAAATATTTGAAAACTAATCACGTTGTTTTTATGCACCAATGATTTAACCTATGAGATTATCGTTTCTAGCCCGTATTAGTAGTGTTTCTTTTCTTTTTAGCGTTCTCTTTTTTGTTTCCTGCTCTAAAGATTCGCAGATATTAAACGAAAATGACACAACAGATTCAGAACAGTCAAGCGATGAGAATGATTCTGAGAAAGAAGATGGTAACGATACGCCGCCTGTCACGATTTCCTCTTTTTTGACTGTGGCTGACTTTGAATTACCAGCTCAAAACGCCGATGGATTTACTATTCTTAGTCCAAGTGAAGGCAGTCAGGTTATTTACGTAGATAGTGAAACGGGCGATGATGCAACTGCGCAAATCTATGCTGCCAACGATGCGGCAATAGGTGACGATATTTTTAATCCAACAAATAGTATCAAACCCTTTTTAACAATTGCCGCAGCATACGAAAATATGCGGGAAGATGAACCCGATGTTATGTTGCTTGCTTCAGGAGGAATTTGGAATGAGAGTTTACAGGTAACAAGAGGGAAATCAAGTTCTGAGCGTAGCATTTATGGATCATATGGTCAAGGAAACCGACCCGAACTGCGCACTGGCCCCGAAAGAGGTATCGGTACTTCCCAAATGAGTAATGTCATCATTTCCAATATAAAATTTTGGGCTCATACCCGAGATGATCAAGGCAATTATTTTGAAGGTTTTGAGGGTAGTTCAGGATTCAGCCTTTTCACACGAGATAACAGATTCGTTAGCAATGTACTTATTGAGGATTGCTTTTTTCGTGCATACAAGGGCAATGTACTTACCGGAAATAGTACCGAGGGTAGAAATGCCATGGATAAGATTGTACTTAGAAGAAACATTATTTCAGGAAACTATAGTACGGATAGTCATAGCCAAGGCCTGTTTTATAACGGAATAGGCGATAGTGGTGGTACTGCAATTCTATTAGAAGAAAATATATTTGATCACAACGGCTGGCGTGTGCAACGCTACGCTTCAACTGAAGGTATGCAGGCAGATGATGGTCAAGCAACTTTTTTTAACCACAATACATATTTCGCAAATGCCAAAGGAGTACTTTTTTATGGCAACATATTTTTACGGCCATCTTCTATGGGTAACAAATGGACCGCAAATGAAGGTGAAGGCTCTTCTACCGACTTGGCTATGGTAGATAATTTATACATCGATGGTGAAATAGGCATTGGTATTGGAGGGAACAAACCTGGGCCTCGTAGGTTCAAAAACATATTGATAAGTAATAATGTGATGTTGGATGTTGGAAAAAGTAGACCTACCAATAGAACTTTGGCATGGTACCTCGAGGTACAAGACTGGGATGGTGGTGAAGTAAAGGAAAACCTTTTTCTACATGAACGGAGTGAAGAAGTAGGCAACGTTTTCGCAATGAACTTCACTGCGGCAACTGCAATGCATGATGTTTCTGTTAACGATAATATTACTTATGGCCTGAGTGGAGGTACTGGTAATGGTTCAGGACTCTTAAGATTTTCAGAAGAAGGAACAACGAGTAATATAAATTTTAACGGTAATTATTTTCATAATACAAGCGACTCTCCTTTGGTCAGTTACGAAGGTCAAGACGGGTACACATTCATTAAGAATTACTATTACGGTACACGTGAAGACGGTTGGTTTGGCTTGGCAAATGAAGGGTTGGATTTTGATGCCTGGAAAACGCAATTCGAAACTGATGCCGAAACATTTGAAACTGGCTTTTGGTCAAACCCTGAGCGCGATATTGAGTCTTACATGAGCGCCACTGGTAAGGGTGGTTCTATGAATGATTTTATTGAACAACTCTACGGGCAATCTAGAGGGAACTGGGATGCTGCTCTAAGCGCACCATACATTAATCAATGGATTCGCGAAGGTTTTGGACGTTAGATTAGCTCAAATATCATAATTGTTTAGACCATTATTCTAGTTTTTTGTCCAAAGCTAAAATAGTATGTAATAGTACATTAGCACCATTAGCCATATCCTCAGCCGAAGTAAATTCTTTGGGAGAATGACTAATGCCCCCTTTACTAGGAACGAATATCATTCCTGTAGGAGCAATCAAGGCCATATCTTGCGCATCATGTCCTGCGCCACTCGGCATTCTTTTGATGGATAGGCCAAGTCTTTCTGCTGATGTTCCAATCGCATCTTGAAAACTGGAAGTCATAATTGCTGGGTCGGCGGTCGTATCTAAAGCACGAAACTCAACTTGCACGTTGGAAGCTTTTGCGATTTCTTCACCTTTGGTCTTAATAGCTTGATATACTTTTTCGATAATATCGGAGGACAGATCCCGAATCTCTAAGCTAGTGACTACTTTACCGGGAATCACGTTGGGAGCACCTGGCTCAGCTTTAATTTTCCCAACGGTAGCTACTTGTGCACCTTCAAAACTATTGGCAGTTTCACTAACTGCTATTATAAATTTAGATGCTGCCAGTAATGCATCTTGTCTGGAATTCATAGGAGTAGTTCCTGCGTGGTTGGCAAAACCAGTAAATTCAACATCCCACCATTTGAGTCCGACGATACCCTCGACGATACCAATATCCAAATTTTCTTTTTCAAGAATACCGCCCTGTTCTATGTGGAGTTCAAGAAATGCTGCAATCTCTCCTTTTTGCCTTGTAACATCTGCAATTCTCGTCGTATCACCGCCCAATCGCATAATACCTTCGCCCATGGAATAGCCAGTTGAATTGATGACTTTAAGCGCATCTTTCCCTAAATGCCCGGCAAGGGCACGACTACCCATAACGCCACCCTCTTCATTCGAAAATATCATAATTTCCAATGAATGTTCAGTTACGATATTATTTTCGTTTAAGGTGTTTATTACTTCTAATGAAGCCATTGAACCAACACATCCATCATAATTTCCACCATTGGGTACGCGATCGATGTGTGAGCCGAAGGAAATCGGTTTTTTTGAAGAATCTTTACCTTTTCTCCTTCCGATGAGGTTTCCGGCGAAATCTATATTGGTTTCTAATCCGAGACTGACCATGGTATTCATGACCCATTTCTGTGCTTCAACATCGGCATCGCTGAATGCGACCCGTTCGGTTTCGCCATTTTCCTGAATTCCGAATTTGGCTAGTTCGAAAATTTGAGATTCGAGCCGATCTTGATTAACTTTTAAAGTGCCTTCTTGGGCAGTTACAGAGAAGCATCCAAAGACAATAAGAAATGAAAGCAAACGCAAAGACATATTTTAAAATTTGCGTTTAATGTATGAAAATAATTTTTGTGTTCTTTAAGAAATGAATTTATGGTTTTTTTAATCTTGGTTGAGGAAAGAACAATCGATTTCCTTTTGTTAAAGAAATACATTGGCCACCAAATTCTCGACGGTGGCGTGATCATTTCCACCGGCAGGTTCGATGGTAATATTGAAAGATTCCGCCTCTTCAATATATTTTAAAGCGATTAAATCTTCTTTGTTTGAAAGTAATCCCATATCAATCATCTCTCCCTCGACATCGGCCCACATTTGATACGTCTTATCTGAATCAAGATTCTGTAATCCTTGTGGATTTACAACAACTTCTTTTGTCTTGTGATTAACGTAAGCGACGGCTTGCGAGCCAAGAGAAGTTTTATTACCGACCAATAACAGTGGAATAACATTGGCGTCATTTATTTTTCGATACTTTTCATCGGTATCTTGATAGTTCTTTTCAAGGTCGTTAAGTCTATTTTGAAGATCGGATGTCTGCTCTTGTAGTTCGATTAGGCTACCTTCAGAAGTCTGCCAACGATTGTATAACCAAAAAGAGCTTAATGCGAAAAGTATGGCCAAACTTGCTGCCGCTGCAATTGGGAAGTACGATCGCCGACTTTCTAAATTTTCGGTTTCTAATTTTCGAACTACAGGTTCTTTGGCAGATGATTCTAAAGCCTGTTTCAAAGATGCTTTTACGCTTGATGGGGGCTCAACAGCATTTTCAAAGGCCATTCTTTGAAAATCTTCCTCCATTTCATCATAGATTTCTTGCAACGAACTATCTTTTTGTAGCGCATCTTCAACCGCAAGTTCTTCCTCTTGAGAAAGTTCCCCAAGCAGATACAGCTCTAAAAGCCCGTCTTCTATGATTTTCTTTTTATCCATTTGCAATCGTTTCTAAAAACAATGCAAGAAGTAAAAACTCCTTTTTGTATTCTTTTCTAAGTTTTGTCAATGCCTGTCTTACGTACGATTTGAATGTTCCCAAAGGCACACCCATTTCTTCATGGGCCTCTCGATGGGTCAATCCATTGAAATAAACCAATGTAATCGCTCGCTGATGTTGTGATTCCAAATTTTTCAACGCTCCTTTTAGTGTCGTAAAATCAGGTTGTTCCTCATCTTGTTGTTCATTTTCATATACACTCAACTCTTCTGTTTGGATGAGCTTCTTGCTTTTTCTTATCTCATTCAATGCCGTATTCTTTGCAATTCGATAGGCCCATGTATAAAATTTACCCCTTTTGCTATCGTACTGATCGATTTTCTTCCAAATCTTCAGAAAGGTTTCCTGCAAAAGATCTTGTGCGACATCTTCCTTTTTGCAAATGCGAATGATAACCCCGTAAAGAGCACCTGAATATTTATCGTACAAAGAGTAGAGCGCAGCTTTGTCGCCGCCTTTTACTTTACTTATAATCGTAATGTCTTCGGATGTCTTTTCCATCGGAATGTTAAAGATATGATAAAAAAAGAGTAGACCTCATCCAAGGAAAAATATGTCGTGTAGATAGAAAAAGCACGAAGCTTTTTTTAGAACACTAAATTAATTTACTAAAATCATGAAAAAATTATTATTTATTTTATCTGCAGTTGTAATGTTAATGTCAGTCCAATCAGTAAAGGCTCAAGGAACAATTGTTGATATCGCGGCTTCGACGGACGACTTTTCAACTTTGGTAACGGCCTTAAAAGCCGCTGACTTGGTAGGAGCTCTTCAAGGAGACGGGCCATTTACAGTATTTGCCCCTGTGAACTCCGGTTTTGCAAAAATCGATTCGAACGCCTTGAATTCTTTATTGGAGCCAGCGAACAAAGAAACATTGTCTGGTATTTTGACCTATCATGTGGTTTCAGGAAAACTAGTTGCTAACGATGTCGTTAAGGCATTGGAAGCTGGAAACGGAAAAGCAGAGTTGACAACCTTAAATGGAGCAACTTTGACAGCAGTAAAAACAGATGATGGAATCTTTTTAAAAGATGGCAAAGGAAATATGAGTAAAATCGCCAAGACCGATGTTATGGCTTCGAATGGTGTGATTCATATTATCGAAGATGTAGTAATGCCAAAATAATGTCGATTGACTATGACGAGGATTGCTATGAAGAAGAGGGCATCGCGAGAGCGGTGCCTTTTTTTATTGGTTTCTTTTATCAATAACACCAACTGGCTTCCTGCCCAATTTCCCCATTCTCAATTTTTGGATTTCCTTATAATCACAGATTTCAATTTTCGGGGATACCCTTAATTTTGACCTAAAGCGATCTTTTATCTGTACCAATAATTCATCGGATGGATTTTTGGTCGTTATCTTGATTAATATTTCATCGGTGCCAATGGTGTTGTTATAGATTTCGATGACATGGCTATCGACTTCGCTGAAATCGTTTAAAAGATTATCCATCGCCGGAGGATAAATAGTCGTTCCTTTATATTTTATCATTTGCTTTTTTCGACCTACCAATGGCCCAAGTCGCTGTGTATTTCTTCCACAGCTACACGAATCAGTGTGTGCGATGACGATATCGCCCGTTCTGAAACGAAGCAAGGGCATTGCTTCAACCCCGAGTGTAGTAATTACCAGTTCACCTTCTTTCCCCTTGGCGACGGCTTTTCCATTCTCATCCAAAATCTCGGTAACAATCAATTCAGGATGTTGATGACCACCCTGTTGTGCTGAACACTCGGTAAAAGCGGTACTCATTTCAGTGGAGGCATAAGTCGAATACAATTCGATATCCCAAGCGGATTTTATTTTCTTACCCAAGGTGTTCAATGAAAAATCTTGCTCGCGCAGCGCTTCACCTATACAGATTGCGCCTTTGATTCCAGAGGTGGCCACATCGATGTCATTCTGTTCTGCATATTCCACTAACTTCAAGAGAAAAGAAGGTACAACGATTAAATAGGTCGGATTGAATTTTTTAATCGTATCCCATTGCAATTCGGGAATTCCCGCACCGACCCGAATGATTCCCGCACCCAATTTTCTAGCTCCCAAAAAATAAGCTAGTCCGGCCATAAACCGTCGGTCGATAGTGGTCGTTAATTGCAAAATATCGTCTTCTCCTACTCCGGCACAAGCAAATGAAATAGCCTCGTTGTAGGCCAGTCGGTCTAAATCTTTATCGGTCAGTCCGACCGTTACGGGTTCGCCAAGTGTGCCTGAGGTGGTTACAAAATCTACTATTTTTGACTTCGGAACACAGAAAAAATCGTCATTGAATTCTTGTAAATGTTCTTTGGAGGTAATCGGGATCTTAGTCAAATCTTCCAAAGTCGGAATATCTTCAATTTGGATGTCATTGTCTTTGAACAGCCTTTGGTAGTATTTCGAATTCTCATTCAGATACGACAAAAGTTCTTTCAATTTTTCTTCTTGAAAGGATTTGATTTCAGCAGTGGATGCTTTTTCGATTTCAGGGATTTCCATCAATTCAATCTTCTCTTTAATTTGCGAATATAATGTTCCACATTCTCTTTGTCAGGTACTGTAGTAATTTCTTTAGTTGCTGCTTTTGAAAAAGCTTGAAGGGCCACCCTATCATAACCCCTGTTGTAATTGTATAATCCGATGAGGTAATGCACTTGCCAAAATTCAGCATTGCTGTCTTTGAATTCTTGTAGCAAATCATTTTCTAAATGTGTTTCTTGCAAAATAGCCTTGGTTACAACACCATCTAGCTCTCGATATTTTTCATAGTTTTTATAGGCTTTCGAATGCAAAAAAGAATCGGCTGCGATATTCTGATTTGATTTGGATAGTGAGGTCTTTGTATTGATTTGGCTTTCTTCGGAAAATATCTCTTTCAAATCATAAGCAACAAATTCCCCCAATTGATAGGGGTTCGATGAAACCCAGACCATCAAATCTTCCGGTTTGAAAACGATTCCGTGATGGGCCAATAATTGGTTCAATGCTTTTTCATTTCCATACCCGATTTCCTTTTCATCCAAACCTTTTTTATCTCTTAAAATGGCAACAGCCAGTTCCGGGTTTATTTTAGGATTATCGGTCAGCAATTCTTCCATCCGTTCAAAACGATATTGTGAATGGCTCTCCAAAATGTGTTGTTGATTCTTTTTGTCATTGGCATAAGCTGCGCTTTGAAAATGATTTGAACAAATCAACTTACTAGCCGAATTAGGAACTTCGTACACTCCGAAATTCTTTGGGGAAACCTCGATTATTGCAGCCTTTTTATCTTTTGCACTGCCTATAAAAATCGATTCTGAGACAAAGACCTCCCGTTTTTTAGCAATTGCAATGGCCTCTTCAATGGAGGAGGCATACTGCAAGATTTCGCGCGTAACTAATGAAATTGGGGTTTTAGCGATTAACGGAAAATCAGATTTTCCGGCATTAATAGTCACTGTCAGGCCTTGGTCGTTCATTCCGGATAATACGCCTATAAATCCACCCCAGGTAACCGACATGAAATTGTGCCCTTCATCGGGTTTCACAAAGGCAATGATTTTATTTTTGGCAAATTCATCGCCTGCGTAGAAATCGAAGTTTCGACCGATAATCATCTTGCCATCTTCAGTTTGGTCGCCCCATGCGGCAAAGGAAGAACATCCGACAAGAGCCAAATCCTGAAGGGCATGCCCAATATCGTGAGCTCCATGAAAATACATTACGCGTTGATACGGTTCGGCGATGTGGTTTAAATTTGGCGATGCATATTGAGAAATACCATAGATTTCGGCTTTGAATTTGTCATCTATATTGAGGTACATTTTACGATTGAACCATGCTAAAAACTTCCGGAGAAAGTTTTGCCACCCTTCAGATGGCACTAACTCATCTATTTTTTTGACAAAAATATCTTCTTGTTGATTGAAAAGTTCTTGGGTTAGATTACCAGTTTTCAATCCCAATTCCAATGGGTTTCCAGATACCAGAAGTTCCCATTGCCCTTGTTCGTTCTTAGTCAAAAAGCTATCGTTAAGAACAAAAGTGGAATCATTGATTTTTTGACGCTCAGGAATTTGAGTTTCATATTGCGATACATCCGGCATATCGCGAAGTGATTTTTTTACTCCGCAAGAAATGAACAGCATTACTACTCCAAGAAAAAGAAACCCTTTTTTTATCAACGTGCTAGTTAACATTGACATTTTCATTTTCAGTTCGTTCAATGATTTTATCAATGATATGTTGTCCTCCTAAAATTTCAGAACAGGTAACTACTCCGCTGATCGTTACCCCTAAAATACCGTGCATATTTAGACTTTGGCCTGTGAAGAACAAATTCTCGATTTTCGTTCTCGGCGAAATAAATGACAGTAACGGATCTTTTACATCTTTCACATAGCCGTACATCGAACCTCGATTACAACCAATATAATCGCGATACGAAAGGGGTGTAGACGTATGAATCGATTGTATGCATTCACGAATGTTGGGGAACTTTTTTTCAAGCTCTTTTAAAAATACTTCCGCCTTTGTTTTCTTGAATTCATCATAGGTTTCGCCTCTGTCGTTTTTATTTGCAACTGTGTTGAAAGTGTCCTCCCATTGAACGACTTCATCATAGTTCATATAGGTAATCGCAGTCAATTGATCGCCCCATTCATCTTGGTTTTTTCGAACACCCATAGATACCATATAGGTTTCAGGCCAACTCTCTTCGGTATATTCATGGCCTTTCCAGACTTTAGCATAATCCTTAAAGTGATAGTAGTTCTTGTTGAGATATTTAAAGGAATTTGGTTTAAGCACAATATGAATACTAAAGGCCGAAACCGTACTTTCTAAGTTCTGTATGCGGTGGTTGTATGACTTTCGAAAATGTTCCTCGCCGACCATTTTCAAGGTATGTTTTGGGTCGATATTAGAAATGTACAAATCTCCCGTGACCACATCTCCTTTTGAGGTGCGGACTGAAGCAATTTTTTTATCGACACATTCGATATCAATTACTTCTTGATGATTGAAAGCTTCTCCGCCATTTTCTTTAAGTCTCCTGATCAATAATTTTGTAATCTGGCTGCCACCATCAGCGCAGCGATAAGAGCTTTGAATGTAAGAGTTGATTGAGAGTGCATGTACATATATAGGGGTCTTTTCTGGGATTCCGGCGTACAATAAATTAGACCCGGCCAAAACGGCCCGTAACTTTTCATTTTGGGTTATCGAATCGATATAATCTTTGGCCGATTGCTCAAAAAGCTCTGGGTCGTTGCCATATGGTTTGCCGGCTACTAAATTATATAAGGGGAATTTCTGACAGATTTCTTGAAGTTTATCGCAATAGATTTCTATGGCATTTTCTTCTTCTGGAAAATAGGTAACCAGCCTCTTTTTAAAATTTTCGTAACCCTGCGCATGTGGATACTCTACTTCATCGTTGTCGAAAGTGATGATATCGTAACCGTCTTCATTCAATTTTTTTAACTCGAGCCCATTGAGAATACCCAAATAATCGAAATAGCGATAGAGGTTTTGGCCTCTTGAGAGTCCGCCGATATAATGTACACCCGTATCGAAAATGGTGCGGTCGCGAACGAATGTCTGCAAATTGCCACCGAACTGATTGTTTTTTTCAAGTACACAAACACTTTTACCTTCACGTGCCAAAATATTGGCTGCGACCAAACCTCCCATACCACTGCCGATGATAACAATATCGTAATGTGATTTTATCTTTGCCAAATCGAAAGATTTTTTTCTTCGTGCACAAGTGTGAACCTCAAGTCGGAAAATGATTTTTCCAGAGCTTCGGCACTTTGTTTCAACAAAATCAATATAGCAATTTCATCGCTTATTTTATTTGCCCCTTTTGCGATATCAAAGGTATTTAAATTGACGATTAAGCTGTCGGCCTTTTCCTGAAGGACTTTTTCTTCGGATTCATAAACCGAAATTCTTCCCCTATATTGACTTGTAAAAGTGTTTGTAACCAATTTTCTCGTTTCCTCTTCTTGAAAATAGGAATGAATTTTTCTGTCCGCGGAATCCATTGAAAGTAAAACATCCAACTGCCCATAATCTTCTGATAGATGAATGATGCTTCCTTTTTTTGGAAGAGTGTCGATAATCTTTTTATAGAGGGATTTGTTGGTTTTAAAATCAGCTTTTACGGCTTTGTAAACATCATTCCCTTTATAACGGAATTCGGCTAAAATGTCTTTCTGAAAGTAGGAGGCATCTTCGATTTCGTCTCGAAATTTTTGGAATTCGGTTCTAAAATGACTCCCAATTTGTTTGGTGTGCTGGCGGTCGGTTTCCCCGAATGACTCATCCGAAGCAAGAATTCTGTCTAAAATCTTAACCGTGATACTACCATCTCGGATTACGGCACTTCCTTTGGGCTGCACTTCAGAATTTCCATGGATGAGGATGGGAAGAACATCCAACTTCAATTGCTCGGCGAGATAAAAAGCGCCCTTATGCCATCTTCTCATTTTATTGGTTTCAGAACGTGTACCTTCCGGAAAGGCCATTAATGAATAGCCTTGATCGATTTTCTTTCGTAGATGTGGCAAACTATTTTCAATACCCTCGGAAACCGGATAAAATTCCGCCAAGCGTGCGGCAAACCGAAATACAGGGGAGTTGTAAACCCAATCATTGACCAAAAATATAATCTTCGGATGTAGCATGCCGATGGTCAAAGAATCAAGCGCCGAAGTATGATTTGCAATGATCATCGAAGGTTTTTCGAAAGTTTCGCCCGAAACATTGATGACATTTTTCTTCACAAATGGATTACTGTATAAAACCGACTTCAAAAACTTTGACATGGTACGATGGTACCAATCCATCTTTCTTTTTTTGTTAATGGGAACAATTTTTACCAAGATGGTGCTGATGAACGAAAAGAGCATTCCCCCTAAGGCATACCACGTTGTTGAAAGTGCGGAATGCAACAATACCCCTAAGGTTATCGGTCTTTTTTTAGAGCTTCCGATAAACAATCGAAACAGCAAGGGCTGTATGGTAAAGGCAATTGCAACGGCAGAAAGAATTCCTATTAGCGAAACCGCGGAAATCGAATACAATGCAGGATGCTTCGCAAAAATCAGTACGCCTACTCCTAAAATCGTGGTAATGACCGAGAGTATGATCGAGGTGCGATGCGTGTTCAAAACCCGTTCTCCGGTCTTTAATTCTGCTAATAATCCATTGGTAATAAAAATGCTGTAATCGACACCTAGGCCGAAAATGAAGGTGCAGATAATGATATTGAAAATGTTGAATTGAATATTGAAAAGCCCCATAATGCCAACGGTAACGAACCAAGTTAGAAAAATGGGTAGTGCCGTTACCAAGGTCAGCGAGTAACTTCGATAATAGAAGGCTAAAATCAAAAGCACAACCAATATGGAATAGCCGATCAGCCGATTGAAGTCATTTTTAAGATTCCCCAAAAAACTTTCGTTTACACCTTGTCTGTCGATAACCACCGTATTGGGACTATTTTCGAAAACTTTATCAACGGAAGAAATCTGTGCGGAATCCAACTTGACAAGTGAATTAATTGTGGTAAACCCTTCTTTGGTGTTTATATAATCCCCAATGGGGATTGTGTTGAGTGCTTTGAAATCCATAACTTTTAATGGCTCGAAATCGGCTTTCAATAATTCGTAAAAAGCGTGAAATGTTTTCGGTTTGAAGCCTAATTCGTTTCCGCTAGCAATCAAATTTTGCTGAAGTGCATTTGTTTTTTCTGCGTTCCAAAATTGCTTCCAGAAGTCGATTTTTCGATTTTGTGTTTTCTGTGAATGAACCAAGCCCCCGACTCCGCTGTAATCGATGATTTTATCGGCGGACTTTAAACTATCCAATTGATGGTTCAGGCAATCATTGGTTTCTAGAACTCCCTCTACATCATTTCCGTAGGCAGCGATGTAAATCGATTTTGATTCGATGTTCGTCAGCGCATCGAGTCTTTTTCGCGCTTCGACCAGTTCGGCGGGTTCATAATTGAGTTTGCTGATATCCTTATCAAAAATCACTTTTGAATAGGTAAACGCGCTAAACAAAAAGGTAATCATTACAAGAGCAATGGCCCATTTGCTTTTATGGAAGTCGAAAGCAGCGAAACGGTCTAATAAAGTTCCCTTTCTTATTTTTTCTTCGGATTGTTTATATACCTGTGGAATAATAAGCAATGCGAAAACCGCGGCACCTATAACACTGATTGCAGCAAAAATGCCAAGATCTTGCAAAGCCTGTGATTTCAAAAACAACAGGCACAGAAAAGCGGAAGCAGTTGTCAGACTGCTCATCAAAATGGCCGGTGCCACTTCTATGTAAAGTTTTATGATTGAATTTCCATTTCGAATGTGGGTTAAAATGTGCAATGCATAATCCAAGGTAACGCCCAATAAAATAGAACCGATACCCAAAGAAATGGCGGATACCTTGGTTCGAATCAAATATAAAATCGCAACGGCAAGCAACCCACCAATGGCGGTGGGAGTGAATAAAATTATGGGTAAGGCAAGGTTTCTATAAAATAGTATCAGAATCAAAAGCAGCAATGTCAGTGCGATACCGACAGTGAATTGAATGTCTTTTTTTATTTGTTTTGCGTTGGCGACTGCAATCAAAGCTCCGCCAAAATATTCCATCGTGACTTTATTTTGAAAGGAGGTGTTTAATTCATTTTGAACGGTTTGCAAGGCATCGACAAATGGTTCATTATTCGCGCTGTCGTTCGACTCAAAAGCAGGGTCGAGAAAGAGCAGGATATTTTTTTCGTTTTTGCTCAGAAGAAACCCGTCTTTGAGGGCAAAATTATCCCCAAAACTAAGTTCTTGTAGTTTTTTAAGGGCGATAAACGATAGTCCCAATGGATCTTTTAGAATGGATTCCCGAGCAATTATACCCGATGGAGAAATCAAGGTTTTATAGTTCTCTTTGGTAATCGTAGCTATACTGTCTTGGGATAGTTTATTGGAAATAATTTCATAATCGGCCTCATCCAAAAACAGGGGTAAATTTTTGTAAACAAAATCGATGGAATTCAAAACGTCCTCATCTTCGATTTTGCCCTGAATACTTTGAATGTATTCAGAAGCATCGGTGTTCAGGCTATCTAAAAATCGCGCAGCATATTCGGTTAGATCGTCTACACTGCCGTTTTCTTTTTTTTGAATATTTACAATAATCTTATCGGCGAAGTTGACTGATTTCAGGACTTTTTGCAGTTCTTCGGCTTCCTTGTTAACAGGAATCAATTTTGAAATATCTTCTTCAAATTCGATTCGAGAGGCCAAAAAAGCAAGTCCGCCTACGAGCACCAAAAGTAGCAGTAGACTTTGCCATCTATGGGATTTAATCCATCCGTATAACCCATGGAAGAAGCTACCCATTGCTGACTGGGATTTTTTTCCGGTTGAAAAACAAAAGAATAAAATAGCCTAACAATCCGAAAAGTATGGCCGAGATTGTGGCTAGTACAAAACTTCCGATAATATAAGTCTGTAGATGTTTGAAGGCGCCAAAATCTTCTCCGATATCACTTAGTGAAAAGCTCAACTCTTGCCCTGACACCAGTGCGCCGGTTTGCAAACTCAACAGTACTACAAATGGAATCAAAGGCGGTATGCTCACATTTGAAAATGCAAAAGCAATGACTTTATTCAACTTAAGCAATACTGCAAGTGATAAAACAAGAACGGTCTGAAAACCCCAAAAAGGCGATATGCCGATAAAAATTCCCAAGGCAATGGACAGGGCTTTCTTTGCTGGTGAATCACTGCTTTGCAAAAAGTCTTCGTAGAAAAAACGCTTAAAGCCTTTTTTACGAAATTTTCGAATCAAATCCCGCGGTTTTATATAAATCAATGCAACCAATACAAGTACAGTGTTCAATGCACTTATCCGTAAAAAGTCTAAAGTTGGGCGATAGTGAGATACACGTTCCGATTCATCATAAAGCACTCGAATAGGCACATTTTTTAAAGCAATTCCCTTCCAAGATGATTTCACCATGGCCTCGATTTCGAATTCGAATTTGTTCGTGCGAAGTTTGATGGTTTTCATCGCTTTGATAGGGTAGAGTCGAAAGCCCGATTGCGTATCTGCCAAGGTTTTTCCCGTGGTAACCCAAAGCCACAAATTGGAGAACTTATTGCCGAAACTACTTTTCTTGGGTACGCTCTCATGGTCCATATTTCGGCTGCCAATGAACAGTACATTTTTGTCTTCTGATTCTTGTAGTACATTCAAAAAAAGCGGAATATCCTCTGGAAAATGTTGCCCGTCAGAATCGATACTGATCCCAAAATCAAAACCCAGTTCCAATGCTTTTTTAAACCCTAGTCTGAGGGCATTACCCTTGCCCTTATTTTTATCCAATTGAAGCAAGGTCAATTCAGAATAATCGGCTAAGATTCGTCGTGTATTGTCGGTTGAACCGTCGTTGACTATGATGATATCCGAAGTCTGCTCTAATACTCGATCTAATACCTTTTTTAAGGTCTTCGCATTATTGTAGGTCGGTACGATGACACAACATTTTAGCCGGGTCATGATTTGTGCTACTGATTCGTTCTTTATGGGTACGGGTTTTTCCAATCTTTGCCGCCCTGAATAATGGGCATAGGTTTAAACAAAGATACATATTCGAAATCCTAAAACAATCGCTTTTCAGCATCGCTAAAGGCTTCAGATAGGTGTACATAGCCCTTTACGAAAGCTTTGATTTCTTCGGAAGATTCGGAGGAAAAATTTTCGAGAATAAATTTCTTATCGTCTTCGATTTGCCCTTTATATTTTAAGAATCTAGGAGAGTTTTCTTGTACCCCCATTCGAATGCAGCGAATTTCAATATTATCATTTTCCTGTTCAACAGCCTTTTCGAGAAGTGCTACGCCTTGCTTAAAAAAAGTTTTTTTGTCTTTGATTCCCTTAGCGTGTTTTGCCATAATGGTGGATATTCCGCCTTTATAGGCTATCATAATCGCTTTGCCATCCATAGAAATTCCAGAAAGCGCATCGTGCATTTTTTTGGCAATCGCTTCGTTCTCATTGGCTTGAGGGTAGTTTTTACGCATTTCCCCTAAATCGGGTCCAACAAGTGACAGAAAATAAAATATAATGACCAAAAACTTCATTTAACCGATTATTTTGAAAGTAGCATTCAATTTTAATGCCAGAGTATCCCCATAAGATACAGTATTCTTTACCTTGATATTTCCATCAATTTCTGAAAAATTGATTTTAAGGCTCAGCGACCGGTTTTTTTCAGGATCGATAATCGCCATAAACTTGATGTTCGAACAGGTCGATAAGAAAAGGTTTTTTTCAGTCGCTCTTTCCGTTAGCTCTTTTATCATCTGAATCATGCATACACCCGGCATTACCGGGTTTCCGGGAAAATGTCCCTCGAAAATTTCATGATCTTTATTCAGTGTTACCCTTACGGCCAGCTCACCATCATTATTTTCAAAAGAAGTTGCTTCATACAGATTTTCGATGAGTGTGTTCATATTTTTTTCAAGCGAATTTTCAACTTAATATTTTGATGTACTATTTCAATGGCTTCTGCAATGTTATCACTTATTCCTGAAAACAGGAAGGTTACTTTTTCTTTTCCCTTAGCAGAGCGAACGATTTTAGTGAGTTGTTTATTGGTTAAGTGATAATAGTGCTTTTTGGATAGCAGGTCGGCCTCAGTGATTCTCAAATCGTCTTTGGTAAAGGTTTTTGCCGCCAAGGGATTTTCTTTGATTAGGGCAAAAAAATCACGTTTTAAGATGTTTATGAGCACTTTTTTGTCCATTTCTTGCAAAATATGGTTGATTTTGAAGATTTCTTGTAAAAATTCAAAATCGAAAAGTTTATTGCCCATTTCAGTGGTAAAGACAATTCTATGATGGTTTTTGTCCAGCTTTTTAACAATGAAAATTCCACTGAATGAGTTTTTAAAAACTGTGATGTCTGCTTTGTAAACATAATCTTCTGCGCTATTCGAAAAATAGGGATTGGTGATTTCAACCTTGGCGTTAGCTACTTCTTTAAAGTTTTGTTTCTTCGGATAGGATCCGCAGGCACTGAGCAAGAACAAGATACTAATGAGCAAAAACCGCATCAGAAAGTTTTTGGTTTGTCAAGCGGTTTGAGAAAACAATGTGGGTGTAATCATTTGAGGGTTCTATCATTTTGACCTCACTGACCTCTGCATTGGTATTGAAGACGATATGGAATTCCTTTATGTACTTCGCGAATTTCTTATCCTTCGGTGAGAAATGTACTTCACTATCATTCTTTTTTTCAAAGTATGAAATTTCAAATTCCTCCGAATTGAACATGTCCCCGGTCACACTGGCACTTATAAGCTTGTTCAATTGTTTGAATAATTTGTTAGAGCCGATATCGACATTATTTTTCTCTCCTTCATTATTGATATACAACATATCATCTTTAAACAAGACCGAATATTCAAAGGGCTTGACATAGGCCCATTTTACCAAATCCGGACTTTTAAAAGATAACTTTCCTGTTGATTCAATGTCGTTTGACAGAAAATCGAGGTGCTTGTATTGTATGAAATCAGCGGTAATAGTCTTCGTGGTTTCAGCTAAAGATTTGACTTTAGAGCGTAATGCTGAGGCCTCCGAATCGTTCATTTTACTTTGGGCGAACGAGGACGTACATATTAGGAAAAACAAGAAAAGTAACCTATTCATAAGCCTTGATCTTTAAAAGTTCTTCCACGGTGACGGACTTTAGGTTATTTACTTGTAAAAATAGCAATAACCGTTCCAACACCTCGACCGTTTTGTAGGAAGTGTCGTGAAGCAATATAATATCGCCTTTTGAGACTTTGTTGGTAATTCGCTTTAAAATCGCCTCTTCAGACCTATGGGTAGTGTCAAGGGATCGTACATTCCACCCAATAGAGTTTATTTTGAGTTGTTGCACCGCCTCCTGAATACTTGGGTTTGTTACCCCGAATGCAGGCCGATAGAGCTTCATTTTAAAGCCTGTTATTTTTTCGATGACTTTATTTGCGGTTTGTAGTTCTTTGACAACCTTTGATGTTCCGAAAAAGCCAAAATCATTGGTATGCGAATACGTATGGTTGCCAATGCTATGACCTTGTTTTAAAATATCCTGTACCAGTTGAGGGTATTTTTTAGCGTGCTTCCCGATTAAGAAAAAAGTTGCCTTTGCATTGTACTGCTTTAGAAGCTCTAAAACCCTAGGCGTAAATTCGGTGTTCGGACCATCATCGAAGGTTAGCGATACTTGATTTTGAGAAGTATTCTTGTTCGAGTGCAACGAAGTGAAATGATAGTTCCATCGGATAAAAAAAGACCCGCAAAGGGAAACCAAAAACCAAAATACCAGAACTATGGGATAGACCCACCATGGAACCGGAAACAGAAAATTAAGGGCTGCCAATATTGCAAGCAGCGCTATTGCCAGCAGATTGATGTTTCCCCTCTTCAGCATTTTTTCAATAGAACGAGGCTATGGTTCTCCCCTCTGTATTGGTTATAGAGTAAGATGGTGTCCAATTTTTTGGGCTCAATGGAATTCAATTGGACAGCTTTTGGAACTCTCTGATTTTTCAGGATTTTATTCCCTAGCCAAAATCCGAAAGCCGAAGCTGTATCGAATTCACCCGATAAATGTTTGTAGTAGGCCTGAGGTGTATTGTTGAAAATCCCTTCGGATAATTGGTCATAATATCCATCGAAATCGACATCCCCGTTATTTCCCAAAACAATCAAATCGATATCAGAGGCAGATATTTCATTTACGGTAAGAAAATCGGAAACTTTTTGCGCAATCTTTTCCTGCGAAATTGTATTGAAGGTCTCAATCGCTACCAATTGTGAATATGCAGAATCCCTTTTTTCATTGGATAAAACAAAGAAATTGGCACCCTCGGAAAAAACAGCTCCTTTGCTTTTTGACTTTAAAAGCGCCATAGTTTCAGTTGGCTCTTCTTTAATATGTTTGATAAGGCGGTGGGAATCTTCATGGTGGGCCACCAATTCATCTACACCACCGACCAAAATATGTTGGGCTTCACCTTCTTCTAGTTGCATTTTAGCATCGATAATCGACGATTCAAACGAAACTGCAGCATGAACGTAGGTGAAATTATGCCCTTTGCAGCCCATACCCAAAGCTATTTGCCCTGCAACGGTATTGTGTGACGACTGAATAAATCGAGTTGGAGTCAAATACTGTTCGTCGTTGTCGATAATATCTTTTACGAATTTTTCGGAGTCTCCGATGCAACCCAAACCTGTACCTACGATAATTGCATCAATCTCGTTTTCTTCTATTTGCCCCTCGGCCATGGCAGTTTTTGCGCTTGCAGTGCTCATTTTAATCCCCTTTGCCATACGTCGTGCAGCAGCGGGAGGGATAAATTCTTTGTAATTCGGGGCTATAATTTTCAAAGTGGATGAATCGTATAAAACGATTTCATCTAGAAATAGGGCGTTGTCCAGGGTGTTCTGGGGAGAGACAGAACCAACACTGCTTATGTAAACAGGGTTTCTCATGCTTCCTTGGAAAATATTAGTGTGGAACAATTACCTCCAAATCCGAACGAATTCGATAACACCGTTTTCAATTCTTTTTCTTTCACCTCGGTTTCAGGAAGCAAATCGAATTCCTTCATCGGCGTTTTAAAATTTAGATTGGGATAGATGATGTTGTTTTGCAAAGCCATAACGGAATAAACGGCCTCAACCCCTCCGGCGGCGGCCAATGTATGGCCTGTATAAGCCTTTGTAGAACTAAATTCAGGTACTTTATCCCCAAAAATACGAAGTAACGCCCTGCCCTCTGAAAGGTCGTTATTCGGAGTGGCCGTACCGTGCGCATTGACATAATCGATGGCCTCTGAAGGAAGTGCTGCAACTTTCAATGCCTTTTCCATTGCCAAAACCGCTCCATCACCATGTTCTGACGACGCGGTCTGATGATATGCATCATTGGCGTTGCCATACCCTTTCACATAGGCCAGTACTTCCTTATTATCCCGAGAAACTATCTTATCGGATTCTAAAACCAAATATGCAGCGGCTTCGCCTAAGTTCAGCCCCTTTCTATTTTCATCAAAAGGGGTGTTATAGGTATCTGATTGAATCATCAAGGTCTTGAAACCATTCAGCGTGAATTTTGACATACAATCGGTGCCGCCGACGATGACACGGTCTAATTGCCCCGATTTTATCATTCTAGCCCCCAACATAATCGCGTTGGCCGCTGAAGAGCACGCAGTACTGATAGTGGTGACAAAACTTTCCTCGAGCCCGATGTAAGCCGCAATTTTATTGGTCGAATCTCCGGCATTGAGGCCGGTGATATGATTCCAATGTTCTTCATTCTGAAAATAGTCGTAGAAATACTGTTCCGACTTATCCATTCCTCCAACGGTCGTCCCAGAGATCAATCCACATTTACAATCATTGATATCAGTTATTCCTGCACTGGAAATAGCTTCCTGCACGGCAACAATACCAATCATCGGGGTACGTGAATATTCATCTTCAGAAAGACCCAGCTGCTTTTCGAGCTCGTGGTTGAGCGTGGGGATCTCTCCCACCATAATCTCATCCTTATGAATCGTTTCGATTTGAGAAATCTTTGAAATTCCGATTTTTCCGGAAATCAGGGATGCATGGTTTTCCTTGGCGTTGTTGCCAATGGCAGAAATGACACCGATACCCGTAATTGCAACTCCTCGACTCATAGACGATTGTAAAAGTACAAATATCCCGTTTTAAAAACGGGATATTTTTACTGTGTATTGCGTAATATTTTGTTAGAGAGGTCTAGCTTCCGTTGGCCGAGATATAGGCGGCCATGGTATCGATTGATTCTAAGATTTTTCGACCTTCTTTCGGGTCGGCCAATTTAATGCCATAATCTTTGTCGAGCATTACAATAAGCTCTAAAGCGTCAATCGAATCAAGACCAAGTCCTTCTCCAAAAAGTGGTTCACTATCAGAAATTTCCTCTACAGATAGGTCTTCGAGGTTGAGTTGCTCGATTATTTTTTCTTTCAATTCTAGTTTCAATTCGCTCATTGCTTATGGGTCTAATATAATCGGTTTATTTCGCTTATCGAATGTACAAAAGTACCGTTCTTAGAAACAACGTACAAAAATGCGTCATATTTTCCATTATCGAATTCCACCCATCCGCAAAGTACCTTTTTGGCCTTTTTTTCATATAATAACTGTTCGCTATAGTCGAAAAGCACGTCGGCTGAGAAATTCTCGAAAACAAAGAAAGCATTTTCAGAATGTAAACTATGACGAATACTGATCTCACCTAAACATATATTAGGTAACGTGTAAACAAAAACCGCCGGACTGGCATACCCACTGCCTGATTCTGAAATGGCAGCTTGATGCTTTCGGTCAGTGTCTAGACTTGAAGCTCGGTTCGATAGTACTAAAGCCGTGTCTTTTTCAGGTTCATCTTTAAGTAGAATCTCTGAGGCCATAAATGCCAGCTTGCTCAGATTATCCATTTTGAAGAACTTCGAATGGTCTACTTCAAAATGTTTATAGACAGATTTTATAAAGTCTTTGAAGTTCTCCGATGCGTTGGTATATATAGGTTGTCCGTCTAAATCGACTTGGCCGTTTCTGATGCGACAATAGTTTTGTATGTAAAGTTGTTGAGCCAGATTATTTCTTTTTGCAGATGAACATCGTGTGAAACTCACCGATTGCAATATCTTGGTCGATAATCAGATCTGCTTTTTGGCACAGCTCAATAAGCTCTGTTGATTTGTACATCTTGCTATTTCCGTTTGCCATGGCGGTGAAATACAGAGAGGTCGCCTCTAAAGTAAATTTAGCATTACCAAACTTCTGACGGTCAGTATAGGTCTCGATTATAATCAATTCGGTTTCATCGTTCATGGCCGAAACACTTGTGCTCAATATTTTAAGTATTTCTTCCTTCGAAAAACAGTCTAAGAATTGACTCATCCAAATAATATCGGCACCTTCTGAAATTTGAGGGTTATCAGAAAGCCAATCGATTTCTTGACCAGAAATACGGTTTTCAAGGCCCTTCTCTTTCGCATTGGCCAAAGCTTTTTGCAATTGCCCGGGAAGGTCGAATATTTTCACTTGAACTTCTTGATTAAATTCACAACAAAGCATTGCGAATTTGCCGGTGTTTCCGCCGATATCGAAAATAGTTTTTGGAGAATTTTTGAAGATGATCTTTAGGGCATCTCCGAAAATCTCATCTGAATAGAAATGATCGAAGGCAAACCATGACTGTTGAACATGGATCGGCAATTGCGAAAGCCCTTCATAAATCGTATTCCAGTCTCCAAATTCTTTTAAACCCTGAGGCTTTCCAGAGCGTATGGTGTCCTCCAAATGGAAAAGACCTTGATAACAGACGTCTTGGGTGAAATTGAGGTTTACCTCCGTCATCTTGTTATAGTTCAAAAAATAACCGATTTTGGTCAACTCATAGTTCTCATTCTCATCCTTAGAAACGATTTCAGCACTTTCGGCAATTTCAAGGAGCACACTTAGACCGTATTCACTAATCGATAGCGCATTGCATATCTCGTTTTGAGATACCCCGCGTTTGGCATCGAAAATATAGTTCAATACCCCTAGTTTTCGTAGCGAAACCGTTGTTTGAAAAATAAAAGGGGCGAAGGCAATTTTTTGCGCTTCCTGCAAGGCTTCGACGGCCTTGATAGGTTTTTTTGACATACTGGATTTGGTTAGACCGAAATTTACACCCGCGCAAATTTAATGAACTCGTTTAAACTTTTTGAAAAATAGCCGCAGTATTGCATCCGCCGAAGCCCGATGCGGTTTTTAGAAACGTGGTTATTTTTTTGGTAGTCGTCTTTTCAATGATGTTCAAGGGCTCAGAAACCCCTAATTCTTTAAAGCCTTTTGAAGCGAAAAGGGTATTATGTTGTAAAGAGTGCATGCCGATTATGGTTTCCAAAAGTCCTGATGCGCCCAAGGTATGTCCAAAATAACCTTTGAGGCTGTTCAACGGGGTGTCTTTCAAATTGGCCCGATTAAAAGCAATAGCCTCCATTTCATCATTGAATAAAGTTGCCGTGCCATGTGCAGATATATAATCGATAGTTGAAGCGGATAATTTGGCTTGCTTCAATGCGGAGGTTACGCTTTGATATAAACCTTCACCCGTGCGCGAGGGACCGGAAATGTGATTGGCATCATTACAGGATGCCTCGCCAATCAGCGATACGGATTCCTCAATTAAATTATTTGGATTATTAGTTACAAGTACCGAAGCACCGACTTCCCCTATATTGATTCCTGAACGGGTTTTGCAATAAGGTCGACAAGGTTCGTCACTCAAAGCCTGAAAGGCTTGAAAGCCCGATAAAATAAATTGTGTGACTAAGTCTCCCGCCGCTACAAAAACATGGTCGTATTTGCTTTGTTTGATAAATCGTTTGGCGACTGCGACTGCCAAAACGCCAGAAACACACGCGTTTGAAAGTACGATGGCATCGTTCTTAAACCCAAAAAAGGACTTGACCTTCTTTCCTAATACTGCGAGATATGCCCTTTCCTCCGAAAACCCACTATTTTTTTCTAGTACATCAATATTACCCTTTGTTGTTGAGATGATTAAACCGACACGGTCGGTCAATTCAATATTTGAGCTTTGTAGGGTATCGGAGAGTGAGCAAATCAATATTTTTTCGAGTGTAGTATAATTCTCTTGTGGATTAAGTTTTTGAAAACGTTCTTCTAATCTGTTTCGATTGATTTTCGAGGAATAAAATGGTTTAGGAAGAATATTCTGGTCGTTGATTAATTCCAATCCAGAGACTTCGTTTCCTATTTGTTCAATGGCGGAAATACTGTTGAACCCATATGATGAGACGATATTGTTATGCGAAAGAAATACTTCATCCATCTATCAAGCCCACTTTTTGTTTCCATTCCATAAAGAAGTCAGGGATAATTAGGGACAAATTTCCATGTAATTCCACGAAAACCTGAACTGTTTCCCCAGTACAGACGACCTGCCCTTGGGGATTCATAATTTCATATTTGAAAACCATTTTGGCCGCTGCAGAATCGATATAGGTGGTTTTGATTTTCGCAACGTCTCCATAACGTAGGGGCAGCTTATGTTCACAGGAAGATTTTACAATCGGGGTGCTGAAATTATGTGTTTTCTGATCTAAATATGATATGCCATGATGGCGACCAAAAGCTTCACGACCGTCTTCAAAATATTGAATATAGTTGCCATGCCAAACGATGCCGAGCGGATCGCATTCGGTAAAACGCACGCGCACATCACTTGTAAAACTGATTTCTTTTTTGATTTTAGACGGCATTTTTTTGTTTATAGTAGACAATGGCTATTAAGGTCGTTACAATAAAAAATAGTAATAGAAGTCCTATTTCCGGAAGGATTTCCGAGAACCCCACGTTGCGTAAAAATACATCATAAAAGGCATTTAGCCCCCAATTCATAGGTGATAGATTTGACAGTGCCTGCATAAGTTTTGGCATAGCAAATACCGGAACCCAAACCCCGCCAATGGCAGCCAATATGACAACGAAAGTTGCTCCAAAGGGCGCTGACTGTTCTTGACTTTTGGCAACAGTACCCACAAGCAATCCTAAGCCAACCGCAGCGAGGCCTGCAAAAAAGGCAACTACAAAAAGCAAAGGCAGTCTACCTGAAACGTCAAGCTGTGGCAGCCCCAATAGTGGAAACAAATAGATGCCGACCAATAACATTAGTGCAAATTGAATCAATGCAACGGTCAAAAACACCAATGCTTTGCCGCCCAGAACAGTAGCGTAAGAAATAGGATGGGTCTGTAATCGAATGAAGGTCCCTTGGTTTTTTTCTTTGACCATATTTATCGAAAGAGGTAATATGATAAAAAAAATGGCGAATAGAGTCCAAGCCGGAATGTTGTGTTGGGTAGAATTCGGAATCATTGCCTGCTTTCCGGAATTCGGGATGATTTCCTTAAAATTTATGAAGCTCTCAGTATCGAAAATTTGCTCTGAGGGGTCTTCGCCCAATTCGTCTTGAAACGCTTTGTAAATACTTTGCGTTTCTATTTTTGAGACCATTTCATTGATTCCACTTTTGATGGAATTTCGGAAAGAGAATTGGGTTGCGGGGTCAAAATACAGTTTGACCTCTTTGGACTCTAGATTAGATTTTTCTGGGGGAAGTTCGCCTTCATCAACACCGAACTTTGCCAAAATACCTTCTACATTTTCGGTAACCTTCAAATTCAAATCGTTCGAAAGGTTTTCAGGGATGACAATCGCCAACTGGTATTTTCCGTTTTGAACAAGCTCTTCGACTAGTTTTTCGTTGGATTGTTCAGAGACTTCGAACATCTCAGATTTCTTTAGGTTGTTTAGAATGGTCGTCGAGACTTCACCCTTGTCTTTGTCGACCAAAACAATAGGAATCTTATTCTGTTTGATTGTTTTGAATGTGCCATCTTGAACTATGGTAATTACAATGACCAACAATAATGGCATTAAAAATAAAACGGCCAAGCCCCCTATATCTCGGATGAGTAATAAAAGTTCCTTATATACGCTGGCCAGAAGTTTACGCATAGTCACGTAGCGCTTTACCGGTTATGGCTAAGAAAACATCTTCTAGGTCTCTGGCATCTTTTTGTTCGGCAATCAGTTCTTTAGGGTTGCCTTTACATACTATTTTTCCGTGGTCGATGATGGCCACACGTGTACAAAAATCTTCCGCTTCATTTAAATGATGAGAAGTGTAGATGATTGTCGTACCGTTTTCATTGAGTTGTTTGAGGTGTTCGATTATCACATTCCGAGATTGTACGTCAACACCTACTGTTGGCTCATCTAAGAACAGCACTTTTGGGTTGTGTAAAATTCCGGCAATAAGATTTATTCGTCTTTTCATTCCCCCGGAAAATGTTTTTATTTTCTTTTTTGAAAATTCCGAAAGCCCTAACTTATGTAAATGGCCGGCAATTTCTTTTTGCAATTCTGGGCCCTTGATTCCGTACATACTGCCAAAGTACATCAAGTTCTCAAATGCTGTCAATGAGGGGTAGAGTGCATATTCTTGGGGTACGCTGCCAATGATTTTTTTCAGCTCTTTTTGATTTTCAGAATAATTTAGTCCAGCTATACTGAAGGAACCAGAGGTTGGTTTGAGCAAAGAGCTTAACATTGAAATTAAAGTGGTTTTGCCAGCACCATTGGGGCCTAAGAGTCCGAATATTTCTCCTTCCGAGATATTCAAATCCAAATCTTTTACCGAAAAAAAGTCGGCGCCTTTATACTTTTTAGAAAGGTTATTGATTTGGATCATGGCCTTTTGATATGGATTTATTCCTCCTAAACAGCCTTCTTTAATTTCTTAAAGAACGCTTCTTCTTTTGAAGCAATGGCCTCGAGTTGGTCGGCAATCTTATTATACCCATCGGATTCTCCGCTACGATTTTTATAAATTCGAGAGGCATCCAGCGCAAAGTCGCGCCATTCATCCCCGATTTGAGTCATTTCTTTAGAGAGTTCAAAAAGTTCGGGTTTGTTCAAAACTTTTGAAGCCTCTTGTAGAAAGGCCCCATAGATATAGCGAAAACCACCACCGCCCGTACCAATTTCTTCTTGCATGCGTACGATTTGACCTAGGTAGTGATTTGCTTTTTTAGGACCGATTTTTTTTGGCCATTTGCGAATATTCTTCGCGACCCATCGCATAGCTTTCACCCCTACAATGGGAACCGGGGCCGTCATATCGCGGCAGGTTTGTTTGATGCCCTTAACAATTGCTTTTTCCAATTCCAATTTTTCAGGAAAAGCTGTCGGGTAATACATATGCCCCTTTGGCGCAAATGCCCCTTTTGCAAAACGCACTTTCTCGAGTTCTTTTTCGGTCAGGGTGGTTACACCTTCCATGACTGGATCGCTGATCAGGTAGTTCTCGCCTTCCTTCCCATAAACGACCATATTGTGTGCGTTGAAATGGAATCGATATTCTTCTGGAAAATAAGGCAATTGATAGACCCCAACTTGCAGCCCTACGGGATTATTGTTTTTCAAATTGCTATCCAACCGTTCTTTGGCTGTACTAGGGTTCGAAAATTTCTCGCGTTTTATTTTCATTCCCACACGTTTTGCAAAACGGTTGAAAATCAAGCCGGGCATAACGCGATACGTAAAGACCGGGGCGAAATTCACTTTTAAGAAAGGTAGATAGCTAAAGAGCAGGCCCGATCCAATGCCAAATACCATTGGTTCGCTGATTTCGAAGCCATTATGCCGCATTAGATTAGAGACTACCCCGTTTTCGCAATGCGCAGATTGTTTGTGGGAGAAATCGATTTTCAACGAATCAGGCATCGATGTTTTTTAGTTGTTCAATGGAAATTTCAAAAACATCGGCGTATTTCTGAAGTATTTTGTTATTCAATTTTTCGAAGACCGAGGGTTTGAAGTGCCTTTTGACGCGCCATTTCCAAAGACCGACATAGCTAGCTAAAATTGGAAGGTCCATTTTGTGAACTTCCATATAATATTCAATTGGGCTGGTCTTGTTTTCCAAGACGCGTTTTTTAGCATCTTCAATACGCTCTTCGATAACATGTATGGCATTATCAAGAGCAATTGTTTTGGGCGCCCAACCTGTGCTGAGTTCGGTTACATATTCACCGTTTTCATCAACAGCGTACACCATATCTTTGATATTGGCTGAAGCGAGATTGCTTTCGTCTTGTGGAACTTCGTCTTTCTTCATTTAGACCTCGTGAATCAAAAAATTCAAAGTACAATCTACGATTAAATCGTCATTTCTAAAAGAGGAACAGTCAATGGTACAAATGCTCAATTCATCACTGTCATAACGTGATACCAATTTAGCTTTGCTGACCAAGGTATCTCCGACTGCGGGTAATTGATGAATAACGGCTTTTTTGATTGCACTGATATACCCTATCAGGTTATTGCTTGTTGCTTCAAAGTCATCGACTTGATAGTAACTCTGACCTACTATTGCAGAAGAGGTCTGGGCCGCGTTTTCAATAATACCGCTTTCAGATAATTGATTGTCTGAAATGAAAATACAATCATCTGTGATTTCGAACTCCGTAATCACCGAATCATCATCAATGAATGGCATGTCGGTGACCAACAAGAAGGGTGGCCTATGCGGCAAGAATTTTTTGATATCGATTTTACCACCTAATCGTTCCATACTATTTTGCCAATGCCGTTTTCATTTCACCCTGAGCGATTACAGATCCCTCATATTCTATAGAGGCCGACACCAAGGTTACGTCCATAATATCATGTAAGATTTTCACGGTGGTAGTGATTTGTTTATCGACTTCCGGAAGTTTAAATATCTCCACTTTTTTCATGGCTCCGATATACCCGATCGGTGCGGGAAGTTTTTTCAAATAATAATCATAACCCTTATGTAAAGCGATGGTCTGAGCCATATTTTCGATTAAGCCAGGGGCTTGAAAAAAATTATTTTCTGAAAATAGGTTTTCCTTATTTATGGTCAAGCCGGAAATAATTTTATCCTCGGAAAAGTAGTGTAGCGCATCAACCATGACAAACGGACTTTTTTGAGGAATCAGCTTTCCAATAAAAGCTTTATCCGTCAAGGGCGAATCTAAAATATTCATCTAGCATACTGTTAAATATGCGTAGGTATAAGAGAAACGTGCACTTTCAGGAACATGAAGTAATATTTTTTGGCCTTTTCGCAGTTTACCCGAAGCGACCAAGTCTTCCAACATTACATAAATCGAAGCTGCACCTACATTGCCAACTTTGTCGAGATTCAAAAACCACTTCTCCCAAGGCATTTCGACACCCTGTACTTTAAGCTCTTCGTACAGTCTTTCCTTAAAGTAATACGAAGAAATATGTGGCAGATAGTAATCGATGTCATTTGGGGTAATATCGTGTTTATTTAGGGCATCTTTTAGGCTATGAACGCCTTTTACAAGAATACTTCCTGATAAAAGCTTTACATCTTGCTTCATTGCGAAAAGCGATTTTTTGCCCCATTGATCTGCCGGAAATTCGCTCCATGGTTTTAAGTGTCCATCATCGAGTTTATCACCACCGGCGTACATGCAGGTTTCCATCTCGAAAGCATACGAATAGCCTTCCATCCATTCAATTTTTAGAGGAGTATTTCCTTTAGGCTCGTTTTCCAATAACATAGCTCCTGAACCATCAGAAAGCATCCATCTCAAGAACTCTTTGTCAAAGGCCAAAATAGGATTCTCTTCCAGCTCTTTGAGATTATCGACCTCATCCTCGAAAATATCCGATTTCATCCATGAGGATGTCCGTTCGGAACCTGTACAAACCGCATTGTTTTTTTGTCCTGAGGCGACTGAAAGATAGCCGTATTTCAAAGCGTTCATACCCGAACAACAAGCTCCTGAAGGAGAATTGATCTCCATATTGCCATTTTTCAAAAAACCGTGTACCATTGAGGCATGTGAAGGAAGTATTTGATCTGGGCTTGATGTGCCACAGGAGAGAAGCTCTATGTCGTCTGTCTTGAATTCTTCATCACACAATTCTTCAACCACCGCCGCAGTCAATTGGGCATTGTTGTGGGTTACTTCCCCATTTTCGTCAATGGCATAGTAGCGTTGGGCAATTTTATTATTTCGAAGTACGATTCGTCGTGCTTTGGATGCCTTACCATCGATGGCCCCCAGCTTTTCTTCCATTTCGTCATTCCCGATAGGGTCGTTTGGTAGAAATTTTGCGATTCTAGTGATGTATACACCCTTCATTAATTCTCCTTTAGTCCCACGGAAGAATAGTACGCTTTTTCCCTATTCCGCTTCTGGCTCATGGGCAAATAAGTCAGCAAAAATACAACAAAAACTATTGGTGCTATGACCCATATTGCAAATTGCAAATAATATTTGAAAATGCGAATCCATTTTTGTCTTTCAGGATTTCCCGGCGCACCTTTTTTGATGATATGATTGGCCCATTTCGAAAATATTACGTTGCCGCGTTCATCTGTTCGTACCAAAAACGGATTAATGTCAACACTTTTGAGCGTAACTAGTTTTTCTTGTAAATCTGAAAAACTTCCTGATTTGAGAGATTCTTTGATTGGTGCTCCGAATATGGTGGCATTTGCAATGTCTTTATCTGAAACCCCGGGTTTAGGAAAGAATCCCAAATACCTATCTTTTTTACCAGTGAACATCCAATGCGAAATGGTGATGACACTGATATGATTGATATTTCTGTCAACTAGCGCAATATGACCCACCAAATTGGCCTCGACCTTTTTCAAAAGGCGCTTTACTTTTTCCTGGGCTTGAATCCACATGTTTCTGCAGGCGAGTACTGTGACAACGGGAGTATCTTTTAGTAATTTTTTGGCGTAATCGGATTTTAAAAAAGAATTTATGGGGATGGACGGCGTCAAAAACCAAACCTGATACCCTAGAATTACCAGGTCATATTTCTTGTTCAGGATTTCTTCTTTAGGAGGGTGAAATCCGCACGGTATTTGCAGAAACGATTCAGGAAATACATCATAAAAGTTCTTTTGCCTCCAAGGAAATTCGAATGCGGGGTCCGCTTTTATTTCATAGTAAGTAAAGTTGGTGTTTTCATCTTTCATACAACGGGTTACATTCTCGATAATATCGAGAAGCTGCCCTGTTTGCGTGTAATAAATGACCAGTACTTCTTTCATAATTAGCTGTAATCTTCCCAAAAATCAAAATAGTTGAACCACTGTAATGGGTATTTTTCCAAAACCCATTCCATACTATCGGTATATTCTTTCAATAATGCCTGTGTATCGCGCCCCTTAGCTTCGGCCTGTCTGGCATAAAGTTGATAATTTCTTTTTTTGCCTTTCATTACATAGACAAAAAGAACGGGAACTTTCAAACGAGAAGCCAAACGAAAAGGACCCAAAGGAAATTTTGCAGGAGCTCCCATAAAATTCTCCGTCAGGTATTTGCTACCTGGTAAAAACCGATCGCCTGTTATTACGACCAATCCGCCAGCTTCTAAAGCGGCATGTATCTCGAAAATATGTGACATATCATCTTTTACCAAGATGAGGTCAAGTGCCGTCTCCATGCTCATATTAGATAGGTATTCTTTTATATTTTTTTGCTCGGCATATGTGGTCACCATGCTGATTTTGGAAATCGAATATCGATTTTCAAGAAAATAATGAGAAATTTCAAAATTGCCGACGTGACCACTAATCAAGATGCCGCCCTGTTTTTTCTTGAGAAGGTTGTCGATTTTTTCTATTCCATCGTGGGTGTACTCAAATATCTCGCGAAAGCCTGTAGAAACGGTTACCCTATCAGACAGGGTCTGCCCTAATTTATAATAATTTTTATAGATACTGATAATACTCTTGAACCAAGAATAACCCAATCTTTTTCTGAAGTAGTGGTAAATGGCCTTTGAACCCCTCCATGAAAACAAAAAGTAATAGAGAACAATAAAATGAAGCAGAAAATAGGCGCCATTTACTCCAAATATTTTGAGAACGAAAATATAGATTTTATAACCTAGGAGTGTGCCTTTAGATTTTCCTTCCCATTCGATAGCCATTCGGTATTGGTTGTTGATAAGTTCAAAACAGTCTTAGGCAAGCTTTCTTTCTATCAAATCATAGAAGTCTTGCAATGTTTTGACATTGACAAAATCTTCACCTACCAATTTTACCCCAAAGGTTGTTTCGACAGCGACTACAAGATCAACAAAATCAAGGCTATCTAATTCTAAAGCATCTTTCAAATCAGCTTCAGGAGCCATTTCTTCTTCATCAACTTCGAATTCGTCTACAAGAAAGTCGTTTATCTTTTCAATAATAACTTCTTTGGTCATATTATGCTAGCATTTTTTATAATCAAGGCCGAGTTTGTGCCGCCAAACCCAAACGAATTGGACAAAAATACGTCAATTTTTTTTTCTAAAGTTTTGCGTATGATGTTTAATTTGGCCGAATCTTCATCAGGATTTTCTAAGTTTATATTGGGCGCAACAAAAGAATTTTGCATCATCAACATCGAATAAACCACTTCGCTTGCGCCAGCCATCCAACATTCATGACCGGTCATTGATTTTGTAGAACTTACGGGAGGATTGCTTTGGCCAAAAACTTCATAAATGGCCCGTGCCTCGTTGGCGTCACCAACGGGTGTAGAGGTCGCATGTGCATTTACATAATCAATTTTAGATGCTTCTATTTGGGCATCTTCCAAAGCTCTTTTCATTGCTCTTGAAGGGCCTTCAACATTGGGTGTTGATATGTGCTCACCGTTGGACGAAAAACCGTAACCGATTACTTCTCCTAAAATAGGTGCGTTTCTCTTCAATGCCGACTCGTAACTTTCTAAAATTACGGTTGCACCACCACCACTTGGTATTAAACCGTTTCGGTCTTTGTCAAATGGTCTTGAAGCTTTTGTAGGGTTTTCTGTATTGACTGCAAATACACCAAGCCCATCAAAACTACCCATCGCCAAATGATTGATTTCTTGTGCTCCGCCAGCGATAATGCAATCTTGAAGTCCGCTTTTGATCAAGTGGTAGGCCATACCTATCGAATGTGAGCCGCTAGCGCATGCAGCACTGATCGTAAAGTTGACTCCTTTTAATTTGAAGAGGGTGGCGAGATTCATGGTTACGGTTGAATTCATCGCCTTGAAAATGGCGCCTGAACCCACGAGGGTAGTGTCACCTTTTTCTTTCATTATGTCTACTGACTCTACGGTGGATTTTGCAGTACTGTCGTTTCCATATAAAATACCTACCTCATTATGATTAAGGTATTCTTGATCGATTTTGGCATTTTCCAAGGCCTCAATTGTGGCCATGTAGGCATACTGCGCTTCTTGCCCCATACTGATGCGCTGTCTTCGCGAAAGAAGTGGTTTTAAATTTGGTTCTGGCACCATGCCAGTCAAGGGAGATCTGTAACCGAAATCGGCTCGCACCTGATCAAAAACAATACCTGATTTGCCTTGGTAAAGAGAGTCTTTAACCTCTTGCAGATTCTTGCCGATGCAAGAATAAATACCCATGCCCGTAATTACTACTCGCCTCATGTCTATTTTGTCTATTTTAAGCGGATAACCTAAAATACTAAAGTTTTGGATTTTGAATCGGCAAAAATGCAAAATAACAGTTAGATGGAACGCTGATGACGGTGATTTCTTATGAAGAAGTATGATTTTTTCCGTGTAAAACTCCCCCTTTGGTGGTTTGCGGATCTAGGAATAAATACCACCATTAATATTTATTACCTCTCCGGTAATATAAGAGGACTTGTCAGAAGCCAAGAAAGACACGATGTGGGCCACTTCTTCAGCAGTTCCGAAACGGTTGGCCGGAATCATTTTCTTCAATTCTTTTTCGTCAAGTTCAGCGGTCATATCACTTTTTATAAAACCTGGTGCAACCGCATTCACTGTAACATTTCTTTTTGCAACTTCTTGTGCCAAGGCTTTAGTGGCCCCTATGACCGCGCCTTTTGCAGCTGAATAATTGGTTTGCCCAGGTGTACCCTTTAGACCGGATACTGAGACCATATTGATGATTCGACCATATTTATTGACCAATAATTTTTGAATCAACGCATTGGTCACATTGTAGAAACCGTTGAGGCTGGTATCGATTACTTTCGACCAATCTTCTTGTGGCATCCACATAAAAAGCCCGTCTTTGGTGATGCCCGCATTGTTAATGACCACTTCGATTATGGCATGTTCATTTTTCTCATGCCAAGATTCTAAAATAGATTTTACATTATCGCCCTCGACGACATTGAATTGCAGTAATTCTCCTTTTCCTCCGGCCTCTTCTACCAATTTTAAGGTTTCCGCTGCGGCTTCCTTATTGCTGTTATAATTGATTAAAAGACGATAATTTAAATCTTTTGCCAATTGAACACAAACGGCTCGACCGATTCCTCGGGAGCCACCTGTTACCAATGCGTATTTTTGCTTTTCTATTTTTTTATCCCCCATTAAATACTATTCCAACAAAACTAGTTGACATCTGCAAAGTTTTCAGCATTTTTGTGCCACTTATCTCCTAAAACTTCTCCTTTTGTATTGATAAACCCCCAACCCTTTTTGGTCTTTACCCTCGCTATTCCGTTGTTGAAACCTTTTTGGGCATTTTTTTGAAGAAAAGAAAACCCTGCCGAGATATCATATTCCATGGGAATAACAAGTTTGCCTGACTTATCGACAAATCCCCACATTTTTTCTTTTACGGGAGCTAAGCCATCAGCTGAAAAAGTCTCGGCATCTTTATATTGAAAATCGATTACTTGCTCACCCTTTTCGTTGATATAGCCCCATTTTTTATCTCGTCTAACAGGAGCCATTCCGTTTGAAAAAGCTCTCACCGCATCAAAAGACGGTTCTATTACCCAATTGCCCTTATTGTCGACAAAACCGACTTTATCTCCTTTTTTCGCATAGGTCAGCGTCGAGCTTGACCTAAAGTCCCAAATTTTATCGATTCCGGGTATGGCGGTAAATTTGCCATCGGAGAAAACACCAAGGTCGTTCCCCTTTTTCCCCCAGACTCCGTTTTTGTTATACGCGCCAATTTTCTCGTATTCTGCAGGAATGATAACTTCTCCTTTATAATTAAGCAATCCCCAATTATCTTCTCCTTTTCTGAATTTTGCATGCCCATCCCAAAACTTTTTAATTTCGTCATAGGTCGGTTCAAGAATAAGCTTTCCGTCAGAACCTAGTAGACCAATTTTTTCTCCTTTTCTATATATTGCTACGCCATCTTTAAAATCGAGATATTTATCTGGTGGATCAACTTCCAAGATTTCCCCAGAAGTCTGGATATAATTCCATTGGTCATCCTTTAAAACCAAGGCAAGGCCTGTATTAAAGGCTTTTACCTTATCGTACTGTGGCTCGATGGCCCAATTGCCGGTAATGTCAATAAACCCCCATTTTTTACCTTCTTTGGCCGCTGCCAAACCATTTGAGAAACTTGCTGCTTTCTCGAAGTCTGTCTGCAAGGCATATTGACCCGAGGTATCTATATAGCCGACTTTGCCGTCATCAATTACCAAGGCCAATTCTTGACCATGAGAATAAAAAGAGCTCAACGCGAGCGCAATCAGCGCTAAATATTTTGTTTTCATCTGTTTGAAATTTTAATTGTTCTTATGGTTAGTGATGAAATCTTTGACCTGGTTAACATAAGGATACATAATTAAATCTTCTTTAAAAGCAGGTACAATTTTTCGAATGGCATCATACATGTTCTTGGTCTTGGTCGAAACCTTATCTTGAACCTGAAGATATTCTATTGCCTGAACGACTGTGATCATTTCTATCGCAATGACCTCAAAGGCATTTTCAATGACCTTTTTGGTAATGAGCGCGGCATTTGTGCCCATGCTCACTATATCTTGATTGTCATTATTGTTAGGAATGCTATGCACGTACATTGGGTTGGATAGCATCTGATTTTCTGCCGTGGTTGAAGTAGCAGTGAATTGAACGCCTTGCATTCCGAAATTCAAGCCAAGGGTACCGAGATTAACAAAAGGAGGTAAAATATCGTTCAACTTTGAATTTAAAAGGTAATTCAATTGTCTTTCTGCGAGCATGCTCATCTTCGTAACCACGATTTTGAGCTTGTCCATTTCCAAAGAAATATAATCTCCATGGAAATTTCCTCCGTGATAAACATGTTGCTTTTCCACATTTACAATAGGATTATCATTCGCGGAGTTCACCTCTTCGATCAGCACTCTTTCGACCTCGTTCAACGTATCCAATACGGGTCCTAAAATCTGAGGTACACAGCGCAGCGAATAATATTCCTGAACTTTTTCCTCAAAAACCGAAACGCCGCCATTTGTATCGGTATACAGATGATGTTCGCGTTTTCTGGTAAGTGAACTATCTTTCAAATGGCTGCGCATTGAACGGGCGATTTCGCGTTGACCTTTATGCTTTTTGGTTAGGTTCAGATCTTCAGATAAATGATCGTCATATGCTTGAACTATTTCATTGATGGCTGAGGAGCAACTGATCATCCATTCGAGAAGTCTTCTTGTATAGATGGCATTTACAATTCCGATGCCTGTCATTACTGAAGTACCATTAATTAGACCTAGCCCTTCCCGAAGTTCAACTTTTATAGGCTTGACACCTTCGATTTTAAAAACTTCTTCAGTGGCTTTTCTTTTTCCTTTGTAAAATACCTCTCCTTCACCAATTAGAACAAGGGCCAAATGGGCCAGTTGAACCAAATCTCCGCTGGCACCAACGCCTCCGTGCTCATAAATAAGAGGAATGATGTTTTTATTCAGCAATGAAGTCATTACCTCGATAACAGAAGTGTGTACTCCTGAATTTCCGAGACTTAGCGTATTTAATCGGGCCAGCATGGCCGCTTTCACATATTTGGCAGGAATTGGATTGCCAGTACCAGAAGCATGACTTCGAATAAGATTGTACTGCAATTGTACGGTTTCGGAGTCCTTGATTTTGTATTGTGCCATAGGGCCAAAACCCGTATTGACTCCGTAAATAACCTTATTTTTCGAAAACTCTTTTAAAAACTCAAAACTCTCTTGAACGGTCTTAATTACCTTTTCATCAACGGATACTTCTTCTTCCTCAAAAATAATGCTGTAAAAATCCGTAATTTCTAACCTTCCCTTAATTTCTGGCATCTATGGTTGATTCTGTCGGGTATATGCAATACCTTAGTACATGTTAAAAATAAGCAAATCGATCGGCAAATTTAAGATAATTGGCGGATTGACGAAGCCAATAGCCTAATTATACGCATGTCAGAAAATGTCGATATATTGATAATCGGTGCTGGTCCTTCGGGCTCTGTCGCCGCGGCTTACCTGCATAATGAGGGATTTTCAATAAAAGTAGTTGAAAAAAATAAATTTCCAAGATTTGTAATCGGTGAAAGTTTGATTCCCAGGTGTATGGATCATTTTGAAGCTGTGGGATTACTTGATTGTCTTAAGAAAAAAAACTTCGAAGTCAAGAAAGGAGCTCGTTTTATGCAAGGGTCTGTAGTCTGCGAGTTCGATTTTAGCAAAAAACATACTGATGGATGGGATTGGACCTATCAGATACCCAGAGCTGATTTTGATAAAACGTTGACTGATGAATTGGAATCTAGGGGAGTCGATATCGATTTTGAAAAGGAGGTTGTTGGCGTAGAATTTTCTGGGGATGTTTCCCAAACTACAATAAAAGATCCGAACGGAAACGAATCGATAGTTACTGCGAAATACATAATCGACTCAAGTGGTTTCGGTAGGGTGTTGCCCAGATTGCTTGATTTAGACAAACCATCGGATATCGGGAAGCATTCGTCCATTTTCACGCATGTCAAAGATGTCAGAAGGCCTGAAGGTTGGGATGGCCATCGCATCACTTTTGATATTGTCAGTACCTCGACTTGGTTGTGGGTCATTCCTTTTTCGAATGGATATACCAGTATCGGTTATGTCGGCCCAACGGACTATTTAGAGTCTTTTGAAGGAAGTAACGAAGACCGACTTCGTGAGATGATGAAACTTTCGGATTATTACGTCGATCGTTTTGAAGGACTGCCTTATGAATTTGAACCGCGAATGATAAAGAACATTGCGAAATCGGTAAAGAAAATTTACGGAGAAGGCTTTGTTCTAACAGGCAATAGTGCTGAATTCTTAGATCCGGTTTTTTCTTCAGGGGTGACTTTTGCCACTGAGTCAGCTCATTTGGCCGCAAAGCTTATCGCTAAGGAGTTAAGAGGCGAAACAGTGGATTGGGAAGTCGATTACAAACAATACATTCTAGAAGGGGTCAACGTTTTTTCTACTTATGTAAAAGAGTGGTATACTGGTAATCTTCAGAAAATATTTTTCAACGGTTCTGAAAACCCAGTTATCAAGAGTCAGATATGTGCTGTATTGGCTGGGTATGTTTGGGATAAAAGCAATCCGTTTGTTAAGAATCATGACCGATTGGTAAAAACGGTTGCCCATATTTCAGATATGGAAAAAGAAATGCGGGAATCGTAGTCGCTAGGTTTTTCTGCAGAAAAATTTGGCCGTCCACCTTCCAAGCTCACCATAAGCAGTCGTAACTTTCTCAAATTCGTCTCCATCTGCAATGCCGTGAATCTCAACAGGTTTGGTCGAGTATAAAATAGTGTTCAAATCATCACTGCGATAAAACTCGAAAGTAACTTCCATTTCCGCTTTTTGATGCCAGACAATTATGTTGTTTCCAGGATTGATGAAGTGTACTTTCACAACCATCGTGTGTTGGGCCTCCTTGTAATTTTTTGAAACGGTCACATGGCGATCTTCAAGCATGAAGCTATTGAACTCTTGAATAAAGGTGGGCTCATATCGGTTTTCACGATTTTCAAACCATAGTTTTTTGAACCGTTCACCAGAACCCGCTTTTTTGCTTTCTCTTTTGTCTACCTGCGCTTTAATGAAATCTGCTTCTGAACTGTATTTATGGACTTCTAGATTTTCTGGGTATTCAAAAACAATTTTATACTGTTGAACGCCAGAAAGATTGTCTATTGTACCTTTTTCGGTTTCGAATTTTTGTCCAAAGTTCAAAAGGGAAAAAAGAAGGGCGGTAATTATGCAAAGCTGCTTCATCGTCGTACTTTGAATGAGTGGGGTTGCAATCTAATTTATTTTTGATATCCCACCAAAAAAAAAGAAAACCTGCCTAAAGTCAGACAGGTTTTAAAATCCTTTTTGTTCCGACTTTGAAATTTCAGTCGAATTTTATAAAAATCGATGCACAGTCTATTTTAGCGCCCTTTTCTTTATGTCTTTTGCAAAGGTTTTCGCCAATTTCGCGTAACATTCTGAAATACGATAGCCTGAATTATAATCGTTGCCAAATGCGCCGGCACCTTGGGCATCTTTATAGCTGCCTTTGAAGACTACATTTGATTCATTGCCTGTCTCAAAAATCGTTATAGTGGCGTCTATTTCGGCATTGTGACGCACTATTCCCACATTGTACCCTGGGTATAATTTCGTGGTGTGTACCTTCATTGTGTAATCTGCTTCGCCCTCTTGCACTTGTACGGCAGAGTCTTCGAATCGTTTGTTAAAAGACTCGATAAATTTAGGATGATACCTATCAGGGCGATCATCAAACCAAGATTTTTTAAAACGTTCACCGTCTCCTGCCTTTTTTTCTTCCCGTTTATCCATCTTATCCTTGAGAAAATCTTCTTCGTTATCGAATTTCGGAATTTGCACATCGGTGTAATCGAATTGCATTGTGTAGACTTTGATGTCTTTGAGGTTTTTGATGTCACCTTCTTCTACTTTTAATTTCTGCCCTGTTATGTTAATCGAAATAAACAGAAGTGCTATTAGCGTCGTCAATTTTTTCATTACTGATAATTTTATGTTTAGTATTTATTTTATGCTTTATGTAAAATAAGATTAAAAGTTAACATTTTCTCAATCATCGATAGCGGCAAAAACCATTTGTCGAAATTTCCAACCGGTTTGATCGTCTGTATTCCCTTGAGTCTGTTTCATAAGGACTCCGATTATTTGCTCTTTAGGGTCTGCAAAATATTGGGTGTTGAAATAGCCGCCCCAATCGAAGGTTCCTTCGCTACCTTCCCCACCGGCATCTTGGCCTTCATCGGTGACCACCCCGAAAGCCAGGCCGTAGTGTTTTCGGCCTTCTCCGTATTTTTCATCGGTCTGATTTCCCATAATGCTCTGTATCGTTGTTCGGCTTAAGATCCGCTGCCCATTGTATTCTCCATTGTTCAGATACATTTGTAAAAATGTGGCATAGTCTTGTGCTGTACTTGAAAGGCCGGCACCGCCTGAAAAAAATCGTTTAGCACCTTTCTTTGGATAATCCGTATCGTAGAATGTCACAGGATAATTCGCCCATTTACCGTCTTTTTTGTGTTGTACCGCTACAAGTCTATTGTGTTTTTCCTTCGGAAGGTAGAACCAAGTGTCCTTCATGTCCAACGGGTCAAAAATTCGCTTTCTAAGAAATTCATCAAAGGGCATTCCCGAAACAACTTCGATAAAATATCCGAGAACATCAAGGCCTTCACTATAGGTAAACTTGTCTCCGGGATTATGATGAAGCGGAAGTTTTGCCAATTTCTTCACGCTTTCTTCAATAGAGATATTCTCGGTCGTAAATAAATCGGTAATTCCTGCTTTGGCATATATTTTCTTGAAACGTTCATCCCCATCGATTACTCCATATCCAAGACCGGAAGTATGGGTTATAAGATCTCGTATTGTAATTTGATCTTCGGCCGGTTTGGTTGTATAGGTCGAATCACTTTCGTTGAAGGTATCTAAAATTTCTGCTGGCCCAAATTCTGGGATGTATTTTGAAATCGGATCATCCAACCGAAATTTTCCCTCCTCCCAGAGCATCATAATAGCAGTTGAAGTAATGGCCTTTGTTTGAGAGGCAATTCTAAAAATAGCGTTCTGCTCGAGTTGTTTTCCTTTTTCGTTCGCTGACCCAAAGGCTTTATGGTAAACTATTTTGTCATTTCGAGCGATAAGTGCTACGACACCGGGGACTTGATTCTCCTTTACCGCATTTTGTAACATCTCATCAATAAGGCCAAGCCTTTTGATTGACATACCCTGTTCTAGATATTCTTCGGCCGATAGCGGAGCTTTGCCCTGATCAATTTTAAGCTGTGAAGTCGCGACAGTTATGCATAGTATGCAAAGTAAGTTGAGAATTGATTTCATTTTATTTATAATATTAGAATCGACTGGTAAATTAAGAAAACTTTCTCTTTTGAAATTCGGTATATACCCAAGTCTTGGTGGCTTTTTTGTTTATTTCGTACTTTACGAAAATTAAATGAACATTTTAAACTTGCTAAGTTTTCAAAATTTATGGTGTCTTTAATAGAGAAGATAAAAAGTTTAGGTGAAATAAACACCCTATCAAAACATGAGCAATTGGTTCACGGAATTATCGAAGCAATAGATTCTGAAATATTGTTGGTGGGGGATCAATTGCCATCTATAAATAAAATGGTCGGGGAAATAGGGTTCGCCAGGAAAACAATCGTTAAGGCATATGAGGAATTAAAACTGAGAGGTCTTGTCGAATCGAAAAAAATCAAGGGTTACTTTATAATTAGTAAAGAGACGAACGTCAAGTTGAAAGTGGCACTCCTACTATTCTCATTTCAGCGATTTCAGGAAGAATTTTATAATTCCTTTCGTAAGGAACTTGGTAAACAGTATCAAATTGATGTTTTTTTTCACCATAATAATCCTGATGTATTTAAAACTATTTTTACCAATATTCAAGGAAAATACGGTAAGTATGTAGTGGCACCCATTCCAGATGAAGACATCAAAAAACAATTGTTGATTACTGATCCAAGAAAACTTTTGATAATCGATAGGTATCTGCCCATGCCAAAAGAGTATTCTTATATCTCTCAAGAATTTGAAGAGAATACTTTTTTGAAATTGGAGTCTCTACTATCGGAAATCAAAAAATACGATAAGTTCATACTCTTTTTTAGCGACGATAGAGACTATCCTGTAGGTATTAAAAATGCGTTCAAACGTTTTGTAGACAGGTATGGTATTGCAAATGAAATCAGAACGACCTATGAAATGGGCATGGTTCGAAAAGGGGATGTTTGTTTTTTTATCAGTGATACTAATCTCTGGGATGTTCTACTCGATTGTAGGGAGAAGAATTATAAGTTGGGCAGCGACGTTGGTATTCTTTCTCACAATGATCACGTGGTTAAAAAAATTGTTTCTGGCGGGGTTACTACAATTTCGACCGATTTTTTTGCAATGGCCAAAAAGGCGGCTTATCAAATTAAAAACGGAGTGCTTACGCAAGATATCGTTCCTTTTGACCTGATTAAAAGAAATTCGCTTTAGGGTATTGAAATCACCACTATCTAAATTATCATTTTAACAATATTTAATCCCTTAAAAAAAGGTTTTATTTAATTTTTCATCTTTTTTTAAGGAATTATTGAAATTAAATTTTATTTTTGCTTAGTAGCATAGTGTATCATAGCACATATATCATTTTCTACTTACGAACACTAAGCTCAACTCTAACTAACAAATTAACAACTATGAAGAAAAAAAAATTAAAACATTTACTTGAGTTACTTTTGATGTTTTTTGCCATCAATGGTTTTGCTCAGGTCAATGAAGTATCTGGAGTTGTTTCAGATAAAGATGGCCCCTTGCCGGGAGTGAACATTTTGGAAAAAGGAACAACCAACGGGGTCGTTTCGGATTTTGATGGTAATTATACGATATCGAATTTGGGTGAGAATGCTGTTCTCTTGTTCAGTTACATCGGCTTTAGTACTAAAGAGATATCTGTCGATGGTCGTTCGGCCATAGACCTTGAGCTAAGCGAAGACGCGGCACAGCTCGATGAAGTAGTGGTTGTCGGTTATGGTACCCAGAGTAGGCGTGAGGTGACCGGTGCCATCGCATCTATTCAGGCCAAAGATATAGCTCAAGTGGTTACAGGCAATCCGACTGCCGCGTTACAAGGTAAATTAGCAGGGGTACAAGTTGAGACCTTTGGTGGTCAGCCAGGAGGTTCGGCCAATGTCTTTGTGCGGGGAGTGGGCTCTTTGACCAATTCATTTCCTCTATATGTGATCGATGGAACGTTCGCTGAAACTATGGATTTTGTTAATCCGAACGATATTGAATCGGTACAAGTATTGAAAGATGCTTCTTCCGCTGCAATTTATGGTTCCAGGGCTTCAAATGGTGTAGTACTCATTACTACAAAGAAAGGTTCTAGAGGTGATATTTCTGTAAATCTGAGTATTCGCGGCGGATTCGAAACAGCATCTAAAAGACTCGATTTTTTGAACAGCGAACAGTTCTTGGACTACAGAAGCGATTTGGAAACCAATGATGCCAGTGGTTTTCAAATCAATAGAGATGATTTTACAAGAAACGGTCAATTGGTATTCACTGATTGGCAAGATGAATCCCTAAGTACTGGAGCCATTCAAGATTATGGGGTTTCGGTCGCAGGTGGGTCCGAAAAATCGAGATACTTCTTTTCTACAAATTATTATAACCAAGACGGTATTTTGGTAGGTTCCGGTTTCGAAAGAATTAACGCGCGTGTGAACAGCGAGTTCAATATCGGCAGGTTTACCATTACCGAGTCGATAGGCTTGACGCAAAGTAAAATTCAAGAAAACGAATATTTCGGATTCGAGGCTGCAACCGCACCTATTCTTAGGTTAGTTGCCCCTGAAAACGAAGGAGGCTTTGAGGCCCCTCTTCGCGAAACAGCCGGGTTCGGTGGTCTTAATAATTATGCTTTGGCGGTTTTAGACGATAACTTAGATACCCGAAGAAACCTTTTGGGCAATATCAGTATGGCGTATGAGATTGTCGATGGCTTGACCGCTAAGGTAAATTTGGGCGCAGAGTATACGAACAGTTTTAGATCGACTTTCAGGCCGACTTATTTTATGAGTACGACCGATGCCCGTTTCAACGACAATCCTCAAAACGACCTTACGCACGTCAGGTCTGAATTTTTGCGGACACAAGTTGAATCCACCCTAAACTACAGTAAAGAAATAAATGATCATAAATTCGATGTCTTGGTCGGTTACAGTCAACTTCGAACGCGTTTTGACTTATTGGCGAATTACGTCGGAAACCTTCCTTCAAACGACATACGAACAACAGGAGCTGCAGGTGTCGAAAATATCATAGGCAGTGCCGGTTTTAGGGAAATCGATGGTTTGATTTCGACCTTTGGTAGATTGAATTACGCTTATGCTGGTAAATATCTGTTCTCGGGTACTGTCCGAAGGGATGAATCCTCAAAATTTGCTGAAGGTTTTCGGTCTGATGTCTTCCCTTCTTTTTCTTTGGGTTGGAGGCTTAGCGACGAATCATTTTTTCCTGAAGACTCTTTTGTGTCCGAGGTCAAGCTAAGAGGAGGTTACGGAGAGCTAGGGGCTCAGAACGTTGGCAACTACCTTTATCAATCTGTGGTAAGCACGACATCATCCAGTTCTTTTGGTAATGCAATACTCCCAGGTTTTGCACAGACTTCATTTGCGAATGACGGGCTACAATGGGAGACCTCTTCTACCGTGAACTTTGGGGTCGACTTGGGTTTTTTCAATAATAATTTGACACTATCCGCAGAATATTATAAAAAGGACATCGACAATCTGTTGGTGGCGGTTCCGATACCGAGTTCAAATGGAACCAATGTACCTGTTACGCAGAATGCGGGTGCTCTTGAAAACAGTGGTATTGAATTCTTGGTAAACTATAGAAGAACGAAGGTGATTTTAAATACAATTTAGGCTTTAACCTTGCAACACAAAGTAGTACCCTGACAGCGGTTCCTAGCGAGTTTTTAGGGCCGTCGGTCAATGAAGGGATTCAAAGTGTCAATATCTTTAGAGCCGGTGAGGCACCAGGTTCATTCTACGGTTTCTTCATCGATGGTGTCTATGATGACCAGGCTCAAATCAATAGTGATCCCAATAGAAGCAACGATCCAAATATAACGGCACTCTCGCCAGGTGATTTTATTAAAAGGGATGTTAACGGAGACGGGCAGATCAACAACGATGACTTGAGCATTCTTGGAAGTCCGGTTCCTGATTTTACTTACGGGATCAATTTTAGCGGAGAGTACAAGAATTTTGATTTCAGCATATTTTTTAACGGGGTAAGCGGAAACGAAATTTACAACCAAGCTCGAACCTTCAATACGATTTTTGCAGATGGTAACAAGCTGACCGATGTCTTGAATCGATGGACGCCTCAGAATACAACGGGTGAGCTTCCTAGGCCAACGGCAACAGATCCAGGGCAGAATTCGCTACCTTCATCATTCTGGGTAGAAGACGGATCTTTCTTTCGTTTACAGAACTTGACATTGGGTTACAACCTAACCGACATGATTTCTACGGAATGGATCAAACGGCTGCGATTATCGGTTACCGGACAAAATCTGTTTGTATTGACAAACTATTCGGGCTATGATCCTGATGTTGCTTCGACGAACGGAGCACGATCTAATGAGAATAACGGTTTCTTCGGCTTCAGACCTACCGTGAATTCGATTACAGGTAGGGGTATTGATATACGTGCCTATCCCAGGGCCAGAAGTGTCATTTTTGGACTTGAAGTAGGATTTTAAACAAAAAAATAAATTATGAAAATTATGAAATATTTTAAGCTCGTCGCACTAGCGATATTCTTACTCCCTTTCGGTTGTAGCGACGAAATTTTAGACCAAGTAAATCCGAATGAGATAGCGACAGCGGGTTTTTGGAGAAATGCAGAAGACGCTAAATTAGCTGTAAACGGCATGTACCATCCAATTACCGGAACTTTTTTCTGGGGCCGTATTGTTCATGTAGGTGCCTTGTTGCGCACTGATGCGATCAACCCTATTCCCTCAGGCGGAAATACCAGTTTGTCCACATTTCAAGGTAGTCCAGGTGTAGCCAGATGGGCTCAAGAGCCTTTCGAAGAGGCCTATAAATCGATCTTCAGGGCCAACTCGATACTTGAGAATGTAAATGCCGATAATGTGCCCAATGAAAGCGAAAGGAATAGCATTCTTGGCCAGGCACACTTTTTCAGGGCTTTCGTGTATTTCTACTTGATAAATATGTACGGGAATATTCCTTTGGTCGACAAGACCCCCGACCCGACTAGCAATGAAGATTTATTTCCTTCACAGGCCGAACCTAGTGCTGTATGGGATCTGATTATTTCAGATTTGCAACAGGCCGAAATCATGTTGCCGGAATCTTGGCCGGCAAGCGACCTGGGTCGTCCTACGAATTGGTCGGCAACCGCGCTTAAAGGAAAGAGCCATCTTTACCGTAGTGGTTTGTTGAATGTTGACGAGTATGCTCTGGCAGAAACCGCTTTTAAGGCGGTGGTATCAAGTGGCGCATATTCCTTGTTGCCCGCGGCCCAATATCAAGACAACTTTACACAGGCCAACGAAAACAACAGTGAATCGATTTTCGAACTACAATACCATCCTATCGGAAATGGAAACTTCGTTTGGGGACAAGATATTCCAAGAGCGGGTACACAGGGTAACTTTGTGATTGAATACGCCCCGCCAAGTCAGACACCTGATAATGGTCATGTTATTAACCCCTGGGTGAAAGATCTTTTCGAAGCCAACAACGATGAGGTGCGACGAGATGCCACATTGGCCTATGATTACCCTGGTAGTGTAGTCAATGGTGATACTCCTTTTACAACGGGTCTCTCATCTGACATCGAAATTGTAAATGCTCTTTTGGAAGATCCTCAGAACGCGGGTCTCGAACCTGTATTTACGAGAAAATATTCCGGATTGGAATTGCCTCTTGGCGGCACGGGCTTTTTGGGTGATGATTATGGCCCTAACTGGAGAATCATACGTTACTCTGATGTACTTCTCATGTTGGCAGAGGCATTGAACGAACAAAATAAGACAGGTGAAGCGGAGACTTTTATAAATCAGGTAAGAACCCGTGCAGCGGTTGCGCCATTAGCAGGTTTGAATCAAGATGATATGCGTCAAGCGATCATCGATGAACGTGTTCTTGAATTGACCGGAGAAGGCCATCGTTTCTTTGACTTGGTGCGTTGGAATTTGGCTGAAACGTTCTTAGGTGCGAATTCCGCTCACGAAGGGCCACATCCAAAGTCGCTCTCTGGCGGTGTATTCCAATCTGGTAAGCACGAATTGGTATTCATTCCACAAAGTGAGTTACAGGCAAATACGAATTTAAAACAGAATCCTGGGTATTAGTTGAGTTAGTTTATTTTAATCCTTTAAAAGCCAAGTAGCAAGTCTACTTGGCTTTTATTAAAAGAAGCTGGATCATAAAAGGAATGGGTCTTGGCAAGTGGGGCCATACCGTTGAAAGTTTAAGTTTTTTGATTTACCGCCGAATGGTATTTTTTTATTCCAATAGCCAACGGAAAAATCGAAAATCGGTATATTACCATGATTCTTATAACTAAGAGACTTTTTCTAAAAGCGCGAGACTAATGCTTAACAGCAGTTACGCTACTTCGGCAGCCTATAAAGTTGGTATATCGTAATTGCATGCGGAGGTGATAAGATGGGAACAAAACCCGACCTTTAACAGATGAAATATAAGTTATATGTTTTTTCAGTAGTATGTCTTATTCTTTCCGCTTGCGGCGAAAAAAAGAGTTCAACAGAATCAAATAATGCTTCTTCGATTTTTGAACTGATTGTAGGTGGTGACGATAGAATATTGATTTTAAACTATGACAGCCTAATTGATGGCACAAAAAAAATTAATTGGGAATTGACGACGTCAGAAATCATTGGCTTACCTGATAGTATCTACCCGATGTTAATTCCCGTGGATGATCACAAATCCGTTGCCAACGATAAAAAATTACTGATAAGTAGTTCGAGCGGCGCGGTGGTACTACTTGACCGAGAGACTAAAAAGTCTGAATTCTTTGCTATTGCACCCAATGCCCATTCGATTGACTATTTACCTAATAATCGCATTGCGGTAGCGCTTTCTACAGCCGAAGATGGCAATCGCATTGAGATTTATGATAGTAGAAAATCTGCAGTTCCTATTTTTAATGATACTTTATATTCGGGGCATGGCGTAACATGGAACGAAGACCGAAAACTTCTGTTTGCATTGGGTTATGACGAATTGAGGGCTTACAAATTAGTAAATTGGGATAGTGACGTTCCAAAACTCGAATTAGAAAAAAAGTGGAAGCTTCCTGAAAGTGGGGGGCACGATCTTTTTGCACCTACCTCGAATTATCTTCTTGCCTCAAGTTCGAACCGTGTATGGAAGTTTGAAATTGACACTGAAAATTTTATGCCTTTTGACCCTATAGCCAACGAAAAAAATGTAAAATCGATTTTTTTCAATAATACAACGGGTGAGTTGCTGTATACCAAAGGTGAAAATGATTGGTGGACACACCACATTTATAGTAAGAATCCTGAAAACAAATTCTCGATTCCCGAAATGAGAGTTTACAAAACTAGAGTGATAAAAAAACCGACCGCAAATTGATCAATACAACTTTTTTATGAGTATAGATACTATCCAAAAAAAAATTGAAAATATTGTTGTTAAGGGTGTTGAAAGCACTGTACATACAAATCTGGAAAAGATTTACGATAATGGCGGAGTAGTCATCTACGACTTCGAAATAACAAGCGATGAAAAAGTATATTACAGTCCGATAACACTGTCATGGAAACTTCCGGCGCTGAATATGGCCGGCATTTGGAAACCCACGAACGATTTTTCAAAACGCATTCAGGCCGATTGGGAGCTCAAACCTATGGAATCGCGAATTTCAATCGATGCTCCGGTGATGTCAGTATTCGGTCATGATGATAGAAACGTTTTGACCTTTGCCTGCAATGACGCAATTCATACATTGGAATTGGATGCCGCCTTACGTGAAGAAGATAATTGTATTTATTGCCAGGTGGTTCTTTTTTCTGAAATCGAACAACCCATCTCGAATTATAAGATACAGTTGAGATTAGACTTTAACAACACGCATTTTTCAGAAAACCTTAAAAATGTTTCGAAATGGTGGGAAAGCTTCGACCATTTAAAACCTGCTACCGTACCTGTAATTGCAAGACAACCCGTTTACTCTACCTGGTATCAATTTCATCAAAGCTTAGATGAGGCGATACTACTGAAAGAGTGCGCTTTGGCAAGTGAAATGGGTTACAAGACCATTATTTTAGATGATGGTTGGCAAACCAAAGATTCTAATCGAGGGTATGATTATACTGGCGACTGGCAGCCAGATCGTATTACGGATATGCGCGCATTTGTTGAAAAGATTCACGATTTTGGAATGAGTGCCGCAATCTGGTATTCAGTTCCGTTCTGCGGAAAAAAATCAAAAGCCTACCAAAAATTCAAAGGTAAATTTTTGACCGAAGACCATCGATGGGCACCAGTTTTCGACCCGCGCTATCCTGAGGTTCGCGAGCATTTGATCGGTTTGTATACAAGTGCTCTGCAAGATTGGAACCTTGATGGTTTCAAATTAGACTTTATCGACGATTTTCATCGCTATGCAGATACGCCAATGGGAGCAAAAAATGGCCGTGATTATGCTTCTATAAATGAGGCCGTTGATAGATTGTTGAGCGATACCATCACGCAACTACAGAGAATAAAACCTAATGTTTTTGTCGAGTTTCGCCAAAAATATACAGGCCCGGCGATGCGCACGTACGGTAATATGTTCAGGGCCTTCGACTGTCCTGGCGATGCTGCTATGAATCGCATTCGAATTGCGGACCTAAGAATGTATTGTGGCAATACCGCCATACACGCCGATATGATTACGTGGCATGCCGATGAGCCTGTTGAGGTTATGGCACTACAATTGGTCAATATCATGTTCGGGGTTCCGCAATTGTCGGTAAAGTTGCAAGATTGTCGCGAAGACGAGTTGAACATGATCCGGTTTTACACAAAATACTGGAATGAACATTCCCATACTTTGACGCAAGGTGACTTCAAGCCATCAAGGCCGTTGGCGAATTATCCGATTCAAAAAGTCGTAAAAGACAATTTTACCATTATCGGTGTACATGATGATTTTGTGGTTTCCTTGGATGAAATTACGGAGAATATACATTTATTAAATGCCCAACTCGCGAGTGAAATAGTAGTCAAATCTTCAGATGACTTTGGAAGTTTTATTGGAATTATCTTCGATTGTCAGGGAAATAAGCTGGCCGATCAAATCATTGAACTTTCTAAAGGTGCAACGCTAATCGAAGTTCCGCCCTGCGGAATGATACAATTAAAAAAGCGACCATGACCGAAAAGGAAAAAATGACCCAAGGTCTTATGTATGACCCATTAGATAAAGAACTTATCGCCGGTAGACTTAGGGCCCGAAGGCTGACCAAGGATATATCCGAAATCTCCATGGATAATGAGCGACAAAGAAGGCATATGTTTAAAGAACTATTAGGGTCTACGGGCAGACGATTTTATATCGAAAACCCATTTATTTGTGATTACGGTTATAATATACATTGGGGCGAAAATTCATATGCAAATTTCGAATGTATTATCTTGGACTCTGCACCCGTTCATATCGGTAAAAACGTAATGATTGCGCCTCGAGTGCAGATTTTGACCGCTACACATCCTTTGGAATATAAGGCCCGTAATTCGGGAACTGAATTTGCCAAACCGATCAGTATCGGTGATAACGTGTGGATCGGTGCCGGGGTAATCGTCAACCCGGGGGTGACCATTGGTGATAATTCTGTGATTGGTTCGGGAAGCGTCGTCGTTAAGGATATTCCAGCAAATGTCGTTGCCGCCGGAAATCCGTGCAGGGTTTTGAAAAGCATCGATAATTCGTAACTTGACACTCTATAGTTAACCAACTAAACCCAATTTTATGCTCTCGATTATCTCTTTTGTTGGCTTTACACTTTTAGTCGCCGTCATTGCTTGGTATGCCACAAGAAGTACCAACGAAAAGTCAGCTGACGGATATTTTCTTGCAGGTAGAAGCCTTGGAGCGATAACCATTGCCGGTTCTCTTTTATTGACCAACTTATCAGCAGAACAGATTGTTGGCTTGAACGGGCAGGCATTTACCGAGGGTGTTCTGGTCATGGCTTGGGAAACCTTGGCGGCAATCGCGATGATTATTACAGCGGTCTATCTACTTCCGAGATACATGAAAGGCGGTATTACCACAATTCCACAGTTTGTAGAAGATCGTTTCGATCATGTTACAAAGGCGATCCTGACTGTATTGTTCTTGTCGGGTTATGTTATTGTAGTGATTCCATCGGTATTGTATTCGGGCTCCTTAGCATTCAGTACCATGTTCGATCTACCAACTTTATTCGGACTTTCAGATACGGCCACGCTTTGGGTGTGCGTGTGGAGTATCGGAATCATCGGAATCTTTTACGCGATTTTTGGCGGATTAAAAGCGGTTGCCGTTTCTGATTTAATAAATTCTATCGGATTATTGATCGGTGGTTTGTTGATTCCGTTTTTTGGATTGATGGCTATTGGGGATGGTAGTGTTTCCGACGGACTTTCGATACTATGGGAAACCAATCCTGAGAAATTCAACGTTAAAGGTGAAGTTGATGCATCAATTCCTTTCGGAACGATTTTTACGGGAATGATGTTGGTACAGATGTTCTATTGGGGTACAAATCAGGTGATTATGCAACGTGTATTCGGAGCGATAAGCTTGAAAGCAGGCCAACAAGGAGTCATCTTGGCCGCACTGATCAAGTTTTTGATACCCATAATCGTGGTGCTTCCCGGTATCATCGCATGGCATCTTTTCAATGGGGAATTGGACAATCCCGATCAAGCCTATCCTGCTTTGGTGGCAAAGGTTTTACCAGCGGCGTTCACGGGTATTTTCGCTGCCGTCTTGTTCGGGGCGGTATTGAGTTCGTTCAATAGTTTGTTGAACAGTAGCGCAACCCTATTTGGGTTTGATCTCTATAAAAAGTATTTCAAAAAAGATGCAACTGAGAAACAGCGTGTAAAGGCAGGCAAAATGTTCGGGTTGGTACTCGGTATTCTGGGTATGTGCGTTGCACCGCTGATCGCGAATGCTCCTCAGGGATTGTTCGCATGGTTGCAAGAAGCTAACGGATGTTATAGTATTCCTATTTTGACCGTAATCGTTATCGGTTTCTTCAGTAAGCGAGCGCCGGCCATTGCTGCAAAAGTAGGCGTTATTTCGGGGGTGGTCTTGTACTCTGTAAGTCAATTCATCATCAAGCCACATTATGTTTCCAAAGCCTTGGAGGAAGCAGCGGCAAACGGAATAACAGACGCTAAAGCCTTGAGTATTATCCAAGCCGAAGCGTATCCACACTTTTTGCACGTGATGGCAATATTGTTCGTTTTGAATATCTGTATCATGCTGCTCATAACGAAACTCCGTCCTAGAGAAACCGATTATCAGCCGATGACTACGGATGCAGTGAGCGTTGAACCTTGGAAATATGCCTTTATTGCGGGAGCGGCGATTACCGCCCTCGTATTAAGTACCTATTTGATTTTTTAGATTTAAAACTGCATCGAGACCCCAAGGGTGCCAGGTCCGAAATTGAGGTTCCAACTGAGCTTTTTCAAACGGTCGTTGTATTTTTGATCGTACTTTTTGTCCAAATAACGATCAATACATTCCACCGTGGCGATACTTATGGCCCAAGAGAAAAGTACATCGCTAAGCCAATGTTGTCCATCCCACAATCTAGAAATCCCAGGAATAGCACCCACCGTATAGATGCCCGCTTTAACCCACGGACTTTTAAATTGTTTTCCGATTGCGTATGCGTTGGTGAAGGCCATCAAAGCATGACCGGAAGGAAAAGAATGGAAATTTCTGCTTTTATTGAAAGGGTCGAAAGTGTCTTTTCCCAAATCAGCGACCGGTCTGGCCCTACCGGTTACAGATTTTAATACCTGCTGTAGCAATCCGGCCGAAGTAGCCGAGGCAACCAATAAAACACCTGTTCTTCTCAGTTTTTCGTTTTTGGCAAAAAGCCCGACAAGGTAAACCCCTGAAGTCGCTAGATAATTGTTCTCAGGGTTACCATAAAATTCACCATACCTGCGAATAAATGTTGGAACACTCTCTCTGTTCGCACGAAGGAATCTAGAAGTCTCGCCATCACCCAAATACACTAAACCTGTTCCTGCAACTAGACCTCCGAATTGTGCCCACTGTTTCCCCTTCCATTTCAAAGGTTGAATATACGAATGGCCAACCCCTTTAAAAATATTGATGGCATCGTACTTGAACATTTGCCAACGTGTTTCAGATGGATCGACAATTGAATCTTGGGCCATCAGATTTGAAATTGACAGCACTGTGATTATCAAAATAATTTTTCTCATAAAAGAACAAAAGTAAATAAGGAATATGGTGTTGACGATCTATTTAGGATCGAAAACTAATTCATTTGAAGATTGATCATATTACCGGTCTAACTTAACGTATACGGGGTTGTCCATTGTTTTATAAAAATCGGCCAAGACAGCATCACGGTTGAAATTTTCCCAAAGTAAAATTTGACGCTTGTTATCTGGTCGCTCGACCCATTCATTATCTATTAGAATCGGACATGGTATACTTTTCGTTTCTCCCCAATCCGGATTTTTTAAAATAGCCAAAGCGACCATATCGAAAAGAGGGCGTGAAGGTGTTACCGCTGTGGTGCCCATATGGTCAAAGATATGTTGAAATAAATTCGCCGCATAATCGCCAAAATTGTTGAAAGTGCCTCCGTGCCTTCCGGTTATCGCTTTGTTGGCTTTCGGGCCTAAGCCGGCCATTTTTTGTTCGACTTCGGTTTTGGTAACAGCGACCGCATCGGTACCGGAAGATTCTCCATAGCGAACGGTAACCATTTCAAACGGTATTTTACTGTTCAAGACGTAGTTCATTGCAATGGTATCGTTGTCTTGATTGTATTCCCCGGGTTCGGGATAATTGCTGCCCAGCCAAACAATTTTTGTCCGCTCTGCAAAAGATGGGTCTTTTTTAAGGGCCAATGCGATATTGGTCAATTTTCCAACGGCAACGATAATTACAGTATCTTTTTTTGTTTCCTCCAGTATAAAATCAACACCATCTTGGCCGTCGTACTTTGTTGGGTCGAAATTTTCTGAAATTTCTTTGAAATTCCCTTCGGCACCTTTCAATAGTGGCAATGAATCTTTTAGATTGCACAATTGCATGATGCGCTCGGCTTCGTCATAATGGCCTTGTATATCGGTGTCGTTTCTAGTGGCGTTTACGGTAATGCCCTTGACATCGAAAGTGTCGCCGTTCAATAACATATAGGCGATTGCGAATTGGTCATCAAGTTCATTGTTCGCGTCGGTATCGAAGATCATTCTGATTTTTGAAGCTAGATTTTCGTTTGCCGATTCGGTTTTTGTTTCAACAACCTCTTTTTTGGTTTCCTTACAGGAGGAAGTTGCTAAAAAAAGGGGCGTTACTAATAAAAGGATAACTTTAAAATTCATAATCAAATAGCTTTTTCAACATTTGGGATTTTTGGGAATTTACAAAAAAAACGAGATGACTCTGCGAGTAAAGTAAAGCAATCCTTGGAGTAGTATAGAATGTTCAACGCATTGCTTCGTCCGTCACAAATGCTCGAAGCCTCGCAATGACGTTTAAAAGAAGGTGTCTTGGGCAACTCGAAAGGTATTTGCATGGGCGTCTACAATGGTTTTTATCTCAGGCGAATAGCCTCCGCCCATACTGCACTGGACAGGAATCTGTAACGTATGGCATGTTTCCAAAACAAATTCATCTCTTTTTTTACAGCCTTCAATGGTCATTCCCAGAGTTCCTAATTTGTCGGTCGAGATTACATCAACTCCGCAGAGGTAGAAAATAAAATCTGGTTTTTCACTATCGATTAATTTGGGAAGGGTTTCTTTGAGGATGGATAAATATTCATTGTCGCCGGCACTTTTTTTCAAAGGAATGTCAAGGTCCGAAATTTCTTTTTTAAAGGGATAATTGCCAGCCCCATGCATCGAAAAGGTAAAGACCGAAGTGTCGTTTTGAAATATTTCCGCTGTTCCATTTCCTTGATGTACGTCTAAATCTACGATCATAATCTTTTTAGCCAAACCTTTTGCCTGAAGATATCGTGCGCCTATAGCCTGATCGTTCAACATACAAAAGGCTTCCCCGCGATTGGTGTAGGCATGATGGGTTCCACCTGCAATGTTCATGGCAATACCACTTTCCATGGCAAATTCGCAACCTTTTATCGTTCCATCGGCGATGATGCGCTCGCGTTCCACTAGAACCTCAGAAAGTGGAAAGCCAATTTTACGTGCTGCTCTCGACGGAATCTTGATATTCAATAAGTCGTAGAAATATTCAGGGTCGTGCACGGCCACTATGTGCTTATCATTCGGTATTTCTGGCTCGAAAAAATTCTCTGGGTCACAAGTGCCTTCGTGCAAGAGTTGTTTGGGCAACAATTCATACTTCAACATCGGAAAGCGATGACCTTTAGGTAAGGGGTGTTTATAGATTGGGTGATAGGCAACTTTGAGCATTCTGCGACCGACTATTTCCTATAAAGATATTGAAGTCATTTAGACTTTTTCCATTTGCTAAAAAATTAGTCTTTTGCACGGGATTAGTGTCTTTTTTTTCGCTCCGTAGACTTGCTAAGCATCTCAAAAAAGGTATCAATTTCGCATAAAACCATTAATTTTTGCCTAAAAACAAAAAGTAAAATGACTTCATTAGATAGAAACTTGATATGCGGCCAGCACATCTAAAAGGGTCTCTCTCTCGATAGGTTTGATCAAAACTTGATCGCAACCGGCTTTTTTTATTGCTATTGATTCTTCGTTCATAGCATAGGCCGTATGTGCTATTATAGGTATGTACATATCGGTTTTACGAATTTGTTTGGTTGCTTCGATACCATCCATGTACGGCATTTTGATGTCCATTATAATCAAATCAATTGAATGGTTTTTTTCGAATATATGAACTGCTTCAAATCCGTTTACCGCTCGTATTACGTTGAAATGGGCTTTTAGCCAAAGGTCTAATAAAAGAAAATTCACATCATCATCTTCGGCAATTAAGATAGTGTGTTTGTGATTTTTTTCAGATAGCGTTCTAATTGGTGGGTTGTAAGATATATTAAAGTAAAATGTAGATCCTTTCTGAGGTTCAGATTCAATCCAGATATCACCTTTGAATAAATCTATAAGGCCTTTGGCAATGGGGATGCCAAGACCAGTACCAGAATCAGAGGTTCTTGATTTGTTTTTGATTTGTCCGAAGCGTTCGAAAACAAGCTTTTGATCTTCTTTTTGTATGCCGATACCGGTATCTTTAATAAAGAACTGTAAATGCTTTCCCTCAATGGAATACCCAAAAACGACTTCCCCCTCATTAGTATATTTTAATGCGTTTTCGATTAAATTGGATAGAATTTGATTCAACCTTGTTGGATCTGTGATAATCATAAACGCCTCGCTTTCGGATCCTTTTTCAACACGCAATGAAATGTCGGTATTCGTGTTCAAAACCAAAAATCGATTATGAAGACTGTCAACAAGCATATTTAAATCACATTCTTCAAATACCAAAGTCTGCTGATGGGCATCTATTTTAGATATGTCAACAATATCAGATATGATGGTCAATAGTTGATTGCCGGAAGATTTAATTTGTTTGAGACATGTTTTTTTATCGGTTTCGCTAATGGTGTCATCTTCCAATAGACTGGCGAACCCAAGAATGGCGTTCATGGGTGTACGCACTTCGTGCGACATATTGGCCAAGAAGGCCGATTTTAATTTGTCATTTTCCTCGGCTTTCAAGTACATATCTTCAAGTTGTATTCTCTTGGTTTCTTGATCCGTGATATCCCTTACAAAAGATACGAATTCTCCTTTGGCCGGTGAGAAGGCATTCACTTGGTAGTACCTGCTGGTATTATGGTTGAAGTTGATAAAAGAATGTGATTCTTCCGTCAGCGCTACTTTGCCATAGATCTCGATCCAAGATTTCTCAATATCAGGAAAAAGTTCTAAAACAGTCTTACCCATAGTATCTTCCGGCTTCACTCCCGTTTGAGTTTGAAACGCCTTGTTTGCGTAGAGAAATCTGTAATCAATGGGAATACCGTTTTCATTACAAATGGTTTCGCAATGGGCGAAGCCATCCTGCATATTTTCCAAAATAGCTGAATTTCGTTCTTGACTCTTTGCTATCTGTAAGTGGGCTGCCGCAAGTTCCATACTATCGGTTACGTCTTTAAACAGCATGGTGAACTTACCTTTGACTATTGAGTATGCACTGGCAACAATATGCTTTTGCAGATTGGGGCTATATTTTGTAACGGAGTTGGGTTGTTGTGTAAGAGCGACTTTCCCATAAAAGTCAATCCAAAATTTTTCTGATTTCGGAAAAATATCAAGTATTGTTCTTCCAACGATTGTACTTGCCTGAAGACCAGATTGAGCTTCAAAGGCATCGTTTACCGAGAGAAATCTATAATCATAAGGTACTCCTTCTTTGTCGCATATGATTTCGCAGTGGGCTACACCCTCATCCATATTACGCGTGAGAGAATCAAAATTTGTTTGGTCTCTTTGTAAGGCCAGTTTCAAAAGTTTAATTAAATTTTTTGCTTCTTCTTTGCCGTGCTCTTGGAATTGAAGATTTTCGAGTTGCTCGATGAGTTGCTGGCTGGTCTGAATAGTATTCATTTTATAAAAATTAGGTTCAATCGCCCAAAAGCATTGGAATGTATGAATGAACAGAATTTCCGAGGTTAAATAATGAATAGGAGCACTTAAAGATAAGTAAATTCTTATTCAATAAGTTTTTAAGACCTACTTAGTATTAATTATTTTAATGAAGAGATGGCTCTCCTCTAGCAATTAAAGTCGAATTTAATGGTAGGGCTAATCAGTATGCCTACCGATGCGACTGCAGAACAGGTCTTATTTGTATGTCGACTTGCCACGGCTGTTACTATTTAGAAATTGGAAACGATTGTCTTATCGTAACAAGTATGTATTAGGATCTTAGTGAAATGTAGATTTTTAAGAGAGCCTTCGTTATCTAACAAAGGGAGTTGAAGTAAACCCAAAGTTGGGGTTTGTATTTTTCGAGTTATAATCGCAGGTTTTAGTGTCCCACCTCAATAACAATGGTATTCGTTCCTTTTTTTGATTTTTCACCGGATTCGTTAAGACCATGGTCGGTGTACAATGCGTGTAATACATATGAAGCTTTGTAAGCTTCTTTTTTGGGCCTGTGAATAGTTTTAAAAGCACCTTCGGTTCCTGTGTAATATGTATAGTTTGAATCTTGGGAGTTTTTAAAAATCCAATCAAGAATTTGTTCGATATCTTCTTTTTCAAGATTAGGTTTAGCAGGCATGATTTCACCGCCCCATACCCCTTTAGAACCATTACTGATTTTTTGGCTTAGGTACGACTTGTTCTTATGAAGCAGGCTGTATTTATCAGCTATTACCTTAAATGAAGGTCCTATTAATTTATCTTTAGCGCTATGACAAGTAAAGCAGTTTGAAGAACTGATCAATGACAATAGTTCTGACCTCGGAGCAACTTCTTTCTCGACATATTTTTTGGTTTTTGAAGCATCGTGTATAAATGTCACGCTTAGAACAACCTCGTTCATATTGATTTCATCATATTCAGAATTTCCATCTTCTTTATCTGAAACGGCAATGCTATATGGCACAATCGAACTGCTTTTCAAACTTACATTTTCTGATGGGGCAATTATCGTTACTTTGGGAGCCTCGTTTTCTTGTGCGAATAGTAAATAGGGTACTAGGTTAAAACCAAAAAGAAGGAGAATGGGCAACCTATATTTCATGAATCTCGAATTTAAGCTTGGTCGATTTCTTTCGCCACCCGATTTCCTGAGCGGGTAGCTGCTTCGGTACCCCAATTCAAGTTGTCGGCATAGGCACCTGAAAAATGAATTCGTCCTTCAGGATTTATAATGACCGGCCAAAATTTCTTTAGCTCGCCGATGGGGAAAGCTAATCGTTCGCAGGTCGATGCATATTCCTGTTTTGTCCAATCCCTGCCAATGGCAAGTTCTATAGTATCTTTGCCAGGATACACTTTCCGAAAGGCTGCAAGTGCGCGTTTTTGGTGAAATACCTCCCGGGCCGGTTCCCGAAACAATAACACGATGCGTATCAACTTCTTCCGCTGAATGCCAAACCGCCCATAAATCAGGATGTTCAAGATTCATATTAATGGTCAGACCATCATCAAGCCAAAATTTCGAACTAGCCTGAAAAAAGAATCGCTGATAAGAGCCATAGGTCACATTTTCAAGTGCATACTGTTTTTCTGAAGTAAATGCAGGTGTCACCGGAATGTTCTTAAATACTGGGGGAGGAATACAATTCACAAAAAAATCAGCCGTGACTTTTTTGGTTTCCTTATTGCTCGAGTATGTCACTACCACATTATTTTCATTGTTTTCGATGGAGGTGATTTTATGGTTTAGCCAGACCCTAGGGCCTAATCTTTTGGCAAAAGCATTCGGAAGCATTTGGTTTCCGCCTTTAAGATGATAGGTTTCTGTCGGATATTCCGCAACTCCCCGAAGTTTTAGTATCGCAGAATACCATAATTCATATAAGGCCGACGAATTAGTACCGCCCAAGTAATTCAATGCCGTTTCTGACGCACCATCTTTTTTGTATATGTCTGACATTGGAATATTGTCCCAATCGTCATAACCTACCCCAAAAGGTTCGTATTCGTCTTTGAATTTGTCTAAATATGGAGTGGTATACAGCGATTTTAATTCTCCCCACGGATTGGTAGATAAAAAATCAACTTCCTTTTTATTGAAGCCCATTTTTTGTAAAACAGTAACATCGTTAAGCTCTTTCTGGCTGTAAAAAGTACCGTTGATACTTCTAAGTAAATTTTTTCTTCGTTCGTAAGGAAGAGCAGTTAGCCCAAACTCCTCAATATATTCGCGATAGCGCTCATATCCAGGTTTGGTAATATGCTCCTGACCACCGTCGCCGTATAGTCCGTCTGAAAGTTCATCTTTTACCGTAAACACATGGCCCCCATGTCTGCCAGAGGCTTCGAGTACGGTTACATCATGCCCCAATTTCATAAGTTCGTAAGCAACGCAGAGTCCGGCAATTCCGCCCCCACCGACCACCACCTTTTTAGGGTTGGGGATTTTTTTGAAAAGAAAATTTTCTTTTTTGCTAGACTGATTTGCCTCTACGGTAGCAGTATTTAGAAGTGCGGCACCAACCCCTGCTTTAAGCGATTTTTTGATAAAACTCCTTCGGTGATTTTTCTTAGTGTTTTTCATGGCGGTACTTTTATTCACTTGTATAAGATACTACAAATGGTCAAAGTTCGAGGTATAGGTCTAGCTAATCGTACCTAAGAAACCAAAACCATCTAAACTTAATAGCAGGTGGCGTCAAAATATCAGGGAAAACCCTGAGTTTTTTATTTCAGGGAAAACCCTGAAGGATATGATATTCATATACAGCAACTTGCAACCGTAATAATCTATAAAACCAATTATGAAAACTTCAATTGTACTATTCGCCCTAATCGTCCTGAATACTTCTGCCTTGTTATCGGAATCATTTGCCCAATTGATAAAGGGAATGGAAACTTGGCCTTTAGTGATCTTTGAAATCTTATTACTTATTGCACTTTATGTGAATATTACATTAAAAGGGTTGAAAGAAATTGCCAAGATTGATCTTAGTGGTATTGATCTGTTTACGGCTGCCAAAAAAAACAAAACCCAAGAAAACCCCTAAAAGCACTATGACCGAGCACTTAAACCTCAAGATAACTGAATGAGAACCACTTTTAACCACATGAAAACGATTGCAACATATTTTTTCATCTTGCTCTTATGGCAAATTGTTAAGTTGCGAAGTACTATTATCTTTTGGAAGTTTATAATAAATGTTTGGGTTAAAAAATCACATATCAAGACTTTTGGCAAGATTAGGAGGACAGAAGGTAAGCCAACAAAGAATTTTTTAGATACTATAACTGTAGATTGAGGTACAATGAATTTATACTAAATAGCTGGCCTAATGTTGTACATTTAAAAACCTGAAAACTGAGCCTTATGAAAAAATTACTACCCATTTGTTTGCTTTTGTTATTGTTTTCAGGTGTTGTCTTTGGGCAGACTAAGGAAATCGATAGTTTGAAAGGGGAACTTTTAAAATCGACATTAAATGATACAACGAAAATCAAGATATACATGAACTTATCCGATTCATATTACTCTCATGATATTGACAGCTTAGGCCATTATGCAGATTTGGCTTTAAAGCTATCGGAGTTAACAGATAGTTTTCGATTGGCGAGTGCGTTAAATGATAAAGGCAGATTTTCTTTACAAAAGGCCAATATGGATTCTGCTAGATATTATTTCAAAAAAGTAATAAATATTGGGGAATCAAAAAAAGACACCATTTTAATGGCGAATGGCTATGCTAATTATGAAAGTACGTTAATTGATAATACTGATTTTGCGGAAAAAGTTGAACTATGCCTTAAGGCAATACGATTGCTTGAGGATCATAAGTATGAATTGGGCGAATCACAATATAATTTGTCGGTAATATACGCGAACAGCGGATACGATGACCTTGCTATTGACTACTTAAAATTTGCCATTAAAAACGCCGAAGAAAGCAATCATGATTTACTTATGTCATACGCTTTAGGAAATCTTTTGCATTACCAGATAAAAAACAATGAATTTGATGATGCAAAGTCTAGTTTGGAAAAATCATCGGCCTTATGTGAAAAGTTAAGCTCACCAAGGATATGTTCGTATTATTATCTAAGGGCCGGGACATTTTATGATAAATTAAAAAAGTACAACCAAGCAGAAAGCGCCTACAATAAAGCTTTAATTTTTGCGAAAGAGTTAAACGATACTTACGATTTAATGCATACTTATATTTCTGTGGGAGATCATTACATCCTTTCTGGTAATACTAAAGAAGCTATTTCTAATTTTATCGAATTTGAAAAAATATATCAAAATCAATCCGTTCCTGATTTGGGTGTTTTGGGGTATAAGTCATGGGCAAAAGCCGAAAAAATGGCTGGCAATTTTTCAAATTCAAACAATTACTTAGAAAAGTATATTAAGATTAATGATTCTCTAAATACGGAAAAGAATAAAACCTCCATCGCTAACGCCGACACCAAATACCAATCCGAAAAAAAAGACAGAGAAATTGCCGAACAGCAATTGGCCCTAGCTGATCAAAAACTGGCGATCACTGAAAGCAACTCCAAAACCCGAACTATGACCATATTGATTGTTTCCCTCCTTTTAGGATCTATATTATTATGGTTCTCTTTCAGCCAACGCCAAAAACGTATGCAGCAGCAGTTGGTGTCCATCGAAAGAGAACAGGAAGTAAGAACACTAGAATCATTGATGGAGGGCGAAGAAAAAGAACGCCTACGTATTGCCAAAGAACTGCATGACGGGGTCAATGGAGACCTTTCGGCTATCAAGTTTAAATTGGTATCACTATTGGAAACCAATAATACGGTTATCAATGAGGCGGTTACCATGATCGATAACAGTTGCGAACAGGTGCGTACCATTTCCCATAACCTGGTGCCGCCCTCTTTACGTGATTTCGACCTTTTGGAAGCCGTTGAAAACTATTGCAACGACATGAATGCCATTCATAAGCCGGAGATTACATTTCAACATTTGGGCGATGCTATTGTGTTGGAGAAAAAACAAGAGGCGAACGTTTTCCGTATTATTCAAGAATTGGTGACCAACAGTATCAAACATGCCGAGGCCAAAGAAGTTTTGGTGCAATTGAGCAATGTGGAAAACAACCTACAGCTAACGGTCGAAGACAATGGTAAGGGCTTTGACATAGCTAATGTCCAAAGCGATGGTATCGGGATGCAGAATATTCGCTCAAGAGTGGCTTATTTAAATGGTGCATTAGATATTAAATCTGATGCGAAAGGAACATCATTCACGATAAATTTTAAGGATAAAACCAAAAATGCATAATAATTGGCACTTTGATAAAGAGCAGCGTTTTAGTATTTGAAAACCGGATTTTATGAAAAAATTACTACCTGTTTGTTTGCTTTTGTTGCTGTTTTCAGATGTTGCTTTTGGGCAGACGAAGGAGATTGATAGTTTGAAACAAAAATTAAAGAGTTCAGAAATTGGAGATACAACTAGAATAAACACTTATATCGCTCTTGCCAAAAAATACATGTCAATTGACTTGGACACTTTCAATCTCTATAATCATACTGCACTGAAATTATCCTTAAAAAATAAAGAACATAGACTGGCGAGAATTTATAGTAACACTGGCCTGGGATATATCTATGCTTCCCAAATTGATTCTGCAAGATATGTTTTTGATAAAGCTCTTGACATTTTAGATAGAAAGGATGATAAAAAAGTTCGGGCGGCAGTTTATTCAAATTATGGAATGTCATATCAATCATCTGATGATTTAGAGAAGAGAATAGCATATAATTTAAAAGTGATTGACCTACTAGCTGATAATCCCCATAATTTAAGCCTGGCGCACTATAATCAGGGAATTATATACGGCCAAGCCGACCTCTTTGAACTAAGTAAGAAACACCTAAAAATAGCTTATGCCAAAGGTAAGGACGGAATTAATCAAAGGTCTGAGGGTCTCGCTTTAATGGGATTGGGTCATATTTTTATGGTAGAGAAAAAGCTTGATAGCGCAAAACTATATCTTCAGAAAGGTCTAGTTCTTTGCGAAGAAACCAAAAACCCTCAGATATGTTATGCAATAAATGATAAGTTGGGGCTTCTTTACACAGAATTAGGTCAATATAATAAAGCTACCCCCTTTTTTTTAGAAGCAAAGGACTATGCTAATGTAAGAAAGGATGACCGGGATTTTGCTAGCAGTTTTGTTAATTTAGGATACAATGAATTAAAAAGAAAAAATTACCAAAAATCAATTGAGTATTTTAAAGATTATGAACGTTTTTATAACAAAACCAATGGAAGCGTTATGCTAGATGTTAATGCGTATCGCTTTTGGTCGGAAGCAGAAGCCAATGCTGGAAACTTGGCAGAATCAAATAAATTATTAAGAAAATATACAGACGTCAAGGATTCCCTCTTTTCCGAAAAAAACCGAAATCTTTTAGTTGAAGCCGAAACCAAATACCAAACCGAAAAAAAAGACAAAGAAATCGCTGAACAAAAACTAGCAATAACTGAAAGCAAATCAAGAACCCGTACCATGACCATATTGATCGTTTCCCTCCTTTTAGGATCTATATTATTGTGGTTCTCTTTTAGTCAACGCCAAAAACGTATGCAACAGCAGTTGGTGTCCATTGAAAGAGAACAAGAAGTAAGAACGCTAGAATCTTTGATGGAGGGCGAAGAAAAAGAACGCCTACGTATCGCCAAAGAATTACACGATGGGGTCAATGGCGACCTTTCGGCCATCAAGTTTAAACTGGTGTCTTTGTTGGAGACCAATAATACGGTCATCAATGAGGCGGTTACGATGATCGATAACAGTTGCGAACAGGTACGTACCATTTCCCATAATCTGGTACCGCCCTCTTTACGTGATTTCGACCTTTTAGAAGCCGTTGAAACCTATTGCAATGATATGAACGCCATTCATAAACCGGAGATTACGTTTCAGCACGTAGGCGATGCTATCGTATTGGATAAAAAGCAAGAGGCCAATGTATTTCGTATTATTCAAGAATTGGTGACCAATAGTATCAAACATGCCGAGGCCAAAGAGATTTTGGTGCAATTGAGTAATGTTGAAGGTAATCTACAATTTACCGTAGAAGATGATGGCAATGGCTTTGATGTAGAGAACACAAAAAGTGATGGAATCGGTATGCAGAACGTTCGCTCAAGAGTAGCGTACCTAGATGGCATTCTCGATATTAAATCAGATACCAAGGGCAGCTCTTTTACTATATCACTAAATGACCAAACCAAAAACACATGATACAAATAGCCATTACCGACGACCATGAACTCGTGATGCAGGGCATTGAAAGTATGCTTCAAAAAACCGATATAACCGTTATTGGAAAATATACCGATGCCGCGACTACTCTTGATGCTTTGAGCAGCACTCAACCCGATATTTTGTTGTTAGACATTAATCTGCCCGACATTAACGGTATCGATTTGTGCAAGCAGTTGGTGAAATTGTATCCTGAATTAAAAATTATAGCCTTGAGCAGCCATGACGATACCTCTTTCGTAAAACGCATTCTCCGAAACGGCGCACATGGTTACCTCTTGAAAAACACGGGCAAGGAAGAATTGTTGGAGGCCTTTGATACTGTTCTTTCTGGCGAACAATATCTACAGAAAAACATCCAACAAAAATTACTGAACCAATCCCTTGGTACCAAAAAACGAAATACGCTAAAACCGAAACTCACCAGACGGGAAAAAGAAGTGCTTGCCGCCATCTGTGAAGAACACACCACCCAAGAAATCGCCGAACAACTTTTCGTAAGCCCAAAAACGGTAGAGACCCATCGGATGAACCTGATCAGTAAATTGGGCGCGCGTAATAGTGTGGGTTTAGTTAAAATTGCGATGGAGCTAGAGTTGTTGAAAGATTAAGAGTTGTTGGTTTATGGTTAACGGTTGTCAGTGGGCAGTTTTCATTTCGTGTATTGATTGATAGTTACCTATAAACAAAAAGTAGTATGTCTTTATCAACTATATTCTAGCAATCACCTTTTGCATTTTTGGATTTCTCATAAGTCCTCCGTAAAGTACATCACAAACAAATAAACTAGGATTTTCGTTACCCTCTATTAGTGTTGGGCCGTCGGGCGTAATCGCAACATCCCAGCCAACAAATCCATTGGGAATATGTTTTGCAGCAGTGATTGCTAATTTGCAGGCTTCCTTGTAATAGGGAATCTGAAAATTATGAAATACAAAACTGGTATCAGGATGGGCTTCTAATTCTCCGCCCCCGAATTCCATATCCAAATATGAGCTTGGTTTTAACTCTCCAGACTCTTGAACTATACCAAGTGAAAGACCTCCTGATGAACCATTATCAACAAAATTACCTCCTGTTCCGAAACGCATGAAAGAGGTAATTATATCGACTTCTCCGTCATCGTTATGGGTCAAAATCCGAATGGTATTGATTGATTGACTATAAATGGTATTGATTTCCGGGTGCTGTGCAATGACTTCGGTATGGGTGTAATCACCGTTCGTAAGATTATCGTATTCAGCCTTTAACTGTTCTTCAAAATTTTCTAAGGTTAGCATAAAACACCCGGCTCCCCCGTAAAGGGCCAAAGGTCTGAAGAATATAGCCTTCAAATTATTGTTTTGAAAAATAACTTTGTAGTAATATACTAATTCTTCGAAGTTTCTTATTTCTCGAATGCCTTTTGAAGAAAAGAAACTGCTTTTAAAATTATGTCCGATTAAGTCCGGAGTCGGTATGTTGTGTTTTTCGCAATAGAGCGAAAAATTAAGTTTATTGTTTAAAATGGAAGTATATTCTTTCTTATGTAATTGCGCACTTGAATGCAGTTTTTGGCATATTTTCAACCCTAAATAATCTGTATAGTTCTTGACGTCTTTTCTATAGAGATGCTTGAAATAATACAGGGGTACTTCTTTTTTTGTCACCCAGAGATGGCATACCTCTTTGCATATTTTCAGAAAATGCTTTTTGTTAGGGTCTCTTAAGAATACTTTTATTCTACCGGGATTATTGAAATGCATGGTCTTTATGTATTGTAGTTATTTTTTTCGGAGTGGTTGAGAACTTTTTTGCGTTTGCCTGAAGATAACAACGGAATTTCATCGATATAGGTCAGTTTGATGCTGGCATCAGCACCAAGATAGCCTTTGAACTCGTTGATCAGTTCTTCTTCTCTCAAAAAATCTCCTTGTGTGTTAAGAAGGAATTCATACGCTGTTTGCCCTTGTTGAATAAATTGGTATTGCCTCAGCCCATCGTATTTCCACATGGTATTCGTGAGAATGAACGAAGAAACCGGTTCGCCGTCGGTAGCGAAGATCGCATCCATTTTGCGACCTTCAACCTTACTCAAGAAGAACTGTGTCTTTCCGTTTTTTTTAGATTTTTGCATCATCCCAAGATCTCCGGTGTCATAACGTATTAAAGGCATAGCCCGATTAAAAAGGTCGGTTACTACAATGCGCCCCATCTGACCATTTTTTGCAGGAACATCTTTACATATATCAAAAATCTCAATATGAAAGCTGGCCAGATTGGCAAGAAAATGGTTTCCTGAAAAGGGAATCTGTTGCGCGAGCATTCCGTTTTCGGTATTGGCATACCTTGATACTACCGGACAATGAAAGTGCTCTTCCAAATATTTTTTAGTGTAGCTGTCCAACGATTCTGACATCGCTATGACTGAAATAATACCTGCATGTGACATATCGGTAGGGTACCGTTTCAGATATTTGACAATAGTGTCAAGTCCAGAGCTATAGCTAAGAATACTTTTAGGAGAAGTATCTAATACAATGCTGTTTAAGAGTTTCTTTATGTTTTGGTCGCATAGTTTGAAAACATCGATAGGTATGATATTCTGAAGATATTGCGTTAATCGGTTCTTTCTATTTTGTGTGGTCCATATTCTCATGTAGTAAAGCTTGTTGCCCCAAGTATGGTTTACTGATTCCCAATAAAAACGCAGGTCCGCCTTGTGGCGTCTTTTCTTATCAACATCGTGTAATACTGTAAAAGGTGTTCCTGTAGAACCACTTGTAGAAGCTTTGAACGTTTTTTTGTTCTTATACGTGTCAGATAGAAAAGATGTAGTGTGTTGCCTAATCAGGTTTTTATCGACTACGGGAAATGAATCTATCGAAATCTTCTTTATTTCAAGGGTTCTATAGTAGGGAACGGTCTTTACGGTATGCTGCAGTATTTGGGACAAATATTTCTTTCTTTCCGCTATGGCATAAGTTGAATCGTGATTTTCATTTATGCGTTTTATGGCCTTATAATGACTGTCGGCCTTTACGCTTTTGATTCGTTCGAAGAACCAAAAAAACATAGTTCTAAATGTAATAGGCTTACTTCTATTCTCTATGTGGGTAGCGCAAGTTGACATAAGTTTTTTATGCGTTGGATTTATAATACAAAGGATTCACTGAAATCGAAATCTCCATTCAAGTAGGCATCTCCTGGCTTTCTGCACCGCACAAAACGAGCAGGTGAGCCATAGCATAAAGAATTTGAGGTGATATTGTCAATGACCAGCGAACCGGCACCAATGAGGCTATTTTCGCCAATGGTAATATTCTCAATAACATTTGAACCTAGCGAAATAGCCGAATGTTTGCCGAGAACTAGATTGCCACCAGTACATACCCCCGAAGAAATACTTGAAAAATCTTTCATGATTCCATCATGCCCCAGCGAAGAATTGGTATTCAGAATACAGAAATCGCCTAAGCTTGAATTTGCGTTAACTATAGCTCCGGCAGCTATGAACGTTCCCTTTCCAATTTTCACGTTTATGCCAATAGTTGTATTAGGGTGTATGGCGCTGACCATTTCTAGAATAGGGGCGATAGCTCCTATTTTCGTAGCCATTTTTTTTCTGGTACAGTTGTTTCCAATGGCTACAATAGCGCCATATAGGTTAAGTTGCCATAAAAGTAACGGAAGGTCATTTTCGGTACCCAAGACCTCTAGGCCGTACTGTTTTGTTCCTTGTTTTTTGAAAGAGTCGATGAAGCCCAGCACATTGTACTTTCCTTCTTTCCGAATACAATCCAACACCATTCCCCCGTGGCCCGATGCTCCTATAATTACAATATTTTTCATGCTGTATGATTTTCTATGTTTTTCTCAATAGAGGATAACAGTATTCAACAGATGCTAAGGTATTTCTGAATGAAGAAGAAACCTTCGGGGTATACCCTGAGTTTTATATTTCAGGGAATACCCTTGGTTTGAGGTGGTTTTCAGTTGATGATCGATGGTTTTCTGGTCGAGCGCCCGCCTGAATGACAAAGTCGGGCAGGCGTCGAGACCTATTTATGACAAGTGTTCCCCTGGTTTTCGATGAAGTCTGTTTTGAGCCCGGTCGAAAGGCTTGAAGTGACAATAGGTAACTATCTTTTATTTAAAACCTCGCACCTCGCACTTATTTTCTAAGGGCTTCTTGCCCTGAAGAAGTTCAGGGAAAACCCTGAATTTTTTCTTTCAGGGAATACCCCGAAGGTTTTGAGATAGGGCGAGAATAACTTGCGCTGATAACTTTAAAACCAAAATGTGATGAAAGCCATTTTAAGAATAATAGTTCTGTCTTTTCTCCTTTATGCTTTAGGATGTAGTAAAAAAGATAACGAAGTACAGTCGCCAGTCGCGGTAAAAAGCGATGCCAAAGTAATGACCAGTTTTTCTTTTATTGCCACTGATAATACCGTTTTAAACGAAAATGTTACTGCAACACTTACTGAAGCTAGTAAAACAGTTTCAGCTAGTGTACCTAACGGCACCGATATTTCTGCATTAACACCTGTTATCGAAATCTCGGCCAAGGCAAGCATCAGCCCGACGGGTACACAAGACTTTAGAACTCCTGTTAAATATACGGTTACGGCAGAAGATGGTTCATCGTCAACCTACAGCGCAAATATTATGATTGCCACCAGCGATGCTAAACAAATTGTAAGTTTTATCTTTTCAGCTGATACGAATGATGCTATTACCGAAGATGTTGCATGCGAAATAGACGAGACGGAAAAAACAATTGCTGTGACCTTGCCTATGGGCACAAAAATTACGGCTCTTACTCCATCACTTGAAATACCCGAAAATGCAAGTGTTGACCCAATTGGGGCTCAAGATTTTTCTTTACCTGTTACTTATACGGTAACTGCCGAAGACGGGACAATCGCGAGCTATAGAGTTAGTCTAACGGTTTCCCAAAGTTCAGAAAGGTCATTGATCAGTTTTGCCTTTCTCAAAATCGATAATGGCATTGACGAAAATATAGTAGGTGAAGTTGATAATGATACCAAAGAGGTATTCGTAGTGACAAAGGCAAATACCGATTTAAGTGCACTTTTACCTAAACTCCAAATTTCCGAGGGTGCTAGTTATTCTCCTCAGGGCGTACAAGATTTTACCGAACCAGTTACATATTACATTATTGCCGCCGATGGAACACAAAGTAATATTACTGTAACCGTAAAGACTGAAAGAGACCTGCTGATTGCTATTGATGAGGCTAATCCCAATAACAACCTTGATTGGGATTTAACTTTCAATGACCTAAGTGATGATATACGTGTTCAGATGAATGATAGCGGTTACATATATCTTTTATGTCTAACTGAAGCAAATTTATCAGTGCTACCAGATGAAATTGGGTATTTTAAGAACCTAAACTATTTGGATATTGACAAAAATCAGTTGTCTGAATTACCAAAAAGCTTTGGTAAGCTGACCAACTTATTGGGTCTGGACTTAAAAGACAATAACATACAAAATCTACCTTCCGAATTTGCACAACTTTCAAGTTTGTATTTCCTTGACTTAGGAGAAAACCAACTTGCGGAAATTCCTGAAGAAGTCTATAGTTTAGACATTGAGGAGTTTTGGTTTAGTGGAAATGAACTAAAAGAACTTCCCGCTAAAATTGGAAGCTTAACAAGTTTGAGAAGTATAGATTTAAGCGGTAATCTACTTTCCGATTTACCAGAAGAATTAATGTTAATTCCTAATTTGGAAGGTATTGGTGTTGCAAATAATCTTTTTGAAGAGATTCCTAATTTTATTTACTCCATAAACTCCTTAACCGGCATTTCTTTCGCCGAGAATAAAATAAGTAAGGTGTCTGTTGATATCGTGGCGTTTGATAATCTTAAGTATTTGATACTTCATGATAATTTAATTTCATACTTGCCTCCTGAAATAGCCTCAATTCAGAGTCTCGAATTATTAAATATTAAAGGCAATCCTATCGAGATTCTGCATGAAGATATCTGTGCTCGTGATGATATCGAAATTGAAAAGGATGATAGTACAAAATGTAAGTAATTTTCTGTCGATTATTATTCAAAGAAGACTTTCGAAAGGAAGTCTTTTTTTGTATTTGATTCTGAAAATTGTTTAGCCTGCCTTTGGAATGTATGGTCGTACTTCATTTTTCTGTGCGTGCCTAAAATTCAGGGAAAACCCTGATATTTTTCTTTCAGGGAATACCCTGAAGATATGCTCCTTACATCAAGATAACTTGCACCTATAACTTTAAAACCATAGTAAAATGAAAACCTTAAGTAGAATTATGATTTTGACATTCCTATTGTTAAGTATAGGATGTAGTAAAGATGATAACGAAGTACCCGTAGTGCCAAAAAGTGGTGCCAAGGCCTTAATCAGTTTTGTTTTTAATACTGACGATAATGCTGTACTTGTTGAAGGTATAACGGCTACAATAGGCGAAGAAAGTAAAAGTATTGTTGCAAGTGTGCCTAGTGGCACTGACATTACTGCTTTATCACCTAGTATTCAAGTTTCTGAAAAGGCAAACGTGAGTCCCGAAGGACCTCAAGATTTTTCTTCGCCGATAATATACACGGTTACTGCGGAGGATGATTCTTCTGTAACTTATGAAGTAACAATTACGGTAAGCGCAAGTGACGCTAAGCAGCTTACAAGTTTTGTGTTGACAGCCGAAGAAAATGAGGGTTTGCCCGATGATAATAGAGGTACGATAAATACCGCTAATGATATTTTCTTAACAGTACCTGGTACAGTTGACGTTACGTCTTTAAAACCTACGATCACGGTATCTCCAGGTGCTAGCGTCTCACCAACTGGCGAAATGGATTTTAGTAATCCGGTGGTCTATACAGTCATTGCAGCAGATGGTAGTACTCAAGAATATACTGTACAAGTAAGTATTTCCATATCTCAGAAAGATGCGCTTATCGCTATAACGACTGCCAACCCAGAATTTAATCTCGATTGGTCTTTAAACAAACCTATTGAGGAGTGGGAGGGCGTAACTGTTGAAAATGGATTGGTTACCGGATTATTGCTTAGCAATGCGAACATTAAGGTTATACCCGAAGAAATCGAAGTGTTGATAGCAATGAGAACTTTAAATTTGAATAAAAACGGGTTGACCGCAATACCGAGCGAACTCTATAAATTAAGTAGTTTAGTAGATTTGCGAATGCGCGATAACAGTATTTCTGTGTTAGCTGATAATATCGGAAATCTCGACAAGTTAATAACCCTTGAGCTATCAGGAAATCAGCTAAAAGAACTTCCCGAAGAAATTGGCGAGCTCTCTTTTATGACGCACTTCTCTTTTAGCAGTAATAACGTTGTAGAATTACCAGCAGCTATAGGTGGGTTGAAAAGTTTGGTTTCTATCACTGCACAGAATAATGGGCTGATTGGCTTGCCGGAAGAAATCGGATTGCTACCTGAATTGGAATTTATTTTCGTAGACGATAATTCAATAAAATCCTTACCGGAAAGCATAGGACAATTGGAAAAACTTAACGCATTATTAATACAGAATAATAGTCTGACTACCCTGCCTGTTAATTTTAATGGGTTAAAAAGCTTACAGATTTTTGATGTGTCTAACAACCCATTGGGAAAGTTACCTGTGATGGATAATCTTCAAAATTTGGAATATCTTGGTTTATCGAACACTAAATTAAGGACTGTACCCGAGGAAATTTTTGCGCTCTCAAATCTAGTCTCCATAAGTATAGATAACAACGAAATAGAAGAACTGCCTGAAAACTTATTTTCTTTAAAACAATTGAAATACTTAAATGTCTCCAACAATTTGTTGACGGCGCTTTCTCCTATGATACAAAACTTAGTCCTACTCGAAAATTTAGACTTGAGCGACAATAAAATCACGAGCCTACCAAAAGAAATTGCAAAATTGCAAAATATAGTTTCTTTTATAATTAATAATAATCAAATTTCTGAGCTAGATTTTATTGTTTGTGATTGGATTGAAGATATTCGTACATTTTTCATTGATGACAATGTAACCTGCAGATAGTAAATGTTAATTTGATTTCAAAAAAGACCCTGGGTGTTAAAATACTTAGGGTTTTTATTTGAAATTTTTCTTTTGAAGAATAAAAAAACTAGCTTATTCCAGAGCCATTCCCCACCCCATCTTCATCAGGGTTGACAAATACCAACTTACCATCTGCCCCTTCGGCCAATAAAATCATACCTTGACTTTCAGTGCCGCGTAGTTTTCTAGGTGCTAGGTTAATCAAGACCGTAACTTTTCTGCCAATCAACTCTTCCGATGTAAAATGCTCGGCAATACCCGAAACGATGGTACGGGTGTCAAGACCGGTATCGACTTGCATGACCATCAACTTATCTTTTTTGGGCATTTTTTCAGCCTCGAGAATGGTGCCGACGCGCATATCGAGTTTGGAAAAATCGTCGTAATTGATGGTATCTTTTTGTGGCATGATCGTTTTATTTTCTATAGTAGCTTCGCTTGAAGCATTTGACTTTTTGGTGGCATCCAACTTATCGAGTTGGGCTTGTATTTCTTCGTCTTCAATTTTTCTAAAGAGGAGTTCGGCTTTGTTGATTTGGTGGGCTGGTGGGAGTAAGACATCCTTTGTTGAAACATCTGTCCAAGCAAGAGAGGTCTCGACTGCGCTCGACCGCACAGCTAATATGTTTTTAAGTTTTTCAGAAGTAAACGGTAAAAAGGGTTCGCTTAAAACCGCTAGTCCGGTTGCGATTTGAAGGGCGACGAACATAATGGTCTTTACCCGCTCTTCATCTTCTTTGATAACCTTCCAAGGTTCTTCATCGGCCAAATATTTGTTTCCGAGTCGAGCCAAATTCATAAGCTCTTGGCCCGCTTCCCTAAAACGGTAACGCTCCAATGAACTTTCAATCTTCGACGGAAATTGCTTTAAAGTGGCCAAAGTTTCGAAATCGACTTCAGAAAATTTTCCAGGTTGAGGTACCTGCCCATCATAATATTTGTTGGTCAAAACTACCACACGGTTGATGAAGTTCCCGAAAATCGCAACTAACTCGCTATTATTCCGTGCTTGAAAATCTTTCCAAGTGAAATCATTGTCTTTGGTTTCAGGTGCGTTTGCCGTTAAGGTATATCGCAATACATCTTGCATGTTCGGGAATTCCTCTAAATACTCATGCAACCAGACGGCCCAGTTTTTTGAGGTGGATAATTTATTTCCTTCTAAATTCAAAAATTCATTGGCGGGTACGTTTTCCGGAAGTATATACTCACCATGCGCTTTCAGAATCGCAGGGAAGATAATACAGTGAAAAACGATATTATCCTTTCCTATAAAATGTAGCAATTTTGTATCATCAGATTTCCAATACGGTTCCCAATCTTTTCCTTCACGTTCGGCCCACTCCTTGGAAGAAGAAATATAGCCAATTGGGGCATCAAACCAGACGTATAATACTTTTCCTTCGCCACCTTTTACAGGCACGGGAATTCCCCAATCTAAATCTCGGGTTACAGCTCTTGGTTCGAGACCGCCATCTATCCACGATTTACATTGTCCGTAAACATTGGGTTTCCAGTCATTTTTGTGACCTTCGAGAATCCATTTGCGAAGAAAATCCTCATATCGATTTAAGGGCAAAAACCAATGTTTTGTTTCTTTAGTAGTCGGAACACTACCGGTAATCGTCGATTTGGGGTTTATAAGATCCATCGCGTTCAAAGAAGAGCCACAATTTTCACATTGATCGCCATAGGCCTCTTCATGACCACAATTTGGGCAGGTACCTACAACAAATCGATCCGCTAAAAACTGTTGTGCTTCCTCATCGTAAAGTTGGGCGGTCGTTTCTTCTATAAAATCACCTTGATCATATAATTTTTGAAAAAAATCGGAAGCGGTCTTATGGTGAACTGCCAGCGATGTTCTCGAATAATTATCAAAGGTAATTCCGAATTCATGAAAGGACTTTTTAATAATTCCGTGGTATTTGTCAATGATTTCGTTCGGAGAAACGCCTTCCTTTTTTGCTTTCATTGAAATAGCTACCCCATGTTCGTCACTACCGCAAATGAAGAGTACGTCTTTGCCGGTAAGCCTCAAATAGCGCGCATAGATATCAGCTGGGACATATACTCCGGCCAAATGACCAATATGGATAGGGCCGTTGGTGTATGGCAGCGCGGCCGTGATAGTGTACCTAGATATTTCGGACATCAATATTCAATTAGGCCACAAAAATAGGATTTTTATTATGGAGAATGGGCCAAGAATTTGTTCGATGAAGATTAAGCAACGCCTCAATGTTGTGGGGTTGGTTCGACCGGCAAGTTTCTTTCAGAACTTTGTTCTATCAAAACTCGAGTTTCACTAAAAAAGCAAAACCTCCGCAACATCTTTAAAAATGTTGACGAAGGCCTTGCACGTTGTGGGGACGAAAAATTATGCGACCATAATCGATTTGCTCATTTTATGGTTCTGTACTTGTATTCTGTAAATATATTTTCCGGTGGACAATTGATTGGCCATGCTTTCCATGATATTGATTTCACGTGAACCCTCGAACATCATTTCGTTCATTACCGTACCGACATTTTGACCAAGAATATTATAAATCTGTATATCTACATGAGCGCTGAAAGGCATCTCTAAATAAATATGTGGTGCAGTATCGGTCGGGTAAAAGGGCTTGTGCACAATAGCTTCCAACAAACTTGGATCGTATGGAGTCGGATCTGTTGGCTCTCCAGGATTATCTGAAGGAGGGGTCGGCATTCCGTCACTATAAGCAATCGGAGGAAATTCGGTGCCGCTACAGTTGAAACCGAGATTGACGGGTTCATAGGGGTGGTCTAATAGATGTTCTTCTACAAGAGGCACGGGAATACAGAGCCACTCGGCCATTACCGTGGCGTAGAGATCTCTAAAGTCCATAGTATATTCCAGATTTCCTCTGCCATCTGGATCTTCAAGAGTGGGGTGGTCTCCAACAAATGCACTTCCATTGAGGCCAGAACCGAAAAATAGAGTTGGGGCGGCCTTACCGTGATCCGTACCATTTGATCCATTTTCGAAAATTCGTCTCCCGAATTCTGAGAAGGTCATACTTAAGACTTTGTCGTCTTGTTGGGTGAAACCAAGATCATCGTAGAAATTATCGATGGCAATCGACAAATACGACATCAATCTTTCGTGGGCCAATGGTTGATTTCCGTGGGTATCAAAACCTCCCAAAGTGATCATGTATACTTTTGTGCCTAAGTTACCTTTGATCAAACGGGCCAAGAGCGCCAGTTGACGGGCAAAATAATTGTCTTGATATTCCACTTGATTATCACCTCTCTCGTATGCTTCGTGAATCTTACCGGCATATTCGTATGTTACATTGGCGACACCTCTTAAGAATTCAAGTTGATCGCCATACATACAATCATCAAAAAGAGTAGGGTCTAGGTTATATTGCAGACCTGTTTCCGCTATTTCTTCCAGTTGATCGATGTTCGAAGCAACGAAAGCATAATTTGTTTCTTCACCTTGAAAGGTCAAACTACCAAAGTTTCCTATCTGAACCGCTGCAGGTGCTTCTGGAGGGTTCATTAAATAATCCGGATAAAGATTTTCAAAATGTCTTCCCATCCATCCGGTATTCAATCCAGAGAAACCGGTTGTCTCTAAATCCGTGTTGGCAAAAATATCCGTGCCTGTAAAGTGCGAAAGACTTTGACTTTCATAACCGACACCGTGCACGGCTTTGAATTGTCCCTCATCCCACATGGGCTGTAACGAATTCATATAAGTTGGTACACCGTACTCATCGGTCAATCTTAAAATCTTGCTTTCAGGGATGTAGATATTGGGCCTTGCATTCGCATAGGCATCATATTGCTCGATGGGAATAACTGTGCTCAAACCGTCATTACCGCCTGACAATCGAATTAGAATCAGAATGTTCTCGGTTTCTGCCTGGGCAATTGCCTGGGTAAGTGGTGATGGAGCGGAAGCAGTTAGAAAATTGCTGCCCAGCATCATGGAACCAGAACCAGCTATGCCTAGTGCCTGCAAGAACGAACGTCTGCTCCAATTCTTGTGCTCAAGATCATGGCCATCGTGTTCTAGTCCTTTGTATGGTGTATTGTCGTGGGTGTCGCACATAATCGTAGGTTTATTTTAGTTGAAATTCGGGTTGTCTTACTAAGTGCAAAAGCAAAAGATACACTTGAGAATCTGCGTTGGGCAGCATCATACTCCATGATCCGTTTTGATAGACCATATCGCTTTCATAGGGCTCCCTGAAAACATCAAAGGCCGCACTATAATCTGGTGTTTCTGTAAGCAATCCTTTTGGGGTGATCTTGTCAATAATCGCTCGCGCCACTTCATCGGGATCATTCGTTGTTGCACCATTTGCACCGGTTGCCTGAATACCAAAAGTTCTAAATTGCTCTTGATCACTTTGCCAGAAGCCTTCGACGAACATTTCGGAAGTCAACCAACGACCGATCATAAAATTGGTATTGATCCACGAACGATCTCGCTGCCAACCGGCAACATCAAATGGGTCAAATACTTCTTGACTCAACAAGGCACTGGCGGTTATGGCACTATTTAGCACGGTGTCGTCATAAGCGAAACCTGTTTCCTTAATTAGATTGAGAAACATATCAAAGGGACTCTTTATAATGACGCCCACCGCGTCATCGTCGAAGAAATGCTCACTTCTTAAAAGTTGGCTTAAAACGGGCGCAATTTCAAAATTGTTTGCAATGAACGTTGCCGACATACCATCGATTATGGCTTGAGCGTTTCCCGCATCATCTCTAGAATCAGGATGTACGAAAAATTCGTATAATTTTCTTGAGATGAATTCGGCAATCTCATTCGGTCGTTGGTCAAAAAGAATATCGATTACATCATCATATCCCCAATTACCTGTTTGGCCCAATATTGTTTTTGAACCTGCATCGTGTCTTTCAGGGTTAAATGTGACGGCTTCACAACCAAGTTCACCTCGCTCAACATAACCTGTCAATGCACGTGCTGTTTCAATAATATCTTCCTCTGTATAATTGTTTCCTTCACCAAGGGTAAAGAGTTCATAAAGCTCCCTGCCATAATTTTCATTGGGGTTGTTGCCATTATTATAGACGCCATCTAAGTAGTAGAGCATAGCACTGGTTAGTCCTATTTCGCTGACGAAAGTTTTAAAATTACCCAGTGCGTTTCTCTGCAAACAGTTGATATAATGGTACAGAAAAGGGTTACAATCGTATACATCGATTTCCGTAACAAAGTGATTGCTCCAGAAAAAGCTCATTCGGTCAGCTAGATTGTTGTCAAGAAGAGAATTTGTATAAGCCAAACGAAATTCTTGTCTCTGTGAATTTATTAGGGCATTTCTAGCTTCATCATCCTCTGGGTAGTTGCTACCGTTCCAATTTGCCCAAACGGGGGCGGCTAGCGGAGCGGAATTGATGGCCTGATTAATCAAGTTATCCACAACGGCGGTCGCTGATTGACCTACGGCTGTATTGATGGTATCCACCGAAGCACTGAACCCAAGTCTTCTATAAAGGTGTTCCGCTTTGTTTTTATCCAAAGGGGTAGTGTAGGCGGTAAGGCCCGAAGTATTACAATTAATGAAATATTCCATAGTCAAGAAAGGCGTTAGTAGGTGACGTTCATAGTGCTTGGGGCAACTAAATAACGAGATTAAGTCTGGTATAGTATGCTAACTTTCCTAATTTCGACGACGTACAATATGATTTACGATATATTGTTCAAAAAAGACGTTTAAATGCATATTTTTTCGATGAAATGCACTATTTTGAAACAATAAGCCTTTAAAGCGATGGGAAAGCATAATGAATTTGGAAAAGAAGGTGAGCAAATCGCAGTCGATTTTTTGATTAAAAATGGCTATAAGATACGTTGCATGAACTATCGTTATTTAAAATCTGAAATCGACATCATCGCCCAAAAAGGGGATGTGCTTTCTATTGTTGAGGTAAGGGCTAGAAGTAACGATCGAATAATATCCATCGCCGATACCATAACACCAAAGAAAATTAAGCTGTTAGTTGCGGGAGCCCACCAATATATAACGGAAAATAACCTAGCTTTAGAGGCTCGGTTTGATGTGATCACTATTTTAAAGAATAAAAAAATTTTCAAGATCGACCATTTAGAAAGTGCATTTTATCATTTTTGAAAATCACTCTTTTTTACATTTGTTTTATTTGTAACAATTTGTTATTTTTACCTCTTAATCAAATTGAAACATGAAAACTATCTCATCAGTAGTTGAAGAGTACATCAAGAAAAAACCTTTTTTACAGAGTGCCCTCGCACAGGGAATCATCAATCTAACTTCACTTTCAAGAATAATCAAACCAGAAATTCAAGAAGAGCTTTCAAAAGAGATTCGAAATGGTGCTATAGTCATGGCACTCAAGAGGCTCTCTAATGACCTCGAATTTAGAGCAACACACAAAATAGTGAAGGTCTTGAAGAACATCGGAGAAATTACTGTAAGATCTTCGCTGACGGACTATACTTTCTTTGCCTCGGACACAGTGCTGCATCAACAAGCAAAATTGCTTGAAGCGGTCAATCAAAATCAGGATGTTTTTTATACCTCATCTAGAGGTGTCAATGAAATTAACATTGTGGTCAGCAATATTCTCGACAGTGTTGTAGAAGACTTGTTCAGGGCTGAAAAGTGTACGCAGAAGGCTGAAAATCTTTCATCGATAACCGTAAAACTCCCGGCTGAGAATGTTTCGGTGCCAGGTATCTACTATTTTATTTTTCAACGATTGGCTTGGGAAGGTATCGTGCTATATGAGGTAATATCCACAACGAACGAATTCACGATTTTGGTAGATGACGATCAGGTAGATGTCGCTTTCAAAACAATAAAAGACCTGAAAACACTTTAATTTTTTAAGAACTCTACGACTTCTTTATCGCTTTCCGGTTTTGTGATTATCTTCTTTTGCTCGTCAAGAATGAAATAGGTGGGTGTTTGGTGAATATTATAGAGATCAGCATAGGTGCTATCCCATTTTCCTAATGCAATGGCATGTTCGAAATAATTTAATTTTTCCGATTCTATCTTCCAATTGAGATCATCTTCTTCAAGCCCGATCGCAATGATTTTAACATCAGGTATTTTTTTGAGCTCTTTTTGCAAGGCAGGTAGTTCCTTTAGACAATGCGAACATGTACTGCTCCAGAAAATCAAAATATAATTTTTGGCGCCTTCTAAGGTGGTCAATTTTTTTTGACCGTCGTTTGATTTCCATTCAATTTCCGGTGGAACTGTGCCGATACGTAGGCGATTGTTGATTTCTACTTGATTCAATTTTTCTAGGTTTTCTTGAGAAAGGGATTCTTTTTTCAAAAAATCAGTGTAAATAAAGTCGGCAGTTTTATTCATTTTCGAAGCTGATGCATATTCCCAAAGTGAATGAAAGAGATAAAACTGGTAGTCATTCGTTAGGGCCTGTAATTCTTTTGACGCAATAGCAATATTATCTTGAATTAGCATTTCGGTTTCTGAATCGGTCAGTTCCTTGGCCGGAAGAGCAGTGAAAACAAAAGTCAGCAATTTGTTTTTTAAGAATTCCGTTCCTTGAAGAACGGCATCTTCAAAATTCAACTTAGTAAAGTAAGTTGTCTTTTTATTTTGAATGTATTCTTCGGCGCTTTCGTATTCAAAAGGAATGTAAGGATGATTGGCTTTGATGAAATGTGATACAAGCAATCCTTCGGATTTAGTCTCGTAAGAATCTTGAATAGTCGCTAGGTTTTTGGTCAATTTTTTGAAGGTAGCCCTATTACCTTTTCCCGAGGTGTAAAAGTTGATTATTTCTTGTTCGGCAGCGTGAATTTCCCTAAAATATGTACTGAAAAGTATATTTTCTTTGGATGCAGAAAATAAAGGACCCAAGTCACTTTTGAAATCGAATTCAAGGTTTTCATTACCATCGTATATCACATCGAAATAGAACTCATCTTGAGGCACTGCATATACCAGTCGGTATGTTCCGGGGAGGGCACTTTTCGGAATGTCAAGTGTGAATTTCCCATTTTCGATTGCAGTATCGGCAACATAGGCCTGCGAACCGGGTTTCAATCGATAGGCAATCAACCAAGAGTACTCTTTCGCTGGCGAAAATGTACCTGAGATGGTTTTTTGGCCAAAGGTCAAAGTACCAAGTAAACAGAAAAGAAATAACAGTCTTTTATTCATATCTAAAGAACACCAAATATCGCACCAAGTTTATTTAAAAGAGAACATCAGTTTTTCATCAGCATTTCGGTTTTTGCCCGAAACGGTTCCGGTTGGCAACATTCTATCGAGCCGCCCATCTCAACAGTTGAATTTCCATGAACTGTAATGGTTGATCTTATAAAATCATCTTCGTCAGCCTTGTAGATGTTATCGACATATTTTTGAGGGTTTCTATCGATATAAGGAAACCATGTACTATGTATCTGTATCATTATGCGGTGGCCTTTTTTGAAGGTATGCAGCACATCTTGTAGTCTAAAATTCACATCTTCTATTTTACCCTCTTCAAAGGGCTCCGGTTTTACGAAACTGTTTCTAAATCTTCCGCGAAATGTTTCTGCACGAACCAATTGTTGATACCCGCCCATTATAATATTAGCAGGATTATGTTCGTAATTCTCATAATCTTGTGGGTAGACATCGATTAATTTCACAATGAAATCTGCATCTGACCCCGTCATCGAGACTTTTAGCTTAGCCATGATTTCACCGGCAATAGTTCTGTTTTCAGAAAGTATATCAGATTCAAAGGTCAGCACATCGGGTCTTTTAGAGGCTTCACGTTGATCATCTGACATATATCTTCTTGGGGTAAAGGTCAGCCCCTCGGTTTGAGAGGTGTATGGTACAGGTTTTTCAGGATCACTGGTATATTCGAAAACTGTTTTCAAATCGGTCGGGGTATTCACGCTCAATTTTCCTTTCGCTCCGAAATAAAGAGAGACCGGTTCGACTTCTTTAGGTGGCCATTGATCAAAAGTTTCCCATTTTTTTAGTCCGGTATCGAACATATATGCCTCTGGCAGCGAGTTCGTTTCTTCCATCTTAAGGTGGTGTGCAAAGAACTTGCGTTCTATTTCCTTCATGAAAAAAGTGGAGATGCTATCACCATAATAAATATGGTTGTGCGTTGTTTTCCCTTTTTCTCTTGCCCATCCGCCGTGATCCCATGGCCCCATGACGATTGTGTTCTTAGCTTTCGGGTTTTCGGTCTCGATAGTTTTATAAATGGATAAAGGCCCATAGAGATCCTCTGCATCGAACCAGCCTCCAACCGTCATCACGGCGTGATCGATTCCTTTTAAATGTGGAAGGATACTTCTTGTGCTCCAGAACTCATCATAATTAGGATGTTCTCTAATCTGTTTCCAGAAAAAATTATCATGATGGTATTTTTCGGTAATGTTCTTCAGAGGTCCCAATCGTAAGTGAAAATCGTAGGCATCGGCAGCGGGGTCATCATAAAAACGATTTAATTTATCAAGATACCAAGGCTCTCTAACAAGACTATCTTTTTGATAGCCAAAAACTGCAAACGCTGCCGTATAGCTCTGAAGATACGCACCTTGGTGATGAAAATCATCAAAGAAAAAATCAGCAATCGGAGCCTGCGGTGATGAAGCCTTGAGTGCGGGGTGCGCGTCTGGCAACGCCGCCGCAGTATAAAACCCTGGATAAGATATACCATACATGCCGACCCTTCCGTTATTACCTTTGATATTTTTTAGCAGCCAATCTATGGTGTCGTAGGTGTCGGAGCTTTCATCGATTGCTTTCTTGTCTTTTTTCTTATTGCCCGGTATATTCGGGGTCATATTGTTGAAGGTTCCATCTGACATGTATCTGCCCCGAACATCTTGAAAAACCAAGATATAACCATCTTCTACCAAGTATTTCGAGGGATAACCACTTAATCCATAATCGGTATAATTAGAAGCATTGTAGCATGTTCGATTCATCAAAATCGGATATTCTTGTGATTTGTTTTTAGGGGTGTAAACCACGGTAAATAGCTCTGCGCCATCGCGCATGGGAACCCGATATTCTTTCAGGTCATAATGGTTTCTCAGATAAAGGGAATCTGTATTTTGGGCATTTGTCTGTAAAAGAAATAGAAAAATAACTGCTGTTGCTAGAAAACGGGCTTTCATTTATCTCGTATTAAAGTGCCGTTAAAGATAATCAATCATTAGCATTGAACGGGCCATAAACGGCATCTCGAAAACTTTTATGAAGACCTATTTGGTCATACGGGAACAGCTGAACGAAAAGAACCGCGGTCAATTCGTTTACAGGATCGACCCAAAATAAGGTGCTTGCAGCACCATCCCAAAAGAACTCTCCGACCACCCCATTATTTTCTTCGGCATTGGCCGGAGGTGAGGTGCGTACGGCAAAATCAATTCCGAAACCTACTTGGCCCTTGCTTGGCAGAAAATGCCGCTCTGTAATACTATCTGCCAATTGATTGGTCGCCATCAATTCGATAGTCTCCGGGTTTAAAATTGTTGCTGAATCAATTGTTCCTCCTTTAACGAGCATCCGTGCAAATTTCATGTAGTCATCAACCGTTGAGGTTAAGCCTGAGCCTCCTCTGGTCATGGGCCATTTTTCAGTATAGTTGCTATAGGTGGCGGTGTCCCGTTCTAAAGTGTTCTCACTTTTTCGCACATACAATGCGGCAAACTTATCTCTATCTTTTTCAGGAATAAAGTATCGTGTTTCGTGAAGATTCAATGGGTCAAGCACGTGCTTTTGTACGTATTCGGCATAGGGCATTTCTGAAATACGTTCCACCATAAAGGCCTGAACATCTACACAGGGGCCATATTGCCACTGCGCTCCAGGATGGAAAAGCAAAGGTGTCTTTCCCATCTTTTCCGCCATTTGCACTAGCGTATTATTTCGGTTCAGAGCATCTGCTTCCCTTACCATCTTTCCCAAAGGAGAGTTGTCACCAGGGGCAAAACCCGCCGTATGTCTGGTTAAATCACGTATGGTCATAGGGCGGTTCGGAGTTTCCAGAATAGGTTCCCCCAAAGCATCTTCACCAGCATATACTTTGATATCGGCAAATTCGGGAGCATATTTAGCAACGGGGTCGTCGAGATCGAATTTTTTGTCTTCGTACAAGGTCATCAAAGCGACTCCTGTTAAAGGCTTAGTCATCGAATAAATCTGAACAATAGTATTGCGATCCATTGGTTTATTGGCTTCGCGATCTGCATAACCGAAAGCATTAAAATAAACTTCTTTGTCCTTTTCAAAAACTAAGGCGGAAATTCCGGCGACATTTCCAGAATCCACAAATCCTTTTAAGACAGAATCGATTCGCGATTTTGCCGTTTTATCGATGATCAGCTCTTTTGCGGTGTATTCCTTTTGATTTTCGGAAAGGTTCTCCTTACATGAGAAGAATAGCACCAAAAACAGAACGCTAAGGATAGGGAATCTTGATTTCATAATTTACTATTTTAACCACCAATACTGTGGTCATGACCAAAGTATATTTTAGATGTCACAAGTTAGTTGTAAACATGCTAACAATAGCAAAAATAATAGAATATAGGACTTCTCAACAAAAACCATTGTTCTTGCTTAAGAGAATGAATAATAATACTTAGGAAGGTTACTTCGCGGCTTTTTTCGTTTTATCGACCCCGATATAAGAAAAAATAGTAGCCATCAAATCTGACTCTTTTTCATGTACAAAACCGTCTGAGACAGCAATTTCTTGTAGAATATTGACAAGGGTCTCTTTCTTTTCAAAAGACATTTCCCGTAGAATCAAACGACCTTGGTCATGACTCATGTTTCTTGCTTGTAAAATGAAATTGGTTTCGAAATCGATGCGCCTCATTAGTTGGCTCAAAGCGTTGATTTCTCCTTTGTGGATAGTTCCGTCGGCAACAATAACGGAGTCTACTGCTTGCACTATGGCAAACTTTTCGACTAGGGAAAACCCTAGAGCTGGTACTTTCATGCTTCTAATTGTGGGGTTAGAATTAAACGAATTTACAAAATAAACGACAACTTTAAAGAAAAGTTGTTCTAAACAAACGTTTCTTTTTTGGTTTGAATTTGAAATGGCTCAAGTGCAAGCAATGCTTTTTCTAAGGAATTTATTCCGTCGAAAACCAATAGTAGTCGAAGCCCGTTTCGAGTCTGTTTTTCCTTCATTTTACACTTTTCAGGATTTGCTTGCACAAATTGTAGAACTTTAGTGAAAGCTGAGCTCTGGTAAAATTCCGATTGTTGATCGGAAATAAAATAACCAATAAACTTACCTTTTTTCATTAGTATTCTTTCAAGGCCGATACTATTGGCAATCCATTTGATACGCACGGAATTCAAGAGATCTTCTGCTTGAGACGGTAATTCGCCAAAACGGTCTACAAGTTCCGCTTCGAATTTTTTTAGCCCTTCCTCGTCTTTAACTTGGTTGAGTTCGGTATAAAGATTTAGTCGCTCGGTAATATTATTGATATAATTATCGGGGAACTGCAATTGAAAATCGGTGTCAATCTGTGTCTCTTTTACAAACACTTTTTCTTTATGCCCTTCCAATTCTTCGTATAGCGCTTTGAATTCAGTTTCTTTAAGCTCTTCAATGGCCTCGGCCAAAATCTTCTGATAGGTTTCAAAGCCGATTTCATTGATGAACCCGCTTTGTTCGCCCCCTAATAAATCTCCGGCACCTCGAATCTCAAGGTCTTTCATGGCAATATTAAAACCACTACCTAATTCCGTAAATTGTTCTAAAGCTTCGATACGTTTTCGAGCATCGGGCGTCATTACATCATAAGGCGGAGTGATAAAATAGCAGAATGCCTTTTTGTTACTACGACCCACACGACCCCGCATTTGATGTAGGTCGCTGAGTCCGAAATTATTGGCATTATTGATAAAAATGGTATTGGCATTGGTGACATCAAGCCCGCTTTCCACAATGGTCGTCGAAACGAGCACATCAAATTCCCCGTTCATAAAGGCCAACATCAAAGTCTCTAATTTTTTTCCATCCATCTGGCCATGTCCTATTCCCACTTTCGCATCAGGAACGAGACGTTGGATCATTCCAGCTACCTCTTTGATGTTTTCGATTCGGTTATGGATAAAGAATACTTGTCCGCCTCGTTGAATTTCATAACTAACGGCATCGCGAATGGTTTCTTCCGTAAACCGAATGACCCGACTTTCTATAGGATAGCGGTTTGGCGGTGGCGTATTGATGACCGATAGATCACGGGCCGCCATCAAACTGAATTGCAACGTTCGTGGTATTGGTGTCGCCGTCAATGTTAATACATCAACGTTCTCTTTGATGGATTTCAATTTATCCTTTACGGAAACCCCAAATTTCTGTTCTTCATCTACGATGAGTAACCCTAGGTCTTTGAACTTTACGTTTTTGTTGACCAATTGATGGGTGCCTATAATGATATCGACTTTCCCCGCTTCCAATTTTTCCAATGTTATTCTCCGCTCTTTTGCTGTGCGAAAGCGGTTCAGGTAATCAACCGTTACCGGCATTTCTTTTAGGCGTTCAGAAAACGTACGGTGGTGTTGAAATGCCAAAATCGTTGTTGGCACCAAAACGGCGACCTGCTTTCCATTATCAACAGCCTTAAAAGCGGCGCGAATTGCCACTTCGGTTTTTCCGAAGCCAACATCCCCACAAATCAAACGGTCCATTGGGCGTTCACTCTCCATATCACGTTTGACATCTTCTGTCGATTTACTTTGATCGGGAGTATCCTCATAAATAAAGGAAGCCTCCAGCTCATTTTGTAAATAGCTGTCCGGATCGTATTGAAAACCTTTTTCCAAACGGCGCTTTGCATAGACTTTGATGAGGTCGAAAGCGATTTTCTTGACTCGTGTTTTGGTCTTCTGTTTGAGTTTCTTCCAAGCTGCAGAACCTAACTTGTAAATTTTAGGAACGGCACCATCTTTACCGTTGAACTTCGATATTTTATGAAGAGAATGTATACTAACGTAAAGTGTATCGCGGTCACCGTACATTAGTTTGATAGCTTCCTGCTTTTTACCCTCTACATCAATTTTTTGAAGCCCCCCAAACTTACCGATACCATGATCGATATGGGTCACGTAATCCCCGATCTCTAATTTGTTGAGTTCTTTTAGGGTAATTGCCTGCTTTTTAGCATAGCCGTTTTTCAGGTGGAATTTATGATACCGCTCAAAGATTTGGTGATCGGTATAACAGACTAGTTTTTGGTCATCGTCGATAAAACCTTTGTACAACGGAAATACTACGGTTTCGTAATGCACATTATTACTGGCATCCTCAAAAATGGCATGAAAACGTTTGGCCTGTTGCTCGCTGGCACAGAAAATATAATTCGTGTACCCCTTATCTTTGTAACTGTTCAAGTTCGTAATAAGAAGGTCGAACTTTTTATTGAACGAGGGCTGGGGTTTTGTCCGAAACGTCACATCGAACGTTGTCGAAACTTCTTTTTTAGCACTAGTTCCTGTGGTAATCAAACCAAACCTTTTTAGCTGATCTTTAAAACTTTCTGAATTCAGAAAAAGTATATCGGGTTCAGCATGTTTAATGTCTTTGGAAAGTTTTTTAAAAGCTTCTTCGGCCTTTCCGAAAAAATCGTCTAAACGGTCAAAAAGGAAATCCGTGTTTTTGACAAAAATGACGGTCTCGGAAGAAATATATTTCAGGAAGCTTTCTCGTTTTTCTTCCATGAATTTATTCGCCACATTCGGAATGATACTTATTTTCTTGACCTTTTCGGTCGAAAGTTGCGTTTCCACATCGAAGGTTCTGATGCTGTCGACTTCGTCGCCAAAAAACTCGATGCGATAGGGTTCGTCGTGTGAAAAAGAGAATACATCAACGATACCACCACGGACGGAAAATTCCCCGGGCTCGGTCACAAAATCGACCCGTTTGAATTTATATTCGAACAAAACTTCGTTTAGAAAATCTAACGATAGCGTATCGTCCAGTTTTATTTTCAGGGTATTTTTTTCCAGTTCCCTACGGGTCACCACTTTCTCGAAAAGTGCATCGGGATAGGTGACAATAACCGCCGGTCTTTTTCGCGAATTGATACGATTCAAAACCTCTGCCCGTAACAACACGTTAGCGTTATCCGTTTCTTCGATTTGATAGGGTCGGCGATAGCTTCCAGGATAAAACAAGACGTCTTTTGGGCCTATCAGTTGTTCTAGGTCATTGAGATAATAGGCGGCTTCTTCCTTATCATCAAAGACCAAAAGAAAAGGTTTTTCAGAATTTTGAAAGGCATCCGAAAGAACAAAAGAAAGTGATGACCCAGTAAGCCCTGTTAGGGAAATTCTTATGTTGTCACCTCGAGCGGAGTCGAGAGGTTGGGCAATAGCATCCTGCAGTTTCCTGGTTTGTGGAGACTGTGAAAACAGTTGTTGAATGCTACTTTGGGTCAACCGTTAAAATTTGAAATACAAAGATAACTCCTATCAAAGGTTCCTTCCAATGGAAATTGGATAAAATTCAACGGTTTAGTTTTGAAACCGCTCTTGTAGTTTTATAAATGGATTCGTTTTCCGATTTTGAAAACCGTGTATGGCCATATAAATGAGAATTAATAAGCTTCCGGCCAGGGCCGTATGGGCGATATTTTCCATGTTGTCTTTATGGCGAACATAAATTGCTATTAAGGCCCAAACACCCACTGCGGCAAACTCTCGCATGTTTCGTTTGTAAATCATGATGAGGTTTAAAATCGTAGCGATACCGATCATAACTATCGTCCAAGTAGCCTCGGAAAGAAAACCTCCGTCCCAATTTAACTTTGCCAAATAGGCAGCTATGTTAGCAATGGTCGCTACTGCGATCCAACCACTATAAATACAGATGGGCCACCATACGAATGCGATGATTTCGATTGGCGCGTCCCATTTTTCCATGTTGGTGTTCAAGATAATCTTGATCAATGAGAAAAGAATTCCCAGCATAATCAAAACGGATAGTCCTGTATATTCATATGCGAAAGCGAATACCCAAGTGCAGTTTAAAAGATTTGCTAGAATAAACCAATACCCAGTTTGTTCGATGAATTCACTTTTCTTTTGACTAAAATAGGCGCGTCGTACTTGAAAGATACCGTAGGCCAATAATCCTAAAAATATCAACCCCCAAATGGCGAACGCATAGCCGGCGGGTGTAAACAGATTGAAATACTTGTTGCTGACTTCGCCAATTGTCGTCTCATTGATTCGGATCGCTTGCGAAATATAGTTGACGGCAATAACTAAAATGACCGACAATAGATTCAAAAGGGCTAGCTTCTTTCTCATTGGTGGTTTTTGGTAAATATAAGGCCTTAGGTATTAGTAAATGAACCGATTTGATTTGAATTTGCGCTATTTCCTAAAACGTTTTTTTCGTGTAACAACTTTTATAGGTACGGGCAACACGGTATCACCCAGAAGGGCATAGACTTGACAGTTTTCATTGGGTTCTAAAGTATGGGAACCCGTAAATTCTCCAAATGCGGGGAGCAGCATTTGCGATTCGGATTTAAAAAAGCAGCGCAATCGAACCGATTGTCTTCCTAATCCTGTCATACGAATAGCGGGGTGTATGTGTCCGCAAAAATTGAAAAACCCCTCACGTTCTTCAGGATGGTGGGTTAATAGAAAACCTTCGGACTGAATCTCGGAGACCACTTCGACACCTAAATCTTCATATTTTACCGGAGAAATGATATCGTGATTTCCAACCACCAAAATCATTTTTGATATGATTTTTGAAGTCCATTTTTCGAATAATTCCCATTCCATATTTAATGAGGAATGAAAAAGATCGCCCATAAAAACTATTTTTTCAGGTTGAAAAAAGTTAACGGCTTCATTAAGCGAGTCAAAATTCTTTTGAATTGCATTTTGCGGAACCGCAGCGCCAAACTTTCGAAAGTGTGAGACCTTGCCCAAATGCACATCACTGATTAAGAGCATTGATTTTTCCTCCCAGAATAATACGCCAGAAGGGTGCATGATAAAGGTGTTGTTTTTTATTTCGAGGGATTCCGTATTCATGGATTTCAAAGGTACAAAGAGCCACTTGTTTATCTGAACCCGAATCGCTAATTTGTAGTGATAATTCCAACCAAAAAAGCATGCCTAAAATTATAGTCGTCGGAAGTTCGAATACGGACATGGTCGTGAAGACCGAACGTTTTCCCGAACCGGGAGAAACGATTATTGGGGGTGATTTCTTTATGTTTCCCGGTGGTAAAGGTGCTAATCAAGCAGTTGCGGCTGCTCGTGCCGGCGGCGAAGTGATTTTTATCTGTGCGGTCGGAGACGATGTTTTTGGTCAAAATGCTTTGGAAGGTTACCGTAACGAAGGTATCAATGTAGATGCCTCCAAAATAGTTAAGGGTGCAGCTTCCGGAGTGGCTTTGATTACAGTTAACGGAGCAGGGGAAAATGAAATTGTAGTCGCTTCGGGAACAAATTCCGATTTATCTCCGGACTATATTTTCGGTGTTTTAGAAGAAATAAATAACGACGGAATATTCCTGACCCAGTTGGAAACCCCTGTTGATACTATTGCGTATCTAGCGCAACATTGTAAGTTCACCAATCAATCCTTGATCATTAATCCAGCGCCCGCTCAGGAGTTATCCGACAAAGTTCTTGATGGACTTTTTCTCCTTACGCCTAACGAAACCGAGGCCAAAATCTTGACTGGCATTTCGGTGGAAAGTGAAATTTCGATGGAAGAGGCGGCACAAGCCTTACTCGAAAAAGGTGTTCAAAACGTCATCATTACCTTGGGTAGTCGAGGGGCTTTTTTTCGGAATGAAAAAGAATCTTTTTTGGTGCCTTCACGTGAGGTAAAGGCAGTCGATACCACAGCTGCCGGCGATGTTTTCAATGGAGTATTGACGGTTTGTCTTTCTGATGGTATGGGTTGGCAAGAAAGTATCGCATATGCTAATGGAGCGGCGGCCCTGTCCGTGACAAAAATGGGTGCTCAAGGCTCTGCCCCATATAAAGAGGAAATCAACAAATTCAACTAATATGTTCATTATTGACACCTATACTCTAGCGGTAATTTTCTGCGTAATCACCATGTTTGCCTGGGGTTCTTGGGCTAACACCCAAAAATTGGCTGCAAAGGATTGGCGTTTCGAATTATTTTATTGGGATTATGTCATCGGTATCGTTCTATTTTCATTGCTTTTTGCCCTCACGGCCGGAAGTATGGGCGAGGGTGGAAGACCATTTATGGAAGATTTCTCCCAAGCAAGCAATGATAATATTTGGTCTGCGGTTTTAGGGGGAATTCTCTTCAACGCGGCAAATATTTTGTTGGTCGCCGCAATTACATTGGCCGGAATGTCGGTAGCCTTCCCCGTTGGTATTGGATTGGCTCTGGTAATCGGGGTAATTGTCAATTATATAGATGCTCCGGTCGGTAACTCTAGTTTGCTTTTTGGTGGTGTGGCATTAATCGTTCTTGCAATTTTATTGAATGCAAATGCCTATCGAAAACTTTCGGCCCAACAAAAGAAAGTACCTACAAAGGGACTGGTCTTGGCTGTAGTGGCCGGACTTTTAATGGGGCTATTCTACAAATACGTGGCTAATTCAATGTTTCCTGATTTTGCGAATCCGATTGCGGGGAAGTTGAGTCCGTACACGGCTGTATTTCTATTTGCTTTGGGCATTCTGGCGAGTAATTTTGTTTTCAATACGGTTTTGATGCGAAAGCCTTTTGAAGGTGCCCCGGTAAGTTTTAAGGATTATTTTTCAGGAAGTTCCAAAAGTCATTTGATGGGTATTCTTGGTGGTGTGATATGGTGTGTCGGTATGTCGTTTAGTATTCTTGCCTCGGATAAAGCAGGCCCGGCGATTTCATACGGATTAGGTCAAGGAGCCACTGTTGTAGCAGCACTTTGGGGTATTATCGTTTGGAAGGAATTCAAAGGAGCGCCTAAAGGGGTAGGCGGTATGTTGAACGCAATGTTGCTGCTTTATGTAGTAGGGTTAGGATTAATAATCGCGGCGCGGTAACTATTATATTCCCCCTTTGGGGGGTAGGGGGCTTTTACTTTTTCATCAAAATCGCCGCCATCCGTTTTACTCTGTCTTCCCATTTTTCACTTGATAGTTTTTCACGGCTCAATCTATCAGTAATCAAAGGAAAGGCAAAAGGAGTAGCTTTTTCACATTGTTTCCAAATGATTTCTTGCGTGGCGATGCGCTCCATGGAAAGTCTTAGTCTACCTTCTTCCAACTGGTGTTGAAAAGTTTCGGTAAAGGCCTGCTGGAACAATAGATTTTCAGGTTCGTAATCTCGAAAAACCTCAAAGAGCAATTGCGAATTGCTCTGCAAATGTTTCATTTTGATGCCCTTGTTCGGGTAGCCCGTGAAAACCATTCCGCTGATAATGGCGATATCGCGAAATTTACGTCGCGCCATTTCAGTGGCATTGAGGCTTTTTTGTAGATCGTCTAGAAGGTAATCGGTAGTGAATAAATCATTATCAAGAACTTGCTGCATATCGATGGGCTTATCGGAAAGCAGTTCGAATCCGTAGTCATTAAAGGCTAAAGAAAAGGTGATAGGGGAGAGTAAGCTTATACGATACCCAAGAATACTGCCCATGGCTTCATGAACAAAACGCCCCTCGAACGGATAAAAAATATGATGGTATCCGTCTCGGGTCTTAAAAGTCTCGATTAGAAATTCATTCGGCTTGGGCACGATACTTTCTCTACGTTGTCGTTCAAAAATATGAGCCAAAGAACGAATTTCGGGAGACTGGTCTTTTTTATCTAAATAAGAGGAATACAGTTCTTCCCGCAATAATTTTGACATTTGAGCGGATAGTGTCATACGACTGCCCATCCAACTTGAAATTCGATTCGTTTTTTTCTTTGAATTTCGAACATGCACCTGCATTCCCTTGATTCGAATAAATTCCAGATTTCGGCCAGCAAAAGTGAACACGTCTCCGCGATTTAATTTCGAAATAAAGTATTCTTCAATCGAACCAATGTAGCCGCCTTTTTGATAGCGAACTGTCAGGTTAACGTCCCCAACTATGGTTCCGATTTGAAAACGATGGCGCATGGCAACTCCGCGGTCGTTCACCTTGAATATGCCATCTTCGGCAACATCCACTTTTTTGTATTCGTCGTACGACTGTAAACTTTGACTACCCATAACTATAAAGTTCAATAGCCATTGCCATTGGTCTTTGGTCAAGGTTTGGTAGCAAAAGGTTTGGCGCACTTCCTCATATATTTCATTGGGATAAAAACCGTCGGAAATCGCCAACGTCGTTAGGTACTGCAGCAAAACATCATAACTATTCAAATACGGAATTCGGTCTTCTACCGTGTTCTGCTTAACGGCTTGCTGTAAAGCCGATGCCTCTATCAACTCAATGGCGTGGGTCGGCATAAAGTAAATGACACTCTCTTTACCTGGTCTATGGCCGCTTCGCCCGGCACGTTGCAGAAAACGCGCTACCCCTTTGGGTCCACCAATTTGTACCACCGTTTCTACGGGGGCAAAATCCACTCCGAGATCCAAACTTGAAGTACAAACAACCGCTTTCAGACTTTCGTTTCGAATGGCCTGTTCGACCCAATTACGGGTTTCCTTATTGATGCTACCATGATGCATGGCTATTTCCCCGGCATATTCAGGATGTTTTTCTAAAATCTTTTGAAACCATATTTCACATTGACTTCTTGTGTTTGTAAAAAGCAGGGTGGTTTTACTGTTGTTGATAATAGGCACTACATCTTCCAATAGACGAATTCCCAGATGCCCCCGCCATGGAAAAGTCTCCATCTCCTTGGGAATGATACTTCGTACCGTAATCTTTTTTTTGATGCTGGCCTTGATCATGATGGAGTTCTGCAAAGCTTCCGTTTCGGGGCCGAGTAGTACATCACGTGCTTGTTCTAGATTTCCAATGGTTGCTGAGATGCCCCAAATACGGAGTTGCTTTGATACGGTTCGTAGGCGTGAGAGTGCCAATTCCATCTGAACTCCTCTTTTAGTGCCTAAAAGTTCGTGCCATTCATCAACGACGATTGCAGTACAATCTTTAAACATTTTATCATAACCCTTGGATGCGAGTAGCAATTGCAAACTCTCCGGAGTGGTGATCAACAAGTCGGGCATTTGCTTTTTCATTGCCGCCCTTGCCTTCGTCGAGGTATCTCCCGTTCGTATTCCGACGGTCATCTGAGTATCTAGATCTGCTGTTACCCGTTCGGCCGATTGCCTGATTTCTTCGGAAAGTGCTCTTAAGGGCGTAATCCAAACAGCTTTTAATCCCTTTTTATGTTTGGTCTTGTACTGCGGATTCTTTTTGATGTAATTCAGGACAATAGGAAACCAGAGCGCATACGTTTTTCCGCTGCCGGTAGGGGCATTAAGGAGTCCGTGTTTACCTTGCAAAAAAGCCTTCCAAGTGTCTTTTTGGAATTTAAAAGGTTTCCAATTTTGCTCTTGGAACCAGGTTTCGGCGATTTTGTAAAGTTGGTCTCTGGTCATAGCGGACACCTAAGGTATCATTTCTTTCAGGTCGTTCAATGAGTTCGCCTCATGAATCGTCTTATCTTGTCTCCATCTTAAAATTCTGGGAAAGCGTGTTGCTACCCCACTTTTATGACGTTTTGAAAGTGCAATACCTTCAAAGGCGATTTCAAAAACATGATGCGGTGTAACGGAGCGCACAGGTCCAAAACGTTCTAAGGTATTTTTCTTTATCCAAGAATCGACTTTTCGAAATTCTGCATCCGTAAGACCCGAGTAGGCTTTTGCAAAAGTGACCAGTTCTTTTTCACCCTCTTCGTTCTCCTTCCAGAGTGCAAAAGTATAGTCTGTAAAAAGATTGCTACGCCGTCCATGTCCACGCATCGCATAGGTCAGCACCGCATCAATGGTCAGGGGGTCTACTTTCCATTTCCACCAATCGCCTTTTTTACGACCAACCAAATAGGGGGAGTCTTTTCGCTTTAACATGAGACCTTCACTATGTACTTCCCGCGAACGTTCACGTTCTGCAGCAACCTCTTCCCATGAATTAAAATGCATTGTTTCGGAGAGGTGGAGTGGCAGGTCACTGAGCATAGCCGTATCATGGTCGCTGAGCGTAGCCGAAGTGACATCGCTTCGGCTACGCTCAGCGACCGATTTAAATAGTCTTTCTAATAATTTCCTTCGCTCAATGAAAGGCATTTGTCGAAGGTCTTCTCCCTTCCATTCCAACAAATCATAGGCTTTCAAAATGACCGGTACTTTCTCCAACAATGCTTTGGAAACTTTTTTTCGACCGATTCGTGTTTGAAGATCATTGAAAGTTCCGATTTGGTTATTTGGGTAGGGGAGGATTTCCCCGTCGATGACTGTTCCGTTAGGAATTACTCCAAGAAAATTTTCAAATTCAGGATATTTGTCGGTCACCAATTCTTCGCCACGACTCCATACGAATAGCTCATCGTTTCGGATTATGGTTTGCGAGCGGATACCATCCCATTTGTGTTCGGCCGACCATTCGGTAACGTCTCCCAAATCTTTTGCCTCCCCTTCGATAGCATAGGCCAAATAGAAAGGATAGGGTTTAGAAAGGTAATCACTTTCATTCTCCTCTAAAATCAATTCTTGAAAAGATATTTTATTGGGGTCCCAATTGCCCATGAGCTTGTAGGCAAGAATATCTTCATCGATTTCGGTGGCCTTTGACAAAGCCCGTGTCATTAATTTTTGACTGACTCCGATTCGGAATCCGCCAGTAATCAATTTGGTAAATACAAAGCGTTCGTAGTAGTTGAGAACCTTCCAATTTTCGAAGAGATACCCTTGTTTTTCTTCGTCGGTTTTCTTTTTGAGTGCAATCATCTCTTCCAGAAATTGGGTCAATGTTTTCTCAGTGGAAGACTTGGAAGTCGGAACTACCAAAGCAATCGTTTCGGCTAGATCGCCAACGATATGATAACTCTCCTCAAAAAGCCATAGGGGAATATTCGCTAATTCAGAAGCCCATTCGCGCAGCAGGGTAGTGTTCACTGGTCTGGGCGGCCTACGATGCGATAGAATTGCAATCGTCCACACTTTATCCGCATCATTGGCCGCCGAAAAGTAATCGGCCAAAGCTTGCACTTTTATAGTGGTCTTATTGGTGCTATCAAGCGTTTTTATTAGTTGTGCGAATTTCTTCATAATCGTAATTGCGACCCCGAGAGTTCGGAGGAAGCAATCTGTTTAATTAACTTCTGCAGGTTCTTCCTTTGCTGCGTTCAATTCCCCAAGTTCTCCTTCATATTGGGTTTCTTCCGTTCTCGCATCATAACCCTGCTCTCGTAAATAGCGAGAAAATATTTCAGTATATCCATGGGTACAAATGATTTTTTCGGCTCCGGTAGCTTCAATACTTTTTAGTAGCCCTTGCCAGTCGCAGTGGTCGCTAAGCACAAAGCCTTTATCGATGGCACGTCTTCTTCTGGCGCCGCGAAAGGTCATCCATCCGCTGGCGGAAGCTGTTACATAGGGCACCATTTTGCGAATCCAAGTACTACCATGGGCACTGGGTGGGGCGAGAACGATATTCCCTAACAATTCTTCTTTTTTTGTGTCGCGCGTGATTAAGGTGGTTTCAGGAAAGTCGACCAAGGGGCGAAGCACTTCTGTCATATTTTCAATAGCGCCATGGGTGTAAATCTTTCCAATATTAGTATCCAGATATTTTAATAGGCGCTGGGCTTTTCCGAGGGAATACCCGAAGAGTACTGATGTCTTTTTTTCTGCTTTGTTTTCTGCCCACCATAGGTTGATGTTTTCGAAAACTTCCTTTTGGGGCGTCCATTTAAAAGCAGGTAGTCCGAAGGTACATTCTGTAATGAACGTATCACATGGTATCGGTTCGAAGGGAGTTGAGATTCCATCATTTTCATCTTTGTAATCCCCGCTAAAAACCCATACTTCCCCTTTGTGTTCCACTCGAATTTGAGACGAACCGATGATGTGACCCGCAGGATGTAGACTGAATTTTACATTGTTTATGGTAAATATTTCTCCCCATTCGCGACCCGAAACATTTATTTCACCCAATCGATGTGAGATAATCGGTACGTTTCTGTGATGGGTAATGTATTGTTTGTGTCCCCATCGGCTGTGGTCGGCATGGCCGTGAGATATGATGGCTTTGTCGACTGGTTTCCAAGGGTCGAGATAAACTTTGGCGGCACTACAATAAATACCTTTGTAGGTAAACTCTAAGAGCGGTTTTTTCATAGCAAATTGAAGGTACGAATTCCTTTCAAAAATAAATTGTCATGAAGGAAATAATGACCTCTAAAAAAATTATATTTGCACCCGATAAAATATGAAGATATGTCAGTAAGAGATCTTTACAATAGTGATTCATCAAACAATAAACTAGCACATTTCGGAAGCCTTGCCAGTTTGGCCGCAGTAGATGGTGTAATCGACGAATCTGAAATGTCTGTTTTAAAGCAATTCGCCCATAAACTTCAAATCACCGATGAGGAATTCAAAGAAGTAATGAAGGCGGAGAACAAATATCCGATTGACCATCAGGTTAGTTATGAAAAGCGATTGGAGCGTTTTTTCGATTTGATGAAAGTCATCTTCGCCGATAATGAAGTAAGCGATAACGAAATGGTACTTTTGAAACGATATGCCATCGGATTGGGTTTCCCAACGGAAGAGGCTGATAATCTGATTGAAAAATCAGTCGCCATATTCACCGGTAAAATCGACTTTGATGATTTTAAGTACTTGGTAAAGAAATAAACTACTAATAGAACAATACAGAAAAGGAGGCGAAGGCCTCCTTTTTTAATGATATTTATTCAAAAATTCTTGAAGTTTTTCCACCATAGTTTTGCTTCCACAGAAAAAAGGTACCCTTTGATGTAATTCAGTGGGTTCGATATCCATGATGCGGTTTTTGCCACCTATTGCCAGTCCGTTGGCCTGTTCCGCCAAAAATGCCATAGGATTGCATTCATACAATAGTCGAAGTTTCCCTTCTTCCGTTATGCTGCTTTTCGGATACATGTAGATGCCACCCTTTATCATGTTGCGGTGGAAATCTGACACTAAAGAACCGATGTAACGAGAAGTATAGGGTCTGTCGCCATCTTCTTGCTGACAATATTTGATATAATCCTTTACGCCTTGATGAAAGTGGATGTAATTTCCTTCGTTTACAGAATAGATTTTTCCTGTTTCGGGGAATTGCATATTTGGATGCGATAAATAGAACGTTCCGATTGCCGGATTTAGCGTAAAACCGTTTACCCCATCTCCGGTGGTATATACTAACATCGTCGAGGTACCGTAGACCACATAACCGGCAGCAACTTGTTCTTTGCCGGGTTGAAGAAAATCTTCTAAGGTTACTGGAGTACCTACGGGAGTTATTCTTCGATATATTGAAAAAATGGTCCCAACAGATACGTTTACGTCGACATTTGAAGACCCGTCTAAGGGGTCGATGAGCACCACATACTTGTTTTGGTGATTTTCATCATTGCTATTTATACTAATGAAATCATCTTCTTCCTCAGAGGCTATTCCACAAACGATTTCTCTATTCGTAAGGGTATTAATGAATTTTTCGTTCGCAAAAACATCTAACTTCTGTTGATCTTCGCCCTGAATATTAGTATCCCCGGCTTTACCTAGAATATCTACGAGTCCTGCTTTGTTGACTTCGTGGTTTACAACTTTGGCGGCCAAACGTATGGCATTGATGAGTTTAGAGAGTTCACCTGAAGTGTACTGAAAAGAGTCTTGATTTTCTATAATAAACTCACCAAGAGTCTGGTTCTTTTTACGAATCATCGATTTCGGTTAGATTTAAATACAAATATCGGGTATTTTGTGAAACTATATCGTTTTCGATGAGAATTGATTTTTTGGATTTATAACTTTGTGTTCTATTTGTAACAATTATGAAATATATCATTCGAGAGGCCATTGAGGCCGACATGCCATCCGTTTTGGGTTTGATTCAAGAGCTTGCGACTTTCGAAAAGGAGGAAACTGCGGTAGAGGTCACCGTAAATGATTTGGTACGGGATGGGTTTAGCGGAAAAAAATTATTCCATTGTTTTGTGGGCGAAAGTGACGGTGCAGTAGTTGGTGCCGCTATTATTTACCCCCGATATTCGACTTGGAAAGGACCGATTATCCATTTAGAAGATTTGATCGTTTCAGAGAAAATGCGCGGTAGTGGAATTGGAACCGAATTACTTGATGAAGTCGTCAAATATGGAAAACGATTGGGTGTGAAGCGTATTAATTGGGAAGTCATCGACTGGAACGAACCGGCTATTAAATTTTACGAAAAGAAGGGGGCGGTGGTTCTACGTGATTGGGATGTAGTGCAGTTAGATGAAGCAGGAATAGAGAACTATTTGAAGAATATTTAAGCTATGACTTCCTGCTTTCGAGTAGGTATAATAAATGAAATCATCTATGAGGATTTTCAAATTTGGCGGTGCATCCGTAAAGAATGCCGAAGGAGTAAAAAATTTGGTCAAGGTATTGTCTGAAACAGGTCATGAGAACACCCTTTTGGTCGTTTCTGCCATGGGCAAGACCACGAATGCCATGGAGGCCATTGTCAATGCGTATTTTGAAGACGAGGGTCAAATCAAACCCACATTGCAAGAGACCATTGATTTTCATAACGAAATACTCTTGCATCTTTTTAAAAATTCGAAGCACCCCATTTTTGAGAAAGTGAAATCGCTTTTCGATGAGGTTTCCGGGTTTCTGGCGTGGAACAAATCTCCGAACTACAGTTTTGTTTACGACCAAGTCGTGGGTTATGGTGAACTAGTTTCCACTACAATAATCAGTGCTTATTTGAAGGAAATTGAAATTCAGAATAATTGGCTCGATGTCCGAAACTTTATTAAGACCGATAGCAGCTATCGGGATGTCTCGGTCAATTGGGAAAGAACACAGGAAAAAGTTTCAAAAGGCATCGACAAGAAGAAATTGAACATTACCCAAGGCTTTTTGGGCAGCGATGACAATAATTTCACTACGACCCTCGGTCGTGAAGGGTCAGATTACACGGCTGCGATTTTGGCCTACTGTTTAAACGCTAATTCGGTCACTATTTGGAAGGATGTACCCGGTGTACTCAATGCCGACCCGAGATATTTTAAAGAAACGCAACTTTTAAACAAGATTTCGTACCGTGAAGCCATCGAATTGGCGTTTTACGGTGCGTCGGTTATTCATCCGAAGACACTTCAGCCTTTACAGCAAAAGGAAATACCGCTTCATGTAAAATCATTTATCAATCCAAAAAACCCAGGTACTACAGTCGGAAAAGGAATAGGTATAGAACCCAAGGTGCCTTGTTTCATTGTTAAAAAAAATCAGGTTTTGATGAAGCTCTCTTCGCTCGATTTTTCATTTATAGTTGAAGATAGCATCAGCGAACTTTTTAAACTATTCCATGAATACAAGATGAAGGTCGATTTGATACAGAATTCTGCCATAAGTTTTTCTGTTTGTGTCGATAACCGATTCGGTAGACTGAAAGAATTGCTGCCACTTCTTAAGGGTAGGTTTAAAGTAGTTCATCATGAAGGTGTTTCGCTTTATACGATTCGACATTTCACTGAAAAAGCGATAGATTCCCTTCAGAATGGCCGTCAAGTTCTTCTAGAACAACGTGGTACAGAAACGATTCAGTTGGTCGTGAAATAGTTATTTTTCTGCTCCCATGTTATTGTTAAAATGAGGGGTTGGTCTTTCGATTTTCCTATATTTACAATTACCTAAAGATTGGGCATAATATGGGATTAGTGACCGCAAAAGAAGTGGCCAAAGCTATTAATCTGGACAAATACGGATTTATGGGCACCTTTATTGGTTGGTTACTTATGAAGGTCACCAGAATTTCCGGCATCAATAGATTTTATGATACGATAAAGCATTTAGAGGCGCCAGAATATGCAGAGGCGATACTAAATCACTATGAAATCGATTATGAGATTCCTGAGGAAGACTATCGTCGGTTGCCCAAAGAAGGTTCTTACATTACAATATCAAATCATCCCTTAGGTGCTATTGACGGAATTCTTCTCTTTAAATTGATGCTAGCCCAACGATCAGATTATAAGGTGATGACGAATTTCCTATTACAACGTATGGCCCCCATCGACCCCCATATTATTCCTGTCAATCCTTTTGAGAATAGAAAAGATGTCAAAAGCAGCCTTGCAGGTTTCAAGAAGGCACTACAACATTTAAAAGGTGGGCATCCCTTAGGTATTTTTCCAGCCGGGGAAGTGTCGACCCATCGCGACGGAAAACTAATTGTCGATAAGCCGTGGGAGGAGGCGGCACTTAAGCTAATCCGTAAGGCGGAAGTACCCGTAGTGCCTGTTTACTTCCACGCGAAGAACAGCAAGCTTTTTTATCGTATGGCTAAATGGAGTGATGTATTTCGAACTGCGAAGATTCCTTCTGAAGTATATACACAGCGAAATAGACCAATTAAGGTCCGTATCGGGCAACCGATATCCGTAGCCAATCAGGGAGAACAAGAAACACTGGAAGACTTCACGGAACTACTTCGTAAAAAGACCTATATATTGTCAAACGCATACGAAAAAGAGCGGTTGATAGATCAAATTCCAACGACCTTAAAATTGCCGAAGTTACCCCGTAAAATTGCTTCTGCAGTGCGTACGGAAGTGATTGAAGGGGAGATTGAAAAACTTCGTGAAAAAGACAGGCGTCTTTTGCAGAGCAAGAATTATGAGGTTTTCTTGGCCCCGGCGAATGAAATGCCTTTTACTTTGAAAGAAATAGGGCGCCAGCGCGAAGTAACTTTTCGTGCAATTGGTGAGGGTACGAACAATTCGATTGATCTTGACGATTTCGACACTTATTATCACCATCTTTTTCTTTGGGACGATACGAAGAAAACGATAGTTGGTGCCTATCGGATGGGTCTGGGTTCTGAAATATTTACGAAATATGGTATCGATGGTTTTTATCTGCAAGACCTTTTTCGATTTGAGCCCGAACTTTTCGGAATGATGGAACAGTCCATTGAAATGGGCCGGGCCTATATCGTTAAGGATTATCAACAAAAGCCAATGCCTTTATTTCTACTTTGGAAGGGTATTGTGCATACGACTCTGAGACATCCTGAGCATAAGTATTTGATAGGGGGGGTTAGTATTAGCAATCAGTTTTCGAACTTTTCCAAGTCTTTGATGATCGAGTTTATGAAATCGAATTATTGGGATCCCTATGTGGCGCAATATATTCGACCTAAAAAAGAATTCAAGGTCAAATTGAAGGATGCCGATAAAGACTTTGTTTTTGATGAGACCGAGGCCGATTTGAACAAATTTGATAGATTGATCGATGAAGTCGAACCGGGTAACCTTCGGTTACCGGTTTTGATTAAAAAGTATATCAAACAGAATGCAAAAGTAATCGCTTTCAATGTTGATCCACTATTCAATAATGCCGTGGACGGATTGATGTATATCAAGATATCGGATCTTCCTGAAAGTACCGTAAAACCGGTAATGGAAGAATTTCAGGCCGAACTTGAACGAAAGTTCACAGAGGCCCATCAGAATTGAGATTCTTAGATGGTTCCTTGTTTTAATTGAGAAATTATTATCTTGATTACAAATGAGAAAATTTCTAATTGTTTTCCTAGTTCTTTTCTGGGCTTCTGCTCGAGGTCAAGCTATATCAGGTTTTGTATACGACAGCGAATCTAAACAGCCACTTCTAGGGGCATCGGTTTACTTTGATGGTAGTTCCGTTGGAACAGTCACAAATGAAAATGGCTTTTTCCGTTTGGAGCCGAAAATAGAAACGACGGCATCTCTGATAATCACTTATATAGGCTATAGTTCAGCTACGATAGAATACTATGATCTTGATGATAATCTCAAAATCGGTTTAAAAGTTGATGTTTTTGAAATACCTGAGGTTATAGTAAAATCTGATCCATTTAGTAGAAGGCAAAAACTGGAATTGTTTCGAAAGGAATTTTTAGGGGATGCTGAAATAGCTGAGGATTGTAAGATATTAAATGAAGATGATTTAGAATTGTTTTTTAATTCATCTGATAATACGCTACTAGCTCATGCTAAAAAACCGCTAATTGTAGAAAATGGGTATTTGGGGTATAAAATTAAATTTGATTTAAGGGAGTTTCGAGTCGCGTTTAGAAGTAGGAGTTTAGTTAGACTTGATAATATTTTCACAACATTGATTAAAGGATATTCTTTTTTTCAGGATGTCTCTGAAAGCAATGATGAGTTCAAGTTCGTGTCTAGGCGAGAAAAAGTGTTCGAAGGTTCGATTCAACATTTAATGCGGAACATATGGAATCAAAATTGGACCGACAATAAATTCAAATTTGTACTCGGAAAAAAAACAGTGTTGCCTGCGGAAGTCTTTAAGGTCTCATCAGGGTCGGCATTAGAAAATAAAAAGGTAGAATTACCTGAAAAAAAGGTCGTTGTTATTTTTAAAAAATTCTTCAACTACAGATCTACCCTGAATCTAATAAGCGAAAAAAAGTTCTACATAGACAAATACGGAAATTATTATCCATACAATAATGTCGTTATTGGGGGTTATCTGTCATCTTCAAGAATTGACAAATTACTACCTTTTGATTATGAGTATAAGAGACCTTCAAATTAATGCCAAGGGTAAAGTGTTCAAGTTTTCTTAGGGTTTGTGTAAGGTCTTAAAACGGGAGTTCTTAATTCAACTCAGTAGCAACAAAATCTTTGCAAAAATCCCTTATTTCGTTTCGTGCCTTTTCGAAAGCCACATGTTTTTCTTCTTGACTGCCAACTACTTTCGACGGGTCGAAAAAGTTATGATGAATGCGTTTGGCATTTTTTGATGGAATAAAAGGACAGTTTTCCTTGGCATGGTCACAAACCGTTATGATGAAGTTCCATTCAATCCCTGAATATTCATCGACATTGTTGGAAGTGTGTGAAGTGATATCTATTCCATCCTCCGCCATAATTGAAACTGCACCCGGGTTGAGGCCATGTGTTTCGATTCCGGCACTATAAATTTTGGCTTGCCCTTTTTGAAGTTTTTCTAAATAACCATGGGCCATTTGGCTTCTGCATGAGTTTCCTGTGCAGAGTACTAAAATATTGTTCATTACTTGTAATTCTGAGTGCAGCAAAAGAATCTGGTGAATCTCTTTTTGCGATTAAACTTAAATTCCAACTACAGTACTTCTTCGTTCGAAAAGTACATTGTCTTTCCAGACTCCATCTAATTTTCCCACACGTTCTCGTCTTCCGATAAATCGAAATCCGACTTGCTCATGTAATTTGATACTACCTTTATTTTCAGGAAAAATTCCGGATTGCAACGTCCAAAGTCCTTCTTTCTCACTTTCGGTAATCAGCGCCCCCATTAGTATTTTCCCTACTCCCATTCCACGGCTGTTTTGCCCGACATAGACACTGACCTCTCCAACACCTCCATAGACACATCGGCTCGAAACAGGCGAAAGTGCCGCCCAACCTAAAATTTCATCTTCAGCAGCCGCGATTAGTCTGCATGATTTCATATGTGCGGAATCCCAATCTTCGAATGATGGAATATCTTTTTCGAAGGTGGCGAAACCAGTTTCGATGCCTTCTGCGTAGATTTGCGCAACAGAAGGCCAATCGTTTGGCTTCAGAGGTCTTATTTTAATTGTCTTGTCCATTATAGCCTAGCAACAAGTTATTTTAGTTCGGTATGAATTCCATATGGCTCGAGGTTTTTCCAGCATCAAAATAAAGTGCAGTAGTGCCAATACAATTGCCCCGGGAATAACATTTACGCTTACAAAAGCAAATAATTCAGATGCCGGCGAAGCGGGAATATTGCTGACAAAAACAATACTGGATTCCACTATATTTACTTTCAAAGCAACCACGAGTATGATTGCAGAAAAATGGAAGGCATTTGAAAAAAGATGAATGATGTATTCCCATCTGGGCAAACCTCTCATAAATGTTCGGCTTTCCTTTTCGGCATATGCATCAATAGCAAGAACGATCAAATCGAGTAGAACCAACAAACACCCTATTGAAAATGCAATAAAACTTGTTTCATTGATGAATAAAAACCATACGATCAAAGGGAATAAAACCGCTCGAACGGTATGGACCCTATGCTCAAAAACACTTTCTTCTCGATTGAATAAGCCATACTTGAAAATGTGTAAATAAAAGCCGTCATAAGTGGCTAGGACCATAAATAAGAAAAGACAAGCCGTAGCTAAATAGTATAGAATTTCCATAAGTTACATTTTAGCAACAACCACTTTCCGGTGAACAACATGCTTCTTTAGTGCTGCTTTCTTCAACAGGCACACCACAAGTTTCCCTAGCCTTACAATCTGTTTTTTCAACACCCAGTTGCAAAACAATCTTTTCGTTGTCAACCTTAAAATCGTTCACAAAGAGCTGTGCAGTATGAAAATTTGAGTTACTGTATTCGAACTTTACCTCGACATTTCTTTCCATAGGTTTTAGTTTGTCTACTTTGTTTAGAATTGCCGAAGCCTTATCTGCTGTCATATATTCTTCGGTTTCGTGTTCATCAGGACTCTCCCAAAGTTGAATGATGGTCTCTTTCCAGAAATCAGTACCTGCACCACAGTCGACGGAATCAATGGTCACGTTTTTGACTTCGGTTATATGATAATTGGCTCCAACATTTTTTCCTTTTTGATATTCAAAAAGTAAATTTTTATTCGGGTGCTCTTCTAATAATGATAGAAATTCTTGTGTTTGCATAACTTATAATTTTAGCAACAATTAAATTTAGTTGTATTGAAAAAAGTGTTTAAAAGTTCTTGTACTTCCTTCCATTTGGCGAGATTGATACAATAACATACTTTCTTGCCCTCGATTTCGCCATGAATGAGGTCAATGCTCTTTAATTCCTTAAGATGTTGTGAAATGGTCGGTTGCGCCAACCCTATTTCTTCTACAATATCATTGCAGATACAAGATTCTTGACGACTAATGTATTGTAAAATGGCAATACGGCCTGGATGTGCCAAAACCTTGAGAATAGTGGCCAATTGGTTCTGCCTGTTAGTGAATATCTGTGATTTGGTAACTCCCATTAAAAAAATATAATTTATATATTGCAATATTACGATAATAAGATGAAAGAAAAAAGCCAAATAGTTGAAATTTGGCTTTTTCTAATTTTAGAACCAAGGTTTTTTACCTACTTGATAGGTTTGGTAGAACTCTTCATCTGTTTTGGTTAGATAGATGATACCTTCAACTATACCAATAATAATAGGAATATACATTAAGAATGCGCCTATTATAAGACATACCAATACATAGCATATAATAGTTGCGCCTAAGAGTATAAAACCTTCTTTGTTATACCCAAGTAAAAATTTATGTACTCCCAACGAGCCAAGTATAATTGCCAGAACACCCACAAGAACTTTTTTGTTTTCTCCGCCGGCCTGTTTCAGGTTTTCAGAAAATTCATTGGCCGTCTTTTTGGCTTCATCAGCAAAATCGCTAGTTGCTTCTTTCGCATCTTCGGCAAATTCATTCGCTTTTTCTTTGGCATCATTGGCAAATTCTTTGGTGGCCTCTTTGGCATCATCGAATTTTTCGCCGGCTTTTTCGCCAATATCTTTTGCTGTTTCTTTAGCACTGTCCAAGGCTCCTTCCGCCTTGTCTCCTAGATTTTCAGCTCCTTCTTTTGCTCCGTCCATGGCATCTTCGGCCATATCGCCTAAATCTTTGTTATCATCTGACATAGTAGTTATTTTTTGGTGGTTATATAAGTCTAAATGTAACAAATTATGCCAACCTAGAGAAACGCCTTATCAATTGGCTCCCAAAGTTCGAGCTTGTTGCCTTCTGGATCTAAGATCCATCCGAATTTACCATAATCGTATTCTTCTATCTCTCCTACAATAGTGACGCCTTCATTCTTGAGAACCGCCAAGAGTTCAACCAAGTTCTCAACCCGAAAATTCATCATAAACTGCTTCTTGCTCGGTTGAAAATAGGTTGTGTCTTCGTTCATTGGGCTCCATTGGGTTGAACAGTCGTTGCCCTCTTTATCTTTCCACCAAAAAGTACAGCCCCATTGGTCGGTATTGAGCCCCAAACGTTCTTGGTACCATTCTTTTATCGCAATTGGATCTTTCGTCTTGAAAAAAAAACCTCCTAATCCTGTTACCCGTTTTTCCATTATTTCTTTTTTATGTTTTTTTCATATAAAACTATCCAATCTTCTGACGACATTTTCGTGCAGAGCTCCTTAATGAGGGTATACGGAATATCATCCATATACTTAAAACGAATGCAGCTCTTGCCCATGTCTAACTTTCTTTTACAGTGCTTCGGATATTCGATAACAAACCAATCATGTAATTCTTGATTTGCGTAAATACCAGAATGATACAGCGCGATAAAATTCTTTTGAGAAGCAAGATTGATAAATGGCAGTGGTAATTTAGGATCACAATGATAACCATCTGGATAAAGGGAATGTGGCACTACCCAGCCCAACATACCATAGCTCATTTGTTCTTGAAAACCTTTCGGAAGATTTTTCGTGATGATATTTTTTATCAAAGTAACCGGCTCTTGGCGTTCTTCAGGAAGTTGCGAAATATAGTCTTCGGGCGAATTGGCCTTGTAGTTCATAAAACCATTCTTTTGGTTCGAATAAATTTAGCAAAATTCGGCTTTGATTTTATCAACGATCGTTTGAGCTAATTTTTCTAGGCTTTCTATGGTCCAACCAGCTATATGAGGAGATAGAATCACTTTTTCAGATTGAATAAGGTATTGAAAGGCTTCGGGCAGCTGATTTTCGGAAAACATATTTTCAAAAGAGCTTTTTTCATATTCCAATACGTCAAGCCCTGCACCCAGAATTTGTCCCGATTGAAGAGCAGAAACAAGATCTTCGGTAACCACGCATTTTCCGCGCGCTGTGTTCAAAAGCCATATCGGATTATGGAATTTCTCAATGAATTCGGAATTTATCATGCCAATCGTACCATCGGTTTGGGGTACATGAAGGCTTAACACATCTGTTTTTTGATGAAGTTCCATGATGCCGACCTGTCTTGCGTTCTCATCTTCGACGCCGCCTTCGATATCATAGCAGATTACCTCGACATCGAAACCACTTAATTTTTTGGCAAAGGCCTTTCCCATATTGCCATAACCTATAATACCAACGGTTTTTCCATCGAGCTCTATTCCTCGATTGCCCTCACGATCCCATTTTCCTGAACGCACTTCCCTATCGGCTTTGTTCAAATTATTGAACAGGGATAGCAACATGCCCAAAGCATGTTCACTCACGGCATTGCGATTGCCTTCGGGTGCTGCTGCCAGAAAAATACCTAGTGACCTTGCATAGTCGACGTCGATGTTTTCCAGTCCAGCTCCAAGCCTTCCTATAAATTTTAAATTATCGGCCTGGTCTAAAAACTTTTTGTCGATTGAAAACCGACTACGAATAATGATCCCGTCGTATTCATTTATTTTTTCCTCGATTTCCTTCTTCGAAGAAGAATAGTTCTCATGATTTTCAAATCCGAGAGCATTTAATCGCTCAATGATCAGAGGGTGGTTGATGTCTAAGTGCAGTACTTTCATTTTTCCTTCCAGATATTTTTCAGCCATTCGGAAGCCTTATCCAACTCCTCTATATACGAACACCCTTGAAAATGGGAAAGCTTTTCATTGACCACAAAGGTAACATCACTACCCGCATCTTTGGTTTTTTCGACCCAATGGCGTGATTTTTTTAGAGGGAATAACTCATCTTGTGCCCCTTGAATGGCATAAATTGGCACATCGATTTGTTCCGTTATGCGATACAGACCGGCCATAGGAATCGCTGCAGAAAAAAGTTCAGGGTGTTTTTCAGCAAAATACCAGCTACCGTTGCCACCATTACTATACCCCATAATCGCTATTTTTTTTGGATTTACGTTCCAAAATTTCTGTGAATTTTCGATGATTGAAAGTACTTTTTCCACATTATTTTTTGTGTTCCAAAGTTGCGTTTCTCCTTCTGGGGAAACTATAATGGCTTCAAGATTTTTAAATCCCGGAACCACGAGACAATCATTGAATTCTTTATAAGTGCCAAAATCACCTGCCCAATGCAATGCGATGATTAATTCGTGTCTAGCCTGGTCTTGCAAATTTTCCGGAAAAGTTATTCTTGCCTTATATTTTTCCCCAGACTTCTTTAAAAAAGTTGCTTCCTGTGTACCTGATTTTATTTTTACCTTTAAAAAAGACTTTTCTATTTTGGAAGGATTTTCTTGTGCTTTCAAATGTGTTTTACATCCGAAAACCGAAATACAGAAAACTATAAAAACATAAAGTCTCATATTTTAGGGTAATGTGTTTGGGTCAGTTCATGTTTTACCTCACCTGTATGAGCTGTATTCTGTTTTTCGAAAAGCAATAAATGAACCTCTTCATCATTTTTTGTCATAGGGTTGTGTTCGATACCTTTTGGTACAACTATTAACTCGCCTTCTTTTACTATTTCTGTTCTATCACGAAATTGCATATATAATGTTCCTTTTAAAACTTGAAAAAGTTCATCTTCGTTTACATGGGAATGCCAAACGAATTCGCCTTGTATTTTAGCCAGTATAACCTGCATAGTGTCTACCGTGGCTATTTGATGTGGATGCCACTGTTTTGAGAATAAACCGTGTTTTTCAGAAAGGTTGATAGGTTTCATAGAAATTGAGATATATATACCGGCCTAAGTTCCGAAATAATGCCGAGATGCCAATAGCGGCATCCCGGTAATCTCGATTCGAACCGGTCAATCTTCAGGAGCTGTATACTTCACTAAGTCAATTCCCACACCGTTTGGATCAACGATTGCAAAATGTCTATCTCCCCATGGCTCGTCTCGGATATCCAAGGCGATACTGCCGCCTTTTTCTTTGACCTTCTTGTACAGACCGTCAACATCTTCGACTTCGATAGTCAAATACATACCCTCACCTTTGAAAGGTTTATGAAATATAGATTGCTGTGTGGGGTGGTTCGGAAGTAGAAAAGACAACTGTGCCTCGTGGTTCGGCGTATGCAACAGAAGATAGAATTCGTTTTCAAAGGCTACTCCGAAATCGAGTATCTCCGTATAGAATTTCTTGGTTTCTGTAAACTTGTCGGTAATAATTCCTGCATTTAATTTCATGAGTATAGATTTTTTAAGTATTTAATTTATACTTCAAAAGTACCCTCGTGCCAACTTCTTTGATAGTAAAAATCGGACAAAATCAAATTGAGGAAGTTTTTTATTCCCTCAATTTTAAAATTGCTTTGGTAGCTACCCAATAAATATCTTGCGTCCCGTTTATGGGCCTATCGAAGAATAAATATTTGCCATCGAGGGTAATGCGGGGTGCAACCTCATACCCTTCGGTGTTGATTTTCGGGCCAAGATTTTTAGGATTTCCCCATTGCCCGTCTTTTTCTTTAAAACTTACGTAAAGATCCGTTTCGCCATAACCTCCTGGTCTATTCGAAGCCCATAAGATATACGAACCATCGGAAGCGACAAAGGGATCCCAATCCTCATTTTCGGAGCAGAGGCTGCTAAGCAGTGACACTTTTTTTGTATCCATATCCATGCGATACATATCCCCCATTCCCACACTATCGACATCTTTTAGGGCAGCTCCGAAATAGAACTCTTTCTGCTTGGTCACATTAGGAAACCAGATTCCCATTTTTGGGGCAACATCGATTTCAAAATAGGTCGGTGTCTCCCATGAGCCATAATCACCCCTATCCATATACCAAACCCTACCATCCCATTCAGGACTTCCTGGTTGTCTATCCGAAACGAAGTACAATCTTTGCATATCCCAAGTAAGAAAAGGCTCCCAAGTGTTCTGGTTTTTCAGTTCCTTCATGGGCTTTGGCTCAGACCAACCATCTTCATCCAAAATACTCCGATAAATAGTTTTTGTTGAATCCTGAAAAACATTGAAATAAAGCTCATGACCATCTGCTGAAAAATTTAGATTGCCCTCCCAGCGGTTTTCCATTGAAATGATGTCTTTGGCAAAGACTTTTGGTGTTTCATTTGGTGGAGTTTCACCCATATAACCGATAGAAGGCTCTTGTATTTGGGATTGTAAAAAAAGGATGCGAAAAAATATAGTAACCGCAAGCAATGTTTTTTTCATAATAGTTTTTTTAAAAATCGATTCGTTTATAAATTTCTGCATAAAACTTTTCACCTTTGGGGCTCAATAGAGTTTGACTGAAAGATTCATTGGTTATTTCTATCAAGGCCCTTGATTCACTGGAGTGACCGTTCATACTTCTTGAGCTATATTCCCTATTGGTTATTAAGGTGTCTCCAACAATTCTGTAAGAACCAAAGGCATGCCATTCAATGGAGTCTTTTGGTAGGGTAGTCCAGATGTAATTATTTTTGGTAAACATTTTTACCGATCTTGAATCAGGCGGAAAAAGGATAGTATCTTGTGGAACACTATTTTTGTAAACAACAGTGCTGACGATCTCCCAGGCACCCTGTAAGCTAGGTTTTGGTTTTATGCTAATATGATTGGCACTTTCTTTTTTCCTTTCATTACAGGCCATTGTCATTAGGCCCAGAAGTATGAGTGTAGAGAATACAGTTTTCATAAGCTTTTAATTTATTTAGTTGTTTTATGTTTAAAATCTTGTGTTCTTAAAGAAATGGCATATGACTGACATTGCGAGTGGTCTTCGGTCTAAAGACCTTCTTCAATCGGTTTTATTCCAGAAACATGCGAAGAGACAGCCTTCCATACTCCATCCCTTTTAATAAGGATATTACTTGGTACGTAGTCTTGACCGAATCATTGGTCATATGCCCGGTGCCATTGACAATGGCCGGCCCATTCTCGTAAATGTCCATGCGTTTTATCTCGTACCAAAAGGAATCATTGTCGGCAGTATTCTTTTTGATCCAATCGAGTTCGTTTTTTTTGGTGTGCCAATTACCGTAGGCATCGATCACCTGAAAGTCTTCGCCCAACATGCGGTCCAATAGCACAGTGTCTTGTTCGCGATAGGCCTTGGGGCAATCCATTTTTTTGAAATGAACAAGTGTCGCACTGTCATTTTCGCTAATTGTAAGTGTTGGAGTCAGGGTTTCATTTTTTTCCTGGCAGGCCATTGACAACAAAAGCAGACTTGCAGAAACCACTTTTTTCATGGTCATTGATTTTGATTATTGTACAAAGGTATAACTGTATTTAAGGGTAAAATTTTGGTTGTTGTAATAAGGTAGGGGTTCTAATTTTATAATTCGGTCTGTATTGTAATCTTGGTTGTACACCAAATAGAGGTCATGGCCATCCTTAAAATTGTAACGTAGCCGTGCACTGCTAAAAACCTGATCGGCAACCGAATTATATTGACCTGTGATGCTTCCTGAAAGGTGAAGGTTAGCCGCCCAATTGATTCGCATTTGTGGAATATGCACCCATTCGCTCAAATTACGTTCCTTAAAGTTGAGATAATTGACCCTCCATGAAGACTCTAGAGTCAGAAACCTGTTGATGTTCCACTCAGGGGATGCACTCAACTGCAAGTTGGTTCCGTCGAAGAAGCCTCCGTATTCCAAAGCCAAAGGGATTTTCACTGAACGTTGAATACCGGGGGAAAAGGAGATTCCACCATTGACGAAAAGATAATGTCCGGTCGGGATGCTTATTTTTTCGGATAAAGGCAGAGGATTTTGTAAGAATTCGTATTGTAATTGCCCAAAAACGGAAATTTCACCGCCGTTAAAAAACCTTCCCGTCCACTCGGGGCGTTGGTTCCATGATAATACATTGTCCAAATCTGGAGTGGTGTAGAGATCTGTGTTCACAATACGCCACCTTCGGTATTGAAAAAGGTATTCTTCCCTGTTGTCCGTAAACTTTCCATGGTGTAATCCCACATAAAAATTCTGGTTTCTTTCCCGCAGTTGAAAGCCCATACCAGGATTGAAATTCTCTCCCGAATATTCATAGGAACCTTTTCCAAACCACCCTTCTTGCTTTCGTTTTTCCCAACGTAGCGCAAACCTGCTTTGATCAAAGAAATGGAAAGATGATTTGCTATAGTCCTCTCCTTCGAACGCACTGGCTGCCGAGCCAATTAGAAAATTATCGTTTCCGAAGTTGACAAGGCCATCGATTCCGAAAGCTGTATTGAAATAACCCTTGCGGATTCTGTTTGTTACCATCATGCCCAAAAACGAGCGATCATTGAACACTTTTTTGCGCAGTCTTAGAACGCTAAAGTTCTCTGAAGACAAGCTTGCACCTTCGATAGTTGTGCCTTTGGTCTGCAAAGAAAGCGCGCCGACATCCCAATCGCCAAGTTCCCCTGTCAACCTTAGTCCGCCAAGAATGGGGACTGGTCGCCCGTTATTGATTCCTATGGTGCGGCTATAAAAAAGCTGTGACAATATGCCCAGGCTAAAGTCGAACAATCCTGCCTGCTCTTGAAAAAATTTCCTTCTTTCAGGAAGAAAAATGGAAAACCGGTTCAAATTGATAATTTGGTCGTCTATTTCTACTTGGGAGAAATCGGTGTTCAGGGTCGCATCCAATGTAAGGCTTGGGGTTAGGCCATATCGAACATCGAGTCCGCCGTCAATTTGATTGCTATTGCTTTTTTGATAGGTTGATTCATTGTTTAAATCATAAGTAGTGCCCAAGCCGCCTAAAACGTAGGGCGTAATTTGAAGATCTTTTTTGGGCATCAACCCCTCAAAGATAACCGGTTGTTTTAGCGAAGGCATGCCCTCCCCTCCCAGAACTTCCCTTGGAATTTGGGGAAACAGCAAATTCTTGTTGAGATGTTGGATCGAGCGATGCCCTGAAATTGCGGCGGTCACTTGGCCATTACGTATCTCAAAACGAAGGTTTGACAGCGGAATCTGGTATTCCCCCTGCCACCCTCTCTTGGTAATCTTGACCTCTCCTTTCCAGAGCATATCGTATGCCCGGTTTCCGGGATTGCTAAATCCTAGAGGAATGTTGTTGTTGGAGGTGGATGCATCGTAACGGGCGCCTGTTGGATAGGCGCTAAAGGCAAACGAGTTTTTTTTGGTGCGATTTGGATCTATCTGAAAGGCAAAATAGTCGTCGCCATAATAGCCATCGCGACGAAGGTTTCGGGCCACCAACTTTTCAGGATCGTTCATTTTAGCTTGAAATCCGATAAGCAAATAATCGTCATTAAAAGTAACGTATAGTGTGGTAAGGGAATCTTTTTCTCCCCAGATCGGGCTATATTCGAAAAAATCAAATTTGGCGGCCTTTCCCCATATGGGTTCATCGAGATATCCGTCCAAAACTATATTTCCCTGTGTTTTTGAAATGATCTTTACCGAATCGAGATACCCTTGGGCCTGCGCCCCGAGCGTAACTAAAATAATTAGGGAGAAAAAAACTTTACCCGACATGTGTATAACAGTTTGGGTAAAACTAAATGTCGATTTTTATCGGTGCGAATTATACTGGGCCGGTCGCGGAAAAAACATGGTTAACGGTTCACCGATCAATGTGGAATTTCACTTTGATAGGTTCGGCTTAGTTTTACCGTATCGCCATTGCTAAAAGTAATTTTGCCATCACCGCTTTTATTCTTTTTAACGCATTCGATGAAGTCGGTATTAACCAGATAGGAGCGGTGCGCGCGTTTAAAATTTAAATTTGGCAACTTCTCTTGAAGCGATTTCAAGCTCTGGTATTTTACGAATTTGCCCTTTTTCGTATGTAGTACAATACAGTTGTTGGATGCTTCTACATAGACGACTTCGGTAGGCGATAACAAAAACTTGGACCCGGCTCTGGAAACTGAAATCTTTTCAAAACCGCTTGCTTGACCAAAAATAACATGCCGATTCGAATCTTCTTTGTTCCCGGAGTGAAAATAGAGCAATAACGACAAGTAACACAGAAGGTTTACGGCAATATTATTGGTCAAGCTGGCATTGATGATATCAAAACTAGGGGAAGTGCAATTGTACAACACGGTCATCAGAAAAATCACCAGTACCTGGCCAATAATTGTATATAGAGCCACGGTTGCTAGGCCCAACCCACTTTGGGCCATCAAGTTCTTCCTGTCCTCGAACAGGTTCCACTTTTTTGAACAATTATTGATGGTTTTTGAAAGGGCTTTCCAAAAGAAAAACCCTGTAAAGGCAATAATTGAAAGTTCGGTAAAACAGACCACGCTGATGCTTTCTTGAAAAAGCCTTCCGATGCCCATATTCAATAGGACGAAAATAGTGATTATGGATATATGGGTCTTCATCGATCCTAAAATACAAATTTACCCAACGACCAATCATTAAAGAATTGCCAAATTTTATAGTGGGGATAATTTGCATTTCTGCAATTATCTACCAAAAGCCTTGGTCGGCGTTACCCCATAAAAGTTCTTAAAGTCTTTTATAAAATGAGATTGGTCATAATAACCCACATCATAAAAGAGCTTATTTTCTTTGAGGCTCTGATTCGAAGGTTTTGATCGCAGAATATTTTGAAATTGCACGACCTTGCTAAAGCTCTTCGGTGTATCGCCGATATATTGCTTGAACAAGCGACGGAGTTGTCGTTGACTTACCCCGGTATCGATATCATTTTCAATATTTAAAACCCCGTAGTTTTTTAAAATCAAAAAAATGGCATTATATAAGCGGCCGTCCCAATCAAATTCTGTCTTTGAAATGAGATGAAGAAAATAATCGTCAAAAAGCAATTTGGCTCTTTCCGGAACAAAGGTGCTGTTCAAATGTGAAGAAATAAAATTTGAAGTTTCGGGTGCCACTACCATCAAGTTTTCAAATCGATTACTTAATTCTGAGGCATTGATTTTGAAAATTTGAGGAAAAATAGTGGGCAGAAACCGAATTCCAATATAGTTGAAGGAATTATCCAAAGGGAATTCCGTATATTTTTTACAGAAGCCCATAACAAAGTTTTGAGAGGGGTCGTTGAGTTCAAAAAAGATGTCGATACAGCCATCGGCCACAACTTTGTAGTTGAATTGAGAATCTAGAACACGATTTGTTTTTAATTGCCAGTAGCAATAAATGTACTTCTGAAGGTTTACATCGGGCAAGAATTCTTGGTAAGAAATATTTTCGCCGGCAGCGCTTACCGTTGGCTGTATGGGCCGATAAAGTTGTCTGAAATCGGGAATCAAATCGTGGCGGTTATTCTTTTTTAATATCGGGTTGATTTTCAACTTCGAACTTAAAGATATCGTTTCTGGCATAGTGGCCGATGACGTCAAAATCTAATTTGCTCTTGACAATATCGTCGAGATCAAGTTCGGCCATCAAGACTCCTGACTTATCTAACAGAGGGCCGGCCAATACTTCACCCATCGGTGAAATAATTACGCTACCGCCCGGACAGATATCTTCCGGTTCTTCTTGCAACAAATCTTTATATTTTTCAGGATACATCGTCTTGGTGAAATATTGATTACAGGCGAGCACGAAACATCTTCCTTCCAAGGCGATATGTCGCATTGTTGAAAGCCAAGTGTCTCTGGAGTCGGCGGTAGGTGCGATATATATTTCAACACCTTTTTGAAACATCGCCATGCGGGCAAAGGGCATATAGTTTTCCCAACAGATGAGTCCGCCCAATTTTCCGATTTTGGTATGAAAGGTAGTAAGGGACTCGCCTGCCGCTTCGCTCCAGATTATCCGTTCGGATCCCGTAGGCTTTATTTTTCGATGAACGCCCAACAGGCCTTTTTCTGGCGATACATAGACCATTGAGCAATATAAACTTGCGTTGGCAGCAGTTTTTTCGGTAACGCCAATAACCAGATAGGTATTTGTAGAAGCAGATACTTGTTCAAGAAATTTTAAATCGTCACTCTCAAGATCGATACTGCTGTCATAGTATTCTTGGTAGAGCTTTCTGCCTTCATCGGTTCGACTACCGACCTTAGCTCCGAACGAAAACCCCCTTGGATACCCTGGTAAGAAAGATTCCGGAAAAACCAGCAACTTACATCCCTCTTTGGAATATTTGGAGACAAGAGTCTCGATTTTTTCCAAGGTTCTGGCCTTGTCGAAAAACACCGGACTATCTTGAACGACGCCAACTTTTACTTTCATAATAATGATTTAAGTGTGAAGCTTCTCACTTCAACTCACGATAGAAATATAATAATAAAGTGGAGTCTTTTAAATCCCCAAGACAACTTTGGCAATCCAAAAGTAGATTAGAATTCCGAAGATATCATTGCTAGTGGTAATAAAAGGACCTGTTGCGATGGCAGGGTCGATTCCCCGTTTATCTAAAAATAATGGAGTAAAGGTGCCTATAAAACCGGCCACGGCAATAACAACGATTAATGAAATGGAAATAGCCAAAGCCGTTAGAAAATCACCTTTATAGCCCCAAGTGAACAATAAGAGCACAGCCGCCAGAATAACACCGTTTAAAAGGGCCAATAGCATTTCTTTGATCAGACGATTGCCGACACTCCCTTTCAAGTCGTCATTGGCCAAACCTTGAACGATAATGGCACTTGATTGCACACCGACGTTTCCTGCCATGGCCGCAATAAGTGGGGTAAAGAAAAACAGCACCGCATGTTTGCTGATCATTTCCTCGAAACCGCCCATAATGACCGCAGCTCCAACGCCACCTACCAAGCCCAAGAAAAGCCATGGCAGTCTAGCGCGCGTGAGTTCCCAAATGGTATCATCGGCCTCAACATCTTGCGAGATACCTGCTGCCATTTGATAATCTTTATCAGCTTCCTCTTTGATGACATCAACGATATCGTCAATTGTGATTCGGCCCGCCAACCGTCCGATTTCATCTACCACGGGAATTGCCTCAAGGTCGTATTTTGACATTATCTTCGCGACTTCTTCGGGCTTTTCGTTGACGTTTACATAATCTACCTTGGGAATATAGACATCGCGAATGTGCGAACTCGTCGATGTCGTCAAGAGATCTTTCAGCGAAAGTCTACCCATTAGCTTCTCCTCTCTATCAACTACGTAAATAGAGTGTACTCGAGTTACATTTTCCGCTTGGGCACGCATTTCGGTCACGCAAGTGGTCACATTCCAATGTTCGTATACTTTTACGAGTTCTTTGGCCATGAGTCCGCCAGCTGAGTTTTCGTCATAACGCAAAAGATCAACGATATCTTTCGCGTGCTCACGATCTTCGATTTCCGAGATTACCTCTTGAACGATTTCATCGGGAAGTTCTGCAACGATATCGGCGGCATCATCGGTATCAAGTTCCTCAAGTTCTTCGGCGATTTCTTTTGTAGACAGGTTGCCCAATATAGCTTCTCGAACATCTTCATCGAGCTCGGTCAATACATCGGAAGTTTTGTCGCTATCTAAAAGTTTGATGAGATAAGTGGCCTGATCCGTATCGAGCTCGTTCACGATTTCCGCAACATCGGCATAATGCACCTCTCCCATGAGAGTCTCTAAACGGTTGTCTTGTCGATCCCTGAGCAGTTGCTGGATTTCTTCCAGTAAATCGTCTGTGAGTTTAAAGGGTGTCATTTACTATCTTCTCCGTTAGGCCAACGAAATCGGCAACTGCCAATTGTTCTGGGCGAAGCGCAAAGATAGCATCTTCTTTGAGATTATCTGAGAGACCAAAAGATTTTAGACTGTTGCGCAAAGTTTTGCGCCGTTGGTTGAAAGCTGTTTTTATTACCCTCAAAAGCAATTGTTCATCTACCCCTAATTTAAAATCGTTTTTTCTTTTTAAGCGAAGAACACCTGACTCGACTTTCGGGGGTGGATCAAAGACTTCTGGCGGCACCGTAAAAAGATAGGTTGCATCATAAAAAGTCTGGGCATAGACAGAAAGAATACCATAGGCCTTGCTGCCTTCTTTCGAGCAAATACGTTGGGCCACTTCTTTTTGGAACATTCCTGTAAATTCAGGTACTTGATTCTTTACTTCCAACATCTTAAAAACGATCTGAGTCGAGATGTTGTACGGAAAATTTCCAGTAATCGCGAATTGTTCTTTTTTGAATAAGGATAAAATATCGAATTTCAAAAAATCGGCTTCCAAAACCGTGAGCTTCCCTTTTTCCTCTAAATTGTTTTCTAAAGAAAAACCGGATTTCAAATATGCAATAGATTCTCGATCAAGATCCATTGCAACCAGATTTACTTTTTCCCGAAGGATGTATTTGGTCAAAACCCCTGTGCCAGGACCAATTTCCAATACATTACAGTATCCTTGAAAAGATAAGGTCTCGGCAATTTTTTGGGCGATGGATTCGTCTTTGAGAAAATGTTGCCCTAGGTGTTTCTTCGCCCTGACCGGTCCATCATGGTGACTCTTCTTAAAAGGCTTTCGGTGGTTCGCCATCTAATGCTCGCTAACAATTTTCATCTCCGTTCGGAAGGACACAAACTTGCCGGCAAATAATTTTGCGGCATCTTGACGCAATCTATCGGCATCTTCCGTATAATATTTTTCCAGGGTTGCTTTATCTATGGTGGTGAATTGAACGGAGTAGGTCAATCCTCCCATTTCTTCTTCAACCAGAACGCGGCTCATTTTGGCGTTGAGAAATTTACCGGTCGCCAATACATCAGGAATATGGGTTTCCTTCATCCATGCCAACCATTGGTCATGAGCAGATTCTTCGATATTCGTTGTAACGTTGTAGATGTACATTTTTGTCTGTTCGAACACAGTCGAGAACTACCCACTTAAAAAGGTCTCGACTGCGCTCGACCTAACAGGTTTAAATATTGACTTAATTTATGGCGTCTCCCCTCAATTCCCTAAAATACCGCCGCGCCTGAGGAAAAAAATAACTGTCTTGATAATCGTAAATAATTTTTTCATAGGCCGACATTGCATTTTCGGGCTCGTTCAATTTTGTGCGATATAACTCGCCAAGAGCAAAGTGGGCATCGTCGGCCAGAATACCATTGGCATAGAACTCGGTAATTTTTTTATAATTGAATTTTGCGGCCTCGTAGTCTTTTTTCTTCTCTAAAAGTTTACCCTGTTTTAACAAAGCCTCATCCTCTATTTTTTCGCCTTTGTGATTTTGTAGAATATCATCTAAAACTTGCATGGCATCTTGGTTCTTGTTTTGATAGGCCAAAAGATCTGCACGGGCGAATTTTTTGAGCGCAGTCTGTGTAGAATCCTCCAATGAATTATCCGATATCAACAAACTCAATTGCATCGCATCGTTCGCAATTAATTGCGAAGTCGAACTACGAAGTACTTTCAATTGAGTCAGCGCCCAATCGAAATCACCTTTGTAAAAGCTGGTCTGTGCCACTTTGTATCGTGCGTTTTGGCCCAACACATCATTTTTGAGCTTCTTTTGAATTTGTGAATAGTATATCAAGGCCTGATTGAACTTTTTGTCAAAGACCAGAATATCTGCCAAGGCCATTTTAACAAAGGCATTGCCGCGATTGTTCAGAGGCAGATCAAGACTTTTTTTGAGTATTTCTATTGCCGGCTCGGGAGTATTTTTTTTGAAAGTCAAAAAATTCGCATAATCAACCTGTAACTGTACTGTTTGGTTTTCATAACCGTGAACGGCCATAAGTTCTACATACTTTTTTTGAATATTTTCATAGTTTTTTTCATCAGATTCGGCCAATTCTATTTCAATAAAGTCAAGTTGGGCATTTAATTTGATAACCTCGTCAAAGGCATTTTCTACTATAAATTGATAGGTATCTTTCGCGGTTTCGTTGTCTTCACCTTCAAGAGAAGAAATTGCCAAGGCGTTCAACCGTTGAATGGTCGCGCCATCGGTTCTTTTATAAATTGCTTTCTCTTGACGGAAAGCACTACCGTATTGCTTTTGTCGTACAAATAGCCAGCTCAATAATTCATTCCAAAGTGGGTCTGGATTTTTCTGGGCATTTTCAAGAAGTGTCTTTTTTAGAAGGATGTTGTTTTCGTTTTCTGAATCGGTATTCACGAAATCATCGATATTTCTGAGAACCCGTGATTTGGAAACCCTTCCTCCGCTTATCAGTTTCAAATAGGAAGCGTACATTTTTTCTATTTTCCCTTGTTCACCATATATTCTAGCCAACTGGAAGTTATAGTCCAATTGCGGATTCAGTTCCATCGCCTTTAGAAAGGCTTTTGCCGAATAATCGAGTAAGGCATATTTCTGAAATCGTAGGCCTAGAGCGTAACCGAAGTTGGGGTTTTCGTTGATTTTTTGTACAGCTTGTTCGTAATAAGCTGTGGCTTTGTTGGCCGTGTTTTGCAGGGTATAGTTGTAACCCAGTTCGATGTAAAAGGTCGGATAGGCGTTTTTATCGGCCAATTGCTTCAATAGATATTTTTCTGCATCTTCATAGCGTTCGAGTTGTTGGTAGCACGAAATAAGCCCTTCGCCGTAATCAGTTCTACGCGGACTTTTCTTCACTAGTTTTTCGTAGAAGACCACTGCTTTTTCAAAATCGCCATCGTTGAAGTATTGCTGGGCAAGAAAATCTTCTTGTGCAATAAGCAATTGAAAAGAACAAAAAGCGAAAAGTAAGATGAGAAATCTCAAATGCAAGTTTTTTGTAAAGATACGTAGAACGGGCGATGTGGGTGTTAATGTATTGCTAATCGATGGTATCAAAACCACAATAAGGCACCAAAACCTCTGGGATTTTGATCCCGTTAGCGGTTTGACAATTTTCCAAAATTCCGGCCAAAACACGGGGTAGGGCCAAAGAACTGCCATTTAAGGTGTGTGCCAATTGGCTTTTTCCGGTTTCGTCTTTGAAGCGGAGTTTCAGGCGATTTGCTTGATAAGCTTCAAAATTGGAGACCGAACTTATTTCGAGCCAACGGTCTTGTGCCGTGGAAAATACCTCAAAATCAAAGGTCAGTGCCGCGGTAAAACCTAAATCGCCACCGCACAAGCGCAAAATGCGATACGGTAGTTGCAATTCTCGCAGTATGTCTTTGACATGCTCCACCATTCCGTCTAAGGCCGCGTAAGAGTTATCGGGATGTTCTACACGAACGATTTCGACCTTATCGAATTGATGCAAACGGTTTAGGCCGCGAACATGCGCGCCATAACTACCTGCTTCGCGTCGAAAGCACGGCGTGTAGCCCGTATAACAAATCGGGAAATCATTTTTTTTCAGAATGACATCCCTGAAAATATTGGTCACAGGCACTTCGGCAGTAGGGATCAGGTACAGGTCGTCGGCACCGATATGGTACATCTGACCTTCTTTGTCAGGCAATTGCCCGGTACCATAACCTGAGGTCTCGTTTACCAAATGGGGAACTTGTATTTCGGTATAGCCGGCCTCGGTATTTTTATCCAAAAAATAGGAAATCAGAGCACGTTGCAATCGGGCACCTTTACCTTTGTAGACCGGAAAACCTGCGCCGGTAATCTTTACACCCAACTCAAAATCGATGATATCGTATTTTTTTGCCAATTCCCAATGCGGTAGCGCCCCATCTTCTAAAACAGGAATTTCCCCTTCTTTAAATACTTCTTCGTTATCTTCTTCGCTGTTTCCTGCTGAAACCGATTCATTCGGCACATTCGGAATTTGATAGAGTAAATTTTGAAGTTCGTCGGCGGTGTGGTTCAAATCTTCACCTAGCTTCTTCGATTCTTCTTTTAAAGCTCCGGTCGTTTCTTTCAAAGCATTCGCTTCTTCTTTTTTCCCACTTTTAAATAGTTCACCTATTTCTTTTGAAAGTTTATTGCTTTCAGCGAGAATAGTATCAAGATCCGTTTGTGTCGCTCGTCTTTTTTCATCGAGTTGCAGCACGTCGTTCAATAGCGATGTTGCATCAATATTACGTTTGTTCAACGCTTTGACGAATTCATCCTTGTTTTCACGAATGGCCTGTAACTGTAGCATTGATATTTTTTTATTTAAAAGGTAAATTTAGGGTTATTTAGGAATTTCGTCTTTTTCTGAAGGCATAATCCATTCATTATGCCAAAAATAATTCCACTTTGCGTTGGCCAAATCGACTTTAGGGTCTATTAAATCGCGATATGGTTTGCCGTTTACACTTGCCTTGACCGTTGCGAATACCGAAACAGCTTCCCCATTCTGGGCATAGCTCTTTTTTATTCGTTGTGCGAATTGCCATATAAAATCGGGATAACAGCCGATACGCCGATTTTGCTTTGAAGTCAGGTGTTCTTCAAGATTGATGATCGTTTCTTTTTTTGTTTTTTGGTCGACGACCTTAAATTTTACTTTTCCCGTGCGACTGCGCAGCATCATGCGCCAGCTTAGGCGATGGCCCTCTTCCGTCCATAAGACATCGTCTTTGATAACGTGATGTCGAATAGGCAGTAGCAATTGTATCAAGAAGTAAATTCCCCCTAATGAAAACAGAACATTCTTGTATGTTGGTATTCTTATTTCGTTGGATGAAAAAGGTGTTTTCTTTTTGAAGAATATTTTGCGAATGGTCTCCGGTTCAAAGAAAAAAACGATAAATGCCAATGACAAATAGGGAAATATTCCGATTTGAAAAACGATTGAATTGAATAGATGGAAAAAGATGGAAGCGGCAAAGGCGAATTTTCGCGTTGGTTTAAATAAAAGTGCAGGCACGATCAAAAGATCAAAAAGAATGCCCATAACACCGATTATTTTATGGGCCCACGGTTGTTGCAGTAATTCTCCGATTATATAGTAATCTGCCTTGTCGACCATTAAAAGTCGAACTATTCGTAGGTCTAACCAATCGCCATACAATTTGGCAACTGCAGCATAGGTGTAGACAATAAAAAGTTGCAATATGATAATCCAATTGACATAAGAATACATCGAATCACTTTTCAAGCCGCGGTCGATTTTTACGTCAATGGAATGACTTCGATTCGCTGGCAATAAGCACATGAAAAGTGAAATCAGAATCAATAAGTAATAGTGGTTGTTGTACGATGTCTTCTGCATGAGGTACACCCCGGTCCACATGACAGTAAAAGCAATAGCGCTAAACCTGTATTTGTAACCGAGCATGATCATTACGCCCAGAGTGCCCATCGCGAAGAAGTAGAAATACATTCCGTTTCCGGGTAAAGGTTGTATCCAATCGAAACCGATAAAATTGAAAGTGAACTGTGGTTCGATCAGGGTTCTTTTGACCCAACCAGTGACAATGGCCCCATAACATTCCAAAGCGACCAATAATCCGAAGAAAATCCGAAACAGAATCAACTGACTATTATCGACTTTAGAAAAAAGTATTTTGTTGACCATAACGGTTCTTAAAAACAGTCCTTTATTTTGACAAAACGGAAATCGAGACTTTGCGGTCTTTTTCCAATTGCTTTTGCAATTCTTCGACCGAATCGAATTTTTGTTCGTCGCGAATACGCTGTAGCATATTTACCTGTATCGTTTGATCGTAAAGGTCTTTTTCAAAATCGAAAAAATGGACTTCAATGCTCCTTTTCGTACCATTGACCGTAGGGTTGTAACCAATATTCATCATGCCCGATACGATTTTTCCATCAATATCGGAATTAACGACATAGGCACCATTTTTAGGAACAAGTTTATAAGATTCTTCAATAAACAGGTTGGCGGTCGGGAAATTCAATTGTCTGCCGATACCCTTCCCCTTTTTGACAACACCTGTCAACATGTATTGATAACCTAAAAATCGATTGGCGGTTTCGATGTCGCCATCTTCAAGTGCCCGTCGAATTTTTGTAGAGCTCACAGAAATTGCATCGATTTCTTGAGCGGGAATTTCATCGACATCAAAATCAAATGTGTTTCCGAAAGCGATTAGATCACTGATGTTCGCATTTCTGTTTCGCCCGAAACGATGGTCGTAACCGATAACGACTTTTTTTGCACGAAGTTTGTTGACCAATAGATCTCGAACAAATTCGGTTGCCGAAAGACGTGAAAACTCCTTGGTAAAAGGGTGCACGATCAATTGGTCAAGACCAAGGTTGTCGAGAATTTTGGTCTTTTCATCAATCGTATTCAAAAGTTTGATGTCTGAATCTTTTTGAAGAACAATTCGGGGATGGGGAAAAAAAGTGAGCAAAGTCCCTTTTAGGGGGGTGTTTTCAGTATTTGAAAGTAGTCTTTTCAGAATCATTCGATGACCAACATGAACACCGTCAAAAGTGCCAATGGTAATAACCGTCTCGTGTTGTTTATCGTACTTTAAGATGTTTTGGACAATGACCACAATAGGAAAAGGATAAAAGGTTTATCTTTGATTTTGGCTAAACCCCCATTATGGTTGTAAAATTACGTTTAGTTTTTTCAATTACCATATTATTTCTTTCCTTTTACGGAGCTGCTCAGAGTAAATATTGGAAATCTTCAACTGCTCAAAAAAAAGAGTCCGTAAAGAAGATGAAAAGCCTTGAAATCGACAATGGCCAGCACTATACTCTAAGTGAGGATGATTTTTTGGAAAGCTTGAAAAATAGTTCGTATGGCAACAAAAACATCAATCTCGTGTACTTCCCCGATACTGATGGCCAGATGGTTGGCTACGAAGTCAAAGAAACACCGGTCATGGCCGCTGAACTTTCAAGAAAGTATCCCTTTATAAAATCGTATTCCGGCTATTCTGTCAGCCCCAAGCGGGATAAAATCAGATTTAGCGTGTCTCATAATGGCATACAGGCAATGATCGTACATGGCGATGGAACTGGTAACTCATTTATGCAAAAAGTGGGAAAGAGAGATTATGTCGTTTATTCCCGTAATTCGTTCCAAAAGAAAGAAGTTGATTTTATTTGTTCGACTAGAGCAAAGGTTGACAAGAATGTCAATTTGAGTGGTGCAAAACCTATTGATAGCCAAGCATTGAGAAAATTTAGGTTAGCGGTTTCGGCCACGGGTGAGTATACTGATTATCACGGGGGTACTGTAGCCGATGCTTTAGCAGCCATCAATGCTACGGTTACGAGAATCAATGAGGTTTTTGAATCTGATTTGGCCGTAACCTTAGAGCTGGTCGCCAATACCGATACGGTTATCTTCACCAATGCGGCCACAGATCCATACGGGGGGAACCTCAGTTCGCAGACACAAATAACCCTTACGGATGTAATAGGTGCTGCAAATTACGATATAGGCCATTTATTCAATAGGGATGCAGCGAACGGTAACGCTGGTTTTGTAGGTGCCGTGTGTATCGATAATCGGAAGGGGAGCGCTTTTGCGTCTCACCCAGATCCGATGGGCGATAATTATGATTTGGATTATGTAGCCCATGAAATGGGCCATCAATTCGGTGCGAACCATACGTGGTCTTTCGAAGCTGAGGGCACTTCGGTACAGACCGAACCTGGAAGTGGCACGACTATAATGGGGTACGCGGGAATTGCAGGAGAGAGCAATGTAGCGCCCAATGGCGATGATTATTTTCATTACAACAGTATTGTTCAGATAGCGGATTATTTGGATGGCGTAGGTTGTGCCGAGGAAATCGCTTTGACCAACAACCCGCCTACTATCGTACCGACAGGTAATTTTTCAATACCAAAATCAACGGCGTTCGCCCTAACCGGAAATGCCTCTGACCTTGATACCGCTGACGTACTATCTTACACATGGGAACAAATCGATGACGGAATTATCACCCAGGCTAACTTTGGCCCTAACAATCCGACCGGGGCAAATTTCAGATCACAAAGACCAAGTATTGATTCGGTGAGATACTTTCCTCGACTTTCGCGCATTGTTTCTGGCAATTTGACCCAAATCAATCCGCCCATAAATTCTGCTTGGGAAACGGTTTCGGATATCGAGCGCGAGATGAATTTTGCGCTCACCGTTAGGGACAATGCAATTGGGGGAGGACAAGTGGAGGCTGATCTAGTTCAAGTCTCGGTGGTAAATAATGCAGGCCCCTTTTTGGTTACCTCGCAAGTCGCTGGTGAAACATATGAAGCCGGATCGGTAATGCAGGTAACTTGGGATGTTGCAAGTACGAATTTGGCACCGGTCAATGCGCAAAGCGTAGATGTTTTTTTGTCCACCGATGGGGGCGTTACTTTTCCGACGACTATTGCGTCGAACGTACCAAACAACGGGTCGCACAATTTTATAGTACCGGGCACGCCTACTTCTTCTGCCCGTATTATGATTAAAGCGAGTGATAATATTTTCTTGGCGGTAAACCAATCCGACTTTGTAATAACTGAATCGGAGATTGTTTTGAATTTTTCAGAGTTGCAATACGATGTTTGTCAGCCAAATACTGTTGACACTTCTTTCGATTATGAGACCTATCTTGGTTTTGATGAAGAAACTACCTTTAGTGTTTTGTCGGGTCCAGAAAACCTTGTCGTCTCCATTACGCCGCCAACCTTAATGACAGATTCAACGGTAACTCTTGTTCTTTCGAATACCGAGAATGTGCCTGAAGGGGTATACCAAGTGGTGATAATGGCTACTTCTGCCAGTGTATCCAAGATGGTGCCGCTAGATCTTAATATCTATGACGGTGCTTTCGCCGATGTTGTGTTGACAGCACCGGTGGATGGTGCAACCGATTCCTCGGTGACCTCTGAACTGCAATGGGAGGCCGATCCATCTCATATATCGTATGAATTGGAAATTGCCACCGATCTGGCATTTTCAAATGTCGTAGAGAACATCATACAGCCTCAAAATGTCTATGTGCCGTTAAACCTTAATCATGAAACCACCTATTTTTGGCGTGTAAAACCACTCAACGCCTGTGGGGAAGGAAATTTTGGTGCGCCTTTCAGTTTTACTACTATTGAGTTCAACTGTGATACCAAATTTGCCCGTGATCTTCCGCTCGAGATTTCTACTGTTGGCACACCCACGATAACATCGAAGGTTTCTTTTTTTGAAGATTTGATTGTTTCCGATATCAATGTGAATTTGGAAATCGACCATACTTTTTTGTCAGATTTATCGGTGAGTCTGACATCGCCTTCTGGCACGAAGATTTTTTTAATTTCCAATTCCTGTGGTGAAGAGAATAATTTGAATGCCACCTTTGACGATGAAGGTTCAGATTTGGTTTGCAATGGAGACCCTGCCATTAGCGGAACGATAAAGCCACTTGTTAATTTGAGTTCTTTTAATGGGGAATCGATTTTCGGGGAATGGATTTTGGAGGTAAATGATGGGGCTGAGTCCGATGGTGGCATCTTGAAGGCTTTTTCTTTGGATATATGTATAGAAGGTGAGTTTAGGCCAGATGATGATAATGACGATGTCTTTGATGATGGTGATGATTTATGTCTTGGCACTCCAGAAGGTGCTACAGTTGATTCCAATGGTTGTCAAGTGCTACTTTTTGCACCCAACAACTTTGAATTGACAGCGCAAACAGAAACGTGTAGAACCAACAATGATGGTGTTATTACGATCAATTCGGTCGCTGCATTAAACTATCAAGTGACGGTTTTTGGTGGTGGTGTCAATAGCACCGAAAATTTCACGGATTCTTATACGATTTCTGATTTGGCAGCGGGCACGTATTCCATATGCATTAATGCTACCGAGGGAACACTGTCTTACCTTGAACAATGTTTTGAGGTCGTGATCAGCGAACCTGAACCTTTGGCGGTGACCTCAAAAACGGCGTTTGACGGTAGCAGTGTGTTACTGACTTTGGAAGGTGCCGATTTGTATATGGTCGAGTTCAATGGAGAGCTCGTTCAGATCGGTCAAGCTGAGATTCGGTTGGACCTGAAAAAAGGTGTGAATGCCTTAAAGGTATTCACGGAGTTGCCATGCCAAGGAGTTCACGAAGAGGTTTTCTTTAATTCGCAAGAACCACTGATATTTCCGAATCCAACCGTAGATTTTACCACCGTATTTCTAGGAAACAATACCGAAATCGTCAATATAAAAATTTTCACGTCGGATGGTAGATTTGTGCAACATAAGAAATACACTGTAAACGGAAATGAAATCGAATTGGATTTGATAAATCTGACATCCGGAATATATTATCTTCAAATCAAAGGAGATGCTGTCGATAAAACTGTAAAAGTAATAAAGCGATGAGAATACTTTCGATGCTTTTGGCTGCTTTTTTCATCATTACAGGTTGTAAGAAAAAAGATCCTCCTAAACCACCGGAGGCTGCACTATTGGTATTTCCGAATAAGAATTCTGAATGTACTGTCGGCAATGACATTAGCGCCACGACCAGAGAAGTTGATTTTAGATGGCAAAAAGCGAACAATACCGAAACCTATGAATTAAGGGTTACCGATATCGAGGCCAATACGACCCAGACTATCAGCACACCTGCATTGGCGGCACGGCTTCCCATACGCAAGGGCACAGCTTTTTCATGGGTAGTACTTTCTAAAAACTCAATGGTGCCGCAGAAGATTTCTAGTGATACATGGCGATTTTACAATTCAGGTTCAGAAACATCTCGCCCTCCTTTTCCCGCAGAGATTATTGCACCTGAGGTGGGTGCCACAATTTTTAAAGACATTAATAACGAGGTTGTTTTAAATTGGTCGGGTAGTGATTTGGACAATGATATCTCAGGGTTCGATATATATTTCGATACGGTTTCCCCGCCAGTGATACTATTGTCAAGTGTAGATGGCGCAATTAACGAGCAAAAGGCTAGTGTTGCGGCCGATACCATATATTACTGGAAAGTCGTGACCAAAGATGGGCAAGGTCATTCTTCTGATTCAGGAATATTCGATTTTAAGGTGTATTGAATTTTAGCTTCCGTTAAATTCGTTCATGGTATTTTTGACTCCGGCCAGCACGAAAGAACGAATGGCTTCACAAGACTTTTCCAATCGCTCATCAAGCTGTTCTTTTTCCGCATCGTTCCATTGTCCTAGCACATAATCTACCTGTCTTCCTTTTGCAAAGTCAGAACCTACGCCGAACCTAAACCGATTATAGTTGGTCGTTTGCATGGTATGTTGAATATCCTTCAGGCCATTGTGTCCTCCATCACTACCCTTTGTCTTTAAGCGCAGCATGCCGAACGAAAGATTGATATCATCGGTTATTACCAATAAGTTCTCTTGTGGAATCTTTTCTTTCTCAAGCCAGTATTTCAGGGCCTTGCCACTAAGGTTCATGTAGGTTGAAGGCTTTAGGCATAAAACGCTTCTGCCCTTTATCTTGAAGATGCCGATGTCTCCTAGTTTTTTGGTCTCGAAAGTAAATTCTTCTGAAAACGATAAATGGTCCAATATCTTGAAACCGATATTGTGCCGTGTCTCAGCATATTTCTCACCGATATTTCCGAGGCCTACAACTAAAAATTTTTTCATCGGTTCTTCTTCTAAAACGGGTTTTTTCGAACTAAATAAGGACTTTAAAAAGGAAAACATATTGTTTGTAATTCAATGCATTCGTTTTACCCTTTTTTTATTCAAAAAAGGTGAAAGCGTCTTCTAAAAATACAAAAGCATCCGCCAATTGACGGATGCTGTATTTATAATATCAAGAAATCTATTATTCCTTGTTGTCTCCACCTTCGGCAGCCGGCGCAGCTTCGCCCCCTTCTGCATCTCCTTCAGCAGTTGTTCCTTCTTCGCCTTCAACTCCTTCTTCCTCTTCATCGACCTCTTCGACAATGGCGGCACGTTGTGTTTTGACTTGCACCACAACGGTACTATCTGGGTGAAGAATCGTGAAATCATCGTTCAACAATGATTCAACAATAACATTGTCACCTATCATTAATTCAGAGATGTCCACATCAAAGAAATCCGGCAAATTATCCGGCAAGGCCTTGATGGCCAATTTTCTTTTTCTAAACAATAGACGACCCCCGTTACGGACCCCTGGAGAGTTCCCTTGTAAACGAACGGGTATGTTCATTGTCACTTCTTTGTCATCGAATAATTGGTAGAAGTCGATGTGCAAAATTTTATCCGTTACCGGATGAAACTGAATGTCTTGCATTATCGCTCTAAGCTTTCCTTCACCTAAGTCAACCTTTACGGTATGTGCGGCGGGCGTGTACACTAAATCCCTGAATGCTAATTCAGGTGCTGAAAAGTGTAATGGCTTATCCCCTCCGTATACTACGCAAGGAACCATTCCAGCATTACGTAGGGCTTTAGTTGCCTTTTTGCCCACGCTTTCTCTTTCTGATCCTTTAATTGTTATTGACTTCATTCTATATATTAAATTAAACTTACTTTTTACATTAAGAATTTAGATGATATCGACGTATTATGATGTACGCGATGCATAACATCGGCGAATAGGTCGGCACAACTCAAGACCTTGATTTTATTACTTTCTTTTCTGACCGGAATGGAATCTGTAATAATCAATTCCTTTAACTGCGATTTCTCGATTCTGTCAACGGCCTCTCCCGAAAGCAGGCCATGTGAGGTAATTGCTCGAACACTCAGTGCGCCTCGCTCCATCATCAAATCGGCTGCCTTGGTTAATGTTCCGGCAGTGTCGACCATGTCATCCACGAGAACCACGTTTTTACCTTCTACATTACCGATCAATTCCATATGCGATATAACGTTGGCCTTCGCTCTTTGTTTATAGCAAATAACAACATCGCTTTCCAAAGCTTTTGAATAGGCATATGCCCTTTTGGATCCGCCCATGTCAGGAGATGCGATGGTCAAATTATCAAGGTTCAACTCCTTTAAATAGGGTAAGAACATTGTTGATCCGAACAAATGATCAACCGGTTTCTCAAAGAACCCTTGAATCTGATCTGCATGCAAATCCATAGTAATAATCCTGGTTGCACCGGCGGTTTCCAACATTTTGGCAATAAGCTTTGCCGCAATCGGAACCCTAGGTTTATCTTTTCTGTCTTGTCTGGCCCAACCGAAATAGGGCATAACAGCAGTAATATGTCTTGCAGAAGCTCTTTTTGCCGCATCGAGCATTAATAGCATTTCCATAAGATTTTCAGAACCTGGATGTGTTGATCCTATCACGAAAATACGGGCGCCACGAACCGACTCCTCAAAAGAAGGCTGAAATTCGCCATCACTATATCTTGAAATGTGAACATTGCCAAGGTCCGTGCCATAAGAAAGGGCAATTTTCTCAGCCAACGTTCTACTGTTCGAGCAGGCGAATATTTTAGGTTCGGGAACTTGATATGGCATAATAGTTATTTACACTCCTCGATTTTCAAATAGAAGACTTGGAAGTCCCTGTTTTCTAAGGAGGTGCAAATTTAAAAATTTATTTGTGTTGCTAAAGGATATTTGTTGCTAATTTTAGGGGGCAAATGAAATAATTTTTTAGTTTTGCATTCCTATTTTAGTATGCTCGAGTGGCGGAACTGGTAGACGCGCTGGATTCAAAATCCAGTTCCTTTGGAGTGTGGGTTCGATTCCCACCTCGAGTACTTAATAGTAAAGCCAAGATTTAGTTCTCGGCTTTTTTTATTCCAGGTACAACATAGTTACAACAATTAACTTTTTGGGTAGCCAAATAATGAATAGCGAGAATTAGCTACATTTAGTTTTAAATACTATTTCCCATAAATGTTTCGATTTAACAGACTCTTTTCTAAGTAAGATTTTGAATCATATGATTATGGTTAAAAAGAAATATATTTTCATTGGCCCGCTGTTAAACGTACAGATTCAATCAGTACACTTCGATGAACTCTGTAGACCTTAGACTTTTGCTATTATCTAAAGAAAAAGCTTTACTTACTGTTTATGAACATTTGTTGCTCTTATTTAAACTATCAGAATTTAAAATTAGTGATAAAAACCTGACCTTTAATATCAATAAGTGTAGTTATTTTGTTTTATACAGTCTATGGTGTGGTAACATACGTAAATATGGATTTGATGATGACGAAGAGAAGTTACATTTCCATCCTTATATACGCGGAATCTGAAAAATGGGAAATTGAAGAGTCCTCAATTCGTTGAAACCATTCTACCAGAGCATCAGGCCAGAACTGACTCTAAGGGGTTTCTTTATCAAGAATCTTCTAAAAATAATATACTTATTGCTAGTACCAAATTTTTGAAAAATACCACGATTAAAATAAATATATCCATATTAAATTTGAATACATGAACAGCTTAAAATTAAGTCTTTTATCCCTTTTGGCGATTACGTTTCTTATAACCTGTAAGGAAAAAACAACAACCCAAATCTCACAGTCAAATACTGTTCCTAAAGAAAAAACAGATAAATATGTTGAAGATTGGTCTTCATTGGGAAAACATGCCGAGTCGCCCGAATGGTTCAAAAAGGCCAAATTGGGCATCTATTTTCACTGGGGGTTATATTCTGTTCCTGCCTATAAAACGGAGTGGTACCCCAGGTGGATGCATTTTAAAGATCATGACGTTTACAAGCACCATCTAGCAACCTATGGCGAACCCTCAGAATTCGGGTACCATGATTTCGCACCGATGTTTAAAGCCGAAAAGTTCAATGCAGATGAATGGGCCCAGTTGTTCAAGGATGCTGGAGCACAATTTGCTGGCCCAGTAGCCGAACACCATGATGGGTATGCAATGTGGGATAGCGATATTACACCCTGGAATACTATGGATACAGGTCCGAAACGAGATATTACCGGTGAGCTCGAAAAGGCTATTAAAGATAAGGGGATGAAATTTATTACCGCTTTTCATCACGCCAAAAATTTACAGCGTAGTAAAAAACTGGGGGAACAGGTCGATGAAAGCCATTTTCCATTTTTCGCCGATATGCCGACAAGTTCGAAGGACCCTGACCTGCAGTTGATGTACGGCAATATGGAGCAAGAAAAATGGTATAAAGAAGTTTGGTTGGGTAAATTGAAAGAAGTGGTGGATAAATATCATCCGGATATCATGTGGTTCGATTATGTGTTGGGAGATATACCTCAAGAATATCGTAAGGAATACGCTGCCTACTATCTGAACGAAGCCGCAAAAAAAGAACAAGAAGTCGTAGTCGTTCGAAAGCAACACGATATGCCACTGAACATGAGCGTCGAAGATTTGGAGCAAGCACGTAAGAACGAAATCGGCACCAAAACTTGGATGACCGATGCCACTATCAGTGACGGGAGTTGGTGCTATACAGAAAACTTGGGTGTCAAACCGGCGGTGGACATTTTGCACATGCTCATCGACATAACCAGTAAAAATGGCGTACTACTATTAAATGTTTCGCCAAAATCAAATGGTACAATTCCTGAAAATCAAAAAAATGGAATCTTAAAAATGGGGGCTTGGCTTAAAAAATACGGAGAGGCCATTTACAGTACTGAAGCATGGCATACTTTTGGTGAAGGACCGACAAAAGAACCAAAAGGTCATTTCGGAAATCACAAGGCCTTTATGAAACTGAAATATTCCAATAAAGATATTCGCTATACCACTAAGGATTACAACATTTATGGCATTGTCCTTGGGGCAGTAGAACCCAACAAGGAATTGGTGTTGGAGTCTTTTGCCAAAGAAAGTATTCTCGACGTTCCGACCATTGAGCGTGTTTCGTTTCTAGGAAGTGATGAAAAAATCGAATGGACCTACGAAGAGAAAAAAGGATTAACCGTAAAAGCACCCTCTACCGTTATCGACCAAATGGCTACGGTCATCAAAGTAGTAATATCTCAGTAAGTCGTATAGTTTATCTATTGTCATATAGACTGGCCATCGAAGAAATTAATGGAAAAATATAAAGTGTTTGATTTTCCCTCTTTTTAATTGGGCATTTAATTTAGGCTAGTAATCATTCCAGCGTTTATCGATGACTTTTTGAACGTGGAGGTATTTGGCATCGGTTTCATTCAAGTTTTCGCTCATTCGTATCGGCTGTGTTTTTAAATCAGAGATGATATCTTTATATTCTAAATTGTTATATTCATTATTCATTTTATTAGGGTCTTTTTTCAGGTCATAGAATTCCCATGCGGCCGGTGTGTGGTTGGCATAGTCAATACCCCAATCGGTTTTATCCCACTCTAAATCGGGGTTGTCGGCATCGGCCCAACATTTTCTGTAGAAAATCAGTTTATAGTCTTTGGTACAGATGCCAAATTGCGCGGGGTTTTGATGTTTATGGGCCAAATGCATCCAATAACGATAATAAGTTCCTTTTTGCCAATCGTCAGGCTCTATACCGGTTTCCAAAATGGATTTGAAACTTTTGCCCTGCATGTATTCCGGTGTCGCCCCACTGGCTAGTTCAATCATCGTTGGAGCAAAATCGGCATTGTTGATAATGGCATCTGTTCGACTTCCTGGTTTTATCTTTTTTGGATATCGGACAAAGAAAGGCATTCGGATTGATTCTTCGTACATCCAACGTTTATCTATGTAATCATGTTCACCAAACATAAAAACCCTGGTCGCCTGTATACACGATAATAGTATCGTCCAATAAATCTTCAATCTCTAAATAGGCAATCAACCATTTGACATTATCGCCGACCCCTTTTGCGCAGCGCAGGTATTTTTTTAGATAGTCTTAATAGACTTTGCTGGTATATGCTTTTTCTTCAGGATCAATAGATTGCCATTTCACATTTTCTTCAGGCCGAAGGGCCCTCGCCTCGTGATAAGTCTTAAGTATAGTACTATCGACATAAATATTCATCGCTTGGTTACGGATCAGATTCCGATGCGAAACCGAAGAACCTATAATGCGAGTCAGGGAATCATGTTTACTCCGAGTCGCTTCTGAACCGTTATTACCTCTTTCATAAAGACTTTCAGGTTCTGGAATAAAAGTATCGGCCAAATAGGTCATACCTAGGTGCATTCTCAAAATCGTCTTGAGGTGTCTTAAATTGATGCACTAGAAAGAAAGGTTGGTTCGGGTCGCGCTTATTCTTGAGTCAGTCCAGGGAAATATCCGTAATCATGTCAGAAGAATGACCTTTGGTCTTTACTGTATTTTCAGGCCAAGTTTTATCTCCTCTAATTCTAAATGTCGGATTGAAATAATCCCCAATACCACCAAAAACCTTATAGTAGTCGAAAGAGGCAGGCTCTTCTTTCAAATGCCATTTCCCTACGATTGCAGTTTGATAACCCAATTTCTTCGTTTCTATTGGGAGATATTGACGCTCGGGCTCTTATAGACCGTTCAAGTCTAGAACGCCGTTCAATTGTGAATTCTGCCCAGAAATAATAACTGCTCTATCAGGCGTACAGATAGAATTGCTCACAAAAGCATTCTCGAATATCATTCCTTCATTGGCAATTTTATCCAAATTAGGTGTCGGGTTCAACTCAGCCAAGCGGGTTTCATAAATATCAAAAGCTTTTATCGTACGGTCGTCTGACATAATGTAAATAATATTGGGCCTAGAACTGTTTTGGTTTTCAGTTTCCTTCTGACCCCATGAGTGGGATAAAAGGGAAAGCGGTAAAATTGGAATCGATATTTTTGTCTTTACTGAAATTGGCATTTCTAGAGCTTTTAGGTGATTTTTGAATTTTAATTATTTTCCCGTATTCTAATTTTTTTAGGCTTTTGTCGAATTCATCTAGTATTGGTGCTTAAGTAGTTTTTTTCACTTTTCTTATTTGCCTTACGTATTGACTGGGCAGAACACCATATTGTTTTTTGAAACATTTTGAAAAATAGGAAGAAGTATTAAATCCTGTTCCGTACATGATTTCCTTTACAGACAAGTCACTTTTCTCCAAAAGCTGCATAGCCCTTTTTAATCGCACATTTCTTATAAACTCACTTGCAGAAAGCCCCGTAATCGCCTTACATTTAAGGTAGAGATTTGTTCTTCCAAAATTCATCGAACTGCTAAGTTCTTCAACACTAAAATCACTATTCCCCATATTTCTTTCGATAATCTCTACCGCCTTCAAAATGAATTTTTCATCTGCAGAGGTTACGGTGATTTCATTGGGGTGCAGTAAAATTTTTCTATTGAATAGCTTCCTAAGCTCTTCCCGATGTTTTATGATATTCGCAAGTTTTTGCTTTAAAAGACTCACATCGAACGGTTTTCGAATATAGTCATCTGCACCTTTCTTCAAACCTTGCAATTCACTATTCTCTGAGGATTTAGCGGTTAACATTATTACGGGAATATGGCTCGTCTCGGTATTTGTTTTCAGTTTTTCGCACAACACGAATCCATCCATAATGGGCATCATTACATCGGTTATGATAATATTTGGCAGTAGACGTTTGGCTATATCAAGAGCCTGTTCTCCATTTTCTGCTTCATAGGTAATATACTTCTCACATAAGGCTTGTGCTATAAAAGCTCGAATATCGCTATTGTCATCTACAATTAAAACGATGGGCAGGTCAGGTCTTTTTTTAGATATATTATTATCGATTACTTCATCATGTTTATATATCTCATAGGATTCTATGGTGACCGTACTTGGCATACCGTTTTTGTTCTTTTTATTTAGTAAATCAATACCTTGTATGTTTGCATATGCCCTTTTCTTGACAGGTAAATTGACCGTAAAGGTACTTCCAACCCCCAATTCACTTTCTGCTTCTATAGTTCCTTGATGTAATTGAACCAATTTCTTGGTATATGAAAGACCGATACCAGCCCCTCTAGAAGTATTGTTCTTAATATCGGCTGGATTTGCATAGAATCGTTCGAAAATATGTTCGATCTCATCGGCTGAAATACCACATCCAGTATCTCGCACCCTTATTGTAACACACTTTTCGACACTGTCTTTCGACGCTTTTTTTTGTAAAAAAATTGAAACGGTTATGATTCCTCCTTTATCGGAATATTTGAACGCATTGGACAAAAGATTATTTATTATTTTTTCAACCGCATCTGTATCGAACCACGTATTAATGGTTTTATTGGAAGCTGTTACCTCAAGTTCTATTGAACGCTTATGCGCTATAAATTGAAAAGGTTCACTCATATCGTGGACGAAGTCGACGATGTTGTTTTTGGACAGTACTAAGGTCATTTTCCCTTTGTCCATTTTCCTGAAGTCCAACAACTGATCCACTAGTCTTGTCAAATAATTGGTGTTTTTATGCATAAAAGCGAACTGTTCCAAGACCTTTTTGGTTTCAAGTCCTTCGAAGTTATTTCTCAAATAGTCAAGAGGTCCTTTGATCAAGGTCAGCGGAGTACGCAATTCATGTGAGATATTAGTGAAGAATTCCAATTTTAGGCGTTGTACCTCTTCGTATTTTTCTTTTTCTAAATGTTCCAATTCCAGTTGATGCTTCTTCGTCGTTCTAATAATCGTATATTTTCTAAAGGCCATCAACATAAACAATATAAGTAGACCATATATGAAATAAGCCCATCCGGTAAGCCAAAAAGGTGATGCAATATGAATCTCTAGCGAAGAGGGAGTTTTGTCCCAAACACCATCATTATTTGATGCCTTTAGATGCAAGGTATAGGTTCCTGGCCCTAGGTTCGTATATGACACAAAACGTTTGTTAGTGCTCGTATATGTCCAATCTTCGTCAAAGCCTTCAAGCTTGTACGCAAATTGGTTTTTATAGGGTGCCGAGTAGTGTAAGGCTGCAAACTCGAAGGAAATACTATTTTCCCAATGTTTCAATTTGATTTCTTTGGTATTGTTAATCGTTTTTTCAAGTATTATGCGTCCATTCATTAATTCTTTGATGGGTACAGGCCTATTGAAAATCGAAAAATTTGTCAATACGGTCTCTGCCTCGAAAGTATTTTCTTTAAGGTGTTTTGGGGTAAATGCATTATATCCATTAATGCCCCCAAAAAACATTTCACCACTCTTCCTTTTCAAACATGCCAATTCTTGAAACTCATTACTTTGTAAACCATCGTGAACATCGTAGTTCTTAAATGTTATCGACTTAGGGTCAAATTTGGAAAGCCCTTTGTTCGTCGACAACCATAGATTTCCTTCCTCATCTTCTAGAATACCTTTGATTACGTTATTAGGAAGGCCATCCTTTTCCGAAAAAGATTTAAAACACGGGGGATTTTCTCCGGAAGCCGGGATGTACTTATTTAAGCCGCCTCCGAAGGTGCCTATCCACAGATCACCCGCTTTACTTTCATAAATGGCTAAGACGTAATTGTGACTTAAACTGCTTGTATTGCCAATTTCATTTTTGAAAACATCAAACTTCGGGTATTTTTTTGTGGTTTCGTTTTGCGAAAGTTTACTTAATCCATCACCCGTGGCAAACCAAATATTACCCTTCCCATCTTGATAAATGCTTCGAATGATGTCATTGGAGATACTTTTTGGGTCATTGGGGTCCGCTGTGAACGATTGTTTGACATATGGATTTTTTCCATCCGATTGAGGTATCCACCGATGAATGCCCCGACTATAAGTACCTATCCAAATATTATTTTTGTCATCTGTTAATAGTGAAAAGACGCTATGATTGATTTCCTCAAAAGCGACAATTTCGTTTCTACTTATTTTTTCAGATTCCGTAATATTGATCTCGAACAATCCCGGAGTATCCTCCCCTCCAAATAGAAGTTTCTTCTTGTCTCCGTTTCGCACCTCGGTGATGGCGAATATCTTAGGTATGGTATTAAGGTGTATAAACTCTTTTTCATTATTTTTTTCATTGAGCAGGTTCAGCCCACCGCCTTCTGTACCTATCCACAAGTTTTCATTGCTATCTTCGTAAAAAGCGCGAATCTTATCATAGCTCAAGCTTTTTGGATCCAAAGTTTTTCGTACATGCAAAAACTGTTTTCGCTCGGGATCGAACTTATTGATACCGCCTCCATTTGTACCCACCCAAATAACCCCTGTTTTATCCTTAAATATCGAGGATACGATGTTTTTGCTCAAACTATTGGGGTTTTGCGGATTATAAGTGAATCTATTCGTCAACTTGGGAAATTCATCTTCGGGCAAGCTTTCAAAATAAAGTAGCCCGTCATCAGTACCTGCCCATATAGCGTTATTGTTGTCAATCAATAAATCATTGAAATGTCCATCTCCGATTTTGTTGACTTTTAAAGAATCATTGTTATTCGATTGTAGATATAGTCCTTTTTCGGTACCGATAATCAACCTGCCATTGTTATCTTCATTGATGCAACGTACCGACACATCGGGCAATCCAATGATTTGGTTCACGAACCTGAAATACATTTCACCATCCTGATTTCTTGATAGTCGATAGATACCTCCATATCCACCAATCCATAGTTGACTTCTACTATCTTCAAAAATCGTATTTACAGAACTGATATTACCTCCTGTTGTTATCGGTTCCAATTGTGGTTTAAAACGCTGAAATTCGATTCCTTGGGATATTGTTTGCAAGTCGACAAGGTTAATACCTCTGGGTGTGCCTATCCATAAACGATCTTGTCTATCTCTATAGACAGATCTTATATGATTGTCGTTCAAACTATTAAGGTTGTCCTTGTCGTACTCGTAGTGAATGAATTTTTCGGTAGCCCTATCAAAATAGTTCAAGCCGCTACCCGTGGTTCCAATCCATAGATTTCCGTCAGCGTCGCCTTCAATATTGTAGATTAGGTTGCTGCTGATGCTGCCAGGCTTATTTGGGTCGGGTTTATAAACCGTAAAACCATAGCCGTCATATTTATTAAGGCCGTCATGGGTTGCGAACCACATGAAGCCTTTCTTATCTTGATAAATGGTATTGATGTCACTTTGAGATAGGCCATTTTCAGTCGTAATATGCTCAAAAACAACCGGATTTTGCCCAAAACCGATATTAGAAAAAAAGAAACACAACATCAGAGGCAATGCTATTTGCAATGTACAATTCATCATAAATGACCGTTCCCGGTTTTTGAACATTTTCGAAGGTTGTCGGATTCGAGTGATCAAAATGGCCGTGTTTGAATTCTACTCATCTTGTAATGTAATTAATTTTAGTTTTTCATCGTTGGCTCCTACCAAGAAAGCCCTCTTTCCTTCTTTGCCTATTCTTATCGAAACGATATCATTGATCTCACCTTTTACGAACAAACCACTTTCTTGTGGGACGACCACACGTAAATCACCATTTTTAGCACCTTCAAGTACTAGACCGATACTAGCATCGTTTCGAGGTGTTTCGATTTCTGAATCGTATAAATTTCCGACCATCAATATATCAGGATATTCGTCGCCGTTATAATCGAATATTTCGAATTTGTTTATAGAAGAAAATTGTGCCTGATGTGGTAATTCGTTCATTTGATATTTTCCAGCACCTTTATTTTCAATCCAATGACTAGCAAAATCATTTGCTTTGTAGTGCAATGATTCTTCTAACATTTTTTGGCCATATATATCAGTCAGATCGGCATTGGCAAAAGATTCAAAGGTCTCAAATCTTTTTTTGATGGCAGGCACTTGTTGTGACGAACATTCGCGACCTCGCAACGGTAATTTAGTTCCTTGTTTTTCGTAACTCAACACAATATCGGTTGTGCCATTCTCATCGAAATCGTTGGCATATACCTCGAAGGGTTCTTTTTCACTTGCATGGTATTTATAGTTGAGGCCTAAATTTCCTGCCAAATAGTCTATATCGCCATCAGCATCTAAATCTAAATTTTGCAGGCTGTACCACCACCCGGTCTTGTCGGAAAATCCGAGATCTTTCGTTTCTTCTACGAAAAAGGCTCCTGTATTTCTGAAAAAACGTATGGGCATCCACTCGCCTGTCAGAATCAGATCTAATTTACCATCAGTATCGAAATCATTCCACAAAGCAGAAGTTACCAAACCGGCCTTTTGGAGTTCGGGAGCCACTTGCTGAGTAACATTGGTATATTTAAGGGCAGTATCTTTTCCACCATCGTTTCGTAAAATATAGCTCTCAGAAGGATAAGGATATTTTCCAGGGATGATCCTTCCACCAACAAATAGGTCAAGGTCTCCATCTGAATCGTAATCCCCTGCAACTACTTTAGATCCACTTGCCGATATTTTGGGAAGCGTCTTATCCGATTTTACAAACCCATTTTTAGTATTCATGTAGATCCTATCTTGATAATGGTTTTCAGGAAGCAATTTATGGTTACCACCGTTCACAACATAAAGATCTAAATCAGAGTCCCCATCTGCATCAAGTAGGAATGCGCCGGTATCTTCATATAGGGCATCATCCTCCCAAGGTCCATTAAATATAGTGAATTGGCCTTTACGATTTTGAACGTACATTGCTCCGGCACTTTTAGTGGCATTGCCTACAAAAAAGTCATCCAATCCATCACCATTTACGTCGCCTACAGTTAACGCAGGGCCTAGTCGAGAATTTCGATGGGGCAGTAGGGGTTCAAAAACAAAATCATCGTACAGATCTTCTTTGTGTACAAAGTTAATTCCGGATGATACGGTTATATCTTGAAATCGTCTTCTTTTACTTGGAATATTATCTTGTTGTGGAACAGCATCTTCAAAACGAAGCTCGAACAACCTGTTTGAATCAACATTCTTTAAAGTCTGTTGGCTACCATTTGGCCATAAAACTTTCAATTCATCGACCATAGTTGTTTTGCCAATTCCGAAGTGTAGTATGGGATCCATGCTCGATTGGTACCCACGGGTCAACGTCAGTTCCTGTGATTGCTGAATGTCGTTTGTTCGTACAACTACCTTTGCCCCAATACCAGAGAAATTGCTTTTCGGCCCTTTTAACTTAACTTTCAGATAACTGTTTTCATTTTTTTGCGCTTCGTTGATGTAAACAGATGCGGGTGCATCGATATTATTGATAATAAGATCTAAGTCTCCATCATTATCGAGATCAGAGTATGCGAAACCGTTGGAAAAGCCTTTTTCATCCAAGCCCCATTGCTCTGTAACCTTTGAAAAAGCAAAATCGCCCATGTTTTTAAAAGCATAGTTCGAAACAGGGGTGCTTGGCATTAGTCGATAGTCTTTTTCTACCTGTTCTGCAAAAGGATTGTTAGAAGCATTGTACTTTGCGTTGACATCGTTATTGTTCACATCGCGTTTGACACCATTTGTGATGAAAACATCTTTAAGGCCATCATTGTCAAAATCAGCGAATAGGCCACCCCAACTCCAATCTGTAGTGGACATGCCCGCAAAACGGGAAATGTCACTAAAAATGGGAATACTATCCACATTTGGCCCGTTATTTAGTTGCAACGAGTTCTGCATATATTGATAATTAAAACCCAAATCGATGGCTTCATAAAATGTTTCGGGACTCATGCTGGCCATGTTGGTCTTCGAACGTTTATGATCCTCGGCGGTCATGTCGACCTGCAATACATCAGATAAACCATCGTTGTTAAAATCTGCAGCGTCTACACCCATGCCGAACATTGAGGTGTGATTCGTAGCTTTTTGCGAGATTTCTGAAAAAGTACCATCTCCATTGTTTTGGTAGATATAGTCTGGTACATTGAAGTCATTCGAAAGATAAAGATCTTTAAAACCATCGTTGTTGAAATCCGAGGCCACAAGACCTAAGGTTAAACCGAATTTTTGTACTCCTGAGGAAAAGGTTACATCGGTAAAACTTTCATCGCCATTGTTTTTATACAAATGCCCTGAATGATCGAAACTATTTGCGATCATCATATCATCATAGTACCAATTACCTTGACTTACAGGTACTATGGGGTAATTAGCTACAAAAAGATCTAGAAAACCATCATTGTCATAATCAAAAAATGTCGATTGTATCGATGTGCCTTTGTCGGCAATTCCATATGATTCCGCTTTTTCGGTAAAGGTATTGTCTCCATTATTTATATAAAGTTGATTAGCGCTTTTTCCAAACACCGCGGATACGCTAACATAAATATCTAAGAAACCATCGCTGTTTACATCGACCATGGTAGTTCCGGAATACCATCTTTCGTCACCGGCAACTCCTGCATTTTGAGTGATGTCTTCAAACTCAAGATTTCCCTTGTTGAGGTATAACTTATTGGGCGACATGTTACCAGTGAAATATATATCAGGTAAATTATCGTTATTTATATCCCCAACGGATACACCTCCTCCTAAATATAAATAGGGAAAACTGAAATAATTTAAGGTGTCATTCTCTATAATATTGTTTGAAAAGCGAATTTTTGATTGCTTAACATCTAGTTTATGGAAGAATATCTTTGACTTCGAATCTCTTTCTTCTTGTTTGGCACAGCCAAGCATAATAAAGGTTAAAATCAAAAGCAAATATTTTCTCGAATACATGATATGACAAATCAGTCGGCGACCCTAACAATAGGGTCGCCGACAATTAAAAAACTCAGCTTAAACTAACTCAACTTAATTATTTAATATCCTGGATTGCGAACGAGATTAGGGTTCAAATCCAAGTCTCTCTGTGGAATATCAAGATACTCCCGACCTGGTTGATATGCTCCTACACCGGCACTGTTTGACTTGATGTCTGGTTGATCAACTATACGCTCTTTTACCATACCCCATCGCAACAAGTCATAATAACGATAATGTTCCAATGAAAGTTCTTTTACACGTTCATCCATCACGTCTTGCCAAGTCATACTTGTATCGAATAAAGGCATATCGGCTCTGGCCCTTACCAAGTTAACGGCATCTACAACTTCTTGTGTCGCAGCACTAGACCCACCTTGCATAACAGCCTCCGCAAAATAAAGTAGAATATCAGCATAACGAATAACCCTCCAGTTCATGTCACCTCTATGAAAAAGTGCCGAAGTATTACCATCTTCACTATCCGCGAATATATATTTGTTACCATAAACATTTACATCTCCTGGTCGCGCCTCTTGATAGGTTTGATTGCCGTAGGTTTTTGAACTGAGAACGTTACCTTCATAGGCAGTGGTTTCATTCGTATCCCAAAAAAGCGTATAAAATGCTCTTGGATCTATTTCTCCATTTACGGTTTGTTCATCCAAGAATAAATCTACTGCCCATTGGTTAATGGTCATACCATTTTGGTTGGTAAATCCTTGAGGCGCGAAATCGGGAAGTACAGAATTCGCACGGCCCGTATTCGGAGCATCTCCACCCCAGCCCGTATTTCCGTCATTGACCATCTGAAATTCAAATACGGATTCTGAATTATTCTCCGTAGAACTGCGGAAATTATCTCCGTAATCGTCGACTAAACTGTAAAGGCCACTATTCATAATCTCGCGCAAAACAGATTCTGCTTGTGCATAATTTCCAGTGGACAAATATACTTTAGCTAATAGCGCTGAAGCTGCTCCCCAGGTGGCGCGACCAACCTGATTGCCCGCTCTGGTTTGGGGTAACGAGGTTCTTGCCTGCTCTAAGTCCGTAATCAATTGTGCATAGATTTCGGCTTGCGTAGATTGAAAAACCGAATTGGCCTCATCAAAGGTCAAAGGTGTCGTAATCAAAGGAATATTCAGCCATAAATTGGTCAAATCAAAATAAACGAACGAGCGCAGAAATAATGCTTCCGCAAGAATGCTGCTTTTTTGGGCTTCATCCATTTCTATATTGGGCACGTTGAAAAGAACTTGGTTTGACCGAACTATACTTTTCCAGCCTTCCTGCCAAATGACCCGCACAGCGGCCACATCAGAAGTACCTTGAAAATAACCTGGTGCCGTTCTTGGTGATGTGTTAAAACCATTGATTACGTCATCTCTATAATCAGTTCCAAATACGAACATTCTGCCATAATACTGCACTCCCGTAATTGGGCTATAAGCACCTACCATTCCCCTTTCGGCATCATCGGCGCTAAGCCAAAACGTATCGGGAGTAATGGAGTTTGGGTTTACCTGTTCTAAAAGATCTTCTTCACAGCTAGTTGAGAAAACCAAGAAAAAACCGAGCATGAACACCCATCTTTTGTTGAAGATTTTAAATTCTTTTTTCATATTGTTAAGTATTATTTTTTTAATTAAATATAGCTATTTTTTAAAAGGATATTTGAGCTCCCCATTGATAGGTTCTTGGAATGGGTACAGCACCATCGTCAACACCCGCGTTAAAAAGCCGAATAGCATTACCTCTACCAGATCTACCGGATTCAGGATAATAACCAGTGTAATCGGTAATTGTAAAAAGATTAGTTGCCGAGAAATATAGCCTAACCTTGGATAATCCGATTGAAGTTGTCAAATTATCTGGCAGAGAATACCCCAATTGCAGGTTTCGCAACCTAAAATAAGCCCCATCTTCCAAGAAATAATCCGATGGCCTTCCATTTACGGCTCTATCGGCCAAGGTAGCTCTAGGTATGGTGGTGTTGGTATTGGAAGGAGTCCAAGCATTTGCCACCTCCGTTAGATAATTTGAAGTAGTATCAAATGTAAATCTCCATTTAGATGCATTGGCGATTTTATTACCCGAAACACCATTGAAGAACAAGGATAGATCCCAGTTCTTGTAATCTGCATTAAAATTAAAACCATATGTGAGTTTTGGTTGTGATTGACCTAAGAAAACCCTGTCATCATCATCAATGTCCCCATCATTGTCAGCATCTAGGAATCTGAGGTCTCCAGCAACTGCATCTACTCTGCCGTCTGCAGTAGCTTCAGCGTCAGTTTGGTAAATACCAATAACTTTCCAACCATGAAAAGCACCTAAGGGCTGACCCGCTTCCGTTCTGGTAATCCTTCGGTCACCATTGGAAGTGTAATCACCGCCACGAATTGGCGACACACCTTCACCCAATGAAAGTACTTCGTTTTTTAAGGTTGCAAAATTACCACTAAAGCTTAAAAATAGATTATCGCCTACTGTGGTGTTATATGTTGCCAAGAATTCAAAGCCTTTGTTCTCTATGGTCGCAGCGTTTGCCGGTACATCATTGCCAAAACCCAAAAAGTTTGATGGTGGTAGGCTTGCGATTACATCCCTGGACTCCTTTGTAAAATAGTCCGCGGTGATTTGTAATTTGTTATCCAAAAAAGCGGCCTCCAATCCTATATTGGTTGTGGTAGAAGTTTCCCATTGGAGTCTGGGATTTACTCCTATAGTCTGTGCAAAACCCGAAGCGCGGCCACCACTTCCATCAATAAAATTGCTATTGGTATTCAGTACAGGCGCAAATGAATACGCATTTACGTTACTGGATCCCAACTCACCATAACTGGCCCTCAGTTTTAGGTTATCAAAAGTATTTTGGCTTTCCATAAATGATTCATTGATAATGTTCCAAGCAAATGCACCAGATATAAAATTACCGAACCTACGGTCTTTAGAAAATAGCGAAGAGCCATCTCTACGGATTGTTCCAGTAAAGGAGTACCGGCTATCGAAAGAGTAATTTAGTCTTCCAATCCAAGAACGTAGTGCTGAATTGATTTGTTCTGACGGCGCCTCTTGTAAATCTGCTGCTGCACTAGCCACACGAATTTCGTTGCTTGGAAAATTCTGCGCAACAACACCCAACTCGCGAAGATCATCCCTTTGTTCGGTATATCCTGCAAGAATCCCTAAAGTATGTTTTCCAAATTCCCTATTATAGTTTAATGTATTCTCTATCAAAGTGGATAAGAAATTCGTATTTGACTCACTAAGTTCATTGACCGGATTTTGACCACTATTGGCAACCGAAAACAAATAAGTAGGTTCAAATAAGAAATTATTACGTGAAAAATAGTTAATGCCCGCATTTAACTTATAACTAAAACCGTCAAGTAGTTCATATGAAGCTATGATGTTACCTTGAACGGAATTTGTGGTATTTCTTCGCTCCACCAATTCGGCAAGCCCTAAACTATTGATGACATCTTCAACACCGTGAAAGCCCAAAGAGCCATCGGGCATTGCCGAACCGGCAAAACCACCTTCGAAAACATCGGTATTGCTTGTCCAGATAGGTGCCGTAGGTATGTGGTCCCTTTCCTGGTTAAAATATACATTTGGTCGATTTATGGTCTGTGTAAGGTTTAGGTTTTGCTCTAATCGAAACTTTCCCCTATCGAAAGTCGTATTAACCCTAAATCCAGAACGTTCAAAAGAGTCGGCCTTTAGAATACCTTTTCGGCTAAGCCTGTTAGCGGAAACACTATAGGTTGCATTATCCGAACCTCCCGAAACTCTTAAATTGGTCTCAGTGAACGGCCCTGATCGTAGTGTCGCGTCCTGAATTTCCGTATCTATATTGGGATTGAATTGCATGTCGTTTGCAGCAGCCCTGGTTGTGCCATCGTTATCGTTAGATGCATTTCTAATATCGGCATATTGTCTGGCATTGGCAAAATCCAACTGATTGATAATCTGAGAAAAACCTGCTGTAAAATCCAAATCAACTGAGATTTTGCCCGGTTTTCCTTTTTTGGTTGTAATTATAACTACGCCGTTTGCTGCACGTTGTCCATAAATAGCAGCGGCGGAGGCATCTTTAAGTACACTAATGCTCTCAATATCTGAGGGGTTCAAATTTTGAATTCCTCCAACGAATAATCCGTCAACTACATACAATGGCTGAGCATCTGATAGTGTACCACTACCTCTAATGGTTACAAAAGCACCAGCACCGGCCGCACCCCCATTCGCATCTACTTGTACACCAGCAACGCGACCTTGCAAGGCACGTGTCGGGTCGGCGGTTGAAAATTTACTTAACTCCTCGCCTCCTACTTGCCCAACGGCACCTGTAAGGTCACTTTTCTTTTGTGTACCATAGCCAACGACAACCACTTCGTCTAGTTGACTTGCGTCTTCTTTCAAGGCAACATTTACTGTTGACTGCCCGCTGACCATAACCTCTTGAGTCGTAAAACCTAAATAGCTAAATACCAAGGTAGCGTCGTTCGCAGCAGTTATGGTATAGTTTCCATCGAAGTCCGTTTGGGTGCCATTGGTCGTGCCCTTGACAAGTACATTTGCACCTGCCAGCGGCTGCCCAGTATCATCTGATACCGTACCCGTGATTGTTTGATCTTGTGCATGGCTAAAAGCGGAGGCTGTTAGCCAAAGAAGTGCCAACATCGTAATTCGATATTGGCACTTTTTCTTCATTGAATTTGATAATTTCATAAGCGTTCGGTTGTTTTATTGATAGATTTTCAAGAATAATAAGTAAAATTAACCAACTATATTATTTTCTCCTATAACAAATCTTCAGAAGAATGCAACAAATGATCATGATAGCAGAAATATAAAATATGCCAGATGAGACCTTATAGCCCCATATTCATTTAATGAGCAAATTGCTCAGGCCCATTCATAGGTGTTCTTTTAAATTGGCAAGCCATTATTTTGAACTAAATCGCATTTGTATCGTGTTATTTGAAAGCTAACAAGAATTATAAGTAGTATTTAAATCTGAGATTATCAGAGGACTGATGTTTTTTGAGGAATGAAATGAGAGAGCAAAAGTGGAAATAATCGGGAGAATACCTAAGGCCATAAAGCCAGATTGAAAATCGCCAAATTGAATTTTGAAATACTTGTCGTGAAATTAGGGAATTTGATAATAGTAGTTCTGAAAAACCGCCGTTTTATAGGACTTAGTTACAAACTTATCCGGCCTTATCCCTGAGTGTCCCAAACGTGGTCTTTTTTAGGAGTTTCTTTAATTGACCTTTTATGGAACGCTTTCTAACTTTTTACAAAAAGCGGATCTTGTAAAGAGTACGACCAAGTTTGTTGATAATCTTGGAAGTTCAACGGCAATTCAAAAATGATGGCCAAAAGCGTAATGTAAAGAGTGCTGAAAACGACCTATTGCTGCCCCATCTTTAAATTAGTTGGGTTGCCTTAAGACTTCAAGCCACCTAAAATACGAGAAAGGTACTTTCGTTTTTATAAGGACTTTTTTTGAAAGATTTCGAATTTTTCATGACCTTGACTCTCCCAAGAAGATTTTTATTTTTTTGAATGCCTTAAAACACTATTTTTAAGAAAAGGAAAACACCATGGGTTCAAGAAGAAATTTTATCGAAAAAGTTACAGTCTCAACTATAGGTTTGCCATTGCTTTATAATCCGTCGAATCTTTTCGCCGCTTCATCTGCACCCCAAGAGAAGCCAGTCTTGAGAGTAGCGATTATGGGCTTGGGTAGTTACGGGAATCGAGTGGCCAAAGCGATGCAAGACTGTAAAAGAGCGAAGCTAGTGGGTGTTATCAGCGGCACGCCATCAAAAATTACCGACTGGCAAAAGACATATGGCATTACTAAAAAGAACTGTTATAACTACGAGAATTTTGATAGTATTAAGGAAAATCCTGACATTGACGCGGTTTATGTTATTACGCCCAACGGTTTGCACAAAGAACAAACACTACGTGTCGCGAAAGCAGGAAAACATGTAATCTGCGAGAAACCAATGGGGATCAACGCCGAAGAAGGGCAAGAAATGGTTGATGCTTGTAAGGCCGCCAATGTAAAATTGCTCATCGGCTATCGAATGCATTACGAACCAAAGACTGTAGCGGTTATTCGTATGCGCATGAACGGGGATTTCGGGAAACCTAAATTTTTTCAAGGCCAATCTGGTTTTGTTATCGGCGATCCGACCCAATGGAGATTGAATAAAGAACTTTCAGGTGGTGGGGCAATGATGGATATTGGTATCTATTCGATCAACGGGTCAAGATATATTTTGGGCGAAGAACCTATTTGGGTAACTGCCCAAGAGACAAAAACCGATCCGGTCAAGTTTAAGGAAGGTATCGATGAGACCATTCAATTTCAAATGGGTTTCCCAAGTGGTGCGGTGGCGAACTGCCTATCTACTTATAATATGAGAAATCTAGATCGATTTTTTATGACGGGCTCAGACGGGTGGGTCGAAATGAAACCGTCAACCGGATACGGACCGATTAAAGGGCGAACCCATAAAGGAGAATTGACCCAACCACATATCACCCATCAAACACTTCAGATGGATGGAATGGCCGAATTGATTTTTGAAGGAAAACAACCAATAGTTCCTTTAGATGGCGAAGAAGGGGTAAAGGATATGAAAATAATAGATGCTATTTTTAAGGCTGTTAAATCTGGCGACAAAGTTGAGGTAAATGTCTAACAAAAAAATTACCCTCTACCCATGTAAGGCATCTGATTGGCCATCACGGTCAAGAACGGTACATTCGTGTCTAAGGGCAAACTAGCCATATATACCACAGTTCGCCCAATATCGTCTACACGCATCTTCGGTTCTACTTTCTTCAAACCGTTTGCCTGAAGTGTTCCTTCTTCTATTTTTTGTGTCATTGCACTAGAAGCGTTCCCTATATCGATTTGCCCGCAAGCTATGTTGAACTTTCGACCATCTAATGAAGTGGATTTTGTCAACCCCGTAATTGCATGCTTAGTAGCAGTATACGGAGCGGAATTTGGGCGAGGAACGTGCGCCGAAATCGAACCGTTATTGATAATTCGGCCACCCGATGGGTTCTGAGCCTTCATTAATTTAAATGCCTCTTGAGTACATAGAAAAGCTCCGGTAAGGTTAGTGTCAATGACCCTAGACCATTCCGTCAAGGTCAGTTCTTCTAAGTTCTTGTTAGGGGCACCGACCCCGGCATTGTTGAAAAGAAGATCCAATCGCCCAAATTTCTTTTTCGTTCGATTAAAGAGGTTTTGAACACTTTCTTGATCGGTAATATCAGTTGGCACGATCAGAGAATTATCAAGTCCACACAAGCTAGCCGTTTCCTCAAGTTGATTCTTGCGCCTTCCGGCTAAAATAATCGTCCATTTATCTTGGCTCAAAGCAATTGCTACCGCCTTGCCGATTCCTGAACCGGCCCCTGTTATTATGGCTGTTTTCATGACGTTCATTGAACAAGATTCGTTATTGATTCACCTCTTGTAAATTGAAGAATATTCCAAGCGGCCAACCTCGACATTTCATTTCTAGCTTCGATGGTTGCAGAACCGATATGAGGTAAGATCGCGACATTTTCCATTTTCAATAGAGGGTTGTCTGGCTGCATGGGTTCTGGATTGGTCACATCCAATCCTGCGCCCCAAATAGTTTTCTTTTGCAACGCTTCGATAAGGTCGTTTTCGTTGTGTATTCCTCCGCGGGCCGTATTGAGGAAAATAGACGAGGGGCTCATTTTTAAAAAAGCACTCTTATCGAATATTTCTTTGGTCTCGTCAGAAAGTCCGCTATGTACAGAAATCACATCGCTTTGTTCTAAGAGTTCATCAAAAGATACATAGGTGGCTCCCAATTCTTTTTCAGCTTGGGTATTTCTATTTCTGTTGTGATAGATAACCTTCATATTATAGGCGCCGACACAACGTTTTGCAAATTCCGTTCCTATTCTGCCCAACCCATAAACACCTACTGTTTTTCTTTTGAGTTCAATACCCAAATTCGCCTGGGGTCTGAAATGCCCCCAATCTCCAGATATGATTTTTTTATGCATATAGAACATTTTCCGTGCGACTGCCAACATAAGCCCGAAGGCAATATCAGCGGTCGCATCTGACATTGCGTTTGGCGTGTTGGCAACAGGAATCCGCAATTCGGCAGCCTTTTTTAAATCGATATTATTGTATCCGGCAGCGAATTGAGAAATCAATTTAAGGTGTTTGTTCTGTTCTAAAAAAGATGTATCTAATTTATAAGTGCTTGAGGAAAGTAGAATGTCATTTTTTTGGGTAGCCTCGATCAGTTGGTCTCTGCTCATCGGCTTGTCATCCGTCCAAGTCGTAACTTGAAGACCTTCTTTACGAAGCATTTCTATACCTATTGATGGGAAGTTCAAAGAGACCAGTACTTTCATTTGAGAGTAATGTTGAGATTAATATTCCAATAATTCTATTTTTCTAAAATCGATTGGGTGGCTATTCGATTGTAAGGAGATATATCCGCTGGTAACAGCAGCATTACCATTCTTTATAAATGCTCTCGCAAACTCATTTTCTGGATTATATGATGGGTTCGTGTAACTTAAAATTTCCTCTCCATTTACGAAGTGCGTCATTTTTCCATCATTGACATCGATTTCAATAGTTACCCATTGGTCCCCATGAAAAGTTCGACTCACGTTGGCAGGGTTGCAAAACGACTCACTTTTTACGTCTTCGATTTCGACGAATGTGCCAATACCACATATCGCGCCTAAGGGTCGTTCATCTGTTCCATTACCACCATGCAAGTTGTATTCAAGACAAATCGGGAATCGTTGTTCTAACTTCATTGTATTTGGTGGTTGTGTATGAATTTGAACACCGCTATCGCGATAGCCCCATTCGGGAGCGCCAGGGGCAGTTTCGCCAACGAAGCGGTACTCTGCCTTTAAACGATAGTCAGTAAGTTCTTTGTCATAGAATAGCGCACCAAATCTTTCGCCAAATTCAGGACCATACCCATCATAACGAATGCTCAAGATGCTGTCTTCTACTCGAAAGGTATTGCCAAAATTTTCGGAGAGGGGATAGCCGTTTATCTTCATGGTCCAACCTGTTAGATCGGTACCATTAAAGAGGGATACCCACTCGGTCTTTTGTGGTTTTTCTGAAAAGGCTGTCTCTCGTAGTTTTTTATTCGATTTATCTTGACATGATATTATCGCTAATCCCAAGATAATTACACAAATACTCAAGCGACGTATTTTTGAAAGTTGCATAATAGATAGATTGACTCCTAAAATAACAATATAATCAAGAAGATCATTTAAAATAAAAAGGTTGGTGCCAAAAAATATTTCAGAAGAGAATGGTTTTCTTATTTTTAAATAGTTCATTTTCAACTGAATCAAAACTATTATACTATGAATAGCAAACGAAGGTTACCTTGTTTAATCCCATTAGCCTTGTGTCTATGTGTTTTTTCCTGCAAAGAGAAATCATCTGAACGGCCAGAAACATATGCCAACACGATGATGGATTCATTATTAACCTATAAAACGTATTCTGCGGATTCTTCAGACCTTGTAATTTCTAGAAAAGAATTTAAAGATAAGCTATACGGATTTTGGCTTGCTCAATGTATAGCCAATTGGACGGGCCTCGTCACCGAAATGGATAAAATAGGAATTGCCAAAGATGGCAAGGGTGGCGGATTTTATACTCGTGAAGATTGGGGAAAACCAGACCAACCAAACCTTTGGGGTTCGAATACCTATTCTAAAAACATAGATTTTCTTTTTGCTGCCGAAGATAGTATCTGGGGAGCCGACGACGACACTGATATCGAATATATTTATCAAAATCTATTGTACGATAATCGAACAAGTATTTTAACCGGTGAACAAATACGCGATGGTTGGTTAAAGCATATTAAACATGAGGAGGAAAACTTTCTTTGGGTATCGAATCAAACGGCTTTGAATTTAATGCTCGACGGAATGGTGCCGCCTAAAACGAGCGACCCCGTATACAATACTGATTACGATATGATAGATGCTCAATTGACCACTGAGATTTTCGGTTTTTTAGCTCCTGGGAGACCTGATATCGCTTTGAAAATGAGTCGTCTTCCCATACAAACAGTCGCAAGGGAAAATGCGCAATGGATTTCTGAATTTAATGTGATCATGTATGCTTTGGCTCCATTAGCTGATGGAAACAGATCTATGAAGGAAAATTTATCTTGGATGGCTTCCGAAGCAAGAAAAAGACTTCCTAGTGATTCCTACTCGGCAAAAATGTTTGATTTTGTTAAGGCTCAATACGAGTCTGGTGCTACATGGGAAGAGGCTCGAGATGCGCTCCATCAGAAGTATCAAATTCGGCAAGAAGACGGCTATGAATGGGCAACAAAAGACAGGGTCTGTAATGGTTGTTTTGCAGCAGGAATCAATTTTGGGGCAAGTATCGTAAGCTTGCTTTATGGGGAGGGAGATTTAAAGGAAACCATAAAAATCGGTGCGCTATGTGGTTGGGATTCTGACAACCCCACCGCTACCTGGGGTGGTTTGCTCGGTTTTATGTTGGGGAAAGAAGGAGTGGAAAAAGCATTCAACAGAAAGTTTTCCGAGAAATTCAATATTCATAGAACACGGGTTGGTTTTCCCAACGATGGCATCGATGATTTCAATTCAATGGCTGAAAAGGGAATATATGTGATTGATAGGGTGGTGCAAGAAGAAATGAGTGGGGGAATCGATTTGGCAAAAGATGTTTGGCAGATACCTAAAATAGAGGTGAACATTGAACCCGGTATTTAGTTCGCATATTTTTTAATTACGGAGTATCTATGTTTTCGCCTTAAATTAATTTTTGTTCAATCGCCATCTTTACCAATTGGGCTGCATTCGTTACGCCCATTTTTTGAATAAGGTTTCGGCGATGGGTCTCTACTGTCAAGGGGCTAATAACCAACTGCTCTGCAATTTTAGGTGTAGTGATTCCTTCCGCTACCAAACTTAGTATCTCTTTTTCACGTCTAGTCAATTTGGGAATCGCATTGTTGTCGAAAATGGAATCGGCCAAAATCTTCTGTATTTCGCCACTAAAGTATGATTGGCCATCATGAATCTGATGTATTGCCGTAGCAAGCTCTTTGGATGTGACATTTTTCAACAAATAACCTTTGGCCCCGTTTTTCACCATTTGTTTAATGATACTTGGGTCATTGTAAGTGCTCAGCCCTACGACTTTAATATGAGTGTATTTTTTAGTGATTTTCTCACAGATTTCGACGCCGTTCATGTCGGGAAGATTCACGTCTAAGATGACGACGTTGGCAACAGACCTTTTCAGGAAATTAAATAGGTCTGAAGCATTTTCAAAACATTTGACAACCTCAATAGTATTATCTTCTCCCAAAGAAGAACGTAATCCTTCAATTACCAAAGGATGGTCATCGACCACTATGACTTTAATCTTCTCTGCTTTCATATTTTTTCTATTTGAATATTTACCGATGTACCTTCATTTACAATTGAACTAACATCCATTTTACCATTTAAAAAATTAACGCGATTCCTTAGATTCGTTAGTCCCAATCCGTTCTCCTGATTTATTTTACTCTGGTCAAAACCGATGCCATCGTCCTCGACAGTTATACCTATTTTGTCTTTATCGTGAATGAACTGAACCAAGATTTCAGTGGCTTTTGCATGTTTGAGTGCATTGTTGATCAATTCTTGAATAATTCTATACACCGTCAGTTTTGTACTTCGATCTTCTATGTCTTTGGTACTATAGTATTGTAGTACAATATTGGTGTCTTTAAAATTCAGTGTACTACAATAATCTTCCAATGCGGCTTTTAGACCATATTTCAATAAAGTTTCTGGCATCAAGTTTCGGGCTACACTTCTTAACTCTTGTAAAGAATCATCGATATTGCCGAGAATATGATCTAATTCAGGAGCCGTTTTTTTGACTTTTTCTACTTCGGCAAGTTTTGAAAGTTTGATGCTAATACCAGATAGTCTACCTCCTAGGCCATCATGAAGATCCGCTGCCAAACGTTTGCGCTCTTGTTCGACACCTTCCATCATAACGCCAAAAAGATTTCTTTCCTTTTCAGTTTTTAGAACCTGTATTTGTCGCTCTTGTTCTTTTTGCTTTAAAAGTGCTTTCTTTTGTCGGTTTCGATAGGTCAAATAACCAGAAACAAGTACGAACAAGAGCGAACCTAATAATATAAAGAGTAAGTAGTTTTGCGATTTCTTTTTTTCAAGGTCAAGGTCGGCTCTGTCATTCAGTATTTGAAGTTCCGCTATTTCGCGGTCTCTTTTCTCTTTTTGATACAATTGCTCTAACCGTAAAGTTTCACTAGTTAATTCATCTTCTTGAACACTGTCGTTAAGCGCAAAATACCTGTTGAAGTATTCAATAGCTTTTTTTGGATTATTTGAACGCTCCTCAATTTTTGCCAATTCTTTTAGAGCAAACACACTCCTTGTAGGATTATTTTTAATGTTTAGGTTGTAAAATTTCAACATGTACTCTTTTTCTTTTTCAATATTCCCTAGCTGCTCATATAACCTTATGTATTCTAAGTATTGCTGAGAAAGCAGACCATATGCCTTTTTTTTCTCAATAATTTTTACCGAAATGCCAAATTCATTGAGTGCCTCATCATAATTGCCCGTTTCCCTGTGGTAAACACCAAGTGTTTGGTGATACATCTGAAGATATGGAGAATCGGGGATCTTCTTTAGAATACTTAAGGCGGTATCCAATACTTTTTTAGAACTTGATAGAGAATCCATTTGAACAAGACAATTGGCAAAGAGCAAGCGGTCCATGGCAAATTGAGGATACGCTTTTGTTTTATTGTAATTATCTTCATTTCCATTAAAATAGGAGTAAGCTTTATTTAATTTCTCTTCATTAAAAAAGGCAATAGCTAAATTGGTATTTATGATAGCGCTTAATTTGTGGTTTTCTATTCGTTTGACCACCGGTGCCAATTCAAGAAGGTACTCCATTTCTTCTATGGATTTTCCTTGATTACCCAGACTAGCGGTAAGATCTAAAGTGACCTCTGACCACAATTTGAGCAATTGTTTTGAGGAATCTTTTTGAATTAGAATTTCATAGATTTTTTTTGCTTTTTTTTCATATGCCTCGGCAATCGCCATCTTGTTATAATCAAAATAAACCCCGCCAAGTGCTTTGTAAGCTTTGCCAATACCTATAGAATCACCGTTATTCTCGAAATAAGCAACTGCCTTTTTGGCGTATTCAAATGCCTTGGTGGAATCGGTGCCAGAAGCTTCTTCGGCTATCTCGGCCATTCGATATGCTCGTTGAAACTCATTATCCGCCGCACTCAATAACTGTTCCAAGCTGTCTATTTTAAAGCTAGCTGTCTGTTGCGCCATTAATGATAGGCAGAAAAGCTGTAGTAGAAATGGTATAAAAAATAGTCTTATTGTCTTCGCGTACATTCGTGCAAAATATCAAATTATGAAGTCTCCTTTCTTAAAGGTGCTAAAAATACCCGTAAACTAGTAGAAATTTATACTTGGGAATAAGGACAAAAATCGAATAAAGTTTAAATCAATTTTTTCTCCACCGCTATTTTTATAAGTGATGCGGCATTGGAGACTTCGAGTTTCTGCATAAGATTTCGTCTATGCGTCTCGACCGTAAGTGGACTAATAAAAAGTTCTTCGGCAATGGTGTTCGTAGTTTTTCCATCGGCAATAAGGGTGAGAATATGTTTCTCTCTACGAGTAAGTTTTGGCAGATCTTTACTTTCTTGAGAGACAGAATCTGCCAATATTTTTTGGACTTCACTACCAAAATAGAAGTTTCCCTCATGTACTTGAGAGATTGCCTTCACCAGCTCGTCAGCGGTTGCGTTTTTAAGCAGATAACCTTTAACCCCGTTCTTGATCATTTGGTTAATGATACTCGGCTCGCTGTATGTGCTCAAACCTAATATACCTATATTCGCTTTGATGTTAAGAATCTTGTCTACCATTTCGACGCCATTGATATCGGGTAGATTTACGTCTAAAAGAATGACATCGGTAGTATCTTTTTCCAAAAAATCTAAGGTGTCTTGTCCGTTGGTGAAATGGGTTTTTACAACCACACGGTCATCATCACTTAATAAGGTTTTGAGTCCTTCAATGACCATTGGGTGATCATCTACTATCAATATGTTTATCGGTTCAGGCTGCATCTACTGTGATATGAACATTAACTGTGGTACCCTCATTTTCTTCACTTTCAAAGTCAATATTACCTTTTAAATAGGCTACTCGGGTCTCTAGGTTTGATAGGCCCATGCCGATATCTTTCTTTTTCAGACTTTCATTTTTATTAAAACCTACTCCATTGTCTTCTACTGTGATATCAACTTGATCGCCTTCCCTAATATATTGTACTAAAATTTCTGAAGCCTTGGCATGCTTGATCGCATTATTGATAAGTTCTTGTATCACACGATACATAGTTACTTGCTGATTGATATTAATGCCTTTGTCTGTGCCGTAAAATTGTAGAGTTACTTTAGTTTCGCTGCCGGTCATACTGCTACAATAATCTTTCAGAGCTGCCTGAAGTCCATATTTTACCAAAGTTTCTGGCATCATATTTCGCGCAACGTGTCGTAATTCAGTTAGCGAATCATTTAAATCTTTCATTACTTTTTGCAATTTTTTCTTCGGATATTCTTTGGGTTCGTCTTTGTCTAATTTTGAAAGATTCATACTAATGCCAGAAAGTCGTCCACCCAAACCATCATGCAGATCAATTGCGAGTCGTTTTCGTTCTTTTTCTTGCCCCTCGATCATTGCTGAAAATATTTTGTTTTGCTGTTCTTGCTTGAGCAGTTCTACTTCTGCTGCCTGTTCATTTTCTTTTTTTCTTGCTTTTCGCATTCTTCGACTATATACATAGTATCCTAAGAAAAGGAGTAGCGAAAGTATACTCACAATACCGCCGAGTAGATATGCTTGTGATTTTTTTTCTTCGTTTATGACTTTTAATCCTAATATTTCTTTTTCTTGTTGGGCGGTTTCGTATTTAATACTTAGTTCTTCAAGCTTTGCTAATGTTCCTTTTGTATCTAGAACACCAAATATATCCGTAGCCTTTAAGAGATCCTTATAGGCATTTTCATAGTTGGCCAAGGCGGCATTGTGCTCAGAACGTTGGTAAAATCCTTGATATAAGCTTATATCGTGTTGCCTCATTTTCGCATTCTCAATATATTTCGTAATGTAGGATTTTGCGTTTTCAAAATCTTTCAATGCCTCATATGCTTTCGCATAACGCTGCACTACCAACCCGTATAATGTTGTGCCTACATTGTTTTCAACTAAACTATAAACCTCATCAAGTGATTTTATAGCATCTTCAGGCCGGTTGGTACGAATGAAATATTGGCTTTTTTGTAGAGTGTAATGGAAATTATCAAAAACACTAGGGTACTTTTCGAGAAGTGCCTCTACCTCTTCCAATGTTTTTGCCATTTTGTCGATAGAGTCTAATTGATCAAATACCATTGCAAGCTGAATTACATTATAAGTTGTCTCTTTCGGATCTTTTAATGCTTTGTAGATTTCCCTACCTCTAATCAGACTTGGGTATGCCTCTTTATTAAAATCCCCAAGATTCAAGTGTTTGACGCCTAAGTTGGTATGGATATTCGCCAAAAAAAGGCTGTCGCCCAATTTTTGAACTACTGGTATTACCAAATCGGTAATTTCAATTTCTTTAAGGGGTTTCCCTAGAGCTCCATAAGAAATCCCAAGGTTATAAGTTCCGGTTGCCCACAATTTCAAAAGGGCTTTTGAAGAATCCTTTTTGATGAGCTGATTTGCTATTTCGCTACCTTTCTCTAGGTATTCAGTCGCTTTTTGTTGATCAATGTACATGAATGCTCTGCCTAAAGTAAAATTGGCGTCACTTATACCGATGTCATATTTATTTTGTTCACTGATCTTTAAGGCCTCAAAGGCGAAATCAAAAGTCTTGGTAGAATCAACTCCATCATATTCTCTAGCTAAAATGCAGAGTACTTCAACTTTGTGACCTAAAATGTCTGAGTCTTGTTGTTCCTTTTCAAGGTTTCTGATAGTTTCTAAAACATGATTTAGGCTATCAACATACTGATTCTTATCGGTCTGGCTAGACGTAAGAAGTGGTAGAAATAATAAAACAACAAGTAATAAGAGGCGCATTCCGTTATTTAGATTTTCATTTAATCAAAAGCCAATATACTATAACTATATGGTACTATAATTACCTTACAATCAATATACTGGAAAACCAGTAGAAAAAAATACAACTATTAGGGTATTTCATAAACAAGCTATTCAAAATACCTTGCAATCATTAATTCAGTACAATTTTTTCAACCCTAACAACAAATAATTTAATCATGAAAAAAGTAACAAAAGTATTCGCAATAATGGCGGTGGGCCTTATCGGTTTTAGTTCGTACGCCCAATTCGGAGTGAAAGCTGGCTTAGGTGTTTCGAGTTGGACCCTTAAAGATCGTGATGTCAATGTCGGTCAAGAATTGTTCAATGCAGGTTTTGCGTTTCATACCGGTATGGGTTTTGAAATCGAGCTGGGCGATAACGTTTCTTTAGAACCTGCCCTGCTATTTTCTCAAAAAACTTTTAGCCTTGAATCAACGGCCAATACCAACTTTGCCAAAATAAAGACTTCATTTGTTGAAATGCCCTTCAATGTAAAAGTGTATGTGGTGGATCTTGGGGACGCAGCTAGGCTTTACGGCATAGCCGGTGGATATGTGGCCTATATGTTTTCAGGTAAATCGAACGGTAACAAATTAGATATCGGAAATAAAAGCACCGACACCTTCAAATCTTTGGATGGGGGACTTAACATCGGAGTGGGTGCAAAACTTTTTGAATCCTTGAATGTTGATTTTTCGGGCGGAATCGGTATTGCTAATCTAGCGAACGACCAATCTAATGGTACTGTTAGTAAAATCAATGTCGTTCGGCTTACCGTCACCTATCAATTTGGCGGATAGAAATTAGATAAAATTCAATCCTATGAAATCGACCTTTCTTTTTTTGAGTGTGCTGACCCTATCTTTCTTCGGATGTAAATCACAACAATATTCGCTTGAAGAATTAACCGAAAAGCGTTTGGTCTTCGGAAACGGAGGTGGTATGACAGGAGCGTCGGATACCTATGTTTTGTTGGAAAACGGGCAGCTTTTCCACACAAATTCGTTGACCAAGCAATCATCAGAGCTTGAATCAATTTCAAGAATCAAGGCCAAAGAATATTTTACGAAGTTAAAAGAGCTCTCACTTTCTGAGAGGGACTTCGATCACCCGGGTAACATGTATTATTTCTTGGAAGATGTAAACAGTGACGAAGGTCATCGTGTTACATGGGGGTCGAATGACCACGAAATTTCGGAAGAATGCAAAACATTCTATAAAGAACTTAGAACAACTATAAAGTAAAACGTTATGAAAAAACAACTACTCTTTATTTTATGTTTGGCACTAACCGGTTTAACTGCCAATGCACAATCTACCTTCGATGATAAGAAAAGGGCTTCGACTGTAACAGCCAAAAAATCTCAAAACACGAAGTTCGATTTCTCGAATTTAAAGGTTAAAGAGAGTTCTACGCCCTTAGGTAAGGGGAGGTCCAATTATCAAATGCCTTCAGTATTTAATAGTAATGGTTCTCAAGCCTTGTACGAGCATAAAATATTGCAATCCGGTGAATCGGGTATTCCTGTTTTCATTGAAAGTGCCCCTACCGAAATGGCCAAGAAATCTGCAAATACGCAATCTGCCGAAACGGTTGGTAGAGATTATCTAATGGATATCAAGGGGTTACTCCGAATTACTGATCCTTCAACAGAGTTTCAAAATATTTCAAAGAAGGTAGATGATTTAGGGCAGACGCACCTCAAGATGCAACAAGTTTTTAAAGGTATAAAAGTATACGGGAGTGAAGTTGTCGTTCATCTCGATAAAAACAAACGAGTTCAAGCCTTCAATGGAAGAAATAAGCCTACACCACAACTGAAAAGTATTGCGCCTAAGATTTCAGTTCAACAGGCACTTTCAAGTATTGAGAATGATTTGGGTAGGCAACTACCAAAATACGGCACTGCTAAAAAAGGATTGAATAGCTTATTGAGCTCTTCGGAATCTGAAGAAGAGTTGGTGGTTTATGCGGTTGATGATATGGTTTTTTTAACAAGACACATCACGGTCTTTCCAAGTACAATAGATCGCTGGGAGTATTTTATCGACGCCAATACGGGAAAGATATTAGACAAGTACTATCATACCTGTCAGTTCCATACTGGTTTTGATGAGAACCATAAGAAAGGAAGTGTGATACTTCCAGTACCACCAACCAATACGAACGGGAATGATTTGAATGGCATTAATAGGCAATTGAATACGTGGAGTAATGGTACCCAAAATTATATGGTAGATACCTCAAAACCTATGTTCAATGCAGGACAATCGGAACTACCTGACAACCCGGTAGGGGGTATCATGACATTAGACCTTCGAAATGAGTCTCCTGCTGAAGGAGTTCAAATATTTCACGTTACATCTAGTGGCAATACTTGGAGCAATGCCTCCGGCGTTTCGGCTCATTATAATGCCGATGTGTCTTATGAATATTTCAGAACTACATTCAATCGAAACTCCATTAATGGCCAAGGCGGTAGTGTCATTTCATTTGTCAATGTCGGTAGCCCAGAAGGTGGAGGTTATGACAACGCCTTTTGGAATGGGAAGGCAATGTTCTATGGTAACGGAAATGTCGCTTTTACTCCACTTGCAGGTGGTCTGGATGTTGGCGGACATGAAATGTCGCACGGCGTAATTCAGAACACGGCCAATTTAGAATACCGAAACCAATCGGGAGCCATCAATGAATCTTTTGCCGATATTTTCGGGGCAATGATCGATCGTGATGATTGGAAATTGGGGGAAGATATTATAAGAAATAACTCTTTCCCATCGGGTGCTATGCGTGATATGCAAAATCCGAATAACGGCGGCAATCAATTGGGTGATCGCGGTTGGCAACCCAAAGACATGACCGAATTCTACACCGGTGATCAAGACAATGGAGGAGTACATATAAATAGTGGTATTGTTAATAGAGCGTACTACTTGATTGCTACTGAAATCAGTAAAGATAAAGCTGAACAAATCTATTACAGGGCTTTGGACAATTATCTCACCGTTTCGTCTCAATTTATCGATTTGCGTTTGGCTGTATTAAAATCGGCTGCTGATATTCATGGTGAAGGTTCTAACGAGGTACAGGCGGCAGAGTTGGCATTTGATACCGTAGGTATTACCGATGGAACAGGTACCGATACCGATAATGACATTCCGACGGCAGCAGGAGATGATTTTATCTTAAGTCTTGATATACGTGATACCGATCCGAATACGCTTTACATATCAGATACAAACGGAGATAATTTCGTACCGCTTACAACAACCAGAGTCGATCGCAAACCTAGCGTGGCCGATGATGGTAGTTTTGCCATTTATGTTACAGAAGACAATACGGTAAATGCGGTTACATTAGATCCTAATAATCCAGAAGAATCCGTTCTTTCTTCAGATCAAATTTGGGCAGCGGTGGCGCTCTCGAAAGATGGTACGAAGCTTGCCGCCGTAAGAAATGACCAAGATAATATCATTTTTATTTCAGATTTAATAAGTAACGAATCACAGGCTTTTGAGCTTTTCAATCCGACTTCACAAGATGGTGTTACGACTGGCGAGGTTTTATATCCTGATGCTTTGGAATGGGATTATTCGGGGGAATTTCTCATATATGATGCTCTAAATCGAATTGATAATGGAGATGGAAATGATATTGATTATTGGGATGTTGGTGCCCTGAAAGTTTGGGATAATCAAAGTAATTCTTTCGGTGACGGAAGCATTCAAAAACTATTTACAAACCTTCCGGAAGGGGTAAGTATTGGTAACCCATCCTTCTCGAAAACATCAGGAAACATTTTGGCATTCGATGTTTTTGATTCCAATAACGACACCTATGAGGTGATTGCCGCGAACATAGAAACAGGAACTGTAAAAACGGTTTATCAAAATAATAAGTTGGGGTTTCCGAATTATTCGAAGAGCGATGACAAACTGATTTTCGATTCTAACAATAACGGTGATGATGACATTTTGGTGATCAATATGGCGGCGGATAAGATTAGTCCATCGGGCAATCCGTCAGAATTGATTCCCAATGGTATTTGGGGCATATGGTATACGGTGGGTGAACGTAGTACACTGAGTAGTGAGAAAGAAATCACCGATTTTAGGTTCAATGTGACCAATCCATCCGCTGTAGGCACAATAAATGGAGATGTAATTACGGTTGATCTTCCGAGTAACATCAATCCTGAGAATTTGATAGCGACCTTTTCAAGTTCGGCCAGATCAACGGTTACAATTAACGGTGTAGACCAACAGAGCGGGATAACTGTCAATAATTTTTCGGCCCCTCTGATTTATACTGTAACTGCAGAAGACGGATCTACCAAGAACTTTACGGTCAATCTTGGTGAAGCTCCTCCTAACAATCCGAATGATGATGATGGTGACGGGGTGTTGAATGCAGATGATCAATGTCCGAATACGCCATTCGGTACTACGGTCGACGTAACCGGATGCGAAATTTTCTCGTTGCCTTCTGATAATTTTAGAGTACAGGTGAAGGGAGAATCATGTGTCGATAGCAATAATGGTAGTATAACCGTAACCTCCACGGCCACTAATAATTTTACCGCCACGGTAACCGGTAACGGACTCAACGGCTCGGTCGATTTCACACAAATACTTCTTGTGGAGAACTTAGAAGCCGGCCAGTATAATATCTGTATTACGGTTCAAGGGCAGGCAGGTTACGAAAGCTGTTTTGATGTTACGGTCTCGCAACCAGAAGCACTTTCGGTAAGTTCAAAAGTAAACCTTGCCACCAAATCGGTAACCTTGAATTTATCCGGTGCGGAGGAATATACGATTTCCCTAAACGAAGAGATTGTTGTTACAAAAGAGTCTAAAGTGACGATTCCCTTGAGAACATCCAACGTTAAATTAAAGGTCAAAACCGATAAAAACTGTCAAGGGGTCTATGAGGAAAATATTGATTTGAATGATAGGGTCATTGTGTATCCGAATCCGGTAAGAACTGGGGAAATCTCAGTGGAGTTGGGCCGGGTTTCCGATATACCTGTATCGATTCAGCTGAATACCTTTGATGGTAGAATGGTGCTAAAAAAGAATATCGAGCCCAATACAGGTAGCGTTAAACTTGATGCAGATAGTCTGACTAGCGGAATGTATATGTTATCGGTTGAGATAGATGGAGAAACAAAAACTTTTAAAATCGTAAAGCAATGAGCAGATTGGTTATTAAATATTTATTGGTTTTTATCATATTGATTTCAGCGTGTTCAAAAGGAGGGGATGGAAATGGTGATGGAAGTGGATTGCCAAACTTGCCAGGCGGAGATAGCGGGGACCCAGGAAGTGCGACCTTGGTCTTTCCTGAAAATAATTCTGAATGTACCGAAGGTACGACCGTAAATGATTTAGAAAGTACCATTACATTTCAATGGCAAGCCTCACAAAATACCGATAGCTATGAGGTAAATGTCAAAAACTTAGAAACGGGCGATACTCAAAAAACCGATGTGACGACCGATGAAGCATCGATTACATTGAATAGTAATACACCCTATGAATGGTTCGTTATTTCCGAGAAAAATGATTCTGACACCAAACCGGAAAGTGCTAAATGGAAATTTTATAACGCTGGTGCCGGTGTTATTGATTATGCGCCATTTCCTGCAGATGCTGTAAATCCGAAAAGGGGAGCGTCTATTCCGGTAACAACTTCAGTGACCCTTGAATGGCAAGGCAACGATGTCGATAATGATATTGCCGAATTCGAAGTGCTGTTCGATACAACTACTGAACCCTCTTCGAATATAGGTTCGACTTCTCAAAGCAACATGAGTGTGAATGTGAGTTCTGGTCAGACTTATTATTGGCGAGTTGTTACAAGGGATAATGTGGACAATACTTCGCAATCTGAAGTCTTTGAGTTCAAGGTGTTGTAAAAAATGGTTTCATGTTTGAGTTAGTTTGGTTGAAGCCCCGCATCGCCCCGATAGCTATCGGGATACGGTGTGGGGTTTTTGCTGTTTATTAGTAACCATTTACCGTATTTCATCTAATATATACTTCATTTAAACCAATATTTCTACTTTTTCTTGATCGTAGCATGGCATTTGCAATTCTAGAGATATGTGTAACGATAAAATGAAGATATTATGAAGACAACACTACTTATTAAGGAGATTTATTTAGAAGGTTTTAGAAACCTTGGCAACTATATTCAGAAGAACTACATGAAAGTTTTTGCATGGTTTAGTTTCTTATTGATAGCAGTGGGACTGTATGCATTGATATTTAGAATATCAACGGGCTTTGCCTTTTAACTAGGTAAAATAAACACTACTTATGAAAAGCCCTCAATACGAATTGAGGGTTTTTTTATTGTTGAAAAATAAGATGGGCATATATGAACTAACATAGTAGGTTTTTATGGCTTATAGGCAAATCGTTGTTTTTCAATTTTTTAACAGAAGTGGTCAAAAGCAACATATCTCTGTGAAGTGCATTATATTATGTTGAAAACAGCCTATGGTGTAGCTTGTCCATAATAGTCTTCATTTCAGCCAGTATTCGTTTAAAACCTCAGGGATAGCACGAGCTTTGTTATTTGACTAATGTAACGTTTAAATGAAGTGATTATGAAGACAACATTACTTATTAAAGAGATCTACCTGCAAGCATTTAGAAATTTCAGTAGTTATCTGATAAGAAACTATCTGAAGGTTTTTGCATGGTTCAGTTTCTTTATGATTCTGGTCGGCCTATATGCCTTGATTTTTAGAATGTCGACAGGCTTTGCGTTTGACTAGACGCTCTTTTGCGAGGAACTAGATTTTGAAAATGAAAAAATGAGACACCCTGTATTATGCAGGGTGTTTTTTTAATTATTAAATTGGAAATAATCCAAAAAATAGGATATATTCCATATATTAGCTGTCCGTTTTTAGGATAGTAATGAACAAAACCATACTCCATTTAGATCTCGATACTTTTTTTGTCTCCGTAGAGCGTCGGCTCGATAGTCGCTTAAATGGTAAGCCGATACTTGTTGGTGGCCTTAGCGATCGTGGAGTAGTGGCTGCATGTAGCTATGAAACCCGTGGGTATGGTATTCATTCGGGTATGCCCATGAAAATGGCAAAAGAACTTTGCCCTGAAGCGGTACGTATCAAAGGCAATGCAGGTACGTATAGCAAACATTCCGATCTCGTTACCGAGATTATCAAAGAGCATGTGCCGCTTTTCGAGAAATCGAGTATCGATGAATTTTATGCTGATCTAACAGGAATGGATCGTTTTTTTGGTTCCTATAAATACGCTTCGGAAATACGAAAAAAAATTATCAGTGAAACTGGTTTGCCTATTTCCTTTGGGCTGTCGATCAATAAAGTGGTATCAAAAGTGGCAACGGGCGAAGCAAAGCCCAACAACCAATTAAAAATCGATTATGGACTAGAAAAAACCTTCTTGGCCCCCCTTTCTATCAAGAAAATCCCCATGGTGGGTGATAAAACCTATCAAACACTTCGAAATCTGGGTTTGAGAAAGGTAGGTACTGTGCAAGAAATGCCTATGGATGTCATGCAGCGTGTACTCGGTAAAAATGGAGCCGTGATTTGGAAACGAGCTAATGGTATCGACCATACGCCTGTGATTCCGTTTTGGGAGCGAAAGTCAATTTCCAATGAACGCACTTTTGATAAAGATACCATTGATGTTGTAAAATTAAAGGGTCTATTGATTGCCATGACCGAAAATCTTGCCTATCAATTGCGACGGGGCGAGAAGTTGACGGCCTGCATTGCGGTCAAGATTCGGTATTCCGATTTCAATACCTATTCGAAGCAAATGCGCATACCGTATACCAGTGCCGACCATATTTTGATTCCCAAGATTTTGGATATGTTCAAAACCCTTTACAATCGAAGATTATTGGTGCGCTTGATAGGTATTCGTTTCAGCCATTTGGTCAGTGGTAATTATCAGATCAATCTGTTTGAAGATACCGAAGAGGCCTTGAACTTGTACCAAGCGATGGACCATATTCGAAATAAGTATGGTGATAAAAGCATTGTTCGTGCTTCGGCCATGGGTAAGAATACGATTGGGCGAATGCATAATCCGTTTAACGGACAACCGCCGATTGTTTTGGCGCATCGAAAACAATAATACAGTAGTTGATAGTTTTTGGTTCACAGTTGATAGTGTTCACCATCAACCATCAACGCACAACCATCAACGATTTTGTATTTAAACTGCCACACATACTACAGCCTTCGATTCGGAACTTTCTCCGAGGAAGAACTCCTGCGCTTGGCCCAAGAAAATCATGTTACACAATTGGTACTTACCGATATCAATAACACTTCGGCCGGACTCAATTTTGTCAGATTAGCTTCCGAATATAATGTGAGGCCTATTCTCGGAATCGATTTTCGGAATAGAGTAGATCAGTGTTTTGTTGGTATTGCCAAGAACAATGATGGCTATTTAGAACTGAATAATTTTCTTTCGGAACATTTACATGAAGCAAAAGAACTACCTCTTATTGCTCCGAAATTCAAACATGCGTATGTTGTTTACTCCTTTGAGAAAGTACTTCAGAACGATAGGTATGAATTTGCTGAAAATGAGTTTATTGGAATTTCCATTGCTGATTTACGAAAACTGCCTTTTTCAAGATTGTTGAAATTGAAAGGCAAACTGGTTGTGCAGCAACCCGTTACATTTCGAAACAAAGCTGACTTCAATGCGCATCGATTGTTACGGGCCATTAATAACAATATTTTGTTGAGCATGTTGGAAAAGACCGAGGAAGCCAACGAGAACGAAAAAATGTTTCCGGTTGAAAACTTGGCGGTAGCTTTTTCGGAGTATCCGTTTATTCTTGAAAACACCGAACGTTTGTTGAACTCCTGTTCCATTCATTTTGATTTTTCCAAAGGAAGAAAACCACAGAACCTTAAGACGTACAAGGCGACTAAGCAAGACGATGAAGAAATGATCGAGCGATTGTGCCAAGAAGGTTTGCCGTATCGCTATCCTGATGGGGGAGATGGTATTATCGAACGTTTGAAAAAAGAACTGAAACTCATCAAAAGCATGGGTTTCGTATCCTATTTTCTTATCAATTGGGATATTGTCACGCATGCCCGAAAACAAGGATTCTTTTATGTAGGCCGGGGTAGTGGCGCCAACAGTATCGTTGCCTATCTCTTGCGTATTACCGATGTGGATCCGATGGAACTCGATTTGTATTTTGAACGTTTTATCAATCTTTACCGCGCCAATCCCCCCGATTTTGACATCGATTTTTCACATCGAGACCGGCCAACAATGACCCAGTATATTTTTGACCGTTTTGAACATGTAGGGCTTCTGGGTACCTACGTGACCTTCAAGGATAGAGGTGTTTTTCGTGAACTTGGAAAAGTATTCGGGCTCCCAAAAAGCGAAATCGATTTTCTCTGCGAAGGTAGGTATGACGTTTCAAAGCTCGATGAGGTTTCCCGTTTGGTTATCAAGTATGGACGTTTGATACACGGCATGCCCAATTATTTGAGCATTCATGCCGGGGGGATTTTAATCAGCGAAAAACCCTTGCACTATTTTTCGGCTACCCATTTACCGCCCAAAGGTTTTGCAACCACGATGTTCGATATGGTCATAGCCGAAGATGTAGGCCTCTACAAGTTCGATATTTTAGGGCAAAGAGGGTTGTCAAAAATCAAGGAATCCTTAGAAATCATTGCATATAACCGACCTGATGAATCAGCTGGTTTTGATATTCATGACGTCAAGAAATTTTTTAAAGACCCGATAATCAATGACCTTGTTAAAACAGCACAATGTATGGGTTGTTTTTATGTGGAATCCCCCGCCATGCGCATGTTACTTAAAAAATTAGAAGTCGACAACTATCTTGGGTTGGTGGCGGCAAGTTCGATTATTCGACCCGGAGTAGCAAAAAGTGGAATGATGCGGGAATATATTTTGCGACATCGAAATCCTGGGCGAGACAAAGAAAGGGCGCATCCTGTCATGTTAGAGATTATGCCCGATACTTACGGAGTGATGGTCTATCAAGAAGATGTCATCAAAGTCGCACATCATTTTGCGGATCTCGACCTTGGCGAAGCCGATGTGTTGCGTCGAGGGATGAGTGGGAAGTTTCGTTCACGTGAGGAATTTCAAAAGGTAAAGGAAAAGTTTATCGATAACTGCCGCAAAAAGGGAGAAGACGATAAGATTATTTTCGAGGTATGGGAGCAGATCGCCAGTTTTGCCGGCTACGCCTTTGCAAAAGGCCATTCGGCCAGTTATGCCGTAGAGAGTTACCAGACACTATTTTTACGGGCATATTACCCTTTGGAATATATGGTGGCCGTGCTCAATAACGGCGGCGGATTTTACCGCTCCGAGTTTTATGTACACGAAGCTAGAATGATGGGCGCTACCATTCATCCGCCATGTGTCAATAGAAGCTTCAACAAAAATGTGATTTATGGAACGAACATTTTTCTTGGGTTTGGATATCTACGCGATTTGGAAAGTCGCGTATCGGAACGCATTTTGAAAGAGCGGTTAGAAAATGGAGTATATGACTCTTTGGAAGGTTTTTTAGACCGTGTTTTTATAACAGTTGATCAAATAAGTATTCTGATCCGTATCGATGCTTTTCGATTTACGCGAGTGAACAAACATCAATTGCTTTGGAAGGCCCATCTCTTTTTGAACAAAAATGTAAAAATCGATCATCCGAAATTATTTCCGCCGAAGCATCAAGATTTTAAGATTCCACAATTAAATACCACCGACCTTGAAATGGCCTTCACGCAATTGGAATTATTGGGCTTTTGTCTGTGCAGTCCGTTTGAATTATTGGAGGAACCACCAAAGAATAGTCGATCCGTCAAAGATCTTGAACGTTTTCTAGACCATCATATCGATATCTATGGCTATCTGGTCACGGTCAAGAACACAAGCACCCATAGCGGAAAGAGAATGCATTTTGCCACCATGATCGATCAACAAGGTCAAGTTTTCGATACGGTGCTTTTTCCGCCCGTGGCCGCCCAGTATTATTTTAGGGGAAAAGGTATTTACAGGTTTTATGGCAAGGTGGTCAGTGAATTCGGTTTTTTGAGTATCGAGGTCATTAAAATGGAAAAACAAGATTATGTGCCAGACCCGAGATATGCAGATATGAAAACGAGTGTAAAACATTTTCAGCAGAAGGAAAAAAATAAAGTTGGTGTCAGGGGTAAAAGTGAAACGTTAAAAGCACCTCCCCTCAGATGAGGGGAGGTGCTCAAAAAGAAGGACAGACAGGTTGATTCATTACAACTCTTTCAATATAATATTCCGATACGCTACTTTCATCGGCGGCCCGACATGAACCTGCATTCCCAATTTTCCAGCGGTCATTCCATTAATACTATCGTTATCGATGACCTCGCTCATCAAAATACCATTGATATAATGTTGCATGCGATTGCCCTTGATGATTAAATGTGCTTTGTTCCAATCATTGCTTTTGATTTTTGTTTTAAGCGAATCCATATGGCCAAGCGATTCCAAAATCGTTCTGTTTTGCCAGGCGTTGTTTTTGACATTGGCCCGCAATGAACCCTCGACTTCAGGGTTTGGCTGAGAAGAAATTTCGACTTTCTCCCCGCGGTAGGCCAAGGTAGCACGTTTGCGTTCTTCATAATTTTGGCCGGTGTAGCGATTTTGCCCATCGATATCGGCCTGATATCCGCGAAGCGCAAAGGGGATAGTATCCAATTGGTTACTTCGATAGTTTATGCCACTATTACCATTTTCTGAAATCTTGAACTCCAACTTCAGTTCAAAATCGTCAGGTTGCCCATCCTTATAAATTATAAATGTATTGGCCTTTAAAAGAGTTTCAGGAGTTATTTCCCCTACGAGATTTCCATTTTCGACCCGCCAATAAGTAGGGTCGCCATGCCACCCTGCCAAAGTTTCACCGTCAAAAATCATTTTGAATTCTTCTTTGCCATTTGCAATTTCAATAGGAGTATCGGTTACTTGATCAGTTTTTGTTTCTCTGCAAGATTGTAAAACGAAGACAAAGGCCAAACCTATAAAAATGTCTATCGAAATCGACTTTAACCAAAGCGTTTTAGTATTCATAATCTACCATTTATAATAGTAAGCGTCCAATCTAAAAGTACTAAAATATGGGCATACCGTACTGGATACATTTATAATTGATTTCAACCAATTGATACCCTCTCATTTTTTACCATCGAAAAAGAATATTATTTTTAAGGAAATACCTTACACCGGTAAAATATAATTTATTCCATGGCAACTCGATTTATCAACAAAAAAACAGCAAGGCTTTACAGCGACACCACCGGCAACTCTTATGAACAAATTCTAATTTATGGAGAAGAGGTTCAAACGATTGGTCGAGCGATAGATGGACGGATAAGGGCCATCTATAGAAGTAAATACGAAGGGTTTATAAAGACCGATCAATTAATGAAAAAGGGTGAGCTGGAGATTTATTTTATCGATGTCGGTCAGGGCGACGCGGCTTTGGTAATTACACCGAATCGAAAGAAAATCTTAATCGACGGGGGTTATAATGATCAGGCGAAGGGTTTTCTACAATGGAAATATCAGCTCGCCGATTTGACCTCCCCAAATTTGGTCATCGATCTTTTGGTTCTAAGCCATGCAGACGGGGATCATCTTAAAGGCCTTAAAGATATCCTAGAACACGATAAAATCGAAATACGCCAAATTATTCATAATGGTATTGGCCTGTTCGAAGGCACGGATGTGAAATCAGGCAACCTCAGTACAGATGGCGCTTATTTAGAATCATATCACTCCGAAATAAATGACCTACAGGGTTTAGCGCTGCGCGGAGCTTTTGAAGATTGGATCGAATTGGTCACACGACTTAATATTCCGTATGAAGCTGTAAGCAGAGATACAGGCTTTTACGATGTTGGCGACCCAGAGGTTACTTTTGAGATTTTGGGTCCCATTCTCGAAAAAGATCGAAATGATAATCCTCGTTTCAAATGGTTCAAGAATCATTCGCATACGATCAATGGGCATTCTGTTATTTTCACGCTGCAATATGACGGTGTGCGTATGCTTTTTTCCGGTGATGCCAATATCGAGGGCAGCGAGTATTTAATGGAACATGCAGGAGTTTCCGAAAAATTACGGGCGCATATATTCAAGACCCCGCATCATGGCAGTCATGAATTTTCAACTGCCTTTTTCGAAGCGGTCAGACCTCAGATTTCCGTAGTCTCGTCAGGTGATTCGCCAGACCACGGACATCCGAGGGCCAATTTTATCGGAGCTATAGGCTTGGCATCGAGATCCAGTCGACCTTTGGTCTTTTCCACTGAAATTGCAAGTACCTTTAAAGATGCGAATGAAATCGATTTGAGTCGAATTGTGCCTGCTAATGCTTTAAGCACCGTAGATTTGCGGGGCGCTCGGTTATTCAAAAAGAAATTACACGGTATGATCAATGTTCGAACCAATGGAAAAGATCTTTATGCCATGCGCAGGGTAGAGGCAGGCTATTGGTGGGAATCTTACGGACCGATTGCAGCGGTAGATTTTCCTTCGATTTTTTAAACGAAATTGTCTCTTCATTTCTTGATTGTTTATTCGATTCAATACGTTTGAATCACTACTTTTAAGCATGCAAGATTTTCGAAGAAATGTTTCAATCACTGGGTCGGAAGAATTCACAGGTATTGACTTAAGAGAACCTGTTCAGGTTGCGGCAGGAGCATTAGGTGTTAAAGAGGCACTGCGTCATGGTTTTAAAGAAATGGGAATCGCGCGTTCGATGCGTGCTTTGCTAGAGATGAACCAGAAAGATGGTTTTGATTGCCCTAGCTGTGCGTGGCCTGATCCAGAAGAACCTTCAAAAGTTGCCGAATATTGCGAAAATGGAGCCAAAGCTCTTGCCGATGAGGCCACCACCAAGAAAGTGGGTATCGATTTTTTTAAGAAGTACTCGGTTGAAGAACTCTCTCAACTTACTGATTATGAACTGAACAAGTTCGGAAGATTGGTCGAGCCATTGGTTCTGCGACCTGGAAGCATATATTATGAACCGATAGCATGGCACGAAGCATTCGATTTAATTTCCACGGAATTGCGTAAACTCGATTCTCCCGACGAAGCGATTTTTTATACTTCAGGAAGATCCAGCAACGAGGCTGCTTTTCTATACGGAATGTTCGCCCGTGCCTTTGGAACCAACAATATGCCCGACTGCTCGAATATGTGCCATGAATCGAGCGGAATAGCTTTGGGCGAAACTTTGGGAATCGGGAAGGGTTCTATCAAGCTTGAAGATCTTTACGAAGCGGAAGTGGTCATCGTAGCAGGACAAAACCCGGGCACGAATCACCCGCGGATGCTTTCCGCCTTGGAAAAATGTAAAAAAAATGGGGGCAAAGTCATCAGTATCAATCCGCTTGAAGAAACCGGACTCGTAAACTTCAAAAATCCACAGCACTTGAAAGGATGGGTAAGCGGTGTAGATATTGCCGATTTGCATCTTGCAGTGAATATCAATCAAGATATTCCCCTAGTAAAATTGATTCTTAAAAAATTGGCCGAGTTGGATAAAAAGGACAAATCCGTTTTCGATCATGAATTTATCGAGACATATACCGAAGGGTATGAAAGTCTGATGGCGGATTTTGATAACTATACCGAAGAAGAATTACTGCAATTAAGCGGTGTTGGTCTTGCAAAAATCGAAGAGGCCGTGCAGCTCTTAGCGAATAAATCGAAGATCGTTGTTTGTTGGGCGATGGGTTTGACCCAACATAAAAATGGGGTCGAGAATATACGTGAATACGTCAATCTACTTTTACTAAAAGGGGCTCTTGGTAAACCGAATGCCGGCACGTGCCCTGTTCGTGGTCATAGTAATGTACAGGGTGATCGTAGCGTTGGTATTATGCATTTTGTCGATGAGGCATTGAACAAACGAATCGAAGAACATCTTGGTTTTACCCCGCCTTCAGATGAGGGAGTCGATACGGTTGGAGCAATGAAAGCCATGCACGAAGGAAAAGCAAAAGTTTTTATGTGCCTTGGCGGTAATTTCTTGATGGCCGCCTCGGATACTATGTATACGGCCGAGGCTCTACAAAAATGCGACTTGACGGTACAGGTCAGTACAAAATTAAACCGTACCCATTTGGTGACAGGACGGACGGCACTTATTCTTCCGACAATAGGCCGCTCAGAAAAAGATATGAAAAATGGCAAGCAACGTCATTTTACGGTAGAGAATAGTATGGGAAGGGTGACTCGGTCAAGAGGGTTATTAAAGCCCGCTTCTGAGAATATAATGAGTGAACCTGAGATTATATCCAAGCTTGCGGATACTTATTTTAAAGGGGAACATTCCGTTGCTTGGAAGGCCCTTGGTAAAGATTATGAATTGGTTCGCGAATATATCGACAAAGTCGCCAAGGGTTTCGATCAGACCGAAGAGCGTTCGAAAGGCGCCGGTTACTATTTGCCAAATAATGTTCGAGAACTTGATTTCAGTAAACTGCCCAATGGCAAAGCGCAGATTACCATAAACAGCTTGCCTGATCATGAATTAAGACAAGATGAATTTATGTTGATGACGATACGGTCGCACGATCAATTCAATACCACCATCTATGGATTGGATGACAGGTATCGTGGCGTCTATAATGAACGCCGAGTACTATTCATGAATTCCGAAGACATGGAATCCCTGAAGCTTCATAAACAGACGATGGTAAATATTAGCAGTAACTATGATGGCAAAGTTCGAACTGCGAAAAAGTTTCTAGTGGTTCCCTATAATATTCCTAAAGGAAATTTGGCCGCTTACTTCCCTGAAACCAATGTTCTGGTTCCCTACAATCATTTTGCCGACAAGAGCAAAACTCCGATAAGCAAGTCGATAAAGGTCACTTTGGAGAAAGTATCCCAATAGAATTTTAGAAGAGTTTTTATAGACTCCGTCATTCGATGTAATTAGTTCAAAGAACTATTTTGAATTTGATTTACGCTTTTCAAAATAGAGTTTCACTAACTAAAAAGAGCCCCGTCTTTCGATCGGAGCTCTTTTACGAGAACACTATATGAAAATGAAAAATTTTTAATTCGTTTTTATTACATGGTAAACTTACGTCGCGAAGCTGTAGTTGTAAAAAAAATGATGTGAAAGTGCTTAAAAGTGTTGTGAGATAGCCAAAACATGATTTTTAGACCTTCTTTTTAACCAAAAACCATCTGTTTCATATACTTGGTCGGGGTATTTTTACGTTGTTTTAGTAACCGCCCATTACTAATTTTATGAAACGATTGACCATCATCTTTCTAATTGTGCTGACTTTGGCCTCTTGCTCAAAGGACAATGACGATATAATCAATACCGAATTAGAAGGCAAATGGATTCTTACAAATGCTTCTTGCTTTTGTTACTTTGACGAAAATCCTGATTTCAGTACTCACAAAGTGACTTTTTCGGGAAGTAATCTAGAAGTAGAAAATTCCGGGAACATGCAATTTTTGACCAATGCGGCCGGTTCTTATACGGTGAACGGTAATGTAATCTCATTTATGAACGAGCAACAATTCACTTATGTTCTCAAGGGAGATATTCTTGAACTAACTTTTGTGGACAATCCTAACTTGGCGGATGATGAGATGTTCTTAGAGTATCTGAAGAATTGATTCTTTACTTTTATTGAAAAGCAGGATGCCCTGTAATATCCGCCCCTGTAATCAACAAATGAATGTCGTGAGTGCCCTCGTAAGTGATAACGCTTTCAAGGTTCATCATATGGCGCATAATCGAGTATTCTCCCGTTATACCCATACCGCCTAGTATTTGTCTGGCCTCGCGAGCGATTTTAATCGCCATATCGACGTTGTTTCTTTTGGCCATTGAAATTTGTGCGGTGGTTGCCTTTCCCTGATTTTTCAGTTGTCCCAATCGAAAGGCCAATAATTGAGCCTTGGTTATTTCGGTAATCATCTCGGCCAATTTCTTTTGCTGCAATTGAAAAGCCGCGATGGGCTTTCCGAACTGCACACGTTCTTTGGCGTAACGTAGTGCCGTATCATAGCAATCCATTGCTGCACCAATAGCTCCCCAAGAAATTCCGTAGCGGGCAGAATCCAAGCATCCGAGTGGTGCTCCCAATCCGTTTTTCCCGGGCAATAAATTTTCTTTGGGCACTTTTACATTATCAAAGATTAACTCACCGGTTGCCGAGGCACGTAAAGACCATTTGTTGTGTGTTTCAGGAGTGGAAAACCCTTCCATGTCGCGCTCAACGATTAGTCCGTGAATACGACCTTCTTCATTTTTGGCCCAAACTACGGCGATATCACAGAAAGGTGAATTCGATATCCAAAGCTTAGCTCCGTTCAGCAAGTAATGGTCACCCATATCTTTGAATTTGGTTTCCATACCTCCGGGGTTTGAACCGTGATTCGGTTCGGTGAGTCCAAAAGAACCCATCCATTCACCCGTGGCTAGCTTAGGCAAATACTGTTTACGCTGCTCTTCGTTTCCGTAGGTATAGATGGGATACATAACTAACGAAGATTGTACTGAAGCGGTGGAACGAACACCACTATCGCCGCGCTCGATTTCTTGCATAATGAGTCCGTAGCTGATTTGGTCTAGTCCAGCTCCGCCATATTCTTCGGGAATATAGGGTCCGAATGCACCTATTTCCGCAAGTCCGTTTATGATTTGTTTTGGGAATTCCGCCTTTTGTGCATACTCTTCAATAATTGGTGAGATATCTCGCTTGACCCATTGACGGGCCGCATCTCGAACCAACTTGTGTTCTTCCGAAAGTAAGTCGTCAAGATTGTAATAGTCGGGTGCTTCGAAAAGATCGGGTCGCATAATTCAAATTTTTATCAAAGATACTTATGAAACGTAACATTGCCCTTGCAAATTGTTACATTTTCAAATAAAAATCCTTTGTCAGCGCAATGTATTCCTTGGTGTAAACATGCCTTTCTTTTTCAATGGTCAGCTCATTTATCTCAGTCTGTATTTCGTTGAAAGAAAATTGCATCAGACTTCTTTTGATTTTTGAAGACGGATTACCCCTGACCCTACAAATCCGATTCGGGAATAATTTGTTTTTAGACGCCATCTCAATAAAATTCGACTCCTCCTTATAGGTGGTAATGACTGAGAATTTTCCACCCTTGGCCAATAATTTTGAAATTCCTTCAAGCAATCCTTTAAAAGGAAGCGAGGCATTTTGGCGCGCAGTATCCCTAGAAACGTTTCCGCTCGAAACATCCTCAGAAAAAAAAGGAGGGTTACAAATGATTAAATCGTACTTATCTTCAATTTCATCAACAAATTCATCAAAACCAGCATGATAGCAAAATAGTCTGTCCGCCCATTCTGAAGTCTCGAAATTTTGCACACATTGTTCAAAAGCCGCTTCATCGATTTCAATTGCATCTATAATTTCTGCCTGTGTTCTTTGGGCCAACATTAGTGCGAGCAACCCAGTGCCAGAACCAACATCTAAAATCGAATTTATATTTTCTGGCAGTGTGGTCCATGCACCTAAAAGCACTCCGTCCGTGCCAATTTTCATAGCGCAATTATGTTGTTCTACAGAAAATTTTTTGAATTTGAATTTTTGCTTCATTACAGATATTAGTTGATTTGATACTGTTATTTCATGCTAACAATTTATTTGACAATTTCTTACGAATTTGCTGTTTGCAAAATAGTTTTATTGTTCCATTTTATTTTGCCTAGATTTGAAAAAAAATAATTATTATGAAAAAGTATTTTAGTTTGTACAAAATTGCCATTTTATTATTTAGTGGGGTCTTGTTCTTCGCTTGCAGTAGTGATGATAAAGCTGCACCTGCCGACCCACCTATGGAAGAAACCATGGATCCCACCGATGATGATCCTGCCCCGGCCGATCCGGCCCCAACAGGTGAGGAAAAAAGTTTTCCGTTGGCCTCGGTAAGTGATTTGCAAGTAGTCGGTACCGCAAAATTTATCGAATTGGACGACAACTCGATCACTGTAGAAATCGAAATCAATAATGCCGTTGCCGGTGGCGAACACCCTGCACATATTCACTTAAATACTGCCGCGGAGGGAGGTGCTATTGCCAGATCATTGACTCCGGTCAATGGGGATACCGGCATGAGCAGCACGAATTTTAATCAGTTAGATGATGAAACAACTATCACATATGATGCGCTGTTGGAATTTGATGGGTACATCAATGTCCACAACAGTATGGATGATTTGGCGACTCTTGTAGCACAAGGTGATATTGGTCAAAATGAGCTGACGGGTGAAACAAAGTCATATGTTCTCAATAGCGTTGATGACCCCGAAATCAGTGGTACTGCTACCTTTGCGGAAAGAGTAAACGGAGAGGCCTTAGGAGTGATTCTATTAGTGAATACCCCTGCTGGTGGTGAACATCCTGGTCACATACACATGAACGATGCGGCAACCGGTGGAGGTATCGCGTTTACATTTGTTCCGCCTGTTAATGGAGATACGGGTATTAGTGCTTTTAATGTTTCTATGTTGGATGACGGAACGGCATTCGGTTATGCTGACGTTCTTGTCTACGACGGCTATATCAATATTCATGCAAGTGCAGATGATTTAGGCACTTTGATAGCTCAAGGAAACATTGGGTCTAATGCAGGTGAGGATGAAGAGCCCGAAGCTATCAACTTCGATGTTACCAACCAAGGTGCCACTGCTTACATATTCAATGGCAATGGGTTGACCGATATGGCAAACCCTGACATTACCTTAAAAAGAGGAGAAATCTATAGCTTTACGGTCAGTACACCGGGTCATCCGTTTTTTATCAAATCGGTTCAAAGTGTAAATACCACCGACGCATACGAAAACGGAGTGACGAATAATGGTGCGGCAGATGGTACGATAGTCTTTATGGTGCCTGACGATGCCCCGGACACCTTGTACTATAATTGTGAATTTCATATTTCGATGACGGGGGAATTCAACATTACGGATTAAAAATAGCTTGTTTAACAGCAATGAAATAACCACTCCGTTAGGGGTGGTTTTTTATTCCGTTGTATGTTGATCCAACTTTCCCGCTTCCCGAGTTTCAGAACCTTCAAGTTCCATCAAAGAATCACCCAATCGAAAACGCATATTGTTGGCAAGCAATTTTATCTTTTCCACCACCTCGGTATTTTCGTCTGCGACATTTTTGGTCTCGCCGATATCTACGGAAAGGTCGTAAAGTTCAATCTCATCTAAATCGACCATTCGATATGCTCTCGGTAGGCCATCTTTGCCTAATTCTTGACCGTCCATGGTACGATAACGATGTGGGAAGTACAATTTCCATTTTCCGTATCGTACACCGAAAAGTTCGTTGACGCGATAGTAAAAGAAATATGCCTCATTCGGACTTTCTTCTGATGCGCCCGTCAATACGGCCATTGCACTTTTACCATCGATGATTTTATCGGGTAATTCTGCGCCGGTAATTTCAGCGATTGTCGGTAAAATATCAATAGCCATAATCGGGGTCTCAATGGTTCTATTGGCAGATAGTTTCTTCGGATATTTCACAATAAATGGTTCGCGCTGGCCGCCTTCCCAAGCTGTTCCCTTTCCTTCGCGAAGCGGTAATGCACTTCCGGCATGGTTGCCGTAAGAAAGCCACGGTCCGTTATCCGAAGTGAAAATCACAACAGTATTCTCTTCAAGACCATTCTTTTTCAATGCTTCATTAATTTGCCCAACGGACCAATCGATCTCCATTATAACATCACCATATAGGCCTCTTTCGGACTTTCCTTTAAATTTATCGGAAACAAAGAGTGGCACATGTGGTTGCGGATGTGGTACATATAAAAAAAACGGATTGTCTTTATTCCTATTGATAAAATCAACACTACGTTCTGTGAGTTGAGTTGTTAATTGCGATTGCTCGTGGAGGGTGTCGATTACCGTTTCATTTTCGTAAAGTGGTAAGTCCGGAAAGTTGAAAATAGGTCCTTGCTGAGGGTGATACGGCCACATGTCATTGGAGTAAGGAATACCGAACCATTCATCAAAGCCATGTCTTGTGGGAAGGAATTTTGCGTGATGGCCCAAATGCCATTTACCAAATATTGCGGTCTTGTAACCAATATTTTTGAGCATTTCGGCCAGAGTGGTTTCAGAATCATTGATACCATGGGTATTGCCGGGCCCTAGGGCGTTATGAATGCCGATTCGGTTGGGATAGCACCCAGTTAAAATACCTGCTCGCGAAGCAGAACAAACTGCCTGAGCCGAGTAGTAACTGGTCAATTTCAAACCATCAGCGGCCATTTGATTAAGATTGGGTGTGAGAATATCGGGAGAGCCAAAGACACCTAGATCTTGATACCCTTGATCGTCGGTGAAGATCAAAACTATATTAGGAGGAATTTTATCCTCAGGGGTTTTGCCCTTTTTTTCACTACACGATATAAATAGAAACAGAAAAAAGAAGAAAAATACTCTCGACATGAAAACATTATTTAGAATTCAATAGAAAGATAGCATAAATCAGGGAATGATTTAAGGCAATCGATATGATGAAGTTTCTAGCTCAAATAGAGTTCGACAAGACCCTCGGGTGTGCGGACATGAATGACTCGACTTTCTCGGTCGACTTTATTGATAATTTCATCATTGATCGGAATCAACAATTCTTTGCCCTCTTTTTCGACCTCGAATAAGGCTTGTGAAGTAGTGTCATTTACACCGTTAATAATACCAATATCTCCATGGACAGAATCGTGCATGGCAAAACCGATGACTTCATGAAAATAGAATTTATTTCCGGTGAGTTTCGGAAGTAACTCCAAAGGAAGAAACAATTCGGAACCCATAAGGCCATCGGCACTGACTTCATCATTGATTTCTTCGAAATCGATTCGTAGTAAGGCCGACTTGTGAAGACGGCAGCTCTTAATAAAAAATGGAATCAGATTGTTTCTTAGCGAAACAAATACTGATTCCATGTTTTCGTAAACTTCGGGCTCATCAGTGTCCAATTTTACAAGAACCTCACCCTTAAAGCTATATTTTGAAACGATTTTGCCTAGATAGAAACAATCTTCCTTGCGCATCGTTTTGAGAACTATTCTTAATTAATTACTCTTCTTCTGCTGCTGCCTCTTCAGAAGCTTTTTCTTTAGTCGGTTCTTCAGCTTTTGCAGCTACGTCTTCTTTAACCTCCTCAACACTGGGTGCTTCAGTTGCTCCTTCTGTTTTCTCGACAACCTCTTTTTCAACGACATCTGGCACAGGTTTAGTGTCGGCATTATCAGTGTCTGGCTGAGGTGCTTCAGGTGTTTTTACAACTTCTTCTGTTACTGCGGCAGTTTCTTCCACTGCGGCCTCTGGTGCAGGTGCTTCGGCAACAGCCTCTACTTGCGCCTCGGCACTTTCGCCTTCTGGAGTTTCTGGAATTTCGGCTTCAACTGCGGCCAAAGCTCTTTTGTCACTAACCTCTTTTTCAGCTTTTAAGGCTTCGGCTTTTGCTTTTTCTTTAGCTTTCTCCAAACCGTCGACTTTGGCTCCGACCTGTTTTCCTTTTTCTTCGAGCCAAGCGGTAAATTTCTTTTCTGCATCCTCTTCTGAGAAAGCTCCTTTGGCAACTCCACCCAACAAGTGCTTTTTCATCATAACGCCTTTGTACGATAAAATCGCCCTAGCCGTGTCTGTAGGTTGTGCACCATTTTGCAACCATTGAACAGAATTATCTATATTAAGGTCTATTGTCGCCGGATTGGTGTTAGGATTATAAGTTCCTAGTTTCTCAAGGTACTTTCCATCTCTTTTGGAACGAGCATCCGCTGCTACGATCCAATAAAATGGTTTCCCTTTTTTTCCGTGTCTTTGAAGTCTGATTTTTACTGGCATATCACATTAATTTGTAGGGTGCCCGACCCTGGTTATTAATTCTATTAGAATCGCTTTTGTTTAAGCGGATGCAAATATAGGATTTCTATTTCATCTAATCTCAATGAATTCATTGAAAAATGCACATAACTGTTAAATGACGTTAACAAAGAAGGCTAAATCTTGTTAAACTGACGCTAAACTGCTGTAAATACTTGCGTTGGCCTAGTTTTCTTATATCTTAAAACAAGTTGTTATTGATAAACAATAACCGTTACAAATTTTTAAATGATAAGAGATAAAATGAAATATTCTGAAAAAATTTCAAACAAATTAAACGAATTATTAGAACGAACGTATGATGCCGAAAAAGGGTATAAGCTAGCTCAAGAGAAAGTAGAAAGCTCCAAAATCAAAAGTTTCCTAGTAGACAAAGTAAATCAAAGACACGATTTCGCGCATGAACTGAAATCAGAAATCTTGGAATATGGTAAACTACCAGAGAAAGGCGGAAGTTTGAAGGGCGATTTGCATCGAACTTGGATGAATTTAACTACAACCTTTACAAATAACAGCGAAGAGCGAATATTGGAGGAAGTAGTTCGAGGAGAAAACGCAAGTATCGATGAATATAATGAAATATTGAACAACACTGATATGACTTTGCCAGAATCAACAAAGAACTTATTGTTCAAACAAAGGGATGCTATCGAAGCAGCTTTGAACAAAGCAGAGTTCTTGGAAGAAGTAGTATCATAAGAATGTGATTAACTTCCAAATCTTGAAAAAAATCCGAGTGTTTCAACACTCGGATTTTTTGCTTTTTCTATTCCCGGTCTGCTAATTGGTCCTTACCTCTAACGAGTTTTGATTTATGTTCAGTTACGATTTTATCGATTTGTTGAAGTACCTCAGGATGGTTCTCGGCAATATTAAACTGTTCGGAAGGATCGTGGCTGAGATTGTATAATATGGGAGGATTGTGTTCTTCTCGTTCCCCGAATTGTCCGTAAACTCCTTGTGTAATGAAATGGGCCTTAAAATCCCCTAGCCGCAATGCATAGATTTCGGTACCTCGGTAATAAATAATGCTTTTTCTAAAACTTTCTTTTTGTTGGAATAAAACCGGACCCAAATCATGGCTATCCAAAATTCTGTCTTTGGGTAATTGGGCTCCAGCCATTTTGCTAAAGGTTGTGAAGAGGTCCAAGGTCGAGCCGATATCTGAAATTACCGCAGGTTTGATTCTTCCTGGTGCCCAAAAAATTCCAGGTTCACGCATGCCACCTTCCCATGTAGAGCCCTTTCCAGCTCGTAATAACCCAGCACTTCCTCCATTTAATTTGAAAGGAAGCCATGGTCCGTTATCCGAAGTAAAAACAACGATTGTATTTTCTGCCAGACCCTCTTCTTTTAAAGTGGATATAATCTTTCCGACGCCATCATCGATTTCCTCAAGTACATCACCATATAGGCCTCTTTCACTTTTACCTTTGAATTTATCGGAAGCAAATAATGGAATGTGGGGTAGGTTGTGCGCCAAATAGACAAAGAAAGGCTTGTCTTTGTTTTGTTTGATGTATGAAACCGCTTCATTGGAATATCTGGTAGTAATCGTATTCTGATTGGCTGGCCGTTCGATAATTTCTGTGTTTCGAAATAGAGGAACATTAAAATGTTCGGTTTTTATGTCATTATCCGATCTTTTCCAATAATCCTGATATTCATCCCCTTGAAGCCTATCCATATCGTTCGAATAGGGAATTCCGAAATAGTAATCGAATCCGTTGTTCGTTGGTAGGTACTGCTCTTTATGGCCCAAATGCCATTTGCCAATTGCAGCTGTCGCATAGCCAACTTTTTTTAATTGTTCGGCCAATGTGATTTCACTTTCGGGCAGCCCGTTTTTTGAATCAGGAAATAGCACGCGCTGCTTGCTGCTGCACATACCGCTTCTTATGGGTAGTCTGCCGGTAAGTAAGGCTGCTCTGCTAGGTGTGCAGACACTTGCGCCGACGTAAAAGTTTGTCCACTTTTGGCCTTCTTCAGCCATTCGATCGAGATTGGGCGTTTTGATAGTCGGGTGGCCATAGCTGCCCAAATCGCCGTAACCAAGGTCATCGGCAAAGATGATGACAAAGTTCGGCTGGTTTTGCTTTTCCTGACTTTGTAAAGTAACGAAACAGCTCATTGTCATGAGGATTGTAAAAAGGTTTCTCATTTTCTGATTTTTTGCAAGAATTGAAGATACCAAATTATTGTTTACTTGGCGTTGATAACTCATGACAACTACCTTTTTTCAAAGGCTCTCTTTTCGCTATTTTTATCGGCACTCTTTTATATAGCCAAAACACTTTTATGTACCTAATCTTTGATACCGAAACAACCGGATTGCCTAAGCGTTGGAACGCCCCGATAACCGACACAGACAATTGGCCGCGCTGCATTCAAATCGCCTGGCAATTGCATGATGCTATGGGTAATTTGGTGGACCATCAAGATTATTTGGTACGGCCGGATGGTTTCAACATTCCGTATGACGCCGAGCAGATTCACGGTATTTCCACGGCTTTGGCCGAGCAAGACGGAATTCCACTTTCCGAAGTCTTGGAAAAATTCAATGCAACGATGGCCCGAACGAAATTTATTGTCGGGCAAAATGTAGGTTTTGATTTGAATATTATGGGGGCGGAATTCCATAGAATGGGTGTTGAAAATCCGCTACAAGAACTACCGGTTTTAGATACTTGTACAGAGTACACGGCGCAATTGTGCCAGATTCCTGGAGGTCGTGGCGGAAAATTCAAGCTTCCGACCTTGACCGAGTTGCACGAATATCTTTTTGGGGAACCATTTTCCGAGGCGCACAATGCAACTGCCGATGTCGAGGCGACGACCCGTTGTTTTTTGGAATTGGTCCGCAAAAAACACTTTACAAAAGAACAGCTTGATGTGCAACCCGATTATTTTGAGAATTTCTCGGAGGTCAATCCGAAGGAAATCGAACTTATAGGTCTCAAACACATCAATCTCAAAAAAGCATCTAAAAAAATCGCGGACGCACTTTGGGAAAAGGATACTGGAGGGGTCTCCTCAGAAGAATTAAAAGAGAATATCGAAAATTTGGCCGATGCCCCTTTTACGCATCTTCACAATCACTCACAATTCTCCGTTTTACAGAGTACGATCAATATAAAGAGTCTGGTAGAATCCGCTTCCGAAAATAAAATGCAGGCGGTCGCTTTGACCGATCATGCAAATATGATGGGAGCCTTTCATTTTGTAAAAGAGGTAAAAGCGCACAACAAAGCTGTGCGGGAAAAGAACAAAATCGCCAAAGAGCATGGCGAACCGGTAACGGCTCAAACGATCAAACCGATCATCGGTTGTGAATTCTTTGTCTGTGAAGACCATACGAACAAGAATGTAAAAGACTACGGTTATCAGATCGTTTTGTTGGCAAAAAACAAAAATGGATATCAAAACCTTTGCAAGATGTCATCCATCGCTTATACAGATGGATTCTACTACGTGCCCCGAATCGACAGAAAGGTAGTTCAGCAATACAAGGAAGATATTATTGTCTTGACAGGAAACCTCTATGGTGAAGTACCGGGAAAGATTTTAAATGTTGGGGAAAATCAAGCAGAGGAGGCTTTGCTTTGGTGGAAACAGGAGTTTGGTGATGATCTTTACGTTGAGATGATGCGCCATGGTCAAGAAGATGAAGACCGTGTAAACAAGGTTTTGGTCGATTTTGCCAAAAAGCATGGAGTCAAATTAGTAGCGAGTAACAATACCTATTACTGCGCCAAGGAGGATGCCGAGGCGCACGACATTCTATTATGTGTAAAAGATGGCGAAAAGCAGGCGACACCTATCGGTAGGGGTCGAGGCTACCGTTACGGGCTCCCCAATCAGGAATACTATTTCAAGTCCGCCGATGAAATGAAGGCCCTTTTCAAAGACCTCCCCGAAGCTATTATAAACGTGCAAGAAGTGGTTGATAAAGTAGAGGCCTTTGATTTAGCGCGAGATGTGCTGCTTCCCAAATTTGATATTCCAAAAGAATTTAAGGTTGCCGAAGATGAAATCGATGGTGGTAAACGTGGGGAAAATGCCTATTTACGTCATTTAACTTATGAAGGCGCTAAAAAGCGTTATGGCGAAATCACGCCTGAAATTGAAGAGCGTATCGATTTTGAACTGGAGACCATAAGTAATTCAGGGTACCCGGGTTACTTTTTAATTACTGAGGATTTCATTCGCGAAGCTCGAAATATGAATGTTTCGGTAGGGCCGGGTAGGGGTTCGGCAGCTGGATCCGTGGTCGCCTACTGTTTGAAGATTACCAATATCGACCCATTAAAATATGATTTGCTTTTTGAGCGGTTTTTGAACCCCGATCGTGTGTCTATGCCCGATATCGATATTGATTTCGATGATGAGGGTAGGGGTCGTGTGATGGATTACGTAATCAATAAGTACGGAGCAAATCAGGTCGCCCAGATTATAACGTATGGTACCATGGCGGCAAAGTCTTCTATTCGAGATACAGCCAGGGTATTGGATTTACCTTTAGGTGATGCCGACCGAATTGCGAAGTTGATTCCGACAATGTCGAAGTTGGGTAAGATTTTCGGACAATCAGATGCTTATTTAAAAAAGAAATTCCGTTCCGATGATTTGGATAAGGTCAACGAATTATTGAATATTTCCGAAGGAAGCGACCTTGAGGCACAAACGGTAAATATGGCCCGCACTTTAGAAGGGTCCGTTCGAAATACAGGTATTCACGCCTGTGGGGTTATTATTACTCCCGATGACATTACGAATTTCGTTCCGGTCGCTACGGCCAAGGATTCAGATTTGTACGTTACCCAATTTGATAACTCGGTCGTTGAAAGTGCCGGATTGTTAAAGATGGATTTCCTCGGATTGAAAACCTTAACCCTTATCAAAGACACGGTCAAAATCGTAAAAGCAAAGCACGGTATCGAATTGGTGCCCGACGATTTTCCTTTAGATGATGAAGCGACCTATGAACTTTTCAAAAGGGGTGACACAGTAGGCATATTCCAATATGAATCCCTTGGAATGCAAAAACACATGAAGGATTTAAAGCCTTCCGTTTTTGATGACCTGATTGCAATGAATGCCTTATATCGACCTGGGCCGATGGATTATATTCCTGAATTTATCCAACGAAAAAACGGCATGGCCGAAATCAAGTATGACCTTCCTGAAATGGAGGAATACTTGAAGGAAACCTATGGGATTACGGTCTATCAAGAGCAGGTGATGCTACTTTCCCAGAAATTGGCAGGTTTCTCAAAAGGTGAGGCCGATGTGCTTCGAAAGGCAATGGGTAAAAAGATTTTTGCTGTTCTTCAAAAGATGAAACCCAAGTTTTTGGAGGGTGGAGTGGCCAACGGACATCCGACGGAAATACTTGAAAAAATATGGAAAGACTGGGAAGCTTTTGCGGCTTACGCCTTTAACAAGAGCCACTCAACTTGCTACGCTTACATTGCTTACCAGACGGCGTATTTAAAAGCCCATTACCCTGCCGAGTATATGGCGGCAGTGCTTTCGAACAATATGAACGACATCAAGCAAGTGACCTTTTTTATGGAGGAATGTAAGCGAATGGGGCTTGAGGTTCTAGGTCCCGATGTCAACGAATCATATTATAAGTTCGCGGTGAATAAAAACGGTGCTGTTCGTTTTGGAATGGGAGCGATAAAGGGCGTAGGTCGTTCGGCGGTAGAGACCATTGTTGAACATCGCAAAAAGGACGGGCCGTTCAAATCGGTATTCGATTTGGCCAAACGTATCGATTTGCGGTCCGCCAATAAAAAAGCATTTGAAAACCTTGCCGTTGCAGGGGGTTTTGATTCTTTTGGAACAACACATCGAGCGCAGTATTTCCTGACCGATGGCGATAGTATAACTTTCTTGGAAAAGGTCATCAAATCGGCGGCGAAATATCAAGAGAACAAGAACTCTTCCCAAATGGATATGTTCGGGGGGACGAGCGAGGCCCAAATTCCCGAACCTGAAGTACCCCCATGTGAAGAATGGGGCACGATGGAAAAACTCCGACGGGAAAAAGAAGTTGTGGGTATTTATATTTCAGGTCATCCGTTGGATGATTTTAAAAAAGAAATCGATTCATTTTGCAGTGCCAGTATTTCGAACGTAATTAATTTGGAGCAATATGTGAATCGCGAACTTTCGTTTGCTGGGGTGATTTCCGATGTGCAACATCGCACATCAAAAAATGGAAAGGGTTGGGCGGCCTTTACAATGGAAGACTATACTGACACACATGAATTCCGGATTTTCGGGGAGGAATATCTGAAGTTCCGCCATTTTCTGATGATCAATTCCTTTGTTTACATCAAGGTTTATATCAAAGACGGATGGGTCAATCGTGATACTGGTAAAAAAGGAAGTCCGAGAACGCAATACAATAGTTTTATGCTCTTGCAAGACGTTATGGAAGCCTATGCAAAGAAACTGACCATCAAGCTTAACATTGACAATTTACAAGAAGAACGTATTCGAATACTTAAAGATACGATGCGTTCTCATAAAGGAGATCATACCTTGAATTTTGTGGTTTATGAGATGGAGGAAGAGATTAAGGTGAATCTGATCAGTCGAAAACAAAAAGTACAGATCAGTAGTGAGCTGTTGTCGACTTTAGAGGAGGAAAACGTTCATTATAAATTGAATTAAGGTCCCATCCCCAAAACTTGTCGGCCGTTAGGCAGATCCCCTCCCCGAGTGAGAGGCGACTTTTTTGGCAGTGTTCCCCTACTTTGAAGGCGGCAGGCAGACCTAATAAACTTTCCCAATATAGCAATAGATAGAAGGTATACGGCGTTAGTAAGTATCGAGCATAATATTTGACTAACTTTGTATAATTAAAAATTCAAATCAAATGGCATTAGAAATAACAGATGCTACTTTTGAGGAAGTAGTGTTGAAAAGTGATAAACCGGTAGTGGTCGATTTTTGGGCAGCTTGGTGCGGACCTTGTAGAATGGTGGGCCCGGTAATCGATGAATTGAGTACCGAGTATGAAGGCAAAGCCGTTGTTGGTAAAGTCGATGTTGACGCAAACCAAGAATTTGCAGGTAAGTACGGCGTTCGTAACATACCCACGGTTTTGGTTTTCAAAGATGGCGAAATTGTTACCAGACAAGTCGGTGTTTCCCCCAAACAAGTTTATGCAGACGCCATCGAGGCGGCACTATAAGAGTTAAGTTTAAGTTTATTTGAAAAAGGTTCGACTGTGAGCGATTACAGTCGAACCTTTTTATTATCCCCTTGAGGGGATTATAGGGGTGTTTGTGCAAGTGGTTTCCGAAGATTGGAAATCGACAGAAACATCTTCTGTATATTTACCTTATGAACCCGCAATCCGAATTAAATAAAGCTTCGTTGTTTCAGAACTTGGAACTTTTGGCCAACCAAGTGGTCGAAGGTTTTATAAGCGGAATTCATAAAAGTCCGTTTCACGGGTTCTCCGCAGAATTTGCAGAACATAAAATCTACAATACTGGGGAAAGTACCAAACATATAGACTGGAAACTTTTTGCCAAAACAGACAAGCTTTATACCAAACGATACGAAGAGGAAACCAATCTAAGATGTCATATGATATTGGATAATTCGGCTTCAATGTATTATCCAGAGGTTTCAGATTTGAAAATTGAAAATTTAAATAAGATCGGGTTCGGAGTACTTGCCACCGCAGCCTTAATGAACGTTTTGAAAAGGCAACGAGATGCAGTGGGACTAAGCATCTATTCAGATAGTTACAATTACTATGCTCCCGAAAAAGGCAGCGAACGGCACCATCAAATGCTGTTGGCAAAATTGAGTGAAATCAGTTTGGATACAAAACCCGCCCAGCAAACCGAGACCTATCAATACCTTCATTTGATTGCGGAAAAAATAAAGCGTCGAAGTCTTATTTTTCTTTTTACCGATATGTTTCAGACCACGGTCGATGCGTCTGAAATGTTCGATGCACTTCGGCACTTAAAGTACAATAAACATGAAGTCGTATTGTTTCATTTACTGGACAGTGAAAAAGAAATGCGTTTCGATTTCGAGAATACTCCCAAGCGCTTTGTCGATGTTGAAACTGGTGAGCACATCGATTTATACTCCGATTCCGTAAAAGAGTCTTATGCGAAAGAGGTGAAGGCCTATTTTAATACCCTTGAGCTGAAATGTGCCCAATACCGAATAAAATATGTTGGGGTTGACGTTCGGTCTGACTTCTCGAGCGTATTGAATACGTTTATGACAGAGCGTCAAAAATTTGGATGACAAAAGCCTCATTTGATTTTTGTCTTGTGAAGCCTGTTCGCCTTGATTCGGCATAAGAATAAAAACTTTTCATTCTTATGTTTACAATTTCTTAACCATCCTTAAATTTCCAAATCCGAAATATTCGTCCTAATTTTGGGTGACCCAATATTTGAACTTAATACTTTTTGATGAAGAACGTACTTTCGAAGTATGCTATGGTAGTCATCGTAGCATGCTTTTGTCAAAGCTTAAATGCACAAGAAATTTCCTCCTTTACACTTATGAATGCCAAAGAAGATATCGAAATCGGTGTGTTGTCCGATGGAGATTCCATTCATATACCTGATATCATGACCAATGAATTCAGTATACGGGCCAATGTTATTGGTAAGGTAGGGAGTATTTTATTTGAGTTGGATGGAGAAGTTGTAGGAGCGGATAACAGACCGGCATACGCACTACTTGGAAACCCTGGAAACGATTATACTTCTTGGGTTCCGGAAATGAGAACATATATCGTTACCGGTTCAGCATACTCGTTGCCCCAGGGTGGTGGTCTTTTGTTGGATACTTATTCGACGACGGTTACATTTACCGATGATATTGTGATCGAGCAGGTTGGTCCTACCGTTCAATCCCTTGTCTTGATCAATGCCGATACTGATGAAGATATAGCTGAAATTACCGAAGGAAGCGTTTTCTTTCTTGACGAAATCGGAACTTCGAATCTCAATATCAGGGCCAACGTCGACCCGGAAACCAAGAGTGTGGTATTTGGCTATCAAGACAGTCTAAATTATCACACCGAGAATTTGCCCGAATATGCGATCGGTGCAAATGATGACTCCGATTATCGACCATGGATTGCTGATTTGGGCCCTAATACCGTTTCGGCCCAGGCTTTTTCGAAAAACAAAGGGCTAGGGCTTTCAGGAGAACCTTACATCGTGAATTTTGAGGTCTTGGAAACAAAACCAGATACGATTCCCAATTTTGTTTTGCGCTTAAATAGTGGCGGTGAAACTGTTGTTGTGAACGATTCGATTACCTATTTGGCAGATTCACTTTTCGTGGGCAATGGTAAACCGTATGCCAATACCAAGATTATCGATGTTCTTGAGACGACCCAAGATTCCATCTATAAGACCGAGCGAACATCGAATGGTAGTCCAAAAACCTTTGGTTACAAAATACCGGTCGAAAATGGCACATATGAGGTGAATCTTCATTTTGCCGAAATCTATTGGGGAGCAACTGGCGGTGGTGCAGCAGGTGAAGGCAAGCGTGTATTCAGTGTCTTGATAGAGGGGGATACACTACTCTCCGATTTCGATATGAGTGCTGAAAAGCAGGCGATGACCGCGATTGTCAAAACGTTGTCGACCGTTGTTGGCGATGGAGAATTGAACATTGATTTCGAGGCCTCCGTAGATCAGCCGAAAATTGCGGCATTGGAAATATTCGGGTCGAAAGTCGTTGAAATACCCAGTGATTGTATCCGTGAAGAACTCGCTGCTTCATCGATCGAGAAAGCGCATTCAACAAGCGTTAAAGTCGATGAAAAATTATTCGTAATCGGCATTATGGCTGATTCGTTGGCAACTGCCGTTACCGAAATCTACGACACGGCTTCCGATACATGGTCGCAGGGAACACCGATACCCATAAATGTCAGTGATGCTGGGGCCGTAGGCGTCGAAGAAGAAATCTGGATAATCGGTGGCCGTGAAACAGATTCATTGGCCCGGTCAACCGATAGGGTTCAAATTTATAACACGATTAAAGATACGTGGTCGGTCGGTCCGTCCGTTCCGAATAAAATAGCTACTGGGGCCGCGGCTTTTAATGACGGTAAAATCCATTTGTTCGGAGGAATACCACAAGATTCGATTTCCGATTTAGGCGAGCATTATGTGTTGGATATCGACAGTTTGAGCACGGGTTGGACTGCTTTTACTCCCTTACCCGACACAAGAACCCATTTTGGGGCTACAGCGGCCAATGGAAAAATATATGCCCTTGGTGGTGTAAAAAACACTCTAGATTCAACAGCGATCGTTCCTTTCGTTGATGTCTATGATCCTTTGTTGGATAGTTGGACCAGAAAAGCGGATTTACCCACGGCCATCTCAAATTTTGAATCTGGTACCGCTGTCTATGGCAACAAGATTCTTATTGTAGAAGGACAGAACGAAGAGCGCACCACTACCGAAATTTTGGAATACGATATCGAATCCGACAGTTGGTCGACATTCTGTAGATTACCGTTGAATTTTACGGCACCTTCGGCCAAAGTTTTCGGAGACCGCCTGATTGTCGCAGGCAGTTTTTTAAGTGAAAACGATTCTATATCGAGTAATACCATTTCAATTGCCCTTGAACCGGAAATGGAAATTCCTGACAATAATGAAGTGAAAATATTGGTCTATCATGAAACGGGGGAATTTCGACACGGATCTATACAAGCAGGAATAGACATGGTCAATGAATTTGGTGAAGAACTTGATTGGACGGTAAATGATTCGCAGACCAGCGAAGTCTTCGTTGCAGATAGCTTGGCTACCTATGATGTCGTCATTTGGATGAATACCACCGGAGATGATATTCTGACCGCTTCCGAAGAATTGGCCTTTGAAGAATTCATTCGAAATGGAGGAGGTTTTGTCGGTGTACATTCTGCAACCGACACCTACAGAAACGGAAGCTGGCCTTGGTATAATGATTTGGTGGGCGGCATAGTTCAGGTAAAACCCTATCACACGGCGAACAACACGAATGCAATTATCGACGTTGTCGGTGAGCACCCTTCGGTGACACACTTAGGTGCCGAATGGAACAAAAACGAGGAATATTATTACTGGGAACGAAACGGAGGATATTTGTTCGATGGAAATATAGATTTGCTTAAAGTGCGTTCTACAGGGCCTAATAGTTATGATGCCGCACGGCCAGTCACTTGGTATAAAGAGTATGACGGAGGAAGATCCTTTTATACGGCTTTGGGTCATAATGCTTCAGATTATGAAAGCAACATTGAATTTAGAACGATGCTAAAGGAAGCGATTATGTGGGCCGCCACTAGAAATGAGCCCATTATGGAGGATGAGCCGATTGTTGAGGAAGAAGCGCCAGAGTCGAATATTGTGCCTATCGAAAACAGTATAATCAATATATTTCCTAACCCGGTATTAAATGAGTTGACCGTAGCGTCTGAAGTACTTGATGTGTCGGATAGCGCAGAAGTCACGATTTATGGTCTGGATGGAAGCCTGCGAAAACAGAGAGTAATATCACCGATCGACAATCGAATCGAAGTCAATGATTTGCCAAAAGGCTATTATGTGTTATCGGTAAAGACGGGCACGTTCTCCGAGCAGCAGTTGTTCTATAAAGAATAAGGTTTTTTTAAAATCGTTATAAAATATTGGAAAGCCTCAACTTTAGTTGGGGCTTTTTGTATTCTTAACCGTCCTGAAGCTTCGAGGTAACCCAAAACCCCGAAAGGTTCAAAAGTGTCACGCACAAAAAACCCTCAACTTTCGCTGAAGGTTTGTATGCGGTCTGGACGGGACTCGAACTTTTCTTGAAAATACCCAGTATCAAAGGCCTGCCAAGGGGTTGTTTTTTGGACTCACCGCGTAGCTCACTTTTTAACATACTTTAACGTTTAGATGATGAAGCAGATACGAATTAAAAGCAAAATAGTGCAAATCATAGTATTTGATTGGAGCTTTCGTAAGCTAGAATACTATTTTGAGAAACTCCCCAAAAACCTAATTTATTTTGATTTCTTCTTTTGAAAAGCCATTTACGAATCTAAAATCTTGAACGAATGGTCTTCAGACTCGTTTCTATGGTTTTTATTGATGAATCGGAAACTTCGGACAATTCAGCATATTCGGTCCAACGATCAACGATACCCTTTATCTCATCTATGGTTACCTTTGCTTTGTTAATCGATAACTCACTCGCCAATTCCAATAATTCTTTCCTTCCCGGATCCACATAGTTTCCAGCACAAGCGGTACTATGATATCCTTGGGAAGACGAGGAGAATGTTAGGTCATATGCTGGTGCAAGTGACCATACCCCTTTAGCATCCATTAAGAATGCAAAATTTTTCGAATGGTCGTCACGATTATGTGACAGCACATTGAAAACAGTTCTACGGAACATTTGTTCGGCAGCTTGTGCGTTATTTGTTAACTTTTTTGCTTGGTAGATTAAATTCCCATAATCAAGGGTACTATGTTCATAGTCGTCATGAAGAAGGCCTGCAGCTGATAGCATATGAAGCTTATTGTTTCCAATACGGTCAAATCGTTTTGTTCCAAAATAACTGTTCCCGGTATTGCTATTAAATACGCTACATTCAGACATTTCGATGCCTGAATCCAATGCCATTTTATAATAGGCCAACTCTATATTGGCGCTATCTTTCGAATCTATGGCCGCTGCGAATTTGATAATCCAGTGTTCATATCCTTCCGGAAGATTAGCAATACCGCTGATGAGTGCATCTGTCTGCGGATTATATCCTGCATAAATTTTTGGTCGTGCTCCACCTGGGCTACCTCCTCTTCTGAACATATCATCGATCACGGCACTACTCTCGCCGCTGAGTACTTCAGCAATATTGTCGTTTAGTATATCTAAATTAATTTCTATAGCCTCCTGCTCCAACGCCACACTTGGCCTGTACTGTAGCGCTCCCATACTATTCTTCCCAGAAAATGTCAAATGATCCAATGCATTGAGCGTTTCAATAGCGATTCGATCGGCACTGAGACGTTTCTTGATTAGTAAGTACCCCCAAGCATCTGGTAAAGAGTCTGCAAACACACCAAAAAGACCATTGAATGCTTTTTCTCTAGTAGTTTGAGGGTTGTCGTCAAAGGTCAATTGATTTGGAGATAGGTTTTCTCCTGTTTCTAAATAGGCATCACTATATTTGAACAATATACTCCGACCATCTAAAACGAGCTGGCCTACAAGTTCTTCTTTTTTAGAAAATTTCAGATATACGTCAAGTTCGGTGACCGCCATAATCAATACTTAAATAAATCCTTTTTCCGTTTTATATCGTTCGGGAGCAGTATCGATTCAAAGTCCGCAAGACGCTTGAGTGCTTCACATATCTTTAGCAGTGATTCAAGAGAAATAATGCCTGTTGACTCAAATTTTCGAATACTGGCATAAGCTACTCCAGACCGCTCCGACAATTCCTTTTGGGTCATCTTCTCCTGTTTCCTTAAGATTTTACTATTTTTTGATAAAAGCGTCATTATTTCTTTAGGCGATTTTTGATCTCCATACTTTCCCATTTCTACCCTTATTTTATAGTATAAAGATAAGAAACATATAGTTTATAATGCTACTATAGTATCTATTTTTATAGATATATAACCAATATTACTACTATAGTAGCATTTATATGATTGTCGCTACTATTTGAATATGGAAGGTTTTAAACTACTTTATTTAGATTTTTAGAAGGCTACTAAAAACCGTCTGGCAGTAGTTTAAACGCTGCACAGAAGGTGCGGTTTGTAAAGAGTTTTGACAAGCCGTAAGGTTTAGTTTTGAGACATTGTAAAAACTCAAAACCAACAAAGGTAAGAATGCTCTTCTATCGGCTTAAATAGCAAAAAACGTTTTTTACGATTTTAGAAATCGTACGGGTTTTATTACATTGGAGTTTTAAATTTTAGTATGAAAGATATAGAGGAAATTACAACTGCACTAATAGATTTTAGAAATAAAAGAGATTGGGAACAGTTTCACAACCCTAAAGATTTAGCCCTAGCCATAAGTATTGAGGCAGGGGAATTATTGGAGTTGTTTCTTTGGAAAGAACCTAAAGATGCCGATATGTTAAAGGTCAAAAAAGAACTTGCAGATGTATTTGCTTATGCTTTTCTATTGGCTGATAAATTCGATTTTGATGTAAAAGAAATTGTTTTACACAAAATAAAAGAAAATGGAGAAAAATACCCTGTTGAAAAGGCTAAGGGCACTGCAAAGAAATATGATGAGTTATGAGCCTTAGTTCTTCCCCTGAATTTGAAATCAAGCAATTTGATTTTACATCAGAAATACTAGAGTCTTTAGACGATGACCAATATGTTAATGATTTATGGCCAATAGTATATATTCTTAGTGATGAAACTATAAATGAGGCTTACATAGGTGAAACAACGGATACCTATCAAAGGATATCAACTCACTTAAAACATGCCAGTAAAAGTAAGTTAACCCAGATTAGATTAATCACCAGTGAGCAATTCAACAAATCTGTCACTCTAGATATTGAGTCAAATCTAATAAAGTATATAGCGGGTGACGGGAAGTACAAATTGCTTAATGGGAATTTGGGAATTGCAAATCACACCTACTATCAAAAGAAGAAATATTGGAAAGTTTTCACTTCTCTCTGGAAAACGCTAAGAACTCAAGGCATTACCAAACACTCTATAAATTTTATTGATAATTCAGATTTATTTAAATATTCACCTTACAAAAGTCTTTCTGTCGACCAAAGAAAAGGGCTCTTGTCAATTATGGAAAGTCTTCTGGATGATTCCCGTAACACGGTTATAGTGGAAGGTTCAGCTGGAACTGGCAAAACTATTTTGGCATTATTTCTCTTCAAAATTTTGAATTCTTCAGATGATATAAATTTTAAAGAGTTTTCCGAAGACCAATTCGAATTTATAACTGTCATCAATCATTTGAAATATAAATTTCCAAATCCTAAGATGGCTCTTGTTGTTCCCATGACTTCTTTTAGAAATACTTTAAAAAAGGTTTTCAAAAACATTAAAGGATTAAAAAGCAGCATGGTCATTGGTCCGACGGAAGCTGTCAAAGAAAAATATGATATTCTTATTGTTGATGAATCACATAGGCTTAGGAGAAGAAGAAACATTGTCAATTATGCATCTTTTGACAAGGCTTGTGAAAGTTTAGGGTTGGACAAAATGACCGCAAATGAATTAGATTTTGTGAATCTGCAATCAAGCAATCTACTGCTCTTTTATGACGAGAATCAATCTATCAAGCCATCAGATGTACCAAAGGAGTACTTTGACAAATTAAAAAACTTAAATACCTCCAAAGTCGAAAAGTTAGTTTCGCAGTTTAGAGTCAAAGGAGGTAATTCTTACCTTAATTTTATTACACGCTTACTTAGTTCAGACTCTTCACTTAAGAAGTATTCGTCAAGTAAATACGAGTTACTTCTTTACCATTCTATTGATGAGATGGTTTCAAAAATTAAAGAAAAAAATGAAAAATACGGTCTTTCTAGATTAATAGCAGGCTTTGCTTGGCCTTGGATTTCAAGAAAAAACACATCTCTTTTTGACATTAGTATTAACGGAACTGAATTACGATGGAATAACACTACTGATGACTGGATTAATTCAGAAAACGCCGTTAATGAGGTTGGTTGTATTCATACCTCACAAGGATATGATTTAAATTATACTGGGGTCATTTTTGGGCCTGAGGTAATCTTCAATCCATCAACTAAAAAAATTGAAATTATTAAAGAAAACTACCATGATAAAAATGGTAAAAACTCAATTAAAAACCCCCAAATACTTGAAGATTACATTTTGAATATTTACAAAACGATTATGCTTCGGGGAATCAGAGGAACGTATATCTACGCATGTGATAATAATCTCAGAGACTATTTGGCAAAGTCAATAATGGTAGCTGACCAAATTGAACCTCCAACCGTCAAAACCATTGAAAAAATCAAACCATATATCAATTCTGTACCATTATATGGTTTGGAGGTTGCCGCAGGAGCGTTTAGTGAACAACAACTATCCCATGAAGTAGATAAAGAATTCATTCATATACCAGATTTTCACAAACCATCTAAGGATTTATTTGCTTGCAAAATAGTAGGTGAGTCTATGAATAAGATAATTCCAAATAATTCAATCTGTCTTTTTTCAAAATATACCGGCGGGTCGAGGAATGGACTTATAGTGCTAGCTGAACATTCTGAAATTCAAGACTCAGACTCAGGTTCCAATTATACTGTCAAAGAATATCATAGTACAAAAAAACAATCTGAAGAAGGCTGGAGTCATATATCAATTACCTTGAAGCCATTATCCACTAATTCTGAATATGAGAATTTGGTTTTAGAAGAAGATGATTTAGTAGGCTTTAAAGTTATTGGAATATTTAAAGGGGTAATTTCACATGAAGCAAACTAAAAACTGAGAGATTCAATTTTTTTATTAGCTAATTAATCTTTGTCTGAAATAAATTTTTTGTTTCCCATAAAAATAGAAACCAGCAATGCTACTCCAACAATAACATCTACAATATTCCAGAGCTCTCTACCTAATGCTACTTTCAAAAAGGGTTGAAAAAGTAAGGCCAATGCTACATAAATAATTGTTTGTAAGGGCATCTTTTCTTCATTTGCTTTATAAGCCATAATTCCAAAACCTAGCAAGGCTAAAAAACGTACCAATTGGAAATACCCATAGGGCATGTCTAGAAGGCACAGGAAGAATAGTAGGGCTAGGGCAATTTTGATAATTTTAATGTGCCATGTATGAGTCATTTGATTTTGTTGATTGTTTATTTTAAATCTTTTACTCTTCTAATTTACATTCGGTACGACCCTCTCTTTGAGCAACTGGTATATTAATTTGGTAAATTTGAGTAGAACAATTAGAAAGTCCAGCGCAAGCTGGGTCAAAATGGTAACGTTTGCTTGAATCACCCTTACAAATAAAAACCTCACCTTCTTGAAATTCTATTCCAGCCATAATTTCAGTTGTTTTTTTTAGCTTAGCTGGCCTTTTAACAATACTATTTTGAGATTCATTTGAAGTTTGGGATATCGTTTTTTGTTGCTCTCGACGCTCTATATCAGATGAATTATTTGATAGCTCAATTTGAATTTCTCGATTAGACTTTGAAGAGTCAATTGACTCTTCAAATTGAGATATTGGATTTTCCTCAGTAGCACTATTCAAAACATCCACGGGATTTTCGGTTAAAGTTTGAGATGTGATATTCTGTTGCGCTTGACTATTCAAAATATCATCGGAATTTTCAGAATCTAATTGTGCCGTTTTGTTTGCTTGATTGTTTAGTGTTTCGAAGTTGCCTTCTAATAGAGAATCTATTTCAAGAGTATTGTTTTCTTGCATTAAAATGTTTGCCTCGCCGTTTTGAGGCTGAAAGTTCTCGTTAGAAACACCAGTGACCGTATCTTCCGTACCAGAGTTACTTTCATGACTTGTAGGTATTGGCGGGGTGGATTTAGGATAATCTGCATTTTTCTGATTACCTACATTCTGTGGCTCTGTTTTTTTAACTTGAGAGTCAATTCCAGAACGGTAGTTTTTGTAAAAAGGTTCGAATAAATTAAATAAAAGGCCTACGAACAAGAGTCCAAGAAAAACATAAAGTAGTCTTCGCCAACGAAATGATAATCTCGGAAAGATCCGAGATAATGAACCAATGAAATATAGTAATAATACTATAGCACCTATTAAAATACCTGGAAACCCAAATGAAATTAAAAACAATATACCAATCAACAGACCCAATAATCCGAGGCAACCAAAACTAAAAGGCTTGACGGCAAACCAACGCCAATTTATATATTCCTCTGACCAAAGGCTTGAAAAATTATCAAAAAAGGATTTTTCAACTTCTGGAACATGTGGTTCATTTAAAGGTTCGTCAGAAGTTACTAAAACACTTTCTTTGCATTTACAATCTTCTAAAAATTCATTGCACCCATTGCAAGTTTCAACTTGCATTATACTTTCTTCCATGTGGGTTTCCAGAAGATAGCCACTAACTATACAAATAAGAGTCCCAAAAGTTTGATTATTATCTTTTACTACATCATAAATTTTTACTGCCTCTAATTTTGGTTCCTTAATAGCCAGTCTAATACTGTCGAAGTCTTTAATTGTACTATCTAAATTGACAAGAACTTTTTCAAAACTTTTTTGGACAAGTTGTGTTTCTGAAACAATTGCATTGTAAATAGTTTCATTAATAATTTCGGAGTGCTGTTTCTCGTTTTTTAGATTACTAATCTCACCATCATAAATCTTTATGTCATATGCTTCAAAATTATTAGCTGATGCTTGATGATTAATTGTGCCAAAATATTTCCCCACAAATTCTCCCTGAACATAAGTTCTTTGTTCTACTTCATTTGTGAATGTTACAGTTTTATAACCCATGGAGATAGTTCAAAAAATCTTCTTCGTCACCCGTTTTACGAGTAATAATTTTCGGTATCAAATTAAATGGTGGGTCTTCATATCGTTCTTCTAATTCTATAAGCACATGAGTATTTTTTTGCATTAAGCGAGGGTAATTATACTTTAAGTAATCATATTCATCTAAAATAATATCTCTGTTTAGCTCAGCCTTATTTCTGACATACGAACTAGATCTGGATATAAAGTACTTCAAGAATAACGGAAGGAGAAAAATAAAAAGGAAGCCGATGGAAATATTCCATACCCAGGGGAATTTATAGTTCAAGTGTAATAAACCTTTGACATAGTGCGGTGATGCGTCGATACGCCTTTCCGTTTCTTCAATTAAGCCCTGCTTATCACTTAAGAGTTTTTGTTTTTTAGCCTTAAGTTGGTCAAGCTTGTCTTTACCTATTTCAATTCTACCTGCAGTAAAATGTTCATTCAGTCTTTTTATTTCTAGATTATTCGAGGTTATGGCTTCATCAAAATGACCTGCGGTTTTGGCAATTGCCTGATTGATTTCTTCCACTTTTAAATATGCTACCTCTACAGCTAATGTTTTTTTTAGAATCAAGATCTCAAAAGGCTTTATAATAGTTAACCCTAGCAGAAGCATAAAACAAATTCTGAAGCAGAAAGATATAACGTAGCCCAGTCCTTTTTTACTAGGATTTGTTGAAATTGTAATTAGGTTAAGTTTGTAGATATTAAATATCATTAAAGAGAATAAAAGACCCAATACCCAAGATAAATTGGGAATATTAAAAATTTGAGAAAACGTATGGTGATAAGAAACGACTCCCGTGATGAAAAGTAAGGCGGTTATAAATCCACTTAGTGCAAAGCGCAATTGTGTGCCTATTCCGCAGTTTCGAAGTATTTGCTTATCCTCTCCTGCAATTTTCCATAATGCACGATATTTGCTTTTACGTCCCATTTATACTTCAGAAATATACTGTTCTATGTTTTCATCAATATTCTTCTTTTCTTTTTCTTTCCAGCGCTCGATGATATAATCGCTTAATTCCGTTTGGGCTTTCATTAAAGCTATTTTTTCATCAATCTTTCGTTGTGCTTGATGACTAATAATCAAATCTCTTTCTTGACCTTCTCGATCTTTGTAATAATCATACTTGATTTGTATACCATCTTCAGCCTTTAAGAGTTCTTGAATGTTATCCCCCATAAAGTCATAGGGGCTTTTTATTAGCATCATTTTAAAGAAGATTGGAGTTAATTCTATAACTACAAATAGTAGTGTAATGAATAAGGTTATCCACGTGCCAGCAATTTTATGAGCCAGTTTAATCCGTTCTAACAAGCCATCGAGACCGTTGGCAACTTCTTCATTTTTAGCTAGTTCATTAAAAAGTTCTTCATTGAGTTTCAATTTTTCTTTATTTAATCGCTCCAATTCGGGTCTATTGTCCTCGTCAAAAGAATTTAATTTCCCCCCTAATGAGGTCATTAGATCTTTAAGAGCTGCTGCCTTAGGCCCCGGTCTTACAATTCTTACCTCTTCAGTATATTGCGCTTCAATTTCGGTTACTCTATCTAATATTTTGTTTCTTTCGACTTCTATTTTTTGAATATCTTGATCAATAAGTTCAAACCTACTTTCATAATTTACTTTTGTCTTTTCTTCATAGATTTTACGTTTCTCAAGTTGGGCTTGATGAAGTTCCGCATCAATTTCAGATTTAAACATTCTAATTTCCATGGGCTTTGAAATTGTGATTGCAATGACTAGACCCATAATTATTCTTGGTACAGAATTCACAAATTCACCCCACGTGATGGCTTCCGTGCCGTCACCTTTTCCAGTTGCAGCGACAATGAACCTATCAATATTAAAAATAATGAGACCCCATATCACACCGAAAATACTTGCCATAATTGCGGTTTGCGTATGGGTATCACCATCAAGAGCGGACCCTTTTGGCTCAAAGATGGTATAGATTGCATAACCGCCTGCGACGGCCGCCATGAAACCAGTAGCGACAACAATACCTCCTAAACAAGCATATTTTACTTGGTCTGAATAGGTACTTCTTTTCAAAATGTAGCCATCTGAACCAGATGCTTTCCATAGAAGGCGCATTATTCTACTTGGCTTGGGACTCTGATAATATTCTCTTTTCATGATAGGTTTGTTTAGTTGGTTTAAGTATTATCAATGTTATTTTCGATTGTCTCTTTAAGATTATTTACCTCCTGAATGGAATTGGTTTTCAAAAGTTCAGCTGAACAATTATTTATAAAATCTATGCGATTAATATCGATTTGTATTTTTTTAAATTCCTTAGGCATCAGAGATTTTTGAAACGAAATTGAATGATTGGGAACATGCTTTAAAGAAATATTTGAACTTTTTATGGTTTTTTGATAGTCCACGACGATACTTTTAGTTTGAGTGACTACATGGTTAAAATCAAATTTCTCCAGCGATATAATTTTTACTTTTGTACTAAGTTTTTTACTGTGCCCAACACCATAAGCAATCAATTGAAATTGTGATTGTTCTTTCTTAACATTAAAAAGGAATTGACTAGAATCAAAAAATATTTGAGAGGAATTACTTAGCGTAACAAAAACTGCATTCTCTACGTCCCAGAGCAGTTGATTTAAAGAGCCTTCGATACAGTATGAAGAATCTGGTCGAAAGTTTGTGCAAGACAATTTCTTTCTATTAAAAAGTAGCTTTAAAAACCTGAAGGCAATTTTAAAAGAATTAAAAATAATTTTTGAAAATAATTTTTGCTTTCTATACAAGTTGTTCTTTCTATTTATTTGTAAGTAACGGCGAGAAAAAATTTATTATTAATAAGTGGTATTTCATAAAAGAAATTCATGAATGAATTGTAGAAATCCGTTATTTTAGAATTGAAGTTTTTCTTTTTGTTTTAAATTGGTTGGTTGCGAAAAGTAATAAATTCATAGGAATTAGATTACGGAATTCCGTAAAAAAAAGAACTAATAATAATTATATTAGTAAGTCAAAACTTAAAGGCGAATGACCAAAAAGCTTACTCTTTTATTCTTCATTTTCATCTCAATTACCTCATTTTCTCAAGACATAACTCTTATCTCATGGAACATTAGAGATTTTGGTAAGACAAAAAACAGCAAAGAGTTAGATCAAATTGCAGAGATAGTTCGAGATGTAGATATACTTGCCATACAAGAGGTTGTCGCTGGTTATGGAGGTGCTCAAGCCGTTGCAAAACTTACAGACAACCTCAATAGAAAAGGCAGTCAGTGGGATTATGTTATTAGTAACCCAACCAATAGCACCAAATACGTAACCGAGCGCTATGCCTTCATCTGGAAAACAAAAGATATAAAAATTAAAAATAGGGGTGAGCTTATCAAAGATTTAGACTCACTTATTGATCGAGAACCTTTTTATATTGATTTTTATGTAAATGGTGATAAATTATCTATAATCAACTTTCATTCTAGGCCGCACGATAAAAACCCTGAAAGCGAGATAATGGCGATTACCAACTACTTAAAATCAAACCCTTCAAAACACCCTATTATTTTAGCAGGAGATTTTAATGTGGATGAACAAGAACCCGTTTTTAATGGCCTGAAAGGCTTAGGTTTTACGGCTGCCCTTACCAACCAAAAAACAACCCTAAAGAAGTCTTGCGATAAAAAAGAATATTTAAATTATGCTATTGACAATGTATTCTATTCAGGCCAAATCAAAAAATTAGAAGGAGAATCTATTGACTTTGTTCGTTTTTGCGAGGACTTACCCGAAGCAAGAAAACTATCCGATCATTTACCAGTTTCTTTGACATTTAAATTGTTCTAACCCTAGTATTATAAAACAGTTTTCAAAGAAATACTTTCTATTGCTTTGAATCAATAAGTCTTTCTGCGATTTCATTTTTATCAAACACTTCATTATGAGCAGAAATCAATATTTTACCAGCTACCCCATTGATGATATAGTAACCTGGCCTGCAATGTTTCCATCTGTATTTAAGAGCTTTTAGTCCCTTTACTAAACCCTCCTTTTTCGCGATATCAAAAACGAAGTGCGAGCAGCTTTTCTTAAAAAGACACTTTTTCCTTTTTTTAGCAGGAATTAGAAACCAATACATTTTGATAAAAAATAAAAGTAGAATCTTCATTTTTTTTCAAATACCACCATACCTACATGAACTACAAAATCTGGTTGTGACCCAATTCCAAAACAACCTGCTTTACCGGGGGTAAGCTTATCACTATATTGATGATTAGAGTATTGCCACCCATTGATTGCATTTTGTTGAATAATAGCTTGTAATGATTCCGGTGGTGTCTTTGATCTAGGAAAAGAGATAACTTTATATTCCATTTTGGTTGCTTTTAGTTTTGTCTCAAACCTATAGCCAATGGAAGACATATCCTTACAGATTTCTGTAAAACAAAAAAAGAACGGTGTTAACAACCGTTCTTTTCAAAAGTTTATAGTGTAGTTAATGGTTAATCTTCATAAAAAAACTCATGAAGTTCAATAAGGCTGCTTCTTTTAATCTGAACTAAATCTTTTGTGTCCTTTAAGAATATACCTAATGACTTTTCATTATATATAAATTTCATCTCATTTGAATAATCAGTGACCACATACATATCACCAGATAACTTATAAAAAGGAATTGCCATTTTTCCATTTACCCGAACGCCTTTATTTACAATTTTACCTTTTGTTAGATTTTCTTCTACACTCGTATTGACCCATTCACCTGAAGCAACTCGCACATAAGACACCATCATTTTAGTCCACTCAGCCTGATCAATCAAAAACCATTTTATTCTGTTAAAATCTATTCCATATTCATTAATCCAACCATGGCTTGTAAATCCAAGTAAGACCTGTTTTTTACCATCCAATTCTGGATTGTCCATTGGCATAAATTCTTGAATCTTAAATGTAATTACAGAGGCTGAAGACATATCTTTTAATTTTTTGCCATCAAAATCAATTGTTTTTAAGGAAAAACTGACCATCTCAGGATTATTAGATAGAATCCATTCGGTGGCTGTCAATTCAGCTCGTTCCTTCATTTGCTCAACGGCTGCAATACCCGCCCCAATTGCAGCTAGTGTGCCAACTGCACCTGCAACTACAGCTCCATCGTCTTGCGCATTACTATTTTTAGGAAATAATAGAATAAAGGCAAGTAATACTATAGTTAATTGTTTCATTTAGTTTACTAATTAAGAGGGATTGAAATTCATATTCAGAATTCATCAAGGCCTAACCTACCCAAAAGGACTTCCCCCGAATGCCCAATAGGTAAGTTGGCCAAGAATAGTGTTTAACGAATTTAAAAAGTTAACTTAGAAACAATTTGTGTTAAAGAACCTAGCTTTTACACCCATTCTTAGCGCAAGTAATTCTTTCAGACGTGTTTACCCAATGACTTGAATGATCTGTTGTGTCAAAACCACATCCAGTAGTTCCTCCTTTTTGTCCTTTATGAACTTCTTCTATTGGTGTATGTTTTACCGCCATAAGATTATGCTTTAAGATTAATACTACCCCAAACCTAAACCCATTAAAAGACAATCCCTTACAGATATCTGTAAGAGATATAGATCTTTTTGAATGGTAAAGTTGTTAGGAAAGCTTAGGCATCAGATTTTACCTTCCTTTGCGAGCTTGAATAGTAGATTTGTGGTATTCTTAGCTTCGTAATCATCGTATAGTCTGCTTATTCTTTTATCAATTGTACTCTCACTATTGGGAGAGATATTCTCTTTTTTGAACTTTTCGGAAACCTCTTTTTTGGTAAGCCCGTTAGCGAGTTCTTTCAATATAGCGCGGTCAAAATCATCCAGTTCTACGACATTATTGGCGGCAGTCAAATTTAGTTGTGGCGACACATAGGTTCTGTTATGGTACACTTCATTAATTGCATTGACCAATTCAACCATTCCATTGCGACCCTTGCATACATAACCGCTAATTTCATACTCTTTGAAAAGGGTATTAATGTGTATTGGATTGTTTTCCATAGAGTGGACAATAATTTTTAAATCAGGCTGCAACGCTCTTGCTGCTTTAATGAGTTCGTTTCCAGAAGTCAACTTTCGGTCGACATGGTCTTCTTCAAAAAATAAATCGGTAACCAATAACTCGTATGGGTCATTGTTTTTTAATGCTACTTTTAGACGTGTAAATGCTTTATCGAGGTACAATTCGTTTTGCAATTCTTCAATCGCCAATTTTTCGCTTAAAGTTTCAGCGATACCTTGGTTTTCTCCCTGGAAATCTTCGGCAAATACTACTTTTTTGAACATGGTACTGTAAATTACTTAGGGATTCGGATTTCTGCCCGAAAGCCTTTTCCTTCTTCTGAATCAAAAGTAATGCTTCCACCACTGGCTTGAATACGCTTTTCCGTATTCTGAAGTCCATTTTTTCGCAGCAAGGATTCTATTGACGCTCCGACCCCATCATCTTCGTAGTAAATATTGAGTTCTTTGTTTTGGCTTTTGAACAGAATCACGGTTTGGTTGGCCCTGCTGTGCCGTGCCATATTAATAACCAGTTCATTCAATACCTTAAAAAGTATGGTTTTTGTCTGATGACTAACCAATGACCAGTCCAGTTCTTTGCCACCATCAAAAGTCATTTCAACGTCACTTGGTTTCGTATATTCCAAAGTTGCTTTCAGTCCCTTCCAAAAATCAGGGCCGGTATCAACGGCGTTGATTTCGCGGGAGAAATCCCTAATCTGATTGTAAATCGATTCTAGTTTATCCAAGACAATCGATTTATCCGTATCGCGCTGCACCATCAACATGGCCTGATTGAGTTTACCGCCATGGTCATCATGGAGCCTCCGGGATAGTTCGGCCTCAGTCTGATAAATGGCTTCCAAGGTTTCCATTTTCTTTTCTTCTGTTAATCTTTTCGTACGCTGTTTAGAGCTATAAACGACCATTACCAAAATTGATAATAAAAAAATCAGCCCACCTAAGGAAATGATTTTTTGCGTGCGCTGTTTATTGGCTTCCAATTCTTTTTCGGCATTCTCTTTTTCCAAATTTAGAATCGACTCCTGTCGAAGCTTGCCATCGTATTTGTATTTTGCAAATTGTGTTTTGACCCTGAGTTCTTGTTCGTAGAGACTATCTTGTAAAAAAACATAGCGATTACGCAGCGATACATTTTCAGGTTGTAACTGCATCAAGAACCTAAGTGCATCTTTTTCTGCCAGTGGTATTCTTAAATCTCTTGATAAGTTGATAACCGAATCAAAATAAGACTCCGCCCTTTTGGGGTTGGTTATGCTGTGAAATTCCCCTAAATGCGTATAGCTTGCAATTTGCCCTCTTTGGTCATTATTTCGTTTTCTTAATCGTAAAGGAATTAAAAAATCCGTCTCACGTTTTTCGAGTCCAGAGCGCCATTCAGCATATGCGATGTTATCCAAAACTCTAGGATACATTTTTTTGTTTTCCAAGGCTAAGGAATCCTTTTTTGCGCTTTCTAAAAGTGCAATGGCCTTTTTATACTGTTTATCATCGATAAAAGTGGCTGCTAAATTATTCTGATAAACAAGCCTGTCTTTATTGTTATCTGTGACCGAAATAGCTTTCGAGTAATATTCGATTGCATCTGAATGATTCAATAGTTTCCGGTGATCGGTTGCCAAGGCATTGTAACAATTGGCAATATTTCGCTCATCTTTTAAAAACCTCAAAGCATCTACAAGAGTTTCTTTACTACCAAAATAGTCGTTTTGGTTTTTCTGAATGATGCCTATGTTCAGAAGATTTATTCCCATTTTACTACTATCCCCTATTCTTTCAAAATACTCTTTTGAATAACTGTAGTTTTCAATGGCCCTATTAAAATCATGTTCTATTTCAGCAAAATAATACCCAAGTAGATAATACTGTTCGGCCAATACGGTATCATTTTTGATCTCTGTCGATTGGCCTACGAGCAGATTACTATAATGCTCTAGACTATCATATTCCTTTGAGGTCAAATGCAGTATATTTTTTTGATAGAGAACCTGGCCATAAAATGGGTCTTTTAAATGTTCTTTAGTTTGGAAATAAGCCCTGTTTACCGCTTTTTGTCTTTCTGAAAGGGAAAGACTTTTGTCTTCGGAGCGGGTAAGGAAAACCGAAACACTGTCGTGAACACTTTCAGCTATTGAGGTCGATTTTTCGTTGTTTGGTTTACAAAAAACAAGTAAACAAGAGATAATTAGAAAAGTAAACTTTTTCAAAATCGATATTGATTAAAAGTTTAAAAAACAAAAAGCCATACCCGAAGGTATGGCTCAAATTAATGAAAATTATACTAATTTCTAATTCCCACCCCCCGGTGGTGTTGTTGGGGGATCACCATCGTCTCCCTCAGTTGCCTGGGTATTGTAAAGATTATCTGTTTCAGCAATAGAATCACTGGTACAAGAAAACAAGAATGTGTTCATAACTAGTGCCATTACGGCTATTAAAATTCGTTTCATAATATTTATAATTTAAATTTGACATAGGAGTGGCCGTCTGGGATTCTCCCAGATTTGTTTTCCAGCCCCAAATGAGCAATGGAGTACTCCTGTTTTTTTGGAAAGTGGAAATCTTATGCGGTAGCTTTCAGCTACTTTCCATTTGGCCAAAAACCAGCCGCATTATAGATTTCCGTAAGAATGAGTTTTCTAGAAGTGCTATGTTAGCAAAGCATAGCTGGAATCATTCTCGGGACAAAGAAAAGTCAAGTACAAAAGAAGATTGCAGACATAGAACCGACTTATTTTAGACTTGTTTTCGACATCTTGTAAACAGGGGGATTACAGCGTAGCGCGTCTAAAATTTGTCGACAAAAAATTTGTATTATTGGGTGATGGACGACAATAGAATTGAGGAAATAGTTCTGAAAGTTTTTGAGACGGCCAAGAAGGAGCATCCGTCTCATTCAAGATTTGCTTTGTCCAAACATGTCAGCGACCACAGCGATCTAAGCTCTAAAACCCTAGAAAGGGCCTATGATAGATATATTAATCGAAAAAGAAAACATGGTATTCCACAAGCTGAAAGTGTGGAGCTATTCTGTAAATATTTGGGGTTCGAAAGTTATTCGGATTTTGTGAAGAGAAATCCAATTGGAGTTCCTGATGACCGAAAGGTGAAGAAAAATGAAAAGAGCGGAAATGGAGAGGGTTGGAAAAGATTGATAGTACCAATTAGCATTGGTTTTGGATTAATTATAATGATTGTTGGCGTTCAAAATTGGCATGTCTTTTCTCAGAATAATCTAGAAGATAAGGAGTGCATGACTTGGGCAGATTCACTTTACGTTGCTATTTCGTGTGATACCAGTCCGCTCTCAAAGTTTGGAACTATAGTGGAGCCTATAGATCGAATAAAATTGAAAAACTTCAAAAGAGCGGAAATCACAGCGGGGTATGATTTTTTCACGGTGGACGATAAGCCATTGGTTTGGTACTATAAGAATAAAGATGATGAAATTGAATATTTTACATCACCAGGTTTGCACCCAACGACAGGAGAAACATTACGAAAAATTACTCCCTATATCATTCAGGCTTATGTGCCAATGCATTCAAATAAAAATGAATCATTTGTACCAGAATGAAGTAGTCTGGAAGGATCAAATATTAATACAGGCCATATATTAGCCTTTTACATTACACTCCGCAAACTTAGACTTTGATTTGAGCTCTATAAAATATGCTTCAAAAAAGTTGCTCTCTCTACAAAATCCGCTTTTTGTAAAGAGTCTATTTTCACCTGCCACCAAAACTCCTTTAACCAATAAGTTTGGAATAGTTCTGGACGCTAACTGAGTTTCTACCCATATATCCATCCCCATTTTTAATAATCTATTGAATAACAAGTAATTTGAGCCAAATAATTCTATTATTCAGCTCATTTTTTTACTATTTGTGAGCCGAATAAGACTTCTAATTGGTCCATGAAATACAATTGGCAACAAATAGTGGTACGTAGAATGTTGGAAGAAGGGCATCTAGGTTTTGAGGGTGGGATGAACGCAAGAGAATATGTATCCATTGCTAGTACATCAAAAGCGACCGCCACAAGAGATTTACAAGTCCTAGTTGCAAAAGGTGTTTTTAAACCTATCGGGGGTGAGAGGAGTACGCGGTATGAAATTGACTTTAGATTTTAGAGGGTTGGCCCATTTGCTAGAAAAGCATAGAAGAAACTTATCGTTGCTTGTTGAACGAAACATTCTGCTCATCTGATAAAAATCGTTCTCTTTTCAGAACAACTTAAATTAGACTCAAAGCAAACAGTAAGCTTTAGATACCAATGATACTTTGAAGTTCTAATCTATCTGTACAAGTTTTCCTTTAGATTCGGCATAACAAATACCCCATTCCGTTATTGTTTTGATTACGGGTACAAAGGATTCTCCGAATGTGGATAAGGAATACTCCACACGGTTAGGCGGTTTTATTCCGAAGACCTGCCGCTCTATCAAGCCATCGGTTTGTAAAGCTTTCAGTTGAAGGCTCAGCATTTTTTCCGTAATATCCGGCATCAGCCGTTTTAATTCTGAGAAGCGTAGGGCACCGTTTCTGAGATACCAGAGGATAATACTTTTCCACTTTCCTCCAATAAAATGTAAGGTCACATTGGTGCCACAATGAAATACTTTTCCATCTATATCGTACGCTTTCTGTTGTCCGTCTACTATCATGCTACCTTTTTTTGGCCTGTCATGGATGACAGTTATTGCACGGTAAATATATTCAAAATATCTTTATACTGTAAAAAGTATAGTTTAAAAGAAGCAATATGGTAATGAGCTTGGCAGATAGTATCGGATATGTAGCGTTGGTATTGAACCTATATTCCATGTCTTCGAAGAGTGAACATCGACTACGTATTATTTCCCTTATCGCCAATGTCATATATGTCGTTTATGGTTTCTTTATAGGTGCTGTTCCCATTATATTGGGCTGTTCCGTTGCTGTTCTTTTACATGCATATAGATTGTCTAAAATGAAAACAGTTACTTATGGCACACATCCGAATAGCTAAACAAGAAGACGCACCATTTATTGCCTTATTGGGTAGGGTAACCTTTACCGAGGCTTTTGGCCACCTCTTTGAAGATGTAAGGGATTTACACACCTATTTAAGTACTACCTTTTCCGTTCAGAAAATCGAGGCAAGTCTAATAAAACCGAACAATATTTTTTGGATTGCTTTTATGGAAAAGCTTCCGATAGGTTATGCCAAGCTAAAACTCCATTCTCCTTCGGATTTTATACAATCGGAAAGAATTAGCCAATTGCAAAAGATATATGTTTTAAAGGATTTTCAATCAATGAAAATCGGTAAAAAGTTGCAAGACCTTATGTTGGTCAAAGCGACCGAAATAGGCTCCGAGTATATCTGGCTTTCCGTTTTTCAAGGAAATAAGAGAGCAATCGCTTTTTACGAGAAAAACAACTTTAAATTCGTGGGAAACCATGAATTTAGAATCGGCAAGAAGGTTTTTGACTTTGTAGCGATGTCAAAAAAACGCTACGAATAAATCAAGACTAATCAACCGTGGACATCATCTTTTTCAATAATCTCGCAAGTGTTTCTCGTTCGGCTCTATCAAAAGCTGTGATAGCATGATGCGCTTCGTCAAAACGAACTTCGATTGCTTTGTCAATTGTTCTAATTCCTTTTTTGGTAAGCGTAGCACGTTTGACACGTTTATCTTTTTTATCTACGGATCGATAGATAAGCTTAAGTTTTGTCAAGCGGTCCAACAAAGCGGTCATAGCCCCTGAGGTAATCAATACCGACTTCATCAATTGGGAAGGCGTAAGTGCATACGGTTTTCCCGATCGTCTTAAGGTGGCCAGAACGTCAAGGTCACTATAACAAATACCAATATCGCATAATACGGACTCCGCTCTTTTTTCCAGTGTTCGTCCTAAGCTCAAGATACGTCCAACAATGGCCATCGCTGATGTATCCAATTCTGGACGTTCGTTTTTCCATTCCAAAATCAAGGTGTCGATAATATCATTTTCCATAGGTATTCTTGCGTTTCAACCAAAAATACAAAATTTATCTTCATATAAAGATAAATTTGTTTATGTTTGCAAAGTATCTTGACGTAAAGATAAATTTTAAAAAATTATTAAAATGAAGAATCAGATTATATTTTTAAGCCTTTTATTAGGTATTTCATTCGCTTTCTTTTCATGCAAAACCGAAGAGAAATCAGAAGTTTTAAATAGCAAGGAGTCTGCCTTGATTGAAAACTATAAGCCTATCATTTTCCCAAAAGATAGCACGCAACTTTGGCTCTCCGAAGGAAATATCAAAAGCGATACCGTGTTTATTGTTGCGGAAGGAGGGCCACATAATCAACTCGATTTTGAATGGGGTGGCCAAACAGTTTGGTCGCGTTTGCCAGATTTTTTCCAGTATTACCGCATTCATATTTTACAGTCCACGATGCTCAATAAGGATATCTATCATTGGAAAAATGAATTCACAGAAGAAATGGCGCGTAAGGAACTGGATAATTCGACCGAAATTCTAGCTAGGGCAATAGACTACTGGAAGGCGAGAGAAAAAACGGTAATCGTTGCAGGCACCTCTTTCGGGGCGTTTCTTATTCCTCATTACATAGCTACGAGAGGTAACAAGGCCGATAAATACATCATGAGTGCCGGTAGGTTAAACGCACATCCAGATCAGTTCAAATACCATTTGTTGGGTTATAATTCCAGATTTGAAGAGGATGGCAAAACCTTGATGATACCTGATACTACGAGAGGTCCAAATCCTTTTAGAGGGGAGTATTATTTCAAACTGTCCAAAGTGAAACAATTGATAAAGGGTGTTTTGGGGGAATATCGGTTTACCGAGGAATTAAAGGACACAGACCTTTCAAATCTAATCGTTGGTTATGCCACCAATGATGTTCAGGTTGGCGCCTTAAACGAAAAAGAACTGGAATTCTTGAAATCAAAGAACGCTCAGGTTTATGCTACGGATGACGGCCACGCCGGAGTGGATAGAAAACTTATAAGTCTAATCGCTGAAGGTACTATTAAACTATAGCATAATTAAATCGAAGTATATATGAAAGTATTGATCATTGGTGGTAACGGGACTATCGGCAGAAAAGTTTCCGGACATTTTAAGAAAAAGTATGAGGTTATCATCGCTGGACGTACCAATGGCGATATATCGGTAGATATTGCCAATAGCACTTCGATTCAATCGATGTTTGAAAAAATTGGTAAAGTCGATACCATAATTTGCATTGCAGGAGAAGCCAAATGGGGGCATTTCGATAGTCTAAGCGAAGAAGATTACTACGTGGGTTTAAGAAGCAAATTGATGGGCCAGGTCAACCTTGTCCAAATCGGGAAAAACTATCTCAACAATAAGGGTTCAATTACCCTTTCCACGGGAATTTTGGCCGATAGCCCTGTTCCACAAACCACAAGTGCCGCAATGGTAAACGGAGCCATTCACAGTTTTGTAAAAGCGGTGGATTTGGAAATTGGAAATGAAATCAGAGTCAACGCGGTTTCCTTGGGATTGGTTGAAGATGCCTATGAAAAATACAAGGGTTATTTTATCGGGCACAAGCCGATATCGATGTCAAATGCTATAGACGCTTACGTTCAAAGTGTCGAAGGAGAAGTGAGAGGAGAAGTTATAAAGGCTTACTAGAATAAAAAAAAGCTAAACAATTATCCAAAAATCATTTTAAAATCACGGTAAAATTTACTTACTCTTCAAAGCGGCTCGTCATAATTCTTGTCCTTCATATTCCTTAAATTCTCTAGATAGCCAGAAAATGGCCTAGCCGCTTCTTGTTTTATTTGATAACCTTTCTCAACAAATTTTTTAGCCTGCACTTTCCAGTTTCTGATGTTTAGCCCTCTTTGTAATTTCCATTTTCTCGTATGGTAATAGGCATAGAATTTTCTGCCCTCCATTTCCAGCCAATTATTTTCTTTAAAAAAGTCTAAAACGGCTTGTTCATTTCTTGGCTTCGCCAGTTTATTAAAGTTTTCTTTTGTTTTATGTTTATAAGAAGGCACCAGATTTTGGCCAGGTTCCGGTACGCTGCTGGCCAAATTTTGGTACGCTTGTGTACCAGAGGTTGTACCAGTGGTTGTTCCAAATATGGGCATCCTCACCTTTGAGCCCCTTGCCGGATGAAAAGAAGGAAAGTAGTTCAGATACCCCCAATCGTTTAAATCCTTTAGGTAGTTATGATAGGTCGTTTTTGATTTGAACTTTGCCCTTTCCATAATAAACTGCCTATTGATGGTCAACGTTTTTTTAAAGAATTCACGGTTCCATTTCTGAAAGAAGGCTAAGTACAAAGTAATATGCCCTTGTTTGATTCTATCGTCGTTGTTGAATTTTTCAAAGACGGCATTCAGGTGGGTGATGTAGTTTACGTTGCCCATCAGTTCTCGGACATTTCGTTATGACTATCTCTTTCCACATAACGCACTTGTTTCTTTTCCTCCGGAACCTCTTTCTCCAACATCAATTTCTTCTTTTTCGGTGCCGCTTGTTCGAAGAGTGAAGACAGCATTGCAGCAGTAGGTTTGGTCTGGGATTTTTCGATATCCTTTAGTATCGCGATCATTCCGTTCATACGCTTTTTGATCAGCGTCGCCATTCTCGTTTCCAATGTTTCCATTCTCGGTCCCATCGCTTCCGATGGCGAGATTCCGTTTTCCTCGAAAAAGTCCAACATGAGCATCAAGGTCATGGATTGGGATTTTGACATTTTCTTGCAGAATTCCCGAAACCGCACCGCGACCGAAGTCTTTATTCCCAGCTTCTCGAATCGCTCTTTTTCAAATTGGTTGTCCATTTTTTCTGAATTTTTATACCACTTTTATTGGGCTGTAAGCGTTTTTTCTGAAAATCGAGTTCAAATCACAAAACTCCCAAAAAGGTGAATACTCCCGAAACCCCTATTCTCATTGATGATGGAGAAAAAAACCGAAACGTAACAGCGCGCCAGCGTGTTACCCTCTTGCTTCTCCATCCCTTCATTTCATTTCGTGATTTCGAACTTTTCACCTGAAGCTAAAAAGCGATTTGAAAAATACAATCCGACCATTTTTTTTAACAAGGCTTATATCGATTTTTTGATAAATCCTTAGTGTTCAGGAGAAAACAATGACATTTACTCAGCACCCTTTCTTATTGAATTACCACAAAATCGAAGCCATATTCAATGTCCCTTTCTGGTGTCAATTGGTTGCCAAAATGACATTTAACCAACTACTTATTATATCCTGAGCGTTTTCCTTTTCTTTTTGTTGGCGGTAAAATTTAACTCCCTGGCTACAGCTTCTTTTGACTACAGCTGATATATAAATTGGTTTTTGAGCTGTTCCAATTACTTCCCATAGTGCCTTCGCTGTTACCTTTTCTATAACCATACCTAAAATTTCGATTGCGTAAGGACTTATAAAAGTGAGTGAGCGAACGGTTATGCAGTCCGTCTCAAGCTAAATTTTAAACCTTCGTGCAAGAAAGTAAAAGCTTACTCGTGTTCTGGCGAACGTAATACTGAATTTTTACTTGGGAATGCAGCCCTTCGACTCCGCTCAGGACAAGTGTTTCTTAATAGCACGGTAGACTGAATTTCCGGAAGAAAAATTCAGGATTGTGTTCAAGACCTGTTGTAGGGAAGCTCTTTTCGTGTAATGGAGTGTTTCACGAAATGGAAGGGAATGTGCTGAAATATATTGTTCTCAAAAGATTTAAGTGAATTCGAAAGGTTTAGCAAAATATAATCACATGCGAATTTAGTTATTACCTGTTCAAAGACTCCGAAACTTAAGGTTTGTAAAAACTCAATTATTTATGTGCTTATACTGAGTTAAATTACGTGTATTGCACGTTATCATATTTGACCATTATGGTAACAATCAGAAAATCATTATCAATTTCTACCGCTCAAGAAGAATGGATAAAACTTCAAATTGAAAATGGAGGTTTTGCGAACGATAGTGAATATATGCGACATTTTATACGTAAGACGATGAGCGTAATAGGGAGTTCTTGGTTACCAATGTGGCGGTACGAGAGGGTTATATAGCGGTATGATGTTTAATATAAGGCCTTTTGACATAGTTATTGAAGCTGCTAAAATTCGTAGAAAGAAACGAGCTAAAAGCGACGGGAATACTTAACAATCATTTATCGTTTAAAGCTAATGGCGATATCGATGATATAGTGGATTATGCTTTGGAAACCTGGGGCGATTCGTAAACCCATTTACATGTCACCGAATTATACCAATTTTTGCAGACCCTAGCGCAGATACCAGATTATGATTGCAGCGCATCAGATATGGGTCCTTGCTAAAAAGATACAGTTATAAGTCATACACAATTTTCTATGAACCAACCAGAAATGGCGTATTCGTCGCTTGTGTTTCAGATCAAATACGAGATTTCAAGCGACATCTTCAAGGGATGATTTATCAGTTTACAAAGGAAAGATTAAGGTGGGTTTTTACAGATTCTATAAGTGGAAATAGGTTATTTTGAACTTGACAATCCTAATTTTATCACACAAATAGTTGGTTTAATGTTCGGTATAATGGATGAGGAGGTATTAATCTTAGACTTCGAATCGTCTTTCTGTAAATATAATGGGCATTACTATGCTACCTTTCATAACTGAACTTCGCGAACAGCTTTAGGAAGAATTAAGATGATTCCTGATTGGCCAAGCCTTCTTATTTAAAAGATTAAAGATTACCTTCTAAAAATTAAAAGGCGGGCTTCATTAATACTTATAAGTTTTAATGAGCATGATTCAAAAGAATTATATTATAAAGTAAATCGATAAAATCTTATTTTTAATAAAAATATGACTGAAAATCAGATTGATTCGTTTTCAGGTCGAGCACATTACAATAATTGATGAAAAGAAAAATTCATACAAAGTTGGAGAATTTGTTCTTAGAGCATTATGACAGGTGGTGTCTGCTTTCCTATTCCTATCTTCATAACAAGGTCGAGGCTGAGGAGGTAGTTCAGGAAGTTTGTGTCAATATTCTTTTAAAAGAAAGAAGTGTTGAAATAGTGAACTTGAAAGGCTATATTATAACAGCTATAAAGAATAGAAGTCTGAAAAAAATAAAACAACTAAGACGATTTGAGACCTTAAATGATTTTAACATTTCTACTTATCCTTCGTCCGATGAAGGCTTGATTCATAACGAAAAAAACATGTATATTCAGAAGGCAATTGAAGAACTTCCAGATTCTACGAAGAAAGTCTTCAAGCTATGCATGTTTGGGAAACAAAAGTATCAAAATGTCGCTGATAGTATGGGGATATCTGTGAATACGGTGAAATACCATATAAAAAAGGCATATAAAACATTGCGAGTCGTACTAGAAGATGTACATTTTTCTTTGGTAATTATTGCTATCTACTTGCACTTCTTGTGCAAATAATAAATTTATTTCATTATTCCACTACCCAAAACTAGTATTGATGGGTCTTATTAAATAAAAGGGTTTCCCTCCCATCGATTTTTTTCAATGAAGCTAGCACAACTTATCATAAAAAAGTATAATAAAACCATTTCCGAAGAAGAGGCAAAATTATTGAATGAATGGTACGGCGAATCGGAAAATAATAGAGAATTGTTTGCTCGTCTTGAGGAACTTAGGGCGAAGGGTTTCGATATTGACGAATTTGAAAATCTTCATTCGGAAACTGCTTGGAGAAATGTATTAAATAAATATGAATCCAAAAAGATTAAAAACACCAAGCATTTTAACTTTAGGCCAGTATTGAGATATGTGGCGATATTTATTGGGTTGATTGTTATTGGCTATGGATACTATGAATATGCGATACCTGAAAACCAAACGCTTGAACATGGTCTGGATGCAATTATGTTACAGCTAGACAATGGCGAAGTTCGCATTTTATCCTCCGATGACACACAGACCATTACTGATGAGCAGGGTAATTTATTGGGGAAAAAAGAAGGAAGTAAATTAGACTATAAGGATGCCAAGGCAGAGGGAAAGCTGATATATAATACGCTAACGATACCTTATGGAAAAAGATTTGAAATTTCCTTGTCTGATGGCACGACCGTTCATTTAAATGCAGGATCGTCCCTACGATATCCGGTTAAATTTCTGAATGAGATGAAAAGACAGGTCTTTTTGGAAGGCGAGGCTTTTTTTGATGTAAGTGAGGACAAAGAACACCCGTTTATTGTGAGTACTTCGGAAATGGATGTCACCGTTTTGGGTACCGAATTCAACGTAGCGGATTATCCTGAAGACAGCTTTATAAATACGGTTCTAGTGGAAGGTTCAGTAGCCTTGTCCAATACCAATGGTGAACAGAGCGATACAGTTGTACGGTTAGAGCCAGGTTTTAAGGCCGAATGGAACATTGACAGCGGAACGGCGACCGTAGAGCAAGTTGATACCGATATATATACAGGTTGGATCTCAGGCAAGTTGATGATCAAGAATGTGCCTTTTAAGAACATAATCAAGCGGCTTGAACGTCATTACAATGTAAAAATCGAAAATAATTATAGGGAACTTGATAGCCAGGCATATACCGCTTCATTCAATGATGAAACTATTGAGGATGTTCTCGGATCGTTTGCCGAAAATAAAAAATTCAATTTCGGAATAAATAATAATGTTATAACAATAAGTCAACCTTAATAACCAAGCCTATGACAAAACAAAAAATCGGAAAATGCTGGAACATTTCCCGATTTACGAAAATAATCGAACAAAAGTCAACCATTTAAAGCAATACAAAAATATGAAAAATGATGCGAGAATAAGGCGCAAGCTGCCTTGTTCGTTAAAATTTAATCTAGCCATGAAACTAACCACTCTTCTAATGCTAGTTTCGGTAATTTCAATTCAAGCAAATACATATTCACAGAATGCCAAAATTACATGCGATCTTGAAAATGTCAAGATTATAAGTGTTTTTGAAAAAATTGAAAAGGAGACAAAATATAGATTTCTATACAATCATGACGAAATAAATATTGATAGGATTGTGTCCCTAAAGGCCGATAAAGAACCTCTTAAGGATATTTTACAGGATTTATTTTTAGGGACGGATATTAATTTCGTAATCCGGAAGAAGCAAATTGTTCTTAGAAAAGAATTGCTTAACAACTATAAAGTCTCAGACAATGCTGGGATATCTCCAAATACCGAAATAGCTATTCAACAAGTTCAGGTCAGTGGAACGGTCACAGACACGGACGGTATACCTTTGGCGGGAGCCAATATTTTAGAAGAAGGAACTACCAATGGTACCCAGACGGATTTTGATGGAAATTTTTCATTAACCGTTAATGATGAGAATGCTATTTTGGTCATTTCCTATATCGGTTTTGCGACCAAAGAGGTCGTCGTTGGTAATGAGACCCAGTTTTCGATAACCTTAATGGAGGATGCAGCTGGCTTAGACGAGGTAGTTGTTATAGGATATGGCGAAATACGCAAAAAAGATTTGACCGGATCTGTGAGCAAAGTAGGCGGTGATGATCTTGCCAATCTTCCTGCCGCCCGTGTAGACCAGAGCTTACAAGGTAGGGCTTCGGGAGTACAGGTATCGGCCATAAGTGGTGCTCCGGGAGCCGCAACTTCCATCAGGATTAGAGGAGGTAACTCCATTCAGGGAAATAACGAACCGTTGTGGGTTATTGATGGAATCATTGTGGGTACTGATTATAATTTGAATAACCTTAACACCAACGATATCCAATCCATAGATATTCTTAAAGATGCGGTAGCCGTTTCAATTTACGGTACAAGAGGGGCAAATGGCGTTATCTTGGTAACTACCAAAAGTGGTGCCGGGGCACCTGGAGGAACCACAAATGTATCCATAAATGCCTATGGGGGTTTACAGTCCCTGGTCACCAAGGTCGATTTTCTCAACGGGCCCGAACATGCAGCTTATGCCAACGAAGACGCCGAATTTCGTGGTTCAGCAGTACCTTTTCCAGAGTTGAACGCTGTACCTAATGTGGATTGGATTGACCAAGTAACTCAAGCGGCGCCGGTAACGAATGTTGATGCCTCGGTATCCGGTGTTTCTGAAAACCGCAAAGTGAACTACTACGTATCGGCAAACCTTTTTGACCAAAAAGGACTTGTGCGGAGTACGGGCATCAAAAAATATATCTTTCGTAGTAATATGGATATTAAGCTCTCGGAGAAGTTCAAAGTGGGCTTTCGTGTGAATGTTTCTAGGCTGCGACAAGAGAACAGCAAATTCAGTATTGATCAACTCTATTTGAGGACAACCCCTACTAGGGCGATTTTTGATGATGAGGGGAATTTTACGGCCTTAGATCCCATTACAGATGGTATTTCGTCAAACTACGAGGCCGATATTCAACTTAGGCAAAACCATAATTTGGTAACCAACCTTCTGGGAAATCTCTACGTAGAATTCAGACCATGGGAGAATTTTGTCTTTAAATCGACTTTTAGTCCCGAAATCAATGATATTAAACAAAATCGTTTTAATCCGGGAGCCTTACCGAACAACCTGATTATAAATAATGGGGGCGATGCAAGAATCGACAACTCGCTGCGAACAAGTTATATCAACGAGAATACCCTTACTTATAATACGGATATAGGCTCAGATGATCGCTTAACCGTTCTTGCCGGTTTTACGCTACAAAAAACGGAATTCGAATCCAGTTTTTCTCAGTCATTCGGACTGTCTAACGATGTTACGGGATTCAACAATATGGCCTTTGGAGCCGATCCGAGCCGAAATAATCTAGGTTCTGACTACGATTCTTTTCAATTGGCTTCATGGCTCGGAAGAATCAATTATTCAATAGACAATAAATACTTATTTACCCTGGTGGGAAGGGTTGATGGATCATCTCGTTTCGCGCCGGGCAATAAATATGCTTTTTTTCCTTCGGGAGCTTTTGCTTGGAGAATGTCGGAGGAAAAATTCATTCAAGACCTTAATTTGTTCAGTAATTTGAAGTTCAGGGCGAGCTACGGATTGTCGGGCAGTCAGGCCATTCCATCCTTTAGGACGTTAGCCATTCTAAATGCGGCAAACACGACCTTTAACGCCACTGAAAACCCAGGGGTTGTCTTAGGTCGTCCTGAAAATCCTGCTCTAAAGTGGGAAACTACCAAGCAATTGGATATAGGTCTTGAGATGGGTTTTTTCGACGACCGGCTTTCATTCGAGGTCGATTATTATCAGAAAGAAACCGAAGACTTGTTGCTCAATGCTCAATTGCCAAGGCAAACGGGCTTTGTAAGCAAACTACAGAATATTGGAAAAGTCGAGAATAAAGGGCTTGAGTTTTTGATCAATAGCATTAATGTTTCCAATGATAATTTTCAGTGGTCGACCCAATTGACCATTTCAGGCAATAGAAATAAGGTAGTCGATCTGGGAGGCGTTGACTTTATCAACATTGCCACCCCCTCCCAGCAAGGTGGTACAGGAGCGCGACTTATCTTAGGTGAAACAGTACCTGTCTTTACCGGGGTGCGATATTTGGGCACTTGGAAATCACAGGAAGAAATCGATCAGGTCGGTCTAGGGGGAAATCATGATGTTGGCGGCCCTCGTTTCGAAGACACAAATGGAGATGGAGAAATAACAGAAGACGACTTCGTGGTCTTGGGTAGCCCCCAGCCCGATTTCTATTTTGGTATTGGAAACACCCTCTCGTACAAAAACCTTAACCTTGATTTCTTTTTTCAGGGCACCTCAGGAAATGAAGTCTTCAATAGCCTGACCCAAACAGCGTACTTCGGACGATCGGAAACAACGAAGTACAAAGAAACCTTGAATCGGTGGACACCAGATAATCCAAATTCCGATATTCCAAGAGCGGGCGCCATTGCCGCACTTTCCGAAATCATCAATAATTCTGTAATGATTGAAGATGGATCACATATACGCCTCAAAAGCCTTCGACTGGGTTACAATGTTCCAGTTGAAAAAATAGGGTTGAAAAGTGTCAAGGGCATCAATGTTTATATGACAGGCACCAACCTTTTTGTTATCTCGGATTTCAGATTGAAGGATCCTGAAACAAGTCAGTTCGATAGAAATAGCGACAATCTTTCTTTCGGTTTTTCTAGAGGGCAATACCCAAGTGCCCGAACAATTTCCTTGGGAGCAAAAATAGATTTTTAAAATTTGAAGAATAAGCTAAGATTTAGATAAAACTTAAAACAAAATCATGAAAAAATATATAAAATCACTTGCACTGCTAATGCTGGTAGGGTTATTATTTGCGAGCTGCGACGATTATCTGGAAGAAGATCCAAGAGATTTGGTTTCCCCCGCCAACTTTTTTAACACCGCTTCCGAATTTGAACTGTCCATTGTGGGGTTGTATGATATTTACAAGTCAAGATCACTACACGGTAACATCGGTCTTTTCCGATTTTACGAGAACGGTGCCGACGTTATCGGGCCCAGCAGAAATTTTGGACAGGTCGAACCGTACCAGTCCTATTCACTCAGTGAGAGTACCATCAGCGCCATCAGTCAAGGTGGTGGTGCACCTTTGACGTGGCAAGACCTTTACCGAATAGTATTAAATGCAAATACGATTTTAGAAAATTTAGAGTTGAACGCTTCGCTAAGTTTGGAGGATAAAAACAGAATTGAAGGCGAAACCTTATTTTTAAGAGCCTACGCCTATTATCACCTGACGAATCTTTGGGGAAATGTGCCCTATTATCTTGATAACCTGCCAATCGAGGAAATACAAAGTCTTTCTAGAACCGACAAGACCTTGATTCGCGATGAAATACTACTAGATCTTCAAAAGGCTCAAGACCTATTGCCTTCTTCCTATGGAAGTGATGATCTGGGTAAGGCAAACAAATGGACGGCCGCAACGGTTATGGTTAAAATCTACTTAATACAACAAAAATGGCAGCAAGCCAGAGACAAGGCCGTGGAGATTATCGATGGTTCTCCCCATCAACTATTGGACGATTATGCCTCGGTATTCGACTTTGGCAATGAATACAATGCAGAAATTATTTGGGAATTGGATTTTGCCAAAGATTTACTGAATGACTCTTGGGTAGACCAATTTACACCACGAATACGCGATGAGCCCAAGAACAGCGACGATCGCGAAGGGCTCAGAACGGCCATGGCGGAAAGAAACGAAGGAATGACGGGGTTTGGCCTGGCAGTACCGTTGCCCGATTTGGTCAACAAATTTCCCCTAGACGATTTACGTAGGCCATCAAATGTAATTACCGAATATCTTGGTTTTGAATTGACGTTTCCTTACATGCCCAAGAATTTCAATTTAGATCAAATCAATTCTCCACGTAGCAACCATGGCGATAATAAAATCATATTTAGATTGGCGGATGTCTATCTTATGGCCGCCGAGGCAGAAAATGAACTCAATGGCCCCGGCAGTGCATATCAATATATCAATAAGGTTAGGGAGCGAGCCTATGAACCAGATCAGCCTTTGGTTGGGCTTTCACAGCAAGAATTTAGGGAAGCGATTTATGACGAAAGAAAATGGGAACTGGCAGGGGAAGGCCATAGGCGTTTAGACCTCATACGCTGGGGCATTCTTCTCGATGTAGTTAAGAATGCCGAGTATCGCGTTTATGAACCTGCTTCGAATATTCAACCGTATCACGTATTGCTGCCAATACCTCCAGAAGAATTTAATTTAAATCCGGCATTATTGGAATCGGATCCGACCAATAATGGATATAGATAGTAGTTTGTTGAGTTAGTTTTTGGTTTCCAAAGAGCCTTATCAAGATATAGGGCTCTTTTTTCAAATCTCATATAATGCAAGATCTCAATTATTATTTTAAATTCAAGCACCTTGTAGAAGTCGTAAAACAGTTATTGCTTTTTTGTATCATCGCAAACAAAAAAAGGATTTATAAAAGATCAAGGTCAAAAATAAGCCCAACACCCTCGCCAATTTAAGTGGGGTAAATTTTTGTACAGGTTACCAAAATGATGAAAAATTGATTTGGAGTTAAGTACAAGATTCAAATCTTTAAGATTTTACCATAGTAAAACAAGTATACAAGGCTTCCAAAAAACAAATAACACTTTGCTAAAAAAAACTTTGTTTTTGGACCAAAAACACAATTCGCATTTGCAATGAAATACCTACCATACTTTACTTTTCTTCTCATTCTATTGGCTGGAAGGTTGACCATCGGCCAAACAATAAAAAAAAAACCAAACATCATTTTTATTCTGGCTGATGATTTAGGATATGGAGATTTGGGAATTTATGGCCAACAAAAAATCCTAACTCCGAATCTTGATCGCATGGCCATGGAAGGGATGCGTTTTACGCAGCACTACTCGGGCTCTACCGTTTGCATGCCATCCAGGGCAGTGCTTTTAACAGGGTACCATACAGGGCACAGCACGGTTCGTGGAAATCCAGGATGGACTTCCACTGGTCGAGCAGTAGATTTGAAATTGGAGGACATCACTGTTGCCGAAGAGTTAAAACGCGCAGGGTATCGAACCGGAGTAATAGGCAAATGGGGGCTTGCCGAATCAGGTATCACAAGTTTGCCTCTGGCACAGGGGTTCGATTATTTTTATGGATATCGCAAACACCAAACGGCCCACCACTATTATCCCGATACATTGTACCAGAACAATGCTCCCATAGCCACCGGAAATAAGGTTTTTGAAAAAATGGGAAGCTACTCCCACGACACTTTTGTAGAAAAGGCATTGGGTTATGTAACAAAAAACAAGGACCACCCTTTCTTTCTCTATTTGGCATTTACCATCCCACACTACGAATTAGAGGTCCCTGAAGATTCCAAAGAACCATACCTAAAGTTAAATTGGGAAGAACGGACAATTCCTATCAAAACAAATAGAGGTTACCAACATGACCCAGATGGTAATGCCACCTACGCAGGCATGATCTCCAGAATGGATAGGGATATTGGTCGATTATTTGAAAAATTGAAAGAACTGGATGTAGATAAGAACACATTAGTAATTTTCACTAGTGATAATGGACATCAATACGACGAGGGCTTTTTTGACAGCAATGGACCTTTCAAAGGCAAAAAGAGGGATCTGTACGAAGGGGGGATACGTGTTCCAATGATAGCCAGATGGCCTGGAAAAATTAAAGAAGGTGTAGTGTCTAGGCATATCTCTGCTTTTTGGGATTTCTTGCCGACTGCCTGTGATATTGCGGGAATCCAGCCCTCCAAAAAAGATATTGACGGTATATCCTACCTCCCAGCATTAATCGGTCAGAAAAGACAGAAGCAGCATGAATACCTGTATTGGGAATTCAATGAATCTAACGGGCCTATACAGGCCATTCGTAAAGGAAGTTGGAAATCCATAAAATTTTTGAACAAACCCCTGGAACTTTACAATGTCGATAACGATCCGAGTGAGGAAAAAAATCTGGCGGCGGCATATCCAAATATCCTATCAGAAATGAATGCGGTCATTGAATCGGCCCGTTCCGATGACCGTAACTTTTTATTGAAATTCCATCCAAGACTAAAAGTCGAAAAATGAAGAATTTTCTTTACGTAATGTTGGTAATTTTAATATTGGGCTGTAGCTCAAAAAAGCCAATAGGCAAAATAGAGGCCACAACCCTGAAACCCAATATACTATATATAAATGTCGACGACTTAGGTTGGAAAGACCTCGGTCTGATGGATATTGGTTATTTTGAAACGCCTCATATAGACCAATTTTCGAAACAGGCTATGATGTTCACTAACAGCTATGCAAGCGCGGCTAATTGTGCTCCAAGCAGGGCATGCCTTATGACTGGGCAGTATTCTCCAAGACATGGAATCTATACCGTAAGTCCATCGGCCAGAGGTAAGGCCTCTACACGAAAGCTAATACCAGTCAAAAATGCAGATTCACTTCAATCAGAGGTTCTAACCTTGGCTGACATGTTCAAAATGGCCGGATATAGCACAGCTACTTTTGGCAAATGGCATCTTGGCAAAAATCCGCTACAGCAAGGATTTGATTTCAACGTAGGGGGAAGCCTCAGGGGGAATCCGGGAAAGGATGGTTATTTTAGCCCATATAAAATCGAGAATATTGAAAATGGTCCGAAGGGAGAACACCTTACCGATCGTCTGACCACCGAGGCTATACAGTTTTTAAGGAAGAACAAGGACAGTCCTTTTTTCCTGTATCTTCCTTTTTATTCGGTACATACCCCTATAATGGCCAAGAAAGAATTAATCGAAAAGTACCAAGCAAAAACCGAAAACACTTTGGCGATCAACCCTACCTATGCCGCAATGGTGGAGACGATGGATACCAATGTGGGCAGGCTCTTAATTGAATTAGATGCTCTGGGCCTTGCTGAGAACACTATTGTAGTGTTTACCTCGGATAACGGTGGCATTCGTTCCATTGCTTCGCAAAGCCCACTGCGTGCTGGCAAGGGCTCCTATTATGAAGGGGGTACACGAGTGCCTTGCATAATTCGTTGGCCCGGGATGATTAAACCAGGTACACGCTCAGACCAACCAATTATTAATATTGATTTCTTCCCGACATTCAAGGAAATATTGGACATTGAGTTAGAACATAAGGAATTGGATGGCCAAAGCATTCTTCCCGTCTTAATAGGAGATACTATACCAACACGGTCTCTATTCTGGCATTTCCCTATTTATCTTCAAAGTTATGACCAAGCAAAAGATGACGGCCGAGATCCTCTATTCCGAACACGACCTGGCTCTACAATTTTACATGAGGGATGGAAATTGCACCTTTACTATGAAGATGAGGGCATTGAACTATACTACTTGCCCAATGACCCTGGAGAAAGAAATAATATAGCAGAAATAGCACCGAAAAAAGTCGAGGAATTATCGGAAAAATTAAAATTTTGGCTGACAAAAGTACAAGCCCCCATACCAACTGAATTGAATCCAGACTATATATCAGAAAACTAAAAGGATTTTTTTAAAACGACGATTATGCATTATAAACGACCACCATTTTTTATCACATTGTGCGCAATAGTATTGACGATTTCCTGTAAAGAACGTATAGAGGAAAAGACGGTAGAAGAGACTGCTGACAAACCAAATATTATCTATATCCTAGCGGATGATTTGGGTTACGGGGATCTGGGTGTATACGGACAGAAAAAATTCAAAACCCCCAATATTGACAAACTTGCTTCGCAGGGCATGTTATTTACCCAGCATTATTCGGGCAGTACCGTTTGCGCACCTTCGAGATCGGCCTTGATGACCGGCATGCATACAGGGCATACCGTTGTTCGGGGAAACAAAGAGGTGCGACCTGAAGGGCAATATCCGATTCCCGATGATACGTACACCATTGCCGAAGCCCTAAAAAAGGTAGGTTATAGTACCGGAGCTTTCGGTAAATGGGGCTTGGGTTTCCCGGGTTCGGAAGGTGATCCTACCAACCAAGGCTTCGATGCTTTTTACGGTTATAATTGTCAGCGAATGGGTCACAATTACTATCCGTATCACCTATGGTCTAACAATGATTCTATCGTACTTTCTGAAAACTCCGATAAAAAAGATGGTCAATACGGTCCTGAATTGATTCATAAGCAAACCCTGAAATTCATAGATGAGAATAAAGACAATCCTTTTTTTCTGTTCGTGCCCTCCATTATTCCACATGCGGAATTGGCGGCACCAGAGGTCTATATGACAAAGCACCGTGGTAAATACCCACCTGAAAAGGTATACGAAGGCACGGACGAGGGTCCGGAGTTTAATCTAGGGCCTTATCGATCACAAGAAGAGACCCATGCCGCTTTTGCCGCCATGATCCATATTTTGGATGATCAAGTGGGAGATATTATGAAAAAAGTAGAAGATTTAGGCATTGCCGAAAATACGATAATCATTTTTACTTCCGATAATGGGCCTCATACCGAAGGAGGGGCGGACCCTGAATATTTTGATAGCAATGGTCCCTTAAAAGGCACCAAGCGCGATCTCTATGAAGGTGGTATCAGGGTGCCTATGATTGCAAGTTGGCCCAATAAAATCAGGGCAAGTTCGAAGACAAATCATGTTTCCGCATTTTGGGATGTCTTTCCAACGGTCATTGATATTGTTGACTCGGAAAAACCTAAAAACCTGGATGGCATCTCTTTCCTTCCCACGTTGCTCGAAAAGGAAAGTGACCAGAAACAACATGACTATCTCTATTGGGAATTTCATGAAAGAGGCGGGAGACAAGCCGTACGAAAAGGAAATTGGAAAGCGGTAAAATATAATGTTCTAAAAAATCCTGAAGCGCCAATTGAACTCTATAATTTATCGGAAGACATAGGAGAGAAAAACAACAAGGCTGCCAAGCATCCTAATATCATAGTGGAAATGGAAAAAATCTTGAAGGAGGCCAGAAGCCCTTCCGATGTTTTTAAATTTGGTCAAGACACCTATTTAGATATAGAATAATACTTTCGTACAATGATAATGATATTTTAAATTTGTGGTTCCAAAAATGGCCATCTTACATCACTATTTTAATAACTCTCCGTTTTAATTTCGGGAACATTAGTCAAGAACATGAAAATATGGATTATTAGAATTAGATTAATACTCTTTTTTCTTTCGGTAGTGGTTTGCGCTCAAGAGCATGAATTTCCATTTAAGCATTTAAAGACTTTTAAAGGTAATACACATGCGCACACGTTTCTGACCTATTCACATGGCAATCATCTAAAGCGCACGAAAGATTATTCAAAGGACAACGGGGATAAGATGCTCTACATCGATTCACTGTTTCTAAGCAGACCGAACAAAGCCGTTCTCAAAGATGATTGGGAATTGTTTCAAGGTTTGCCAGCAAAACATTATGAAGAAGCTAAAAAGGCGGGGTACGACTTTTATTTCGTAACCGACCATTCCCAAGAAGAGGCTTTTTTTCCCTATTATAAAAATAACACGGCATGGAGTTTGGCCATGAAACAGGCGGAAACAGCAACAGAAGAGAATTTTACTGCACTAATGGGTGTTGAGCATTCTGAAAACGATAGCTATAACACAAGGGTACATTTGAATGTCATTGGCCCTTCTTCTTATTTAAATGCACTGCGTCCAGAAGTTGATTTACCTTATTTTTACGACTGGTTGGAGAAAAACCCAAAAAACCAGATTACGGGTTATCCTGTAGTAGTACAGTTTAATCATCCGATAAAAGGTCAATTCAACGATTTCGTTTACCGAGACGACGATGTCACCGATATCATTACCATTCTTGAAGTAGTAAACGGCTCTAAGATTCATTACGTCGCTTATGTAGAAGCTTTGGATAATGGCTGGAAAGTTTCTCCTTCGGCGGGTCTCGACAATCACAATTTTACAGCGATAGCCCTAGCGCAACCTAGAACTTTTGTGCTGGCGGAGAACAACACACCTGGCGATATACTGAATGCAATGCGCAAAAGGAGAACCTATGCCTCTCTTGACAAAAATCTAGAATGCCGGTACACGGTAAATGACTCCCTAATGGGCAGCACCGTTGACGAGTCTAAGACCTATAAGTTGTATATACATATAAATGACCCCGATGTGACCGATGAAAGCGATAGAATTTCAAAAATCGAAGTTATAACGGGAAATGGAAAAATCATCAAAACAATCGAATCCAAAGCCTTTCGACACCGAAATTACTGGAGTGTATCCTTGAAGAATAAAAAGGTTTCTAATTATTTGTTCGTTCGGGTTTGGGACAATCTCAAAGATAATGAAGGCGATATCTCACCAGTTGCTTGGCTATCCCCGGTCTGGATCAAGAAATAATATAATGCCACTGCTAAAGGAAACCCAAAAAATATTATAAAATGGAGTGCTAGTTCATTGTAACGAATTTATTTGCTTAGCGCACAAGTGTAATTAAAACAATGATAGAAACTCTTATTGAACGACATTATTTGGTAATCAAACAGCTTGTGCTAATCCATGTAATACCGAACAAAATGAATCGAATTTAGCCTTTTCTATTACGCGCAATCAATATTGAGGTTCTCTATTGTACAGTTCTAATTAATATGATACAGTAGTCTAATTTAATAGCCAAAGATTTATAATATGTTAGACATAATTTATAAATATCAAAGCTTGCTTAACAATATCGATGGCTATATTGATAATAATAAATTCAGAATAGAATATCTGATAGCGCAACTTAGGATTTCTCCTCCATCTTTTTACAAAAAGGTTAAAAAGAAGAATTTCACTGTTGATGAAATGATTACTATGAGACATATATCATTCCTTGAAGAAGCTAAGGCGTTTGAAATTAAAGAAGCTTTAAAAGCAAGCCGTGAGGACAGCAAACATGGAAGAATTAGAAATCATCAAAATGTTATGATTGATATACGTAAAAAACTACAAAAGGTGAGTAAGTAGCATATCAATACTATTACCTAGGAGTTCATTATGGCGGTAATTAGAAAATCAATCACATTTACAGAACAACAGGAGGCTTACATTAAAAGCTTAATTGAGCAAGGTTTTTACATTGATGAAAGTGATTATGTCGGAGATATTGTTCGTAAAGACCAAGAGTGTAGAAAGCGTATTATAGATTTAAACGTGGCGCTCATCGAGGGAATGGAAAGCGGTCCATCTGATGCCACAATTGATAATATATGGGGAGAAGCCATAATAGAGCACAATACCAGACAATAGTTGCCTAATAAGTTTTACGGTAAAAGCAAATCAAGTCTCTTGTCCGATGCATCTTGAAAGAATTAGGAGAAAATCAGTCGTCGAAAGATGCCAATGGTCAAAAAGGAACTATACAAATAGAAAATTTATTCTTTATTATCCTAGGAGTAAGATGGATTTTCTTTTGCACCCGAAATAAAGTTTAGCAAAAGCATAGTAGATGTCCAAATATGTCTTATTTGGACATTTTTTGTATATTAGTGTAAAATTGTTTAGTTATGAACGTTAGTTTTACCAAGAAACAGGAAGAATATATAAACAAACAAGTTGCCTCTGGAGAGTATCAGAACAATAGTGAAGTCATAAGAGATGCGCTACGATTGCATGGAATTTATAGAGAAAAGGTTATTCAAGATTTAAGGAGAGAAATTGAAAAAGGATGGGATGGTCCAGACAGTAATTTGTCAATGAGTCAAATAATTGCATCTAAGCAGCGTAAGTGAAGTATCCATATATTCTCTCGGAGGAGGCCAAATCCGACATAGATAAAATCTACGAATTCGGAAAAGATACCTTTGGTCATAATCAAGCCGTTACATATTTAATTGGTCTTGAAGAGCACTTTAATAAGTTAAGCGCTAATTATCATATCGGACGGACACGGGAGGACATCAAAAAAGGTCTTTATAGTCTGCCTTATATATCTCACGTGATATTTTACCGAATTTTAAAGGACAAAATTAGAATTGTGAGAGTTTTATATGGAGGAAGAGACCTTATTAGGTTTCTAGACTAAAGTTCAAATGAAACGAACACTAACTGTTTTCTTCCGAGCCATCATTCTTTGAAGCTGCCAAATCCTTCTCTTCTTGCGCCAGTTTCTCTTTCAGCATATTCATTTCATCTCCAATTTTACTATCGAGCACCTTAGCATAAATCTGAGTTGTTTTTAGCGACCGATGCCCTAGCATTTTACTTACTGTCGCTATGGAAACACCTTTTGACAAAGTAACCGTCGTTGCGAATGTATGTCTGGCTAGGTGGGTCGTGAGATTTTTATGAATGCCACAAACATCTGCTATTTCCTTCAGGTAGGCATTCGACTTTTGATTGGTCATAACCGGCAACACACCTTCCCCATTGACGACATTCGGATGCTGGCTATACTTCTCAATTATTTTTTCGGCCGTAGGCAATAGCGGAATACTGCTCATGGCCTTGGTTTTCTTCCGTGCCATTTTAATCCAACGGTCACGATTGATACCGATTACGATATTTTCAAGCTTTAGGAGCTTGACATCGGAATAGGCCAGACCGGTATAACAGCAAAAGACAAAAATATCCCGAACCAGTTCCAGGCGCGGTAAGAACGACTTTTTGTTCTTTAGCGTATCAAGCTCCGCTTGTGTTAAATACTGTTTCTCTTTTGTTTTCCATGAAGCCTTCCAATGAAAGAAGGGGTCTTTGGTAATCCATTCATTGGCGTATGCAATGCGGATAATTTTCTTGAAGTTGACAATGTATTTGATACTTGTATTATGTTCCAATCCCTTTACGGATTTCAAATAATACTCCAGACCCGTGATAAACTTATGATCAACGCTACGAACGGGAATGTCTTTTCGCTGATACTTATGTACTATATAATCCGATACGTGCTTATAAGCTGCCTTGTAGCGCTGCAAGGTGCCTTTTGTAAATCCTTTCCCCAGCAAACTTTCAACTTCGTCATTGTGCTCCTTAAAAATCTCAAGAACCATATACTCCTTGCCCTCTTTACCTAGATATACATTCTTAATAATAGAAGCAGAAATATCAAGTCTTGCTTTTAATCGGTCGTCATATATTTCGAACAAACGACTTTTAACGTTATCCAAAAATCGATTGAATTTAGACACCTCCACAGAGGAACCTCGAAGTTTAGCTCCTCGAGAGTCCCATCGCTGTTCTTCGACGGTTCGTCTCAAACTGAACTCTGCACGCTTTAAATTGACGGTAACTCTACAGTAGATAGTTACTTTTCCGTCCGTATCGGATTCTCTTTTTTTCGGGTAAAATAGGATGTTGATTGTTCCAAACATAGGTGACACTTTTAAATAGTCACCAGAAGGTACGAAAAGTAAATGTTAAAATTTCTCTGTAAAGTTTTCTTTAACAGTTAATTACAGCGTTTGCGGTGACACTTTTTGAGGGGTATTTTGAGTCACCTTTTAAGGCACCTTTTATATGGTTTTAGATGGTGCCATTTGGTATCTAAAAAAATAAAAAAGCCTCTAAATCATTGATTTTGAGGCTTTTTGGTATTATTTGAACAAATTTTAGCGGTCTGGACGGGACTCGAACCCGCGACCCCCTGCGTGACAGGCAGGTATTCTAACCAACTGAACTACCAGACCAATGATTTTATCTCTTATAAGACTCTGGCAACAGCCAGATTCAAATCTTGTTCAAATGCTTTTGTAAAGCGTGTGCAAATATACATTGCTTATTCAATTGCGCAAACAATTTTCTTTAAAAACCTATGTCTTTTGATGACAATAAAGCTCCGGTAGATATCTAAGACAGACTTTTGCTATTTCTGTCTATAATTCTGATCGTAGACCCTTATTGTAAAAATCAGCCAAATAAGGAATATGACACCTACCAAAATGGAGTAAATTAAAATGATATTCATTTTCCTTTTGGTTTTAGGTAAATCATAAAGCTGAGTACAGTAGGTGCCCATAGTCCGATAAAAATAGCCTCTAACTTTTGACCCTTTAAAAAAGTGATTTCAGCTACTACGATTATTGCAAGCACCAATAGAAGCATTATAAAGTTTAGAATGCCTATTGACCTAATGAAATTTTTCATTCCGGATGTATACGGTTTTAATAAAGGTATAAAATCTTAAGGTAGTTTGCTAAGACCAAATTAATTTACTAGGGTTAAATTCTGTTTTGTAAATTGAAATATCAAACAAGTTTCTTTTGCAGAAACAATTGCTAACCCAATAGGTTCACTATAATGAAAAAAGTTATTGTAATTTTATTTGCGGCAACCGTAATTTTTTCTTGTAAAGAGGAGAAAAAAACCGAAAATAAAGCTGAGAGTTCAAAAAAAGAGGTAGTTTATAATAAACACGGCTTGGATCCATCCAATTTTGAAAAAGAGATTGATGGCAAACAAACCAAGTTTTATACATTGACCAATTCGAATGGAATTGAAATTACATTTACCAATTTCGGTCAACGTTTGATTTCATTATATGTGCCCGATAAAAATGGAAAGTTTGAAGATGTTGTCTTAGGCCCTGACAACCTAGAGGGATTTATGGCTCCGGGTGGTGCATTTTTCGGAGCTGTAGTGGGGCGCTACGGAAATCGAATTGGCAAAGGTGAGTTCGAACTGAACGGCACGAAATATTCGCTCGTCAAGAATAACAATGGAAATCATTTACATGGCGGAACAAAAGGCTTCAATGCCGTGGTTTGGGATGTTGACGAACATTCTGATAATTCCATTGTTTTTTCTAGAACCTCTCCTGATATGGAAGAAGGGTATCCGGGCAACCTAAAGGTTGTGGTAAGTTACAGATTGACTGAGGAGAATGAATTGAAAATAGACTATCAAGCCACTACGGACAAGACCACAGTGGTTAATCTTACGCACCATTCTTTTTTTAATTTGGAGGGAGAAGCGGCAGGAAACATAGGAGAACATATTATGATGCTCAACGCAGATGCTTTTACACCTGTTGATGCGGGGTTGATTCCTACCGGCGAGATACGGAAAGTAGAAGGAACACCATTTGACTTCCGCAAATCAAAACCGATTGGGCAAGATATCGATGCCGACACTGAACAAATAAAGATCGGAAATGGTTACGACCATAATTTTGTTCTTAATAGTGAACCAGTTAACGAAGACGGTCTTGCATTGACGGCAAAAGTTTATGAGCCCAAAACTGGCCGAACAATGGAAGTATACACTAGCGAACCGGGAGTTCAATTTTATACCGGTAACTTTATGGATGGTTCTTATATCGGTAAGGCCGGTAAACCCTATGTCTTTCGAGGAACTTTTTGTTTAGAGACACAACACTATCCCGATTCTCCTAATAAGCCTGATTTTCCTAGTACGGTTCTTGAGCCCGGAGAAATTTATTCTTCGAGTTGCACTTATAAATTTGGAGTGAAAAACGAGTTAGACTTTTAGTTTTTCAGAAGTGACATTCTCCATAAATTTAAGGTTCGATAGTGCTTTTTTCGTAAAATCAAAAAGGCTTCGGCCACGGTCGAGATTTTGATTTTCATAAGCTACCTTGTAGTAAATATTATCGTTGAGGTAATCTGTAAGTGCTCGAATCCCATGTAAAAAGGGTAATAGAATTGCGCCAAAGGGCAATGAATCGATTTCCTGATCGGTGAGAAAACGTTGATTAGAGGCTAATCCTTCTACAAAATCTACGAACAAGGGTTTTTCAAAGGTAATTTTATCATGTTGTTGCTCGTCTTCAGGAGCAGTATTGACTATCGTACGAATGGCATCGCCAAAATCAAAATGAAAATGGCCTTTCATCAAAGTGTCCAGGTCGATTAAGCATAACGCTTTGCCATTCTTTTTTGAAAACAGAATATTGTTTAGTTTCGTGTCATTGTGGCAAACCCTTAGTGGCAAATCAGTTTGATGCATGGTCGCTAATCTTCCCAGCGTCTCCCTTGCAAAATCAATATCGTTGACGGCTATAAGCTTTTTTTCTGGGCTTGAATTTTTCAATGCCTCCTGAAATTGCACCTTGCGCAACTCCAAATCATGAAATCGGGGAATGGTGTCAATGTAATGATCGACCTTGGCATTGGCCAGTAGTAAATGGAATTTTCCGATTATTCTGCCGGCCTCGAAAGCGATTTCTGTACTTTCGGTAGTATTATATGCAGTGCTTTCATCAATATAGGTCATCAAACGCCAATAAGCCAGGCCATCACTTTCATGCTTATAAAAACTTCGCCCCTCAAGGGTCTTGACTAAAGTTATTTTGTGGTAATCCTCAGCCTCTAAATGTTGTAATGCTTTTTGAACATTGTTCATGAGGCCCTCGACATTTTCAAAAACCAGATGATTGACCCTTTGCAGAATATATAAGGGCCTACCTTCAGAAAAGACCAAAAAAGTATCGTTTATATAGCCATCGGTCAGTGGCCTAAAGGAGCAATTTTTTTCAGTAATTGAAAAATTTGCTAATAGACTATTAAGTATGTCATCGGAAAAGTTGCTCATCCTTTTGGCCAAAGGGGAGAAATATACGCTCCTGAGTCGGTTTTCTGCTGAAGGTTTGCTACAGCTACTTCACGATCGCTAGAATATGTAACACCAAACCACTCACCCTCTGAAGGAACTACTTTTACTTCGATTTCACGAGATTGAAGCATTTCTTGAATGGTCTTGGGGATATAAAGTTCACCCTTCATGGCCGATTCTTCATCGGCAAGGAAACTTCTGAATTCACTTTCGATTTTTTCGAATATCGAAGGCTTGCAGACCCAGAAATTCATGCTTACCTGTTCTTCTCCTGTATATGTATTTCCAGAATCTTCATCAAAAACACCCCCATCTTTAGGAATTAATTTTAAGCGCTCATCAACTGAGACCAAGTCTTCTCCATCCACTTGACAAACTCCTCTCGAAACCGAGCCATGAACTGACAGCGTATCCTTTAAGGTATATCCGACCAAAGCATAATTATTATCATTTCGATGGGCACGCATAAAATTGGCAGCGTTTGCATAGGCCGACTGGCCATAAAAGTCATCTGCATTTAATACGGCAAAAGGTCCATCAATGACGTTTCTGGCTGTCCAAACTGCGTGCGCCGTACCCCATGGTTTTGGGCGCTCTCCCGAAAAGCTACAACCCTCGGGAAGGTCGGTTACTTCTTGGGCAAGAATATCAAGTTTAATATTTTCTGGCAATCTGGGTCTCAGATGGTCGTGTAAAAATGAAACATGTTCTTTTTTCGTGATGACCACGATATGCTCAAATCCGTTTTTGATTGCATCGTAAATGCCAAATTCCATTAAGAATTCTCCGTTTGGGCCTAAATCATCGAATTGTTTCAATTTTCCGTAGCGACTACCACTTCCGGCAGCCATTAAAAGTAAGGTCATGTCTATTTGTTTATGATGCAAAAATAGGATTTTGCAAAGGAAATTCTTTCGTAAATACAATTACCTTCCATTTATATTCGTCGATTCGCATTTTTCTCCATCGGTTTCATTATTTTAAACCTTTGAATTCGTAACACTTTGAAATATGAATTACAGGTCATGCTTACTTTGGATAACAATGCTTTATTGTGTTTTCGCATCTGCCCAAGAGAAACCGAATATTCTTGTCATCATTTTTGACGATGCAGGGTTGGATATGAGTATCTATGGAAGCACTTATGTCAATACCCCAGGTTTTGATGCCATTGCGAAAGAGGGAATACTCTTTAATCGGGCTTATACCCCCAATGCAAAATGTGCCCCGTCTAGAGCTTCGATTATTACCGGACGAAATTCTTGGCAATTGGATGCCGCAGCGAATCACGTGATCTATTTTCCTGCTAAATTCAAAACGTATCAAGAAGTTTTGTTTGAAAACGGGTACACGACCGGGCATACGAAAAAAGGGTATGGGCCAGCATTGACGTTGCGTGAAGATGGCTCACAACGTGAAGTATTGGGGCCGGCTTTCAACGAAAAAACATTGACCCCGGCAACAAAATTTATATCGGATAGTGACTATAGTGGTAATTTCAAGGATTTTGTTGAGAAAGCCCCAGAAGATAAGCCCTGGAGCTTTTGGGTCGGCAGTATCGAACCGCATCGCGCTTATGAATATGGCTCGGGAAAAAGATTGGGTGGTAAGACCGAAGATATGATCAAAGATTTTCCGCCTTATTGGCCTGATAACGAGGTCACGCGAAATGACCTGCTCGATTACGCCTATGAAATCGAAGATTTTGATAAGCACATTCAAAAAATCATGGCGACCCTAGAAGAGAAAAACCTTTTGGAAAATACCTTGATTATCGTAACATCGGATCATGGAATGCCTTTTCCGAGGGTAAAGGGCGATCAATACGAAAACTCCAATCATATTCCTATGGCAATGCTTTGGAAGGATAAAATGAAGGCCAAAGGAAGGGTTGTCGACGATTATATCAGTTTTATAGATTTGGCACCGACGTTTCTTGAAGCCGCTGGTGTAGATTGGAAATCGTCTGGAATGCATCCGGCAACAGGAAAAAGTCTCATGAACATAATTACTTCGGAAAAATCTGGGCAAATTGAGGCCGATCGCGACTTTGTTTTGGTGGGTAAAGAACGCCACGATACGGGAAGGCCTAATGATGTTGGTTATCCCATCCGTGGCATTCATAAAAATAATATGCTTTATGTCAAAAATTATGAAATTGATAGATGGCCAAAGGGAAACCCCGAAACGGGCTATCTAAATACCGATGCAAGCCCTGTCAAAACTGAAATATTAAACTTAAGACGAAATGGACAGAAAGATTATTGGAAAAGGAGTTTCGGAAAAAGGGCCGAAGAAGAGCTGTATGATATTTCTAAAGACCCTTTTTGTATGAACAATCTAGCCAACGACGCGTCACATGAAATTTTGAAAAACAAACTTAGAACAGAAATGGAGGCCAAACTTTTGGAGCAAGGTGATTTAAGGATGCAAGGCTTCGGACATTTATATGAGGCAGCTCCTTTCCTGAAGGGTAGGGGAAGAGATTTTTATTCTGATTTTATGGAAGGAAAAAACCCAAAAGCCGATTGGGTAAACGATAGTGATTTTGAAGAAAATTATCTCGATGGAAATGGAAAAACGCTCGGTAAGGTTTTCTTGGATGATAAAAATTAATTGAATCAATCGTTCGTCAACATCGGAAAGAACTGAATGATTTCTTCTTCGGTCGGTTGTCGACCATATTCGCAAATTTCGAAACGTTCGACATGTAAAGCGGTTTGTGATTTTCCACCATACCATTTTTTAAGCAGCTCCCTTGTTTCATCACTTGGGGCCGCGGATCTCCATTTCGATAGCATTTCAAGACGGTTCATTTCATCTTTCGGTACCTCATCAAGATTTCCTGAAAGCCAAGGTAGCCATTCGAAAAATTGTGATTCGTGTGCGGCCATGGCGTAGATTTTTTGTTCGAATACTTGATCGATGATGACGGCAATGTCGGGTTCGAACGGACTAGGTTTTTGAAATCCATCTTCAGAATATAAGAAAACAGGATTTTTTTCAAGGGCGGGAGTGTCTGGTGCTACATTTGGTACAATGACCATAAAGGCAGCATCTTGAACAAGAATTCCTGCATATCGATGATCGGGATGGTAATCATTGGATCTCGGGGCAATAACAATATCTGCATCCCACTTTCTTATTTCACGAATCACCTTTAAACGGTTTTCTAAAGTAGGCATTAGCTCTCCATCATGATTGTCCAATACGGTATATTCGACTCCGAATCTTTTACCGGCTTCTTTAGCCTCGGCGATTCTTACTTTGGCAAGTTCGCCACCACCTTTTTCGTGATGACCCGCATCACCGTTGGTCAAGGAAACAAACTTCACCTTATGTCCCAATTCGGAGAATAGTATTGCCGTGCCACCCGCATCGATATCACAATCGTCAGGATGTGCACCAAAAACGATAATATTGAGTGCTTTGTCTTCTTGGGCTCTTAAGGGACAAAACGTTAGTAAAACAAAGACTAGAAGTAATAGTTTTTTCATACACTTTAGTTTACATCAACTTCATCGCATCTGGGTCCCAATTAACAGCTTTGCCACCAAAATAACTATGATTGGCCAGAAGAGCCGCTCCGGCCGCCCTGAGTCCGAAAGTTGGATCTTGAATTATCTTGCCGTTTCCACGGATGGCCTGAAAGAAATTATAAAAATGGTCGTAGTGGCCTCCTTTATAATCTCTTGGAGCCTCCCATGTTGTTTCACCGGTATTCAATTGAGAATTTCTGCTTTCGAGATTTTGAGCTGCGTAGCCCTCTTTTATCTTTTCCTGCGTTTTTTCTGTAAAGGAAATCAAGGAGTACCCCCCTGGCACCACTCCTAATTTGGACCTGCTTAGCTTCACGGAGTTCTGCCCCACTTCCATTTCACCTTCGGTACCTATTAATTTGAAACCACCCCCACCTCCGCTTCCTGCAATAAAATTGATGCGAAAGGCCGCGTTGAAGGCCGCATGCGTATCGGTTTTAGGGTAGTCGTACAGTGTTATACTTACGTCGGGCACATCACGGCCGTCGTTCCAATAGCGCAGTCCGCCTGTGGCCTGTGCGCGTGTTGGCCCATTGGAGCTGATTACATGGTTCAAAGTGGAAAAGGCGTGAACGAACAAGTCGCCGGCGACCCCGGTTCCATAATCTTGATAATTCCTCCATCTGAAAAAACGTTTCAATTCGTAGGGTTTCTTGGGCGCGCTACCCAAAAAGGTGTCAAAATCAACTGTATCTGGACTCGCATCTGGTGGAATGGGATATTGCCAAGCTCCTTCAGCGGAGTAGCGATCGTTGAAAAAGTCTAACATTACGATATCGCCAATGGCGCCATCCTCATATAATTGTTTTGCTTTTTCATTCCCAAGGGAGGCCATTCCCTGACTACCTATTTGACAAATTTTTCCTGTGGATTTTTGTGCTGAAATAATGGCCTGCCCATCTTCCCATTTTTGTACCATAGGTTTTTCGCAGTAAACATGCTTGCCTGCCTCAAGTGCTTCGATAGTTATTTTTTTGTGCCAGTGGTCAGGAGTGGCAACAATTACCGCGTCGATGTCTTTGCGCTTTAATAATTCCCTATAATCTCTGGTAACAAAAATATCTTCACCCCAAAGTTCTTTTGCTCTATCTAACCTTCCGGAGTAAAGATCACAAGCCGCAACTAGTTTTACTCCCGACACTCCTAATGCTGCATTTGTGTCGTAAATCCCTTGAATTCCGGACCCGATCAGGCCTAAATTGATTTGATCGTTTACTGAATAGGATGTCGAATCGTATGTACGTTCTATCAATAATTTTTGCTCCGACGTGGACGCAAAAATTGAGGGCGCGGCGGTCAGTGCCGTTGAACCGAGAGTGGCCTTTTTGAGGAAAGATCTTCTTGAGCTCTTATTTTGCTTTGGTTTCATCTTGACGGAATCGTATTTTGATTATGTCAAGAAAGGTACTGATTTTTTGATTTTACCAAAACTTGTCTTCCACAGGAACGTTTTTACTTCTTCCAATTTCAAGAGGGCTAAAGCCTGTTTTTGCAAAAAGATACCAAATAGTCGAAGAAAGGGCTGGCGTCAAATCTGCATGGTCCCAAAGCAGGTTGCTTCCGTAAGTTGTACCGAAATTCGTTGTATAAGGTATTCCCTTAGCCTCGGTAAGCGTAGTGCTAGAAATGAAGGTTTTTTCCAAATCCGTTAAAAGTTGGTTCGAATTTGAAACGTGTCCGCCAACCTGAAAGGCGATTGCCATCTGAGCGGTACCTTCTAGCCAAACAACATCTTTATCGGTGTCAAAACAGTATCCGGTCACCATTTCACCACTCAAGGTCAGTTCTTGGGTATTCAAGAACATTTCTGAAGTGTCGAGGGTGGCTTGGGGAAAATCTTCGAAAATCATAAAACCCAAACTATGCATATCAAGGGCATTCTCATATTTAGGGTTTTCGGGCCAAGCCAATAAATGCTCCCCATCGGCATTCCATCTATTCAACTTAATAAACGTCAAGATGTTTTTGTGAAAATTATCATAACCTTTAACGGCATTAAAAGCAGTAATCATTCCCTCGGTAACTTTCGGAATTTGAGATCCGTCTTCATTGATTCCTCCCCAAAGACCGCCATCTTCATCTTGTAAAGAACGAAGCCAATTCTCTAAGGCATCGGCCATATGCTGATATTTCTGATTTCCTGAGACTTCATGATACTGATTTATAGCTATTAGCAGCCATGCGTTATCGCCCATCCAAGTTCGGCTGCCGTTTTCACCATTCGAGTTGCGAAATTGATAAAAACCACCTGAACCTGACAAAAGCTCTGATTGAACCTTTCCATCAAAGAAATCAAGTATTTTTTTGGTTTTAGAAAGCTCTCCTTTTGAAGTAAACCAAATTGCCGATAGGGCATTATCATATAAAGAGACAAAGTCATGATATTCAGAACTTCTCAATAGCCCGTTGGATTCTTGCATCTGATCAATCCAATTTCCAGGTTTATCAGCCTCTGAAATTGATTCAATAGGGTCGGCGGGTTCGGTTTCAGCACTCGGTCTGATTGGGTCGACAACTGTATTTCGCTCATGCAACACTTCTTCTACCGGATCTTTTGAACAGGAAACGATTGTCAGGGTAATTGCCAAAAGCACCTGCGGAAGTAGTTTTTTTACCATAGCTTTTCTGATTTGGGAATCAAAAATTCATCTCAAAGTTAGCGTATGAATCACTGAAAATCCATGGCTTGGGTCAAGGTGTAAGAAATTTCGTCAAATGGATAGTCCTTTGGCCTTTCATCTTTTGATTGTGCTACTTGCCTGAAAATTCCAGTTGCAGTTTGTCGATAAAACCCTAAGACGAATGGCGTATCGCCAGAATGGCGATTATTTAAAAAGCTTTGTTATCTTTGTGCTGTTGTGTTGTGACCCGTACCTTTTGAACAAGGTTAGGGCCAATGAAAGGCTTTCCAAGTTGGAAGGCTTTTTTTGTTGCTTATACATGTAATCTGATCGAAAAAAATTGGAGAATAAAGAATCCGCTTTCTAAAAAGTAATTAAACGTTTTTTAAATCAGGCAATTTTGTGAAGTTTACCCTCGTTTCCCTCTTTTTTATTAACAACTTGAATTCCTTTCACCGCTGTTTTCGGAACGACCATATCATCTATAAGTTCAGATACGGTCTGTTCGATATCTTTATCTTCTAAGGAGAACAAAACATCTTCTTTTGAATTGGTACTTTCGTCACTTTCATCTTTTTTGGACTGTAGACGATTCCAATTTTCAGCGGCAAGGGCTGCTCTTTTCTTGTAATCTGGTATTCTCATCTCTTGGTCAGTGTATCAGAATATGTTTGGTTTGGTCAAAACAAACAAAATGGTTAAACAATGCAATACAAAATTCTGTCTTTTTTACTTCCCCGACTATCAGGATCGTAAATAAATATCAACAGACTTTTCAAAAACAATAACGACCGCAAAATAGAACCAATTCGTTGTTCCGTAAACTTTCTTCGCCAAGGTGTTAAAACTACCGATAAACGGTAATTTTCGTTAACACCGAATGACTTTGCAATAATTATTCAATCCTCTAAAAAATTGTTTTAAATTTAAGCGTGCAAAAGTAATAAATATTAATATGCCCTTATATCATAAACTCGGAAAAATTCCGTCTAAGAGACACACTCAATTTAAAAAGCGTGATGGGTCACTTCATTACGAACAATTGTTCGGCACTATTGGTTTCGACGGAATGTCGTCACTAATGTACCATTTACATCGTCCTACACAGGTAAAAGACATTGGAAAGACTTTGGATGTTTCGCCAAGAGCGGCTATTGAACACAATATAAAATCTCGTTTATTACGAGGACTAGACATTACGCCTGAAGATGATTATTTGAACAGTAGGAAGACGATTTTGTTCAATTCTGATGTTCATGTTGGTTTGGCAGCACCAAAAAAGTCTATCACTGATTATTTCTATAAGAATACCGATGCCGATGAATTACTCTTTGTTCATAAGGGCTCAGGAACTTTAAAAACAATGCTCGGTGAGATTCCATTCGAATATGGAGACTATCTTTTGATTCCGCGTGGAATGATTTATCAAATGGCGTTCGATTCTGATGATAATCGCCTATTGATAACGGAAAGTTATCATCCCATATATACACCGAAGCGGTATCGAAATTGGTTCGGTCAACATTTAGAGCATTCGCCTTTTTGCGAGCGCGATTTCAAACTACCCCAAGATTTACAGACCTATGATGAAAAAGGAGAGTTTATGATTAAGGTCAAAAAACAGGGCCAACTGCATCATATGATTTATGCTACCCACCCTTTTGATATTGTGGGGTGGGACGGTTATAATTTCCCGTACGGATTTTCGATACACAACTTCGAACCAATTACCGGACGCGTGCATCAACCGCCACCAGTGCACCAGACTTTTGAGACAAATGCTTTTGTGGTTTGTTCATTTTGTCCGCGTTTGTATGATTATCATCCCGAAGCCATTCCCGCTCCATACAATCATTCTAATATCGATTCAGATGAGGTTTTGTATTATGTTGACGGGGATTTTATGAGCAGAAAAGGAATTGATCGTGGCTATATCTCATTACACCCAGCAGGTATTCCGCATGGTCCCCACCCGGGAACTTACGAGGCAAGCATAGGCAAAACAAAAACAGAGGAATTGGCTGTGATGATCGATACATTTAGACCATTGCAATTAACACAGGCCGCATTGGATATCGATGACGGAAAGTATTATAAAAGTTGGTTGGAGTAGTGCTTTAGATATTATGCATCACAAAATGAACAAGCGAAGCTGCCAACTTTGCCGTTTGATTATCGATGTCATATTTCGGATTCATTTCCGCTATATCTAAACTAACCAACTTTTTTGAATCCAAAATCAACTGAAGGCTTTCCAATACGACAGAGGGAGTAAAGCCCAAAGGTGACGGCGCACTGACACCTGGGGCATATGCAGATGAAAACCCGTCAAGGTCCATAGTCACGTAAACATTGTCGACTTCCCTAAGAAAGTCGAGAATTATGCGAACGACTGATGCAGCATTCCTCAATGAATATTGTTGTCGTTCAATATAGGTCACCGAAAGGTTTTTGGCCGTTTCAAATAAAACGCTATCATTACTATCTTTTCGAATACCCAAACACAAATAATGAAAGTCGGAACCATCTGATTTACAATCTTGGGCAATTTGATAAAAAGGCGTACCAGAATTATTTCCTGTCGAATTGTTTCTCAAATCAAAGTGTGCATCGAAATTAATGATGCCAAGTGATTTGTCCTTATCAAGGTGTCTTATAATTCCGGTATAATGGCCGTAAGCAATATCATGACCGCCCCCAATGAGAATAGGAAAGATTTTTTTTTGTAGGAGGTGAAATACTTTTTCTGATAATGAATTTTGAGCGTCCTCCATGTCTTCATTCAAACACTGTACCGACCCAATATCTAACAACTGTGTTGCTTCCTTCAAATGATTTGGCATTTTTGCCAACTGCTTTCGAATGGCATCGGGGCCATCAAAAGCACCGATTCTACCTTGATTTCTTTTTACCCCTTCACCACAGGCATATCCTAAAAGAGCAACAACCTTTTCAGAAAACCCAATCTTTAATGCGTTAGTATCTGCAAGGACCACTTTTTCATGCAAGTACAATTGCTGGTCAGAATTTCTTCCGGTCCATAAACTTGCATCAGCATTTTTAAAACCGTTCATAAGTGAGAAATTCATTTGCTCTTCGGAGCATTGATAATGTCATATTGAATAGCTTGCAGTAATAATTGAAAGCCGAGAATAATCGAAAGTGTGACGATCATAATTGTGCCGGTTGGTGCGAAAATGTTCAATTTGGCATAATATATCCATTCCGATATACCGAATACCACTCCAAAAATAAAAAGAGGTAGCCCGAACAAAAGATAAATAGAACCAATATTGAAATCGTACAAGAAATATTCCTTTGCAATTCTTTTCACGAATGTACCCGCTAACTTGAATCCGAATTCAAAAGGCATTTTCCAAACCTGCATGCTCGATTTTTCTTCGCCATAAATCGCTGGCATTGAAACATCTTTTATAGGGGCTTTTTCAAAATATAATTGTGATAATAACGATGTCTCAAAATAGTACCGATTGGCGAGCTTATGAAAATCTAACTTCTTAAGGCTATCTGCGTTTATCGCAAAAAAACCATTTGTTGGGTCAAAATTGTGCCAATAGCCAGTTGCGGCCTTGATTAGAAAAGAGAGCCCAAGATTTCCGATTCTTCTCAACAATGGCATTTTTCGCAAAGATTTTAAATCCCTAAAACGATTTCCTTTTGCCATTTCGGCTTCATTCAAAGTCAACGGTGCAATTAAATTTGGAATATAGGTGAGGTCCATCTGGTCGTCCGCATCAATTTTGATAACAATATCGGCGCCGATTTCTATGGCATGAAGAAATCCTTTTTTTGTTGCTCCACCGACACCTAGGTTTACTTCGTTCTCCAAAAAATGGCATTTTATTTGGTCGGAAATACTCTCGGTTATAGCAGTTAAATTTAGGGGTTCTGGGCTTTTGTCATCAATGATGATCAGTTCATGAACCAGTTGTGGCAGTTTGGAAATTACATTGATTATTTCCTTTTCAGCTTTGTAATAAGGAATAACGACTGCTATCTTTAGATTGGTATGGTCGGTTTTTTTTTCAGATGACATAGTAACAAAGCTAGAACAAAAAACCTTTTCAGGAACTTTTCAATTGTTCGTTTTTTTCTTCAATGCATATTTAAGGTTTCCCTTTGCCAATGAATAGTCCGGTTTCATTTTCAGAGCTTCATTGCAAGCGATTATGGCCTGCTCATAATTTTCAAGCTCATTATAGGCGGAACAAATATTATTGAAGGCCGTGGCCTTTGGAAAAATGGTAATAGACTTTTTTGCCATTTCGATACACTTTAAATAGTCACCTCGATTATAATATAGTAGGCTCATATCAATCAGTTCGTTGGCTTTTTGTTCGGCAGTCAGCTTGACATTTGATCCAGTATTCTGAAATGCTTTACGTGCTTTTATCAGGTTGTTCTGCGCCAGTGTATAGTCGGGTTTATGATTTAGGGCGGCATTATAGGCGTCAATCGATTTTTGATAGTTTTTGAGATAAAAATGGGCGATACCGATATTATTAAAGGCTTCTGCATATTCGGGTCTGAGTTCAAGTGCTTTCTCGGCGGCCAAAATACACTTTTTGAATTTTCTTGATTTGAAATATTTTAAGCTAAGGTCAAGATATTTTTCTGGGGTGGGTGATTTTGTAATTTCATCTTCTACAATCGAAAACATCGATTTTTCATTGATGGCGATATCTTTATAGCGTTGAGCAATAGTATCGTTCGGATTATTTCTCAACACTGAATCGGTTACTTCTAGCAATTTTGCCCAGTCTTCGGTATTATGATAGCACTTCATCAACATCAACCTAGTGTCTTTATAGTTTGGTGAAAGTTCAAGTACTTTTAAATAGCTCGATATGGCCTCATCAAAACGCCACTCCCTAAATAAAAACCTTCCGTAGAAGTACCAAGATGTATGTAGGTTCTGATTGATGGAAAGAGCCTTTTTAAAATGATCTTCGGCTTCGATTTTATTGCCTTTTGCATGTTGCAGAATCCCTAAATTTATTTGTAGAGTAGGGTAGTTCGGTAATTTTTCCAACCCTTTTTTGAAGTGGATTTCTGCATTTTCATAATCTCCCCTTTCCATCAAGGCAAGACCATAGTTCATATGGCCCCGACCATTATCAGGGCTTTTTATTGTGACATCGCGCCATAAACTCAAATTGTCTTTCCATACTTTATTGCGCTGATAAACACCATAGGCATTGGCCGTTAAAAAACAGGTTACCGCTATAGCAAACGTTATTCTTGAACTTTTTTTATTCAGGTAATTGGGTGCGAAAGTCTCAAGCAAGTATTTTATACCGAAAACAAACGCAATGGTCAACCCCATATACGGAATGAAACTACGGTGATCGTTCAGTACTTCAGAAAAGGCAATGAAAGACGAAGTGGGTAATAATGAGATGAAAAACCAAAGTATTCCGAAGGCGAAAAGTTTGGTGTTTTCATTTCTTGCGGCTCTCAGTGCCACATAGGCAAGGGCTAAAACCGCAATGATGCCTAGAATGGCGCGGTAATCGGTAATCGATTCGAAAACTTCCCAATCAGTATCTGCTGATAGGTTATAGGGAACGAAAAATGTAGCCAAATAATGCATCATTACCGCAGGTTGGGTAATGAGGTATTTATAATTATTGAACCCTCCTGGATCAAAGGTTTCAGGAAGCATTTTGGAATAAAAAATATAAAAGCCTATGGTGAGTAAAAGTGCAGGTCCGGTCTTTAACAACGAACGTAGGCATTTTTTGAATTCAGAAGATTTATAGAATTTTAATAGATCTGCATTTTCCTCAAAAACTAAAAAATACAGGAACAATAACGGAGCAAAAACCAAGGCCATTTCCTTTGAGAAGAATCCCATAAAGGGGAAAATCAGATACAAGTGGTTTTTCCTCCAAAATCCTCCCGATAGAAAAAAGATAAATCCCAATAAAATGGAAAGGCCTGACACAATTTCAGAGCGTTGTATGATATAATTTACTGTTTCTGCGTTGGCACACAACAGGCCAAAAACAGCAGCTACTGCAAGGGCCCAAAAAGGCTTATTGTTTGACGATTCTGATTTGTTCAATAATTTTTTCACAAAAACGAACAGCAGCGCACAAGTAATTAGAAAGGTTATGAAAATATGAATGTGAAAAACCCTTGGATTTAATTCGCCGGCAATGGCATAATCAATCGCGTTTTCTAAGGTAGATAGGGGCCTGTACGTTTGATTGGTGGCTAAAGTACTGTAAGTTGAACCATCGGTGAAGAACTTTACGATATCAACTTCTTTTAGTGAATTGTTCTCTTCAATCGTATGGCTATCATCGAACTGAAAGCCATTTGAGAAGTGGTTCGAATAGGCAAAAAAAATGGAAATTACCGTCAACAGGGCAAGTAGAACGAAAAGCGGGTTTTTGAGGGAATTTGATTTTTTATTGTCAAGTGCCGCACCCATATTCAGCTTTTTTTAATTTTTAAAATTCTGATTATATAAAACTATAATTCAGTCAAATTCAACTAAATGCTATTGCTTCTCGAATACAAAACAATAGGTATCAGGAAAAATATTTAGAAAAGGGAACAAAATCAACACCCCTATTTTTGTTATGAACCTTTTGACCCAATGCTGTTGACCATCTTGTTTAATACGGTCCGAGATTTCGCAAAGATTGATAGTCTTTAGTTTATACCCATCAATATGCTCAAAGTTATGTTTTGTGACAAGGTCAATTAGATTTTTTTTTCGAAAATAACTCATGTGCGGGCTATGAAAATTAAATTGCCACATACGGTTCAAAATCGATTTTAGACCAAAACGATACCCTAGTTTTGCCATGAAATAGATGAGTCCACTTTGAATGGGCAAGTTGACCAGTAGGAGTCCTTTTTCTTTCAACAATGCATGATTTGCACTCATGATCGTGTTCAAGTCGGGCAAATGTTCGAGTACATCATTGTAAGTAATAAAGGCGAATTTGGAGCCTTTCGGAAGACCTTCGGGAAAGAAGCCATTGACAACTTCTAAGCCATTCATTTGATAGTCTTTGTTAAATCTGGTTTCTGGCTCAATTCCCATACAATCGATGGAGTGCTCTTTGCAGATCTCTAGAAACCATCCGTAACCAGGGCCAACTTCAAGACCTCGAAAATCGTCTTTTTTATGGCTTTTTATGGAATGAATAATTTTTTCAAAATTCTCCTTTCGCAAATTTACCAGTGCTTTTTCGCGAACTTCTTCATCAAGGCTAGAAGAAAATGACTCGTTAAATTTGGCATCGGGGCAAAACTCAAAACCACATTTGCCACATTTATGAACATTGAATGTAAGCCTATATCTTAATGGAGATTTCAAATGGTCGCAAACCGGGCAAGAGTACATATTTCTTAGACTATTTTAGATTGTCGTTCTCATATTCTATAAACGAAGCTACTTCATAATTATGATTAGACCATAAAATTAGTAGATCGAAAATCGAAGTAAGGGGCAATCAGTTTGATGAAATCTTAGTTCGAGTGTTGCGTTTATCTGTATTTCGGAAATGGAAAAAGTCAAGTAGTTTCTGAACTAAATAAATCTTCCAATAACTCGTCTTCAACTAAATTTGGTACGGTAACCTTGAGTTCCGGGGTACGCTTCATCTCTCGTTGTATTGCAAACAAAGCTTCTTTATTTCGCGCCCAACTTCTTCTTGAAATTCCGTTGTTCACATCATAGAAGAGCATGTTTTTTAGCTTTCTTGACGCATCTTCCGAACCATCGAGCAACATTCCGAAGCCGCCATTGATGACTTCGCCCCAGCCGACGCCACCGCCATTGTGAATCGAAACCCAGGTGGCCCCGCGAAAACTATCGCCGATCACATTATGTATCGCCATGTCTGCAGTGAACTTGCTGCCATCGTAGATATTACTGGTTTCCCTGAAAGGGGAGTCTGTACCGCTCACATCATGATGATCTCTGCCCAGAACTATAGGTGCGGAAATTTTGCCTGAGTAAATCGCTTGATTAAAAGCTTCGGCAATTTTGGCCCTTCCTTCGGCATCGGCATATAGAATTCTGGCTTGTGAGCCGACTACCAATTTATTTTGCTCGGCTTCCTCGATCCATTTAATATTATCCTGCATTTGCTGCTGGATTTCTTTTGGAGCATTATTTTTAATCTCCTTCATAACCGCTAGGGCAATAGCGTCTGTCTTCTTTAAATCCTCAGGATTACCTGAAGTACAAACCCATCTAAAAGGCCCGAATCCGTAATCGAAACACATGGGGCCTAATATGTCTTGAACATAGGAAGGGTATTTAAAGTCGATTTGATTTTCGGCCATCACATCCCCACCAGCTCGTGAAGCTTCCAATAAAAATGCATTTCCATAATCAAAAAAATAAGTGCCCTTTAATGAATGATTGTTTATAGCAGCGACTTGTCTTCGCAATGATTCCTGAACTTTTTCCTTGAATGAATCAGGATTCTCATTCATCAATCGATTTGATTCCTCAAAAGATAATCCAACCGGATAATAGCCACCTGCCCATGGATTGTGTAGCGAAGTCTGGTCAGAACCCAAGTGAATAAAAATATTCTCTTGGTCGAATCGTTCCCAAACTTCAACAATATTTCCTATAAACGCGACTGATACTATCTCTTCGTTTTCTTTGGCTTCTTTGGTTCTATTGACTAATGTTTCGATATCATCGATTAATTCATCGACCCAACCTTGTTCATGTCTTTTTTTCGCGGCCGCGAGATTGACTTCTGCACAAATTGTAATGCATCCGGCAATATTACCTGCTTTTGGCTGGGCGCCGCTCATTCCCCCTAATCCTGCAGTTAAGAATATCTTTCCTGCCGGGGATTCGTCCTTTTTTAAAACTTTTCGAAATCCGTTCATGACCGTAATTGCAGTTCCATGAACGATTCCTTGCGGGCCAATATACATATACGACCCGGCGGTCATTTGTCCGTATTGGGTCACACCCAAAGCATTGTATTTTTCCCAATCATCGGGCTTTGAGTAATTGGGAATCATCATTCCGTTTGTAACGACTACACGCGGAGCTTCTTTTGAAGAAGGGAACAATCCCATCGGATGCCCCGAATAGATATGCAAGGTCTGTTCCTCGGTCATCTCAGCGAGATATTGCATGGTCAGCAGGTATTGTGCCCAATTCTGAAAAACTGCACCATTGCCACCATAGGTAATCAATTCTTCAGGATGCTGGGCCACTGCGGGATCTAGATTGTTTTGAATCATCAACATGATACCGGCGGCCTCAGACGTTTTTGCTGGATATTCCTCTATTGGTCTGGCGAACAACTCGTATTCTGGTTTGAATCGGTACATGTAGATGCGACCGTATTCAGAAAGCTCGTTGGCAAAATCTTTGGAAAGTTCTTTATGCCAAATCTTGGGAAAATACCGCAGCGCATTTCGTATCGCTAATTTTTTTTCCTCTATGGATAAAATTTCCCTTCGCTTCGGCGCATGATTGGCGTTGAGATTATATTTCTTTTTTGCAGGAAGTAGATCGGGAATTCCCTGAAGTATCTGTGCTTTGAAATGCATTATTTCCACTAGTGTTTATTGAATACGATTTCTCCTTTTTTCCATACAACACAAGGCTTTAGGTTTCCTTGGTTATACAATATTTCTCTGTAATCGCTAGTATGAAAAAGAACAAAGTCTGCAAGAAGACCTTTGGCCAATTTTCCACGGTCTGAAAGTCGTAGTGCAGCGGCTGCTCGAAAAGTTATTCCGGCCAATACTTCGGCATTTGACAATTTTTCAAATGCTCCTAAAATCGAGGCTTGTGTCAATAGATCACCCATGGGTGCCGAACCGGGGTTATGATCACTGGCAATTGCCAAGGATCCGCCAGCATCCAAGATTTTACGAGCAGGGGTAAAATCACACCCCAGCCCTATCGAAGCCCCGGGCAAGGCAGTTGCGATAACATCACTTTTCGCCAAAAGATCGATTTCAGTTTGAGTGCTAGCCTCTAAATGGTCAGCGCTGACCGCTTTGAACTTTACCGCTACTTTGCTTCCGGAAGGTGAAAATTGATCTGCGTGTACAGTAAGGTCGAAACCCATTTCATTCGCCTTTTGAAAATAGGCGGTTATTTCAGCTTCGGAAAAAGCACTTTCCTCGATAAAGGCGTCTATGCGATTGGTCAGATTTTCTTCCTTCAAGATTGGAAAAAGTTTACTACCGATTTCTTTCAAATATGCCTCAGCATTTCCGTCAAAATCTTTTGGGAGCATGTGGGCCGCCAAACAAGTGGAAATTATATCGACCCAAGTTTGCTCGTCGGCTTCATTGATTGCCCGTAGCATTTTTAGTTCTTCTTCGACCGAAAGTCCGTAGCCACTTTTCACCTCCATGGTCGTGGTGCCCAGTTTCAAATGACGATTGGCCAGTTTGACGGTTCTTTTGATGAGTTCTTCTTTTGTGGCTTTTCTAGTTTGTGTAACGGTATCCCAAATTCCGCCATCTGCATTTGCAATCTCTAGATAGGTTTTTCCGGCATTTCGCAATGCATAATCGTTGGCACGCGAACCATCGAAACATATATGTGTATGAGAATCTATAATGCCCGGTAAACAGGTGTGGCCCCCTTTTAGTTTATGAAATATAGCTTCTGGGTATGATCTTTTTAAGTCATTTAGCTCACCTATGGATTTGATTTTTTCTCCCTCGAGTAAAATTCCCACATCTTCCAAAACAACAAGTTCTTCATCGGATATGGCTCCTTTGAGGCCCAAACCTGTCATCGGAAGCAATTGTTTAATAGGCCCAATAAGTTTAAAATTGCTCATTTTAATAAGTGTCAAATTCTTTTGAGAAAGGTACTTGAAATTTCAACTTCTTTTGCTTTTTTACCTTTTCAATCGTCCTTAAAATCGTCTTGTCTTTTATCATTTCAATACCTTTTTCGATATCATCTGAGAATACACGGTCTTTTTTGGCAAAAGCAACTTTCTTTCGGACTTCTTTGTAGATTTCATCTAAGAAGATTCCTGACTTCATGGGTTTTCTATACTCAAAGGCCTGAGCTGCAGTCAATAGTTCTATGGCTAGAATCTTCTCTACATTCCCGATGACTTGAAGTGCCTTTCTTCCACTAATACTTCCCATGCTCACGTGATCTTCTTGTCCCAGGGAAGTAGGAATACTATCTGCGCTCGACGGAAAACAAAGTCCCTTGTTTTCACTTGCCAAGGCCGCCGTGGTGTACTGTAAAATCATGTAGCCCGAATTGATTCCGGTATCGTCCATCAAGAGTTTTGGTACGCCCGGGCTGTTGCCTTTCAATGCCAAATAGATGCGCCGATCCGAAATATTTCCGATTTCCGAAGCCGCCAAACATGCGTAGTCCAATGCCATTGCTAAAGGCTGACCATGAAAGTTGCCACCGCTGATTGTCAATTTATTGTCGATGATGACTGGGTTGTCGGTCACTGAGTTTAGCTCAACTTCGAGAAGTTTTTTCAAATGCAACCAAGCATTTCGAGAAGCCCCATGTACCTGCGGAATACATCTCAGTGAATAAGGGTCTTGAACCCTTTCGCAATCAATATGATCTTCTAAGATTTCAGAACCTTTAAGCAAACGCTTTATTCGCTTCGCGACATGAATATTTCCTTTGAAAGGCCGCAATGCATGCAATTCATTGTAAAAAGGTTTCACTGATCCTTGAAGCCCCTCAATCATCATAGCACCGATAACATCGGCCTGTGACAAACAATTATGCAATTTGTCTACGACTTTGACCGCATGTGCCGCAATAAATTGCGTGCCATTGATAAGAGCCAAACCTTCTTTCGGACCAAGTTCTAGGGGTTGGAGGCCTGTTTTTTCAAATAGTATGGAAGTTTCGATGATTTCTCCTTGAAAATTTACTTTCCCTAAACCGATAAGGGGAAGAAACAAATGCGATAGTGGTGCAAGATCACCTGAGGCCCCAACCGAACCCTGAGAAGGTACAACGGGAATAGCATCATTTGCGATATGCCAAATGATTCGCCTCAATGTTGTTTCCGCAATACCCGAATAGCCTTTGGCTAGGGCATGAACCTTGAGAATCATCATTATTTTAGACAGTTCCGTAGCAATGGGGTCGCCAACACCTACGCCATGACTTTGTAAAATATTGGACTGTAATATCTTGGTTTCCGCTTTTGAAATCTTGGTCGTGCACAAAGGGCCGAACCCCGTGTTGATGCCGTAGACGGGTTGTCCCTTTTCAACGATTTCTTGCACGACCTGCCAACTGCTAGATACCTTATCCACCGTTTTTTCCGTCAAGACGGTTTTGATCTTTCCTTTTGCAATGGCGATTGCAATACCCGCAGTTAGGTGGTCTTCACCAAGACTGAATAATTTAGATGCCTCAATCATAGTGATGATTTTAGTCTTATAAAATTATCGATTACTTTTGATAATCAATGATACTATTTTAATCAATGATTAATAACTATGGGTTATCAATTGGAATTACGCCATTTCAGATATTTTTTGGCGGTGGCAGAGGAACTACACTATCGAAAAGCAGCCGAAAAATTATTTATCTCTCAACCGGGACTCAGTAGGCAAATCAAACAGATGGAGCAAATTCTTGACACACCACTTTTTATAAGAGACAAGAAGAAGGTAACCTTGACTCCTGCAGGAGAATATCTACAAGGAGAATTGGAATTCTTGCTGAACCATCTTGAATTAACAACTAAACAACTTAAGCGAATTGCCAAAGGTGATTTTGGTGAGGTGAGAATTGGTTTTTTAGGTTCGGCGATGCAAAATGTAGTTCCTGATTTATTATTGCGACTGAAAGAAGTGCATCCTGGAATTAAAACAAGTTTGGAAGAGTTGTCAAATCGTGCCCAGGTGAATGCTATTGTCAAGGACCGATTGGATATTGGTTTTGTTCGTTTGGCAAGAGTTCCTGAGGGTATTCGAAGGAAACCGGTTTTTGAAGATACCTTTTCCGTGGTCCTACCAAATAAACACCCACTTGCAGAGAAAGGCTTTAAGGGGATGCGGCAATTGGCCGAAGAAGACTTCATTCTCTTTTCACAAGATTATAGTCCGTTGTACTATGACATGATCATGAGTATTTGTGAAGATTCGGGTTTCACCCCGAATGTATCACATAAATCGGTACACGCCCAAACTATCTTCAAACTAGTGGAGAATAATTTGGGTATTGCCATAGTGCCTACTTCATTGCAATACGGATTTCAGATGGATGTAAAATTCATCGAGTTGAAAAAGATTCGGCAGAAAGCGGTGCTATCGGTAATTTGGAAACCCAACAATAGAAATCAAGCCTTGCAACATTCGATAGATTTATTATTGGCAAAAAAGTAGTTGTGGTTATTCCGTAATTTTGATTTTAGAAAAAGATTTCCGCTTTTGTGGGAATGACATTAAAAGTTTGATCTATGATTTTTGATTTGATACGAAGAAGGCGTTCGGTTTTTCCCTCCCAATACATTGATAAAAATATTGACAAAACCGACATCAAAAAAATTCTTGATGCTGCCAATTGGGCCCCTACCCATAAAAAGACCGAACCGTGGAGATTTAAGGTTTTACAAGGAAAGTCACTTGAAGAACTTGGTGTTTTTTTAAATGGAAAATATCAAGAAACGGAAGAACATCCCAAACAAATCAAACTTAAGAGGCTTTTGGAAAATCCGAAAAAAGCAGGAGCCATTATCACCATTTGTATGCAGCGAGATTCAATGGAAAGTGTACCCGAGTGGGAAGAAATTGCCGCTACTGCTATGGCCGTACAAAACATGTGGCTCTGCTGTACAGAATTGGGAATTGGGAGTTATTGGAGCTCACCCGGACTTATAAAATACATGGACGAATTTTTTGAAATGAACGAGGGTGAAAAATGTTTGGGCTTTTTCTATATGGGATATTACGGGGGCGAAGTTCTAGAAGTGACGAGAGGCTCGATTGAAAACAAAACGGTTTGGATGTAACTAGTCCAAACGACTTTTTAGTTCCTGGACAAAATTATTTTTATCATCAATGAAAAATAGAAGTCGATCGCACCTCTGCGTAATTCCGTAGAATTTCTCAATGGTCTGAGATTGTGAAAAGTACAGGGCCACATTGTGGTCGTTGCTCTCTTTTGCCAAGCCAAGATTACCCACCACCTTATCGGATTCTGAAATTTGACCATTGAATATTTCTACTCTCTCGATATCCTTCAAGTTGATTGTAATGCTCGCAAGTAGTCCGTTTTTAAGAACAACTTTATTGTTCGTAATTATGGAAGGTCTTCTTGACATGGCCTTAAGATGACCAAATAACATAAAGGCAGTGTAAATGCTTAAAATTGTAAGTATCCAAGCTCCTATAAAACTCCATTTCGCCACTAAAAAATGAAGCGCTGCGGTTTCGATAAACACTATAAAAATCAAAGCCCATATCATAGGTACGGTGCCGTTGTCCTTATAGTTTGAAAACTCGTTTTCGTCAAGCACTTTCTTTTTCCAAGCGAATGCCGCATAATAGAACACACCCATTTCGGATATCAGAAAGTTCATGAATTTGCTATTTCCAAAGGATTCAATACTACTTCTTTTGATAATCATATATGCATCATCAATTTTTAGGGAATTCGTTTTCACAGATTTTGACATGATATATATATTCCTCAAAATCGTAGCTACCAGAAAAATTTCTACGCTGGGAATCACAATTGCCTTGATAAGATGCAAATGATTGTGTTGATTTTCTGGTAAAAGAAATGTCGTTATCACAATTCCTACAGTAATAAACGGAATGACTGTGAGTTTTGATATTTTTCTTTTTCTTATGAGTAAAAAATAAAGCAAAGGTGATAGTACAGCCAGATCATAAGCAAGTAATGAGGTAACGTCAGGATGCGTTTTTGAAAGAGAGCTCAATCCCACAAATACTGAAGTAAGAATGACCAGAAAGGGTAGTGCGTATGTTAAGAATTGAATTTTACTGATTTTGACCATATATTTTTATTTAATCAAAAAATGGAAAAAGTACCTCTTTATACTCCCACGCTTTTGTGATGAACAGTCCCATAAAAACAATGGCCACCACGAATTTTAAAAAGGTTCCTGTAAGAAAGCCTATAAAAGAGCCGAATGCTGCTTTCATCGCTGATTTTTGATCGGCCTTGTTCAACAGTTCACCGACAAGGGCACCTACAAAAGGCCAGACAATGATTCCGAAAATACCGAGTATGGGAAAAAAGATAGCGACCAACAAACCTATTGTGGTGCCGATCATCCCGGCTTTGCTTCCCCCGAATTTTTTGGTTCCCATAGCGGGAATGATGTAGTCGAGTGCAAAAACTATTAATGCCACAGCACCCATAATACCCAAAAACCACCAGTCGTCGGGCACGGCATTGGTCAGATAGAGCAATAGCAATCCGACCCAACTGATCGGAGGACCTGGTAGCACGGGTAAAAAACTACCTAAAATACCAACGAGCATCAATACAAGACCTATAATCAAAAGAGTAATATCCATTTAAAACATTTTCTGTTTGACGAAGATAATGATGATTTGTTACAAGTTTTTAACTAAAAAATTAGTTTAAACTAAATATTTAGTTATATTTGAACTAAGAAATTAGTTGGTTTACAATTTGCGTCTCTTAGATCGCGGTTGAAAAGTAATTTCCAAAGAGTTCAAAGAAGTGAGAAGAACCTTCTTCGAACTTCAAGATGAAATAAATGAATTCCGCCTTTCAGCGGAATGATAATAAAAAGCGTTTCTATGAAACAACTCACAAAAGCCGAAGAAGAAGTAATGCAACAACTTTGGAAGTTGCAAAAATGCAATGTTGCGACCATAATCGAAGAACTACCCGAACCGAAACCGGCCTATAATACGGTATCGACAATAGTTAGAATTTTGGAAGATAAGGGCTTTGTCGGTCATGAAAAAGAGGGTCGAGGGCATTTGTATTTTCCCTTGATGAAAAAGTCCGATTACAGTAATCAAAGTATTAACAAATTGGTCGACGGCTATTTTCAAGGCTCCTTTAAAAGTATGGTTTCTTTCTTTATGAAAAAGAATGATATGAGCCTTTCTGAATTGGAATCCATCTTAAAGGAAATTAAAACAGCCGAGTCGGCAGAGGCTAATAATAAAGACGATAATTAAAATATTTATTATGGTACAGTATATTTTGGAGTGCATCGCCTTTCAATTAGTGTTTCTCGTCATCTATGACTTTTTTCTAAAGCGGGAAACTTTTTTTCAATGGAACCGCGCCTATTTAATCGGCACTTACGTTTTATCGATGGTCTTACCGTGGGTTAAAATCGAAGCCTTGAAGACCACAGTTCCAGAAGCATATTATGTGTATCCAGATTTTCTTTGGGATGCCAATACTGTCGCAACCACTGTGAATGCGGGTGTAAGTCCTGCCTTTGACATTTCTTGGCAGGAAGGGATTCTATACGGAGGAATGCTTTTGGCGACCTTATATTTTGGCTACAAATTGTACCAGATACAAAAACTTCGCAGAAACGGAACGATACAATATTTTTCTGATTTCACACGGATTGTAGTCGACAACAGCGAACTGGCCTTTTCTTTTTTCAAATCGATTTTCTTGGGTGATAAAGTTATCGAACGTGAGCACGAAAGTATTGTTCAACACGAACTGGTGCATATCAAGCAAAGGCACTCTTGGGATTTGTTCTTCTTTGAGTTGATGCGGATAGTTGGTTGGTTCAACCCCCTAGTGTATATCTATCAAAGCAGAATTTCGGAATTACACGAGTTCATAGCCGATGCGCAGGTCGCAAAGACAAATAAAAAAAAGCAATATCAATTGTTGCTTTCCAAAGTATTCCAGACCGAAAACATATCATTTATCAATCAATTTTTTAAATCGTCATTAATCAAAAAACGAATCGTCATGTTGCAAAAGTCAAAATCGAGAAAAATTTTCAAGTTGAAGTATATTTTGCTAATGCCCATTATTTTGGGAATGCTTTTTTATAGTTCTTGCGAAATGGATACAAACCTAGAAAGTAAATCCAATTTCATGGAGGTTGAAGACATTAATAATATGTCTGAAAATGAGGATCAAAGGCTCTTCTCTTCATTAAAAGCTCTTTCGGAAAGTGATGAATATTGGGAGTTTTTATTAAAAGATGAAAATTCTTCGGTGAAGTACACAAGTTCATCAAATGGGTCATTTATAAAATTCGATGGGCATGAAGAAAAAATTTGGGCGACCATGGTAATTGAAGGGCCTGATAGTATCGAAATTCTAGGTAATGATATGCATGGTATTGCTGTCTCCTTTGCGGTTGTTGATGAAGTTCCGGTCTTTCCGGGCTGTGAAGGCAATGAAGATATTCGTGCTTGTTTTCAAAAAATGATTATGAAGCACATCAGTAAGAATTTCAGATATCCTGAGGAGGCAAAGGAAAAGGGTATTCAAGGCCGGGTTAACGTGATGTTTACCATAGATAAAGACGGAAATATTGTCAATATCCGTAAACGTGGTCCGCACCAGCTACTTGAGGCAGAAACCCAACGTATCATTTCAAGACTACCTAAAATGTTGCCGGGTAAACAAAATGGTGAGAAAGTTAATGTTCCTTTCTCGATACCTATCACCTTTAGACTACAATCTTCTGATTCTGACGCAGGTTATGAGACATTAAAGAAGGAACAAATAAGTCAATTGCCAAATGATATTCAAATGGAATATGAAAATTCAGTTGCTTTCGCCGAGGTTGAAAATGCCCCAATATTTCCTGGATGTGAAGATGCTTCCGATGCACGTGCCTGCTTTCAGACAAAAATCCAAAGACATATTTCTAAACATTTTAGATATCCAAAAGAAGCTCAGGAAATAGGAATGCAAGGTAGGGTAAGCATCATATTTTTAATAGACGTAGACGGAAATATTACTAATATAGCCAAAAGAGGTCCGGATAAATCTTTAGAAGATGAAGCCGTTCGAATTATTTCAAAATTACCCAAAATGCAACCGGGAGAACATCAAGGAAAAAATGTAAACGTACCCTTCTCAATTCCCATAACTTTTAAATTACGATAAGCTATTGAGAAAAGTTTCTTCGGAAATACGTGAACGGTAAATCGCGCCATCCGGTCTACTATGCGAAAATGGTTTCCGATCGTATCTCACAGTTAAAAGGGGAAATACATATGAATACAGAATGAAATCCTTTAAAAATCGTAATTTCCCCATAAAATAAGGATTTGCGGCGGCTAATAATTTTATTTTTTGCAGGCTTAATGACTTCCTGTGGGTGGTTGACCTCCAAGGAAAAGAAGACCCAAGAGCTTGTTCAAAAAGAACTGCAAGAAATCGACTTTGATGAAGTTGATAATTATCCGCTATTTGAAAATTGTGACGAGACCTTAACGAAAAAGGGGCAACGCGATTGTTTTGAGCAACAAGTTTTGTCGAATTGCTCTCAAATCTTAAATCAATATGAATTTATTCTTGGCCCAACGGTCGACGAAAATGTCTATGTTGATTTCTTGGTCGATCAAGATGGTAAAGTCGCCGTATTGAAGATTGAAAAAGACAGTTCAATCGATGAGCAAATGCCAGAATTCAATCAGCTGATAACGCAAGGCTTGGAAAATCTACCAGCTTTAGCACCGGCATTAAAAAGAGGCATTCCGGTTAAAACAAAGTTTCGTATTCCGATAATCTTAAACACCAATCAATAAGTAATGCCGAACGAAAAAATCATATTGGGTATAGATCCAGGCACAACGATTATGGGTTTTGGAATTATTAAAGTCGTCGGTAAAAAAATGCAATTTGTTCAAATGAACGAATTGCTTTTGACCAAATACAAAGACCCGTACACCAAGCTCAAACTGATTTTCGAGCGAACCATAGAACTCATTGATACATATCATCCTGATGAAATTGCAATCGAAGCGCCATTCTTCGGAAAGAACGTTCAATCGATGTTGAAATTAGGTCGGGCACAGGGGGTGGCGATGGCGGCAGGTCTTTCAAGAGAAATACCGATTACCGAATACCTTCCTAAAAAAATAAAAATGGCCATTACCGGTAACGGGAATGCGAGCAAAGAACAGGTGGCTAAAATGCTGCAAAGTACTCTTGGACTTAAAACCCTCCCAAAAAATCTCGACAGCACCGATGGGCTTGCGGCGGCTGTATGCCATTTTTACAACGAAGGCAGAGTTGAGGTAGGTAAGAGTTATTCGGGGTGGAGTTCGTTTGTTAAACAGAATAGCTCTCGTGTGAAAAAAGTAAAAAGTAAAAAGTAAAAAGTTTATGAAGTTTCAAGAATTGCTTGCTTATCAAAAATCTTTTGAACTGGCAATGGAAATTTTTAAAATAACCAAAAGGTTTCCAAGGGAAGAAAAGTACTCTCTAACTGATCAGATTAGAAGATCTTCTCGAAGTGTTTCTGCAAACATTGCCGAATCATATGCTAAGCGTCGCTATCCGAAACACTTCATCTCCAAACTTACCGATAGCGATGGAGAGAATTTTGAAACGCAAACATGGTTGGAATTTTCAAAAGAATGCAAGTATATTGAAACTGAAGAATTTGCAAAACTTTATGAAGAGACGGTTCAAATAGCAAAGTTGATACACTACATGATTCACAATCCCAGTAAATTTGGTTCAAAATAGACTATAGTACTATTGGCTACTGCTCACTTTTCACTTATTACTTTTTACTAACCAATGTCCGGTATCTACATCCACATTCCTTTTTGCAAGCAGGCATGCCACTATTGTGATTTTCACTTTTCGACTTCCATGACAAAGAAAGATGCCATGGTTTCCGCTTTGCAAAGAGAACTCGAACTTCGTAAAGATGAATTCATAGATGAGGTTGTCGAGACCATTTATTTCGGTGGAGGCACTCCATCTGTATTAACTTCCGAAGAAATAGAACAACTAATTAAAACAGTTCATGAGAATTATGCGGTCTCCGAAAAGCCTGAAATAACTTTAGAAGCCAACCCTGACGACCTTTCAAAAAATCGAATAATACAACTATCCAATAGTGCAATCAATCGACTCAGCATTGGTGTTCAGTCTTTTTTTGAGGAAGATTTACAGTTGATGAATCGCGCGCACTCGGCTCAAGAAGCAGAAGAATCATTATCTCTGGTGACTCGCAAGTTTGAGAATATTTCCATCGATTTGATTTATGGAATACCCGGAATGAGTAACGAACGCTGGAAGCAAAATATTGAAAAGGCATTGGCATTTGACATTCCGCATATATCGAGTTATGCCTTGACAGTGGAACCAAAAACCACTTTGGAATATATGATTGAAAAGGGGCAGGTCAAAAATGTTGACGACGAACAGGCGCGGGAACAATTCCATATTTTGGTTGATACCTTAGAAGAAAAAGGATTTGTCAATTATGAAATATCGAATTTTGGGAAGGAAGGTTATTTCTCGAAAAACAATACGGCCTATTGGCAGGGGAAAAAGTATCTTGGCATCGGGCCCTCGGCACATTCGTTCGATGGCGAAAAACGCGGATGGAATGTCAGAAATAATGTAAAATACCTAAAGTCTATTCAAGGAGATAAACTTCCTCTGGAAACGGAGGCCTTGACCAAAAGAGATCGGTATAACGAATATGTCATGACCGGATTACGAACGATTTGGGGCGTTTCTCTAAAAAAAATCGAATCTGAATACGGAGAAAAATATAGACGACATCTTTTAAGGCAAGCTGAAAAATTTATCGAAGAACGATTATTGGAACTTCGTGAAGATATCCTCTTGGCGACTAAAAAAGGTAAATTTCTCGTAGATGGAATAGCCTCAGACCTTTTTATTGTCGAAATGGAGTAAATTTGAAATATCATAAACTTATGGGTTTTTGTCTGTTCGAGCGCAGTCGAGAACTAAAACACGAACTGTCAAAGACGTCTTGACTGCGCTCGACGAGATATATGTTTCATGCTAGCAACGATAAATCACAACAATAGAAACCATTTAATCGACCTATCCAAACCCTTGGATATTTCGATTCCGTTGCGTGGCGATAGCTCAAATGTTAATGCCTGGTATTTGGGTCACCCAAAAATCGAACCGCATGCTGAAGGAGATTTTGTCGGTAAAATTTCAGAAGGGGCATCAACGAATTTCAATGACATTTGGTTCAATCCGCATGCCCATGGTACCCATACTGAGTGTGTAGGGCATATTACCAAAGAATTTCATTCAGTCAATCAAAATCTAAATCGTTTTTTCTTTTATGCCGAAGTTGTGACCATCGCTCCGGAAAAATACCAAGAAGATTTTGTGATTTCCAGAAAACAATTGCAATATGCGTATGGTAATAAAAAAAGACAGGCAGTTGTGATACGTACACTTCCGAATTTAAAGGAGAAACAGTCGACACAGTATTCAAATACGAATCCGCCTTATTTGTTGGAGCAGACCGCTGAACTTTTAGTCGAAAAAGAAATTGATCATCTTTTGATCGATCTTCCTTCGGTAGATAAAGAAAAAGATTCTGGCGCCTTGCTTGCACACCAGGCCTTTTGGAACACCGCTGGTAAGGTCAGAAAAAATGCGACTATAACAGAATTTATCTTTGTGCCCAATTCAATAAAAGACGGGAGTTATTTTCTCAATTTGCAGGTAGCCCCATTTGAAAACGATGCGAGCCCAAGCCGGCCAGTTTTGTATAAAATTATTGAAAAATGAAGATCAACCTGAAATTAGAAGAACGCTTGATGTTTGCTTTGGGCATTTATCTATTTAGTTTATTGGATTATCAATGGTGGTGGTTTTTGGTTTTGATTTTAGCCCCTGATATCGGTATGGTAGGTTATGCCTTCGGGAATAAAATTGGTGCTCTGATGTATAATGTGTTTCATCACAAAGGGCTGGCCATCGCTATTTATTTAAGCGGAATTTATCTTTCCTTACCTTTATTGCAATTAATAGGAATAATTCTATTTTCACATGCCTCGATGGACCGTATTTTTGGCTACGGGTTGAAATACGATAAGGGTTTTAAATACACGCATTTGGGCGAAATAGGTAAAATGTCAAATTAGATGCAGAATGGCGCTTAGAAAGCGAAGTTACTTTTGTGTTTTATGACGCTGTGAAATATTTGCATAGCCTGAGTTACGGAAATGTTTAACGAGAAAATTAAACACGGAATGAACGAGTTTAATTGTGTTATTTTGCATCTAAATTGACATGAATATGGATGGAATTTTAGAGGTTTTTCTCGGACTGGTTTTAGGCGCTATCGCCATGTATTGGATTTTTTCACTTTTCCGTAAAAAGAAGAGTAAAGAATTGACGACACATCAATCTACGGTACTTCTTGAAAAAATCAAGAGTGTTTGCAAATTGATTTCCGTAGAAGGTGATTTCGCCGAGATTTACAAATACGAGAACACCAAGGAACATTTTATGAGCTTGGTCACGAGTAAAAAGAAGGCACTTATTGTTATCAAGGCAAAAGCGCAAATCGGTTACGACCTGAAAAAGATTTTGATGCACGCCGATGAAGGAAAGAAAAAAATAATCTTGGCAAACTTTCCGCAACCGGAAGTGTTATCCATAGAACCTGAGCTCGATTTTTATGATATCAAGAGTGGATTTTTAAACGTCTTCACTCCTGATGACCTAACTAGTTTGAACCAAGAGGCGAAAAAGCACATAAAAGAGAAAATTCCTGAAAGCGGCCTTATGGAAACCGCTCGAAAGGAGGCCTTGCAAACAGTGTTGTTGATTGAAAAAATCGTTGAGACCATTGGTTGGAAGTTGGACTATTCCGCTTTAGAAATCAGCGAAAAACAAAAAGAACTTTTAGAGAAATAATCAAATTAGAACGGGTCGAGCACGGTCGAGACCTTCGCGAACAAATATTACTTAGAAACATGAAAACAATTTGCACTTTTTTAATTTTAACAATGGCCTTTCAGGGCTATAGTCAAACAGAAGATGAAATGAGAGAATTCGACCCTAATTTTGCACACACTGTATATTTTTGGTTCAAGAACCCCGACAATGCTGATGACCGAAAGGCATTTGAGACGTCGTTACAAAAGTTCTTGGATAATTCGGCTTATGTTAAGACCAGTTTTATCGGTGTGCCGCCCAAGGCCAGTCGTGATGTAGTCGATGGTTCGTTCACCTATTCGCTTATCGTGACTTTTGAATCGGCAGAGGCACAGCAGGCATATCAAGACGAACCTCCCCATAAAGTTTTTATAGAGGAGTCTAGCGAATTGTGGGAGAAGGTAATCGTTTATGATTCGAAGGGAATATAAACTTCCCCTAGCCTCTCTTAAGGAGGGGAGAAATTAGCTTTTCAATAAATCATTGGGCAAGGTCGACAGATGGTTTTCGTTAAAATAAATTGAAGTCCGCTCCCTTTTGGGGAGAGGATTTAGGAAGAGGGGCTTATGAACATCGAAGAATTCAGATCATATTGCCTTTCAAAAAAAGGCGTTACCGAAGATTTGCCATTTGGCCCCAATACGCTAGTTTTTAAGGTCATGGGAAAAATGTTCGCATTGTCTGGTTTGGAAAGACTCCCGCCTCAGGTCAATTTAAAATGTGATCCGGAATATGCCATTGAACTGCGAGAAAAACACGATGGTGCTATAATTGGTGGTTATCATATGAGCAAAGTACATTGGAATACGATTATTTTAGAGCAAGTTCCTCCTAAATTGGTTACGCACTTAGTGAATCATTCTTATGATTTGGTAGTGTCAAAATTCACGAAAAAATTAAAAGCTGAATACAATGCCTTGGGATAGAAGTTTAATTCTAAATGTCAAGCTTAGCGCAGTCGAAACTCTTGTTATTCTTAGAATATAAAAATGACCCAACTCGAGCATATTATTCATAACCTAAAGGAAAGTTTCGATGGCAAACCTTGGTATGGTATTTCCATGATGGAAAAATTAAATGCTATTCCTTGGGAAATCGTAAATGATGAAAAATATGAATCGAAGTCCATTGCGGTTTTGGTGCAACATATCATCAACTGGCGTATTTTCTTATTGAAAAAATTAGAGGGCGATACCTACTATGATTTGAAAATCGATAGTCCGGAAGATTGGACCGAAACATACATAAAAACTGCCGACCAATGGGAAGTCTTGAAAGCCAAATTGGTCGAATCACAAGAGAATCTTCTTGAAAAACTCTCTAGAGCGACTTCAGAATTATTGGAAAAGCAAGTCCCAGGCAAAAAATACACTTTCCTTCCTATATTGACTAGTATTTCGCAACATGACATTTACCACTTAGGGCAAATTGCGATGCTCAATTCTATGAACAGAAACTGAATTGTATATCTTTGAATACAGGGATTATCCCCTTGAGGGGATAATGGGGGTGTTCGCAAATTTAGATGTACCTCCAATCTTATTCCAATTTTTTTAATGAAAAACCTATTAGCATTCTATCAAAATCAAATAAACGATCATCAAGAGGTTTTGGCAAAGGTCAAGCAACAATTATTCGCTTCGAGTATGTTGCGTTTGGCGATTTTTTGCTCGGCAGCAATCGCCCTATATTTTCTCTTCGGAAGTACAAAATGGGTGCTCGCAATTATTCTTTTGACCTTTGTCGCATTTCTCTTTTTGGTATCAAGACACACCGATTTACAACAAAAAAGAGATAAGTTAAAGGCGTTGGTCAAAATCAATGAAACAGAAATAAAAGTTTTGAACCGGGACTTTCATCATCTTTCGGATGGGAGTGAATTTAAAGACCCATTACACTATTTTAGTCAAGACATAGACCTATTCGGTAGAGGGTCATTTTATCAATATGTGAACCGAACCGCTTTGCGGCAAGGAAGTGAAACTTTGGCCGGCATTTTCAGGGAAAATTCTATTGATGGCATTCTCAAAAAACAAGAAGCGATTAAGGAGCTTGCGGAGCTTCCTGAATGGCGACAAGACTTTTCTGCGACAGCAACTTTGGTAAAGACCGAAACGCCTTATAGGATTCTTATAAAGTGGCTCAATTCGTATGAAGAATTTGTGCCCTCTGTAATGAAATGGTTGCCATCGGTATTCTCAATATTGTCTGTGATCTTATGGGCGCTTTATTTTCTCGATTTGGTATCGGGGTGGATTTTATTTGGATGGTTTCTTTTGGGGTTAGGCATTACTGCCAGTTTCTTAAAGCGTATCTATCTGCTTTCTGTCCACACGGGTAAAGTTCAAAGCACCTTTCAGCAATATCAAAAGCTGATTAATAAATTGGAAGATACCGTCTTTAGTTCGGAGTCATTAAACGAAATAAGGTCTAAAGTTGCCGATGGGAAGCCCAAAACATCCGTAATTCTTAAGCGGTTTTCAGTAATCTTGAGTGCTCTTGATCAACGCAATAATATGCTCTTTGGGGTGGTGGGAAATGGTTTTTTATTATGGGATTTAATGCAATGCCACAAAATAGAGAATTGGATTAAATCGCACGGCAAAAACGTAAGGGGTTGGTTCGAAACAATCGCTTTTTTCGATGCCTATAACAGTTTGGGGAATTTTGCTTTCAACCACCCAGACTATGTTTTTCCGAAGTTGTCTCAAGAGAAAATAATTTTGAAATCAAAAGGGGCGGGGCATCCACTTTTAGATCCGAAGAAGTGTGTTCTAAACGACTTTCAAATTGATAACGAACAATTCTTTATCATTACGGGCGCTAATATGGCCGGTAAGAGTACTTTTTTGCGAACGGTTTCTTTACAGCTTATGATGGCGAATGTGGGGCTTCCGGTTTGCGCGGAGCAAGTAGAATACAATCCGATTAAATTGATAACAAGTATGCGAACCACTGATTCGTTGACTGATGATGAGTCGTATTTCTTTTCGGAGTTAAAACGTCTTAAGTTTATCGTTGAAGAAATTCAGAAGGATAACTATTTTATCATCCTCGATGAAATCTTAAAAGGAACCAACAGCATCGATAAAGCAAAAGGTTCTCTGAAATTCGTTGAAAGGTTGGTCGCTTCAAAATCTACGGGAATCATTGCCACTCACGATCTTAGTTTGTGCGAAGTCTCCAAAGAATTGCCACAAATCGAAAACCATTATTTCGACGCGGAGATTATCGACAACGAACTCCATTTCGACTATAAATTCAAAGAGGGAATTTGTCAGAACATGAATGCTTCTTTTCTGCTAAAAAAGATGGAAATCGTAAATTAATAAATGGACTCTTTAACCCAAATTGTTTTAGGTGCCGCAGTCGGCGAAGCCGTACTCGGCAAAAAAGTCGGTAACAAGGCCATGCTTTGGGGGGCGGTTGCCGGTACGATTCCTGATCTTGATGTGCTGACACGTTTTTTTACGGATAACATTACTGCAATTGAATGGCATCGAGGCTTCAGTCATTCAATTTTCTTTGCGATAATTTTTGCCCCGATATTCGGTTGGCTGGTCTGGAAATTGAACCAAAAAAGTGAAGCGACATTCAAAGATTGGTCATGGCTTTTTTTCTGGGGATTGTTTACCCATCCTATTTTGGATTCCTTTACAACTTGGGGCACGCAACTCTTTTGGCCATTTAAAATGAGACTTGCTTTTCAGAATATTTTTGTCATCGATCCTTTATATACCATTCCGTTTTTGGTCTTTTTGATTTTGGCGATGCGTCAAAAAAAGACCTCCCCAAAACGTAGAAAGTACAATCGGTTGGGCTTGATTGTAAGCTCTTCCTATTTGGCATTGACTTTGATTTTAAAGGGTATTTCTTATCGGCAATTCACAAAAAGTCTCAAGAAACAAAATATTTCCTATACGGCCATAGATACACGTCCAACCCCTTTTAATACAATTTTATGGACAGCCAATATCGATGCCGGTGATGACTACTTGATTGGTAATTATTCTTTCTTTGATTCCAAGGAAATCGAATTTACAGCCTACCCTAAAAATCATAGTTTATTGGGCGAACTGGAAACAAATGACAAAGTAGTTCGTCTTATCGATATTGCGGAAGGTTGGTTTACAATAACCGAAAAAGAGGGTACATTGTTTTTTAATGATTTACGTTTCGGGCTAATTAGTCTTGATCCCTCTGAAGAACAGTTTGCTTTTGCCTATCGACTGAGTTCGGAAAATGATACAGTCAAGGTTACTGAGGAACCTAAATACGATACCGATGGAAAAAAACTCTTTTCCGCACTTTGGAATCGTATTTGGGGGAATTGAATGGCTGGTTTAATTCTTAAATCAAAAAATGATTAAGTATCTCACTTTTTTTTGTGGAACAATAGGAGCGATGCTCTTTATAGTGGCCAGTATTATCGGTGGTCTTCAAATCGATGGATATAGTTTCATAAGCCAGTATATAAGCGAAAGCTATGCTACCGGAGTACCGAATGTAACCCATCTACGGTACATGTATATTGCTAGTGGTATTTTATTATTTCTTTTCGGACTGACCGCACCAGCTACTTTTCCGAAATCGAGCGGTTTTAAAATCGGGTTTGTCTTGTTCGCTATTTTTTATGGTTTGGGTACCGTTGCAACGGGGTACTTTCCCTGTGATTATGGATGTCCCGCTGATTCAGAAGTGAGTTTGGCACAATTCATTCATAATACGGCCGGGTTTTTAGTCTATTCGTTGGTTCCATTTTGCTTAATCGGGCTGGGTGCGTCATTCCGAAAATTTAAGAAGACACGAAGGTTATCGAAACTTTCGTTCATTTGCGGAATACTATCGTTGGTTTTTGTGGTATTTTTATTCGGAAACCCACAAGGTGCGTACATCGGTTTGTTCCAAAGAATTATAGAAGCTAGTATTTTAATTTGGACGATGTACTGTAGTTTTCAAATTCTCAAAACCGTTAAAGAATGATTATTTTGAAAAGATTTTCCGCTTGTTTTATTATCGTAGTTGTATTTGGGCTATTTTCTTGTAGGGAGGAAGCTAAGATTGCCGAGTTGGACGAATATCAGCAATACCATACGGTAACCCTATCCTTTGAGGGCCCGGAAACTTCCGAGAAAGCTGATGAAAATCCGTTTTTGAACTATCGCTTGACAGTAAATTTCAAAAGTGAACAGAACGAATATTTTGTTTGCGGATTCTATGCGGCAGATGGCAAGGCAGCTGAGTCAAGTGCTGATGCGGGCAATGTCTGGCAGGTTCGATTTAATCCCGATAAAGAAGGAAAGTGGAGCTATTCGGCTCGTTTTCATAAAGGCGATTCCATAGCACTTAGCGATGATATGAACTTGGGAAAATCAATTGAGCTTGCAAATGCATCGGGTGAGTTCATGGTTATTCCTTCGGAAAAAAAAGGAAAAGACTTTCGTGCAAAAGGAAGATTGGTAAGTAGCAATGGTTATTTCAAGTTCAAAGACTCCGATCAGTATTGGATAAAAGGTGGTGCTGATAGTCCAGAAAATTTACTGGCCTTTGAAGATTTTGATGGCACCTATCGCATGCAGACGTCTAACGATGATGGCGAGGCAAAAACGAATGATACCATACATAGTTATTCCCCTCATTTACAAGATTGGAAAGAGGGTGACCCTACTTGGAAAGATGGAAAAGGCAAAGGATTGATAGGCGCAATGAATTATCTCGCTTCAAAAGACATGAACGTTGCCTATTTTTTAACCAATAATATTCTGGGAGATGGCAAAGACGTTTGGCCCTATGTAAGTCCGGACGACTTTACACGTTTTGATGTGAGTAAGCTCGATCAATGGGAAATTGTATTTGATCATATGCAGTCTAAAGGAATTTTACTTCACATGGTTTTACAAGAAACAGAGAACGAAACGATGCTCGATGGTGGTGACACAGGGCCGATGCGTCAGTTATATTTACGTGAACTAATGGCTCGTTTCGGTCATCATTTGGCGATGAATTTTAATTTGGGAGAAGAAAACGGTTATGCCGAGTTCTCGCCTATCTCGCAGAATGATGCGCAGCGAAGGGCAATGACAAGTTTTTTGACAAGGATCGATCCTTATGACCACCCTATTTTGCTGCACACACATTCGCACGAACCACATCGCATGAATATTCTAGATTCGATTGTAGGTTTCAAAGATTTGGACGGTCTATCTTTACAAGTAGATAAAAGGGAAGGAGCAGCGGAAGTAACCGAAATTTTAAAAAAGAAAGCCAAAGATACGGGTCATGACTGGATGATTACCATGGACGAAATCGGAATGTGGCATACCGGCGCAAGGTCTGATTCTTTGGATGGCGATCATGATTCACTTCGCAGGTACGTGCTGTGGGGAACGCTTTTGTCTGGGGCCGCGGGGGTTGAGTGGTATTTTGGGGCGAATAATCGCTACAACGATTTAAATACCGAAGATTGGCGTTCAAGAGACCGATTATGGGAGATTACAGATTATGCTCTTGACTTCTTTCAAAACCATTTGCCCTATTGGGAAATGGAATCTGAAAATTCGCTCGTCAATCTTAAAGAAGCCTATTGTTTTCGAAAGTTAGGGGAGGTTTATGTCGTTTATATTCCCGATTTGATGAATTGTACTTTAGACTTGAGAAATGTAAGGGGTGATTTCAGTATTAAATGGTACAATCCTCTAAAAGGAGGAGAACTGTTAGATGGATCGATAAAATCGATAACATCTGGCAAAGTTCAAGATCTAGGTCTTCCTTCAGTCCAGAAGAGTGCAATTAATGGTCAAGACTGGGTGGCTTTGATAACCCGTTTGAAATAATTTCATCGAAATCTATTTTTTTGATTCTCTAGACCGATACTTTTGAAAAGGTCTTGACATCAAAAATTGCTATGCAACCTACCAAAAACTGCAATTTCACAACATAATATTGTGAAGGGTAATAGAATTCTTACTTTTATAAAATAATTAGTGCTTACCGCCATTAAATGGGGGATGAAGCTAACCTAATGAATCGTGTATAATTATGGCTACAGTGGTCAGATATTTTGAGGAATTACCGAATATGGACTATGTCGTCGAACTCGGGGGTTCTGACTTTGACTTTGAGCGTAAGTTCATAGCTATAATGAAAAAGGAATTCACTTGGCAATTGGGTAACTACCTGTATCATATTAAAAAAGATGAACCTCGGGCCGCTGCTGAAATCGTTCACAAAATGAAATTCAAATTCAGTGTTTTGGGTATGCCCAATGCGTTCGATTTCTCAGAGCATTATCAAGAAAGGCTACATGTCGGTGATATGGCTCTTGATGAAGACTTTAAAAAGTCATTACGAAAAGTCAACGAATTTCTTAAGACTTTCAAAGATTGATATCGGTTATAGGTTTTTAACCTGCAAATCATGAAAAGTATCTGCCTGCAGACGTAATAATTCTTGAGCCTTCTGTTTTTTGTAGGCGTAAACGGCCTCCTCCTCTTCGATTTCTGAGTAGATTTTTTCATTCAGCTTGGTATCTGTCACTAGAATTTTTTCTCGTTGCATTACTTTTTGTGTCACCCAAGTTTTCAAAGCACTTTCTTCATCCTCAAGCTTTAGGTCGTATTCGCCCTTTGGAGCCAGAAGCTTTGCTATGATGGGGGAAATTTCAATAGTCAAAAACAAGAGAAAAATAAAGAAGGAAGGAAACCACGCCAATTCGTTCAATGCGTTTATGCGCGCCATAAGCCCGTCAAAGCCATCGATAATGGGCTGTGAATTTTTTACTACCTCCGCATATTCCACATTTAAAGACGCGATTTGGGTTTCGATTCCCTTGATTTTCTGGGTATTGGCCATTTTCAACGATTTTAGCTCGGCTAAGGACGCATCGTGTTTTTCTCTTTTTTCGGCGTATACAGGACCTTTCCCTAATAATTTTGTGCCTGCGGTACCCTCAGCCTCTGAAATATAGGTGTCGTAAAGCGTATTTGTTTTGGCTTCTTTAGTTGCGATTTCAGATTTTAATCGGGCAATGTCTTGATTCAATTTTTCTACTGTCGGTGCATATTGTTGGGTCAATTGTTGTTTGTTGTTCAAGGTCATTTCATTTTTTTGCTCTAGCAAAACTTGATTGATTTCTTTTTCGAAAATTTTCATTTCCAAAGGTTTCGAAATGACCATGGCAATGATTATCGCCAAGATAATCCGTGGGGTCGCCTGAAGAAATTCATTACTAAAACTATTTCTTTTTTTTATGGTGGAAACAATGAATCGGTCGATATTGAAAATCATCAACCCCCAAATTAAACCAAAAAAAATGGCGGCTAATAAATTATCGAAAACAGTGTACAGTGCGTAACTACTGGCAATAAAAGCCATTACCGCGGTAAAGAAAACTGTCGCGCCGATTCCGACGTACTTGTTTTGTTCCCCTTCTGAGCAGGTTTTTAGAATTTTAGAATCTACCCCTGAGCAAAGAACAAAAAAGTGCTGTAACATGATATTTTGATTGATGAATTAATAGATGTGTTCCCTTGAGTGCAGTTGAGAGGTCTCAAATAGTTCTCTACTGCCCTCAAACTGATAATTGGGGTGGACAATAGTGTTAGACTGCAACCTGATATAAAATGTTACAGAAATGCCCCGAAAATCGAGGCATTTTATTAAAATTTATGACTTTTTTTAACTCTCAAGCTCTTTTCAACATTTTGTTACAAACCTTGTAATATTTAGGTCATCTTGAGAGATTTCTATCTTAGGGTCGTTTGCGTAAATGTGCATGGCTTCATTTTCAGAAATAGGTTGATCGTCAAAGTAAAACTCAAAACAGTCGTTATAGTTTTCCTTGAATTCCATGAGGCGCTTACTAATTTCTATATTTTTGATAGTTTTTTTTGAATGTAGCGTTACAAGCTCTACCTTTTTCAAATTGCCTTTTCTCTTTTTATTAAAGTTGTGGGTAGATCCAATTTTGATAGGCTCTGTAGATAGTTTGACAACGGGCTGTTTGTCATTAATATGCTTTGTCTCGATATTGATAGACTTATTCTTTTTAAGAATTTCGATTGCCCTGTCAGAAGTGATTTTCTTGCCTTCAAAGTAGAAAGTCGCATTCTTTTTAGCCATTTTTATTACATGATTCAAGGGTGATTCAGGTTCCGGCGGAGGAGGAGGTTGCGAGAGTGTTCTAGCCCGACTTTCAGTTTCGATTTCGTATTCTTCCATTTTTTGCTCCTGACGCTTCGTCTCGATTTCTTGTTCTCTCATAGCATGCTCCTTTTCTTTCATGGCATGTTCTTGTTCTTCCATGGCACGCTCTTGTTGTTCCATAGCTTTCTCCTGATTTACCATTTCTCTTTCCATCTCGATTATTTCTTCTTCATCTGGGGAATTCGGAGGCATGGGTGGTTCTGGTGGTTCAGGAAAATCAGGAAATGGCTCAGCATTTTCGCGTTGTTCTTCTGACATTAGATTATGCAGATATTCCAAGCGTTCAACATCTCCTTTTTTTATCCAAATATTTTCTTCCGCACTAATCATGAGGTTGTACTTTTCAGCCAGGGCATTGTATTCGGCAACTTGTTCTGTGGTGGCACCTTCTTGAAGGGTTGAAGATGTTAACTCATCAGTGCTTTTCGGTTCGTTGTCAAGAGGCACTCTTACTAACTTCGTTTCAGAAAACCCTACTAGTAGTATTGCCAATAAGGGTAGCAGAAGAAAACTTCTAAATACCATTGCTTTTTTTGATGTTTGTGATTTCATGATTGTAAATCGTTTTTTGATTGATGAATAATTGATTGAATTTGGTAATATCGGCTGATATTTTTTGGTGCTTTCAGATGACAAAAACGACAACAGCGTATTTTGATAGGTAACCGTGTCAACATTTTTATTGAGTACGGCACTATCGGCTAAAAATTCGTGATTCAGTTTTATGGCTTTTTTAAAGAAATAGATCAACGGGTTGACCCAGAAAATGACTTGGAGTAATTCAATAAAAACTACGTCGAGACTATGTTTTTGGCGTGCATGTGTTTCTTCGTGCAGCAACACTTCCTTCGGAATTTCTTTTGATTCAAATTTCGATTTGTTCAAGAAAATATATTTGAAAAATGTGTGCGGCGGAATTTTTTCCTGAAGCAAAACCTGAATAAAACTTGAGTTTTTATACTTGGGATTTCTACGGATTCTACGAAAAATTTGAATTAGGTTTCTTAGGAATTTGATTCCGAAGAAAAACATTCCCATGAAATAGACAATCCAAAGTAGTGGAACGATATCTAAAACATCTGCCTCGAGTGCCGGAGGTATATTTGGCTCTGCTTCAACGTTTACGTTACGTGAGCTGGATTCATAAATGGGCATCGGTTCGACAATGACATACTCTGAAAAAATAATTGTGGGAACGATGAGCGCGAACAACAAAGAACCCAACAGATAAAACCGTTTGAATACGTGCATGTTCTCTTTTTCTAAAAAGAGTTTGTAAAAAATCAATAGAATGGTAAGACATGCTGCGGATTTCAAGATATAAATCAACATAACTATTTATTTTTGATTTCGTTATCGATCAATTTCTTTAAGTCCTTCAGCTCTTCCTTAGAAAGATCGGTCTCTTGCGCGAAGAAAGAAGCAAATTGTGTGGGACTGTCATTGAAGAAATTTTTTATGAGTCCGTTTACGTGCTTTGAGAAGTAGGCCTTCTTTTTTACCAACGGATAATATTCTCTGGATCGCCCGAAACTTTTGTAGGCGATAAAACCCTTATCGGTCATACGTTTCAAAAGGGTTGCCACCGTTGTTGTGGCCGGTTTAGGTTCTGGGTAGGAGTCAAGCAGATCCTTCATAAAAGCTTTTTTCTGCTTCCATAAAATATTCATTAATTCTTCCTCAGATTTTGACAATTGCATTTCTACGTTTTTAGAATGTGTTCTACAAACATAGAGCAAATATTATAATTCTACAACTGTAGAGATAAAAAATTTTTGCAATTCTTATTCTAAGGCTTTGAAATGGAGAATTTCTTTAGAGCTAACCCTTTGGTATTTTATTTTACAAAATCTCTTGAACCGGCCAAAATTGAAATCAAAGCAGAGAAGAGGCCAATGACCAATAAAAGGTCGCTATTTATTATTCCAAATTCCCAATGAAGAATTTTGAATAAAGAAGCTATCACAATATAGACCGTTGCTAGGTCTGCCAATAAATAGGATAGGTTTTCGGTTCTAAAATAGGGTAATAGAGTGTTGTTTTCAGTATTTCCTTGAAAAGAGGTTGTTATTTCTTTGATATAAAGCACGAGAAAGCCTATTAGTGCTGCCTTTGTTAATAGTGTAAGTAAATGGACATAGGGTAAATGAAAAACACTGAATAAACAATTGCCCAAAAAAGTAACGATGAGCAGATGTCTTGAATAATCAAGTGGTAATCTATGTTTCTTTTGAAAAAACTGAATACTATGAAAAATGACCATTCCGACTGCCCCCAACATAATCAATGGCCCAGACAAAAATTTAAAAAGAGCGCCGAATACCGTAATTGAAATACTTAACCTGAAAAACAGAGTGGTTTTTTGTTTGGAAATCATCATTGGGACGGAGTTTGCATAGTAGGTCTGATTAGAACGAAAAAAAGTGAATTATAGTACTGCAAAAGGAAATAATAGGCCTATTCAACTGCATCTGACCCGTTTGAAGGGGAATTGATAGGAAAGCACGAATAATTTGCTGTTTAAACGATAACTCCCATTTCCACGTTATATAGATGTTCTATGCTATAATATGAGGTTACTTCCATACCGAAATATAATTTATAATACGAGACTGACCCGAGAGGAATTACTCACTAGAATCAACGAGGCGGTCGAGCCTAAAAGGAGTTTGAGTTTAAACACCGCCTTTAGAAAACAAAACGATCGTAAGGCGTATGAGGGTCAAGTTGATCGTGATGGTTTCAAAATTCAAAGGGTCATTCAATATCGAAATTCGTTTTTGCCCCAAATTACAGGAACTTTTAAAAGAGGAAGAACGGGTAATGAAGTTCATGTCAAGTTAAAACTAAACCTTTTCGTGCTGATTTTTATTTGCCTTTGGATGGGAGGTGTGACAGTCGCTTGTTTAAGTACGTTATTTATATCAAATATAGCTGGAGGCCTTGGATATTTTTCCCTGATACCCTTTGGAATGTTACTTTTCGGATACCTTTTGACCACCTTGGCATTTTCATATGAAGCCAAGAAATCAGAAAAAGACCTTTTGGAAATCTTTGACGGGAGAATTCTCTGAAAAACTATTTTCAAATTTCTGAAATACTTGCGGAAATATGGGTTTTTCTCTTCTTTTGAAAGCAACGCCGTTTGATCAAAAATCAGTTTTTATACACTCCGATTTGGCCGCAACACAGACTATTGCTATTCCATTTGAATTTCAATATCCATCTGGTTCCATAGATAATTGGTCGAATGTGATTTGCCTGCTTCATTCTTCATGGCATCTGACCAGATCAAGGTCATCTTTTTGCCATCTTCACTTATCCATTTTGGGGAGAGTTTAGGTTGGTAGGTTCTGTTTTTATCGTCGTCTACCGTCCAATAATGGGTATAATGGAATTTAGTCCATGGCCCGTACGGATTTTCTGAATACCAAAACCCGAGACTTCCCGTTTCGGTATGCATCCATCCGTCATAATAATCTTCATCGGAATCCGTCATACCATAGCCGCCGTAACTTCCACCGTTAACCATTATATACAGACCCAATCCTTCGTTCCATACGACTGAAGGTAGCCATGAGTACCATCCGAAATAATGGCCCTTATCACTTTTTTGAGGAAATTCATGTACATACCCCCGTTTGGTTATGTCTTTCGACCATTGCGGTTTGCTTTCGCTGTCAAAGGCCGTGAAATATTCCCATTCGTCAAGGACCTCGATTTTATTTTTTGGTGTTCTTGCCAGGGTAAGCTTGTGTGCTTGGGCGCCCTCGGGTGCATAGATATAGACAAACTCATCCTTTGCAGCCGAATTATCCTGTCCGTTTTGTACAAAATCAATAAAAGAAAATGGGTAAGCCACCTGTTCTTTATGCGGCATTCCGAATTCTTCCAAGAAAAACATTTCATCGTCGTTTACCACATTTCTCATACTATCTAAGACACCGATAGCAAGTTCTTTGCCATGCTTATCCATCCTATGCCAAGATTCGCCATTGTCGGAAGATTTCAATAGTTTGATTCCTAGAAAGGGACCACTCCAACTCGAATCGGGTGTCTTGGAAATCGCCGAGTACAGATTACCATCGACAGAGCCCATTCCATAACCGAACCAGCTGCCTTTTTTCCCTCTAAAATCAGGATAATTCGGAATGTCTTCACGCTCAAAATTTTCAGAATCACCAATGACACGATACAGCTTGTTATGTATTTGTTCGATCGGTTTTTCGAGTTCTAACCACATTCCATCATCCATGGAGACTACTTGGGAGCCATCTTTCGCCCAAGTCAGGCACCAATTGTCCCCTCTCAATCCTATGCGCTTTAGGGTTTCGGTTTTAAAGATAACCCCCTTTGGTGAGACCTTTTTTTCGGCGCAAGAATATGAAAAACTGATTGTTAACACTAAAATGGCAATGATGGTATTTCTTGTCATTGGTTTCATTTCAATCATATTATTTAGCTTGCTTTAGGAATTCATCTCAGCAAAATACTTGTAGAAATATGGTATCGTCTCAATGCCTTTTAAATAATTCCATATACCAAAATGCTCATTGGGCGAGTGAATATCATCGCTGTCCAATCCGAAGCCCATTAAAATGGTCTTACTTTTTAGCTCTTCCTCAAATAATGCAACGATGGGAATACTGCCCCCACCACGTTGCGGTAATGGCTTTTTACCGAAAGTTTCCTGGTAAGCCTTTTCAGCCGCTGCATACCCAATACTATCTATCGGGGTAACATAGCCCTGACCGCCATGATGCGGTGTCACTTTGACCCGCACCCCTTTTGGAGCGATTGATAGAAAGTGTTTTGTAAATAGCTCGGTAATTTCTTCCCAATCTTGATTGGGAACAAGACGCATTGATATTTTCGCATAGGCTTTGCTCGGAAGTACTGTCTTTGCGCCTTCTCCAATATAACCGCCCCAAATACCATTGACATCTAAGGTGGGGCGTATCGAATTGCGTTCGTTCGTTGAATATCCTTCTTCACCATAAACGGCATCTACATCCAACTCATTTTTGTAGGCATCCAAGGAAAATGGGGCCTCGGCCATTTTCGCGCGCTCGTCGTCTGACAGATTGTCGACCTTATCGTAGAAACCCGGTATCGTAATACGATTTTTTTCATCGTGCAACGAGGCGATCATTTTAGCCAAAATATTTGCAGGATTAGCTACTGCACCACCATAAACCCCGCTATGTAAATCTTTGTTCGGGCCAGTGACTTCGACTTCAACGTAGCTCAAGCCGCGTAGACCTGTGCTGATACTAGGTACGTCGTTGGCGATCATACTCGTATCGGAAATCAAAATGATATCGTTAGTCAGTTTTTCGCGATTAGCTGCTACAAATAGACCTAAGTTATCACTTCCAACTTCTTCCTCTCCCTCGATCATGAATTTCACGTTGCAAGGCAATTGATTTGTCTTGACCATAAACTCAAAAGCCTTGACGTGCATGTACATCTGGCCTTTATCATCGCAGGATCCTCGGGCGAAAATGGCACCATCGGGATGCAACTCGGTTTTTTTGATAATCGGCTCGAAAGGTGGTGAATCCCATAATTCCAAAGGGTCCGGTGGTTGCACATCATAATGCCCATAAACCAAAACCGTTGGTAAATTTGAATCAATGTTTTTTTCCCCATAGACAATGGGGTAGCCTGCTGTTTCACAAATCTCTACCGTATCGCAACCGGCTTCTTGCAAACTGGCTTTGACTGCCTCTGCAGTATTGATTACATCTTTTGAATAAGCTGTATCGGCACTGATTGAGGGGATTTTTAAGAGCGCTATAAGTTCCTCTAAAAATCGTTCTTTATTTTGTTCGATGTACCCCGAAATATCTTGCATTGCACAATTTTTTATTTGATTTCGAAGTTACGAAAAAGAACTTTTTTGCTTGTCGAATTATTTAGCAAATAGGATTTTTAATTTATATTTGCAGTCCTTTTGCGGAATAGCTGTCAAGGGAATTATTCTGAAATGCAGGCGTGGTGGAATTGGTAGACACGCTAGACTTAGGATCTAGTGCCTTACGGTGTGAGAGTTCGAGTCTCTCCGCCTGTACAAAGCGAAAGCCTCCCGTTTAAGGGAGGCTTTTTTATTTCGGAGAAATCTAAATTCAGTTTTAAGAGAGGGTTTTTTATTTGTGGTAATATTCCTTTAGTCTTAAAAAATTGTTAATTTCATGAAAATAGTATATTTTCACATTCAATCAGTTTTACTAGAGCATATGGATACATCAGAAAAATTATTTGCCTCAAGAGTTATTATCGGATCGTTAGCATTTGTTTTTCTCATAATAGGTTATGTAACCTATACGGAATATTCCAATGAAATTGAAGACCATTTATTTGAGGTCGTGACAGATACTTTTCCAAATTTGGACAATGAATTAGCTCAGCTCTAAAACTCGAATTTTGTAAAATTTTCAACCAAGTTTCCAAAATCAGCAAAAAGCTTCCCTTAAACGGGAGGCTTTTTTTATCGATATAATACCGAAAATCAAGGGGAAATCAACGAGCAGCAGCAGCCGTGCAAAAACCTCAGATATACTCGATGAACTGCATCGATTTTTTATGATAAAAATTATGCGCAAAAAGCACCTCTACGGTAAGAATTCAAATGTTAAAATATTGAATTCTTAATGTTCTTCCATAAAAATTAAGAATATGATAATTGGTGGGGTTCTAAGTTTCTCGCTACCTTAAGTTAGGTGCAATAATGCGACTAAACCCTTGTTATAGTAACTCATAAAATTTAACCTAAAACGTTATGAACAAAAAGAAATTGATTTTTAGTATTGCATTAGGAGGATTGTTGATTCAGGGTGCTTTTGCTAATGACTTTAATAAAGGAGCGGAAGAATTTGATCTTGACTCCGTTCAATATATAGAAGAGGAAGTAAAAATTGAATTGGGTTTTGATACAGCTGATTATCTTCCTGAAGATTTTGATGCTTATTCTTATTATTTCGACCTCGATTGGGTAGAATATATAGAGGTATCCGATTTGGAAGATATCAAAGTAAAGAATCGTTTGCCGAAAGATTTTGATGCCCATGCGAATCCTAAAGGAATCGAAGGAATCAATTATATCGATGCAAATGATGAAATTATTCTTGATTTCAACACCGAGAAATATTTGCCAAAGGGTTTTAATGCCTACGAAAGAGGATAGGACCACAAAATAATATAGATAAAGGCCCCGACTTGTTGTCGGGGCCTTTTGTTTGATTGGTAATTAAAAATATTGTGAATCAGTGCCCTCCTTGAATATAACCATAGATTTGATAAGCAAAAAGACCAAGACCGGCAATAATTAGATAAAAGTTGGCAGCCTTGTAAAAGGAATCATAGCTTTTTTTAGACTTCCATTTGGTGATAATGAAAACAATAGGAATCAAAGCCAATATCTGACCTAACTCTACACCTATATTAAAACTTATTATTTTAGACAAAAACTCAGAATTTCCGACGTCAAATGATTGTAGTCTGGTCGATAGTCCAAAGCCATGAATCAATCCAAAGATAAAGACCATCAATAAGAGGTTCGGTGATTTTACTTTGAAATACTTTTCGAAACCACCTAAGTTCTCAAACCCCTTGTAAAGCACACTTAAGGCGATTACTGCATCTATTAAATGTTCATCTGCCCGTATGCCCAAATAGGTCGCACCTATAAGGGTAATACTGTGGCCAATAGTGAATACCGTAATAAAGCGTACGATGTCTTTGAAACTCTGTAAATAGAATATAACTCCCGCCAAAAACAGCAAATGATCATAACCGGTAACCATGTGTTTGGCTCCCACATAGATATAGGATAGTAATCCACCGTTATTCAAAATTTCTTGGTCACCAGAGCTGACACCATGGGCTGCAAGCAACATTGGAAAGAGAAGGATACCGGAAAAAACAAGATATTTCTTAGTCAGTGCGTTCATTTATTTTTTTCTATTAAACCAAAAGAACAAAATGCCTATTAGCAAAAGGCTACCTATCCAATAGAAATAGGAAGGGATTCCTCCTTCATCATGTTCATGAGTATGCGTTTCTTCACCGTGTCCATGAGTGACCTCAAAAGTAAGAGTGGTCCAGTTCGACTCGTGGGTAAAGCCCTCCTCTTCAGTGGTGACCAAATGTATGGTCTGTAAATACCAGATTCCATCTGCGGTAAGCTGTGCAGTCACTATTCCGTCGTTATCGGTACGAAGTTGTTGACCTGAAGTATGCGTATGATCTGTGGCTTCGTCATGGCTGTGCGTATTGTCTGCAGCCGCTTCATGACTATGACCATCTTCTTTTTCATTATCATGGCTGTGCTTATCGGCTTCTTCTCCGTGGCTGTGCCCATGTTCTGTCTCACCATCATGAGTATGTGTTTTTTCAGCTCCTTCATCGTGACTATGCCCATGCGCTGGGCTACCCTCATCCCCATGGCTATGACCATCAGCCTGGGCTTTGAAATCAGCATAGACCAATTGATTCGAAAGGGGCTTGCCATTGCGTAATAGTCGAACCCTAAGACTGTCTCCTGTATTCAGGTCATATGGATTCTCAAGCGGAACGAACTCAATGGGATACCCCAGCTCTTTTTGCCAATCATCGGTTCTTGTGTCTCCGACTTGAAAAATGGCTTTCACATGCTTAGAATACTTTTCTACGGCTTCGCCATCCATTGCGTCGTTTTCACGTCGCCATTTTATCATATCAAGAATACCTTCATGTTGAAGATAGGAATTAAAGGCATCGGCATCCATTTCGATGGATCGCGGAGCGGTAGAAATACCAGCGACCCAGGTACCAGTCTCCCCGGTCTGAAAATTTAAAATGGTTACACTATCTTTTTCTGTCCATTGAGATTCATTCACAGCAATTCTATTACCGTTCCCTACGAGGCTAGCATCTAGCATACGATCACGATCAATAACATTTTCACTCTTGTCGAAGGTGCCGTTAAACAATTGGATGGTAGCCGCGGTATTTGGCTGAAGAAAATAGGTGTCCAACTTAAGGTACATGATGTGGCTGCTGAATAATATTAATGCAAATAGAGCCAAGATTATCTTTTTCATAACTGTGTGCTGAAATTAGTGTTAAGATGAAATGATTTTGTTTAATTGAATATTAAAAAGACGGTTTTAAAAATACTAAAAAATCGTACGTAAGTCTGTAGAAGAGACCTTTATTCGTTATTCCGTTACATAGTTTTGACAAGATGTAGGTTATATATTTCCGATTGGAAAACTTTACCTTGTCAATATTTTAGAAAAAGAAGGGAATCACAAATTGAAACATCAAGATTAGCAGACCTACGGCGATGAGGTTTAAAATGATACCCACCCGGGCCATTTCCTTGACTTTGATATAGCCGCTAGCAAATACTATCGCATTGGGCGGTGTGGCCATGGGAAGCATAAAAGCACAGCTGCTGGCCATTGTCACGGGTATCAATAAATATAAAATAGGAATTTCCAAACCTATTGCAATTCCCGCCACCACTGGTGCCAAAACCGCAATCAGGGCCACATTGCTCATTAATTCTGTCATAAAGAGCATCAAGAAAATCAGTAAGGCAGCTGTAAAAAGAATACTGATGTCACTTTCGCCAATTGCAGTCGATACCATATCAACGATTCCACTTACCGCCATACCTTTTGCCAATGCCAGTCCGCCTCCGAACAGAATCAATATACCCCAAGCCAGTTTTTGGGTATCCTTCCAGGTGATAATGAAATCTCCTTTTTTAAGATTATAGGGAATAGCGAACATTGCAACCGCAGCCGTCATGCTGATGATGGTATCATTTAATTTTAATTCTGGGAATATACCGTTGATAACCGTCCTGAAAATCCAAAGAAAGACAGTTGCCCCAAAAATTGCCAGAACCATTTTTTCTTTTCCACTCATCGGACCTAATTTCCGCAATTCCTCTTTGATGACATCTTTTGAAGCGGCAAACTTTAATTGCTTGTTAGGGAACATCCACTTTGTCAAGACGAGATAACTTATCGAAATCATTACCGTTGAAAAGGGCACTCCGATGACCATCCATTTTAAAAAAGAGATTTCGATGTTGTATTCGTTTTCCAACAATCCGATCATAACGGAGTTTGGCGGTGTGCCGATAACGGTTGCGATTCCTCCTGCATTGGCAGAAAAGGCAATACCCAACATTACGCTCAAAGCAAAGTTTTTATCACTTTTTGTAAATCCGTCAGCATCATTAACCAATAATCCGATAACGGACATGGCAATGGGCAGCATGACAACGGTTGTCGCTGTATTACTGATCCACATACTTAAGGCGGCTGTTGCGATCATAAAACCCAATACAACTTTATTGGGGGTGGTTCCGGTCAATTTGATGATGCTAAGGGCAATTCTTTTATGCAAGTTGACCTTTTCCAAAGCCAGCGCCAGAACGAAACCCCCGAAGAACAAAAATATAATGGGACTACCATAATTCGCCCCTACATCTCCGACATTCATAATATTTAAAATCGGAAATAAGAGCAACGGTAATAGCGCGGTAACTGAAATGGAAACCGCTTCGGTAATCCACCAGATGACCATCCAAACGGCCACAGCGATTACGGCATCGCCTTTTTCGGAAACAATTTCAAAAGGAAGGTTGAGAATGATAAAGAAAAGGATTGGCCCAAGAAATAAGCCCGCTTTTTTGCTGAATTCCATGAATTAAATTAACAAGCCCTAAGCTATGTTTTTTCTTTTGGTTTTAAAAACCTATGAGTGTTTCGGTCGTATTTTCTTTTCAGAAATCGACATCACAATACTCTTTGGTGTTTTGGGTTCACCTTTCAAGGTGCCATTTCGAGCCTCAGAAATTCTTACAGCTTCATAGACCATTTTTTCTAAATCGGTGGACTGAAGGTCTTCCGTGGAAAGAATTTTGAGATGCCTAATGAGTTTGCCGCTTCCATTCAGTTTTAAGTCTCTTTTGGTTAGTTCGGCCCCTCTATTGAAACCAAAATTTACATGTTTGGCATAGACCGCAATATGGCAGAAGGCGTCTTTTAATTTTTCTGATTTTGAATAGGCAATCGCTACGGCATTATAATTATCCCATATCAATTCATTTGTTTGAGGCACAAGACTTAGAACAAATTTTCGCAAGGCCAAAGTCAACTCTTGAATCGATGGGTCATAAGGCTTCAGAAATGTATTTAATTCGGTATGTGGTTTCATTTCATATCAGTAGGTAATGGAATCCGATGGAATCGGAGGTACATCATATTCGCCATAATCGATACTAATTTGGCCATCTCTCAAAGTTCTGGTTTCTTTGGGTTGTACATTGGTCTTGTAGAGATAGACTTTTTGAAGTTTTTTGAAATCGGAAAGTACATCCAAGTATTCTTCTTCAAATTGGGAGGCCGTCAGATTTATTGATTTTAAATGTTCTAACGATGATAAGGCTTGAATGTTTTTCCCGCTAACTGAGGTATTGTCTAATTTCAAAATTGTCAAGTTGGGAAGCATCGCCAACCTTTCGAAAATGGCATCGGTTACTTTTGTTCCGCCTAAATCCAATTTGGCTATTTGTGATTTTATCGGAAGCAGATTTTTGAAGTCCAAATCTGAAAAAGAAGGTTTGTTTATACATGAAACACTCAAAAAGTTAGAGGCTTTGCTAATAAGGTCAACGTGTACCCCGGTATCTTCAATTTTACTGATACTATCCTGCGAAGCAGCTATAATTTCCATATCTGGATAATCATTATCGTACTTTTTCATGAAAAACGAAAGGAACAAATCTTTCTCTAGCCCTGATTCTTTTATGCTTCCCTCGAACGGATGCCCCGAATCGATCCAAGCACCTACTAACTTTATTTCTTCTTTCGTCGGTTGGGTTTTACCTTCTGGGGGCATATGTTCATCATCTTCCATAGGAAGATTCATTCGGGTAAATACTTCGCTATTCGAAGCATTTTGGGAAACTAATACTTCACCATTTTCCCCTCCGTTTAAAATTCCCTTCTCATCGTGCAAAAGCAATTCGCCTTTTGTTTTTTTCGGATTGTGGCAACTCACACATTTATTGTTCAAAATGGGCTTGACCACATCTTTATAAATGAGGGCTTCTTCCCAGTTTGCTTCATTAAGTGCGATTTCTTTTTCTTCAAAAGTCTCGAATCCCAAAGCCGATTTTACCGAATTCGGTAGCGGCTCCACTAAATAATCTTCACCATGGGTGATATTTCCACCTTGATGGCCCGTGAATGAAATCAAAACAAAAAAGATAGTAGAGAGGGCGATAATCGGAATACTCCTCAAAAAACTGAAGGAATTCAAGTCTTTCAATTTGGCATACATTAGAAAGGAAAATAGGGCAGTGGCGATACCTAGCCATAAATGCCATTTCACGGTATCAAAAGCATAGCCTTCGCCTAAGTATTGCGAATAGCCAGTAATGCATGCCAAGGTCGCGCTGATTCCTCCCCAGAGATAAACTAAAGGAATGACTTTGACATATTCTTTTCTTTTTCGATCATACAACTGCAGCAATAGGCCGAAGATGATAAAACCAATGGGCAGGTGCACGATAAGGGGGTGAAGTCTCCCCAAAAGTTGCTTTAGAACGTCCATGTTAATCTATTCAATGTTCAAACGTTCTTTTATTGCATTCATCATATACGTGTTTGCTTTCCATTGGTCAGCAACAGGTACGCGGGTATAGGGTAGGGTTGGCATATAATCTGCAGGGCCGAATTCTGTGGTTATGGTATAGATGTCTTGGGTTTTCCATTTCTGACGTATGACCTTTTCCCAAATTTCCATATGTCGGTCAAGGGCTTTTTTCCATTCTGGCGCTGCGGGATCATTGACTTGGGGGCCTTCTGCATGACCTACTCGCGCATGAATGTGATAGGAGCGATCTAGGACTTTTTCAAGTTGTGCATCTTGATTTTGTAACAAAGATTCATGTACGACCATCCAATGAATGATGTCCAATGTCATTTTTAATTCGGGAATGGCCTGAATATATTTTTTGGTGTCAGGAAGGTTGTAACTGAATCGCCCACGATGTGTTTCGTGATAAATAGGAATGTCATTTTCCTTAGCTATTTTATTAGCGGCAAAAATAAAGGCTTTATTCTGCTCAAAAGTGAAAAAATCATTTCCTGTATGGCAATTTATGTAAGTTGGATTCCAAGCAATCAGCGTTTGGAAATGTTCGGTATAGGCTTTTAAGCTTTCCTCAAACGGAAGTGACTTGTTGGTACCGTTCAAAAACCCGACTCTTAAATCATATTTTTTCAAGGCCGCCTTTAATTCCAATTGACTTTGTTCATCAGTAGGAAACCATGTTTCTAAACCGTCATAACCTGATGCTTTGGTTTTTTCGCAAAAGGCATCCCACGAAATAGTTCTTCCCCAATCGGTTTGGAAGAATTGTAATTGCTTTTTTTCTTGGGAAAAAGTGGAAACGGAAAAGCATGAAAAAATCAGGATAAAAAAAAGTCTCATCGGTATTTTTTGGTTATTACTTTATTTAAATACCGCTTGGTATAATTTTTTATATTGCTCAAAATCAATTTATTAAAAGGGATTGATGCCGGTCAAAAACTTGATTTAGGCTAAAATCTCTTTGATTACTTCTCCCTCAACATCGGTCAATCGAAAGGGTCTACCTTGAAACTCATAGGTGAACTGTTCGTGGTCGAAACCGAGTAATTGCATAATGGTGGCATGTACGTCGTGAACGGAGACCCTTCCCTCTATTCCAGAAAATCCAATGTCATCTGTCTTTCCATACGAGGCTCCTTTTTTGATGCCGCCGCCAGCCATCCACATGGTAAATGCGTCTCCGTGATGATCTCGTCCTAAATACTCCATTTTTTTGTTGCCCCTGTTTTCCTGCATCGGTGTTCTTCCGAATTCACCTCCCCAAACAATCAAGGTTTCATCAAGTAACCCTCTTTGTTTTAAATCAAGGATCAGTGCGGTTATAGGTCTGTCGATTTCTCCGCATTTGTTTCGAAGTCCCATATCGATAGACCCTTCACGAATATTACCATGTGTATCCCAACCCCAGTCGAATAATTGAACGAAACGCACGCCATCTTCCACTAATTTTCTCGCCAACAAACAATTGTTCGCAAAGGATTCTTTTCCAGGTTCGACCCCGTACATCTGTTTGATGTTCTCGGGTTCGTCGTTGATATTCATAACCTCTGGCACCGCTATCTGCATGCGGTAGGCCATTTCATATTGATTGATTCGTGCTAGAATTTCAGGATCAGCATATTTCACGTATTCCTGTTTGTTGATTTTATTTATGGCATCGATGGTACTCTTCTTTAGGTCACGGGTAACTCCGTCAGGATCTTCAATATAAAGAACCGGATCTCCTTTTGAACGACATTGCACACCTTGATATACGGAAGGCAAAAATCCACTTCCCCAAACACTTTTTCCGGCATCAGGCGAATTACCACCGGAGGTCAACACAACAAAACCAGGTAAATTCTGATTCTCAGACCCTAGTCCGTATGTAGCCCAGGCACCGATACTCGGTCTGCCCAATCGAGCACTACCGGTATGCATAAAGAGTTGCGCCGGACCGTGATTGAATTGGTCTGTGTGAACCGCTTTTAGAAAAGCGACCTCGTCGACCACCTTTTTAAAATGAGGCATAAAATTGGAGACCCAATTACCAGATTCACCTTCTTGTTTGAATTTCGCTTGAGGACCTAATAATTTCGGCGTGCCTTTGATAAAAGCGAACTTTTTGCCTTCCAACAAAGATTGTGGACAATCTTGCCCATCATATTTATGAAGTTCGGGTTTGTAATCGAACATCTCCAATTGAGAGGGAGCACCTGCCATATGCAGGTAAATGACAGATTTTACTTTCGGACCGAAAGGAGGAGCCAAAGTAGCTAAGGGGTTTAAATCACGTTCCGAAAATGCCGTTTGCGTTTTCTTCGGCCGATTGCTCAATGGATCGCATCCTGCGAAAATTGAACTTAAGGCTAGTCCTCCAATTCCCTGCGCACAATTTTTAATAAAATGCCTGCGTGTTTTGGCCTGTGTTTCTCGGGCCAGTTTTTCTTGGATTAGTTTTTTAATAATATCTTCCATTAAGCCTTCGTTAAAAATTCATCCAAATTCATAATTGCGTTTGCTACAATGGCCAACGCACCCAATTCGGGTGTTGGTTTTTCCTCAAAATTCAAGAATAACTCCGTCGATTCAGGATTATCATTGAACTCCGTCAAGGAGTTTTGGTATAATTCTTTCAACGCTTCCAAAGTTGTTGGTTCGATTTCTGAAAGAGTTGCTCTTTCATAGGCATCGGCAATACTTTTTTCAAAATTATCGGCTACTTGTGTATTCTTCGCCAGTTGGTAAGACGCCTCTAAATAAACTGGGTCGTTTAAGGTTATCAGTGCCTGCAAAGGTGTATTCGTAACCGTTCTTCGAATCGTACAAACCTCTCTACTACCTGCATCGAAAGTCAAAAAAGAGGGGTATGGGCTTGTCCGTTTTAGATAAGTATATACTCCTCTTCGATATCGGTCTTCGCCTTCGCTTTCAACCCAACTTGCATCGTTGTAAACGGTTTGCCAAACCCCATCTGGTTGAGGTGGCATAACACCCCGTCCAAACATTTTATCGCTTAGGAGTCCAGATACGGCCAAGGCCTGATCGCGAATCGCTTCAGCACCCAAACGAATTCTTGGGCCACGCGCATACAATTCATTTTCTGGGTCGATTTGATACATTTCTGGAGTGCCTTCGGAACTTTGTCGATACGTGCCGGATAGCACGATTTCTTTTACCAAAGATTTGATACTCCAATTATGTTCGTCCATAAATCGCAACGAGAGCCAATCTAAAAGCGCAGGATGAGAAGGCGCATCTGACTGCGATCCGATATCTTCAATGGTAGAAACCAAACCTCTACCATAAATTTGATGCCAAACACGGTTTACCAGAGTACGGGCCGTAAGCGGATTCTTTTTGTCGACAATCCATTTTGAAAGTCCCAATCTGTCTTTTGGCCATTCTTTATTCCATGGATTCAAGGTTTCTGGAGTTCCCGGTTGCATCGTATCAGTTTTGACCATAAAACTACCGCGATCAAAAAGTTGCGTGGTGCGTTTCATGTACTCGGGATTTTCGGACATAATCGGTACCGTTTCCGTCTCCGCGTTCAAGGCATCCATAAATGCTGAATTAACACTTGCCCAACCATGTTGATTTTTACCTGGCATATCTTCGATAAAACCGACCCAATAAAGATTGAGAATATTCTCTTCTTTGTCAGCTGCGTTCTGCTGCATTTCAATATAGATGTCAGACTTTTTATCAATTTTCTGGATCGGAAATTGAGCTGTCGTATTTCTCTTGGCTTTGTTGATGGTAAACTGAGCTAGGATTTCTCCCTCTGCATCATCCTCGCGAATCGTAACTTTTGTTCCATTGAAATGTGAACGATAATTCAAATACACATAACCCGCATTATTGGTGTAGGCATCTTCTATTATCAGATTGCCATCATCCCAAAAAACGACCGAGGCGTGGTCATCGTAAACACTGTTTTTGAATTCCTTAAAAAAATGGGACTTGTAAACGGGTTCTGTGAATTGCAAAAAATCTTTGTAGGTCTTGACGGTTTCTTTGGTGCCATATTTTGATACCCAATCAATGACTTTATCCACTCCCTTTTGCTGTTCTGGCGTATAGAATTTCAATACGGGAGATTCACTTGGGGTGTCTTCATCGCGTGCATTGTTGAAAAACGCCATCGCTTGGTAGTACTCCTCATGTTTAAAAGGGTCATAAGGGTGACTATGGCATTGTACACACTCCATTGTAGTGCTTTGCCAAACCGAAAAAGTTGTGTTCAAACGGTCTATAACCGTGGCTATTCGATATTCTTCGTCATCCGTGCCGCCTTCATCGTTGTTCATCGTATTCCTATGGAATGCAGTGGCAATTAGTTGATCCATTGAAGGGTCGGGCAATAGGTCACCCGCCAATTGTTCAATGGTAAATTGGTCATACGGCATATCTTGGTTCAATACTTTGATTACCCAATCGCGGTATTGCCATATTGAACGCCCCATGTCTTTTTCATATCCTTTCGAATCTGCATAGCGTGCCAGATCCAACCACCATGTCGCCCATTTTTCACCATAGGTATTTTTAGACAAGAGACTATCTACAAAATTTTCATATGATAAACTTCCATTCTCGAAACGTTTTAATAAATCTAGACTTGGAGGTAAGCCAGTAATATCCAATGCAGCTCTTCTAGCGATTATATTTTTTTCTGCAGGAGGATTTGGCTCGAGCACTTCCTCCTCTAAACGCGCCAAAACAAAATTATCGATTTCATTTTGAAGAAAGTCAGATGCTGTTTCTGGGGCGAAACCTGCTTCTGAAGTCATCGTAGGAACATCAACTTTATCAGGAAGCGAATAAGCCCAATGTTCGCCCCATTTGGCTCCTTGATCAACCCATCGGGTCAATAAATCTATTTCTTCTTCAGATAATTTCGGATGCTCATAGGGCATTCGCAGTTCTGGGTCGTCTTCATTTATTCGTTTGATCAACTCACTACCTGCAGCGTCTCCTCGAATAATTGCAGGATTACCGGATTTTGTATCGGCGAAAGCTTCTTCTTCAAAAAGTACACTGAAACCACCGCTCTTTTTGACCCCACCATGACAAGAAATGCATTTGTTGTTGAGAATGGGTTTTATCTGGGTACTGAAATCAACTCGCTCAGAATCTTGACATGATTGTATAAGTGAGATACCCATACAAATAAAAAGCAATGAATAAATTCGAAAAATTGTATTTTTTTTCATAGTTGATAAAGCGACCTATTGCTCTTTAACAACCATAAATATAAGAAATTTGAAGATTTAGAGTTCAAATCACTTGCGCAACTTATGCAACAAAATAGTACGAAGTTTTTAGGAACCCATTTCTACAAAAAGCCCTTCATCTGTTTTATTGACCTTTGCCAAGTTGTTTTTGGTCAATTCTTTGATAGACTTGTCCCATTTTTTGTTCGAAAGACCCGATTGTTCTTTTAAATCCCTTAATGGAAGTTTTGCGACTTTTTTCAAGGAATCGAAAACCATTTTGGCTTCTTCGCTTAATTCTACCTGCTTCCGCTCTGGACGCATCTGCGGAAAAAACAGCACTTCTTGTATGGAAGAATTATTGGTCAATAGCATTACCAAACGGTCGATACCGATGCCGATTCCTGATGTTGGGGGCATTCCGTATTCCAGCGCTCGAATAAAATCTTGGTCGATGAACATGGCCTCGTCATCACCTTTTTCTGAAAGACGCAATTGCTCCTCGAAACGTTCACGTTGATCGATAGGGTCATTTAACTCGGAGTAACAATTCGCCAATTCTTTACCATTGACCATCAATTCAAAGCGCTCGGTCAAAGCGGGGTTGTCGCGATGTTCTTTTGTCAATGGACTCATCTCTTTTGGGTAGTCGGTAATAAAAGTGGGCTGCACATAATGATGTTCACATTGTTCACCGAAAATTTCATCTATAAGTTTGCCAACACCCATGGTTTCATCGACTTCAAGGCCCAATTTTTTTGCTGTTTCGCGAAGTTCGACTTCGCCCATTCCGGCAACGTCAACTCCGGTGTGGATTTTTATGGCTTCCAAAATAGGAACTCTCGCATAAGGTGCCTTGAATTCTATTTCATTTTCACCTACCGTTACTTTTGAAGTGCCGTTGGCATCGATGGCTACTTTTTCAAGTAAGGTTTCCGTAGTGTCCATCATCCAATTGTAATCTTTGTACGCCACGTAAAGTTCCATTACGGTAAACTCTGGGTTATGGGTTCGGTCCATACCCTCGTTTCTAAAATCCTTTGAGAATTCGTAGACTCCATCGAAACCACCGACGATCAATCTTTTCAGATATAGTTCGTTGGCGATTCGCAAATACAACGGAATATTCAATGCATTGTGGTGGGTCAAAAAAGGCCTCGCGGCAGCACCTCCGGGAATAGGCTGTAAAATTGGGGTTTCAACTTCGAGGTATCCTCTTTCATTATAAAATTCGCGAATACTGTTGGTGATCTTGGTACGCTTTACAAAAGTTTCCTTCACATGCGGATTTACAACCAAATCGACATAGCGTTGACGATAGCGCAATTCTGGATCGTTGAATTCATCGTAGACATTTCCTTCAGCATCTTTTTTTGGTAGTGGCAACGGTCTCAGCGATTTGCTAAGCAATGAAAAATTCTTGACCAAAACCGTTTTCTCTCCAACTTGGGTCGTGAAAAGTTCCCCTTCAATGCCGATGATATCACCAATATCTAGCAGTTTTTTATAAACATCGTTATAAAGTGTTTTGTCTTCATCTGGGCAAATCTCATCCCGATTGAAATAGACTTGAATCCTTCCCTCACTATCCTGCAGTTCGGCAAAAGAAGCTTTCCCTTGGATTCTACGGGACATCAATCTTCCTGAGATTATAACTTTTTTTCCTTCTGAATAACCGGCCTTGATATCCTTCGAAGTGGCATCTACTGAAAATAATGCAGCAGGGTATGGGTCAATGCCCATCTCCCTCAATTTGGTCAATTTCTCTCTTCTGATAAGCTCTTGTTCTGATAATTGCATAGGAAAATTTTAAAGTGCAAAATTACACTTTTGCAATTAACATTTACAAGAGCCCATAAGATTACTAAAGAGAGGTAGCCTATGTCAATCTTTCAATACATCGGCAATGATGGGAGCTATTCGGTTCGTGAACAATTTATAGGCTTCGCCCGAAGGATGCAATCCATCGCTTGCTACTAATTGAGGCTTGTCAAGACCTTCTCTCGTAATGTCGGTAATTTCAACAAAGCGAACTTCAGATACTTCTGATTCTGCTTTGGCATATGCATTGTAATTGTCTATCTCTGAAGATATTTTTTGTTGGTCGCGATCATTGCCAAAAGGAGTGAACCCCCAATCAGGAATAGAAACAACAACGACCCTACCAGGATTATTACCGGCCAATTGTATGGCAATTTTCAAAAGCTCAGGAAACTCTTCCTCGTATTTTACAAACGAAAGACCTTGATACTGGTTGTTTACTCCAATCAAAAGGGTAACGAAATCATAGGAGTTTTCCAGATTTTCCGTTGCAATAGCATCCAATAGATTATCAGTACGCCAACCTGTTTGAGCTAAGATTCGAGTTTGAATTGTGGTATTTAACTCGACTTCCAATCTTTTTTCAAGCTGCTTGGGAAAACTATCTTGATTTGCTACACTCTCGCCTATTGTATAACTATCGCCCAAGGCGAGATACGATAATTCGCCAAATTCTTGTGTTTCAATTACCTGAGGTACAAATATTGTCTCATCTTGTTTCTCGCAAGCTAGTAAGAGCATAACTAATACTGCCAATTTAATGTTGAATAGGGTCATTTTAAAGAGATTATTCATGCCTATCTACGTAAACAAGGTCGAGTGGTTTTAATTTTAACAATAAAATAGCTTAAAACCATCAATCAATTGGCCGTTGCGCCAAAATAATCCTGAATTTTAGTCGAAATGCAATGATTTTGGATAATTGGGAGTATACGCTTCATCGGTAACGATTTTCTTGATATCGCTTTCTAAGGTCACAATCGGACTTTCGATTATACGATTGCTTTCTTTGCCGTCTTTATAAAAAATGAATGTCGGCACACGTTTTATACTTAAGCCCCATTCTTCACCGGTGGGGCTCTTCTTGTACATTTCCTTTCTGCGGTCAACAGCAATGATTTTTAAATTTTTCATCGGAAAATCAGCAGCTTCCAAAATTTTAAGAAACCGTGGCACTTCTCGTTTACTATCTCCGCACCAGGTGCCCATAAAGAGTAGTATTTTATGTTGAGACAATTCGTTTTTAATTGATGTAATTGTATCGAGATCAACTTTATAATCTTTGAAATTGTTTTCATACCAACTCTGATATGAATTTGAGGAGAGCCCCTGTTTATTGATTTGACCAACCAAATAAGGTTGTTCGTTTTCGATTGTGATTTCTTGATTGAATTGTTGAGATGATACTGATGCTAGAATGAACAAAAAGCAGCTAGTCAAAATAATCGATTTCATAAATTTCGGTTTTGAATTATGACCGAAAGTTGCCTAAAATCATAGTTGAATTGGGGATTTACTGGATGGATTTGAGGACTAGACCCCAGGTGGAAATTGTGCAAATACAAGTTCAAGGGGCAAACTCAAACTAAAAAAAATAAAAGATAATATGATTTTAAGAGCCAAGAGTCTTTGGCCTTTAGCCAAAAAGCTGTTTGATCTCTTCCCGTGAAGCAACACCAAGTTTCTTGTAGAGATTGTTGATATGGGTCTTGACGGTGCTCAAACTAATAAACAGGTCTGAAGCGATTTCTTTATTGGTTTTATTCTTTAAGATTTCATCCACGATTTTCTGTTCTTGAGCCGTTAGTTTTTCAAGGGAATTTTCTTTGTGATTTTTTTTGGATGCCCTCCGTTGCCAAAGCAGAAATAAGTTTAATACTATTGAAATGGCCAGAAGGCTTCCTAATATCCACTTCCAATTTGAATCAGCAGGTTTGTTCTGGCTTACCAAAATTCGGTCCGATGAGATTTCCTTTTGATAGAATTCCGTAAATATTTCGTTGGGATAGTCTTCTTCTAGACGCTCGGAAAGATTTGAGTAGTAATCGTTAGTCTCAACATCCTTAAGGTAATAATTGTAAGTTTCATTTCTTCTATCCGAAAGGAAATCAAAAATATAAAGTTCGACCAAAGGTTCGTCGAGGTTTTTGCCTAATTCCTGCAAAGTACCGAACCACTTTTCAGAGTTCAATTTTTTGTTGGCCTCACTATGGAAATCATTAAAGTCGAACGCCATCTCTTCTTTAAGCATGTCGATTTCAAGAAAAGCGGAAGATTTAGGGTTGGTCGAGTTTATTTCACATAAGACTTCATCGGCAAAACCTGTCGGAAAGGAAATAGTATCATGATTGTTCGCGATAAAAATAACACTCTTGCTATTTTCACATCTGCCAAAAAAGTGATCGGAATTTCGCGAAAGGTCTGAACATTCATCTATGTGGATTCTATAAATTCGATTATTTTCAGGGAGATTGTTGCCTTCAAACTTGAAAAAACCCAAAGAATCGATTGTTGTTTTCTTGATTATCTGATCAACGGAAATGCGAGTCAATTTTCGATAATCTCCTATAACTGATAGATAAACAGTTTGCTCGGCTGTAGATGAATCGGTCTGGCCTTTGAACTGATATTGAGAAAAACAATTCGTGCCCAATAGCATCAGAATGAAAACGAGTTTGATTCTCATAGGTCTAAAATAGCTGATTTTGTAACAATTCAGATAAATTTGCGTCAAATAAGTACATCATCAATCAAAATCCTACACTATGAGTTTTTTACGAGTTTTACTGGCTATTATTTTCCCGCCCCTGTCGGTTATTGGCAAAGGTTGCGGTTCATTTCTTATCGTTTTGCTATTGACTTTCTGCGGATGGATTCCCGGGGTCATCGCTGCGCTTATCATTTTGAATAATCCGAATTAAGTCCCTTCCCTAACCCTCCTCAGAGGAGAGGGAATAGATTTTGTATCAAATTAGAGACTTAGACAATTACGTATCTTTGTACCGATGAACAAAAAGGTACTGGTTCAAGATTTAGGGCTGAAAGATTACAAAGAGACTTGGGACTTTCAAGAAGTACTATTTCAGAAAACCCTTGACCTTAAAATAGAGAATCGAAGGGAAGAGAAGCAGTTAGAAACACCCAATCACTTTTTATTCGTTGAACACCCACATGTTTATACTTTAGGAAAAAGTGGCAATATCGATAACCTACTGGTTGATGAGGTAGAACTGGCGAAAAAGGATGCTAAATTCTACAAAATAAATAGAGGTGGGGATATTACCTATCACGGCCCAGGGCAAATTGTGGGCTACCCGATTATAGACCTTGATAATTTCTTTACCGACATTCATAAATATTTACGGCTTTTGGAGGAGATGGTCATTTTGACAGTGGCTGAATACGGACTAAAAGCCGAACGCTCGAAAGGTGAAACGGGCGTTTGGTTGGATGTCGGCAGCCCTTTTGCAAGAAAAATTTGTGCAATGGGCGTACGAGCCTCTCGATGGGTAACCATGCATGGTTTTGCATTGAATATAAATTCAGATTTGGGTTATTTTGATTTGATGATCCCCTGTGGAATAAAAGATAAAGCCGTTACTTCTTTAAATGTAGAACTCAACAAAAAAGTAGTTGATGTAGCCGAAGTGAAACAAAAATTGCTAAAGCACTTCGAACAGCTTTTTGAAGCTGAGGTGGTAAAAGAAAAAATCTCGGTTTGAGCCGAGGTTTTTTCTAATTTCCCAATTTTTATTGCTCACTCTGTGCTTTCGCCATCGCATCTTCCAACATTTTCGCAGCTTTTATTTCCAATTCGGCTTTTTTTGTTGGGTCCAAACTCGTGTCATAGAGGTCGTATATTTCACGTAAGTGCTGTTTTACTTCTTCAGAGGCCTCCATTTTTTCGATGACCTCTCTATAATTGGTAACACCGCCAAAAATATTTTCTTCTTCGCTCATGCCACCAAGTTCAAACATCTGTCCGAGTATTTTTGTTTGCTCATCAAGCAAATTCATTGACTTTACTGTGTCTTGTTTTTTCAATTCTTTTTTATTTGAATTGGTTTGTCCATTACAGACCGAGAATGCACCAATGAAACATGAAATCAAAAGTGTTATCGTATTTTTCATAATAAATTCGTTTTTACTTGATTTCCATGAAGATGAAAATCTATTTATAATTTAATTCTTAATAGGTCAATACAATCAAGAGTAACAAGATTGTTCCGCCTAGCATAGTAAATAGTAGATGTTTGATTACATCAAGCTTTTTATAAGTTCCCATAATATTTTGTTTTTGTTCGCTTTTTAATGGAAAGCATAAAGCAAGGTTAACAGTGATCGGAGATTTTTTTGATGTAGTAGGAGTACTACAAGCCTATGAGTTCGTTGGAATTATCACATATTTTGAAGTTGAAGGCGTACAAAAAATGTTAAATTAGTGCTATCCATTGTTAACCTTCTCAATAGATTCGCATTAAATGGAAAATGAAACGGCAAATATTACTCTTGAGGACTTAAAAAAAGGTTCAGAAAGTGTGCTGAAAAAGGTATACGAAGAGAATCGAGACAAATTTTTGAACTATGCCAGACGTTATAGTCTTTCAGAAGACGAGAACATCGATGTATACCAAGATGCCTATGTCATTTTTTACGACAATGTAATGAGTGGAAAGATAGAAAGCTTTACAAGTAGTATTTCTACCTATCTATTCGGAATCGGAAAATATTTGATTTTTGATCAGATGAGAAAGAACAAAAAAACAGTGGGAAGCAATTATGACCTATCGATGGTCGGGGAGTCAGATGAGCTGGTTAGCACCTTTGAAATGGAAAGACCAGGGCTCACAACCGAGCAGCAATTGCTGCAAAAGTATTTCGGAACCCTCGGTAAGAAATGTCAAGAATTGTTGACCTTGTTTTATTACCGCGGATTGACCATACAAGAGATTATGGTGGCCGGAGGATACAATAGTGAGAATGTGGTAAAAAGCCAAAAATCGCGTTGTATGAAAACCTTAAAAGAAAGAATTAACGAAAATCGGTGAGTGATGGATAAGGAACAGTTGCTATTAAATTATTTTACGAATGACCTGACCGCTGAACAGGAACTGCGGTTCAACGAACTGTTGGCAACTGATTCTGAGTTCAAACAACAATTCGATTTTGAAAAAGACTTACAGGAGGTAATCCGCGATAAGGAGGTGTCCGAATTAAAATCGAAACTGGTTGGTTTTGAAAAAGAGTTAGCTACAGAAACGCCAGTGATTAAGTTAAAACCTAACTACCGAAAATGGGCCATGGCAGCATCTATTGCTTTATTGGTCACTTTCGGATGGATGGGTTACAACAATTTCTCCGGTCCGAATTACGGAAGTCTTTACGAAACGAACTTTCAGGAATACCCAAATACGGTCTATGCGATAACGCGTGGTGAAACGGTCGAATCAATTGAAAGGGATGCCTTTGTAGCTTATGAATCGGGCAATTATCAAGCAGCAATCGATAATTTCAATAAGATTCCTGCTTCAGACAGAGAAGAATACTTAGACTTCTATATGGGTCTTTCGTATATGAACCTAGGTCAAACACAAGAGAGCGAGACTTTTTTCAATAAGGTGATTTCATCGGAGTCCGAATTTACTCCGGAAGCGCATTGGTACCTAGCCTTGATTTCCCTAAAGGAAGAAGATAAAGAAAGCGCCATCAAAAATTTGAAGATTCTTACTTCAAAATATAACTTTCAAAAGGATAAGGCTTTAGAATTACTTCAAGAGTTGGATTAGTCCATAATCAAAAATCAAAAAGAGGTAATAGGCGATTAATTTATTTCCCTCCACAGACGGTGTTGGGCATGCTTCATTAGAAGAAGAGGAGTTAAATAAATGCCATTTATGCTTGAATGTTTAAGCAGCTCTTCTCTTGTACAAGAAAAACCCACCTCCCATGACTATTGAAAAGCCCAAAAGAATCAAGGCTAAATTACTTTTTGCGACGATTGGTCGTGTATTCCCTGAAAGAACGTAACCAGACCAGTAGTAAGGGTGTGACAATGCGTTCTGACTGTTTGTGTTCAAAAAGGCCTTTTTAGCCTTTTGCAAAGCCAAATCTTTAGTGTCGCCCTCCGCTAGGTTTTTGTAGAAAAAATCCATCAGCTCCGTTGAAGAAGCATCGTTCACTTTCCATAAAGTACTTGAGATACTTGAAGCCCCTCCATAGAAAAAACCACGGGCCAGCCCCATAAAACCTTCCCCTCTTTTTAATTCGCCTACACCGGTCTCGCAGGCACTTAGAGTAATAAGATCGGCATTCAACTGCATATTGTATAAATCGCGAACATAAAGCAGATAATCTTCACTTTTTCTAGGGGAAAAAGCCAAATACGAATATTCAGGAGAGGCATCATCAAAAATGGCATGGGTAGCTAGATGCACGATTCCGAAGTTTGATATTTCGGAGGCGAAATTTTTTAAGGATGCATTATTTCCTAAAAATGAGCTCCCTTCAAAAGAATTCATTATCTGTTCGACCTCACGTTTATTGTGGGGTAGGGGCAATAATTTATGCGAACTGTTGTCGGTGACCATCGAATTTTCAAAGCCAGGAGCGAAGGCCATGATACGCTGATTAGTCGCAGGTTTATCTTTTAATTGACGCAACAGAGTAGCCGAATTTGCATAAGCTACCGACTTATCTTTAGCCAAATACGAAATTCCATTTGCTGCAGTATTCAATGCACCGAACGGTATGTAATTCAGCAGTCCTCCTGCTATTATCATTAATTTTTTCTTTTCGCTGGATACCAAGGCGGGTGCTAAAATGTGATTATAAAGGACATGGGTTTTCCTTGCCAAAGCAGAGGCATCAGATTTTGGGTCACTAAGCATACCGTATATTTCGGTAATCTGAGCGTCTAGTTTTTCAGCTAAAGGAATTTTATGTATATGTTTTGAACCACTGGTAATTGTAATGGCATAAATGGAATTGTTTCCATAAAAATAGGAAATCAATTGCTCGTCATTCGATAGCAATTTTTGTGTCTCCGCAATCGAAATCACATCGGAATTATACTTCAAATCATAATAAGCTCGAAAATCGGACTCTATTTTGGCGACCAGATTACGGTATTCTTTTTTGAGGTCGAACAACTTGTCTTTTAGAGATGTATCATCTTGATCACTATTCAATTGTTTTTCGTTGTTGTTGATTTCGGCTTTCAATTGTTTTTCACGCTCGAGCAAATCGGCAGGCATATTCGCAAACTCGGTTGCTTTTGATGCCAATAAAGCCTCCATCAACAAAACGGACTTACTTTTCTCTGAATATAGAAAAGCCTGATCAAGGTATTTTTCGTCTTTGGTAGAATTATATAAATCAAATGCTGCTTTTAAGCCCGATTCAAAAAGGGGGAAGGCATCTTCGATCAATAACAATTTGTCTGAATGGCTTTTAAACGTAGGTTTCAGACTGTCTAGCAGCGCTATGCCCATATCTACAGCTAAAATCGTTTCTTCAGATTTCGATTCGATTTGATTTAAGGCTTTTGCTTTGTTTTTAAGAATTTCAACCATTTTACTTTGATTGATAGCAGTACCAGAATCTTCGAATTGTTCCATACCTAAATCAAAATTTTCGATTGCTTTTTCTGGATTGTTGAATTCAGTGTGCAGCAACCCTAGTTTATTAAAAAAATGGGCAATCTCCCAATGCTTTTTGCCATTCCATTTTTCTTGAATCAATTGGTGGGCTTTTTTAAATTCGACAACGGCCAAGTCGTAATTACCTTTTGCTTGATGGGTCTCGGCGTTTACCTGATGGTAGCTGGATAAACTCGGGTCATTTTTGTCAAGTAGGTTTTTTGCAATGTTTAAATAGTATTCCGAACTATCGATTTGAGCAAGACTATTATGGTTTTGAACAATGTTCAATACAGTAGCTATGCTGTATTGATTTTTATCGGCGATATTATAATTCAAGGTCTTTAGTAGGTAGCTGTTGGCCTTTTCGAATTCCCCTTTTTTCTTTAAAACTTCCGCGACCAAACCGTAGTTGCCATATAAACGCTTTTTATCCTCTGGAACTTTTGTAATAATATATCTTATGACCTTTTCATAGTATTCGAGTGAAAGGTCGAGTTTACCTTCTCCACTGTCCATTTTTGCCATATAGCTGTATGCTAGAGACAAATATGACGCATTACCAATATAATCCCCTTGGAACATGGAGTCCGGTAATTTTTCCGTATTCTCTATCGTTTCACTAAATATTACTCGCGATTTGTCAAAGTCATTAAGGCTGAAGTAGTAGTTGCCCTTGTGGTAATTAAATAAGTTTTTATAAAGTATTGTTTCTGGGTTATCATCAAAATACTCCTTCTTTTTCAGAAATAAGCTATCCAAAAGGTCAAGACTTTTTTTGACCGTGGACAATTGATTATGATAATCTGCTACGGTCACTTTGCCCATCAATGCATCAGAGGTACTATTCCAATCTTCTTTCTTAGTAGCTAATTTATACATCTCATCAAAAGAGCGATACGAAGAATCTTTGGCGGTATACATCTGTTCATATCCTGCACTATAAAGAGAATCTAGCTGTTTTGCGTAATCAGTTTCCTGACCAATAAGTTGTCCCCCAAAAAGTAATAGTCCGAAATAAAAAAAAAGTTTCATGTAAAAAGCCTTTAGCGAATTATCGCTAAAGGCTAATGTACTTAAAAAAGGATTTTTTGTTAAAACAAAGTTTCTTTAAATGCATCAAATTCTACATTGGTTCCAATTCCTTCTTCGTTTACTCGGGTAATCTGAACTGTAACGGGTCCGACGAATTCAGGATCGAAAAAGCTGATGTTTTGATATTGGACCACGCCACCTGTTCGAGGTACGTTTCGCAAATCACCTTCGTTTTGAGCGACCAATTCCCCTTCCTCATTGAAGATTTCAACAGTAAGCTCAGTCACTTCGTTCGATAAAATGTACTGCAAATCATCTGGAATAATATCTGGGCCCGGAGGAAGTGGAATCGGCCCACGTGGAATTCTGCGAAAAACAAAGTCACTGCTTGAAATACTTTCGTTGACAGCAACTGTTTCGTTCAATAGCTCAACAGTATCGTTGAATTCTGGCTCCAAGTCTGGGTTGTTACTTAATTGCTTTTCGAGTGTTGCGGCACGATTTTCAAGAGAGTCAATCTCCATTTCTAAGGCGAATTTGGTCAAATCACCTTCGAAAAAATAATTAGATTCGGTCAACTCGATATCTTCATTATTTTCATGGTCATGCCATCGCCATTTGGTGCAAGAGGTTGCCACGATGCATACTAATACAAATAGGGTAATCTTTGTTTTCATAATGTTTAGTTTTATAATCAATTATTCAGTTTTGTTTAATGTGCCAATTTCATACGAGGTTAACACTAAGTCAAAAGTAACCGCTGTTCAGTTCATTCAATACAACATATGTAACATAGTATGCCAAATATGTAACATTGACCAAATCTTTGATAAACAATGATTTGCAGGCTAAAACTATTGAAAAACAAAAGTCTGATTTGCTTAACTTGTACAACTTGTAAAGATTCCTGTACAAATGGTCGAGATGTTCTTATCTGTTGTAATCAAAATTTCAAAGAGGGCCGTAAGAAGAAAGTTGTGCGTATAAAAACCATCTTGATCTTAAAAATCAAGATGGTTTGTGTTTTTTAGATAATGTGAATAATTGATAGCCATCAAATAGAATTTTTCTTTTCCCCAAGCCATAGAGGGGGAAAAATACTCGGAAAATATCATATAAATAATGGAGAAACCCCTTTTCCCTTTAGGCTCAGGGCAAGAGGATTTTCGGCCTCAAATGATTTATCCATCATTCATTTTAAATAAAATCTTTATTTACTATACTCTGTAAGTTCGCTGCGACTTTCAAGATTACCATTCTTTTTATAGGTTTCGCTCTTTATCATTCCCACACCCTCAGCAAGCCATGTTTTTGAATGAATTTGGATATTGACTCCCATAGTTTTTGATTTTGTGGTTTCATTTAGAACATAACAGTCGAAAGTACCGGCAGGAGTGGTTATGGTCTCTTTTTTTTCAACTTTTCTATCAACTTGCTCTACCTCGATATTCATGTTGATGCCTGACATGTTCATTTTACATGTAACCTTCGCATCGGCCAACTCTTGGCCCACACTCAGGTCATTGGGTAGCTCGATATCGGTACCGGTTATATCCATTTCAACATCCATGTCTTCGTATTGGCTCATCATTTGTGTTGGAAGAATGGACATATGGTCGATTTTTATACCGGTTCCCGTACAGGAGATTGCATACTCAGAAGAAAAATTGTTCTTGCCCTTCGAATCGGTAAAGTTCATGGTAAAAGTCGCTGAGGTTTGGCCTTCCTCATTATTCACATTCGATACCGAATAATTGGTCTGGCCATCTACTTTTCCTTTTTTATTATAAAACGTATAACCTAATGAGCTTCCTTCCACCAAGGGATAGTATTTACTACAGTTATCTTGAGCAAAGGCTGAACTAAGTCCGGTTAAAATTACTGCTAATAATAGTACTGTCTTTTTCATAATTACTTTGTTTATGTTATTCCCTTGAACCTACCTGTCCGCGAACAGGGGTAGGAATTTGTTAATATTTATATCCTTTTTTTTGATTGCCCATCACTTATCAAATCTTAATAAACTCGACTCTTCTATTCTGGGCCTTTCCATCTAGCGTTGTGTTGTTGCCCACTGGTTCTGATTCCCCTTTTCCGTCGAAAGACAAGCGGGCTTCATCAATATTATAAACATTGACCAACGTATTTTTTACTGCTTGGGTACGATTTTTCGACAACCCCAGATTATGATCGTCATTTCCGTCTGAATCGGTATGCCCCACAATTTGTAAACTGATGTTCGAATCTTGTCGAAGAACTTGAGAGATTTGGCCGTTCGCATGCGGTGCGAAAGTGAACATTAAAAACAAAGGGAATACCACTTGTAGTAGTCGGGCGACTTTTTTCATGGTTGTGTTATTTACTGTTTTATAAAAAAAAGGTTTTTTTGAACGGTGCTTGAACAAACCTTCTATAAAAAGCTTACCAATTTCTTTATGTATTTTAATTGCTAAAGTTAACCTCAAAATCACTTTTGTAAAATTTGGTTTTATTTATGGTAATGATTTGTGTACGGATTGTATCTAAAGCTTTATAAATGGAAAAATTTGAGGAAGCATCTTATGTAATAAGACTTTTTATAAATCCAGTTTCAATTGTTCGGGCAAAAGTCGAAAACTCTTTCTATGATATTTTGTGATTCCGAATTGCCTTATTGCCTCTCGATGCTCTTTTGTCGGGTAACCCTTGTTCTTTTTCCAATTGTACTCTGGGTATTCGAGATGTATTTTTTGCATGTAGGCGTCACGGTATGTCTTTGCCAAAACAGATGCCCCCGCAATATTCAGGTATTTTGCGTCTCCTTTGATGATACATTTATACGGAATGTCTTTGTAGGGTTTGAAACGGTTGCCGTCAACGACGATGAATTTGACTTTAGAATTGAATTGGGCGATTGATTTGTGCATGGCCAAGAAGGATGCATTCAAAATATTGATGGAATCGATTTCTTCTGGATACACATGGGCCACCGCGAATTCTATTGCTGCAGATTCCAATAGAGGGCGTAATAGACTTCTCTTTATTTCAGAAAGTTGTTTTGAATCGTTCAATATGTCATTTTTGAAACCTTCAGGAAGTTTTATTGCCGCAGCGGTTACTGGTCCAGCAAGGCAACCTCGTCCGGCCTCATCTGTTCCGACCTCGTCGAAAAAACTGTGAAAAACTTTTAGCATAGCGGTGAAACGTTCATTGCAAATTATAAGTGGCGAGTTCAAATTTATCATAAAATAAGGCTCAACAAACAAAACTTTCACATCGCATTAACATCAAAAAAATTAACTTTGCCCTGTAAGTCTATCGAATGAAATATTTGCTGCTGGCATTTCTTCTGTTTTTTGCAACAACAATTTTCGCCCAAGAAGATTCACTACCACCAAGAAAAGAAATCGATACTTCGCTTTTGAAAAGCAAGAGCGAGAAATCCCTTCCGAATAAGCCAGATACCGAGGTCATTGAAATTTCAATTAAAGACTATAAAATCATTTCCCATGCCAGGGATACTATCCATCTCGACACATCACTGACAATACAGAAAGAATACAAATACAACTACCTCAGAAAAGATAATTTCGAGTTAATGCCCTTTTCTAATATTGGGCAGCCATATAATAAGTTAGGGGTAGATTTTGAACGAATGAACATCTTTCCGAAAATCGGTGCAAGAGCGAGGCACTTTAACTACATGGAAACCGAGGATATCGAATATTACAATGTGCCAACACCGGTATCCGACTTATTTTTCAAAACGACCTTTGAACAGGGGCAACTTCTTGATGCACTTCTGACGTTCAACACCTCGCCGAGACTTAATTTTTCCTTGGCTTATAAAGGATTTCGTTCCTTAGGAAAGTATCAATTCAACCAAGCGCAATCGGGCAATTTTAGAACAACTATAAATTATGAAACAAGAAACCGCCGTTATTCCATGCGTGCACATATTGCCGCCCAAGATGTCGAAGGTGAAGAAAATGGAGGGTTGAATAACAAAGAAGAGCAATTTGAATCGGGCAATACTGAATTTTCAGATCGACGCCGGGTCGATGTCTTGTTTGCAGATGTCAAGAATAAAATACTTGGCAAAAGGTATTTTTGGGATCATGAATATAAATTGGTCAGAAAAACAAAAGATTCAAGTAGGGTAGAAAAAACTTCTTTGGCGGTTGGACATCTTTTTAACTACGAAACTAAATTTTATCAGTTTGATGATGCTTCGCAAAATGAGTATTTCGGCCCGGCTTTCTTAGAGGCCGTAAGCGATAGGGCTAGACTAAAAACAATGCACAATGAGTTCAGTGTCAAGTTCAGTAATGCCATTTTAGGAAAACTAAAAGCTAGCCTTGGACTTTTCAATTATAACTACTTTTTCAATAGCAAGTTGATAACTGAAGATCAGACAATAGACAACCAATTAAAAGGGGAAGAGGTTATTCTGGGGGCCAATTATTCAAACCACATAGGAGGCTTTAAATTAAATGCGAACATACAGTATACTATTTCTGGAGAGTTAACCCGTAATTTGATGAAGGGGTCAGCGCAATATCGTTTAAATGAAAACAATCTTTTAAGGGGTCGGGTTCACGCTTCCTCCAAAATGCCTGATTTCAATTTTTTATTATATCAGAGCGAGTATTCAAATTATAATTGGCAGAATACAGAGACTTTCGAAAATGAAATAATTAGGGGAATAGGGTTTGATTTTGAATCGAAGTTCTGGGGAAGTCTCTCGGCTGATTTTACAACGATTACCAATTATTCATATTTTGGCATAGACCAAGCTAGTATAACTGATGATTTCGAACAATCGGGTATCAAGCCATTTCAAGAGGGTAATGTTCTAAATCACACCAAAGTAAAATATAGTAAAGAATTCAAATTGGGCGGTTTCGCATTGAACAACACAGTAATGTATCAAAATGTATCCCAAGCGAACGAGGTTCTAAATTTGCCACAGCTGGTGACTAGAAATACCTTGTATTTTTCAACCGATGCGTTCAAAAAGGCAATGTATCTTCAGACGGGTGTGACCTTAAAATACTTCACCTCATATAATATGGATGCGTACAACCCGGTCTTGGGTGAATTCTATAGCCAGAGTACAGAAAATTTAGGCGGGTTTCCGATGCTCGATTTCTTTATCAATGCACGGGTACAGCAAACCCGTATTTATTTGAAAGCCGAACACTTCAACTCTGGGTTTGGTCAGACGAATAAATTTTATTCTGCCCCCAACTATCCTTATCGTGATTTTGTAATTCGTTTTGGTCTGGTCTGGAATTTCTTTTCTTAGAGTGTATTGTAACAGGTTAGCATCGTACTAGATTTTGTCTTTACTTAACATATTGAACAGTGTCTTTTTTCTTAAAGAATATCTACGAATACATCTGCACAATTTAATTTTGGGGAGCGAGGGAAAAATTAAGTCGAACAACAAAGATCTTTCCAACAAGAAATGCAGAGGTTTATAAATTTATTAGAGCCTTTTGATTATTTTTTTTCCTATAAGGAATTGGTTTGTAGGCCATTGTCATATTATTAAAAAAAACTTTCAGAATATTGTTTGATAATCCAAAAAGGGTGTTACATTTGCACCCCGCTAGCGAGATAGGAAGCTAACTGGTTGGTGGAAAATTGCAAGTTAACGTTCATATTTTTTAGGGCCATTTTTATTTGAATTTAAAAGTTCATTTTTTTTCAAAATAAACTTTGGCAGTTAAAAAAACAGTTTTATATTTGCACCCGCTTTGAAGCAAAACTTACAAGGCGATTTTTTAAAAGTTCATTAACATATTGTAGAGACTACTTACTTTGTTTAATAATATAAGGTATGTTTTTATAGAAAAGAATCAAGCCCTAAATTTATTTTAGGGTAAGAATTAAATCGAGAAACAGGGCTGGGAGAATTATTCGTTGGTCGGTGCTTTAATTTATTTAAGAATCGACAATGAAGAGTTTGATCCTGGCTCAGGATGAACGCTAGCGGCAGGCCTAACACATGCAAGTCGAGGGGTAACATAGAGTGCTTGCACTCTGATGACGACCGGCGCACGGGTGCGCAACGCGTATAGAATCTACCCTTTACTGGGGGATAGCCCAGAGAAATTTGGATTAATACCCCATGGTATACTTTTATGGCATCATATAAGTATTAAAGATTACGGTAAAGGATGACTATGCGTCCCATTAGCTAGATGGTAAGGTAACGGCTTACCATGGCAACGATGGGTAGGGGCCCTGAGAGGGGGATCCCCCACACTGGTACTGAGACACGGACCAGACTCCTACGGGAGGCAGCAGTGAGGAATATTGGACAATGGGCGAAAGCCTGATCCAGCCATGCCGCGTGCGGGAAGAAGGCCCTACGGGTCGTAAACCGCTTTTATACGGGAAGAAACCCACCTACGTGTAGGTGGCTGACGGTACCGTAAGAATAAGGACCGGCTAACTCCGTG